>WLWD01000545.1_pt1 | contig 247958 bp, 206 predicted proteins | sample 6712731 | NCBI WGS metagenome assembly WLWD01 (sample SAMN12718690, study PRJNA576275) | sponge metagenome | isolation source: marine sponge | host: Mycale hentscheli | place: New Zealand: South Island, Marlborough, Capsize Point | collected 2014-11-01
ATCCATAGCTAAAACATTTCCCTCTCAATAATTATGTCCACGTAGTAAGGCCATCCCTGTAATCAATTACTAGTAGGAAAGGGTCACTGAAGGAATATTTAGGTGGACCATATCTGTGTTATGTCAGTGTTAATTAATCTGATTAAGGGAGGGGGCATGCAATTAAAGGTAATTGGGAAGTTTTAAAAGAGATAATTTTAGAACATTGATCTGGTACATGTATTAGTGGAGAGTGTGTGTGTGTGTGTGAGGCTCACTGCTATGAACTCTGTCGCCTTATGTGCATGAGCTTCAGCTTCCCGGTAACTACCCAGCTTCATATAGTAGCGTGCAAGGAACAGATGGGCGGGGCCTTGTTCCTTGGGCATTTGAACTGCACCCTACAAAAGAGCAAAACACCATTACACCAGACAAGAAACAAGAATACTGTGCACCCATTGAAACTGTGGACTCTAGCTTGACTATCACATAATCTGAGTTTAAATAATTAACTGTGAAAATGCAGCAGAGAACTGTTATCTGTATGTAGTACATGCCAACACATGTTTGACCACACCCTCTAATTAGCACTTTGCAATACATTATTGGCGTCCAGTTACCCGAACATTTCTCTTATTGGATGCCACTTGAAGTGTTTGGATATATAAACAGAATTTGACTGATGATACGAAGACCAGATCAAGTGAGGGAACACACACACAATAACACACACCTCTGCGAGTTCAGCCTGTGCTATAAATCTGTTGTAGAGTTTGGCAGCTTCTTCATCCTCGTTGAGTTTAGCATGTAGCCTAAACAAAGTAACAATGTATGCAAGAGCCATAGCAACCACTCAATGTCTCACTTGGCCAGCTTGATGAGGGAAGTCCCCTCGTGGTCCTTCAGCGCTATGGCACGCATCAAACACTGACAGAATAACACAAAAAAATCATTGCTAAATAGTTTCTTAAAATGCAACCTCTTACCTTCTTAGCTTCAGTGTTTTGGTTAAGTTCTGCATAACAGGCTCCCAAGGCATACAGAATGCTGGTGTCAGTTGGCCTATAGAACAGACAGACAGACAGACAGACAGACAGACGGATGGACAGGCAGACAGACGAATGAACAGACAGACAGACAGACGGATGGACAGATACACAGACGGATGGACAGACAGACAGACAGACGGATGGACAGACACACAGACGGATGGACAGACACACAGACAGATGGACAGATACACAGACGGATGGACAGACACAGACAGATGGACAGACACACAGACGGACGGACAGACACAGACGGATGGACAGACACACAGACGGATGGACAGACACACAGACAGATGGACAGACACACAGACAGATGGACAGACACACAGACAACAGCGGATGGACAGACACACGCAGACGGATGGCCAGACACACAACGATGGACAGACCAACACAGACGGATGGACAGACACACAGACAGATGGAGAGACACACAGACAGACAGACGGATGGACAGACACACAGACGGATGGACAGACACACAGACGGATGGACAGACACACAGACAGATGGACAGACAGACAGACGGATGGACAGACACACAAACAGATGGACAGACAGACAGACAGATGGACAGACAGACAGATGGATGGACAGATACACAGATGTGTGATGACTTTGACTCCCTCCCTCTCCTCACTTACATGAGTTTGTACGCTTGCTTGTAATAGTGTAGAGCAAAGAATGGCATCCGCAGTATCTCATAGGTGTGGCCTAACCCATAGTAACCTCGAAAATCATGCTTGTTCACCTCTGTGTGTATTTCACACACACACACACACACACACACACATCACACACACACACACACATACATCACACACAGTTCCTTACCAGCTTTTAATTACACTAACTGCCTTTTTTTTTTTTTTTTTTCTTTTTTGTTTGGGTGTTTTTTTTTGTCCTTTCCTTTGCTAACGATTTTAATTCTTACCCAGTCCTTTGCTGTAAGCTTCAATGGCCATGCTGCAGCTCTTCTGTTCGATGTACTCATGGCCGAGCAGTATCCAAGCTGAATGATTGTCCTTGTCCAGCCTGACTGCTCGCTGGAAGTAGAGAGAAGCCATGGAGTGGTCTCCTCTCAGACTGTAGAAGTTCCCCAGCACAGAGCAGCTCACTGAGTTGTAACGGTCCAATTTCACCATGTCCTGGGCCAGTCGACTCAGCTCCGCCAGGTTGCCCTGGGTGACATGTACAGTATATAAACACTATTGGAGAAGAGTTCAAGAGGGCAAAAAATTGGATCAATAATCCTACAGGAAGTGAGACCGGAAGTGCACGTTTTGAGCAATAGCAATAAGCAATTCCTACTTCCATCTAACATAAGAAACCATGTTTGTACAAGTAAGCACGGGTAATCGTGCTGTTAATCCCATAGAACTAGTTACCTGTACTATCACTCTCAAATAGTAGGCCAGCTGTCTTCTTCTTCTTTTTTTAAATCATTTGCAGTATAGCTACACTGTATCGTTCACTCCTCAGTATGTCACGTTTTAGCTTCCTCTGAAACTTCGTTGTCAACCTATGGTCCCTTCAAGTCTGTTGAAATTCCATCTAACACGAGTAGAACTTCTGCGCTTAAGAATGACAGTCACCACCTAGAAACTACTCGAACTATAAGTTTCCAAGACTAGGGCTGCACACATGTGCACTTACCCGTGCTATTTCGCTTAGCTACCGAGGCATTTCACTTAGTTACTGAGGCATTTCACTTAGTTACTGAGGCATTTCACTGAACGGCTATTTTCCACATACATTTTTGAATGGGCAATTTACATGCTGTACTACTATTAAGATATAAATACAAGCAGTAGTCTCTATGGGTACATGTAGCTTCTGTGCCAGCTAGAGATATCAAGTCTGCTGATCCTTTACCAACTTACCATGACAAACAAGGTGTCGGAATAGATGTTGATGTCCTCCATCCGATAAGGATCCATTTCTCTCACAACGCCGAATGTGGCAGCAGTCTGAGGGTAGTCTACACAGCGAGAAGAGAGTAGGGGCAGCAAAAGTAAAGGAAAAACAAGAGAATAGAAGAAGAGATGAAGTGCTTAGTATTCTGGTAGAATTCTGCTAGAATTAATTCTGTTGTCATCAATTTATTTATTCCTTGTCATCAATTTTGATATAAGTCTGTTGTCATCACTTTGATAGTATAGTCAATCTACTTCAACTCATTCAACAGACTCTCTCTTACCAACACAGATACCATTCCAGTAACTTTCCAACTAAACTAACAGCATCAGCACATATTGCATGCCCTTTGAAACACCTCCTCCTTCACCCAACCCCCCCCCCCCCCCCCCCAAACCCTGCCCCTTCAGTGCCACCATTCTAAAGCAGATAAGTAACTTCAACTTTACAACAAAGCCACACCCACTTCCTGCATATCTGAATCATCATAGACTGACTCTTGAGATGGAAGTTGGCGATGGCCATCTGTGCGGTGATATAGGGACTGGAGGAGAATCCCACCAAGGACAAGTTGTTGTAGTAAGACAAGGCATCCTGTACCAGACGCAGCTCTACTGATCCTTCTGCATAGAAGAAGTCCCGGAGCCAATGATCAGGCAGTGCCAGACTGTACATCTATCACATGTTACATGCAGGCACATGTTAATTGTCAGTACATGTACATGTGAGCACATAACCACAATCGTAGATGAAGCAATTATAATCCAGTCTCATACAGCTCTAATTATATCCCACCCTTCACTACCCATTCCCTATCCTTCTCTCCTTTTTAATAAATAGCTTAATCAAGCCATTTCTTAAATGCCGTCCTTTTCTTCCTTCCTTCCCTCACCATATCCTCTTCCCTCCTCCATTCCCTCACCATATCCTCTTCCCTCCTCCATTCCCTCACCATATCCTCTTCCCTCCTCCATTCCCTCCCCCGTTTTTCTTTAATCTTCACCCACCCCTCCTTCATCACTCCCCTTCCCCTCCCTCACCATCTCCCTGTCTTCACATAGCCTGGCCAGTTCCCTCCAGGAGCACCAGAGGAGAGGCACCGTTGACAGGGACTTCACCAGCATCTCACGAGCACCTACTTTGTCAGACAATTCCTTCAGAACAACTCCATAGCTGGACGCACGTACACATACACACAATCTTACACTTCAAAGTAAAAAAAAAAAAAAAAAAATCCAAAACAATTCCCAATACACATGCTTACAGACTGCATCACTTTCAATAAAAAATAAAATACAAAATATTATATCAACTCAGTCAAAATGAGTCGTTTTTTTTCTTCAAAACTTGACACAAATCCATTGCAAAATTCAGTGACAGACTAAAACAATAACAACAACAACTAGCTAATGGGAGGGACTACAGTAAGTATCTTTTGAGACGTGAGAAATGGTATTACGTTGAATGGTCACTTACAGGTAGTAGCCATAACCATCCAGTTGACCACTGTCAGCTCGCTCAGCCAATGTTCTCTTGAGTGGGTGTAGCTCACTATTGCACATGCTCGCTATTTCGTGTGGCCCTAGTGCATCCACCATGTTGTCCTCTTTATCTTTCTCTCCAGACTGTTGACAGAACTAAGCCTCATTTAAAGGCACGACATAATGTGACCACCCTTTACCAAATAAATACAGTAGTTCCTGAGGAAGAAGGCCTCGTCTGACTTGCAGTTAGTGAGGACATAAGCAGCTCTCCTGAACTGCCTGAGGTCGTAGAGGGACCGAGCCATGCAGTATATCGGGTACTCACTCTCGTACAGACTGGAACGCTGAGGCACGGGAATTCCCAGAGAGACATCCACTTCAATGGTATTAGCCAGTTCAATAGACCTGAATTTTTAAAAAATGTAAAAAAGATTGATCGTGAGCACTAAAGAAAGGATGAATATTAAGATACTTTATTGGTTAAAGTGTCTTATTAGTGCCCCTTTAAGTTAAAGATCACACTTCTAACTCACATTGACAAAAATAGTTTTGGACCTATAGTTGCAGTAGGGAGGATGGAAAAGATGGGTGGGTAAGGGGAGATGATAACAAACATAGATTTAATTAATTGAGTAAGATGATAATGCTAGTAATATTGTGCCCCCATCACAACTCAAAAAAATCACAAGTATTCTCTACTGCTCCATCCCCCCCCCCCCAATTTTTTTTTTAATCTTGGTGGCCATAATTATATATTCCACCAGACCAGACCAGAAATTCGTAGCAATCTACATAGGAAAGTAGGAAAGGGGATCTAATGTGTCACTTGCTTACTCTATCACAGAATTGCCAATCCACAACAGGCAATGAGCTTCTCTATTGAGTAAGTAGCTTTTGGTGTGTATAATCCTATACAGAATTACTAAATACCATAAGTGACGTTACCTACCAATTCGCACTGTATATCAGTCCCCTCTCATTGGCTTGCTGAAAGGATGCAATGAGGGAGCTCTTGATATCGTGTAAGTGAAGTGACTCCATAATAGCTACCTCCTGCAGTTTGCTTCAGTAACTAACTTTACCAAATATTGTGATGTGACGACGTCGCGTCAAGTGCGCGTGCAACACGCAAGAAGCGTCGCACGACGTGACTACGTGTACGTGCGTTCACGTGCTTTTTTTTTTTTTAATTGAAAAACCCGCAAAAGGCGGGGTTTACGAATGAAAGAAAAGGCGTGATTCATTAGCGGCCATCCTGACCCTCGAGCTAGCTAGGTTGCGGGAGAGATTGTAATTAGGCGTGCAGAATGGCGGTTGAACTAACTGATGAGAGCCTTCAGAGAATAGTGGACTCTCACAAAGAGAAATCCCGCATGTGCAAAGATTCTGACAAAAAACAGCTAGAAAGCAGGTGATATTGTAAATAATGTTGGATGCCCCCTTCCTTTAATGTTGTTGGGCTTTGGCAGGGTCTTTGTGAACAGAAGTGTGAGCATGGAGAAGATCAAATATATTGGATTCGACATGGACCACACTCTAGCAGGCAAGAATAAGAATAATAGTGTGCTACCAACCAAGGTTGGCCCTTATGTGAGCATGGTTTCAATCCTCAAAGTCTGTGAGGGACTGAATTTTCATCTGTTTTTGGTTGTAATTGATAGAACAGGCATTAAGCTAACATTCTTTCTTGTGTTTGTCTATCTTGTTTGTGTAGTTTACAAGAGTCCAGCGTATGAGCAGTTGGCATATGATCTGATCATTGAGAGATTAGTGGGTATTGGATATCCCCAGGTAAGAATCTCCTGCCCAGTATGGCACATTAGCGATCTGTTTGAGGTTACATAAACTTTTAAACAAAAAACCCAAATGATTGACATCTCAGTTTCATTTTGGTGAACGGAAAGGCAGATGTTATCTTTTGTAGGAGTGGGAAATTGTCTGTTAGAGATGAGCTAATCTTGAGTTAGTTATTGGGGAGGGGGGGGGTTGGCTGGCTGGCCGTGCATAAGCTACTCTTGCACGTGTTCGTTTAGACATGTTGACGTGCTTGTTAAACACTGAGTAACCCTTAGAGCTTGTTCTTCTCTTTGTAGGATATCAATAAAATCAACTACGATCCCACCTTTCCCCTCAGGTATGGTATGAAATTGAGTGTACTCAAGAAAACTGGGGTTTATATATGTTTGTTTGTTTGTTGTGATTTTATGTGTTTTTTTAGAGGACTGTTTTTTGATAAAACTTACGGCAATCTCCTTAAGGTCGGCACTCTAATATTACTTTTTTTTGCTAAAGTTTAGTTTCTATTTGTTTGAAATTGCAGACGGATCAATTTGGTAACATCCTTTCGTGTTTCCATGGATTTAACATTGTTCACTCGTAAGTGCCACAGGCAGGCAGCTTCCGATGCAGGTGTAGTATACGCGTGTGTGTGTGTGTCATCTCTGACACTTTACCAGTAAGAGAGTACCCACACATTTATTAGATTATTAATCTAGAACAATCTCTGGAGATACAATTTACAAAGCAGCACATAAGAGACTGTTACCTATCATTGCATCATGTTACGAAAGAAACACTTGTATATCCAGCTGTCTCCATTTGTGTAAGGAGCTATGCATTCTCCAGTGTCAACTGTGAAGATGAAGGTTAGATGTGTAACACAAGAATCAAGTGCCGTTATCTAATCAGCTGATTAAAGTTAATTAGTGCCTCAGAGTACTTGACATATTCATTACCAGTTATTGAAGTGAGCATTGGCTGCATTAAAAGGAGACTACTAAGTCTACAAGAGTAATGGTGTTTTGTATTAATAGCGCTTTGTTTTGTCTTGCCCCCCAGATAGTAGTGGTACTTCTGTCAGGTCATGTGACTTAAAGGGAGTTTAAACTACAGAATAGGATGAGTAGAGACGAAGATCCACTTTGATCATTGATTTCAACTTCACTTTGAGATTCTCTAGGCAGTAGATGCCCCATGATAGCGTAATTGTTTCGTTGTTGATGTTGTTGTTGTTGTTTTCCCTTGTGTTGTGCTGGACGTGTAAGTAGCTGTGTCGTCTGTATGCTCATTTCTTGTCGTGATTGTTATTTGAGTTACTTCTAGCTATGCATGTAGGCCACTTGCTGTTGCACATCCTGCACTCATAGCAAACGAAATGACTCTCCTACGTAAATTATTGTTATTTTTTTATTTTTTTTATTAATTATTATTATTATTATTATTATTATTATTATTATTATTATTATTATTTGCCATAGGCAAGAAGTTAGAAAAATGTATCCCAACAAATATGTTCAGGTGAGTCTTGGAGCGTGTACGTGTGTGCTTGTGTGCACATGTTTGTGTGTGTTAGTGTGTGCTTGTGTGCACATGTTTGTGTGTGTTAGTGAGTGCTTATTTACAATTACTTCCCCTTTCTATTATCTAAGTGTTGTGTGTCACAATGTCAGTGTGTGTGCTAGTGTTCCTGAGGCATGCATCCATGTGTGTGAGTGTCTGAGCATGTGTGTGATTGTCGTGTGTGTGTGTGTGTGTGTGTTTGTGTGCAGCCTCTGGACTCGCGTATTCACATAATGTATACATTGTATAATCTTCCTGAGGTCTTCATCTTGGCAGCTCTTGTGGACTACTTTGATAACCATCCTGGCTACAACAGGTACACTTGCAGCCAGGAACTACAGTTATGTTGAATCTTTATTATTATTATTATTATGTATATTGAAAAAGTAAGCAATTCCCTCCCCCCCCCCCCCCCCCACCCCCTTTCTTTCTTAAATGTCTAAATGGTCATTGTAATTCCAGTCAGTCAGGATTATTTGCTCAGAATTTTGCACTCTAGCTTATAGTGAAGCATTAAAAATTGGATTCATCCAACAAAGTTTTTGATGACATGACACTTTACCTACTATACGCATACCTGAGCACGGTGAATTATTATAAAGAGTTCAAAATTATTAGTCTCGGTAATTGAGGATCACTAATCTACGAGACGAAAAACTGGGTTCAAGAATTCCTATTTGTGTGTGTTGTGCAGGTTGAAAGGCCAGGATGAAAGTAAGGGTGTGCAGTGTGAAGATGTGGTAATATTGTACAAGATGATTTGGCAGGACGTAAGAGAAGCTGTAGACTACGTGCACCACAATGTAAGACTACTAATGATGTGTGTGGGTGAGTTGGTGGTGGTTGTAAGAATCAAACAAACTTACGGTGACTCTTAAATAGCCAAGAGTGGAGAAAACAAAATAAAGATGCAAACAGTAAACAACAAGAACAACCAGGAATATCAAGACCAAATGTTGGCACTATTGTAGATGTTTTGTTATTGTTTTAATTCGTGGGAAAAACTATGCCCCCAAAAAAACAACTCAGGAGTGGCATGTGATAATTTCACTGCATTCGTCACATTCCTTGTGTCCCTATAAGTGTAAACTCTGAGCACTTGGAGGAAGGTGTTGAATAATTGTTGGTTGAAGTCAACAGAGATAACTTGACTGATGTATGCGTGCACATGTATAATTTCAAGTCTTGCAGGTTGCACTACACCTTACCAGTATGTGATCACGACATGATTTTAAAAAATCTTTCTCTGATTTGACTTTTTTCTTTTCTTTTTTTTTTTTTTCTTTTTTTTTTTTTTGAATTCCAAGCTGCAGAATGACAAGTATTTGGGGGAGGTAACTGTGTGGGGATCCCAAGGGAAAATTGGGAGGCAACTGTTGTTGTTACGCTGCTTGCTCGTCTGCTGTCATAGTAGGGGTGGGGTTATTGGTGCATGCCAGCAACATAAGCTTGTGAGTGAGTGGAGGGGTGGAGCTCATGGTACAAGCTGTATGCATGCATACTGAGCGGAGGGGTGGAGCTCATGTGTGCATGCATACTGAGTGGAGGGGTGGAGCTCATGTGTGCATGCATATTGAGTGGAGGGGTGGAGCTCATGTTACTAGCTGTGTGCATGCATACTGAGTGGAGGGGTGGAGCTCATGCTACTAGCTGTGTGCATGCATACTGAGTGGAGGGGTGGAGCTCATGCTACTAGCTGTGTGCATGCATACTGAGCCTGCAAGTGACGTGGAAGAGGGTTTACTGCTACAAATCTGCTGGCTGGCTTTCCTGATGTCATTTATACTTATATATTTTGAGGGCTGAGTGTATAAACAGTGAAGAAAGCCTGCCTTAAATTATGTCTTAGTCACATTTCATGTTGCACGTTTTATTATTTTCATCCCTTGGTAGAGAGAAGTTTGTTTTACGTGAAGCACCATTGTTGTAGCTCTAAGAATCTGTTGCTCTGAATTTGTGCATGAAAGGTTGTTCAAGTTGTGGTATCTATGGCTGCTAGACATCATTCCATCTAGTTCTCTCTCCAAAGGAATTCAGTAAAAGTGCATGATTTCTTATAATTGTCATAGTACAGGTGGACCTTGTGTTAATATTGGTGGAACATATTCTTTATAATTCTGGTGTTTGTGTGCACAGCAAAGTTACATGAGCAAGACTATGGAGGACTTGGACAAGTACATCCATCGTAGTCCAGAGCTACCTGGATTCCTAGAGAAGTGAGACTATCATGAACTATGTCACTGTAATTTTAAATATCAAACTGTTAACAAAGAGGTTCTATGTGTGTATGTATAGAGTATTTACTATTGGATTGTTAACTTACTTGGTTAAGTAATTTGAACTACATACATGGACCCTAAATCTCTGGTTTGCTTGTGTGCGCCTGTGTATTAATTATGTACCGTATTTGGTGTAGATTAAGAAGTAGTGGTCGGACAGTCTTTATTGTTACCAATAGCAACTATGAATACACTAAGGTAAGTAAACCCAATACACTTTTTTTTCAATCAAGATGTTGTTCAATCCTTTGTTGTTGAGAAAGTTTTTGTTGACGCCCTATCTGCTGTTCCCTGTCTCTTGTGTGTGCATGTATGTGTGTGTGTGTACTTAATGCACATGTATTCTGTATTTCTCCACACATAGACTGTGATGTCATTCCTCTTGCCAGATACTACTGTAAGTTCAATCATTCAGTTGGTAACATAGTTTTGATTTAAGATTATTTGTTTTATTCCGGCAGGATTCAGAATCTGGTAAGGTGAAGACTTGGAGAACCTACTTTGACTATGTGATAGTGGATGCCAAGAAACCGTTGTTCTTTGAAGAAGGCTCTATGCTCCGTGAAGTGGATGATGAGACCAGTTCTCTCAAGTTAGGTGTCTTCACTGGTCGTCTTATGAGGGGCAAAGTCTACAGTGGAGGTAAGTGGGATCCTTGTTTGCAGGGGTAATTAAGTGATTCAGTAGAATACCACAAAACCCGCCGGGTAACTCGATCCAATTTACTCTCCCTGGGAACTGACTATTGTAAGCAACTCTGCTGTGCACAATTTGAACAGTACCAATTAACTGTAGCAGACAATTTACCACAGAGAGCTTTCACCTCAAAGGACTACCAGTACTGTAGGGCAGAAGCATCAAGCTTTCCTAAGACACCAAAGAAGATTTTCCCTTCAAGTCGCAGATGTGAGCCATGATATATCTATTCTAAACGAGTGACTCCAGGAGCCATTAATACGCCGCCACTTCTTCATCGTCTATGACCCTCCAGTACTTTCCAGAATAATATAATAATTTTTTAACATGAAGACCCTTTACCTATATTGATATGGTGAAGGTAGAATTGAATTAGTCACTGTAATAGAATATTATGGTCACTTGTACTGGTAAAGCTATTCTGCTCTTAATTTCATATGGTATACTTGTGCAGCATTTTGCTGGTTGCGTTTGTCTACTAGATGCAAGTATTGTATTACAGTTTCAAAAGGCACGACACACATTTAGTTAGCTAAGTTATTATAGCTCTGCAGTTGATGTCTTTATTTTAGAAATTTGTGTTGAATGAATAAAACTTCTGCAAACACTATAGCAGAATTGTACAGATGTGCCCAAAACCCTTTCAGTCTGGATTGATTTTGAAAGAATCTTGTTTAGCCACATTAATAAGTTTTATCTAGAGTCTTCATACAAACTGTGGGAGACCAGGGGACCCCCCCCCCCCAAAAAAAAAAAACAAAAAAAAACTTCTTCAATACATGGTTTCTAGTTCTGGCCCTTCAACAATGATTCATATAGTCTAAGCTTTCATCTGATAGTCTGTTTGATAGTGACCACCATTTTCATGTGGCTAAACTGTTGTTGTTGTTTTTGTGACTGTACAAATCCCCCCCTTAGCAAAAAATCCTGTATGAATCCTTGCTTACATGCCACATCTCAGGTCAAACCTCTCAAATCTGAAGGACAAGGCCCGAGGATAATGCAAATCTTGTACAGAGTGGTGCAACCAAATTGTACCATGGCTCTAGGCTAAATAGGAAACGCATAAAGACTAACTTTTGTATTGGACGGTTCACTTATTCACCTCCTAAGGCCAGAGGATAGTGTAAATCCTGCACTGACTGAACAAGTGATACAACTGGCTCTAGGCTATAGGAAACCCCTAACAACTGTTTGGTTGATACACCCTCAGGGGCCAGATCTAGGGCAAAAAAAAACTTCCTAGAGGCACTTCAATGACACAATAGACACTGTTTATATCAAGATGGCAAGACTAACTCTTAGCCCCTACGATCACCAGTGACAGTGGTATATTCTTGTAGGTGATTAGTTTAGCCTACCTATAATTAAGGTTTTCTGTGGATGACTGCAATCTTGATCGGTTTTCATTTACTCTCTTGTAGCCCTTCTATTAATCATCTGTAATAGTAGTATGCCTACTTAATATTCCTGTGCTAGTTATCTATGCAAATAAGAGACTAATTTTCTTCTAGGTAAAGTGTTCTGTGAGGCCAAGAATAGCATCAGCACTGCTATGTGCATGCAGTCATATATTTTTTTAAATAGATACATCACAGGAATTGCATGCCCAAACTGTTCGGACTAACAAGGTTTTGAATTAGCTAGGTTTCAGATTAGCAAGGGTCTACTGTGTGTGTGTGTGTGTGTGTTAGATCGGTACATTGAGTGTATTAAATATTGTTTGTTATCAAGTCATAATGTGTTTGGTAAAGGGTCATCAGATGCATTTTGCAAGTACAGTGGAGCTCACGGAAAGCAGATTTTGTATGTAGGAGACCACATATTTGGGGATGTTATCAAAGCAAAAAAGGAGCAAGCATGGAGGTATGTGTTAGTGTTTGAGAGTGCTGCACCTAAATTTTGTGTGTGTGTGTGTGTGTGTGTGTGTGTGTGTGTGTGTGTGTGTGTGTGTGTGTGTGTGTAGAACCTTCCTGGTGATTCCAGAGTTGAGTGATGAAGTTAGTGTGTGGGAATCTGTACAAAGTGAGTTTTTGTCTTAAAATACTGATTAACCCTCAGCGTGCATGGGCGAGAGGGTTATTGTAGTCCTGTCAGTCTGTCTGTCACGCTCTAGCTTTGGAGATTGCTGCTATATTTAGTCCAAGGAAACTTATAGCATGTTTTTGAAGCTTGGACCTAATGTCACAAGTCTTAGTGCTGGCTAAATAGAGTTGCCTCAGGCCTTGCCTCTGTGAGAATAATTTTCCACTACTGTCTATCTGTCTATCTATACTTCACTTATGTTGCTGAAATCTAAATGGGAATTCCAATGCATGTGTGAGTGTAAAGAAAGATTTATCTCCTAAGAGTGTTGATATATTTTTTCCTTACAGATCTTTTCACTCGGCTCAAGAACTTGGAATTCATTCTGGCTGAAACATACACTAATAACAAGTGAGTACTGCATCAATGAAGTGGGCAATACAAATACGAGTTCTTAGTGGTAAATCGAGTTAATAAGCACCTGGAATTAATGCTTAAATCAGCCTTACTGGCATTGCAGTTTTGTTGTTGTTGTTTGTTTGTTTTTGTTGTTGCTTTAAATTTTAAGACCAATCTTAGTTTGTACAAATCATCTTCATGTTGAAGTTAGAGAACAGTTGTCACCACCACCGCTGCATTGGTCACATGGTCAACACACTGCCTGGCCTGGCCACTGGCAACCCTAAATCACAACAGCCTAAAACTATTGGAAGAAGCTCTTTCACCATAATGCAAACCTCTTTCCATGCTGGGGGCCGCCTCACCTGGAACCACTTACCTCCTGTTGTGTATGCCCAGCAAGATCAGGTGGCCTGAACCCTGCATTCATCCTAATTCAGTGATGTTTTTTCTCCCTGCTATGGGAAGGAGTGCAGTCATATGCTACAGGAATGTCCTTCCTTGCTTCACTTGCAGCTAGCATGCTGCAGCAAACCAGACTGCAGCAACTCTCTCTCTTGGTCACAGCAGTGCCTTCCCTTTCATCTCTAGACATTTCTTTGAAGCCTGTGCAGCTTCTCCTCTGAAAGCCTCAGCACCCTCTCCATCATGCCCAATTCTACACCCAAGAACTTGACCACTGTACTCGGGCTTGCAGTCTTATGTGCCGTGATTAGCACCCATAACTCCTCACATAACCCTCAAAGCCGTCCCCAAATCATCTCTCTGAGCTGCGTTAGGGAGCTGACCACCAGAAAATCATCTGTTGCTGACAGACCCTCATAAGCCTCTGACCACTGGCTTCCACCCTCCCATGGGGCAAGGACCCTGGTACTCCGCCCCCTGGAATCCTAGGCCTCTGCCTTATGGCATCCTGGGACTCCACCCACTAGCCTACTGACATCCTGGGTCTTCACCCACTGGTAACTTGGGCATAGGCCATGTGCCTCCCAGGTCCCTAGCCCCTACTTAGGTAGCATTACTTTCCACTCTCCTGTATAAATTCTGTCCTAATGGACTAAATCTCCTGGTTGTTTCAAGACTTACCTCCTGCGTGCCTACTTTGGTATCCAGTTGTGTCTGGCATGTTCTGGGCTGCTCCCAGATGAAACTGAGCTGGATACTACTGACCCCTTTTAATTAACTTGGTCTAGCTTTGTTAAACCATTGTAATAGACCCTTTAAGTATCATCTTATCATAAAGCTAGTCATTTACTTCATTATTGGGCAAGCATTTACAGTATAGCATTGTTAGTTGTTGTGTAATAGATCCTTTACATATTTGTTGTAAACTTTCTCATCCAATGATCTGAAGTTAGCCATTCACTGCATTATATTACTGGGCCACTTGCAGTCGTAGCATCAATAGTTGTAGTGTAATAGACATTGACACTACTCAACATAAATGTGGTAACTTTCGAATCCCCACGTATTGCTTGTGGCCACTTCACCATCACAATTTAAATTCCACGATTGGTTTACTGCATCCTCTACTGGTAAAGTGGGAGGGCCAGCCTAACACGAGTTGCATTGTTGTAGTGGAGGGCCGCCCCTATACAAGTTACTAATGTCTTGATGCATTGTTGAATTGGCCTGGTGTTCATAAGCTTTTAGTAATGTTGCCATGCTGTGTGTAGCAGTGGCACATCATTGACTCCAGGTGATGCAGAAGGTCGGCTACCTGATGGGGACTCCTTCAGACAAGCCATCAAGGTGAGACCACGGGTGTGTTGTGCGTGCACGTCCGCATGTAAGTGGGCAGGTATGTGTATTACAGGTGTATGTGTGTTACATGTACATTTGTGCTTGTTGTTACAGGGATGTGCAGAGGCAATGGAGGGAAACTATCCCAGTCAACTGGGAAGTTTGCTGCGGTGTGGTGAGTTCAGTGAAGAGACCGTACAACCTTGGTGATCTGTAAAGATGTGTAAAAGCGTTTAACAATCAGTGTATTGAAAAGTTTACAGTATGAGCGTTCAAGTATTATTTTGTAGTAGTGGACGACGTTGGCATCGTCACTGATTTTTTGGGAAAATGAATTATAGGCTAACAGAATATTGTATTAAATAATGCACCAACAGTGCTATCCTCAGCATTTTGTGTTGTAGTTTTGTTGTCGTTTTTCTGCTTATTTTCAAAATACACAGCAGATATATTTTAGTGAGCTAGCTTGTAGCCAACCTAAGAGTCAATGTAAAATGGTGCATAAATTATCATTAGCTTGAATTCATTCTATGATCACAAGCTATCTTCAAAGATTCTGTTGGTGACAAACAGGGCCAATGGGCGACCATTGTGTACTGAGGTTTACAAATGACAGTGTTGGATTGAAGATCTCATAAGACTGTCCTACCTTGCAGATAGTGCCCTGATCTTGTGTCCTGTGTGTATAGGGTCTCGGATGACACATTTTGCTGCTCAGTCCACTAGGTTTGCTGACCTGTACAGCTCCTCTTGTGTGAATCTCATCAATTATCCTGACTCCCATCTCTTCACTGCTCCTCACCAGCTGGTAAATAAAGGGAATGCTTGACATTTACAAGTAGACGGAAGCGAATGTATAGACGTATACAGTATATAATCATTATCAAACCTGGGCTCCTTTCCTCGTACCTTTAATTTTACTTAAGTGACCTGCATGTGTGAAAAGTGAGTCTACTATAAAAATTAAGTCTTGTCTCATCATGACAAAGTTTTACATTGTGGATACACCGATACATGTCAGTTACTTTAGGCTACCTGTTATAATGGCCTTAATTAAGTCAAGATTGATTTTGATACAAAAAAAAACCTAACAAAAAAAAGCATATTGGATGCATTTAGGACTAAGTAAGTCCTCAATACTTCTGATGCATGTAATGTGATTTTAAAAAATACAACCATGTAAATAACTAAAACTTCTGAATGAGGTATACACATGGTTAACTTTCATATTGTTCAAATGCTTTTATTATGAACTTTTTTGCTCATGAAAACTCCACTTCATTAGAGATCTATAACAGTAATTATCATCTAGAAGGCTAGATGTCAGCACAGGTCAAATTGGAGATGCCTCCATATTTTGTGATTTCATCCATGTGTAACAATCTCATGCTTTTATCCAAATGCACAATTGCAGTGTTTCTTTGTTTGTTTTTTTCATGCTATGCTGCTCTACTAATTGGCAAGCGAGCGGAGCGAGCGAGACAGTATTAGGGGTGGATAATGCAAAATCGGGTATATGTTATATGTATGTATGGATGGTACGTATGCCCTTTAAATGCGCGCGAGGGTGCCATTTTCCCCCTAAAAACACGGTTTTTTAAGCTTGACCACAACTCTTACTTGAAACTTGGGCTCCAAATTGTGTGATAATTCCTTCGAAACACTTTTTTTTCAAGTCCCAAAAAGTTACTGCAACCGGTTACTATGGCATTGAAACCCTTTACCGAACGTAATTTGGAAAAAAAACTTCGTCGTTTTGGGTGGCTGCTAAATGTGGCTCATTGGTTGTCAAGTGCCGTTGGTAGCCAGAGTGGCTAAATTAAGTTACAAAATTAACTCTGGCTATGTTTTTTTTTTTTGGTAGAGCTGCCAGTTGGTTCACCAGTTACTGGTAATTGAAGTAGTCAGAATGGCATAAATTGGATTACAGAAGTTATCACTATTCCTGAAATTGGTTAAGAGAGTAGTATATTAATGGTCAACTACTATTTACTTTTTTGCATGAACTAAGCTAAAGTATATTATATAACAATACAATCGGTGTAGAAAGCAATTTTAAATTGGCCAATCAAGAGGTCACATTTGCCATGCCTACAATATTGGGTGGGGTTTAAATTGTCTTAATAAAAAGATTGACATGATGTAAAATTGATGAAAGCATGATAAATACTAAACAAACATACCCATTAGCTAATTATACCTTTCAAGAAATCTTGACAGAACCTTCAGAGCATTCTCCAGAACAAGGGAGGTAGAACCAGGTGACTGACACCAGTGGTTAATAGTTTTATGTAACCAGGCTCACTCAACATTTGCTTGTGTTGCATGAAAGTATTGTGAGTTACAACTATCACAAAGAAAACGTTTAAATAGCGACTTGTTTTTTTGTTACTTTTTTTTTTTTTTTTTTTTTTTTACAGTTGCGGGGAGTAGTTACTATGGCAATGAATCTCCTTTACTGTATATACGTAATTAAAAAATCGACTTTTTTTTAGTAGCTTGAGTGTTAGCAGTTAAAACCAATTATTTAACAATAGTGTAGATTTAGGCTCGCTTGCCATTTGTGCTCAAGCACACCACTAGTTTATATGTGACCGTCTATAGGAAAACCGGGCACAACGCAGCGTGCGTAAATATTGAGAAAAGACTGTAAGTGCAACAAAAAAAAATTTCGAAGGGTGCCGCGTTGTGCCCGGTTTTCCTGTAGACGGTCACATATATATATGTATGTATTGATGGATGGTACGTATACCTCTCAAACGCACGCGCAGTTGGCAAGTAGTAACTCCATATTTGTTGTCTGAATTACAATTAAGTTTGATACTACAGAGGTTACCATTACTCGTGTAAGAGAGTAATTTGTATTTTGAGGGCTTATTAAGTTTGATACTACAGAGGTTACCATTACTCATGTAAGAGAGTAATTTTGCATTTCTATGCTAAAATTAATGGTCAACTGTATTTATACTACTGTTTTTAATTGAACTAAGCTTAATATAAATTATGTAGCAACAAGAACAGAAAATGAAACAAAAAAAAAACAAACTAAGCTAATGAATGGACTTTTTCACACACACACACACACACACACACACTAGTTCTCTCCAAGCAGTTGCTATGTGAACTAACAAGTGCCTTCAATACCTCGCTCGCCATTTGTGCTCAAGCACATCACTAGTTTAGCTATAATTGTAGGAAAGGAATCGTAGTAGACCAGATACATTATTACAAGATATTTACTTTCAGTGGATATATGTGTTCAGATGCCTCACGAGACATTTGTGGAACAGACTGTAGAAGCATATTCCAGAGCTGGAGCTCTCTCTCCACTACTCAATGCAAAACTCGATGCCAAGATTTTTGCGCAAAAGAAAAAGTTACCTCAAGTGAGTACAAGTCTGCCAGAATGTTTGGTTGTTGAGTGGAATAGCAGGAGCAATGGTGTCTAGTATTCACAGCTGCAGTATCCAATAGCCATTGAATGACAAGCTTGGAAGTGTTATTTATTTGTCTGTATTCTACAGGGGAAAATTGTGAGGGGAATGTCTATCATAGAGCACGACATAGATGAAGAGAGTCCATGAAGATTTCACTCCATTTACACGAAATTTAGGTATTTTAACTCCCACTACTGATGTAAATCACTCTTTTAATCATTATGTTGGTATTAATCTGTAGTTCAGTTTCTGATGAATTTCAATATCACTGATTCTTTTTTCTATTACCAAAGTAGTCCATGCATTAATTAATTTAAGAACCACAAAGAATGGGCTCTTGGTTCCCCCATGTTCCAGTAAAGCCTCTACACCAATAGATACATGTACTGTCATGTGGTGGATAGACTGTTATTTCTTTTTAGTAGAGTCAAAATAACTTGTAACAGTTACTACTCACACTGAGTGACTATACCATCAAATGTGTGAATTTACTGGATGGTGCCTACAACACCTTTGCAACTGTTACATATTATGGCCTCAGGCTGCAGAACCGTCTTTGGGTAGCATTGGTGTTTGAGACTCGCTAGTCAATTAGCTATTTAGGCTTTACGGTGATCTTGCATCTGTGGAAGAGCAATGCCACAATTTCTTGAAACTCCTGCAGATGCACTTCGAAAGTAAAGTTCATTACAAGCCACTGAGGCTAATATATGATCACACACAAGACAACTACAGATTGCAAGGCACTGACTGTAAACATGATCATCAACACGTGTTGGTGTGTTTGGTCATGTACACAATATGGGAATAGATGTTGTGGTAAAACAACCTCAAATTGACCCACAACACACATTTACACAGCTTGACCCACCTCCTGCCTATTGCCTAATGCAATTGTCAAGCAACACCCTTAGATGTTCTGACTGTTCTGACAACCACCTATAACTAATTAAAACACAAGTCAGCTGGTTGGAAGAAAAACAATACTGCCCACTATTTCTTGCAACATTCTTTAATATAACAAAATCGATATAGAGTATAAATTGATAGCATGTTGATGACAAATATATATTATAGATTGTCAGATAAATGAGGATAACGTACAAAAAAGAAAACACCTGAAACACTGATTGTTATAAGACTCCTGACAAGCAGGGGATACAAAAATCAGTAAAGTCAAAAACTAGATCAAGTTAAAAATACTAACAAAAAGGGGAGTATAATTAATACAATGAAGTTTAAATTCCCCAATATAATCATAGTTCGCCACAGAATGGCTATAGTTCGTCGTGTAGATGACTGGTTGAAAGAGTGCAGGGGAGATTAATACAGCGTTGTAAAGAAAGGTGGAGGAAATAAAAAGAATACCTGCTCCTTTTTCAGGAAAAATAGAAATCATAGTGCATGAAACACAAAACTATAATATAGTCAGAAAGGAAAAAAAAGGTACAGAAAATAGCACAAGGTGAACCAAAAGTAAGGAAATGTAAAGGGAAAAAATTACACAAAAGGATAGTAACAAAACCGATATAAAAATCATAATGATAGTGTAGTTTAAAATAACAAAGTGATACTTGCACAAAATTATAGGGAAAGATAGATATGTCTATTTTTTGTTGTTTTGTTCTGCACGCACAGTAAAGCTTCATTGGGTTATAAAAAGTATGATTGAGGCTAAATAATCAAGTATTAAAATACATGGATAACCTGCTAACAATCCCGTGTATATTGATCAGAATGAGCCACTTGGTTGATGTGTTGTTGTCGTGTGTTTTTTTTTTTGTTAGCTTTTTTTTTCTTTTCCTTATCTAATTATTCATTCATACAACAGCTTAAAACTTCAGAAGACAATTATATTTCTTCGTACTTTAAGGAAGGGTCAACCTTGCCTGAGATGGATAGAAACTAATAGCACGAGGCCTGTCCCCATTCTCTTTAATGAAGCAGCGATGATTTTGAGTGCCTGGGGCAGAATGGATGCAAGCCCAGCAGTGTTCACAGTAGTAGCGAAGGCAATGGATATTGCCACAAAAATAAGGAGCAAATCTCCCATTGCAGTGGAGGCCATGACATTCATCACAGATCTGATCATCCAGGACATATGGCTTTACTTCAACCTGAAGCATGTGCATACATACATTTACACATGACACAAAAGGAAAATGTTAATAAACTGGTAGGTTTGTCTAAACCCCAGTAGTACTAGCCCCTCCATAAACACCTCTAGACATTCTGACACAGGTAGTGGGTAAAACCTAAGTGTATAAATGCTCCTCCCAAATACCATAACTACATACCCAGCTGTGTGCCCCACTACCTCTAGCAACAACCCACAAAACCATTTTTTTATTTAAATACTGATTGCAAAAAGATTAATTCCAGGCAAACTCGGGATTTCATCATACCAAGCTGTCAATTACCAGTTTTAGCACTTCAAGGGGGAAAGGAATGGAGGAAGGGGGACACACACATACACACACACACATCCTCTACCTTCTTATCAATGTCACCATATGTGACTTGTAGAAAGCGACAGGATACTGCACTCATGAAGCTCACCCTGGAACTGAAAGTTACTCTGCCTGCACCTAAACATGACACAGTATATTAACACACATTCATGTTCATCGCTTGTCGGTATTAATCTGCTGTGTTCATAACTACACGAGACTGACATTATTATATATGCTGTGTTGTTGTTGTTTTGTTGTTGTATTTTTAATTGTGTGTGTTCATGTGCTGCATGCATGTTTCTGTGAAAAATGGGATTTCCACTTGCCGTGCTTCAATAAGCCTCAGCTGACAAAATAGAAATTAGACTGTTCTGATTCCAAAATCCGCTCACTTACAGTACTGATTCATTTGTTAACCTTTGTTCAGTGTGACCATATTGGGAATATTTTGAAAGAATACAAATTTGTTTAAAAAAATTATTTAATGGAATGTAAGTGAGCTGCAATAGCTAGTTGTACAGATAATCACTAACTACCTGGAGTAATTTGGGTGTAACTAAACTATTTGAAAGTAGGCAGAGAACTGAAATCGTCAGGCAATTACCCAGAGATAACAATTTTCTATCAACAATGAAAATATGAAAGTTAAATTACAGTAATTCTTTAGTTGTTATTAATAAGATTTTTTTCTTTCCTAACATACTGAGTGTCAGCTTTCTTTTCAGGATGTAACTTAGCTATATGTATGTACTGCCACATGTCCAACCTTTTTTACCACATTTCCAATATTTTTACTATGCATATAAAGTCTGTTTCAGATTTCATGTACACACCAAGATACTGTTTTAATGACCCAAGCCGCATTCTTGAGAAGCAATGAACCACATGAAATAAAATCCAGCTAGAAATTTGGAGTTAAAAAAAAAGAGAGAAATATATTAGTCAGAAGTGGAGTGGAAGGAGGAGAGAGTTGGTTGAGCTTTTTTATTGACAGGAAGTAAATGATTTAGCCACACACCCCATTCAACTTGTGTGGAATCTTGTCAACTGTTCAATCGTTTCCAAGCCTGCAATGGAATTCTCCGCTATTTACCTGTTCCCAAATATACTTAATACTCAGTATGTGGATGGCCTAGTTTGAGTCCTAGTTACTGGGTATGCATTGAGCTCCTTGGCTACAAACCTTGCTCTCATAACGGCACGAGTACACCTTACTGTGGTGGTTGCACGGTTATGCTAGAGTGATATAGCACTAGCAGTTTACCGCTTGTTGCTAGACAATCAGTAGTGAACCTTAAAAAGTAAACTTATAGGTGTGGCTTTCTTGCATACTTCCTAAATCTGAACCCCCCCCAGTGCAAATTTCTGGCTATGGGCCTGAATTAGGGTGATAGTTGAGCCCAACTAATGAATTTAACAATTTCCATGTATAGGGAATGATCATTCTCTTACAAACCTTTAGGGTATTTGAGTTCCGGGTCACAATCTATGCCAGCATAACAAACGTTCCCATATCGAGAGTTCAGAATATCTGCCAACTCTGAAGCTCTTAATGGGCGTGGCACTCCTCCAATGAAGATGGTTTTTCTGGGATCGATGGGCTGGGTGTGGTCCATGATGAAGTCACTATCTGACAACTTCCAAGGACGTATCTGAACCTAAAACACCCCAAACATTAAAAAAAAAAAACATCACACTAAGCATCACAAAAATATTTTTGCACACCCATTGTTACTATTACAAAATAAAACTCAGTCAATCAAAGTTGTTTAAACTTGGCACCTATCTCTTTCTGTATTCAGCTAACCACTTAAGTTATATACATAGATAACTAAAGCTCGATACAAGACCATAGCACTTGTAGGTTCCTAAGAATAATACAGTTGACAATAAGGTTAATTAGAACATAGCTGATGTAGTTTTTGTATTGTGACAGAGGGACTTTAAATCTCTTAGGTCCTTCAGGGAGGGATTCTATATGTAGTGCCCCGCCTACAGGGCAGGGCTTCTATATGTGACCGTCTACAGGAAAACCGGGCACAACGCGGCGTGCGTAAATATCGAGAAAAGATCGATCGATTTCTTTAAAATGTATTGTCTATTATAGTGGGAACGACTTAAGCTACGACGCTAAAACTTGGAGAGCTCAATATCTGGACGCCGACAACTCTGTAAGTGCAACAAAAATTTTTTTTCGAAGGGTGCCGCGTTGTGCCCGATTTTCCCGTAGAGGGTCACATATGTAGAGTCCCTCCAATTGTGTTGTTAGGAACTGTTGCTAGGTTCTAAATTAGTTAGGCGCTGCGCAGCAGTCTACTGTTTTTAGGGTCCCTCAGGCCCTAAGTGTAGAGCCCTTGCTGCGCTCGGGACGCTACAATCAAGAGCCTTCAGGGACCCTAAATACAGTAGTTCCCTCTGAAGCAGCGCCTAACTATTACTTAGAACATAGCTGATGTAGTTTTATTGTGACAGAGGAACTTTAAACTGCTTAGGTCCTTCAGAAAAGGACACTATTAACTTAGTGTCCCCGTCTTGAGGGTAGGGACACTTGGGTGTCCCTCCAATTGCACTTAGTGTCCCTCCGATTGCGGTGTTAGGAGCTGTCAGTATGTTCTAAATCAGTTAGGTGCTGTATAGCCATCGTGAACTACCAGGCCAAGTAGTGCGCTCGGGATGCTACAGCCTATAGCCTTCAGGACCCTAAAAAAAGGTAGTTCCCTCTGAAGCAGTGCCTAACTATTACATAGGAGCCTTAATCAGTTATCTGCTCTAAATTACTATAGAAAAAAATTAACTCAAATATTACCTTTTTGTTAGTTTGAGTGACACTGGACACAAACATGTAGAGCTTTCCTTCCTCACTCAGGCAAGTCTTGACAAGTCGATGGACAGAAACCTCATCTCGGAATAGTATAAATGCATACCCTGCAAAATAACTAATAGCGTAAATTTGTGTCCATACATAACCACCAACAAAGTTGTATACTTGATGAATATTACTGTGACATTAGTTGTTATCAAAAAAATTGACAACATTTGATATATCGGTTCTATTACAAATTCAAACCCGCAACATACATGAAATTAGGGGATAGAATGGGCAATGCTGCAGCTTAAAACTATACTAAAATTAGGAGCCTAACAACTACATAAAATATGCTGCATAAAGCAGTTTCATCATAATATGGTTGCATAAGTTTGTACATTATCTAAGAAGTACAATCACGAATATCTAATTATGCTCAACCTGTATACACAAACTATGTTTCATCGTTGGCTATGCCTTAAGCTAACACCTCATTCATTAAACAGTACAACTAACAAGAAGAGGTAGGGCAACTACCAACACTAAACCACTTGCTCTACATTACCACAACATGCATTCTTGTCGCAGGTTGTGCTGCAAGAGTTGTCAGACAAAGATATTTTGTCAGTTGTTGTGGCATGCAAAGACAACACAGTTTATTGCCAATTTTGCAACTAGCATGGGGTTACTCACCCTTAGGAGGAAAATAAGCTTTAGATTGAGCTTTGTGAGGCCAGTCAACAGTCAAAGGACCAAATCTAACAAAATGTTCCTTGATTTCATCTAAGAGGAAGCCATTAATATTACAAATGAAGCAAATATATATATATTATAAAAAATAAAACCTTGATCAATATCCGGAGGTAGTCCACCCACAAAAACTTTGCGTGAATACGTCTCAGAGTGTAGTATTGGAGCTTTCATGGGCAAAGGCAGAGCTAAGGTAGACTTGTGAATCACCCCATCCTTTTCAGTAAGCACGTGCGAAGAATTTCTGGCATTGGGATAGGTAGAGGCTCCACGGGGTAAGCCAGGAATTACAGAGTTGACTGCAGTAGCCACAGATGAAGATGGAATCCCAAAAGGGCTGGGTGTCCTGGAGGCTCCATGTGAGCCGCTGCCACTTGATGCACTTCGTCCATCTGAGGAACCTGAAAAAGAAAGTGCGAGGTTAAAGGCTGTTTGGTATCATTTACACTACTATTTAATAAAAGGTGAAAACATACACTGGATAGGCCAGACTCGACAATTGAATGAAGCTGTCAGTTAGGAATAAAGCTTAAAATGCAAATATGCAGGCTCTTAGCAGCAGCAATGCTTGTATTGCTCTCATCTAAAAACAGTTAGTGATTGTGGTTTGTTGTTGTTTTTCAAAATTTAAATTTACTACAGGTAACCAAAACTAGTTCAACACTTTCTGATACCAAGTTAAGATTTTTATACTACATATATTTCATTACTGCAACATAAATTTTTTTACCTTGCACGTTCGGGTTAGACGGTTTGGCCCAATCTGTCCAAGTCAAACTAAGAGCATTTCCAAAGCACTGATTTGCTGGGTCCCCTACGTTGGGGTTAGTTGGCTAGCATATGTTACACAAAAAGACTGTTCACAATGACTCAGTATATATAACAGTTATAAATTTCCACTAAAAATTTACTTATACTGCCCTTTAGCTACCCTAGCACACTGCAAGGGGGAAAAACTACCAACCTGCCAAATTTTCAGAGAACTTTCTAAGGCACAGCTTAGCGACGAGTTCGAGGAAGAAGAGTCTGGAGACGAAGGAGCTTGTTCTACCCTCTCAAAATTCCACATCATCTTCTGCTGTTGCTGGTGACGCAAGGAAAGCATTATCGTTTCACTTTTCGGGGAGCCCAACTACACACCGACTTTACGTTAACCCCAGAATAATACCGATAAAGCAGCTGGCTTCTTTCGAATTTTTACGCGCACACACATACACACAAGCAGCGCGCGAGCGCCGGATCGGATGAGTTTTCGTGTCTTGCTTGCGCATGCGCTTAAATGTTGCAGCGCGCCGCGGATATGTTAGCTCACTTTTACACGTCTCTCAACGCGCTCTTCATTATGACAATTGCAAATACAATGAAAAAGAAATTAATGGAAAGTGCACAAAACAGAATAACAATACTGCACCTGCAGTGATTATAAACATGGTGTGTAATAGAAGAAAACAATAGTAAAACTCAAAACTTGAAGGGTGTAGAAAGGCATAGTAGTACAAAGAGATAAGGACAATGAAAGAGCTATAAATAATATATGAAAAACAGTTATTAATAGCATAGTCAATAAAACTTCATCTGTTAGTACACTTTAGATTTGTCTCCAACATCTTTAAGAAGAGGCCGATGGTTCTGTCGTCCAGGTGAAGAATGTACCTTGGACCAGCAGCACTCACAGTAGTACTGTAGGCACATTACACTCCCACAAAAGAAAGGGGCAGGTTTTCCATTACAATTGGTACCATTGCATTCATCGCACATCTGTCCATCCAAAATATAAGGCTTTATCTCAACCTACAAGCACACACACATAATACAACTTGCGTGAATATTTAGTAAAATTCCTAGTAAAAATTTTCCAGAAGTGCCTGATATAATATCATAACTTTAATTAGCAATATTATTGGCTATTAGAATGAGAAAATGTGCTATTATTAATATCATAACTTATGCCAACAAAATATAATAAAACTAGCCTTGCCACACAGTGGAGCGTGATGTAATGAATGCCATAGCATAAGGTACTTTTAATCCATTCTTATTATCCCCTACTACTTGATTTGGTCACATCAGTTTCCCTCCCCTGTTCTCTCTCTCTCTCTCTTATTGAGTCATTCCAGTTCTTCTTAACTTTTCCTCTATTCAGGCAACACTTTACCAACCGGGCTCAGCTCATGTATTCACTAGTGCTATGCTTGAGCACAAAATGGGGAGTGAGTTGAAAAAAAAAAATCAAGTCACGTTATTTGAACATTTTCTTTTACACACTAAGTAATACACAATACTTTCACACAGCTGGACATACCTACACAGGACTTACCTTCGTGGTTAGTCTAGTGGACAATGAATTTTCAAGTAAATACTGTTGCGTAGGGCTTATAACTATGACAAATGGCATATTAACTTACCACCGCCACTATCTCGAATAGAAAAGTTTTTAAGTTTTAACTGCACCCGCAAAAGAATTCAAAGTGGTAAACAATTCAATTTCTAGGAGGATACGAGTAATAATCGATAAACCAGTGGATTTGGTTTAGTGAAGTTTGGGATAGGGTCAAACACCGAGCTAGCACAAAAATACGCGAGGGTCGAAGTACAAAATGACACACATACGTCCACACATTATATATAAACAAACAAATATCCCCGATTTTCAATTGGGTCACCCCTGAGAGTGTCTCGCTCGCTCCACTCACTCGCCAATGAATACACACCGGCGTCATAGTCTCGCGTACCCAGACCCTTTACCAACCCTAACCGCTACGCAGGGAAGGAAAGGGTCTGGGAACATACAATACAACGACTTGTTCAGCAGCACTCCAAAAAGGGTGCTTAATTATCACATTCCAGCAAGCTTGCGGTATACTGTGTGACGTCAACATCACATCTGGGAGGGTGAGAACGTTGCGTGACTTCATTACACTGGTGAAGTTGTTTTGTAGGCTACTTATAAGCACTCCTGGCAAGCAATAAACGTACGAGCATGAATAGGATATCTGCTACCCAGCCGTGACCATGACGTCATTGGCTACCGCAAGCATTGGAATGTGATAATTGGAGCACCCTTGTTGGGGTGCTGCTGAACAAGTCGTTGTATTGTATGTTCTCAGACCCTTTCCTTCCCCGCGTAGTGGTTATGGTTGGTAAAGGGTCTGGTTACGCGAGACTACCGTCGTCATCGGTCATTGTTACTGACACACAAGCATATTATTATAGATAGTAGTGGCCTACAAGTGTTTTTCTATGAAAAAAAAGAAGACAATCTGGGGCCTACTTTTCTGTTAGTATTTTTTTAAATGCTGGGAAATTTTTGTTTGTTTCTTTTCTGGCTTAATATGGTCACATATGCGAGAGAAATTAATGACTAAATTGTACAACTGTCACTCCTAAAGTAAATATACCATTTGTGGCATTCTCAGGAATTACATGACGGTGTAAAGCAAACGATTGAATGATCAATTCCAACTACAATACTTAACTTAATATACTTCATTTACACTTATTAAGTCCAATTACATTAGAAAAATTGAATAGTACAAATATCAAGTGTCATACATTCAATGCTATTTTCAAACCAAAGAACACAATAGGAAATTGAATAAGTCTAATTGTGCTAGTACTAAATAATTAATCAAGTGTCATATATTCAATATTGTTGTTTTGTGTTTTGTGTTTTTAATAAAAGGATGCTGCAAGTATGGGCTGGTCCTCCAAGCTGAATTTTAAAAAATTTCATCAAGTCCATTATGGCATGCAGGACACAACTGATCACATGTACTTGTTCTAAACTTCCGTGCCAAACCCTTCTATTCATAGCTCAATAATTGCCACCTTTGCACTAAGTGTTCCTACCAATTATTACCAGTGCGAAAAAACTTGACAAAAAACATCTTAAGCAGAACCCAAAGTGCCATATATACATCCAACTTTACTTGTACTGACCTTTTTGTCAATTGACCCATAAGTGAGCTGCATAAACCTAGCTGAAATAGCTGCAATATAGCTGTCATGAGAAATAAAAAGAACACATGCCGCCCCTGCAACAAAATTAAAACACATAAGTCAATTTTCTATACTGTAATCCATCACTGACCTTTCGGATATTTCAAATCACAATCAGAATCAATTATAACCAAGATTATGTCTCCAAATTTATCAGTCATCACTTCTGCAAGTTCAGAGGCCTTGAGAGGTCTTGGGACTCCGCCCACAAATACAGCCTTCCTGGAGTTGATGGTTTTGCTGCTACCTGAGCAGTGAACGGTGTCTGCAATGTACCAAGGACGAACCTCAATCTGCCCAAAACAGTAATAAACACTATCATTACAATGTGGACCCAGCTTTTTCTTGCTTCTGGACACTGGTAGTGCCTGCCCTCCTCTTGCTTTTGCATGCCTTATGGAAACACTGTGACCTAAGGCATGTGTAAACATGGTTAACAGTTAGCAGATTGGGATAGCTGTCGACTACACCAGGAATCTTCAAACTCATTCCCAACAGAATTATTAAAACTAGAGCAGCATGAACAAATACCAAAAACGCCAGGGCAAGAACAACCTTTGGAATAAAAATTAAACACAACAACCTGTTTCTCTGCCCTGCCACCTCCATTACGGGGTTTGGTCCCTCAATAGCATTTGTTTGCCCTAATAATAATGAAGCACCAAAGGTGTGAACCCCCAGCGCTATTAACCACTACCTAGCTATTACAATATTATAATCTCGGACCACAAGAACAAGCAATCTACTAGCTATTTTAATGAGGCATCAATATATCTTGAGCAATGAAAATGGTACATGGAAACCCTGTCTTCAAAAGAGAAAACCAGCCACAAATACTAACCAGTATACATTTTCAACACGAAACTTCACTTCTTTCAACTCTGTCAACTTCCCCCGAGTATAAATCAAACTACACCACTGGCTGCAAGAAATTATTTGCTTACATGATTATGATGCGATGCTAGGGGGCGTTATCCACAAAAGCTGGTACCTATGTGGAGCTAAAAAGCTTCGCGTTTTCCCAACAATTAGCCCAAATTTTTAAAAAGTTGCAAAATAAAAGGTCCTAAATCTTCATTCTGAGTAAGTTCATACCTAAATCAACGGTTTATTGTCAGTAATCTCCAAAATCAGAGTGTGACAGACAGAAAAACTGATAGACAGGAAGACTCTCGCACATGCGCGCTGAGGGTTAATGATCTTTATAATGATACACTTTGTGCATCAGCCAATGAAGACATTGTGTATTCATGAATAATTCATTAGCTGATACGGGTTGGTAAAGCTCCGACACGACCTGAATGGGTAAAGCACAGAACCATGACCTGAATGGGTGAAGCACAGCACGACTTAACAGGTAAAGCATCATCACATTCAATATGAAACGTAGCTAAAAGCAGTTGAAACCAGTAAGGGCGGAAAAAGTTTCAAAAAGGGAAGACATCAGTTTCACAAAACCTAAGTCTACAATCTTTGGATAGAAGGACAGAGAGACTGAAAGCAGGGGAGATAGACAAAGGAAGAGAAGGAAATCCATGACTCAAGAAGCCAGAGATGAAGAGAGGAAAAAAGGAGGACAAGAAAAGCAGAGATGGCTCAGGAAGAAAGAGGGGAAATAGATGTAACTAAACAAAGTGGTAGAGGATAATAAGAATGGAAAGTACCTTATGCTTGCGTTCCTAATTTTCAAAACTTAGTACATGAAGAACCAATGTGTGTTGGCGGGGGACTTGCTAGTTATAACAATTGCTATAGTTTGTGATACAAAATCCAAGTTTCCAGGAGTTTTCATTAACAATGACATTCAGCTAAATGACCATTTTCACACCGGCTACTATAAATCTGGGACCAACTTCAGATCAAATTACTGGCCATTCAATCTCAGCTAGCTGAGCATAATAATAACAAACAACTAAAAAGGGAAAAAATATATAAAGAGGCGCAACTTTTTCTAACCTTTCTTTTCACTATTCCTGATGTAGGTATGTAAAGAAAATGCTTGTCCCTTTCTGAAATGCATGACAGAAGCAACTTATGAACTGAAGATTCATTTTTGTATAGAAGAAAAGCATACCCTGCAGAAGAATACAATAGTCATCAAGAATTCAGCAAAAACAAACAGATAGCATACCTTTTGGGGGATAGCAAGATTTACTATAGTTTTTATGTGGCCAGTCAACAGTTACTGATCCAAACTGGTTAAAAAACATCTGAATATCATCTATTTAACACACACCAAGTCTTTATCAATAACCAAAAAAAAAAAGCAACAAACATTAATGCTAACGAACTCACTTTCATCAAGGTCAGGTGGAAGGCCACCAATAAAAACTTTACGAGAAAACGTCTCAGAACACTGACTAAGCCGATTCAGTGCATAATGAAATGGCTGGGTGGGTGTCAACATCAGTAGTGATTCTGGTGGCACCTTGTTAGTTGGATGAGCACGTCTACCATGTGAGTCAGTACCTAATTATATTATATATAAATGTATAGATGCTGGTTGTTGTTTTTTTGGTTTGTTTCTAGTAAGACTTGCACTACGTGTATCACTTACGTGACAGTTGTAACTTGAGACATGTCACATCAAATATGCTAGAGTCAGTGGTTGGCACTGATGAAACCGCAGGTAAAAGGGAAGAATTACTGGAGGATGGTGAATCACTACCCGAAGTATTATCATACGAATTGTATACGCTTCCCTCCACATCTTGGTCTTTTTCAGGAGTACTATACTGAAATTAAAACACAAAACAACAAAGTAGCAGAACGAGAAAAGAATGCATAACACGCACAACACCAAATGGAGGAGTCTCAAAACAACCAATGCATGCATACAATTACCCTGTCTGTGATGCCAATAGGTCTAGTTAATGAAATATCGTCAATAGATTGGTCTGCTTCAAATCTTAGGAGAGCTTCTCTGTGTCCTGGCAAAGTCCTCAACCTTGGACGCTGACTTTTGCAATATCTTCCAGATTGGTCATTGAAGCTAGCTTCATCGAGAGCATTCAGCATCTTTTGCCAATCATGCCATCCTCCTGGAAAATTAGATGATCTAGACCTAGGTTTAGGGACTAGTCCTGAAGACTGAAAATTTAAATGACCATTTGTGGGTTGATAAACCCACATTGTGGATGATTGATCAGATCCAAAAGGACACCTCGGTTCAGGTGGAGCGGCTCCTGTCTTCTTACTGTGACCAACGTCCTTATAAAAAGAAGTAGAGGCATCGCGATGACAGTCATTGTCATAGAAAACGTCGTCGCAAGACGGTGGTGAAGGCTCTCCATAAGAATTATAAAAGTGACACTTCGGGTTTTGACAGAGAGAAGACATTTCCCCACCCGCCTTTGTATGGTAACAATCGACGCACACCATCTCTTCAGAATGGTGGACATCACGTCCAGTGCTACCAGCAGCTCTTTTCATTTTCTTCTGTCCCCTTTCTCCGACCCGCACTACCCAACGTTCATGTGAGAATGACGAAATGCAGAAATCGTTACCATGATTACACCAGAGCAATACCCCCCAAGCTGTCACAAGTTCTTTTTTTACACCCCAATATTGTGCTGATTAGTATAGTGTGAACAAGTGATTAAGCTAATTTTACTAAGACAATGGAGAATCGTGCCTCATGCACTTCCGCGGTTCTCGCACATCCAACTTTCCGTTCCTATACCGCAGTTCTCGGTAACGGTACATTTTGCCTTGTAAGAGAAATTCAGCAAGCAAAAGCAGGCACGCGGAAGTCGCACGGGCGTATATTCCAAGGAGGTTTTAGGTAGGTGTGGCCTGTGGGCGTGGTGAGATTGATATGTTTGTCTATTCGTAAAACAAGAAACAGTACTATTTCTTTTACCAATGACAGGAAGAGAAGTCATTTAAATGGCCCAGATAGACGAAATAGAGTGAGTTTGCTTTTCTATGATAATTTGTACGCCTTATTCTTGGTTCTCTATCTTTCTGTAAGGAAAATATGCTGGGTGTGTTATGGATCGGAAGTAGATGAGCCAGAGTTGGAATGGATAAGCCCTTGCCAGTGCAGAGGGGCAACTAAGTGGGTTCACCAACTTTGCTTGCAGCAATGGGTTGATGAAAAACAAAAAGGTGCATCATCAGTGGATGTTAGTTGCCCCCAGTGCAGATTTGAATATCAAATTGTTTACCCCAACACAAGCTTTCTTCTAGTTCTCTATGAGAAAATCAACAAACTAGTAACTTCTTGCTCTCCGATGATACTCTCAGGAGTTGCAGCTGGATCACTGTATTGGGTATCATTTTCTTATGGATATGCATCAACAGTATTGGCTCTGGGACTTGAAGAATCCATACATTTCTTGGGCGATCAAGACATTCATTTTTATGTTTTGTTTCTTCCATTGATGCCTTGGGCTATGGTAGGACTGAAACTGCTGAGGTTTGAAGTATTGCTCATAAAATCATGGTACTGGTTGACTCCTATGGTTTATAAACTGATAAACAAACTTCCTGGATTTGGCCACGAACCTGTCCAGGAGTACTCGTTTGTCCCTGCACATATTCCGGCTGCCAGCTTTGTGTCAAGATCTATTGTAAGTACAGTTTGCCTACCACTGATTTCATCTTTAGCAGGTTGGGTCCTTTCTTATTACATGAGATCCTCTAGTCGATTGAAAAGAACTATTTTGGTGAGTGATTTAGTAGTAGTTCTTGTTTTTATTTATTTTCAAGTAGTATAGGTCTTTTTATTTTATTTTTTAGCATAATCAAATTGTATTAATAGTAGTATATTATAGGCTCATTGCTATGATTATACTTATTTGGACGTATTAATAGAGCATTACATAGCATCAAGTGAATTTTCATTTAAACATTTCGGCTCGAAGGCCTTCTTTGGTAAAACCAAGTGAGAAATGCCATGAGTGTGTGCTTTATCATGCCATTTCTCACTTGGTTCTACTAAAGAAGGCCTTCGAGCTGAAACAGGTTAAAGAAAATTCACTTGATGCTATGTAATGTTGAGGGACTACTGGTAAGAATGAGAGGTTTAGGGAGATGGCAACTGTACATGGAAGTGAAAATTTCAATCATTCACACGTTACATTCTTTCCCATGTAATAAGTCTTTTTTTTTTTCAGTGATAATTGTGTCATAAGACTAGTGTAATTGCAGATTCTTACATTATTTTTAATAATATTTGCTCTTTCCCTCTCTTCCCTCCCTTTTTCTTTCTCATGTTTCAGGGTGGATTTGGCTACCTTTTGATCAGTTATGCACTTAAAGTTTGGATTGAGCATCATCGAGGAAGACTAGAAGGCAGGCAGTGATGGCATGTGTTCTAAACTTAGCAGCACCAGCAATTTCTTGTGCACTTTTTAGTAATTTTTTCATTAATTGGGTTCATTACAAGTCATTTGTTTTAATCCAGTGGTTTTGATTTTGGGATCAAGACCCCCAAAAAAAAAAGTGATGTGCCAGAGTAGATGTTCAAATTTGTAGAGAGTGGGAATGGAATTTCTACCATAGAAATATGGGATGTGGGGAATCACTTAACAACTAAGGCTCAATAGTTCTGATTTATCTATGCAAGAGTGTGTGCATTGGGGGAAAAAAAAAGATTTTAAAAATACATGAAATACATGAAGATATAATAATGATTTAGTTAATAAAAAGCCCATGCGCCTAGCACTACTACACACCCAGAAAACTGCTAACTACAATGTATGTAGATGTTTACAAGTTCAATTATCTGAGAAATTCCAAACTTGCCACATTTCGTTCCAGTATTAGATTGTGCTCGCGCGCGCCGAGCGAGAGGTGTGACTGAAACTATAATTTGGGCGTGGTTTAAGTAACGTGATCGCACTATGCCACGCCCTTTTTGTTGCATCTTGACAAGAAAGAAGCAGCATGTGCATGGAAACGTAGTTTTTTTGACGATTGTGCGACGATGAGCCTGTTACCAGTATTAGACCAGCTCGATAGGTCCTACTGCAAGAGTGCCCCGATAGCTCTAGGAGTACTCAGTGGCCTTTCGTTGTCTTATGTGGCCTTTTCCTACGGTGCCGGCGTTACCATATTGGTTCTTGGAAGAAAAGGAGCTATTCAAGCTTTAGGAAATGCTCCAAGCAGTCGAACCACGTTATTTCTTGGGATATCAATGATCCCAATCTTGCTAATTGGAGTAGAAGCGTATGATGTGGAAGGGAAGTGAGTAAATATAAACAAAAATATCAATTGATTTCTGTAGGTACATGTGTAGACTTTATGGGGTTTTACTATGTCCTGTACACCATTCATTAATGTAACCCAAGCATCACAAACAATAAACTGTTGCACTTTTACACAACCTTAGGAAATAGCATTTAGCAAGTGTTAGTTGTATACTTTTTCACTTATAGAATCCTTGCACTGTGGAGGAAGTCCATCTCGAAGTGGGTAATGTCCTCCCGCCTACTTGGTCCAGTGGTGGAGTGGCTGTGGCCTAGTCCTGCCAGAGAACCCCACATCTCTACCCAGGAGGGGCTGATGGGCTCACTGGATTACTTCACTCGAAGCCTTTCTTCCGGACTCTTGTTCCCTTTCATTGCTTATGCCATGGGTCTCCTGTTCCGCAACATCATACACAGCCAAGCCAAGAGGACTGTTGTGGTGAGTCTGATATCTCGCTGAAGTCACTCAAGTTACATTGTGATTACTGAGGGCTACTTTTTAATTGTTGTGACCACTATAAAAAAAAATTAAAAAGGCTGTATTATTTTCATTTTAGAGGGTATTGGTTCAAATTCTGTCAACAGTAGTTTGTGATGTGGTGAATAGTACTACACTGTTGGTGTCATGTTGGATGTAATAAGGTTAACCCTTTCACCAGCAAGTTTCTTAAAACCAATGCCAGTTGGAAAAAAATACTTGATGCTTATTTGGTGTGATATACATGCATAGTTAAGGAGGCTTAATTGCTAGCTCTGACATTCAACTCTTTAATTACAATTGAAGTCTTCAGGAAGTACTACATAGTAAGACATAATGAGGAACATATGAATAAAAATCATAGCATGATCAATTAAAAATTTTCATAAGAAGTGTGAAGGTAACTTAGAGTACACTGTATAGTCTAGTGCTGGTAAATGAATTTCAAGTACTGGTTAATTGAATAACTAAATACAAACTAACAGTTGCGTATCTTTTCCTCGCTATTTAGCCTTACTTTTCCCTGATCTCTCCATTATGACTTTTCGTTGTGCTTGGTTCTTTTTCTAGGGTGGTGTTATTTTCTTTTCGCTGAAGACTCTGTTGAAGGTTTACCTGAGACAGCAGGAGTACAGGCGACAGGGTTCCAGACGAGTCCTCAATTACGAGTCCCCAATGACCACTTCTCACCCATCCCACTTCTAACAAACTCCAGACATCATCAGATACATGTAGACGGCCATTATATTTTATTCCTTTCCCTTGCCCCCAATCACCTAAACAATTATTTTCAGTCATTTTGCGCCAGACTTTGTCTTGGCCGTTGATTATTTATTTTCTTTTTTTCAAGATGGCATATGTAATCTGTTCTGTTCTGGGATTAGTTAGTGACAATAGTGAGGTAGGAGGACAGCAGCTCCTCGCCTGATCTTACTGGTCTTGTTGTACACAGTCCCACAACTGTTAACAATCTGTTAACAAAAACAAAACACGGACTAATAATAATAATAACAATGTCAGACCAACATCACTAGGTTTACAACTCGTATCAAGTGCATTTACCTTTAATAGGGCTTATTTAGAAAAAGGGTTGAGTTTATGACCAATAATTTGAAGAGCATCAATGCTAATTAATGTTTCACTTCAATCTTAAACTTGTTACGCCATTTTGTCATGGAAATGTTACAGTAGTACTCTTGCAGACCTGGTCTATTTTGGATTCACTAGTACCTTGAATGGTTCTCTAGATCTGATGAGCTGTAGAATACATTGGGAAGAAATCTGTACCAGGAATGTGGAAAATCTGTAGGGATTCCAACTTCAATATATTCCACATTAGACTCCATACCTAAGAGGGGAATCAGCGATCATCTGACTAGTAGGTGTCCCAACATGACAACAAAGTATAACTGTAACCATGACTACTTGTGACAATGACAATAATATGTATCTCTCAACCTGTCATTAACTACAGCTGAAATTGTCACTATTACATTAGCTTGTGATAATACAGTAGAACTTCAATTACCCGAACACGTAGGGACTGAGAGGTGTTTGGATAACTGAACACCATAGAAAATGTATTAATGAAGGGGTGTGGTCAAGCAATACTTCATGTCTGCATGTGCTACTATTAGATTTTGGGTGCTGCAATATTCGAATAATTGAATTCAGATAACTGACACTCTACTGTAGTAGCTTTTCTCAGTTTTCATAGCCAATGTTAAATTAAAACTTCACCCGATGTTCCAACTTCTTGTCGAAGTCCTCTTCAGGGTTAATGAGGTCAAACTCTCCGTGGCAGCAGTTGAGATGTCGGGTTAAGTTTACATAATATATTGGCTGTTAAAACTGAGAAAAACTACTACTACTGTTATTATTTCAGCCGAGAATGACTGAATCATTGAATGAATACAATTGCTTAAAATATATTTTTGTTTGCTCACAGTTACCAAGTGATTTCACTCACTGCGTGTGTGGTTGTTGACAAACTGTCCTACAGACAGCGGGTTTAAGGAATCCGACTTCATCAGCCAGCTTGGGTCACATGACAAAACTCCACCCACCGCATCTCTGTAAGCACACGACCTGCATAAAAATTATAATAATGAGAGTAATAATAATGTAACCACCACAGACTCACAAGTAGATCTTATTGGAGAGCCCGGTGCTTTTCCCATCAATGATGTAGCCATTGGAACAACGAAACAGGAACTGGTTGCCAAGCGATTGGAAAAATAATGGTTCAAATGGAAGGTACAATGTACCTAATTAATAATAATATAATTCTCTTATGTCACCCATAATTACTCAAATATTTATATACATGAGTTGCTCGCATTTCGTTTAATTAATGTCTCTATAAACAAGCTAGAACTGACTTATGTATTCAATTATTCAGGAAAATACGTCACATGAGAGGTAAAATAGGTCACATGACATGTAAAGTTAAGTCACATGAGAGGTAAATAAGTCACAAGAAGTAGAAAAAGCCCTTATTATGTTTCAATCTAATAATAAACAAACCACACAGCTTGTTCATTACAACAACAGTGCCTTGCCAACAACAACAAATTAGTGAAACACTCAGACCTGTCTACTTGATACAAAAACTAAAGTTTTCCAGCATAATAAGTAAAACTTTAGACAAAAACAATTTCTTTGTATTATATATAATATATAGTTTTTGGGTTTTTTTGGTGGAAAGAAGGGATGGGTTAATATAACAACAATGAGTAATGACATTGCAGTTGACAGTTGCCACACATTAGTCAAGAGAACCGATCTGTCGTCTTTATTAGTGAGCTGTCAGCAATAGAGGTGGTGTAATGCATGGACCATGGACTGAAATTTTTTGTTCCTCCATAGAAGCAAACTAGGGCTACATAAGCCTTTATTATGTACAAGGCTGCATGCAGAAGGGGGGAAAGAATGAGCAACTGAGACATGCTTCTTTGTCAACGTTTCATCATTAACCATCAAGAAACAGGGACTGCCCAGATGTGCTGTGCATTCCAGTACCAGATACACATAACAGCCTCAGGACACTCTGGGAAAGCCTGTATCACTATGTATTCATGTTAACGTGTTTTAGTTGTCATGACAAGCATGGTTGTTGCAACTATTATCACCCTGAGTGACCTAAAATCTTGTCAAAGAAGAACAGCACCTGGCTAGCTCTGTAGCCTAGCTACATTTCAAACCTACTCACTACTATGACTTACATTCTGCAGAAAGTACTTTAACAACAACAAAAATAACAATAATAAAAAATTATTACTATTATTATAACTTATAAAAGTGTTGGGAGGATTATAAAGGGGGTTAATTTATTGGCACACCCAGACAATTAATTATAATTCACACTTCACAGTCCATTGTGCTCTAATGCTAAAATGAAAAGCAGTCTAGATCTTATTTTAGTACAAAAAAAATGGTTGTTGGTATACAGCCATAAAAAAAAGCTCCCAACCCTAATCTAACCCGGACTTTGCCCAAAAGCTTGGCTGGTACATCCCAGTGATGAGGTGTGACATTCTCAATTAACTACGTTAAACTACATAAGACATTAAGTGAAGCATATACCATGGACTACATTAGCCCCTATCCACTGACAAAACAATGAAAGAAAGAACACTAAACTTGACTTATGATAACACAATATATTCTGTAGGAGCCAGCTGATTGTACATTCCCCTCAAGTTAAAGATTTTTTTAACTTCAAGTTATCTGGTTGAATCTTCCTGTACAGAAAGATACACACTCTTCTATTCTCAAGCCTCAAAAGATATAAAATATATAATGCCTTATGCACAAAGTATTGATTTACTACATATTATATCGACTGTAATTCAAGCGAATGCTGCTACAATTGATGGAGAAGATGACATATATATAGCATTAAAAAAAATTGTTATTGGGGGGGGGGGGGGGGGGGGGGGGGGAAGGAGGGAGAGACAGCACTAGAAACTTTTATGGGGTTGAAGAGTAGAATTTGTTGCAGCAAGGGTACATGATGTTTATCTTTAGAACATAGCTAACCCCTTTTTTGTATTGTGAAGTAGGCATTCTATCCAGCATAGTGTTGTTCAAGTGAGTGCACAGGGATACTAAATGCCAGAATGGAGGATACGAAGGGAGGATACTACTGATAGTAGTAGTGGCTAACAGTATCCTCCCTTCTAGCATTTTATTAGTTGTTTTTTTGTTTGTTTGTTTATGAGTCGTGCAAGCATTAATTAAAGAATTTTTATTTTATCTATGGTGCAAGAATGTTGTTTGCATGGTTTTCCTGTCAGATGCGAAAGACAAGATGGATTCAACTCATGCCTTGCACACTAACAATATTTTTCTTAATTAATACAATCATCACCAAAATGAGAAAGTGAGAAAGAACAATAAAACCAGTAGTTCCCTGATTTTGGTGTCAATCTATTATGAATACCACATCTTGTATGCTAATGGTGGTTTTGGCCCTGCCTAAGAAACTGTGAACTGTTACAAACACACCAGGTACATCACTGACCCATATGGGTTCCATTTACACCTCATGTGTAGTCCTACATCTTTCTCATGTTTTGTGTGCAATTATTTGTTGTTTTTTTCCCCCAAGGCAACATCTCTTGTTAGCCAGTGCAGCCTGCCATGCAAACACACACACACACACACACACACACACACACACACACACACACACACACACACACACACACACACACACACACACACACACACACACACACACACACACCATACCACACACATTTCTCTCAAATGCAAATTCTCTTGCAATCTTATGCACACCTGGCAGAGCCAGGATGCCTGTGCACTAAGCAAGTACTGTGAGTCGTGCAAGCAAAGCTCCTGGAGCCAGGTTAGGAACTCACAGGAGAACAGGCCTTTCCTCACAGCTAGTGGTGTGGGAAGCCAGGAGTACTTATACTATTGCTGTTTCATGAGAAAAGGCCTTGAATTTGCACCCCAGCAAATGCCAGATACCCAATCACAGCTGGGTGGACTGGTGAGGCTGGTGGAATCTTGACTGCACTCTTTGTATAATTATTATAAGGTTATATTGTGTGCATGTATGTTTATTTGCTAGACTTTTAGGCTTGGCTAGAAAAGAGAGGAGGGAAGGTTATCAATTGAACTTTTCAACCACCAAATGCAAAACATCACAGTGGCTTTCGAATATCCTAAAGAGTTTGATAAAAGATTACAATATACATATCTTTTATATATGGTATGTATACTTGAACTAGCAAGACACTGACAATATACTGCATACCTGGATACAATCCAACAAGTTTCCCTTCAGGTAGATCACAACGTGTGAACACACCTATACCAGCTCCTCCCACCACTTCGCTGGGCTGCAAGCTCAGAGCAACTCCATAATCTTTCTTCACTGCTTCTTTTGCCTTTGAAGCAAGTACTGGTATCGAAGCTGGAATTTGGATGTCAGAAGCAATGTTCTTCCATTCCCTAATAGTGTAGGCATGTGGCAGGCATTGCTCCAAAGATTCACAAAGTCGAGTGATTTGTAGTAGATTTTGAGCTTCTCCTTGCATGCCATTCTTAACTTTCACTTTTTTCACTAGCCTTTTAATTAATAATAGAATATTTAAAAATTCTTATGCTCTCTTGTACTCTAACCTGGTGGACCAGTTCAATGCTAGCCACGGGATAAGTCTGTGCTTGTAATTTCTCCATCCCATTCATAAGTAATATCCTTTGCTCTCACTGGAAATAGGTAAAGGGTTTCTCATCTACTTTAAATAGCTTGATATTATTCCCATTTGATAAATTTATATTTTACAAAGTTTATTAGGACTAAAAAGAAAATAATAAATTACTATGCTATAATGGAGTGCAAATAAAACTATTTATTATATCAAAAATGTGTAAAAATGTGAAGTAATGTAGAAAAAAAAAAATCCACAACAACAACAGAGAAAAGGCACACTGATGTTCATTAGACCTTTCTGGATCTGTTTGATCGACGTAAAACAGAAGGCGGCTGTGGGATGTCTACTTCCTTGTTAGATCTGGCAGTCCGTCCAGAAGACCGTGTGGCTCTAGGGACAACTGGAGCATCTTCATCATCTGGCAGGTTGCTTGAACAATTTTGGCCACGTCTTGGTCTGGAGATTGCCGATGGTTCCTTGGAGACTTTTACTTTTCCAGCTCTAGCAGAAGCAGTTGGGGTATTTTCTTCAAGTTTGGCCCTTTTGGAAGGGTCTTCCTTTACAAGCTGAGTGTCAATTTCTTTCTGAACTTTTACCTCCACTACAGGAGCAACTTCTCTCTGACGCTTTCTCCCTCGAGCTTTCGAAGGAGCAGCTGTGGGGAGAGGCTCTTCCGTTACGCCAGCATTCCTGAGATTCCTGCGAGTGCCTAGTCGGGTGGTAGAAGCTGTTTCCTCTGCTTCAATCTGTTGTGACCTGTTCTTTGATTTAGCGAGTGATGGCGGCACAATTACACGTTCCTCTCCTCCAGAAGCTACCTTCCGGGTTCTACTTCTTGTTTGCTTTGATGGAAGATCAGGGACATAAGTATCAGTGTCACATGAACCTGCAAGAGAGACTGCCTGCTCATTTCCATCGGATGCTAATTTCTTTGCATTTTTCTTCACTTTCTTCTGCACTGGAGCTGAAGTGGTATCATCGTGGTTAGACTTGGGCTCAGCCGGTGTATCATGTGGCACATTTGATTCTTCTGAAGCCACTCTTCTAGAACTGCGTGTTTTCCTCTGAGATGTGTTGCCAGCTCCAATAGCAACATCCAACGCCCCAGTGCTGGACAAACTGCTAGATTTTTCAGATGTCCCTCTTTTAGAGCTGTGTTGCTTTCTCTTAGGAGGCTCAGCAGGAATAATTTCACTTTCAAATGACTCTTCCACTGCCTTCTTAGCTACTTTCCCTGGTTTTCTCGCTGCAGAAACAACATCAGTCATTTTTTCTTCAGAAGCTGCTGCTTTGGCAGCCTTTCTTGTTGATTTCTTTTGCAATGAAGATGCAGTAGCATTATCTGAACTGCACACCGTTTCACTAGTTGATTTCACCTTTGAGACAGTTGCTTTAGCTGGTCTTCCCACTTTCCTTGTGACCTCCACAGGCACTTCAATAGGAGTAGCAGTTTCATTATTTCTCGTGTTTCTGGTGCTCCTCCTGATTGCTGCAACAGATGAAGCACTTTTCTTCAGTCTGAGTGACTTCTTCTTTTGAGATGAAACACCAGAATCAAGGTCGAGCACCAATACTTCTTTACCTTTGTTCCTCAGACGCGATGACATAGGACTCTTCCTTGCCGAACCCTCTGGCTTTTTGGCTGTGAACGCTACAGGAGAGGCAAAATGAATATTGCCCAAGTTGTTTTCAAACAGGCGGGGCTCAAACACAGTGAGAGGGTCATGCGCAGGTTTTGGAGTTATAAACATATTTTTGATATCAGAGAGATTCGGAGAAGAGACCGGAGTATCTTCCATAAAACGTCTCCTTTTCGCTGGAGGTAGAGTTATGGGAGACTCGCCAGTTTCCACGATGTCATGAATAAGCCTTTTCTTGGTTCTGGAGGCTGTCGTCTTCAGTTCAACCACCTGCGGTTTATTGCCCTTTTTCAAAGTGGGTTTTGCCTGAATATCTCTTCGTAGAGGCGTGGGCAACGACTTCTTTGTTTTTTGCAAAGTTATGCCTTTCTGAATCTCCTCCTTCAAAGGAGTCAGCATCGAGCGCTTTGTCTTTCGCAGAGTTTGCTGTGTTTGGATATCTTTCCGAAGAGGTGTGGGGAGAGAAGGCTTAGTCTTGCGTAGTTTTATACCTTCTTCAATCTGTTTTCGTAGTGGGGTCAGCATGCTTTTATTCAACTTACGCAAATTATGCTTTCTGGCAATATCATCTTTTAGAGGAGTAGGCAAAGATTTCATGGTCTTTTGCAAAGTAATACTTTTTTCTATTTCTTTTCTCAGAGGAGTTGGCAAAGACTGCTTTGTCTGGCGCAATGTAGGCTTAGACTTGATAGCTTTCCTGAGAGGAGTTGGCATTAGTTTCTTCGTCTTTCTTAACGCCGGCTTTGCATGGATGGCCTTTCGAAGAGGTGTGGCCACAGTCCGTTTAGTTTTACGTAAGACAACACCCTTCTGAATCTCATTCCTCACGGGCGTTAGCATGTACTTGCGAACTTTGCGCAACTTTCGCTCCTTTGCTATATCCTCACGAATGGGTGTGGCCAGGGACTTCTTTGTTTTTTGTAAAACAACACCATCTTCAATCGCTTTCCTCAGTGGAGTAGGCATGGACTGCTTGGTTTTGCGCAGAGTATGTTTCTTTTCAACATCCTTTCTTAAAGGAGTGGGCAAGGACCTCTTGGTTTTATGTAAGTTCACACCCACTTCTATTGCATTCCTCAACGGTGTTGGCATAGACTGCTTTGTCTTACGCAAAGTTGGCTTCTTTTCAACTTCCTTTCTAAGTGGAGTAGGTAGTGACTTCTTTGTCTTTTGTAGAGTGACTCCATCTTCTATCTCTTTTCTCAGAGGAGTTGGCATAGATTTCTTAGTTTTACGCAACGAACGTTTCTTTTCAACCTCCTTACGTAAAGGTGTTGGCAAGGACCTCTTGGTTTTGCGTAACACCACACCATCTTCAATCTCCTTGAGAACTGATGTTGGCATTGACTTCTTGATTTTCAGTAAAGCTGGCTTCTTCTCAATAGCCTTCCTGAGAGGGGTCGGCAGAGACTTCTTAGTTTTACGCAAAGAAGGATTATTTTCTATGGCCTTTCTGAGTGGAGTTGGCATCGATTGCTTAGTTTTCCGTAGGGACGGCTTCTCCTTGATAGAAAGTCGAAGAGGAGTAGGCATAGACCGCTTTGTTTTCCGTAGGGATGGCTTCTCCTTGATAGAAAGTCGAAGAGGAGTAGGCATAGACCGCTTTGTTTTCCGTAGGGACAGCTTCTCCTTGATAGAAAGTCGAAGAGGAGTAGGCATAGACCGCTTTGTTTTTCTCAGGTTACTTATTGATGAACCTTTAATCTGCCTTTTAAGAGCAGAACCAAGAACACCTTTTCTTTCAACACGGGAACGAAGAATCGGACGGCTCTCAATCTGATGCCGAATAGGTGTGGCCAGCTTCTTCTTTGCTTTCACTGGCATTTCCACAGGCTCTTCCGGTACATCATCCTCTTCATCAGAAACTTGAGTTGGAAAGTCTTCCTCAGCATAAGTGTCCTCATCACTTGTGGTGGTAGTCACAAAGCTGTCTTCAAACCCGGTCATAGAGTAGCCAGACTCCTCAACTTCAGTGCTACTGCTGTCACTCTCATCAATCTCTGGATCTTCCTCCTCCTCCTCAATAGTAGAATTATTGTAATAACTGGGCAGTGATCGTCGCAGCCCAGTTGGGGTCGAGCCCACTTTCACAGGAGTTCGCGGAGGCAAACACTTGTCGAAGAATTCTGGAGAGAGCACTGGGCCGAAAGTGACACTCTTGCGCGAGATCTTTGCAGAGGTTGGTACGTTGGAACCACCGAAGAGTTTCGCAGATGCAACCTTTGGGCTTCTTGGAGATGGAGTTTCGCTCATTTCCAGGATGGAATCTAAAGCGGACTTTCTTGAAGTGCCAGAACTGTAAGAGCTTCTAAACGATCCTTCACGTGAAGGAATCGGAGTCGCAACTTTTGGTTTTCTACCACTGGGACCCTTTGGTGTCTGAGAGTTTTCCTGAATTCACAATAAAAAATATCAAAAGTAACAACAATAAATTAAAAAAAGTAAAAAAAAATTAGCAGCTAACCGTGGCAGTCTCAAAACTGTTGTCAATAGGCGTTGTTTTAGGTGTAGCTTTTCGTGAAGCACTACCCTTGGGTGTCTTGGCAGTGGGAGTGGCACTTGGCGTTTGTGCGGTACTCAAGCGAGTTGTAGACATAGACTTCCGGGATGAAGCCTTGGATGTCGATAATGAAGAAGAATCAGCCTGATCAACATTAGAGGAAGTGAAATTATCATAACCAACTATCTGACAGTATCACATGACCATGTATGTACTAATCATCACTCACAGCTTCCTTCTCATTACCTTAGTAGGTGGAGGCTGTACGGGAGTGGAGGCACCACCAGTCTTCTGCGCTGACATGGAAAGTACATTCTCCTTCCCACCAGTACTCTTTCGTGAGCTCTTTGGAGTGACCTAAAACATTAACAAAATATAGCTATTTATAAAGATATTCTGCACCAAATTCTACTTAATAAATCTGGGGGCTGTGGACTGTACACACACCTTGATGGAAGGTGACCCCTTGGGAGTTGTAGTGGCACGAGATGATTTCAGGGTCTTTGGAGTTCCTGACTCAGACCTCACCTTTGCTGGAGTATCGTTTGATTTACTAACCCTTCTTTGACTTTTAGAACCCTAGGAAGAATAAGTAATTATATAAAATATAAATGAAATCCACATTAACTATCTCCCCAAATATTTGCTATAAAACGAACATATACGTAGCTATTCAGTTTATCAGACAATGGACATCTAAAAGATGGCCAAAATAATACGGTATACGACTACAACAACTACAAAAATCACAGATATAATATGTAATGATGTAAAAAATCTCAGAAATGTATAATATCAATAATCCTATAGAGACTTTGCTTGCATTGAGATGGCTCATCACATAAAAGACTATACCTTGCTGGGAGTTTCTGAATTAGACTCTGATAGAGGGCTGGCAGGCAAGTCGATATTGTAAGCAAATTTAAAAGAGCAGGTCCCAAGAGTCAAAACAGCTCCATCTTTGATAACCATGGCTTTATTAACTGGAGCACTATTCAGTAGCACAGGGTTGTTCGGAACCAGGCTATCAATGGTAGCCTACAGCAACACACAAAGAGGTAAAATGCACATCTCAATTGGCATATAGCACAGAATACTAACATACCCATTTATTTTAATAAAATAAAAATGGCAGTAGTATACAAACAGCAGAGACAGGGTAAACTAGAAATTCAGGTGAGCTCTGCCATACTTCAGTATATACATAAAGCCGGTATATTCAGTACTACAATTCCGATCTTCCAAACACACCCGCAAGATGAAATTGTTAACTGTAAGTATGGTATATTAGTCATGCTCACTCAAAATATTGGTGCTAAACAGGCTATGCCAGCAAAAAAAACAGCTATATGTGAAGTATGGGGAGAGAAAACAAAAAGCACCAATGGTGTGTACATGATTGGTGTAATTGAACATGCATACTGTGTATGATAACATCACAGAATAGAATACAGAGCACACAACAACAACAAAAATTCATTTATAACTACCCTTTACCAACAAAGCAGCAGGTAGACCGATAACCAACCACCATGAGCACTACACCCTATGCATTGCTACTCATAGTCCATGCCCAAAGTGCATGGTGCACTTAGAACGTACCTCTCCGACACTGTTAACCACAATCTTAGCATGCCGATCAGAGACGCTCGGTACTTGCACACGAAAATCGCAATCAGCATCCCTAAAGTACAGAAACAATAGCAAGCGTTTCCAACGCAACAAAACTTTACCTTCCAAGTATTAAGCTTGAATCTACGATCAGTGGGTACGATATACCCTCAGCTCCATTTCGCTTGAGATGAATTAGACTGCACGACTCCATCCTAAAGTTTAAAGGGAGGTAAAAGCGCTTAGGAATATCCGCGAACGTTGACAAATAAAAAAGACAACAACCACCAACCATTAAAGAGCCCGCCTTTTTTCAAACATAAGTTTGTCCAATCAAAACTTCGGTTCACAAAACCGCGCGTATGCCCTGACACGCCCCTTTTACCGAGCTAAGCTCACGTGCGCCGGGGAAAAATGGCGATTATGTTATTGTAGAGATCCAGCTCTTGTTGAAGCAAATTAGTTATCTGAGTGAAGACAGGAGAGTGTAGCCAAGATGCAGCGCATAGTTGACAAAATGTAAGCTTTGGAATCTTTCAAATACCCAAGATTGAATAGTGGTGGGACATAATACAATTCATAGAATAAGATCAATGATAGTTGTGGTTCTCTATTTGTGTAACTAATGCAGGACCAATGTGGTCATGAACTATTCAGAAGTGGAGGCAAAAGTTAGAGAAGCTACTAATGATGATGCCTGGGGGCCTCATGGGACTTTGATGACTGAAATAGCCAAATTTACTTTCACATATGAACATTACCCTGAAGTCATGTCAATGGTTTGGAAAAGGATGTTCGAGTCCAGGAAAAACTGGAGACGAGTCTACAAGGTCAGTCATTACTTTTAGACTATTAGGTCTATGGTTTGTGTTGTTGTGTTGCTGTTCCATTATTGAAGAACGAAAATGTTATCAAATTAGCTGTTTATACTTGGCTTTAATTATATTTTACAACAACAGTCGTACAAGCACAGATAAAGAATCTTAAAGCTGTTTCTATTGTTGTGGATATTTGAAGTGATGTTGTAAGATTTCACTTTGGGCCTCTTGACTTCATTCATATTGAATTTAGTTGTGGTTACGAGTCTAAAGTTATGCAGACAAGATGGAGCTGTAGTGTTGTGTTGGAGAGGACAAGAAAAATGTATTAGATATAAAATTAAGGCCGAGTTGTTTTTTTCCCAGCATTGTTGGAATTATAGTGATTCAGTTAGGCAACAGTGTATATGTAAATGGTGACTCACTTGTGTAGAGTGTAGGGCCAATGCTACTTTTTGAAGAAGAAAGAAAGATGTTTTTGCAAAGACAAGTCATTGGTAGAGGATACAGTCGTTGTTGCTAGCAAATCAGTGGTCCAAAGAGAGATTAGCAACTTGTTCTAGTACCATGTGGGGACTCTAGTTCTGTATGTCACCAATTTTTTTTTTTCATGTGTTGGAACTAGTGAACACTAGAATGGAATCCCGTCAAGCTTAGTCTGGTGGTCGGCCAGTCAGTCTTGTTTTTATTATCATTGAGTGGCCTGCAGAATATACAGGTCAGACTCAGTGTCTGTGACTTGGTTGACTTTTACATAAAATGCTGAGTCGAATAGTTCTGCATAGTTGGGATAGCACAAATTGTCTTGTCACTAACTGACTGACTGTAAGTTACTATAGAAGAAACCATGTGAGAGGATGTGGCTAGTGGACTTGTCCTCCGCATTGTCCAGAGAACAGAGTTGTGGGTCCACGCTGCACCATCTATGCTTCCCAACTTCCAGATTTCCTAGAGTGGGTTGGGGGGGGCACCAAAAACAAGAAAAGATGGGTAATTTTTAGTGATGCCATGAAGTTGATTATTCAATGTTGTAAAATTCTGATACCAGCCATAATTTACAATTGAGCAGTGAGAATTGACGTTTTGCCGTTAGGAGTATGCAGAGATTGCAAATTGGTGGGGTGTGTTTATTCCTGGAAGCTGTAAATGACAAAGTAACAAAAATGATACAAGAAAGGAAAAAAAAAATCTGACATTAATTGGTTTCAAGACATCGCTATGCCATACTACATACTTCAGACAACATTAAATCCTGATGTAAGGTTGTTGTTGTTGTTTTTTTGTTTTGTTGTTGTTGTTGTTTTGTTGTTGTTTTTTACAAATAGGGAGATGGAGGGGATTTGTAAAAAAATTTTATTATGCCAAAGCACTTGCTGGAGAGTTTAATACTACACTAATTGTCTATACTTGTGGACATGCTAGTTTAATATAAGTCAAATTGTCAATTAGGAGGCAAAGATTGTTAGTTGAAGGCGTTTGGTGACTGGTACAGGTTTGTATTGGAATGTGATTCAATAAACAGTTCCTGTGTTTGTGTAAGGATGGGAATGACAAGAGGAGGACAGGTCCTGTGGTGCAGAGCTGCAAGAGTGCTGTGTACAATAGTTTAAAATGTAGCACTAATTTATACACTTGTAAAATGCTAACTGACAAATTTATAGCATTTTTTGTTCATGATTACAATTACTGTAATATTTTTTTTACTTTTTTATTTTTTATTTTTATTTTTTAATTAATTTTTTATTTTTTTTATTTTTTTACATTGGTTATCAGTATAGCTCCCCTTTTATAAGTTCTAATTATTCTATTAGGAAAGATAGACACTCTCAGGGGTAACACAATTGTGAAAATCGGAGATATTTGTTTATATATTTGGACGTATGCATGTCATTTTGTACTTTGACCCTTGCATATTTTTGTGTTTGCTCCGTGTTCGACCCCGTCCCAAGCTTCACTAAACTTATGGGAGCTCCATTTCTATTCAAGTTAGTGGCGGTTGTAAGTTAATACGCTATTTGCCAGTAATAAGCCCTACTCAACAGTATTTAGTTGAAAATTCATTGTCCACTAGACGAACCACGAAGGTAAGTCTTGCGTAGGTATGTTCAGTTGTGTGAAAGTATTGTGCGTTACAACTATTAAGAATATCACAAAGAAAATTTTAAATAACGTGACTTGATTTTGTTGCTTCTTTTTTAATTCAAACAGTTGAGGGGAGCAGTTACTATGGCATTGAATCCCCTTTACCGCATATGCGTAATTTAACAACTCGACTTTATTTTAGTAGTTTGAATGTTAGTTGTTAAAATCAATAGTGGTTTAACAATAGTGTAGTTTAAGGCTCACTTGCCATTTGTGCTCAAGCACACCACTAGTTATTTGAATATGGTGTGAGTGAAAAAAAAAATTTTTTGTGTTTTTGTAACCCACACAGAATGTGACATAGGTGTGGTTTTTACCTCCCCGGTGTGTTAATGTGGTTATGATGTAATGGAACTACACTCAAACCTCTCTTATCCGGACAGTCTGGGACCAAGGGGTGTCCGTAACTAAGAAATGTCCGTAACTCAGAAATACTTAATTTATTTGGTGATGAATACAATTAATTATTTGATAATTGATATTACTTAAAATTAACAAAAACACCTGTAAATACATTAATCAATTTATTTAAAATATGAAGTGATTTTAGTTTGCTTCATAGATTTCAAGCGACGCTGAGCTGCATCGTCTCTCCAACTTTTTACCAGCATAAGATGTGCAGGGTGTGCGTTGCCTTTGGACTCCAACCACTCCAAAGCAGATCGAAAGCAGCACAAGCTTGCGATGGAGTAACTGCATTTGAAGAAGCTTCATCTTCATTTTCAGACTCAGATTCTTCTCTCTCTTGCAACACATCTTCTACAATTTCTTCATCGTTCATGTCCAAATATCATTCACTGTAGATTTTGGAACACCAAACTGTCCAGACACTGCCTCACTGACTTCCCTTTCTTAACTTCTGATATTATCTCCAGCTTTCTTTCTAGAGTTAAAACACTACACTTGCGTTTAGTTACCGCGACCTTGCCTCCACCACCGCTGGTCGTTGAGTTCTTAGAAGAACTAGCAGCCCCACTGCCTTTCAAAGAGTTTTGAGAAGAACTAGCAGTGACGACGCCGGTCAACGAGTTCTGAGAAGAACTAGCGGTAGACGCACTAACTGCCTGTTGATTTCCCTGCTCCATCTCCGCACACAACGCTACGATCGAATACACTCGAAGTGCCACGCGCGAAATATTGTCCCGATTTTATTCGTTTAATTTGGTAGCTTTCCGACTACACTGATGATCCGTACGCAGTCAATAATTTTAGTTTGTGTCCGTTAGACAGAGGTGTCCGTAACTTAGACGAACGGATAAGAGAGGTTTGAGTGTACAGCTCCTGGAGGTGTAGCATTTGATTAGCCATAATAGCAAGACTATAAAGGAGAGTGACTGCAACTGAACTGGTAGCTTCCAGCTGGCATTGGAACACCCATTCTAATGTGTATGTGGTGATATCTTATATGTAAGATTCGTGTATATACATCTGTCAATATGGACTAGTTGGTCATGTGAATTGGTAGACTCTTGTACAGTGTATGATGCAGTGCAGGGTCAAAGGATCACAGAACTCACCAGCAGTACTATCGTGTTGCACTTTTCATTCGCGCCACTCTTCACTAAATTCAAAAATATTTTTTTGTGATATTTTTATCAATATGAGTAAACTGCTATGCTTTGAGATGAACTTTATAACTTGAATAGTTTAAGGTAAATAATGACTCAACATTAAATACATTGTGTTGCTGCTGTTGTGCTTTTTATAGACAAAAAGTATGTATTTCATCATAAAAAAAAAAAGGGTACTACAATGGAGGTTTTTGTTAGTGTTGTTGTAATCGAAAAATTTGTTTATTTTACTGCTTCAGGAGGTTTTCAATTCTCATTTAATGAGATAGATTACCTAAACCTTTGTTTATTGAACTCTAGTGCTGCAATGATGTTCTTCACTGGTGCTCTTTCAACTTGTATCAAACATTTCGGTTTGCTCGCTAAGTTAAATCAATGAATAAAAGCTGTGTGTGTGTGTGCGTGTGTTGATGTGTATGTATCCAGTCACTGTTGTTGTTGAGTTACTTGCTGAGGAATGGATCAGAGAGAGTGGTCAGCAGTGCACGGGAGCATATCTACGACATGAAACCACTGGAAGAGTACACCTTTAAAGATGAGAATGGCAAAGACCAAGGCATAAATGGTGTGTACCAAGAGGGTATTGTGCTTGTAGGCTAGTTTGGTTTAGAAACCCCTTTTGTAGAACACATTTTAAGTGTAGACATAGTTTTATTAATGTGTGCTGAGGTGAGTTTGACTTTCCTTGGTTATGTTGGCACATAGTGGTGGTAAGATTTATTTGCTTTATGTTGTTACGTGCATTTTTGTGTCTCTCTTGCAGTTCGTCAAAAGGCTAAGGAAATCAACAGTTTTTTGCAGGATGAGGATAGACTGCGGGATGCTAGGAAAGCAGCCAAACAGAACAGAGACAAGTATGTTGGGTATTCGTCAGAAGAAGCCAACTCAAGATACAGTGAGTTCCTACTGTCCATGGAGTGAATTATTGCTGATATAATAATTTTTATGTGTGCATTATATATTTTAAAAGATTAGAACACCCACCTCTAATATACATGTAATGTGCAGTTGATATGAGTGTTTGGTTTCCTGCCATGTATATATCACTTCTGGCTTTGGCTTGTGTATTAAATTTGGAGTAAGAATACTAAAATGTGTTTGAATGAAATGTTGTAGAATTCATTAAGGGCTTTTAACCGATTAACGGCGAACTAAAATTTGCGATTGCGCCTCACGTAACGCGGCCGCATTCTCACGAGACAATAGGCTGATTCATAGCTTGGTGGGGGGGCCACACAAAACGGGAGCTAGGAGACGAACGTTAGAATATTGCCTTTGGGAAAGTATTGTCGGCAGATAGAGTGCGCTCTAGGCTATCTAAAAAGAGAAAGATTGACGCTGTTAGGCTAAGGCGGGCAGACCATCTCCCCTAGGGAAAAAACGCTATTGATTGTTAGCAAAAAAAAACGTTTTTGTAAATCATACGTCAACTCTTTTCTGAACTGATAGAAGGCTATATTCATGGACGAAGTAGTATGCTAGTGGATCAAGTAAGTTAGTAAGATTTAAAGCTCCATATTATCGCCCTATATATAGGTAGACTTTGTTTATGATTGTAAGGTTATTCGGGTGTGGTTTATTTAGAAATAAGCATAGTAGGTAAGGATATAAAAAGATACAATATACAAATAAGTGAAGTTTCAAGCAAGGTAAATAAATGGCTGAGGTAAATGTTACATTCTAAAATGCCACTTAGCAAAACAGTCATCAGCAGTGCCCGGGTGGCATAACCATACACCACACTCTCTGCATGCCCATGTGGTGTCAGTTCTTTTCTTCTTCTCTCTGCATAATGAGCATCTTCCCCTCTTCCTCTGTTCATTCATGTAAGGGAAATGAGCCATCAATAGCTTCTTTGGTTTTCCATATCCCACGGTTGCCCGTGAACAGTAGTCGCTAATGAGTTCATTTGCCAGTTGACATCTAAAATCCTTGATTTTTAATTTTGAACTTGGATGACCATAGCGGTAGACGATGAAACCATTTGTGATTGCCACATCAAACAGAAAGTTATAGATATATTTATAAACCTTCCTACATTTCATCCTCACATGATAGTAGCCCCTCAGCTGATCACCTCTATCAACTCCTCCCATCTTCTCATTACCGTATAGCGCTTTTTATTGGCGGGAGTTTAATTTGGCGGTCTGGTAAAGTGTACGATTTGGCGGGGATAAAATTTGGCGGTAAATGTTCTGATGGCGGAAATCTTCCAGATAGCTAGCTGTGTCAGGGGATACCATGTCTACAAGGCTATATGGAACCCTTTCGCTGGACAAGAGTATACCTGTGAGAGAGAAGAGGCTAACGGTGAAGATCCCTATGCAGTGGCCATTATTTCTGGCGGAGTAACTGTTGGACATGTGCCAAGAAAGATATCGGCTGCCTGCTCACTCTTCTTGCAGAGGTTTGGCCATATAAACTGTATCATTACTGGAAGTAGGCGCTATTCTGAAGATCTGCCTCAGGGAGGTCTAGAGATACCTTGCCTCTACACTTTAACCGATTAACCCCGATTGACGCGTACACGCGTCTAAATTGGAAAAATCGATAACCGCGGAGGACGCGTCAATGCGTCAAAAATGCGTCTTTGCGTCCACTTCGCCCTAGAGCTTTGTGGAGTCAAGGAAGCCACCAATCACAATTGCAGACGATTCTATATTGTTGTAAGTATCTTTTAGGCTTATAAAATACATAGACTGCCATAAGAAAATGTTGAGTAAATTTTGTCACAACAATAAGACTTCCTTCTTATAAAGTATAAATTGAAAATATATTTCATAATAATAATAAAGGTACACAGAATAATTTTTTACAAACCAATATTACTTTAGCTATAACTGCTCATTATATGACAAGTAGAAAGCTATCTTGGCAAGTGGAACACTGGCACTTCAGCATCCTAGCGATGAAGACAATATTCTTGACCTGGTACAGCATGGCAGTGACAAGGATGGCAGTAACTCTCTGGTGGTAGTGATGAGGAGTTTGATGACAGGAAGAATGACTTCAGTGCTGATGGGTGTAGTGACTGTAGTAGTTACTAGATGGTCAAGGACTCTGCCGAGAGAACGGAATTGATGATTCTGAAAGGTAGCGATTCTACAGGAATTTCAACCACATTCTTTATAGCAAAAAGTAAAAATAAATATTGTTATATAACAGGTGAGACTGCAGGGAGCCCTCTGACATATACTTCTATTATGTTATGACCAGTTGCACTTGATAGTAAGATCACAAGCTATTCTGTCAACAATGCAGCCTACCAGCACATCAAAAGTAAAGACACCTTGGAGTACCAAACTAAATACACTCAAATATTCTATCATTCATTTGTGATGTACTCTTTTTCATACACAAAAGCCAATAAAAAAGCTTCTCTGTTCACAAAATTTATAACAGATGCTCAGTTCAAAATAATACACACCCTAAATAAATATCAACAAATTCTTCCTGATTGTAAGACAAATGTGTACAAAAACACTTACTCTTACCTCTATGATCCAGTAGCAAACTGCTTCAGCCATGAAACCATACTTCCAACCTTACTAGAGTGCTTACTAAGAGCCGCGGTGTGATGCCATAAAAGTTTTTGCCAAACGGTGCGAGTACTTTGTTATTTTTAAGTCGGGAACAGCTCCTTAGCGTTGAATTTATGCTTTCCCAATAGCCTAGAGCGTACTCTATCGTTCGATAATACTGTCCCCGAGGCAATCTTCAACCGTTCGTCTTCTTTCTCTCGTTTAGTGTCACCCTCCCACCAGGCAATCAAGCCTCTGTGTCTCGTGTGCGCCCGTGACCGCATTACGTAAGGCGCAATTAAAATTTTTATTCGCGTGTAATCGGTTAACAGGTGAAAGTAAGCTCATAATGAAGATGAGAAAACTATTAGCCCAAGAGTCAGTAATCACCTCACCTCCCCAAAAAAGGATTAAAATTGAAGTTGAAGATGTTCCGTCAAATGATGACGATCCTCTCTCGCCAGAAGCAGACAAGCTATGGGTAGCATACAGTGGTATCCAGCTCATGGATTCTGATAAAACTGTGCTGTGTTCAGATAAGTTAACTGATAAACACATAGATTTTGCACAAGAACTTCTCAAAAATCAGTTTCCTAGAATCTGTGGCCTGCAGTCTACATTACTGACGACACTCAATACATGTAGCCGCCTCTGTTGGACAAAGAACTCCCTCTATATACAAGTTTTACACTGTGAGAAGCGTAAACATTGGGTTGTAGTTTCAACTCGAGGGTCAGCACCAAGTATTCAAGTTTATGATTCATTATTTTCTGGAGTGGATGATGAAACACTGAAATTATGTGTAAAATTGTTTGGCCCAGACAAGACGCTAGAGATGGGAGAATGTACACAACAGATAAACGGTAGTGATTGTGGTGTGCATGCCATAGCTATTATTGTGGCTCTGGCTCATGGCAAAAATCCTTCCTTTTCCCAAAAGACAATTAGACAGCATCTTATTAGTTGTTATGAAAGTATGTCATTATCACTTTTTCCATAATTCAATTTTTGTATCACGATTAATTTTAAATAAATTAGTAATGCATGCATGATCATGCTATAATGGATGCATGATTTAAAATATAAGATACCGGCTAGCTACTGTGTGTGCACAGCTTCAATTGCACTGCAAATCCCTGCCTTTCTAAATCCATTGATGGCTAACTCTGGGCGACATTCAATGCTCTGCCATGACGCAATCATCCAGTTAGCGCTTCTGCCTTTGATATTAGACAGGCGCACATCCACCTTTACTTCTTCAACCGGACCTGCTTTCAGCTGCTTCTGAACTTCTTCTGCATACCAGGCTTGAAATTTTGATTTGAGTTCATCTTTCATAGGTTTGTTGATGGAGATGCCCATGGGCTGCAACTTATCAGTACAGTTAGGAGGAATCTGGATAGCCACTATGTGCAGTTCTAAAAGCATTCTTTTGACTGCATCAGTAGTTTGACCTCTGAAACAGTTAAAAAGTACCAAAGCTGGAAATGTCTTTTCTAACCCCAACTCTGCACGCTTCTTCACCACAAAAGGGGTCAAAATCATCTCAATATATCGCTTGGTTGTCACTTCATTTGACCAGTGGTTCTCACTATGCCATATATCCCATCCCGTAGGAAAAGTAGTATTTGGGTGGCACCTGTGTGTTTTTCCTTGGTAGATCAGCTGTGGAGGGAGATAGTCACCTACATTGCACATAAAACGGAATAAAATGTGTAGCATCAGGCAGCTTCATACTGTAGTTGGGTTGTCCATCCTCTTGTACATAATCGTTTCTTAGTAAATAATAAGACATTGACCCATGCTAAAGTCTTAATTACAGATATGAATTTTGCTGATTGTGATCAGTAAAAGTGGCTGTGGTTCATCTATAAACCACTATGACACTCCTATTTTTAATAACATGGAAAAATTGTTTACCTGACATAGTTGCTGCAAGCACAGCAGTTATTTGTCGCTTGTCGTCCACATTTACAATGGGTATTATTTTATCCCCAGCTCGGTGCATAGTCCATTGCCCAGTTGGTACTAGTTTCAAAGCAGTGTGATCCCAGTTGATGATTAAATCATTGGGATATCATTCATAAGCACCTCTGCCACTATATCAGCCAAGAAGATTTCTTTTATTGCCATAAAATTATTAATAGATACCTTTCCAGCATTTGAACTCTTCCGTTTCACATAATTCATTCTGTGAAGCAATGACTTGGCCCAGTTCTTATTGATAACAATATTCCCTCCATGTGAGGCAAGTAATGTAAAGTCTTTTGCCTTTATGATCCCAACAGTAGCTGCCATGACAATATGAGTATTAACTACACCACCCAGGACTCTTAATGCTTCAATATAATCTTGAACGGAGTTATCAAGTTCTTGTCCTAGCAAAAGTGGTCTTCCTTGCTGTTTAGTAGGCAGGGCTTTTATAACTCCATCACTACCTTTCTGCTTCTGGATCTTTAACTGTGCCAAATACTCTGATCTTAGTCTCCGACAAGTTGATTCATTCACCTGTTATAAAATAATTCATAATGACTATATTTTATAGCTAGATCTAATCATTATCCTTACATTACACCTGAGATGAGCAGAAAAATATGAGGCTGCTCTGGTAGGCCCATTTTCTGCAGTATATTTTCCAATGTTGGCCCTATCCTCCTCCGTATACCGGTTATACTTTCCCCTCTTCTTACTCGCCTCACTTTCACTTGCATCTTCTACAGCCTTATTAGCCTCTTTCAGCTGAGCTTTAGTAAGGGTCTTACACTTGTCCAGAGTAGGTAGTGCAAGGCCATCTTGGGCCCCACTAATCTCCTGCTCAACTGGGTTTTTCCTCTTCAAGTATTTAAGCAATGCCATGATAAAGCAGCTGACTAGCTAAGCTAAGCTCACTCGTGCGCAAGCGCAACCTACGCCTACTAAATGTAGCTTATTGCACAATTGGCGATCTGCGTCAGAACCGCCAAACCGCCAAACTAAAAATCCGCCGTATTAAATCGCTATACGGTATATATCTTGATTGCTACCGGACAGGTAATGGATGCTCTGGTCCCATCTTTCTTCCTTCGCATCACACTGGAAGACTCAGTCGGATCACATGCAGTGTACATGGCCATGGCTACTTTAGTGTCCATCCAAGCAGTGGCACACACATTGTCAGACTGCACTGTAACAGACTCTCCCCTGGTAGGTGTATACATACATATTTTATCACAACAAATTTATGTTATTCATTATTGTTATTATTTTTATTATTATAATATTGCAAACTATATCTATTTCATAATTTATTATTATTATTATGAGTATTATTATTTTTATTTTTATTTCTAGTGTATTTTTATGTACATAATAATCAATACAAACCTGGAACATAATTTTGCTTTTTTTAGATCAGTGGGAAAGTGCTTCCTATCCTTTCTGGCTGTTCCACATCCATACAGACCCAAGGCTTCAAGATCGCACAGGAGCTGTTTCGAATTAAAAAAGTTGTCAAAAAAGACATGATGGTATTTCTGTTGGAAATCTTGGGTAAGGTCTTTCACCACTCTAACTGCTTAAATTGTGTTCTGTTGTATTTACTTTCTTGCCTGTGTAAATCTGAATTCTGGAAAAATAGCCATTGGAACTGTCTGCTAAAACCCAAACCTTGATCCCTCTCTTTGTTGGTTTTTTAGGCATATATTGTTTCATTGTAGATCGGCCTTGAAACTTGATCATTGCCTCGTCCACAGACAAATCCTGTCCTGGTGTGTAGACAACCGAAAATCTTGTCTCGAGGTATTCAAGAATGGGCCGAACTTTTGCCAGGCGGTCATACTGTGGTGAGCCTCTTGGTGCTACTGTGGTATTGTCTACAAAGTGGAGATAGCGACTAATTTCCATGAATCGATCTCGAGAGATGCTATCAGCGACTGGAGCATAGTGATACACAGGATTTCGTTTCCAATAATCTTCCAAAGCAGGAAGTGAGTTGATTCCCATGAGAATGGTAAATCCAAAGTAGGCTTCTAGGCCTTGTGTGGTGATGGGGTTCCATTTTTCTGCTTTTTCTTCATCCATAACTTCCATCGCATACAGGTTTGATTGCTCCACTATCATCTCAATCAAGTCTGATGTAAAGAACAGCCTGACGCTCTCACTTGGACTGTCTGGGACTGGAACATGAAGACCAGCGGCAGATTGTCCGGTAAAGGGTTGTAAGGTGGGTTTCTTGAGTGTGGTAGACCAATCTGTTGTCACTTTAGATGGGCTACAGGGTGGGCTTGTTGCCAAGGGAGATGTAATATTGAGGGAGGTGGAAGTAGCTATAGTAGAAGCTGGCTCAATAGAATAATTGGTATTGAGTGCTGGCGAATTTGCTTCTGTCTCACCTATAAGATAATATTATTTTAAATTTGTTATTATTATTATTATTATACTTGTATGAAATTCTGGTAGATATTCATCACTGTCAAAGACAGCAATTTCATCTGAGTCCTCGACCATATCCTCACCACCAGAGTCATCACTAGCCTCAGCACAACTATCACTGCTACAGTCGAAGTCCTCGTCACTGCCCTCTTGAACCGGTTCGTAAACATCATCGAAGTCGTCTTCATTCTGATGCAGAAGAGCAAGTACCTCACTTGCAGTCAGCTTTCTACTTGTCATGTTATGAGCACTTATAGCTAAAATCACAATATTTGTTGTTAAAAAATGTATATTCTTACTCTATATTATTCCTTCTTATTTACTATAAACAGTATTATTCAAACTAAATTTACACAACTATTTCTAATGGTAGCCTATACATTTTATAAGGATATAATAAACTTACACCAGTCAACAATACACTCCAATCAACAGCGGTGGCTTTCCTGGCTCCGTGATGCAGCTACTCGCCGGGGATTAGTAGGCGCTCTTTTACACGCGTCAACCGCGGTTACCGATTTTTCCAAATTAGCCGCGTGTACGCGTCAATCGGGGTTAATCGGTTAACCTTTTTTTAATTTTTTTATTTATTATTATTTTATTTTTTTTTAATTTCATTACAAGTAGAGTAAACATCAGTTGGACTTAAAACCCATTTTTGCTATAAGGAATTACTTCAGTTATCTGCAGGAGGTTGGAACTCAATACTGTGCGTGTGTGTGACATGTGTTGTAATTGGTGCAGGTGATCGCTATGATTCCGAACCTAGGTCAAGAGGTTTCTATGACCAACCTTCATCTCGTTACGATGAAGACCCACGAGGTCCTTTTCACCCATATTCAGATAAAGGAGATGAGTCTTCTTCCCAAAGTCAGGACTTGGATAGAAAAAAGGATCTGGAGCAAGAGGATAGAACTGGGTAAGTATGCTTGTGTGTGGTTTAGTGTGTATGTGTGTGAGGTTATCGTGGTTTAGTGTACAAATTTCTTGTCACTTAAAATATAGGTTAATACAAACACAGCACCACAAGGTTCCTCAGAAACTTCAAACCAGACTTCTCCCATAGACTCTAATACATTATCGCCATTTTATTTTGTCGTCATTATTTTCTACCGTGTCGTCACTGGATCGTCATTCAATCCTCACCCGTGTTGAATTCGTCAGTATGATGCTGTCCAAACGGTACTTTCCCTATTAATTTCTTGCCCGCGTGTAGATACTTTCCCTTATTAGAAATTGCTGCGTGCTAATTAACTTTATTCAACTGCGATAACTCACACAGCTAACGAGAATAGTTTAAATTACTGGTTGATATTGCTAAAACTATTAATACCAGAAGTATTTTCCAACAAAGATAATGTAGCAGGCCCTGCTGACTCTCTCCTGGTGATGCTCAAGGTCATCTAGTAAGTATTAGTCATTGTTGAAGCTGTCAGTAGATGATGCCACTGGTAAACTTGGACTAAAGAACTGGATTTTACCTCCCACACCAAGCCTACACTATGCCAATGCTGACCAGTCATTCTTCTGGAACACATAATTTTTATACATTTTCTTTATTATAAAGTTGCTATATCAGATTTTTTATTTAAACGTCATGCCTAGATGTATTCATTCTTGATAATGCACCTTCATAACAGAAAACTGGTAAAAATATAATGTAAATGTGTGACAATATAATATTATGACTAATGACAACATCAGAGGGATTCCAGAAGAGCCTGAAAAGTGCCTGTCAGAGTGAGGTGGAATCAGGACGGATGAATGTTTCACACATCAGTGTGCAGCCTAGCACATATAGCAAAATTAGATGCAGCAATATTAAGTATTAGTTCACATTATGAACTATATTTTTTTCTCCAGGTCTCCCAAGTTTTGTTTACAACCTAGCTAACTATTCTAAAACTACTAGTTTAGACATAACTTGTCAACTAAAATATAAATAAACTGATTACTCACATCTTAGCTACTAATCCAGAGCGCAGAAGAGGTGCTACAATCACTGAATCCTCTCATCAAGGTGCCTCTGCGTGTCCATTCTTGGCAGGCATTTCAGGAATGCTTAGTTCCTCTGTTTTCGGCTTCACCTGGTTCTAAACAGCAGTACCGCCAGTCCCCTCCTAGTACGTCCTCTAGATGGACGACAAGAAACTTATTTCCTGGCCAAAGTGCAGAAATTAGCTACCACTTCCAAGAACGCCTTAGCTTGCACCCGGAGAAAGAAACACAATAAGTAGTGTTACCCTCTTTTTTACCGCCCGGCAATAATTGACTTGAGTGCGCCTGCGCTAAGATTTTACGTAGCGATTACGTAGAAGGCATACCGCTAAAAGCTGAATAAACGTCATCTGACGTCATCAAATGGCCATCTCTGCCGCAAAAGCTGATAGTCAGCCAAAATTTTCCAATTTTTTCCACTAAATATTATATTTCAACACACACAAAAAATATATATGAAACTTCTCTATGTTCTGACAAGTCTAGAAAGGTCCAAGTGTAAAAACACAAGAATGCTGGCTTAAACACTTTTGGCACTTTTTTGCTACATTTTTGGCCATAAATTTCGAAATTTTTGAATAATGAAATTAATTTGGTGCACCAATTTATTTTTCCTATAAACTTCACAGGATATATTTCATATGTGCTAAGTGAGAAAGGTCCAAGTATAAAATTGTTTTTTTTCCTGGCACATCAAATTTTGAAAATGATAAAATTCAGCCACTTCAAGGTGCCACCTATCACACATGTAACCACAAAACCACAAACTAATTTGGTGAATCTATTAACATAGCCTTAAAAAATTCAAAAAGTTTGCTCTTTAAGCTGGAAGCACTGTATATACATCTCGTGTGTGGCATACACTCAGTGTAAGCCTCTATATTTTTATTTTTACTAACTAGGGCTGCTTTTAAAGGGGGTGAAGGGAGCATTCACCTGCCCTTCCTAGAAAAGGTTTTGCCCCACCCCTCTTTCCCATCCCTCCGAGAATTCTAGTACTTATACATTTCGACTTACGCAACATAAAATCGGCGTAGTTTGCATATATTTCTAAGCTGTGCAATAGCCTCCTGCAATGGTCTCCTGTACATTACAGACTCCCTCGTAAAATCAAAGAAAATTGTTTCTGCCCCTCCTGGATTCCTTCTGTGCATGCATCCCAGCTAACTGCACTGTCTCACGAGAAGCTGTCCCTTTTATTGTTGTTACTCAGCATTGGTTTCGTGTACTCAAATCTATACTTATTGTGTTGGAGGCATTTAGATTACGTATTATATCAAGCAATGCTAGACGAAAAATAATTGTCACTTTCAGTCAAAGGTCACACGTGCAATGAGTTCTCACTCCTGTTGTGTGGAATTTCATTGCATATGTTTAGTATGAATGGTTTCAATTGGTAAAGGGGATAAAAACATTTCTCAGGCACAATGCTACTTCTGAATTTTATTTGGCTATTTTTTTTTTTTTTTTTTTTTTTAGTATTGTGTTCACCATTTTTCTGTTTACATACAGGGAAAGTGGACAGACTCTGTTGAGCACTGATGAACCACCTCAACCAAAAAGTTCTCCTAAACCTTCACCAAGAGCATCTCCTGGCCCTAAGAAAGGACCGCAGCCTTCTAAATTAGTAGACCTCGGGGCTGCATCAACCTACGGTAGTAGGAAACAGCAACAACAGCCGAGTGGCGGCGGAGGAGACCTTTTTGGTGGCTTTGGTCAGCCAGAAGGAAACACATCTGGTGAGGACATTTTATTCTTAGTGTAGCTTCTTCTTCTTTTTTATAAATAAAATTCTTTATTATTGTTAAGTATGATATTCTCACCAGTTAAACTATCTAGTAGCAATGACCAGTATTGTGTGTTGATTGAGGCATTAGGTTTACAGTTGTTGTTATGGTACACGTGCTCACACATACATGCATGTGTCATGTTATGTTGGTGCCAATGTGGCTGACTAATTGATGAAGTCATTGAAGGATAGTTAGAATGAAGGCAGTGGCAGTATTTAGAATGTCTGTATTTTATCTATTGCTTTCTTCTTCTTTTATAGGTAATTTCACTGCAGATTTTGCATCTGCTTTTACGTCTAGCACTGAAGAGCAGCAGTCTGCTGGCACAGGTCCTTGTAAGTCATTTCCCTTTTCAGTAATAAGAAATAGTAATGGTATTTCCGAGGAAGGCAGGTGGGAGAAAATTAGTTAAGTCTGATCTCTTGATAGTTCACCAGAGCATGGGAAGGATAGAATTTAATTTATGTGGGTGGAGATGAGCCCTCTATTAGAAATGTGTTGGAATTGGGGCGATAAGCAGGAGAGTTTGTGGTAGTAGTATTTATTCTTATTCACCTTTATGCTGTTTTTTTTGTTTGTTTGTTTTTGTTGTTGTTATGTTTATTGGTTGCTTTATTTTTAACTCATTGTGTAAAATGTGATTTATTTCCATGTTTTGGGGTATGATTGAATGTAGTACAGAAATATAAATAAGCACCTTTAACTGCATATAATATTCTCAAACTTTTTGTGTGTCCATTTATCTTTAAAAAAATTCATACCATCTCTTTAAGTAGACTATTAGCTTCTTGTGTTTTGCTTGCAGCTTCTCCAGGATTTGGTGACTTTGCGTCCTTTCAAGGCCCCCCTCAACCCAACCCGATGCAGTCCAACCAGCCGCAGTCCAACCAGTCAGTAGCTTTCCAGCAGCAACCAGTGGCTTTCCAGCAGCAACAGCAACCCCCACCACAACAGCAGCAATCGACAGCAGCACCCTTTGCAGCAGATTTCTCAGCATTCCAGTCCTCTCAAGTGTCGCAGCAGGTGATGTCTCAACTACATCATTACATAGTCTGCTTGTACACACTGAAGGCAATATGGGCCGTAATTATTTCTAGAGTAATTTATTTTATTGTTGCTAGCTACTAAATAATATTTTTAGACTCCGTATGAACTATTAATTATTATTACTATGAAAGTTAAAAATATTATTTAGTAGCTAACTATAAAATTTGCATAGTAAGAATGGATCTTTATGAATATTTTATTGTTGGATTGTTTTTGCTTTTTGTTTTGTCTGTTGTTACTTATTTCTTATAATTATATTTGTTTGACTCTTGTTTCTGTATGTAGCCAAGTGCCACTCCAGATCTGATGGGTCTCAGTAGCACGGGGCCCAGTGGTGGTGGACTGCTCATGCCTGAACCTAGTGGGGGCGTGTTTGGCAGCCAGCAGACACCTTTGTTTGGTGACACTAATGTGCTTCAACCCAACCAGTCTTCTGGTCCTCAGGTGGAGGCCAAGCCTGGACAAGTGGAAAAGCAACAAAAGGTCAAATTTTGAATATTTTAGCAGTCAATATCTCATTGTCTTAAGCTGTCTGAAACTTTATAAGATTTGCAATTAACTCGTTTTTTATGTTACTTGTCGATTGCAGAAACCAGATGTAGCATCTAAGTGGGCATCCTCTGGAGTAAACATTGATCTCGACAACCTCCTGGGTGCCCCTAAGAACAAGGCCACTTCATCTGCTCCTGCTCCATCAATGAATCAGTTGGCATCAGGCGGAAGTTCTGCAAGACAGCCAGTGATGGGAGCTACATCGCCTTCCAGAACACCAGCCAGTGGGTCTGGCCCCAACTACAACATCAGCATGATGTCTTCGCAACCACCTGTACCTGGTGGAATGGGAATGGCATCTGGACCTAGAATGGGAGCGAGGCCGACTGCCATGGGCCAGCCATCATCGTTTAATCAGCCACCATATGGCCAACCAGGATTTGGTGGACAGCCGCAGCCAGGAATGGGAGCAGGAATGAATTATGGCGGTGGAAGTGGTTATGGAGGATATGGAAACATGAGTGGTGGAGGTGGTGGTGGTATGGGAATGCAAGCACCTTACGGAATGGGTTATGGGAATCGGCCAGGGTTTGCTGGTCCCACTAATCCTGGCATGAACCCCATGGGCATGGGCAGTGGATCAGGTTTCCAGCCCCAGAGACAGTTTTGATGATTTTTGTGAGATGTTTCTCTTAGCTCTATCCTGCACATATTATTGTTCATCTACCAATGTCTCTATGTTCTTTATAGCTAATGACTTATAGTTCTTTGTTCTTTCATATTGTGATTAATGTTGGGTTGTTAACCTCGGTATGTCTCTTTGATAGTTTTTTTATACCAATTATATGAATTTCAAAATACACTTTTTTCTTTTTTTTCTTCCTTTTTTTTGTGCAATACCTATTTTTAATGTGGTGACTTGATACCATAAATAGACCACATGGCGTGTAGCCAATAATTGTCAGCGAGTGCCGAAAACATGACAATTGTTACTATGGGTGGAGTCGAGTGGTTCGTGTAACGATCGTTACCTGCTTTTTGTATGGGAATATTACTCTCTGATGAGTGAAAAAGAAAGATGTGTGTAACAGGATTGGTAAAATGAAATGGCAGTGTCTTATTCAAGTAGTCCCTGGCAAAGCGGAGATGGAGCCGCGCCGAAGCATCCTATATATGGAAAGCTTTCTGTTCTGAATGGCGAAATCAACTCCCTGACATTTGACGAAGTGAAGAGGAGACTGGATAATTTCGGTCTCTCTCAGCTGTAAGTAATCATGAACGGAAAGAGTGACCAAAACAGTTCATTGCAAGTTACCTTGTCTGAAGCTGTGAATACATTCTTTAGAAGAAAAAAAAAAAGTGGTTGTCCTAATTTAACTATAGGTGACTTGATTAATAGTCAGGGTGCTTGTTGTCATAGATACAGTAGTATAAGAACAATGGAATACTTAAAATTTCTTCCATATTATGCTCTCCAATGTTTTTGAATATGCCCCTAGTACTTTGAAAATATTTGGGTACTTTTATGAGTTGTAAGTGGGTATAAGTATACATGCCTCAATTAATTTGATAATGGGTGCACATACACACACAAATACGATGCTTTTTGTTCTAAAGTACATGTTAACAGCAAGTGGTAACTTATAAACTGGGCCTCACCGCCAATTAGCAGTAGCCGAGATGCATGGAGTGCCTAATAAAGAGTGCGAAGGAATCCTCCATTTAACACCGAACAAAGATGATATTTGTTAGAATGACAATACACATGGACATCAAATCCCGTATATCATTTTCTGACTGTGCAACAGAGTATGGTGTGATCTTTTTAAGAGGATCTTGTGCATTCATGCACACAGAGGGAAAAAAACCAGCAACAATACTTTAATGTAGTAATCTGTAGGCATTTTCTAATACATTTTCAGCATAGAGACTTGTGATGCTGGCTCTGTCAATTTCAACCTAATCCAACTGTTTGTACTGGCTAGGGCAGTAAAAGAGGTGGTGATACATTCATGCCAAATGCTTGCAGTTTTTACTTTTGTTGTTGTTGTTGTTCTACTCAGGGGGTCTCGTGAAGTGGTTTACAAACGGCTCAAGACTAAACTGAGGCAAGAGTGCATCTCGGCTGAACCCACTGCTCCATGGGATCTGAAGAACCAGATCCAGGTAAACCCATATAGTTTGGACTACCTGTGCGTACTGGACTTTGAGGCAACTTGTGAAGAGCCCAACCCACCTGACTACATCCACGAGATTATTGAGTTTCCAGTGGTGCTCCTCAACCTCAGGACACTGGAAGTGGTGAGTGAATGGAAGGATGTTGCGTTGAAGGATAAATTAGTTCTGTTTAGTTTGTATCTTTACAATCACTACAGGAAGAGGCTATTTAGATATTGACAACAATTACATGCTGGCCTAACATTTCATTACTAGCAATGTGGTTACCAGGTGTCTGCAAAAGTTTCAGTCTATGTGTAGTTTGCCATTTTTCCATTTGTTCAAAAAATGTAATCTATTTTATTTATTTAAAAAAATGTTTTAATTATTTTTTTTTTAGAGTTATTTCATTGCCATATTTCCATTTGTTCAAAAAATGTAATCCATTTTATTTATTTTAAAAAATGTTTTAATTATTTTTTTTTTAGAGTTATTTCATTGTGTTACTTAGTTCAAACATTTATTTATACTAGCAAGTACCCCGCCACATAGTGGCGCTTGACGTATTGCAAAGTAAGAATGCAGTAGCACAACCTTTTACCTTCTCTTCCGTACTTTCGCCTTCCTTTTTTAAACCTACGCCGCCTTCCATCGTCAATTGCACCCACTTTTTAGAAGTAACCAGCACATTCTATTCTACTGATTGTGGCAATACTTTACCTACCATAAATGAACGATGCTTTACCGAACCATACAAAGCTCATGAATTATTCATGAATACACACCGTCGTCGTTACTGACACACAAGCGTATTATTATATAGATTTAATTTTTGCTTACTCATTTTTTTGTTTGTTTGTTTTTTGCCAACCCTACTTATCTATTCTGCTAATCTATAGAGTACCAGTAAAGATGGTACTCTATAGAGTAATAATGCTAGATCCCTTTCCTGGATGGGGACGAGAAACCAGTTCATCTTTTTTTCTTTTCTTTTTTCCATATTTATACGTTTGCAGGAAGCTGAATTCCACCAGTTCTGTCGTCCTTTTCTACATCCTGTTCTTAGTGACTTCTGTAAAAGTCTCACAGGAATATCTCAGGTATTTTGAAGGATGTAGTGTGTGTAAGCTGTAATGTTTGCTGATGTTTATGTACAGGCCACAGTTGATGGTAGTGCACCCTTTACCGAAGTTATGCTGCAGTTTAACAAGTGGCTAGAGGACCATGAGCTGGGCTCCAAGTATAGGTTTGCCCTGGCCACTGATTGGTAAGTGTTACTGCTGTGTGTGTGTGTGTGTGTGTGTGTGTGTGTGTGTGTGTGTGTGTGTGTGTGTGTGTGTGTGATCGCTACAACTAATCAGATTGATAGGGTAAGCTCTGGCTCCTAAAGCTTTGAATCAACTAGAAATAATGAGCATGGTCTAATAATTTGTATTTCTGTAGCAATCAGTTGCCTTAGCAACGATAGTATTAGCATACCAATTAAGCTTTGCCACCACAATTTTATGATTTTTTTTTTTTTTAATTGATTGGAGTTTGAAACTTTAAAAAAAAAAAAAGACAGCTAATTTGAATATTAAGTACATAGCATCTTGGTTAGGCTACTAACACCCATCTTAATCACTGTCACTCCTCTGTATTAATTTCTTATAGTCCATGGGACATCAAAGAATGTCTGTTTCCTCAATGTGTGCTGGCTCAAATCCCATTTCCCACATATGCCACAAAGTGGGTGGACGTGAGGAAAATGTTTTCATCGTTCTACCAGGTGGGCAGGAACAACCTGTCCAGCATGCTGGAAGGCCTGGGGCTGGAGTTTGAAGGCAGAGAACACAGCGGCATAGATGACACTCGTAACATTTCAAAGGTCATTTCTCAGATTATTAAAGATGGAGCAGTTCTCAAGTACAATCGCTTCATCTCTAATGATGTTTTACAGCAGTACAATATCCGGAGCAGTTAATGGTGTATCGTTTGATTGAATTGTTGTAGTCCGCACTCTCTGCGGTCATAGTCGTAATCCTGTTTATCCACAGTTATTAATACTAGTTGTTTTTGTTTTTATTATTTCTAATGCATACTGTGTGAATGGAGCTCTGTATACAGTGCTTCTGTTATCTCTGCACTTACGTCGTCAGCACTCATCACATGACAATAGACTATTTGCTGTACTTAAATGGCCTTGTTATGTTGGGACTGGGGGTGTGGTGTGGTGGAAAGGTGAGGCAGTTATGTATTAGACACTAAAAATGGTGAGAATACAACAAGTCAACATTCCACTATAATATGATGGAAAATCAGTTTAGGTCTTGCTATTCATAATTAAATATTTACATAAAGTTGGCCATGCCAATGTCAACAAGTTTTTAGTGAGCATTTTCTGGTTTGAGTTTGGTTCACTACTGTTTTAATCTATGATGGTGATTGGGTTAATACATGGATCCACATTCTATGAAGTGGCAATCCACCACTGGGATTTTCACATTCCCTGGCAGTCATGTGCCAAGCTTAGAAAGTGAGTCGGCAGTCTTTAACTTCTATTGGGAACTGAAAGTAGTGCATATTGTTAACAATAATATTCAGGTAATTGGAACTGAAAGTATATGTACAATGTGTATATGTAGCAAGTGTATTATGTATCAATTGTGCTCTCACTCTTTTTTTGTTTTGTTTTTTTCTTTTTTTTGTTGTTTTTTTATTTCCATGTAGTGCCTAATTAATTATGTAGCAGAACATGTCAACAAAGAATATGCACATCTTTATAAACTTCAAGTAATCATGTGTTTTTTTTTTAAATCATCATTATAGACTAGTTTTCTTAATCTGAACTTGGTTGATGTTTTGTTTGATTTCCGACCGTTGACTTGACTCATTATTCTAAGCTTGGCATGTGACTGCCAGTTCTCCATTGTGGTATTCATTAGGGAGAAATCTTTCAGAAGTAATTGCAACCTGGATTCATCTCTAACATCACATTCTTCTATTTTATCTGGCTATATTCCATGATGAAGACTATAATCCCAGACTACTCACAGTGCATAGTAATGTTTGCACGATAGAATTAATAGAATTGGGTGTTTTTTTCTAATAGCTAATATGCACTTCTCAGAATAATTATCCTCATAAGATACCTTCAACCTTTTCCTCTAAAGTGCTATTCAACTCTGGCTTGAGATTCTTCTTTTTATTATTATTTTTTATTTTTATTATCATTATTTTTTTTTTTTATGCATAAAAAGTCTGATTTTATCCATCAGTTTGTTTAATTTATTTGCTGACATGACAATACCCTAATTCTGGTCCATTGTTTGAATATACATTGTTATAAGCTAAAAGAAGTAGGTAACTAGGAATCAATTAAGGTCTTCAGTTCCAGAGCTTCATTGTGGTCCCATCCAGACCAGCTGTCTACCATCCCTTTATGTATAGCTGTCTACAATACACATTAAACTGTAATAATATAACTATTTTTAAACACTTAAATTTAACTAACCCTAAATTTTGGATCTTCAACTGCTCGCCTCTGATTTTCTGGGTTCTCACAGAGAATGAAAAAGAGAGCATGAAGGCACCACTTTCTCTATTCATAATATTAATTAATGCATAAGACGTGCTAGCTATAACAATTATTTAAACTACATTTTCTGCTATGCCTGTGGATGCAGCATATTCGATCATGATCGTAAGAAGAGAGAGTTCCCTGTGATTAATAAAAAATGATAATCTTTGACAATAAAGAAATTATCTCCATTATACCTGGCCAATTCTTGATTCTGTTTGAGCCCATAACATATTTCACTAACAGACTTCACAATCTGCTATATTACATCACATTTAGGCAATAATGTAATTACGTCTTTAAAGAGAAAGTCACTAGGATAGTTTATACCAGCTTCAAGGTATCTGAAGAAGCTTCATCTGATATCATAGACACCAGCAAGAACATGTATTTCTTTCCAATGTACTCAGCCACATCAAGACCTCCTAATGAAATAAAATAAAATTCAAATTTTACTAGATGTAGTTAACAATTTAAATATATACCTGTCCAACTGAAATGACCAATTGATTCAACTGCTGCAGAGTTAAACAGCAATAGCATAAAAGCAATATTTTTCAGATTATTGTGACCTTAAAATAATTCACTTTTCAATCTTATCAGAATATTATATCACAAGATACCTTCAATCTTTTCCTCTAAAGTGCTATTCGACTCTGGCTTGAGGTACGTGGACACAAGGTGGTCGATAGCATGTCTAAAAGGATCTTCTGTGCTGTTTGCCAACCGACTCAGCCCAGTCCTTTTCTCTACTCCAATAAGCTGATATGAAATTACCAACAACACACACCAAATTATGTACTGGCCGACCCTAGGTTGGTACTTCCTCCTAACGTTTTCTTGTATTTCTGTACGGTGCCTGCAATTCTGGAAAAAGCCATTGGAATTATCTATCGTGCACGGCACAAGAAAAAGCCGCTGTCGGTCTTGCCGCGCTAAAACACGGCCCGGACTAAATTCGCGAAAAACTCGCGCACGTCGAGCGCGCATGCCTGGACTCCATGTAAAATTGTCTCTATAGTTACTTTATTGTTTCTCATTCAGTGTCAATAAAGTTGAAGAGAAATATTTATTACTTAGCAAAGATAAGGAAAACATAGCCTAAACAGCATTCATTTATTGTTGTCAGCATCAACATAACATTTTTGTAAACATTGCCGTTATTTACTAGCATTCCATTGTTGTTTTGCATAATTATCATATAGCAAGTACCCCGCCACATAGTGGCGCTTGGCGTATTGCAAAGTAAGAATGCAGTAGCACAAGTTATCTTACTCAGTTATCATTCTCTACCATTGGTTAAGGTTACATAACCTACTCTTTTTTCTGAACTATCTGAGCTATTCTTCTACCCACCTCTCTTTTTTGTCTTGAATTTCGCACTTTAGCCTTTCTTTTGAAAACTAACCCCCGCCTTTACTCGTCGATTCCACCCGCTTTTTAGTTATAATTAATCGCTCGCCTTTTTGCCTTCTCTTTCCTTCCATTTTAAACCGACATACCTTACCTCGCCTATTCCATCCGCTTTTTAGTTACGATTAATCGCCTTTACCTTCTCTTCTGTACTTTTTCGCCTTCCTTTTTGAAACCTACGCCGCCTTCCATCGTCAATAGCACAAGTAACCAGCACGTTCTACTGATTGTGGCGATACTTTAATGCTTTACCGAACCAAACAAAGCTCATGAATTATTCATGAATACACACACCGTTAGTCGTTACTGACACACAAGCGTATTATTATATAGATTCTTCATCCTCTTGTGGGCAGCCCCACAATTATAGTGACAATAATTATTATTATCATGTACTGAACTCAGGTACTCCCATAGAGATTAATACAAATCAAACTACCCCAATATTTTTCCCCTTTGGCATTCTAAAAGTGTTATTGCATCCCCTTGGGGTTAATTCCAATTTTTCTTTTTTCATAATAAAATTTTCATGGTAAATAAAAATACATCATTTCGACATATCTATATGTATCTTTTTATCTATTAGTGAATTATCACTATTATTATTGTGTGTCTTTAGATGCTGTGGACATTGTGAAACTTGGTATCTGTGTTGCTGTAGGGAAGCCAATATTGATTGTACAACCAATGAGTGTTGGTCCAGCAAGCAGGGACTGAGTCATCAAGTCTTGATTTGCAGTACCACTTGATGAAATACTAGAAATTGAAGGCTCAGGCTACCTGTATGAGCTCAAGACATACAGAGCTGGAGAAAGATCCATTTTAGTGGTCAGGCCAAGAAAAGGTGTGGTCATGGGTGTGGCCAGTACACAGAGATATGTAATGAAATGTGCCACTTTTAACTGGACATGTGTTTTATTCAAATGACAAAGAATTACACTGCAAGTAACAATATAACACATAATCTTTCTTATGTGATCATTGTTTGCAATGAAAGTGTTTATAAACATGACTCCAAAGTCTGTTGTTGTTTTTCTCCATGAATATGTAATTTCATCCCCAAAAAGTGGTCAGGCCATACCCTAACCAGCCTGACAATGTACTCCGGCCCCTTTGTTGTTCTAGTGAGGCCTTTTTATAATTGTTGAGACTTGGCAGTTTTTTACAGTTAATTGAATAATTTGAGTTTCTGGTATATTATGTTTTGTGAGACAAGTCACATCGTTTTTCTTGCCGAATGTTTTTTTCCTTCTTCCCAGCCAATCCTGCAGTTGCAGCCATTCTCTTCATTATTGTGTTAATCATGTCATTACCCATCATTTGCTTATTGTACCAGATGTTGTCATTTAAGTGATTATAGTTTACAGCCAAATAAAAAGCTGAAATAATTGACAGCTGAAATAATTGACATAAACATCCCTTATAGTGGTTCACTCACCAATTATCTTTTGCAGTGATCAAAATAATAACATATTAGTCTACGCTGTTGACTGTTTTTATTTTATTTTTGCTTTTGTTCTATTTGTATTTTAGCCTATACAGTTGTAGCATAGCTCCATACCCTACCCACAATTCTAATACAAACCATTTCCAAGTGCCTTAGATGATTTATCTGCAAGGCATAACAGAATGAGGATGTGCTATAATTACTATGTTAATGATTCAGTCATTCTCGACTGAAATAATTATAATAATAGCAAATACAATCAAACCAATAATATTGTTAATTAAAACTTAACCCGATATTTTGACTTCTTGCCGAATATAGTAGGATATAGTAGACAGTAAGCGTACCCTCCAGAAATCTTGCTGTTTACATTGTGTTAGTATATCACCACAGAGAGTTTGACCACAGTTGACCCCTGAAGAAGTAGAAGATGCCGAGGAATACATCAGAAAACTTGTCAAACAAATGGCACCAGACGCCTCTGGAACCACTTCCACATCACCAGCCAACAGCTCAGCCAAGAGCAAGCCGAATAAATTGCCGCCAGTTATCAAATGCCCTCTGTGCACAGACAAGCACAACTTAGTTCGGTGTCAACCCTTCGCCCACTATGAAAGAAACAAGTTTGTTTGGGGGAAGCGATTGTGTACTAACTGTCTAGGAGAAGGACATGGCTACATGCACTGTCCCTCCAAGTACACCTGCCGAAATGTCCTTGGGCTATAAAATAAGAATTGGTTTGTACTGCAATTCACAAACCCTCGCAACTTGGGCTTCACCCTCGTGTCTTGGGATTTGTAATCACATACCAACTCAATATTGGTTACATAGTACTGCTAGCACAGCAGGGTACTCAATAAATTTAGATCACCTACATGTACCTTACCTATTCAATCTTAATCATATTCATGATTCTGATTATGACCACTGGCCTCTGCCCTTAGTCAAACCCTTTTTAAGGATACATGAACATTATGTATCCTTGTTGTATGATTTCCCAAACCTACTTATTGAGTTGCTATCAGTAGGAGTGCTCACTTTAGGCAAGCTTAGACAAGGCTGCAAGCCAACGCCATGCTGGCGGGGTCGTACAGTCTGGTCCTTCAGTATTAAGGGACGTGGGCGTGTTCATCACTGGGCGTTCAACATGAGTCAGTTAAAACAAACAGTACGAGTGTGTCTAATTTTTTTGACAAAACTACAAAAAAAATTAGAAACTGCAATGTATTTTCTGTAATTTCTTTAATGTAAAGTGCTTTACAGAGACAAAAAAATGTGTTTGTGTTGTGCAGCTTGATAAGGATTGTACAATAAACTTGACCATAAATTAGTCACCCCCCATGATAGCAGTACTATAGTCTTAGTGTTTGCTGTTAGCTCTTGCAACATTTCATACTGCTATATGATGCAGCAAGATGTAAGGACACAAATGCATGTAAATTAAAGCTCCATGTACTTGCATTGTGCACTTATTTCAGTATTTTGTACTTGCAGTATTTTTCAGTATTTTGTACTTGCATTGTGCACTTATTTCAGTTCAAATTCTAGGAACAGTGCCATTATTTCTCAAAGGTGACAAGGCAACACATTTGTCAGAGTGATTTAACGTCTGATCTCAATACTCTGGCTCTGGTGTGACGCTGCCTAACATGGCTACCACCATAGCTGTCTCCACGAATGTCACGTCACTGTCAGCTTTGTTTTTCAGTTACATTCTTTTAAGAAGATGGACAAGTGACAGATGCACGCACAAACGATTAAGTGTGTTTTTAATAGGATTGTTGGCATGCCCAAATTGCTCGGATTAGTGAAGTTTAGATTAACAAACTTTTTAAAAGACTATCTGTTTTATTTCAATTTTTTTTTAATAGTTCTATTCAGAAAAAAAAAATTTATGAACACACAAGAGTTATGTGTCTTGGGTCTGCTTTGGCAACTGCTCTATTTACATTTAGTAGTTTGTTTTTGTTTTGTTTTTTGCCAGGTTTACTATCTGACTCGTTTTAATGATCTGATTCTTTTAAAAAGGGTTTGACACCCTTCGAAATGGTTTGAATAGTTTGACCAGCCTGTTCTAAAATAGTCTGGCCAGTGGTCTGGCCTGTTTTTTTTAATGGTCTGGCCTGTTTTAAAACAGTCTGAGGTTTGGAAATGGTCTGGCCCGTTTTAAAACGGCTGGACTATTTTAAAACAGTCCAAGTTTGTAATTGGTCTGTAACGTATATATGTTAATGAATTTTCTAGCTAATTAAATAGTATATGGCAGTTTCCCCTCGTATATTATATGCAAGTGTACGACAGTTTCCCCTCGTATAATTTGTGATGTCACATCAGAAGTGGCCCAAAATCATATGACTCAAAACTGAGCAGTTGCTTCACAATGGCACCATTCTTAGCAATTTTTCTTCCTTAAAATTTACGTCTTGGGAGGGGATGAGGGGAGGGGAAAGGGGGAGGGAGGGGGGGAGAGAAAACTTCTAACATTCACTAATAATGTATTTACCATATAATATGGGGCATGCAGGCCTCTACATTCACATTAAAGAAATCCACTTCAAGTATCCCTCTACATAATTTTAGCAGTTCAATGTGATGAATTCTGGCTTAAACGTGGAGTTCGAAGTTATAATTCAATGTTGTTCTTCTCTTATGGCCTTGTTTACAACATTCTGGGTATAAAAGGTGAATCCCCGGTGTGCCCTTTGACCAAGCTCCTTCTCCATTCAAACTTAAAAAGTAGTCGCACAAAGAAAAGCCTTCCAGAATAGCTCACTATTCATCAATTATGTTTGTCAACACACAAACAGGTGTTGTATAACCATTTTTGCTTGTGATAAACTCTAGCTCCTATCAATGCTGTGTGTGTATACCAAATTACTTCTTGATTGAAGGTGATCCCTCAGGATAGTATCTAGCAGTACTTGACAGTATACTGTAAATCCTGTGTAGTTGAATTTAGCTGTGTCAATGGCCAACAGTACTCTTCTTCTTTTTATCCTGCAGTTTTCCTCACATTGTTTTTGTGTTTTCCTTATGTTAAGGTCCTCACGACTTATTCTTAGCCTGTTTCCAGTTTGTTTGTGTACTAAGTTGCTGTAATTTGTTCTTTTCTAGGAAATTGACCAAAACTGACCACCACCTCATTGTGAAATCAGTACCCGGCTTATGGCCTTTCATACACAATATCTAGGACTTGTTTCCAAATACAGCATGGAAAACCCTTTCTTTAGCTAAAAATTACTACGACATAGTTCAAAATAAAGGAGGAAAAACTGTTGTGTACTCTTTAATTAACTAGAATTCACTAACACATGTGCCTACGCTTCAAAATACAGGAGAGAAAACTGTTTCGTACTCTTTAATTAGCTAGAATTCACTAACACAAGTTTACGCTTCAAAATAAAGGAGGAAAAACTGTTGCGTACTCTTTAATTAGCTAGAATTCACCAACACATGTGTCTATGCTTCAAAATATAGGAGGGGAAACTGTTTAATTAGCTAGAATTCACTAACACATATGTGTATGCTTCAAATAAAGGAGGGAAAACTGTTGCGTACTCTTTAATTAGCTAGAATTCGTTAACACAATGTTTCTACAAACTGTTGTGTACTCTTAAATTAGCTAGAATTCATTCATTCATGTGTCTACGCTTCAAAATAAAGGAGGGATGCATATTTTTTAATTATCTAGAATTCATAATAATAATGATAATAATAATAATTATAATAATAATAATAAAATAATAATAATAACAATAACAATATAGTTATAGTAGAATTATATTGTTTTATTACTAATAGTGTAATTGTTGTGTTATCATTGTTATTATTATGGCAATGGCAACAAGAATAATTATAATTTAATGTAATAAAGTAATGGAATACTATTACAATGCATACAACAATGCTATGTTGACATTAATTCTTTAAGATAATCCTGTTATAGAAGCATCACTGACAACAAAAGAATTCCCATTTATTAGTGCTGTCTGAGCTATTTTTTTCTTACCTTTGCCAAGTAACAGATATTTCTCTTCCACTGATTGCCACCAAATAAGAAACAGGATAGTACCAATATCGTTATCAATAAGTTGGACGTGGAAGAGACTAGTTTACACGAAGTCTGGGCATGCGCACTCGCTGTGCGCGAATATATCGCGAATTTAGTTCGATCGTCGTCCGTGTTTGTTTTAGTTAGACCCGCAAAGATTTCCCACCATTCAACGTGCTAAGGTTGCAAGATTGTTTGTGTCGGCGTATAATCATGGAGTTAGATGTCTACGGTACTCCTCTAGGGCCTCTTGAATTGGTCGCCAACGAGAACGGTATTGTATCTGTTAAATTTTTATTTGGTAAACTTGGAAGTAGAAAGAGTGACGAACCCTACGAGGAAACCAGTGACAAGAAAGCAAGGTCACATCTTGAGGTATGCAGGAAATGGTTGGATGCCTACTTCGGTGGAATACTTCTGGAAATGGATAATCCTCCCCCCAAACCTAAGCTTGTATTTCCTGACAAAGGTACTGGACCAATTTTTATAATAATAATAATCTATGTGCATCGAATTGTTGTCACTAATTAGTGAGGTTCTTGTTTTAGGTCCTTTCTTCAACATGGCATGGGAAGCTCTTCTGGACACTGAAGTAGGTGACACTATCACTTACAAAGAACTCGCTTGCAGAAGTGGCAGTCCGATGGCTGCACGGGCAGCTGGCCAAGCCGTAAAAAAACATTCTCTCCCGATCCTCATACCATGTCACAGGGTTGTGCCAAGCAGTAGGCATGGCAGAAAACGGTCACGTGCCCAAAGCCATGACAAGAACTGCGATGGTGAGGATGAAAGAATGGGAGACAGCAAAAGCATGACAGGCAACTACAGTGGTGGGGATGGCCCTGCTACTAAGGAATGGTTCCTGGAACATGAGCAAAAAATGCTAAAGAAGACTCGCAGATAAATACCGATTGCAATGTGAAGGCATCCCAATCACTAAATTACATTTTGATTCAATCTGATATCCATCAACAAATCACATGATACTGAACTTTATTATAATTTAATCCATGATGACTCGTTATTATTAGCTTGCAGTTGGACTGTCTGTGCTCTGTCTATTCAGTGCAGCTAATTCAGGTGGGAGAGTGGGAACGTCTTTGACGATTTCACCTCTCAGTGACATAGCGTAGTTGTATGAAATCTCATTCTCAAGAACTTCTTCAATTTTAGCATCAAGGTTCTCCATTGTAATAAAATTTTTGCTCTCTTCCTGCAATTTAAAAAATAGTTGTGAAAGTGATATAGTCTACCCTAAAAAAATCACATCAGATGGCATAGAAATCATAACTTACAAGAACTTTGAGTACGTCTTTCTTTCTTTGTTCCTTTAACTCATCTTCATATTTCATTCTCGCTTCTTTGCCAAGCTGTAATCTTCGCTCAGTCTTTCGCTGTTCCCTTTCCTTGTGTACTGCTCTACAACACCACACATGCACAGCTCCGTACATGAAGGCACTTTACCACACAAATTAACAAACTCCATATTTCAGAGAATATCCTTATATATCAACCAGAGTGTTCATATCAAACAGGACATGGCAATGTATGCACAGTAAATTTAGCTTCTACTACACAGATCAGAGTACTGCTTAAGCTCGCTCTAATATACAAATTCTCTCGTGAAGATTAAACAGACTATAGTTAAAGTAGAGAGAACCATCACCTTACTTAAACTAAGTGTTTTATTTTGTTGGCCTAGTTGTTAAAACTGAATAGATCCAAAAATGGCACTAAATAATACTGTACATGGATCCAAAATAGGTTTCAATTGCAGCAGCATGAGAAATTTTGATTAATATCAACAGCTCAAGAGTTATTCCATACATCACAATGGGTCTAATTTTAAGATAAGTGAACTACATTTCTCCAGAGGATACTCGAGTAAAAAGTGTGATTCGTTCCTGTTCTTTTCTGTTACATCTTTTGTTAGAAACTTAATTTCATCACCCTTCTCTTTATTAATGGAAGTGAAAAATAAATAGGATATAATGTTGCATATTGGGTAAGGGACATACCTAATCGCAGCCATTCTTTGCAGCTCTTCTTCGTTGACTTCTAAAGCTCGATCTTCGCGCTCCTTCTCTTTGCGGGCCTCCTCTGTTGCCTGGCCGCCGTAGTTCACGTTCATCATATCGAGTTTGTGTCTATGTTCTTTAAATAGTTCTATTCTAAGGGACCTTAAACCTTTCCTGAAGTCTTTATACTCCTTCGTAGAACGAAGGTGCCCCCGGCTGTAGCACATAACTAAAGAGACGCAAGGACATGCTACCTTTAGCCTGCTCACAAACACTGCACGTTGTAAAGCAACGCAGGACATGCTTTTTTTTTCCCTCTACACACTTCTTGTGTACAACTCAAAGGTAAGAATCGTTAGTACCGCAGTTAGTTACAAACATACCAACAAAAAATGAAATATCAGGACGTGATTAAAAAAATAATTAAAAACAATATTTAAGTTGAAACAGATGAGAAACATGGAATACTTAAAGAGAATATGGAGGCGGTACTGTAAGAGAAGAATCGTCTTGTTCTGACTCCATTAGACTAGTTTCTTCTTCCAATTGGTTGAGAGGGTTTTCCACCACTGTGTAGGTAGGAGGGGTGATACCAATGAGTTCTCTTTGATAGTGGCGTCTTGAATCTTGCCTTCTCTGCTCTCGGCTGCAATTAATAAGTTAGTCAGGATAAACACTTGCTATCAAAAAACAACAACATAATATGCTTGAAACCACATCATTGGTCGATTGCCCGCCTCTACGGTATTCCGGAAGAAATGACAAATACGATAATTTAATGTTTAATGCTACAACTCATTTGTTTCAACTCTGGTATTTGAGGAGATGGTGGAACAAGGGGTGATTGGTATTGATTGCTTAATTGGTCAAGCTATGGATACATTCAAAATGTATAAGGATAGTGTGAAATGATATCAAGTTGACCATGCTTGTGAATGCGGAATTCTAAGAGGGTATTAAACCACAAGGAGAGCATTTGAACACACAGACCACTCACGTGACTCTATTTCTTAGCCTCCTTCTCCTGTCAGCAGCAGTCCTGGAGAACAGGAGGTTGAAGGTGGCAGCTCCCAGAGAGAAGAGGGCAGCCACAATGACTATGTAGTAGCAGTAGCCAAAGCTTATGGGCATACGAGATAAATCACAATTCTTGACAACTGATGGGGCACCCTGGGGCACACTCCGGGGAAGTCTCTGGACCACCGCCAGCCACAGGCCAGCCACTAAAACCATACACAACACTGGAGAAGAAAGGAGGGAGACGGAAAAAGAATTAAATTTACTAGCTTTAATCCAACTGGAGAAGAAAGGAATAATTTTTTTAAGCTTCAATCCAACTCACTGAAATTAGTAAGGGATTTTTTTTTTTTTTGCAACTTCAAGTGAAGTGGCACATAAATAAATTATCTTTAAGATGTGGTATAAAAAGACAATAACAAGTACATAATAAAAGGAGTTGAGTTACTGAACAATTAGCTTCTAAAGCAACAGTAAACATGTCATTAAATTCATGTTTCATTTGGGAATGAAATGTGAGTCATATCAAACATCTCATAAGACCAGCAGCAATTGTAAGTTTATAGTGAATGCACACTCAGGGTAAAGAGAACAATCTATGTAATATTTGCTAAATTAAAAAAAAATAAAAATAAAAAAAAAGGAAAAAATTAAATCACCAAAAAAGAACAGCCATTATCTCTGTTTTGCCCTGCAGTTTGTACATAAAAGGCAGCATGAAAACATTTCTTTAAATTGCCACTGCCGTCGCCTTTAGTGTATTGTCTTAAACTGACAGTGCGTACCTAGCCAATTCTTTTGCAAAATATTTGTTGTAGAGCACAACATAAGAAACAACAACAACAGATTAATTATCAATTACTCACAGCAACTCATTAGAAAGAGGTGGGTAAGTACACCTTCACAGTCTATAGCTTTACAATGAAGAATTGACAGTACGTACTACGCTTCCAGAACCAAAACATAGTTAGTACACTCGTATCTACTATACTCTAAATGAAGGTATGCCTCCTTTGCCGTGGCACCTACAAACCTCACACATGCAAATGAATGCGGTACTTCTCACTACAAAACAACTTTCACAGTTTGCCAACTTGCAAGGGAATGCGGGGAATCCACCCAAGTTCAGCAATGGACTTCACAGAAAAGGAAATCGTCATGTAAATAAAATAAAGGATCACATTCTGTGCACTAATATGGTTATATCAGATTATACATGTGTAGCAGATTAATTAATGATGTCACATGCATGTGACTGCAACTGGACACACACACACACACACACACACACACACACACACACACACACACACACAAAAAACAACTGTAGTCTCTCCCATTGCTACATATATTGCACTGCAGTGTTACGGAAGAAATGAACCCACAACATCAAATTTTGTGTTCATTCCTCATTCACGGCTAACACAACAATAACTACAGCAGCCAGCATAGTTATACTCACATGATACAACATTAAAGACGGAGAAATGGCGAAGAAATTCCATTTTTTCTCTGGGGTAGCCTGTGCTTATGGCGGCAGCCACAACAGAGGACAAAATGGTGAGGACAGCTACACTGATGATGCAGGAAATGAGGATCTGCTCTTGCTCTGTGTAGAAGTTGGTCACTGCAAGAGATAGAAGGGCATGAAAAAGTGAGAAATGCGGCAAAGTAATTATGTAATCCTATACTTTTCTCATGCCCTTTTAATTGAGAGATTTCTCACCACTCTAACATTGACCCATTCATATGAATGTACAACTAAACAAACACAACAGCAGGCAAACTAATGTGAGGCATGTAATAGAAACAGTCACCAGAATATCTTTTGCAGCAATTGTGAAAGTCAAGATCCATTATTAGTAAGTCTCGAGTGTCACTGTAAATAATAAATAATGGAATGTGCATGTTTTGAGAATGTAGCTACTCAACTTCTTGACCCAGAAACATAAGATATGCTTGCTGCTATTAGAAACAACTGTTTGGTGGATTCATAAATGACGCAAAGAACAAGATATAGCAAAACAATGCATTTTTCAGGTTCCGGCTACACAGACCCTGGACTTTACAATAGTTCCACTTATTGCGATAACTACGTAAACAAATAGCAGTCATAGTTCAATTTTGTTACAAGGTTCTGTCCAAAATACTAAACATTAGTAGTGAAAAATATCAGCATCTTAATGCACTTACTAAACTATTGCACACAAAATAAAAAGCACCACTATTGGTGCGAACTGGGGCTTTGAGGTTTAGTTGCACGGTAAAAGTGAACAACTTCAAGTACTACCAGGCTAGCTAAGGGAGGAGACCCATAGCAACCGTTGGTAAGGCTGTGGGAAGTGTTAAGTGCTATCAACAACGAAAATCGACCACCCTCACCTGGCTCGCATGCATCTCGCAAGCATAACCTAACCACCGCTTGATATATTAGCGGGCAAAGCGGGCAAAAATCTCGAGAGTCCCTAACCTCAGTAGCCTTACATCATTCCAGATGACTGAACCGACGTGGCATTCTTATTATCCTCAGAAATCTTACTGCTATCCTCTAAATTGCAAAGTAGACTGGTAAGAATTCTTCCTCGTGTCTTCTTTCAGTAGTCTGGCATACTGGCGAGAGGTGGCAGGTATACGTTCAGTATCCTCAGACATGCCACTGATGTCTCTTCCTACTGGTGGGTTAGCTTTGATCATGCCTTCCAGGAAAAGGAAGAGGGCTATTAGTGCAGCCACAGAAATGAGGAAAATGAAATGTGCTTTGAGAAGAAGTAAGAAATAAGTAAATAAATATAATATTAAAAAAATATATACATAATATATATATATATTGTATAGACATAGGATTGGAGCAAGTCCCAGCAATAGGTGGGGCTTCCACTGATACGCTTGATGATCCTTCCTTTACTGGTCATGATGTCACGCCCTCTCTTCGGCAGGAGTCATCATCAGAAGTGCTCCCTGATTCACCTTCTCAAGTTTAGTGTCCACTCCTACTGCTCCACCATGTGAATCACACCCTCTAGCATTTTTTAATCCATCTCAAGTTCTAAATGATCTCACTACCTAGTCACATGATGACCACAATTCTCCTCCTGTCTCTTCTCATCCAGTTGTGAGTTCCACTGAAGTTTCCCCAGCTCCGCAGGAAGCAGTTCAAGAGTTAGTTGAGAAGCTTTCAGCTATCGCTCAACAGAATGGTTTGGTGTTTGATGTGTCCAGTCTCCCTCAGTTTGTGAATAATTCAGCCATACGACTCCAGACTTCTGGACCAGGGTTGGATTGAGCTATGGAGACTTGGAACTGCTCAAATCTGAATGCAAGGACCGAGAAGAATTTGTACGAATTCTGAAGGATAGAGGAATTAACAGCAAACCCCTCCAGGAGAAGCTGTCCAAGCACTTCAAATACAGCCAAAGAAAATGAGTCCTTTTTTTCCAACCCGGCTCTTTTCAGAGCCACTACCTCACAGAAGGTTTCACCTAAAATGTTCGCACACATAATCAGTGGGCTATTTCTTCAAATCCTTACACTACTAGCTAATTCGCTTACCTGTGCGTCGGTAAGGCAGACGTGCTAGTATCGCCTGAACGGGGTACTGTATAAATCCACTGCAGGACCCCTCCCAGCTTAGTATCGAAATCTAACAAGCTGGGTGCTTCTTCAACAGCACCGTAGGTGATTCTTCAACAGCACCGTAGCCGTAGGTGATTCTTCTCACTAAAAAGCAGCTGAATCGGAGCGCACCTTTGGTGGGCGGGGCGCAAAATGCAACATCCGGTTGGGGGGGGGGCGTTATAGTATTACGCGCACTTCGTTTTGACCCAGCCGCAGTTCGCGGCCGCCTGCAAAGAGGGTGAATTTGCGACAAGTATTTTTGAGCTATAAGGGGTCACGGGATGCAGTCTAAACTTGGAACAGTAATTCGGTGACGTAAGGTGAACAGGCCTACGTTTAGATTTTCTTGATAGTGTGCCAGGAAGCAAAGTTGACCTTAGTGGTCGGATATTTAGAAAAGTAAAGTTGCTATAGCTAAAAACTAAACGTAGGAAGCGGGAACATAATGGGAGGAAGCCGTAGAGTCTTGAATCGGCAGAAAAGCTTGGACGGTTGCGGAGAAACAACACGAAATGTCCGCAGAAGTAAATCGCTCCTAACTGGGCTTACGAAGATGCAAATGGTCTGAATTTTGGTGTGCAGAGAGACCTTATCACCATAAATAAATTCAGCATGTTAAAGAATTGCCACCGTTGCTTGAAGTTTTTTTTTTCAGCATCAATTTTTAAGGAAAATGCGTGGGCGGATGGGTCTCCACCCTTAACTTTGGCTTACTGAGTCAGCAAAGAATGAACAGAAGTTTTTGTCACATGATGCCACGTTCCAGCTAACAACAATAACCTGGGTCTTGTCACATTAGCTTAGCAATAACTTTGGTGATTATGTGTGGCAGTATCTACAGTAGGGAGAATAAAAGCACTTGCAGATAACATCTAGTAATTATACACAATAATTACCAAAACCCACAGGTAATAAAAGAATAGATTGGGGATCAACCGTGTGGTTTAAGTGAATATGTGCAAGTGATTGCATGGAGTGACACTATTAACAATATTTCCATGGGTATATGGCACTTTAATTAAAGATGAGGCTATTTCTAGATCCTCCATTGAGATAGGCAAGCAGACAGACAGACAGACAGACTGACTGACTGACACACAAACACACACACACACACTCACAATCACTGTCACTCTCAGACACATGCATGTCAAAGGGTAAATTAGTCAGCTACTAAAAGCTACCTTCCAATAGTTCGCCAACAGCAACAACAAGTACGTATTGAGAACACACTACTCAAAATAAGCTATCTATAATTAATCCAAATCCCAATGGGAAGAACAAACCATTGACTGTCCCAAATAATTGTGGTTATCTGTAATTCTCCAGGACACCTGAATCCAATGAATATCCACCAGATAAGCCTAAACAAACTCTTCTCTCACATCCCACATCAGCTGTTTGGAGGTAAAAACAATTATACTAACTAAGGACCTTGGCAGAATTCTGAAGCTGTAATGGTAATTTTATGTGTGTGTGTATGTGTGTGTATGTGTGTGTGTGTGTGTGTGTGTGTGTGTGTGTGTGCGTGCGTGAGAGTGTGTGCGTCATTGGCATCTGATCGATCATCATCCAGGTAAGGGTTGCTGTGCTGAATAGTAATCAATCATCTGAACACTTCAGTTTACCAAACACCCAAAATCTATTAGTAACATGTGCAGACACAAAGGGTCGCTTGACCACGCCCCTTCATTACTGCTTTATCATACATTTCCCATGAAGTTCAGTTATCTGAACATTTAAGGTATCTGAACACCTCTTGGTCCCAACATGTTCAGATAACTGACGTTCTACTGTACACTTTGCATCATGTATTCATAGCAAATACAAGCCCAAATCTGAGCTTACACATGCCATGAAATAACTGCTGCAAAGCTAAAAAATAATAAACAGACAATGTATAACTCACTGCTGTAAGTGCTAGGAGTGTGATGAGTGAAGTTCTGATGTAAGTAAGAAATAGTGACGCTGGTGAGGCCAAACACAACATTGCAGGAAGTATTTTTGCCTGTAGCCCACACCTTCAGTGTCAGAGCCAATACCAGAGTGATGATGGACATAGCACTGCCCAGCACAGACACATAGTGCCGCTCTATTGGAGGCTTCTCGTTGAGCCGGTATGATTGCTGACGCCTGTCCCTCCCTCTCAAGCGGAATGGATTCACCATTGTGGTAGGTTCTCCAGCAAACTGTCTCAAAACAGGAGAGAGACTTTTCTCCTCTCTAGATATAAATACACAAACTAGAATGTGGTTGAGTATAGAATGTCTGCTTCCTAACCTCACCCAACTTCTTCCCATACCTATATAAACCATGCTGGCACTCTGACCTCAACAAAAACAACAGCAAACTCTGTCTTCAGTATATTGCAGTATGGAGCTACTTGCTATTCATGGAAGGTAATGTTGCGTATACGCACCAATAGATTATAGCCAGATAACACAATTGATAACCACATATAGCTAATATTTATAACCCAGCTTTACCACACACAACGTAACACCGAATTATGAAAAGTTGCGAACTAAAGCAAAAACTTTATACATCACACTAGCCCGACTACTAATACACTGAAACTCGCGGATAATCACTCGACTCAGAAGATACAACTTACAGGGACACTAGACCAGAGGAGACATCGCAACGACGGGCATCTTCACTTATTCGTAAACTTTTAGTCAGGAAACTCAGGAATAATAAAAGGTGAAAGGGGTGTGGTGAATAAAACATAACTGCCACGCCTCTGCTCCCGCTAATGGGCGTGTCTTGTGAACGTGTTGCTCGGCAACTTACTTTTAATAAACATGAATTAAGGTCAGAGTACGTAAATCACATTTTCCTGTTGGTTTGGCGTTTTACTGAATCCCCTAGAGGGTGGAACAAACTGACAGTTTGTAAGCACCGCAGAAACTGCTGGTATGGCGAGACGGAAGATGGATACTGCAAGCACTACCTCCCTCATCTCTTCTGACTTAATTCCGAAAGAATATCATCGAAAAATTCTGAAAAAAATCGCTCAATTGACGAAGGTATGGGACAACCAGTGATTTTTTTCCCCCCGTTTAATTGCGGTCTGATTTGAGGTCGCACTGGGTGCCCCCTACCATATTATTCTATGGTCCAATCTAACCAACTACCACTTGCTTGGCTTAAAATAAATTTTAAGAATTGCTGGCAAAAGCAGCTAAATTGCTGTGGGAATAATGTGATCATGTGAAAGTGTTTGTACGCTGACCAATTTACTTCAACCAAGGTGAAATGGTCAATTTAAAAAAAAGCTTTAGGTAAAATGAATAGCTAGGCGCTTCTTATATAATTATATATTCTTCATTAGTTCTATTTTATTCTAAATGGCATCATTTTCCAAACCAATTGACAGTGTACACAGATTTAAACTAGTGATGTGCTTGAGCACAAAGGGCGAGCGAGCGAGCTTGTGCAACAAACAAAACACTTCAAAAGAATCTACCACCCCATTTCTAAAAGTATAAGTATGTACCCGTTGTGCCTTTATATACTTTAGCTAACTAGTGATGTGCTTGAGCACAAATGGCGAGCGAGCCTAAAGACTATACTATTTTTATATGAATGATTTTGACTTCTAACACTGAAGCTACTGAAAATAAGGTCCAGTTTTTTTAATTTAGCATACAGGGTAAAGGGATTTCAGTGCCATAGTAACAACTCTCTGCAACTGCTTGGAAGGAAAAAAACAACAACAAAACAATACACGTTATTTAAAAGTTTTCTTTGTGATATTCTTTAGCGGTTGTAACACACAATGCTTTGACACAACTGGACATGCACCTACACAGACTTACCTTCGCAGTAGTATAGTGGACAATGTATTTTCAAGTAAATACTGTTGCGCACGGCTTATAACCATGACAAAGAGCGCATTGACTTACCACCGCCACTAACTCGAATAGAAATGGAAGTCCCTTAAGCTTTCAAGTTTGAACAGCACCCGCAAAAGAATTCAAAACGGTAAACAATTCAATTTCTAGGGTGATACAGGTACTGATCGATAAACCTGAGGATTCTGTTTAGTGCAATTTGGGATGGGGTCAAACGCCGAGCAAACACAAAAATGCGGAGGGTCAAAGTACAAAATGACATACGTACGTCCATATATATAAATAAATAAATAAATAAACATCCCCGATTTTCGATTGTGTTACCCCTGTAAGTGTCTCGCTCGCTATGCTCGCTCGCCAATAAATACGGAACTTTCGTATCCCAATTACCCAAGTACTGGTATTGTCTATACTCTGTGACTGTCTGAATTACCAGTAGCTTTTGTCAACAAACACTTGCAGCTACTAAAAAAGCAGTTTTTAAATTACGTCTGGTAAAGGGTTTCAATACCATAGTTTCGCCATAACATTTTGCAACTTGAAAAACAAAAGTTCTAAAAAATTACTGTACAGTGTTGAGTTTTTTAAAGACCTAAGTGCATCTTGTGTCATTCAGAAACAACCTAATACGAAGGGGTAACAATTTCCTTGAATGATACGGGATCGCTAAACTAAAAGATTCTGTTCAGTGGAGGTATGGGAAGAGGTAGACCACGAAGCAAGCACAATAATGCAAGGTCAAAGTACAAAATGACACATGTATATCTACGCATGTATATATATACTAGTGATGTGCTTGAGCACAAATGGCGATCGAGCCTAAAGACTAGACTATTTTTATATGAATGATTTTGACTTCTAACACTGAAGCTACTGAAAATAAGGTCCAGTTTTTTAATTTAGCATACAGGGTAAAGGTATTTCAGTGCCATAGTAACAACTCTCTGCAACTGCTTGGAAAGAAAAAAACAACAACAAAACAATACACGTTATTTAAAAGTTTTCTTTGTGATATTCTTTAGCTAAGTAGTGGTTGTAACACACAATGCTTTGACACAACTGGACATGCACCTACACAGACTTACCTTCGCAGTAGTCTAGTGGACAATGTATTTTCAAGTAAATACTGTTGCGCACGGCTTATAACCATGACAAAGAGCGCATTGACTTACCACCGCCACTAACTCGAATAGAAATGGAAGTCCCTTAAGTTTTCAAGTTTGAACTGCACCCGCAAAAGAATTCAAAACGGTAAACAATTCAATTTCTAGGGTGATACGGGTACTGATCGATAAACCATAGGATTCTGTTTAGTGCAATTTGGGACGGGGTCGACCACATAACTAACACAAAAACGCGAGGGTCAAAGTACAAAATGACATATGTACGTCCAAACATATATACAAATAAATAAATAAACAAACATCCCCGATTTTCAATTGTGTTATCCTGAGAGTGTCTCGCTCGCCAACATAACTGACACACAATTAATACATACTGCTCAAGTATAATTTGCTTGGAGCTATAAGTATTATTATTGCAGAACGTGTTTGTACTTCATCAGTTCACACAGCTGAATTACAAATTTCTGTTTTTATTTAGGTTATCTATGTTTTGAACACAAAGAACGATGAGCACGAGTCAATGGTATCAAGACTGAAGGCCACACACAAGGAGGAAATAGAAAGAATTCTGGCTGATAGCTTTCAAAAACTCACAGATTACAAGGGGAAGCTTAGGGTTGAAAATGACGCTATGGCATTGAAAGTTACTTCCATGAGTGAACAGCTTACATTATGTCAAAACGAGAAAGACTGTCTATTGAAAAATCAGGTAAAGGATTAAGGAACTTTTAAAATTTAAGTATAATATTTTTCACTTCATTTACATATATTTAGCTTTTTCAGCGTTATTAATAAGTGTAAAAATATATATGTAGGAATCTTACAAGAAAACCATGGAAGAAAGACTTGCAGAATGCAATTCCCAGTATTCTAACCAAATCACTAGCATAACTAAAGAAATGATGGCTTTGCAAGAAGAACAGAGAGACCAGCTACAGCAGGTAGAACAACTGCAGGAAAAATGGAGTGTTCAACTTGAGCAAACAATGAAAGGAGCCAAGCATGACCATGAAATGGATGTGTGCAGAGTAACAGAGCTGCTGAAACTGCAACAGGAGGAAGAAATTGATCGTATTAAGGATAAACATCAAAGAGAGCTAGGAATGGTTAACTCAGAACTGGAAGCAGCTCTTAAAAACCAACAAAATCAGTTGAGTTCAACACATCAGCTGCAGCTAGAAGAGAAAATTAGGGAGATGCAAGTAAAACTCTGTGAACAGCATGCAGAACAGGAGGACATTCTCAGCAATCAAATATCAACACTCACTCATGACCTTAGAAATGCACAAGACAACTTAGCGCTTTCTGAGAAAAAAATCGCTGAACTTTTAGTTCAATTAGAACGCAGTGAGACTGAGAGAACTGATGCACAAGCAGTTATGAAGGGCAACAGCAGTCATGTGGTAGAGCTGGAGTCACAGCTGAGGCAACTGAAAAATGACTTGGAGATTTCTCATGACCTTTATGAAAAACAGAGATTAGAAATGGATAAAATGGCTAGTGAGTTTGCCTTTTATTACTGTGTGCTTTATTTATGCTCGTTTGTATTGTTAGGCACTATAGGTCAATGTCATGCCCAGCAGGTTATTGATGAAGGCACAATTCAAAAGCTTAAGATTCTGATATCAAAATTTGAAACCACCATCAAAGAACTGAATAATGAAAATAAAATTTTACAATCTTCGCAATTAAGCACCAGTGAACAATTATCAGCAAAAATACTTTTTTTAGAGAAGGTAAGGGAAAAATCATCACCACACAATGAAAACAAAACAAATAGAAGTAACAGTGCAACAACAATAACAACAGTGGTTGTATTACTGGTAATTGTATATTTATTAGGAAGTAGAAAGTCACAGGCAGGAGAAAAAGGAATTAAAACTTCAATATGCGAGAGAAATAGAAGCAGCACAAGCTCACCTAGGAGACAGAGAATCACAACTTATACTAGATCACACTGAAACTATCCAAAATTTGCGCAAAGAGAATCAACAAAGTAAGCTGTAAATTGTTATATTAAGCTATGGCATTAGAATTATATCCATTGCAGCTCTAGAAGAAGTTAAAGCAAGACATAAAGAGGCTTTGGAAGATTTGGAGAGAACAAAAATGGATGAAAAAGAAAGATCTTTATTGTCCTTGGAGGAGAAGTGGAAGCATGAAAATGACCACTTAAGTACTTTGCTGGTTGACCGCCTCATGGAGCTGAACTTACTTAGAGAACAGAGAAATGGACTCAAGGCTGATCTCAGTAAGAGAGAGAAGGGCTTTGGATCAGTTTCAGATTCCTTGAATCATATCAAGGAGGAGCTGGCATGCACCAAAAGGGAACTGGCATCTACTGAACAGGAAAGAAAACATTTATGGAAGGAAAATATTAGATTGACTGTAAGTTAGTAGTGAGAAGTAAATATTTTCAATTATGAGAACATTTGTGTCTTGTAGACCGACTTGGAGTCTCTGGAGGGCAAGCGTGTGAAAGAAGCTAAAGTACACCAAGACCAAATGAATGAATTGCAGAGAAGTTTAACAGAGGAATTAGAAGAAAAATGGAAAAAAAAATTGAAGTCAGTGTTCTTAAATTTTAACTGCCTATCATAATAGATTGGTTACATATAATCAATAGGAAAGAGTGTGGTTTACTTATGAAGGAGCTGTCTTCAAGGCACGAAGAAGACTCCAGAGCAGCCCTCATTGAATTGGCAAGTCACAAAGACAAAGCTATGGAAAAAGCAGCTGAAGAATGGGAAAAAGAAAAGGGACAACTTCTTGAAAGGGTCAATTATTTATGAGATATCTCATCGTAGGGTTTTAAAGATTTATTTTACATATAGATTGCAAACCTTCAAGAATTGCTTGAGAAAGGCAAAGAATCAAATTCAATAGCAATAGATGAGGTTAAGGAGAAAGCTGAAAATAGGTTAAATGATATCAGGTAAATACTTCCATTGTTAATGTTCTAAACTGTCAAGGTTGATTTTTGCAGGCTTGAACTCAATAGGATATCAAAGCAAAATGCAGATACTGTTCATCAGCTGAATCAGTCACATGCACGAGAAATTGCATCTTTACAGAGGAAGTTAGACAATCAACGTGAAACAGCTCTAGCTAGCCTTGAGTGCAAGCACAGAGCAGAGATGCAGGAGCAACTACAGGCTGGTCAAATAGCTGTCAAAGGTTTGGAAGATAAATTGTCAAGGAAAAGTGAAGAAGATTTGCAAGAGTCTAAACAGAGATTTCTTATGGAGATGACACTCCTGAGAAAACAATATTTATCTGAAAAAGATGAAGCTTTAATGAAACTATCTCAGGAACACAAAGAAGAGGCGGAAAGAATGCAACAAGCTGCAGCAAAAAATGCCATGGTTCTGCAAGCCAAAGTAAATTTGAATTCAAATTTTATTGGCATTGTTTTAAACATTGAATGTATTTAGATATCAAAGTGTGAAGCTGTAATAGCCACATTGAGTTCAGAAAAGGAAATGCAAGGCAAAGAGCTGAGCAAGCTACATGACAGGATGAGCATGCTCAATGTGAATGCCAACAAAATGCAGAAACAGCTGGACTTTAAAAACCAAGAGATTGTACATCTTGAGAGGGAGTCTAATGCCAGGCTGCAGTAAGTTTACAATGAAAGCACTGCCATGTAAATACAGACACTGTGACATTGCAAGACTGAGTAACACACTCCATACAGAAAGTGGCAATTATTAAAATAAAATATTTATTATCTCTGTTATTGTATTATTAGGCAACTCAAGAAAAATCTAAGAGCTGAGTTTGAAGCTGAGCAGGAGTCTCTCAAGACTCAGTACTTAGGCATGCGGCAGACTCTCTATGAGGACTTCAAGGCAGCCACAGCTCTCCTCACCAGCAAAATAAAGCAACTGGAAAAAGAGTTAGTTTATTGTGGCAGATTATTATTATTTTTTTAAATGAGTGTATTTTAACTACAGGATCCAGGACTGGGAAATGAAGTATGCATCCAGGGATTCCAAGCCAGAGGACTTGGCACAAATTAGAGAACTTAAAGAAACCACACAGCATCAGAGGGCCAAAATAAATGACCTGGTTGTAAGTTACTTGCCAGTCCATATGTTTGTGTTGTAGGTCCTGCTTTTGAGTGCAAGATCGATACAATATGCAATGTTCAAACATAGGCGGAGAAGAGGCTGTACCAGTTGGAACTTGCAAACAGGGAAAAAAACTATAATCAGCTATTCAACGTCACACCCAGTGTAGGTATCCTCGACCCTTTGGCACACAAGGTGAGTGATTTAACGGATGTAATCATTCCTTGCAAATAATGGCAAGTGGGTGGAGCCTGACAGACTAAGAAGAATTAATATGTACATTGGCAATATAGAATCTGTATAGACAATTACTAAACTTTTTTTTTTAATCCCTTACCATTTGTGCTGACACACACCAGTAGTTCTATTCGTGGCAGGAAGCTTTTGAAGGTTTCTGAAAAACATCCATTTCCTTTCCAGTCCTAAACTTTAGTAAACAAGTACAGCTACTTGTAATTACCTGAATTTTACAGAGTATTGGTAGCTCTTGCAAAGTCAGTCTCTACTGTTTGAGAATCTTTATTAACACTCCTTCTGAGAAATGTCTGTGATATGCTGAAAAGTGATTCTTTTTTGTTGATCAAATGCTTGCATAGTTGTGCAGTATGATAATAGGGAATTGTGTGTGATGCATTGCAAATTGTTGACATGATACAAAGTGTAAGTTATGTGGTATCCATGCATGCCCACAGTTGGCTTGAAATCTTAAGACACACCACAAATTAACATTTGACCTTGTAGCAAAAGAAGCCAACTTCCTGCCAACTACGAACCAAGTTCCAAAGTGCTCCCTCACTCATTACCAACAGTGACGTACACACCCAGCACCAACAACAAGCAGCCCCACCTCCACTTTTATCCAACCATAGTCTGCCAGAACTTCTCAGTAGCCCACACCAGCAACATTTGACAACTGCAGCTGCTTCAGGGTCAGAGGTCAAGCACCAGTATCTCAAGAGGGACTCGCCTTTGACACAACACAGAATGTCCACAAGTCTCACCTTCAATGGCAGCAGCAAAGGAAGAGACAAAAGAATTCAAAATGGCGGTACTAGTACTGCCACAACATCTCTCCCACTGTTACACAGTGTCAGTTTGGCAGGACCTTGAAACAAAAAACAACCTAGGCAAGGAATGCATTTCAAAATGGATTTTAGGTATTTTCAGATCACTGCCATTACACAAAATCATTGTAATACAATTTTATATTGCTAAAAATAATACTATCACAGATGCAAAACAGTGGAATAAAACAGTATTTTAATATTATTGAGCACTGCTCTGCGATCATGTCATGATATGAGTTGTAAGAGGAAGGGGGATGGATGAGAGAGAGATAGTGATACTACACAAATGTCATACTGGAATGGTTCTAAACTTGTCCTTGTAGCAAAGCAACACGTCCCGGTTCCAATCCATGCCATCATGATATGGGCGGTGTCTGGACGGCAGCAAAATGTGACGCAACAAACGCCTATACACACACACGCAAACACTGAATTATGATAAATCTAGCCTATATTTAAGAACATCTGATTAATTTTGTAGCTCACTTCCCTCCCTTCCTCCTACCCACAGTATAGCATATATAGATACTATATCCCCTGCATAAGCAGTTGAATATAACACTCCATTCAGCACTTCCAATGTTTCATGCACCACATGATCACAAACTGACAGACATAGAATATTATTTATATGCATACAAATCCAGTATAGATTATTGCTAAGTAACTACTCTCTCGCAACTATTGGACTTTTTGAATTTTTTGTGTGCATTTCCACAGTTTATAGTCTTATCTTAAATTGTGACTTGCTTACTGCTACAGTAACCAAAAAAACTATGTAAAGGCAGCTAATATGTTTATTTGGTAGTTAATGTTTATACGTTGTGCTATTCCTTAGCTAAGCAGTAGTTGTAACACTCTACACTTTCACACACACTTGTTCACTGGATATACCAGCACAAGACTTGCTTCATGACTTTACTATTGGGACAAAGGACTTTCAAGTAAGAACAGTACTGTTGTGTAAGCCTATAACTATGGCAAATAGCGCAGTAGCCAAGACAACTTACTACCTCTGAACAGAAAATGAACTCATAAGTTTGTAAACAAAACTGTGGTCACAAAAAAAAAATCAGATATGTCAGATACAGCCTAATTCAAATGGTAAACAATTGGTAATACGGGTAAAGATCGATAAACCAAAGGATTCCGTTTAGTGGAGTATGGGGACGGGGTCGACTACCAAGTGAACACAAAAACACAAGGATCAAAGTACAAAATAACATACGTATGTCCACACATATAAACAAACAAATACCCCTGTGTAATACACACCACTCAGTTGAGTTCTTGCACATCCAACTGGTATAGGGTGAATTACGTCAGTGTAGTGGGAGAAGGACACTGTGTCTGGTCCTAGTTGTTGCTGTTTATGGATGTGTCAACAAAGACAAGCATGGAGTACATTAGTGGTGGTGGGCATGCTACATTCGTACTTCCAGTTCTCAATTTGCTACCCCTGTATAGTGTCTCACTCGCTCGCTCGCCGAATACAGCTATCACATCATAATATGTGTTTCCTTACTTTCCATTGACAAGTCCCAAAAACACAATCCAGTTATCCAGTACACCAAAACTGTATGGGTTTGAAAAAACCTGCAAATAAAAAATAATAATACTCAATAATAATTTTTTTTTCCTTCTTATTTTCATATAGAAATAATACTGAGATAAAATACTTCAAAAAATTCTCGCACAGGCATATCAAATGGAATAAAAGGTGGGGTTGTGTACTTGCTGCGAACTTAAAAACACTTTTGGATCCTTTTTATTGGATGGAATTAGTCACTTGAAGGAAAGTTTTAATATTTACTCTTAACAAAAAAAATATTTTCTGCAACTCAAATCTAGGAATAGCAGGTGTGGTAGTGACCTTGCCCTCTTTCTTGAGACGTCTGGCGTCCCTCTTGTTCGTGTAGAACTCAATGGTGGTCTCCGAGACAGAGATGAGGTAGAGATGCCAGCCTCCCAGGATGGACAGAGCTATAGTGACACCAAGGCAGATGAACCACTGCAAGCACAGCATCAGACCCTCTACGTGGCCTGCGTCAGGGTAGTTGTAGGCCAGGTCCAGGGTCCCACGCTAAACAACAGAACACAATAGGGTATCTTAAAGCACAACAAAACACTTCGGTATTTAGTAAGCGACATCATAGTCTATAAATCCACATTCCACAACAGTGAAAGGGAACTAGATAAATAATACCCACACCCAATTATCCCTGATAACATATTGAAAGTTAATACTAGAACCTTTCATACACAAGTGGCATCCCCCTCCCCTACATACATACATATAAACACACACACAAAAACAACAACAAAAAACAAGACACATTGCATGATAGAACTTACCAGACCCAAGAAATCTATCACATTGAAGAGATATTGCTACAGACACAGATAAAACATTGTAACACATTCAAAGAGACACTTCCATAGACCTTCACACACACACACACACACACACACACACACACACACACACACACACACACAACTTAATATTTGGAACTATGCTGAGATGTCAAGACGTACGTATCTTCTACCAACCAACATGCCACATGCAATGTCTGTGTCCACTGAGCCAGTCAGTCACTGTAGTTACATGATATGAAGTTTGTCCTCTTAAATAATATGGTAAGGGTCACCAGCAATGGGTATTGTAATAGAATTTATTAACTGGGGTGTGACAAGTCTGATTAATGAGGCTAGCTTATCTTAGTACTTAACTTAAATGGCTTTCTTGTTATTTCTACCAATGATACTAACTAGTGGTGTGCTTGAGCACAAATGGCGAGCGAGCCTAAAGACTATACTATTTTTATTGACTTCTAACACTGAAGCTACTGAAAATAAGGTCAAGTTTTTTAATTTAGCATACAGGGTAAAGGGATTTCAGTGCCATAGTAACAACTCTCTGCAACTGCTTGAATTGAAGGAAAAAACAACAACAACAAAACAATACACAAAGTTTTCTTTGTGATATTCTTTAGCTAAGTAGTGGTTGTAACACACAATGCTTTGACACAGCTGGACATGCACCTACACAGACTTACCTTCGCAGTAGTCTAGTGGACAATGTATTTTCAGGTAAATACTGTGCGCACGGCTTATAACCATGACAAAGAGCGCATTGACTTACCACCGCCACTAACTCGAATAGAAATGGAAGTCCCTTAAGTTGTCAAGTTTTAACTGTACCGGAACTAACACAAAAACGCGAGGGTCAAATTACAAAAATGCCTTACGTACGTCCATACATATATACAAATAAATAAATAAACTGACATCCCCGATTTTCGATTGTGTTACCCCTGTAAGTGTCTCGCTCGCTACGCTCGCTCACCAATTACTAGCACAAATAAGTCAACTGTGTTTTTTCTTTTAATACAAAGAGCTCTCCTTCTGATGACCACTTTGCTAGGTTATGACTGAAAAGAAACTATAGGTGTTGTAGCATTTCATTTACAATTTACTACATTAAGGCCAAGTACATTTGGTCAAAACATTGTTATAATTCATTAAAAATTTTGATTTGTGAAGTCCAATTAATACATCATCATCACTAAAATTATATAAGTTAATAAAGTATAATACAAACAATACAAAATTGGTGAAGCCTTTGCCAGATAGAATGTCATGTTTGTAAAAAAAGAAGAAGGCATGTTAGGTCTTAACAAGTTAAATTTGAAGTCCTTAATGAAAACCTCCGGCTAAATTATTTAGAAAAATTACTAGCTTATGTGAGTTTGGTATGATATTAAAAAGGATATTACTCATAGTTAGCAGAGTTACTTGATGCATTACCAAACTTTCAAACACATGGGATTGTGAGTCTTAACAACAATATCACACCAGAGACTCTTTAACAAAGGTGTCAAAACTATTTAATGCTATGACCAGCATCTGACGAATTTATACAATTCCAACAGTTGATCATAAACTTACAAACAAATAACCTTGCTATTCAATACAAGAACACTCAAGCTACTCTCGACTACCCCTTACCGATCTGATGTCCAACAAGACAAAGATGCGAGTCCATCCACAGTTGACGACATAGCAAGTGCCCATCCACATGAAGATGACGAACCCCATGAAGTAGCGGTGGTTGTTGTGCCCGATACAGTTGAACATCCATGCTGTACCAGACTGCTAGTCAAGGTTGTAACTATAATGGAATGATTAACTGCAATTAGCTCATTTGAGAATTCAAATATTGCTACATAGCTATTTTGTCTACAATATACTGAACTCTAGTTAACAGGTGTGGTTTAGTAAACTGCATGAATGATACTAAAATGTTTTCATTAGCTCGTTCATTTATAGGATGGGGAACGCATGAAGTTCACTTGTGGGGCCAACTCTACGATTGTCTGTACAAATAGATACATGGCTTCATGTGAGAATGGAATGGAGACTACAAAGGCTTGGTGCTGCCATTCCAAGCAATTGAAACAGAAGTGGACATTTCTCTAACAGCTAAGTCTCTATATTATTGTGCCCAATAATGACGCAAACAAAGAAAGAGAGAAAAAGAAAGTGAGATAGAATGTAGTTAGAATATTTTGTAGCTTTGCACATTTGGCCACATAAAACAAAGGATACGACAGTGATGGTCCATCTTCAACACACACCTGAAATACAAGTAATGATACAAAGTTAGCAAAATAAGTTTTACTTTCAACAATTTGTACCAATGTGTGTTCAGACTTCAACATGTTTCCCCCGTACCATATATTCAACAACAACAAATAAAGAGAAGATAAGAAAACAACAACAACAACAACAACACCTAGTGAGTACCATAGATCTCTAAATCAAGAAACTATACACACGGCAGAGATTACATGTGGTTTCTTGGCAGTTGATAGCCAAATATGAGACTCTGGCACACTGATTCCTATCACAAGCCCCTCCCCTTCCTATACTCTCAGACTCCTTCATCAGACACCTTACTCAACACACACACACACACCTACCACACTGGCCGGACATTCTACCTCCGCCCACTCACTTGTCGCAGATCCTGCAATGATGTGCTCGTGGAGGCTTCGGAGCTTCACCTAACAAACAAAAAGGATGACATTCTGTCAACAGTCATGCATGCCAAGTGTATATGTGCAGCTCCCAACTGCAATTCAAACCAACGCCTCTTGAATTCAAGTGTTTACAGAAAGTAAATGATAAGAACTAACTTCGCTCGACAATTAATGTAATTTTGAACTGAACATAGTCAAAACAAGAATTAAAAATAAATTATTCTGTATAACTGCATGCTTAAGTCAATGACTAATATTAGACATAGGACACAACTAAAACATTATATAACATTGAGCTTCCCATGAACACCAAAGCAGAACTGTCCATGATATTACCAATTCCTGGTGTTCCCAGAAACACCACACAAGTATGCTAGACTCACATTTAAAGCAAAATTTCCATCCTCTCTTCAAATTGTTGGCATTCATATCAAAGCGAGGTGGCTATTAGCAACAACACCAGACAAAGATATTGTAAAATACATGTAGTACAAGCATTACTGATGCCAGAGGCCACACCCCTACCCATTGACGTACCTTGGGCGCTGAGCCAGGGTTCGTGTACACTCCGCTGAAGTAATTAAAACAAATCATGATCAAGAGGTAATGACCGTATATGACGTAGCAGGTGAAGAAAAAAGGGTGCTGGGTGGCGTAGAGAAAGGGGACGACGTAGACATACATAGTTGTCACAACCATTGATATACCAGCCAGAACCAGCAAGAAACACACCTTGACATAAATAAGAGAGAAAAAAGTTGTTAACAGTTATTAGCACCTCCTTTATCATCTTTTCACCATAGTAATGGAGTATCTATCTCACTGTACGAAATTATTCCATCAACAGCTAACACCACTGACTTACGAATCCAACGAAATAGACACTCTTCTCGCATTTCTCCAAAACAGGCTCACAGCACGCCCCAGTCCATTCAAAATGTCGCCCACCGGGACTTCTCGTTAGAGAAGCACAAGGAAGAAAGCAATTTCTAATAGGAAGAAGGGTACTGTGGAGCATTTTGCGTAATCCACCTGACAACACAACCATCTTCTTCAATGTTGAGAAGGTAAAATGGGAACGGAGGGGCGGGGCTTCATTTCATAGATAGGAGTGGCAAAACCATAACTTAAGGCGCGCGTTACGCGGCAACTGATAGTGGCGATACTTTACTTTTCAAAAAGTTGATGATTGCAAGACACAGAATTACAATTACGTGACTGTGAAATGACATGACGTGAAATGTAACTGACTGATGATTGAGTCATTCATTTTTTCTTTTTCCACATGTTTTTACTGAATTTTGACTTTCCATTCTTCTTAGCAGTGCCACTTCCTTTCCTTGGTTTAGATCCTCCACCACCTGAATTACAGTATTAATATTATCATCAACAACAACTGAAAACAACAAAACAATAATAATAACAACACACCCTGTCAAACCAGTGCAAATATGTAAAGGGTAATAGTGATACCTCAGAGGATCGTTGTATATAAAAGGCATAATGACAATACATGGCTTGTCAATACAGACTCTACTCTCCCGGTTCCCTGCCACTCATTTCTGTTCCCCTGCCCCCTCATTCTTGTTCCCTGCCCCCACATTCTTGTTCCCTGCCCCCTCATTCTTGTTCCCTGCCCCCTCATTCTTGTTCCCTGCCCTCTCACCCCGGAGACTAGAAGGCACTCCAGTCAAGTAACGGCTCTGCCTTTTGCTACTCTTCTTCTTGAATTGGTTCTGGTAGAGTTCTCTCTCCTTCTGGTCCATATCCTGCAATCTAGTGAAGGTGTGAATGGCAACACTGGACGGATTCTCCACCATAAAGCCTCCGTCGTCACAAGGAATCACTCGTGGAGAATTTGGGTGGACAGTGTCAGTCCCTCCCACCAAAGAAGGGCTGGACGAAGAGTGTCTGCTCCCATAGTTATGCCGGGTGTAACCTTCATCATCATCAGATATCTCAATGATTCCTGAAAGAGAAGGAAACAGTGTCACATAGCAACACTATGAACAGTACACAGACACAAGTGGGCACACAGGAACTCAGTGGTCCATGTTGCATTCTTCTCCTCTCACCACTACTACATCAATACAGAACTTCCTGTCTTTGACTCATCAAAACGTAGTCCATGCAAGACCACGCCTTTGACTAGGAGTATTGCCATGGCCAGATAGATGCTCACCTTTTCGAACCTTCGAGGGGAACTGGCTCACAGAATTGTACCGAGGGAAGAGCCAAGTTTAAGAAAGTGTTCCTCGGATTTTCATGTTTTACCCACTCACGCTCAGAGCAATGGTACTAAGTTGATGTCAGCAGTTAAGTGTATGTACAGATAAACTCTAAAGTCAACCAAGCCAGCTGTATAATGAGCCACATACTTCCAACATTGTCAGTACACATAAGAATAAAAATTAAGCTGTACATTTAGTGTCTGATGCCCAGTTAGAAATTTATGGCTTGGTACTATTTTTTCTATCGGTACAAAATTAAAGACAATTGTAACAATTCTTACCATCTTCGCTTTCTCTGTCATCAATTTCTTCTGAAGAAGAACTCCTGAGAGCTGTCTGTAGAAGATTGACACGGCTCCTCTTACGGCTGATAGCGTCTGCAGTTCGCTTCACTTTCTTTAACCTTGAAGTGTCGGCGTTCTTCCCAATTCTGGAGAGGGGAGCAAGTGCTTCATCACTACTGGTAACGCCGCACTGTTCTATGTGGACGCTGATCACGGAGCTTTCAAACATGCGACCGCAAGTGACGCACTTGGACAAGTTCTTCTTCTTGCCAGCTGGACTCGCCACACACTCATCCGTGTGTCTGCTCAGGTCTTTCCTGTCAAACAGTTTCGTGCAAACAGGACATCTTAGTAAGTCTCTCACCACACCCTCAGAGTCACTTTCTTCAACTCGAGGCTTTGCTGCATCTCTTTCATTAGCAGCAGTGCCAGGAAAAGGGCCTTCTTCTGCCAATTCCGTCAGGTCTATGGTGCTAGAGATAAATGGAGGTGTGGCACACTAATTTAATGAAATTAAATCAACCCCATGCGATTAAACCTAAATATAACTCCCAGATTAATAGCAAGGTATAACACAGGAGGGGAAAAGGAGGCAGCCCTGAGACCTCATGCCCACCCCATAATTTTAGAAGTTAATAGAGTAGATTCGATAAGCTGAATTCTATGAGTAGAGATTAGTACCTTCATTTATCAGTATTATTACCGTTATTGTTATTATCAGGAATAGTACGTTACAATAATATGGTCTAAATTTAATACTTACTTGTTATTTTGCATACTCTACCACAAATTACCAAACATACCTATTGCCCTTGCTCTTTTTTGCCGCACCAGCAAATCGAGCCGGCTGATCGAAGTCACTGTCAGAACAGGACGGCAAGCGTTTCTCAATCATTCTTTTGAGGACGGGTTTCACTTTACTTGATGTGGTCAGCTCACGAGAAGGAGGAGCAGTGCATTCCGGAGACGTGTCCACATCTGAATCAGACCACAGAAGCCTTGATGTCGGTTTTCTTCCTTTACCCACTGTTCCACTCCTGCTCTCTGGTAAAGGCTTCGGCACAAAGCTGGCTGTCCCAGCTGATTTCCCTTTACTAAGAATCAGTCTTGCAGCAGCTGAAGTTCTCTTGTTCTTCTGGCGACCGGGTGTTCCCAAAACACTTTTTTTCTTCTTATTCTTGCTTGAGGATCGCTCGCCAGTTTTAGACCGTTTGGCTCGTGGTGTGCATCGATTGGAATCTTGACTCCTTGAATTAAGCCACGGAGAGCTTTGTCTTTTTTCTCTCCCTTCACCTTCAGAACTACCACCATTCTCCGACTCTCTAAGCAAGCGTTTCCTAACTATCTTCTTCTGCTTGAATGCACTGGTAGTTCTGTTTGGAGTATTCCTTGTGGTAATAGGTACAGTACTGTCATACTGGACACTCGCTGATCCTCTCACACCTCTCTCATTGGCACAATCTTTAAAGTGGCTTTCCAAAAACGTCTCTTGTGTATCACTTGGCAGTAGCTCATTCGTGTCATCGTTGCTACTGCTGCCCTTCTGAATCAGATGTGGAGACAATGCCATCGCCTGTCCCGTGGTGGGAGAACTGCTACCAGATGTGCGCCTCAGATCTATCTCTTTGAGAATGCTGGAGCTTCTCTCTGACGCTGAAGCAACTGGAGATGTTTCTACTTCCTCTATATTTGTGGATTTTTCCTTGCCGTCGCTGCTGTCATGGTAGCTAACTAGAGGGATAAATCTGTCTTCTGCAGAGGAGTTGGAATCCATATCCTGGGTGCTTAGAGCCTGTTCAGGCCTGACCTTTTCATTACCAATGATTGGGTCTTCATCATTTATGACTTGGTCTTCTTTATTCATGACTTGGTCCTCGTCAGTTATGACTTGGTCCATAACTGGGTTCTCGTTATCTAACACTTGATCCTCGTTATCTATGTCTCGGTCCTTTTGGAGTACAGTATCTTCATCACACAACTCACCCGACGTTGCTAACTCATCAGAGCCTCGGGAAGGACTCAATAAATTGTCTACATTTGTATCATCTGCAAGATTAGAATTAAGCTTGAGTGCATGTTTCCACTCTTGCAGCTGAGCTGTCTTGGCAGGCTTCCTGAGGGATATCTGGGAGGCATTCTTGGGAGCCATTGCAATGGGTTTCCCCCACTTGACACGAGTCCAGACTTTGCTTTGCGCATCAGCCAGAAGAGAAATGTACTTGTTTAGACTGTCCAAGATAACTTTGGAGTATTCAACAGGCGCTATACCACCGTGGGCGTAAAACGGAGGAGGGGCATATATTTTACACTTGCCACCAGTTGGAACAGCTGAGCTACTGCTAGCTCTTTGTGGTTTACTAGTAGATTTGCCAACACTCGCCTTTGAACGTCTGGAACTTCCCACTGGTGGTGGTGATTCAGTTGAAGGGGCAACGTCTTCCAGCCTTGACTCCTTTCTGGAAGCAGCGTCCACAGGCTCCTTTGAAAGTCTTCGCTTTCTACTGTTGACCCTTAGAGTAGTGGATGCTCCAGCAGCTGAGGCAACCTCACCAGTAGCCACACCCTTTGATGACGGGTCATAACTCATGGTGCTCTGGCTCTCTTCGTCTAGGTTTTGGGAAGGTCTTGTAGAGGTAACATTGCATATTCTTTTGAGAGTCAGTGAATTGAGCACTCTGGTTCTAGCTGCCCCTGACACTTCTTTCTGTGTATTTGAGGACTCTGAGATATAACTACCAGAGTCAGTTATCGCTTGTGATTTCAGTGGTGAATGGCTTCTTGGTAAAGGGGCGTTACTCTCTAGAAAAGATGTTTTACTCTTATTTAAAGACTTGGATAAGGACAACTTCTTGCTCACTTTCTTGTGGCTACTGCCCCTAGAGATGGATTGGTCAACCAGCGATGTTTCAAAGATGCCTGTTGTTGAGGTAGAGCCAATAGTCACAGAATCTGTATCTTTGTCCAGTTGACTTGCATCTTCATCACCTTCTTCCAACTCTGACAGAGGTATGGTAACATCTTTATCCTTCGCTGACTCCCCGACCTGTCTAGAACTGTTCTTCTTGCAGGGCAACTTGCCCTGAGGCAGTTGCCGCTGCACGTCCCCTACTGCCATCATACTTGGGCTCCCTGGAAACAACTTGCGCTTTGATAACGACTCCTGGAAGCTGCTCCCGTCTGACCTCACACATGCGTCACTGGACGAGAGAGGCGGTGTGGAGCGATCGTCTCTCTTAGCAACTCCACTTGGAGTCCTTCTCTCTGTCTTGTCACCTTCAAGTTTTCTTGTCACCTGATGCTTCTTCCCAGAAGGCACAAGGTGGGCGGGTAGCTTACCCTTCCCTGTCCATCTAGAAACAGATTCCTTCTCAAGCAACGATGACTCGCTCACTAATTTGGGAGTCGCATTTCCTTTCTCGTCGACACCTTCAGGTGACAGAGTTGGCTCCTTGTGATCTACTTTATTGGAAGACTTCTTTAGCTTCAGTTTAGAAATGGACACAGACTTGAGCTTGGATCTGTTGCTAGGCTTGGCTGGTGGAGGAGATAAAGAGGAATCTACGTTGAAACCCTCCATGTCATCATTCAACATTGTGCCCTCTGTCTCAGGGACAATAATGACAGGGGCATCAGAGGGGGACCCATGGTCACTAGACGGATGCAGTAATGCTTGACCCGAGATCCCGTTGCTGGGGATAACAGCTGAATACTCCGCCTCCGAATCTGATTCCTCTTCAATAGTCTATATAAAAAATAAAAAGGAATAAAATGGATGAACAAGATACCCACAAATAACTGAAGATGAAACTTTCATGATTTAACAATGAATCAATATAACATTGGTATTCTCCCACCATAAACAATGCTGAAAACAACAACAACAACAAACAAACAACTTTTTATTATTAGTTGGGCAATGCAGCTGCACTTCTAATGGTAATTACAAACAAACAAAATCAGAGCATTCCTGAATCTGTCCATGTCCAATATTTTTTGAAATGGCAAGAAATCTGTAGAATCCCCACGAGGTGGTTCTGACCTCCACTAGTAAAGCTCACAAAATTACAAATAGCTGATCAGTAGTCCCTCCTCCCCTCCCCCTTTAACTTGATGATGCTTTACCTACCTTGGCCAGCATGCTCAGCCTGACCCGATCATTAGCTGTAGTAATCTCACTGCGAGGTCTTTCTTTGTCAATTTCCATTGGCACTTCATCACTGTGAGTCTTTCTTTGTGCAGCAGTGGGTTCAGGATCATCACCACCATGCACTTCAGTTTCTTCATCACTGTCATTCAATATTAGCTTTGAAATGCCCCTACGACGATCTTTGCCACTGGAAGGATGCTTGTCACCAGATATCTCGTTCTTTACACTGACATCCAATACTTTACTTTCATCCTCTTCAATCCCACTGCTCCCTCTTCCATTTCTCATAGTTTTCTTTACTCCTTCAGCTTGCCTTTTCATCTTCATTTGTATCTTGCTACCTTCTCTTCTCATAGCAACAGGCTTCATTCCACCAACCCTGTTCCCTGAAAACACTTCCTGCTTTCTACCAATGCCTTCCTTGATCTCTATCTCTTTCTTCTTCAGACTTACACTATCAACCTTGCCTTTGATGCTCATTCGTTCTTCTTTATCTTCAGTCATGTGGCCAACCCTCTCCTTTCTTTGTACCTTTGCTGCAACTTTGCTGTCCACACCTCTCACACCTTCTCCCAAGTCTTGAGAACCTTCATTCCTGAGAGGACTTCTAGACTGATCTCCAAACCGACGCCTGTGTCTTTCTTCTCTTTTACTACTCTGAATACTGGCCTCCAACGCTCTCTAAGAATAAAAGAAACACACCACGAATACTAATTGACCCAATACCCGTACTGGCCTTCTCTACCTATAACATTACCTATGCAATTGAATAAACTCTTACTTAGTGTGGCAGTGGGCATTAAAAAAAAGCAATTGATTGCAGCTTGCAGCACTAATTCCCACAGTTCCACTCAGACTGAAACTCTAATGTTAGTAGAACTAAATTCCATTAATTAAAAGCATTAGACAGTTCAAATTGACTTCACATAGTACAAAAATATTAAATAAGCAAGCAAGGTCGACTAGCAGGGGTTAATTTAAGAGGGCACTCACCCCCTTGAATCTGCTCTTTGTCTAGGTAATTGAAATTAGAAAGATTCTTGTCATTGAGGGTGTTGTGTTATAATTATTAGTGAGAAACTATGCTTACGTTTAACAGAGGAGGCAGTGGACACTAGGATTGAGATTCATATTGAAGCAAGCTTACTTAGAATTCAAGGGGGAAACACAGGGGGAGCAGAGGGGCTATATACTGTACAGCACAGCAATAAAAAGTTGCGATTTGAGAAAGTTAAACCGACCCTCTCTTACACACTCTTACACACACACACACACACATACACACACACTCTTTTGGCCAGCTGTCTCCACCTATAGTTCAGACTGTATCAACTCTAATAATTATATGTATGTGTATGTACTAACCACACATTCTCCATAAAGATTTTTCATTTGTCCCTATTTCCTCTTCTAATTCAATTATGTATGAAAGTTGCGACTCCCTCAAAATAGTGCAAGCTCAACACCCCACTTTAATTCCTAAATGAACCCCTAGAATGATACTGTGATAACTAGTGATGTGCTTGAGCACAAATGGCGAGCGAGCCTAAAACTAAACGATTGATTTTAACTTCTAACACTCAAGCTACTAAAATATGGTCGAGTTTTTAAATTACGTATGTATGATAAAGGCTTTCAATGCCATAGTAGCCGCTCCCTGCAACTGTTTGAATTGAAAAAGAAGCAACAAAATCAAGTCACGTTATTTAAAAATTTTCTTTGTGATATTCTTAGTAGTAGTTGTAACACACAATACTTTCACACAACTGAACATACCTACACAAGATTTACCTTTGTGGTTCGTCTAGTGGACAATGAATTTTAAGTAAATACTGTTGCGTAGGGCTTATAACTATGACAAATGGCGCATTAACTTACCACCACCACTAACTTGAATAGAAATGGAGTTTTAACTGCACCCGCAAAACAATTCAAAGCGGTAAACAATTCAATTTCTAAGGTGATACGGGTAATGGTCGCTAAACCAGAGGATTCTGTTTAGTGAAGTTTGGGACGGGGTCGAACGCCGAGCGAACACAAAAATACGGAGGGTCAAAGTACAAAATGACATACATACGTCCAAACATATATATAAATAAACAAACATCCCTGATTTTCAATTGTGTTACCCCTGAGAGTGTCTCGCTCGCTCGCCAATGAGATGATAATAATAATTTATATAATAAATGCTTGTTTGTCAGTAACGATGACGGTGATCAACTACAACGAAGTGTGTATTCATAAATAATTCATGAGCTGAGTCTGGTTGTTAAAGCGTCACTTCTCCAACTGAATGGGTAAAGCATCGATTCATACTGAATGGGTAAAGTGTCATCACATTTGAAACGAAGGCTATTAAAAGCGATGACTAATTTAGCTGAAAGCAGGTGAACTCGGTGAGGAAAGGACAGAGAAGGCAATAGCTCCACAAAACCTAAGTCCACAATCATGAATAGAAGGACAGAGAGTTTGAGAAGCAAGAAAGATAGACAAAGCGAGAAGGGAATCCATGGCTCAAGAGGAAAGAGCTGAATAGAAGAAAGGTTAAAAAGAACTGAGATGACTCAGGAAGAAAGAGAGCAGAAGAGAGAAACTGATGTAACTAAATCAAGTAGTAGATGATGATAAAAAGACCTTATGCTACTGCATTCATAATTTTAATAGCACATCAAGCACCACTGTGTGGTGGGGGTATTTGATTCATAATAATAATAATAATAATAATAATAATAATAATAATAGCACATTTTCTCGTTTTTTACAGCCAATAATATTGTTAATTAAAACTTAACCTGACGTTTCGACCTCTTGCCGAAGTTTTTGCTATTATTATTTCAGCCGAGAATGACTGAATCATTGAAATAATAATAATAATAAACTAATAATAAAGAATAAATAATAATGATGATAATAATACTACAATAATAATAAAATAATAGTAATAGTAATAATAATCTAGTTCAAATACACTGTATGTACGCAATATATTTTAAGCACCACTGTGTTTATAGGGTAAGTGGTGGTCAACTCTGAACACAGACCCTACCCCCTTTTTTAATGCAAACACTTCATTTAATTGTTTACCTCCAAGTCTTCCTTCTCTTTCAATTGTAATCTTTCTGGTTCAGTTAACACAGCTGGTGCTACAGAAAACAAATAATAATAAAATAAACCAAGACTAGAGACAGCCAAACACTTACATCGCTTGTTTTTGCTGCTACGACTAGCTGAATTGGAGTGCAAACTTTTGCTAGTATTGTTTTGAACAGGTGTTGTTTCTCCTTTCTTAGAACTTGTTATTTTGACATTGCGCATGCTAGCAGGAGTAGAAGAGGATGAGGAGCTGTATTGAATCAAGGTGGTCTGCTTTGGATTTGACATAGAACTGCTTCTATTTCCTTGCAGTTGCAAGCTCTGGGAACCCACGAAAGTGTACTGAAACGATAAAGCATAGTGGGGTAGTAGGGTCAAGGCTTCGAGGAATGTATGTATTAAATAAGCTTGCTTACGGGGTCGGCATCATCCAGATCTACAATGTTGGACGTTTTCAGTCTCCTTTCCCCAGTGTTACTTTGGGGTAAGTCAAACCCAGACCTGCGGCCAAGCTCGATCAGAGACTGGCTGCCAATCTTTTTTCTACCTGCCATTAAAGTTTTCTCATTTATAGCCCACTCAGTATACTATAAAACGGTAAACACAACCACAGATTTACGGAAATCACGTGTAAAGATGGCAGCCCGTGGAGTGGTAAAGTTCTATTGCTCTGTTTCTTCAAAGTGCATTACTTATCAAGGTATTCAAACGGTCGATTTTTACTCACACTTATTTACTTGATATCAAATTAGCCGCTCAGCTTTTAAGGCACACACTGCCAGCCATTTCCACCTCCACTCGACTCCGCCCTTTCACTAATGTGGCCACAGTTTCCAGTAAGCTTCTTTATTAATTTTGTTGTTTATTAGAGGTAAATCCTCTGTGTAGAAGAGGACGATACAAAGCCATTGGAAACTAGCAATAAATGGAGAATAGCGGCTGGTGTGTGTGTGATTCGAATGCCCACACTGAGTGGGCAGAAGAGCCCGCTGATTGTGGACTTCGAAGGGCTTCAGGACCAGGTCTGGTTAGAAAAAAGTAAACTGTCTGATTTTGAACTGGAAGAATTGGATTACAAGCGGACTAAGGAAGAGAAAATACAGAAGGCATTAGAAGATGAACGTCCAGAATCTGAGGTATGAGTTGACATACAATGAAAGGTAGGCAAATTTTTTTTATGTGTTTCCTAGAGCCGTGGTACAAGTCAGTTGCACCACTCCACATTCAATCGGTATGGGATCTACACTATCTTCGGGCCTTCAGCCCTCAGTTGTGTAAATCCCATACCAACCTCCACATCATGGTGTAACCTGTACATGTGTGGGTGTACGTATATGATAATTATACAGTAAGTGTATATACAGTGTATATTTCGCAGGGTATAGATATGGCTGATGAGTTGAGAGAGATGCAAGAGGCAAGAGAGACAGAGCTGAAGGAGTTCCAGCCTGCCTCACGGGAGACTGAGGCTGACAGGTCGGGTGACATGAGAACTCTGCAAAGAAAGCTGGACAGAGTTTTGTACTTGCTCGTCAAGAAGCCCAGAGAGGAACATGCCTGGCAAATGCCTCAGGGTGGCGTTGATGCAGACGAGAGTCTTCTAGAAGTAAGCTGATTGTCACAAAATCATTCTGTAAGATACAATATTAGCTATCGTATTTGTACGTGTTAACAAGTAAAATAACCGAACAAAATTGTCTACTTATCTACTTATGTTCATACTGCTAACATTGCTTGCCCTCCCCCCAAAATGTAAAAATGCACATTTGTAGTTATCTAAACGTGTGTGTGTGTGTGTGTGTGTGTGTGTGTGTGTGGTAGTGTGCTAGGAGAGAGTTGCAGGAAGAGTGTGGAGATTGCTTGAACGTGAGGTTCTATAGCCCCGCCCCTCATGCAGTGTACTCCTACAATCATCTGCCTCTGACAGACAGCAGCCCTAAGCAATCTGGCTCCAAGGTGAGAATTTAAATACCATACGGTGCAGTGTGTGGAAATAGTGCAAGTGGTGAGCGAAGCTGTGTTAATGGAAAATGTTGTAATAATTAAATTATTCAGTCATTCTCGGCTGAAATAATTATAATGATAGCACATTTTTCTCAGTACTAACAGCCAATATTGTTAATTAAAAGTTAACCTGACGTTTCGACTTGTTCCCGAAGTCCTCTCAATGAGGTTGAATTTTTCCATGGTGATAATAAACACAATATAAGCAGCAAGATATGTAACTGGAGGGCATGCTTACTGTTTAATATATCCTGAAGGGTGATTAACACGCAGCATAGACAGCCAGACAACAAGAGGACTTCAGTTGAAATGTTGGTTGACTTTTAATTAAACATATATTGGCTGTTAGAACTGAGAAAAATTTGCAATTATAATAATTAAATTTATATATTGTGTATAATAATTTGGGCAACTCAATTTTTACGCTAGAATCCAGTTTTTCGATTTGCTAACTACTGCAGTGGGAAAGTCATATGACTATCAATCGAAGTTCATACATTTAGATCAGGTGCTAAGGTTGGCTGGTTGTTTTCTAGTGGTTGTCAGGACTAGTGTAATATTGGGTGAAATTAGTGCCTAGTGTCACTAATGAAATTTTTGGATGGCAATATGGCATGTGCATCTGTGTAATCCGGAGTTTCTAAATCGGGTTTAGCTGTGGCTAGCTTACTACTGATAATATACTCCTGGCTACAATAACTTGGCAGCACTGCACTGCACTAATGAAGTACACCCTCTTATTACATGTGTAATTGCATTTCTAATTGTACCGGCTTATTAAGACATTGATCGACCAATTCTTTTTGCCCTTCTGTCCAGGTGTTCTTCTTAAAGGCTTATTGCAGTGACAACTGTGAAGTGAAGTTGAACCAAGATGAGCTGGTGGATTATGCATGGGTGACCAAGGAGGAGATGAAGGACTACGTCAGTGAGAGCTACTATGAAGTCGTTAAGAAAATTCTGACTAATTGATGCAATATCACTTTTTTATGACTGCAATTATTAAAAAAAAAATTTTCAGTATTCTTTCGTTTTTCATAAAAGTACCATTCTGCAATATTTATAAGAATAATTCAAATTTAAGTTTATGATACATCTGGGACAAATAAATAATGTATTAAAATGAGAGGTGGGGTTCAAGCATGCTCAGTATGATGAATTGTGAAGGAGAAAGAGGTATGCATGCGTGTCTTTCAACGTTGATCCACAGGTTGAGGTGATGAGGGACTGTCTGCTGGGCTAAGATTGTCATGACGATAACGACCATTTACCATCCCATCCTCCGAGGCACCTCCTCCCACAACTCTGTTAGCTGCCTGCTGAGGTCGAACAGGTAAAGGGACGTTGTCATTATTGTCATCTCCGGGGGCAACAATGGGAGGAGCTCCAGCGGCATTCAATATCTGGTGCTGCACAATCGGTCCCAGTCCGTTCTGCGATGGCGGCCCAGCCCCTTGCTGTCCGCCCACTGTCGTCGTGACGTTGACCGTCTGTGACATGTGCAAAGGTGCTCGGATGTCCTCTAGTATCGCTCCCGCCAGGTTGGATCCTCTGAGGTTCGCATGCTGAAGGTCACAACCGGTCAGGTTGCAATTCTGGGGGAGGGAAATATGCACAAGTTACATAAAAGTCGTAAGTCTTTAACTTTTTAACTTTAATGTGTTAAACAGTGAAAAGAAAAAAGAAAAGAAATAAAATACAATCATTTGATGGGCAGTGACTGGTTCAGCCAGTAATAATTTTAAATAATGGCAAATTATTTGTGAAATTTCTCAAAAATTCGTAACATTTAATTAACGACTTCTGACATATCATTGTTGTACCTAGATGATGACCTCCTGGAGGTTAGTTCCCAATATGTTGGCACCTCTCAGGTTAGCATGCTGCAAGTCACTTCCCAGCAAATCACAGTTCTACACAGCAAAACACGCACGCACACACAAACATCACTAAAAAGGTCAAGGAAGTGAAATAGGGTAAAATTCACCTCAGCAAGCTTTTAACTAGACAACTTGTGTCAATTATACACTCAATCAAACTATCGGAATTCTTCTCTATCAAATGCCTCTTGGCAATCTTATGAGCCTAAACTAGACTTCAATATTTACTTTAATAAAGACTTCTCAGCAGCGAAATACTACATTTCAAAGGTACTTACGTATACTCTGAAATTTTTACTGTGGTTCTCTTTCGCTTACTTAGCTTCTAGCACTTTATATTACTCTATGTACAATTATATGCTCACACTATGCAGTATATCCCACATTAGAGTTTACGGGCATGTCTGAGATGCGTATTAGTCTAGGCCTAAGAGGCTCCGAGAGAGAGTGAGAGAGAGAGGATCAAGTGCAGAGTACAAACAAATCTACAGCACCTGGCAAAGTTATATATTTGAAAACTGTTATTAAAACAGAATGAATGGACAACACATTGGCGTGGGTGGTGGGCATGGGCACAATGACTGAATCAAAACAAGTACTTTACACATGTGCACAGCACGCCTCAATATGTGTGTGTGTGTGTGTGTGTGTGGAGTCACAAGTTCTCTTTTGTAAGCAATAAATGGAAGTGGATGTGTTCATATCAGTTGCTCGTGTCATGTGATCAGTGATACAGCCTATGTAGTAACTGACACCTCAAATATAGTAACATAGAAACAACTACCAGTCTAAAAATAGGACACTCTAAATTTAGTAACATTACATATCTCAGCCATGAATGGTCATTTGAAGAGAGTATTGAGATGAATGTGTTACCATATATATCCTGCCTCTACTACTATATATATATATATATATATACACACTTATTTAGTTGTATCCATGGCTGTGAGCGTAATAATTCTCTGCCATCATTCCCATTATGTATGTCACAATAACAAACACCACCACCACCAAAACCTTCACGCATGCTCACTTCTAAGTCCGTGCCCGCCATGATGGCATAGCGGAGGTTACAAGACCGTAGGGAGGCTCCTTTCAGACTGGCTAGACGCAGATTTATGCCGTTCATCTGACTATTGTCTAGAACAGCTCCTTTTAGGTTAGCACCTGAACAAATAAATAATACTCAACTGATGATAAAACAAAAAAAATCATTCATTACATTTCATCAATAATAACAACACACACAAATTAACGAAACAACGTTCAATGCCAAGTGTGACCATAGAATATACACATTGCACTCTCAATTCTCGATCAATCCTCAAATTGATAAAGCAGTTGGACATAAACTAAATTCTACATTCATGTTAATAATGTAATTCACTTTAGAGTAGCTTCATTCTGTTGCATTCCACCAACATCACTTCTCCTCATTTTTTCTTCCATCTATTTGTCACACACTACCCACACCAAATAATAACAGCAAAATGTGCATTTAATGAGATGCTTCAATTGTGTTTTAGATTCTGCCAATGAAAGGTTCATGGTTCAATTTAAAACCCCACCCCCACAACAATTTTTCAAAGTATGGTCAACACAAAGTGCACAATATGGCCACTGGCAACACAATAAAATATCTCCAGACAATGTAGTGGCAGAGAACTGGACACCATACTATCACTCCAGTACATGCTCACCTTCCAAGTTTGTGTGTGTCCCCATCCTCGAGTCCATAGTGCATCCCTTCAGACTAGCCCCTTCCAGATTGACTCGCGGCATCCGCACACATTCTATCACAGCTCTCTGGGAAGGAAGGAGAAGGGAGGGGGGGGGGGGGGGGAATCATAACACAAATGCAAGTAAAACTACACCAGCACACAAACTCAGAGCAACAGTCTACTTTCAATTTTTGTAGTAGCACTGTGTTTCTGCTTGCCATAGCAGAAGGCGTGTACCCAAGATACGAATTTAGAGGAGGGTGGGGCTAAGCTGACTTTTTTTCAGACAGTCAGTTGGGTTGTGAACTACATACCTGTCCCAGCATTCCCCCACTACTAGTTTCACTCAGCAAAACTTCCAAACTACTCCTCTCCAATTTCACACAAAGCCAAGAATAACAGATTGTGTTACACCTTCCAATTCTAATTATACAGTGTCTTTGATGACGATGAAATAACAGCCTCCTAGCTTAATATCGTGAATTATGACCAAGCCGAAATTCCTCACAAAATATTATGCATATTTAACTTAATTAATCATTAATATATTCCATCCATACTTACGTCCAGATTAGCCTTGCTCAGATCGGCCCTTTCAAACACGCAGTAGCTGAGGTCACAGCTGGACAAGTTACAGCCACTCAAGTTGGCACACTTGAAGTTGATATTGCGAAGGTCTAGATTGGATAGGTCCACTTCTATTAGATCCATGCCCTACACACATAAGTGCCCCCGCACACACAATCACACACACACACAGCATCAGAGGTTTATGTAAACCGTTCATTTACTAATGAATGCACATTGACCAAACATGAAAGATGGGAAGGCAAGCTCAGACATTGCCAAATCACTACATCAAATTTTGAGAGATCATACTTATAAAAAAAAATTCATTATTCTGACAACAGAAGTTTGGTCTGAACTGGAACCGTAAAAAGATGCCTACAGCTTTAGGCAACTTAGACAAGTTGCCCATTATGTTGGTGGAGTAAGCTAACAGCAATACACCTTGGCTTCAATGTAGTATACTAGAAAGCCCCAGTACCTGTCTACAACAGTATGAAACTGCAACTTCCTTACAGTAGCACGTGATCAGAAGAGGTAAGAAATAGCACCTCCCACTGCTTTCCTTCACCCCACATAAAGGGTTGCTTACCCAGCAACTTGGATCAGCTCTGCTTTCGCAGATTCTACTTGGATATTTTAATCAAATGAATGATTGACATTCCCAGCTGCTACTTAAAACCCTTTACCAGATAACTTACAATTCATTACCTACTAAAACACATAAGTGAACTCAATAGCGTAAAGACAATGAGTAAGGCAAGTGAATTTAATTTGAAGTGCATGTTAAAAAAGATCTTGTGAGCATGATGAAAACCTAAGTCCTTCTAAATCCTTATTTGAGAGACTGCAGAAGTAAACAGACAGTAGAAAACATTTCGAGAAACATTTGATAATTGGAACTGGGTTTATAATGTAGTTAAAACTAAGTATCACATATTATGTATATACATGTATATTAGTCATATATTTTAATCCTGTTCTATTGAAATAAAAAAAATGCTTCACCAGCTACCTTTTACAAATTAAAGCACTACCAGAATGAAGTACTGTACAGTCAGTCCCAGTGGAGCAACTATCATGAGAGCTATGCAGAGGTGGCCAAGGCAAGCATATCAAACAGTCCAAGTTACTTCTCAATCTACCAAGACTAAAATAACAACAGAACAACCCTCAAGGTTTAAAGAGAATATGTTAGGGGAGAGAATATTTTGGGAGGAGGGGGAGACAATGTGTTGGGGGGAGGAGGAAGGATTTGGAAGGCTATGTTGCTATGTGTTTTGAAAGTGGAGCATATTTGCAGGTGTACATGTTTCCATTAGCTTCAGTACTTAGGTTTGATTCTGCGGCAGGTGTTGTTGCTTTCTGTTTAGTTGGCAGACATGAAACTGATTATTCAGATTTTATGTAACCAGTGAAATTAGCGCAGAATTTGCTACAAGTGAGTCATAATGCAATGGCAGTGGCTGCTCTCTTTCCATTTTTCTTTTTCCTTTTTCCTGTACTCCAGTATATTTTTCTCTCTTCCCCCACCCCCTCCACCCTCCCCTCCCCCAACAAACACACTTTCTTCCTTCTCCTAATCACCTGGCAGCGTAGAGAAGAAGATGAGGATGTGACAGAGAGCATCCTGAGGAATTCCTTTCGTGTGAAGCGACCATTGATTGACAGCTCCTCTGTCTGGACCAAAGCCTCTAGTGGTTCGATGGCTTTGGACAACCCGAAAAACTTTGCTTCTTCCAGGACACCTGCCATAACGCAAAACAAAAAACAGCCCTTACACTCTAAACAAAATGAAAATGCTGATAACAGACTAAACAGGGTATCATAAACTATTGGGACTCGATGCTAGACTTTACTCCTTCACTTGCACATGTCCCAGTTGGGAGCTCATCGGCACTCAAATGCTACAATAATTTAATATGTACAGCTAAAAGTGGACACACCCACTGCAGTATTGTGCAGTAAAACTGTGTACATAGCTCAAGTATCCTACATTCTGCCATGGCAACTTCACACCCTGAGGGTCAATGCCTCGTCTTTGTGTACTTTACTCACGAGGGTTTATCACCTGCTGTCTCTGAGCATGTATTGCTTACCTTGAGGGTTGACACCTTCGTTTAAAATAAGTTTGTTGTGACGCAGGAAGTTCAGGAGTGGCTCGAAATACTCGGGACTTCTGTCAATGAGGAATGCTCCAGTGGAATCCGTGGCACTACACCATCCTGGAAGGGAAAAAGATTAAAAAAATGACTTGTGCACTGTTCTAATTTAGTCTTTTTCACACAATGCACATTATACATACACACACACATTAATGACAGCTGCATATCAAACACTTTGTAACTCATGTAAAATTCTCCCTTTGATTTCTCAAACACGGGTTTTGATGAACTCTACAAAGTAAACCCATCCAAGCCAAATTTGTACTCATCAGATAACAAGAAACTTTGTCTTGTTCGAGAACAAATTTTCAACAAGCAAAACCTCTCTACACTGCCTCCATTGCCTACTATGCATCTTGTACCAACCTGCTAAAGGTACCTTTACAAACAGCAAACCTACCTGTCTCAAACATCCGAGCCAACATGGCGTCAGGATCCGACATCAACGTCGCTCTGAATGAAACAACAACAACAAAGAGACGTTAAGTATTACTGAATATTATTATCCTCCCAAATTGACATGTGTGTATACCTAAGCCACAGATGTATGAAACCCTAATGTGTACATACATAAGCTTGCACGTATGTATGCATACACACATATATATACATGAGAGAGAGTGTGTGTGTGTGTGTGTGTATATATATTATATATAATTGGATATAATTAGAGGGGGGATTGGGGAGGGGGGAGGAAGAAACCCAACCAAGGTGAGAATTGGCTACTAACACAATGTCATGCAATTCTTTCATGAATAGAAAAATGTCCACTCTCTCGTCTTGCATATCCTGTGGCTTCCACACTCTATTCCGTGTTGTAGTCACAACACAAAAATATATATACTTTTTTTTTTTTCACGCAGCATCGCTGTGGTTTCACCATTGTGAGCTTCAATGGGCAGTTTTCTAAATGATAAACAACTCGCTCACTTACCGAGTAGTGGCAAACGTCTTCCCTCCTATATTCAACCGTACCCAGTCGTGCCTAGAAGTAGCGTCAGGACTCGATACTGGCGCAGTCACCCGGAGACCAAAACCTCCAGGCTCCGGAGTCTTGGTTACCTCCAGAGCACCTGCCGAGGCGGGCACCACAAGCTGAGGGCTGGATCCTCCGCTGGGATGATCCAGGATTTTCTCTCTCAAATCTCCGATGGAAGAACACGTGCTCAAAATTGAGTTCATGGAGTGAGCGTCAGATTGACCATCTTCTCCATCCACCTGAGCTTGGCAGGGAGAACCCAGGTATGCTGACACATTGTCCAACTGATCTGAATCACAACACAACAGTATCACCACGCATGTAGTGGAAACGGAAAGTTGTAAGTGTGTCCATCGTAAATCTTACCTTTGGTTACTGCATAAACTGCATCCCAGTCTCTAAATGAGGGGAGAGAAATCATAATTACACAAATGTTTAAATTTCCTTTTTCTCATAGCTGGGTAACTATAATTCTACCACGATGTATAGCTAATTCAATTAGTATGCCACCAACTGTTATAATTTTTTCGTTACCTCAGTACAGCCAAATCATCGATGACAGCTCCAGCTTGGCTCCTCAGTTGTACTACCACCTCCCCCAGCTTGGCGCTCGCTATCTGCAACGTTTCTACCAACGTTGAACCACACAGAACCACCTTTGAAAACAAAATGTCCCAAAAGTTAATGTTCATTCAAATCCAGTCACGGCCAACACACCTTCCCGACTTTCTTCCCCGCCCCACTACCAAATAGATTGATCCTCCGGGACAAGTTAGGCTCCATTCCAAAAAAACCCTGTGACTTCTGTAAATAAATTTTCTTTCTTCACCTAACCCAAACTCATTTTGCTGTTTTATGATGAGCTCGTACAGGCCCCACCTCCTACGCGTGGGTGGGCATGTTAGCTTAGCTAAGCTCCGCCTACTCTATGCGTGCGCACAGAGGTAAGCGCGCGTTAATATCACCTGAAATGCAAAGTCTCTTCCTTCCTTTTTCGTTCATGGCAACATTCCGTGCGCTAGTTATTTTCTTAATATTATTCTTTCTCTTCGGAAATATTCAAGCTAGAGATGTTGGTCCCTGTGGAGCAGTAGAAATGGTCGGTCAAAGCTGTCACGCTCAGGGAGAACATTGGCAGCACGACGGCGTTTGTGCCTCGTCAAATAATCGTCTCCGCTGCCATGTTCCGGACACCAGAAACTTCTCATTTCACATACGTGTCCGACTAATTCAGAGTCCACTGGTTACTAACAGAATTTCGAGCAAGTTATGGATTCGAGGAAGCGGTCCTGGATTGACTTGGGATACTCCTATCAAGCTGAAGAAATCAACAAGCGGGATTGGGATTTGGACAACCAAAATTAAATACACGTATGACTCCCAGGGTATCCTGTGTCAAAATTCATTAAAATGCTCATTCAACCAGCGAGCAATAGAGCTAAGAGTTTACCAAGATCAAGAAGGAAATGAAGGAATGATTGGTCCAAATTTATATATCAATCTTCCTGTTTCAGGTTCAATCTTAAACTCTGACTATATAGGTATTCCAGATATAGATATTTTTCCTTGGTTCCATGGAACAGAAATACTATTAGACAAATTGTCTGTGTCTACACCTCAACTGGGTCTTATACAGGTCACTTTGCTCTATCCACCGAGCTATGACAACAACATTAAGAAAACTTATCCTGTAATGGTTCTATTTGGAGCTAATGTGGCCATACAAGTAGCACCACTTCTGGAGTACATGTTCACTGCAGAGGCAAGCATCAAAGAGGTCTTGGTAGTGGTGCTTCATCACAATGACTCAGCTCCATTTTGCACTTTTAATCCATACTCAGAGGGCAAGAACTTGAAAAACGCAAATTTAATTTGGCGTTGTAAAACTAATGAAGACTGTAGTACCTGTCATCATTGCTGGGACCCTGATTTCCCTGAGAATTGCACTCGTGAATCTTTCCTTAGCACAGCCAACAAGTGTCTATACCCGACTAAATGTGCCAAAGAGATAGTAGGTGAAGCATGGCTAGATGCCATCGAGAACCAAGTCATGCCTAAAGTGACAACTTTGACTAAAGGGAGGGCACGCACTAACTTTCCTATCAATAGGCTTACAATTATGGGATTTGATGGCATTGGTCTATTGGCTTGTCATGCGGCTATAACTCGTTCACACATCTACCAAAATGCTGCTTGCTTCTCGCCTCCACTACACTGGCCGCTGAGGTCTCTGACGAACCCGCCCAAAACCAACAAGACTGGAATTAAAATGGCAATGAAGAGATTTAGTCGTAACTACATGTTCTATCCTGAACTCTTTGCCTTCCATAATACTCAGAAATATTACATGGACTACGGTGAGTTTGACAACAAGCATTTACCGTTTATCGATCACAGGGCATACATGGACAAATTCATTGAAGAACTTCATCAAATGTTTGATGTTCCTAGTGAGAGTGTTCTCCTGTTTAAGAACCTTCCATATGCAAGTAATAACTATATCCAGCAACCAGATGGCGGTACGGAAGTACTGAATAGAATTAAGACTCCGCTGACCTTTTTCTTCGGAGTGGAAGGCAATAGAGACATTAACTTCATTGACCTTAGTAAATTCTATAATGAATTAACTCATGAACACCACCACAAAGGTGAAGAAGAGGAGGAGGAACATAGAAAAGAAGAAACAAAGAAAGATGAGCATGAAGAGGAGGAGGAGGAGGAAATTCCAAGTGATTGCAATATAGAACTACAAATGACTTATAGGAGAATCCAACTTCAGGAAGATAGAGTGCCTATTGTTATGCTAGTCATAATCATAAGTAGGTTGCACTTCTATACAGTGACATCTATAGGGTTAACTATTTACTTCAGATAAGTGTTACAAAGGTCAGAAAATACTTGCTCAAACATGCCATTTTCCCTAAATTGCTTCGGGTAACTACTGAATGTTTTACTGTGCATATATAGCTATAGCTATTTGCAATTTGGTTGCATTTCAGCATAACTTTGTTTGGCTATTGCTCTTTACAGTTGTTAACATGATCCTGATGGGATTGCTGACTGTTCTGGGACTCTACATATATGAGAAAATACCTTATTATGGGCAGAAGAAGAAGGCAAAGAAGAAAGATTTTGTAGATGTTTCTAGTGACTCTGAATCTTCATAATTTTAGCATTAATTTGTTCTCTTTTAGTTTGTTATTATTGTATGTTGTTGCTTCTTTTTTCATGACTTTTATCAACATTTAATTTATCATGCCCATGTGTTCATATTCACTCTTTATATGAAGTTGGGAACAGCTGCTTAAATACAATTTCATAATGGCAAATTTTAAACCCATTGTGACTTGCCGCAAGTCACAATGGGTTTAAAAAAATTTAATGTAAACTTTTGTATACACAAAGGAATAAACAACAACAATAATACACAAAAGCGAATAAGGCATCATATTCCTTCCAAGCTTTTTATCTATAGTAGCAATACCAGGTCTAACTGATCAGTGAAAATGTACATAGTGTACAGTACAATTATAAAAAGCAGCTGCTTTTATCTATGTTGATGCTATTTTTTAGCTTGGCTGTATTTCAGCCCCAACTAAGCCAATGTGCACTTGTAGGAAGATGCTCACCTGATCAGCAAGGAGCAGTGTGTACCCAGCCTAATGCTTACTGGCAGAGAGATGGCATCTGCTTTAGTGAGGTTCATAAGACTCCATCTTGTTATGTCCCCAACACAAGGAATTTCTCCTTCATCATTGTAGCTGTCATTGCCACCTTAGGAGACAAAGCCATCCCATATGACCTGTGGATTAAGGGTTCTGGGCCTGAGCTTTCGTGGGAGAACACAACCAAAATGAGAACTCTGAAGAAAGGGTACTGGGATATCTACATAAATTATACATATGACTCAAACTCTCTTTTGTGCTATAACAAAAATTGGTGTTACCTCAACCAAAAAGCAATGGAGTTTCGCTTTTATCAGGATTCTAGAGGGGAACAGGACATGGTCGGTCACAACTTTTTTCTGAAATTACCAGTCAGTAATTCTATGGTCCACCATCATGACTTCGAACCACCACCAGTTTACTTCTTCCCGTCTTTTTCTGATCATCAAGTCTTCTATAGGCACTTTATCCTGCACAATAATCTACATTATCGCCCATACAACCAGCCTATTAATGCTACACTCTTTTTTCCGCCTAGTTACGAGTACAATCTCCACAAGAGGTACCCAGTCGTAGTGGTTTTAGGTAATGATCTTCATCTTCAGCTGGTCCATCTCTTAGAGTCCATGTTTGTTTTTGAGTCAAACATCAAAGAAGCATTTGTTATTGCCATTCCCCACAGTGGACGTCCTCCATACTGTGCTTATAATCCATTTATTGTATACAATGACCGAGCATACACTAACTTCCCGGGAAATTTGATTTGGAATTGCAGTAACTCCACCAGAGGTTATTCAGAGTGCATGAGGTGCATGGAATGCTACATTACAGACCGCCAGGGATTGTGTGATGCCATAAGCTTTGCTGAAGAAGTAGAAAGGTGTGGTAACAGACCATCAGAATGCCGTGGACACGGTGGAGCTTTGGTGGATAGTCTAATCAATATAGTTATTCCAGAGTTGTCCTATCAAACTAAAGGTCGAATGCTTACAAACTACCCAAAGGAAAGAATCAGTATCATTGGTATAGACGGGGGTGGCCTTCTAGCATGCTTTGCAGCTCTTTCAAGGCCGCTTGTCTTCATTAATGCAGCATGCCTTTCTGCTCCTTTCCATTGGCCTCTCCGAAGTGTCACGACAAAAGAGAGCAGAAAAGAACAAGGGATTGGGTTCCTGTTGAGAGAAATCGAGGAGAGGCTGAAGATCCGCAAAGAGCTTGTAGGCCTGTACTTGAACCAGAAGTACTTCATCGATGTGGACAAAAATGACAACAAGTACTTGCCCATAGTTGATGCTTACAATTACAGTGATTGGGTTGTCCAGCAGCTGATGGAGAAAATTTACATAAGTCCTTCTAATATCCAGTACCACAAGTATATGGAAGGCCAGGGTAACTCTTATATGCACATGCATACAGAGGGAGACAGGAGGATAATCAACAGAATCAAAGCACCCTTGTTATTTTTCCTAAAACCACAAGGAGGGTTCAGAGCGGCATATCCCAGATCTATGATAATTAAAAATAGCCATTTTTCCAGTCGCAAGAACAGCATCATCAACGAATATAATATCTCTGATGATGACATCACAATTCTGGACAAGGATGTAGTCGTAGACTGTGACAAGTACCAACCGACACTCCCACCTACTGTGTCCGTATATTTGCTAGTGACTTCTATTTGTAAGTTCTTCTACTCTTTCATCTACACCCCTACATGCATGTATGTGCATGCATTCAAGCATGCACTGTACATGAGCATAATACATATTGAAAATACACAAGATCATTTAATCTATGTATAATTATCTCACATATAGCTATAAAAAATGAAAATTTCTAATTACCATGTAGGATAGGAAACACAATTGTTGTGGCTGTCTAATTATGTAATGAAAGTAGTATGGTGCCCAATATATGTAGTGATATGAGAAGTCAATAGGCTTTAGATATAATTGTTCACAAATTTTCTTATTATTTTAGGTCTGTCCACTTCTATTGCTGCTATTTTAAGTTGTTGCTTCATGGAAATACGCAAATACAACCAAAAATTGGAAGAGGAAGAACAAAGCAGTAGTGAAGAGGAGATCAGTGATAATGAATAGTGCACTGATGAAATTCACTCAATGTTCTACATATAAAACAATTAAAAACCATAATGATGGTGAATTCAATTTTATTGTTTCTATAATATGTTTATGATTTTTTATCAATAGAAATCATTATATGGAATTAAGTGTATCATAATCATGAGAATTTAAACTTTACTCAATACAGTGAACTATTCCTTTAGCTGGCTATTTTTACAGGAGACTATAATTCAAGGCCCTTGCCTCTATCTTTCATAGTACCTTGCACATGCAAGCTTCAATCTGCCACTGGAACAATTGTGAGTGGGTGCAAAATGCAGCTGCAAAATGTGTACAATAATGTCAATAGCCAAGTTTCTGCTTCTGTATGTACCTTTACTACTACTCTTCATGTGTACTCCATTGCAGTCTTTTGTCCAGAGAAAGTGCAGCTACAAGAAATTGGGATCCCATTGTTCTACACAAGACAAAAAATGGAAGATAGACAATGTTTGTATTCTTGACAAAATAAAGGGGCCAATTTGCTACTCTCCACCTTCTGTTAAGTTCTCCTTTTGGCTTGTTGTGGCTATAGCAAATGACCTCAACATCCCACACAGCCTATGGATAGTGGGAACAGGACCAGGCCTGTCATGGGATAGAGCAATTCAGATGAGCACATTGAAGCAGGGCTACTGGGGCTTCAACATTAATTATACCAATGACCTGAGCTCACATTTCTGTAACAACCAGTCACACTGCTCACTGAACCAAAAGGCCGTAGAGTTTCGTGTGTATGCTGACTCTTCCAAAAAAAAAAACATGTTGGGGCACAATTTTTATGTACGTCTTCCCGTGAGTGATTCAATAGTCAGTCACTCTGATTTTAAACCTCCAATGGTGTATTTCTTTCCATACTTCAAAGGTAAAAAAGTCGTATCCAAAAAATTCTACTTTGAAGATCGAACCCACTTCAAGGACCGAAACAGGAGAATTGATGTCAAGCTCATGTATCCACCCAGCTACTTACACAACTACCATAAGAGGTACCCTGTGGTGGTTGTATTTGGCGGCTTTCATTTACAGCTGGCTCCACTACTAGAGTCATTGTTTGTTCATGAGTCTAATGCAGAGGAAGCATTTGTAGTGGTGGTAGACTATGGCAGCCCACCACCATACTGCATTTTCAACCCACTAATGGTAATAGATGAACAGTCTGAGAGTTTTTCTGGCAATTTGGTGTGGAACTGTCAAAACTCTGACCGCACAGTGGAGCAGTGTTTGGAATGCATGAAAGCTTGCTATGATCTTCGGGTGCAAAGTCTGTGCAACCTCATTCAGTTTCGTAGACTGATTAGTGATTGTGGTCAGGAGCCTGTGCGGTGTGAAGGTCTCGGTGGGACAATTGTAGACTTGATAGAAAATGTTGTCCTGCCCGAACTTTCATTTAAAACAACAAGTCGAATGCTCATCGATTATCCAAGAGAAAGGGTTAGCGTCATTGGCATTGATGGAGGTGGGCTGCTAGCCTGCTATGCAGCCTTGTTTCGACCATTGGTCTTCAAAAATGCAGCATGTCTCTCTGCTCCATTTCATTGGCCCCTGCGCAGCCTAAGAACAAAGCAGAGCAGAGAGAAGCAAGGCATTGGGCTACTATTAAGTCAGGTTGCAGAAAGAATTAGAGTTCGCAAGGGCTTCAATAAGTTATATTCCACTCAGAAATACTACATAGACCTAGATCTCCATGACAACACATATCTACCAATAGTGGACGCCTATAACTATTCGGATTGGGTCGTTTCCAAATTAAGGACCATAATAACCCTTGACCCGGCCAATCTTATGTATTTTACGATCGTTGGTAGTAATAGATATGGCAATTCATACATTCATTTAATTAAAGACGGAGACTTCAGATTACTAAATAGAATCAAGGAGCCTTTAAAGTTTTTTCTGAAGCCAGAAGGAGGATACAGTGCCACACATTCAAGGATGATAAAGTTGAGTTCCTACATGTTTATTGATCAAAATGTAAAGCTGGAAAAAAGGAACATTAAGATTGGCAGTGAAGTGAAAGCTGTGAATGAAACCCCAGATTGTGGCAAATACCTACCAAGACTTCCAATCACAGTATCAATCACTGTGTTCCACTACTCTGTTGGTAAATTATTATAGTTGTGTGTGTGCGTGTGTGTGTGTGCTTGTGTGACCCAACAATCACCATATAAATTGCTCTTGCAATCTTTTTTTGTTTTTTTTTAGTGTCTGCCACCACATTTTCTGCCATTTCATCCTGCATCTTGATGGAAATCAGGAAACATCTCATGAGGTCAACAGCAGAAACAGAAGAAGAACTGGATGATGAAGATGAAGATAACGAGTCAGATGATTAGCAGGAGTTACCTTACTAGACTGTAACTACAAATAGCAGTTGGTTAGTGATTGCTCTTGGTCAAATTAAAGAGGTCACAAGATACTGTTGGTTTCAAGATGCAATAAACTTGGTCTTTTGCAATTCCCACAAGCACAATGAATACCCAGCATATCCCATTGTCATATTGGTAAAATTTTCCCCTTTATAATAATATAATAGGTAAATAATATTACAGTTAGAGTTTGATTGTACACTTATTACTTCAAGTGTTTGGAATTTGGAAAACAAAAATCAAGAGTAGAAAATAAAATGACTGTTTTATCAAAGAGAAAAATATATATTGACGAAGAGAAAGACAAAGAGCAAAGGTGACCTTTTCCAGAATACAGTGAATAGAGGCTTGCAGAGGAGACCAGAATTAATCTTCTGCCTTAATTTGGGCAGATAGTTCCGCATGAATATCAGTTGGCAACTCGACGGGCACCACAGTCGTCTGTAACTCTGCGGAAACTACAGACGGTGAAAGATCGGTTGGCATAACGCTAGTCACTTCTGCCGTCTCTTCTGAAGTAGGGATAGGGCACTCTTCCTCCACCATGGGTGATTCCTCGTCCGTAGGTTCAGAAATCGCCGAGTGAGCAGACTGCATGGGCTGCGGATTCCACCTAGCCTGACACGCCTCTTTGTTGAGGAAGTCACTGTTCACACAGTTCTGGATGTTTACTCCTTGCATACTGCTAAGTGCAAGCTTCATAGTATGAATGGCACTCATCCGGAGCTCGGCGAAACTCTCCTTGCTGAACCAAGCGATGTGTGGCGTGCAAATAAGGTTTGGCAAATTGCTGAGCGAACTTTCTCCGTATGCAAACGGCTCATTTTCATGGACATCCAGCGCAGCGCCCCCGAGCCGACCATCTTTGAGGGCTCTTGCCAGAGCCTCTTCGTCTATCAATGCACCTCTAGAGACGTTGACGAGAAAAGAGCCCTTTTTGAAAAGCTTGAAGGTGGTGGCATTGATCATGTGTCTGGTTTCCTTGGTCAGCATGCAATGGAGTGAGACACAGTCGCATCTAGAGATTAGATCCCCCACAGTGTAGTACCTCTCCAGCCCTCCTATAGCCTTATCTAAACCGTGTGAAGTGTAAGGGTCGTAAAAGATTACATTGAATCCGAATGCTCTTGCTCTGAGGGCAACCGCGATTCCAGTTTTGCCCAAACCTATTAGGCCGAGAGTCTTGCCACGAATTCTCCGGGCATTTCTGATGGTCGTACAATAGTCCTCATAGTTTACTAGTTTCTTTCCCTCGCTCACAGCCTGATGCATGAAGGTGGTCTGGCGAAACAGCGCCAGGATGTGGGACATGGCTGTATCTGCAACTTCTTCAATACCGTAATCAGGGACATTGCAGACGATGACGCCCATCGCACCTGCGTAGTCCACATCTATATTGTCATAACCGATTCCATGGCGAATTACTATACGTAGACGAGGACAACGATTGAGCAGGACAGCATCAATCATGACCGCTGGTCCTGTCATGATGCCGACAGTTAGCGCACACGTTTCATCAGGTATCTGTGAGGAGTCCGTCAAGTTAGCATAGGACTTGACATTGGCGTAAGATGCCAACTCTTGGCACTCCACTTGACCATCCGTACAAGCTAGCAAAAGAACTACTGGCTTCTCAGGGACTGCTGCACCATTGATTAGATCCTGTAGGTTTTAAAAAAAAAAAAAAAAAAAAAAAAAAAAAAAGGAAGAGAAAGCCTCAATATATAGTTTCAAAACCATATGATGATATACACACAGAGTGACTAATCCTGTGATTAAACATGACACTAACCACTCACGGCCCATGTGCCATACTTCACTTGCCTTCGTATGTCAGCTCATGAGCGCTCAATAATACTTCAATACACCTCACACAATGAAAGTAGAGAAGGCATTCTTATCTTATTAAGATAAAACTATACATGTAGTTTGTACAGAAATATTTAAAGAGAAAAAAATCAAGACACACAATACGACCACTGAGTCCAGGTATTATAAAGTCAAATTGACAAAGTTTGCTTTAGATTTTAAAAAAAACCCTTTTTTTATATTTGCCACCATTTTGTTTTCTTCCCCTGTGCCATATCACATGGCAGAAGAAAAAAACAACTGTAAATCATCTTCCAATCACCCATAAAATCCTTACAGCAATGCAAGTTGTTATATCTACTTCATCGGTGAAGTCCGCCGCCTGCACTTCTCCCTTGATCATTTGGAATCCACCCGTCTTAGACGGCCTGCCCCTTTTCTTATTAGGTATGGTTTTGATTTCGTCGGGATCTTTTCCCTCGTTGAGCTGCAAGTAGTACGCTTTTTTAAACTGCCTAACAGTGGACTCTTTTACACTAACACCCAATTCTGAGGTAAACTTTTGAACCGCTTTCGAGTTTCCCTGCTCCGCGGCGTACCTCCCTATCATAGCCTTCTGCTCCGGCGTGTAAGTCGTATACGATCCCCTGGGAGTCTGATGCTGCTCCGCCATCAACGCAAAAATAAAGAATAGATGCCCCTTGGGGAGGCTCAACGTTCTCAGTATTTTTGCCGCCCGGAGGAAAAAGATATCAAATCCGAATAGTTTGTGGGTGATAAGGTAGGTTGTGGGTGTGTCTTCCGAAATAAGCGAAAGAAATATTTAAAAAAGCATAAAACTGGGTTGTCTGGACGATTAAATCGACTTGTGCCTCGTCGGTCTACTCTTGGGAGAGCTACCTGGCGTCATGTCGTCTTTCAAGGAAGAGGTAACAATACTGGAACATTCAACCTTGAAGGTAACACTAATTTTAATGCCGTAACAGCCGTATTATTGACCGTCTGACGTTATACTGCGCAGGTTCCTTACGAGTTACTCAATAAAAAGTTCCGTGCTGTTCAGAAAGCACTTGACAGGGAAGTATCCTCAGTAGCTAGCTCTGGTGCTGAACTCACTCAGCCTAAGGATTCTGAAGTCACAGTTCAATCAGTGAGTGGGATGTTGAGCAGTATGGAGCAAAGAATTACTACTTTGAAGAGGAAAGCAGAGGAATCCTTGGATGAAGAAATAGAATGCACTAAGTTATGCAAAAAAAGATTAGACCATCTGAAGTCATACGTTTCTGGTGAGTAAGTTGGATTTCATCATAGGCTGTCTCAAAATTTTCCCCCTTGGGTTGTAGTAAGTTGGAGTAATTGATTAAATTTTCTCGGCAAGTGTATTGGCATTTGAGCAGTTATAAGTGAGTAAGTGAGTCGGTTGATCTGTCCAGGCAGTCTTTGCACCAGCTTATTGCTATTTACTGTGGGAATATTATCAATGGCCAAAGGCACTGCCATAAGGTGGTGTATTGATGCTTGCCAGGTAGCTGGATCCCAAGCCAGTCACGTCCAATTAATATTTGTGACATCAAGATCTAATATTTTTTCTTTATCCAGGGGATCAGACTGACGGGGCACGAAGAATATGGCAAAAGAAGCGAGTAGATCGTATGTTAGCAGATCATCTCCTCAGGTCGGGGTTTTATCTGGCTGCTCAAAAACTGGCTAAGAGCTCTGAGCTTGGGGTAAGAAATGTCTATTTGTGCTTGATAGGGTGAGGTATTTTGTTTCTTGTGGAACGGGTAAGAGAGTCAATTTTGGTCGGAATGGATGAGTATGTTAGGCCATTTGAGTGTCAGGCCATCCTTGTGTCACGTATTGTTCAAGTTTGGTTGTGGAGTGGATATGGTTGGTTCATCTGGAGCGGTTAAAAGCATTGTCTTTATTGGGATTTTGCTGAGGAAATTTTAACAGATACTGCTCATGCTGGACTGAAGGGTTAAATTTTATTTATATTTGCTAACTTTCACCTATTTGTAAAGTCACCTGTAAGAGTGAGAGGCAAGGGGAGGGAGGAAGGAAAAGTAACTGCTGAAGTCTAGATCACCACTCATAGACCTTGTGGACATAACCAATCTATTTATAAATCATCAATTTTAAAGGCAAGCATGATGTCTGCCTGTTATGCCATTGACCTGTAGCTCCAGCTTCTTTACTTCTTGGAAAATCAGTAAAAGCAAGCTGTTCCAGCTGCTCCAACGAGAGGAGACATATGCCTTTGTTCTGAGTAGTTTAGCTATTGCCTTGACATTGAACCTGTCATGCTGTGGCTATTCTGTACAGTAGAATTTATTTCAAACTTCAAAAGTGAAAGTTCGCTACTCTTGCAGATAGGAACTAGAAATAGTGTAATCATGAATTGAGGGAGTTTATCTAAGTGCTACCTCCCCACAAAACCCAATCTAGATCCCTCTTTCTATATTTCAGCTGGACTTTAAAATGACTAGTAATCATATTCAATTATCCTTCTGCTATTTGTATCCACTCATTAATCTTTCTTACCCTCCAGGGGCTGGTGGATGTTGACATTTATTTGGTGTGTCAGAAAGTGGAGGAAGGTCTCAGGAATCATGACACTGGCCCTTGCCTTGCCTTCTGCAGTGAGAACAAATCCAAACTCAGGAGGCTTAAGAGTAACCTGGAGCTACAAGTCCGCCTGCAGGACTTTATTGAACTCATTAGAAACGAGAAACGCCTGGAGGCTATCAAGTGAGTGGGTGTGGTTCACAAATCAATTGGGCAAGTTGAACATATTGATCTACAAACTAGAAGATATTGATCATTTATGTTTAATTAGTTGACGACCTTTCCATTGCTTTTATCATTATTCCATTTGAAGTTGACTCTGTAGATGTCATAATATTTGAAATTCCTTAATCGACGCAGTAATTCTAGGATGATGTTTAGAATAAGCTATGATCTTGTTTTCTGGACACTGGCAGGTCAAAGTACTGTGTTCTAAGTCACTAGATAACTGCTACCATTCACAGCCAGTACAGTGAGAGATGCAGTGGTGGCATGAATGTGAACGGGGAAATAACTGCCTTTCTGTGGTGTGCTTCGTAAACCATACCTATTTTTATCCATCTCTTTAGTAGTCAGAGTAGACCTCATACAATTTAGCCCATTCTTCAAGCTATAATATGAAAGGATTAGTCAAGCTAGTGATCATTCTATATATTATATAACACCTTGTTTAACAAACTGTTTTGTGTTTTTTTTTGTCACACCTTAGGCCCGTTCAGTTTAAAATGAATAAAAGTTGCCTATACCTAATAGTTGAGCAGTTTGAACAAGTTTTTTTTTGTTTTTTTTAATTGCAATTTCTAAACACATTGTTGCTGTATGGGTTTGACTTAGAAGCAAGTTCAAATATTTATGAATGCACATTAGCTCTAGCAATTGGGTCTACAGTGGGTGGGTCATGTGTTTAGTGTTAACTTATGTAAACGTGTTAGGTATGTCCGAAAACATTTCACAAGCACGGCTTCTGGAGACTTGCAGGCCAAAGAATTACAAACTGCCATGGGTTTGCTGGCTTTTTCACCAACAACAAAGTGTCGCCGTTATCAGGTAAAGTGTGGCATGTATGTACTGGTGGAGACATTTTAGGGCCATTTTAGAAGCCAACTTCAGGCCTAGATAAGTGTGTGTGTGTGTGTGTGTGTGTGTGTGTGTGTGTGTTGTAGAAGCTGTTTTCTGAAAGTCGCTGGGAGGACTTGATTGTTTTGTTTCGCAAGGAGAATTTCTCACTGTACCAACTGAGTCCTCACTCTGTGATGTCCATCACACTACAAGCCGGACTTTCTGCCCTCAAGACTCCGTGAGTTAACTCTTTAATTAAAAATATCTAATTAACAATATCATTTTTGTTTTGTTTGTTAAAGACATTGTTACAAGCCAGAGAGTTTTAACACACAGTGTCCCGTGTGCTCCAAGCCTCTGAACGAGTTGTCAGCATCCTTACCTTATTCTCACTGCTCTCAATCCTACCTCATCTGCAGTCTGTCTGGCCAGCCCATGAATGAACACAATCCGCCTATGGCTCTGCCTAATGGATACATTTATGGGGAACAGGTGAAAAAAAAAGAGGGTGTGTTTGCTATACAACAAGTATAAACCTCAGAGTTAAAAATTGACCAGTTATCAAAATGGTCAAGTGAGATTGAGTTGATCAACATCTGTATTATGCTCATGATGTTCTGTTGAGCAAGTTCTCTAGCTCAATTGTGCGTCAAGCTGCTTATGTGGAAGTGGCAATGATGATACCTTACCTGTCTATGTGCACGCTTTACAGGCACTGAAGTTGATGTCGGGTGTGAATGGGGGCAAAGTCACTTGTCCCAGAACTAAAGATACATTCAAGTTTTCAGACGTCAAGAAAGTATTTGTCATGTAATTAAACTTGTTCACCAAATAACCATCTGATACTGGTTGTACTGTGCTCTCCTCCCCCCCTCACGATTCTATCTCACAATATTTCAAAATTCAATAATAATTATCATGAATAACAAGCACAATGTGATAGTGACAGAAATAATAAATAAACTGATCTGAATAACAATAGAACAATGCAATAATGGTATGCTTAATTATAATACAAGTATATATAATAGAATGCACTGGATGCTGTGAATCTGCTTTTCAATAAGTTCAATTGCAAGTCAGAAACAATTTGATTCTAGTTTTAATTGAGCACATGGCTTAGCAACTGTGGCGTATTCATTGCTGGGAGGGGGTGTGGTGTGGGTAGGGGAGAAATGTTCGCTCTACAATATGAATGGATGGCAGGAGTTAAAAAAAAAAGTAATGGGTTGTTGATGATTCTGATCACACAAAGGTTTCCGGAGATGGGTGTTGCCTGATGTCCATGCTGCGGCCAGGCTTGGGAGGATTGCTCTTCCTGTACTGGTCGATCTCTTGTCTCACCAGCTGTTCTCCTGCCTTCATCAAGTGAGGATTCTCCACGGCTCTCATCCTTTGCGCTTCTGTGCGAGGAACAGCAGGCCTGAAGTGTCAAACACAAAGTTAGTAATAAATAGGTCTTTAAAATCAACAACAACAACAACAAGCAGGTCTCGAAGTATCAAACACAAAGTTACAGTTCACCTTACCTTTTTACTTGTTGTGTTCCTGCTCCAACTTTCTGCTGTTGGTTAGGTAAGGTGTGGACAGACCTACGGGGATGTTGGTGATGGTGACTGGAAAGGGAGCCACCCACAGACTGGCTGTGTCCTTTGCTGACAGAGGTCTGCAACGGGTGACTAGCTGTGCTACAATCTGCAGCCCGGCCACCTGCATGACCGGTGTAGCTGGATTTACGTGCAACTGGCTGGTGTTCGTTTTTGCCGGCAGAATCGGCCCCGCCTCCCACAGTCTGACCTGACGGGATGTTCCTGTAAGCCTCTTGGACCATGTTGTCCAGGGAATGGCGAGGGTAGTCTGTAGACTGATACCCGATCCCACTACTATGGGGCTGTCGGATAGCTTGCTGATGTTGATGGTGCTGCACTGAATTCCCGGCACTTCCCGGGTAACCACCCTGTCCGCTGTGATCGTTACTGATGCGAGAGTGATGCCCACCACTACTGTACGGTTTTGGGTGACTTGGAATGTCTGCAGTGAGAGAATCTTCGCTGGAGGCGGAGTCTGTGCTCCTAAACGACCACCTGGAAGTCTGCTGCATGTTCTGTGTGCCAGAATACTTCTTGACGTGCGCCGGAAGGGGAGGGGGCTTGGACGTGGGAGGGGGCGGAGACACTGTGCCCCGTGCGCGTGACGGGTAAGAGTCGTACGATGAACCGGGCGGGGAGAGGGAACGATGGTGCGATCCCAAGCCGGAAGTGGAGGTGGGACTTGTGGAACTGCCGTGGGAGGAGTTGCGGCCGCTGTTGACGGAACTGCCACTCTGCGTGCGTGAGAACTGAGCACTGTCGGAGCCGAACGAGGAAGAGGAGGAGTTGGCCGCAGCCGGGGGAGGCCTGAGGTGCGAGGATGTGTGATGATTATGACCAGCCTGCCTGTCTCTGCTGCTGTTCTGCTGGTAGTGCACCGCTCCCGTCGGACAGTCAATGGAGTCCGTCGACTTGCTGCTTGTCAGCGGTCTGTGACTCGACTTGCCACTCCTCCCTCCTCCCGATGCACGGCCTTGCGTCTGACTGCGCTTCCTGGTCTCGCTCGGCAAGTAGCCTGGCTCACCAGAGAGAGGCCTCTTGCTCTGCTCGTCACCTGACTGTTCTGGAGTGGGAGGAGTCGGAGAAACGCTCTGGTCGTCCAACTTGTCACCAGATAGACGTGCAATCATGGAAAACAAATCTACAAAATAATAATTATATTGGGTCACGCCACTTTCACCTAAATAACACCCTTTACCCATTCCCCATAGCATGCACACACAAACACACCATCCATATCTGTTCTTCCAGTAGATGGCTTCAGTGATTCTTCTTGTTCTGTCAGGTTCTCTCCTCCCATTATCACTGCAGGAACAACAACAACAAAAAAAACAACAAAAAATAATAATAATCAAACTTCTAACCTCAGAATGCAAATCTCCAATGATCTCAACTAACAACAATGAGGCTATGTACATTTATTAGAAGACCAACTTCACAAAGACTTTAGGGGAACTTTTTTGCCTTGCAACCATAACATAGAAGCATAACAACCACCAAAAAAAAAAAAAAAAAAAAAAAAATCACTTGTACAATTTAGTAGTGACAACAATTAAATCACACCTTTTTAAAAAATATTGAATCACAAATTCTTCTATCCAGCCTTATATTTTTACTGACAATAATAGTCAATAATTTACACACACACACACACACACCATTTACACACACACACACACACACACACACACCATTTACACACAATAATAGCTCAAATATTAGAAACTATTTGATACATCTGCTCCTTGAGCAATGAGCTGTGACAACATCACACATACATCCACACACACATCCTCTGTTGAAGATTACATTCCAAGAATGTCTGTCAACCTGCCACTTGCCACAAATACCAACCACTGTTTACTAGAGTTAGTACGCCCGCAACAGTACAAAAGAGTTCCTAACTTTCCTCAAAAGTCTGAACTATTTATTAATTTCTTTATCTTCCCCTTCACTCACATGGTCCTGGTAAGTACTTGACAACAACCCGTTGACCAATCAGTGCGGAGGTGTCCGTCTCGAAGTTCAGACCGACCCTTGCACCTTCCACAGCGACAGAGAAGTTCTGGAGTTTACCCATCTCCCTCAGGACACCCACAAACAACTCCCCGAGTGTCTTTCTGCCGTCCGCTGGCAAAATCCGCTCAAGAACATCGGGGAAGGATGCTCTGTAAATATAAAACGAATGGTTGAACATAAGGAAGTGTTCTTTGGTTCCAGTAGAATATAAAGACGATAATAATAGTCACAATATTTCTACATCTGTAGAAGTGAAAACTACATGAAATGACATTTCATTCAAAACAACACTCATTGTTTCTAAGAACAAAATGGCAGAATTTACATACACACACACACATACTTACATAAATGTGTTCTTGGATTTGATGACACTGATGTGCTGGCCAACTAGAATACTGGCTGGAGAGTTCAAATCAATTACCTGTAAAGGGGAGTACGAAGAGAGAGAGAGAGGATGGGGGAGGGGCAGGGAGAGATAAGTGGGTGGAAGGGAAGGAATTAATTAGACATCACATGTATGCATGGCAACATGAAGAAGAAAAAAAGCAAAAAGCCATAACATTTCTATTGTTAGTCAGTAACCTGTCCTAGTTGACATACACAAGCGATATCATTGTAACAAGTAAAGCCGTGTCCATCTTCATAACGGGTAATAATTCACAAACGTCTCCTCCCACCTGTTTGACTATGAAAAGCTTTGAGCTCCCTCCCTCTCTGCTAGTGCAGTGTTATGTTCCAGATGGCCGAGTCAGAATCTCAAAACAGTTCCTGTTTAGAGATACTTGCCTTTCTGGAGGTCATAGTTGCTAGGATCAAGGAGTACGTGTGCTAGCTAATAAGGCAAGTAACATATCCACAGCCGCACTGCACGCGCTCACTCCAGCTAATATCCCTCACCATGGAAACTACAATCTAGATGACTTCCAAATACAATTTTTTTCCCCATCGTGTTGGTATATGTTATTTCTGATGCTTACCTTCAAGTTATTGGCAAATCTGAGCTCCATGATTTCCAGAGAGTAGCCATGCTTCTTGAGGACAGGCTGGATGGCTTTCCCCACGGTACCTGAAGAAGGCACTTCCATGATCTTGGTGACCTTGTTGGGGAGATTCACTTCAAACACGTTCTTCTTGTGTGCTTGAAAGATGTTCAGATGCTATGGTTTGTGTGTGTGTGTGTGTGTGTGCAGGAGGGAGGGTAGAGGAGGAAGAGTTGATAACAATCAAGGATCAAAGACACTGGCAGAACACATATGCAATATATCACAACAGTCCAAATGCCACACCATTGCATTAAGTATATAATATATATATATATATACCTACACCTACATATACATGTATTCACCATACATATACATGTATTCACCATACATATACATGTATTCACCATACATATACATGTAACACACACACTACATATACATGTATTACACACACCATATATATGTATTATAAACACCATGTAGTATATATATTCATTCTTATTGCCTTAAATGTGATAAGCACACCATATGTCCACAAGCTAGACAGCCGCGAATTTATTGGGAGTACACACAGAAACAAAAAACAACATTCAAAACTTGTTTACAGTTACATGCACTGAATAAACAAGGCATGGCCTCTGGCTTGATGAATGTCTCCCATGGCAACATTCCCCGGCTGTCTCAACATTTTGCGGACATTTTTTGCCACGCCTAGTTACATTTACATCTTCAGGTGCCACCTCCTCTGATGCTGGAAGATTGCTGCCGGTGGAAGATGAAGAGGTCGTGCTCTGCGCCTTGACCTCTGACCCAGCACTGCCGATGCCTGCAGCTGCACTTTTGCGCTTTGACTTGGACTCTTTAGTTGAGTAAGTTTTCTTCAGACGAGGGCTGCCATCTTTCACAGCTAGGAATAAAAATACAAGTGGTATACATTTAAACAATGTTTTTTGTTGTTTCTCAGAATTTGGAGGTGTGATGTAACAACAGTGTAGAGGGAGAGACTTACATTTGTCTTTCTTTTTCTTGTCTTTGCTCTCAGGAGTGCTGGAGGTGCTAGGTGAGCCTGAGCTCGGAGCCTTGACTTCTAGAGATGCTCCCCATATTCCCATGTCACTGGGAATGGGAGGAGCTGACGATGGGGGGTCTTGGTGAGGACGCCCTCGGGAAAAACGGCCAAACAAAGACCCAAAACCACCAAACTCCTAAAATGAATAAATAAATGATTTTTAAAATTGACTGTGAAAGTTTTTTTCTCCATACGTCAAGAAAAAGAAAGCTCAAAAGTGATTATTGTATAGTTCTAGAAAACTGTAACCACTTACTCTGTGTTTCTTCCATATACCGGGGAACGGATGAGATGCCTGGTCTTGCTGCTGCTGCTGCTGCTGTTGGGGTTGGGGGAGGTCAATTGGTAGGGGCTTCCCTTCCATCTCGGCCATGAGGCAGTCCTTGACCAAGGCCGACTTCTTGAACCGAGGATAGCAGTCCATCTTCATCAACTGATAAATCTACATAGACCAAGCACAATAGACACACAACAGACTAATGGCACACAGCTCAATGCAAATATGTATCCTGACTTCAGGTCAAATGTAAAAGTCACTTCAGGGGATAACCCACCCCCCCCCCCCCCCCCCCCCCAATTTTTCTGCTGTTACTAGAGTTGATATTCTTCCAAACATGAGGTTGTAAACTTTAATTCTAAGTGAATGCGGAAGTTCTATTTGTACATTATTTGCTTCAACTTCAAACCCACTTCCTCCTAACCTTTCCAAATTCAGAGATCAGAAAACTAAATACCTCCATGTCGACTTCAGCCACAACTTCCATAGATTCACACACACACACACACACACACACACACATTCACACACACACACACACATTCACAGACAGACATTACATTGTCTTATGCAGGTACTGTAAATCCAGCACATGGACTTGTTTTTCCTCATTACACAGCTCTATCTCTTCCAGTGCTTCTGTTTCCCCAGTGTTAACGCCAAGGAATCCTCCACTTCATTCTCCAAATGCCACAAGGCCCACCCACACCAACACGACGCAAGCACATACGTAATAGCCCCTTCCCCCTCCTGACTCTCTTTCTTACCAACCGGCAATCCTCAGCAACATCCTCTGGCTGTCCACATATGCACTCCTACCTGATACGCAAACATTTTGCACAGTTTGCCTGCTCCCATAGCAACACTTGCACAGCCCGAGCACAAACAAGACAGCCTCCCCTATTGCTAAAGCAAGTATATTATTAGCATACTTCACTCTGTGCTCCTACAATTCTACATGACAGAGGAACAGCTGCAGAATTGAAAGACCTTCAAGAGAAATACTTTAAGGATTAAGTCATTATTAAGTGGAAAGGAAGCTCACTGTAGCAGGGTCTAGACTACCACGGCATTTCTCGTGTAACTAGCCCCACAAAGTGGATGAAGATAGAAGGAAGGAAGGAATGCAACTGGTGCTCTGCAACGACATGCGCCGTCCTACAAGTGATTAGCACCAATCCGCCAGTGTTGCTAGGTTACCACCGAGTTTCTCAGCCGCCTGCAATCAGCACCGTGTACAATTAGTGCTCGTTAACTCCCGCAGCTGTTTAAGGTAGTGGGTGTAATAAGCACAGAAGCAGGCTTTCGTAATAGCTACGACATGCACTGAATGCTCCATGTATTTTAAAAAGAAATTACAAGCATACATACCAAAATAAATGTACTGTAAGACACCAACAAAAAAAATATATTGCCTCACCTGTTCACAAGCTTCGTCAAAGATTTCTGCAGGAGGCGTGGCCATGCGAGACTCTATGGACTTCTTCGCACGATCATCAATATTGACAGTGTTGGGAGACGTGGCAGAGAGATACTCGTCGTAAATCTTCTTCACACTTGCTGAAAGCTGCAGAGAGAGAAGACAATTAATAGAAGTCTGCGTGCACATGTGTGTGAAGCAAGAGAGGTGGCTGGTAATGTTAAGTCCACACCACACATCAAAGACAGAGTGACTATTCAATACGATGTCTCATTGACCCTTTCCGAACCGTTACAGGCTCCATTGAACTATAATCGCTGGCGAATTATCGGGCAACTTAATTAAGAGCATCCTTGATCTCACTTCAAACATCCTTCATGCCACGCACGCACATGCACACACACACACACACAACTGCCGTATGTGCCTGCTTTTTGTAACTGTGCGTTCCTTTCAAAGAGCACATGTAATGTACTTTCATCTTAACCCACCACTTTCCTTGCAACCACCCACTTCCATTTCAAGCGTAATTACAAGCTAATTTGTACATATAAGACAGACCAAACAGCCCTGGCAAGGCCACTCCCCCTATCCCATAATTGTTCACTCACCATTCATTCTGCGACACAGTAATCTGCATCCCCCCCCCACATATGCATCCTCCTCCTCCCCTCCCCCAACTATTTTTTCCCCTTGTCTTTCACAAACACTAAGCTCACTCCACCCAGCGGATCTAGATCTAATGCCTTTAGAGAGTGCGGGTACATTTCTATACGTTGAATCCCAGCACAGCTGTCTCCAATCACTGAAACATTTAGCAAACAGTCACGTCCAATTAAAATTCAATCTGAACTACATTTGTGAGTCTAAGGACACCAATTACTCGAAAGAAATTAACGGGGGAGAGAGAATTGAGCTAAAATTACACCACCATTACCAAAAAATACCTCACTGCCAAATAGCTTAATGCCTGAATTAAGACCCTTTAAGAGCCAAACATTGACCCAGTTAAGGCTTACTGCCACGGTGACCGTAAATATATAAAAATGCGTATCCACAGCCTTAAGTGAATTAATTAGGTAACTATGTGGAGGGGGGGGGGGGGGCAACTGAGAGACTGCACGGATCGCCCCCCATAGTGAGCTAAGGAGGGAGTCAACCTAACCTCCCTCGGTATGGGTGCTGCTTGGAGACAGAATTCTCTCAGCCATTCCTGTGTTGCCAAGGACAGAACAAACTCACATTCTTGCTTGTGGCAGCCGTATCCTTGAAGGCTTTCGCGTCCTTCCAGAACATGATGTTCTCTTCACAGTGCTCCTTCTTCAAAAACAGCTAAACAACAAACAAATAATGAAATTGTATCATCTTGCCAGCTGCTTCCTAGTCATTAATTTATTCTTTATTAAGGTGTGCATTAAAATAGTATAACAACAAGAAGAGAGAGAGAGAGAATCCACGTCATTTACACACTCAGTTGGAAAGTTTCACTAGCCGTGGAATAGGAGAAAGTAAAATGTTGCCCTAGCAATTAGTGTTAATAATCTCCCATAAACAGCTTACCGTGTGTTTGTGTGTGTATGTGCATGTGTTTGACTACTCGGCAGTTTCACACCCACTATGACTTCTATTACACTTTCCCTTTGCTCTGCAACTTAACCTATCTATTTATACAGAAACTCGTATTTCATATTTCTAAGCAAAATTTTCATCATTTGAAAGTGATTTATGTATTAGCAATTAGCCAGTTGTAACTAGCAAATTGAACTCGTGCAAACACTAACGGAGTTTCGTCATTATGGATCTCGTTACACGCTAGCACGTCATCTCACACCCAGAAAATACCTAATTGGTTTCAATTTGCCGCCCATTTTCCAGCCACACCCACGTGACTCGAGAATGGTTTGTTGGTCAACAAATAAAACCATTTCAATTGAAACTTAATTGTTTCAATAGAAAAGAACTCCATTTTGTAACATAATAGTAACTACAAGGGGAAAATTGGGCTGGAAAGGGAGGGGCCAACAGGAGTGGGGGCAGTGCTGAGTGGGAGGGGCAGGCTCGTAACCGAGCATTTCTCAGGTACATCACACCCCAAGGCAACAGTTGTTATCACAATCGCACCTGCTAACGAGGTACTAATGGCACCTTGTCCCACAGAAGCCACAACTCTTCCAACTTGAATAAAAAAATCAGACACAAAAGTTATGACCTCACTCACTCCCTCCCTCTCTTCTAACAGCAAGCACATACTTGAAACCTTCCTTCAGTTTTTTTTAAAAGTGTTTTTATATAAGTTTTCAAATCTGCTCACATTTCTGAACTGTAGAGAACACAATAAGTGGGTTTCATTTCCTCCACTAATTAGAGGCTGTTTGGTCTGAACCGACTAGAAGTACACACCCAAGACTGTGTGTGTACGATACAGAAATACTGTCGGCTTATTGACCATGCCACTTCTCAGAATTGCGGGAATTAAAGACCTTGATGTGTACTGATGCTTACACTCTGATGTGGTTTATAGAATCAGTTCAAAGTGTATATAATTAGAATATAAAATTAGCAATCAATATAAAAAGTCTGCCAACTTCCCGGGATTTCATGTCACATAAACCACAACCCAACTGAACTGAGAAAATATGAGGTTGCACATTCTGACACTTCTAGATAGGCCCCACTCTGTTGCCCCTGACGTGGCATTTCAGTAATGTGCTGTGTAGCAATTGCACAAGATCACCGCCACCGGAATTCAGTCTAACATTACCAAGACCCGTGCTACCAATATTTTCAATGGAACTTCACAAGTAGTTGAGTGATCTCTGTTTTCTTTGAATACACAGGTCACCAGACAACCGACCTGGTTACAAACCTAGCAGACTGCGTACCTTAGCAACCACTCCACTGCAAACAACTTGCATGTAACAATTCTCTCTCAAATTCTTGTGTGAATTAAAGTGTGTGCGCATGCGTGTGCAGTGTGTGTGTGTGGTGTGTGTGTGGTGTGTGTGTGTGTGTGTGTGTGTGTGTGTGTGTGTGTAAATATGAGTGTGTTAATCTCAACTAAACAGACCAATAATTATGGTCGGGTACACTTGGGCTTAATGCAAATTTAGGGGGAAGAGTTACTCCTTTTCCATATGTATAACTGCCCTCCCCCCAACTCACACCTCCACTCTGAACTTCGCCCACTAGCTCACTCCCTCCACTCTGAACTCCACCCACTGGCTAACACCTCCTACTCACCATCAGTGTGTGGACTCCCAGTGGGTCAGCTAGCAGTTTGTCGAAGGAGGCTACCCATCCAGCCACACGCCCACACTCCTCCAAGTCGTCCTCCGCCTGGTCCACGATGGTCGTAGCTATACTCCCGATACTGGACGACAGAGGACCATTCTTAGGGGGCAGGCCAGATCCACCCAGAGTGCCTCGTGCAGCTGGATTCATCATGACCCCGCCTCCAACTCCTTTCAGCTCTGCATTGACAGAAAGATCAACAAAAGCATGACTTCGCACTAAGTTGGACGACATAGAAACTGTCCCGCTGTCTCCACCACTGCTCTCTCTCTCTCCAAATCCACCATTGCTTGGGGAAATCACCAGAGCATTAACTCTTCTCTCTCTAGACTGAGGTGTCTACTAATGGAACTCTTGAGTAGTTGATCTAAAATCACAAACTCTTTCTTTTCATCTTCTTTCTCCCAACATTAGCTAACTAACTGTGTTGCTCCACAACAAAAACTGGTGCAGTCCGAATGCACTTCAGGTGACCCCGGCACACAATATTTATTGCCATAACTGACCACGCCCCTTTAACCCAAATTGGGCCCCACCCCATCGCTGTACTGCTGGGCAAGCACATTCATTAAGCCACATTAGCGAAGGAGACCTGACCATGAATCCCATTGACAGCCACTAACTATCACCTCAGGGCTAATGGGTACTAGATGAATACTAGACAGACAACTTCACTGCCAGGACTGCCCATTCTACTCACCTTGCAATTCCATGATGGAGTTCTCTGATCCCTACAAGCAAAAAGGTGGGAGGGAGAAATTCAAAATAAGTAATAGAATTCACTTAATTTCCCCACGACAACACATTTCTCTTCCTGAGTGCAAAGTTCACTTGTACTACTACACACCGTAGTCTGACTGCCAGGAAGCTAGTGCAAGTCTGAGTGGTCGGAGTGTTTCTAAATGCTTGCAGTTTCAAGAGGGGGATATCTGGGCATTAAGAAAACAGATTATGTAACTTTTCATAACATTTCCTGTTTGTCTATGAGCTGGTCCACTAGTTTCCTTGTGTGTACAACTATTTGCATTAACAAAAAAAAATTGAAAAGATGATCCTGGTCACTACAAATAATATCCATTTATAGCAAGTTGCCAAGTCTCTGGTAGACATGCCTGCCGTTGCCATGGCAAGAATACGAATGCCATAAGAGACCGTGGAGAGGATATTTTCTTACTATAATTGTAATCCTTGGGAGCCCTGCAAGTTTGGTAAGGAAATGGAGATCACACCAAGAATTTATCTCCAAGGTGTAACATGCAAACACACATACTCACCACATACAAACACACAAACTGATCACCACACACACAAATACCATCAAGACTACAAACAACATCATGTTGCTTGGAAGTCTCACAACTCGAGATCCATTCTCACTCCGTCTGCACATCCATTATACCAGCTTCTATGCATGTACTTACTTGAAAAATAAAATAGCTTTAAAACAATATTTACATTATCTGCCAGTAAAATTTGATGAGGCATTCAAAGAGCGAGTCAATAGATTGACTTTCCTCACGCACCACAAGATAAATGACCCTCAGCCAAACCATGCCACGTACCAATACAGTCCCCAGACACAGGCGTAAGCAGCTGCAATTCACGCTACTATCATCAATGCCTCCTCATTTTCTGTGTGTTCCAAAGCGTTTAATTTATCCACCGTATCGTACGGGTCATGTGCGGGTATCGCGTTGCATGGGACATTTGAATGTTTGCACACAAAACACATTCCCACAGGACAACAATCCACTATTGCTAAATTGCTCCCCACAATGACAGGATCTTTAGGAAAACAACCTATTCACACAAACATTCCAAATACCTCTTCTTTTTTTTCTTTCTTTTTTTTCAAAAAAAAAAAAAAAAAAAAAAAAAAAAAAAAAAAAAATCGAAGAGGGAAAGGAAAAAAAATGAGTACCACTAATGATAAATTTTGAGCACGTACTACGAGAGAATATGCCCCCGGGGTAAAATAAGCTGTAGGCATAAACCAGTGGTTGAATGTGTGAGAAATGAAGACAAACACAAACAGTGTCACATACCACATTCTTTACATACCCACCCACCAGATCCTGTACAAGGTCCGCCATTTTCAAGGTTCGGCGGATGGCTAAATACCACACATGCACACACACACACACACACACAAACTAACGTTTAGAAATTAACAAATGCATATTTGTAGGAACACCAATTCTAAAAAGGAAGAGGACCATCACAAAAGTATAAGCCTCACTAAGACTGGACAAATCAAACACTTTAACGCTCCAGTTAAAACAAGGAATGCACATGTCGTCCACTCTGTCCAACACTAGAACACTTCCCGCTCTCTCTCTCTCTCTCTCTAAGTCTCCCTCAGTAAGGAGCTCTTCATCAGCTTCGCTGGCAGTGGGGGAGGGTTTCACATGAACCAGAAAGGCCAGGTGGATGATTAGGAAACCGTACATCCTACATAGTTGGAATTCTGTGTACACTATCATCCACCATGTGGACCAGACAGTGAGGTGAGAACTCATACACGTGTAAATACTTCACACTAAACTTAACAAAATACAAAAAACAACAGTGAACTAATATAGAACTTATACTACACTAATTAAAAAGTGGGTTGGACCATAGTTTCTGCTCACAGAAATTGAGGTTATCTAAAATAAACAACATTTTTTTAAGAGTTACGATCTCAGATATTTAGCCATTAGCCGAGATTTAGGTTCCTGGACCAGACATCTTGTATCAATAAGTTAGTGACACTCCCCTCCCACAAATTTAGGATTTCACCAACTACATAAACACTGAACAAAACCACACCCACTCAGGCCACACCCACCTACCCACCCAACACTTTCTCTTCCATCTATCACCCTCTCCCTTCCTCACCTGTCTCCTGAGAGGCACGGGGCTGGCCACCATTGCAGATGTTCTGCTCGCTGCTCTGATGCTCTTGGCCACTTCCATGCGAGCTTTTCTGGTGGACGCACTCATCCTGGATCCTGCCGTGCTCTTGCTGTGGGCGTGGCCTGCCGACCTCCCCCCACTGCCGCCGTGGTGCGTTGGCCGTACGATGAGTGTAGGGCTGGGGGTGCGGCTTCTTGACGAGAAGCTGAGGCTTCTGTGCGGGCTCGGGGAGCGGGAATGACTGGTGAAGGAGGAGTGATGACTGTTTCTGGTGGGACTAGAAGCTCTGGAGTCAGAGAGGCTACTGGACACACTGCTGTCGTCGGAGAATGGTCTCGCGTTATCGTAAGGCAGCGAAGTCTGCCCACTGGCTTTCCTAGAGCCAACGCCCCCAGCCATTCCCCTCCTGCGTCCAAGGCTACCGGGGCTGTCGTGGTGGTAATACCCACCATTGTTCCCACGATCATAAGCTCCCGCCATAGGAGATCTCCCGCCACTTCTTCGACCCTGTGGAGGCGTGCCTCTGGAATCCAAGCTGGCTGTACGAGAGTGGTGCTCCTCCTTGGGGGAATCGCTGGCGTACCACGAAGTCCCACCCCCACTACCTCCCCCAGCCATCCCCCCTCCTAAGCCTCCACCCCCTCCTCCACTGCCGGTGCTGCCCCCGTGGCCGCCTGCCCGCTGGTGGAAGACGGGAGTTCCGATAGACATGGGGTAGTCCGGAGGAGGCATGCCGTGAGCGGACGACGTGTTGGCCGGGTTGCTCTGGCTACGATTGTGATTAATCATCATATTAGAGCCACCGCGGTTGTTTGGGAGACTATTGCCGCTGTACGGGGAAGAGACGTACATGTTGGGCGCGGTCTGTGTGATGCTGTTCAGCCCACTGCCGATGAGGCCGGTAGAAGCACTCGACGAGGAAGGCAGAGGGTTATAGACGCTGGGTCGGAGGTCCACCACGTCCAGCTTCTTCTTCTTCACCTTGTCCTGGCTGCCATTGGAGAGCATGTTCTCAGCGCTTCCCATGGACGGCTTGCCGCCACCCACCATATCGTCCAGGATCTTAGTGCCCGGTGCAGAACCAGGGCTGGTGAAAATGCCCTGGATGGCATTCACAATGGTGACGGAAGAAAGGATGGGAATGGTCTTCTGCCTCAGCTGCTGTTGCTGACTCAGTTGTTTGTTGTTCTTGGTCACTTTCGACTCCTTGGGCGCGCCGGAGTGGAGCATGAGCACGCTCTTGTGCTCGATGACCTTGAACACATGGCACATGTGAGCACGATTCATTTTCCCCAAGTTAGAGCCGGACAGAGACTTCTTGTTGCCTTTGTGTTCCAGCTTGCGTGTGACGATGCCGAAATATAGCTCATCATCCGTACACACGCCGGCATAGTAGAGCTCTTCGCGCTTGTGCTTGAAGATGACGGTCTGGCTGACAGCTAGAATCTGCATGGAACTGAGCGTGACTTCCAGGAAGGCCTCCACGAACTCCTGCCTCTGGCTGAGCAGGTTTCGTGTGCACTCTTGCAGGCACTTGGAACTCAGCTCCCGCTTGCTCCAGGCGTCTGGTATCTCAACGGGTCCGATATAGAGCACCAGGACGGAGGCACTCGTGAAGTTGGTGGCTACTGCGGGTGTCGGAGAGGATTTCTGGGTTAGGGTCATCACGCTTGGATCACTCTTTCCAGCAGGGAGGTAACCGTTGTTGAGTGGGACAGACGATCGCTGCTGCAGAGGCTGTCTCTGGCCCGGGTTGGAGGAATAACCATTGGTCTGAGGGACTTGCTTCCTTTGGAGAGGAGCATGACCCTTACCCAGTACCATGGCCGAGCTTGCAAAGCCAGACGACCCTAATCCACCCATTCTGCTGCCGGCATTTTGCCGCGGGGCTGGGTTAGCAAGGTCCTGGTACCTGGGGGGACTGTCGTCCTTGGAGTATTTCATGTCCGTCATGTTGCGTGGAATGGAAGGGGTGCTGCTGAACAAACCTGAACTAGATGAACGGCTGATGCGGAGTCTGTCACTGACAGCCCTGGGAATGGCCGGCTGGGTCTTCTGGAGCCTGCCGACGATCACGTTGCTCTGTTCCAGAGGATCGCACACCGTCAGCCACACGCCAGCTGTCTTAGTGTTGGAAATGATGGCTACCACTTCTTGGTGAGATAGATTGGTGGTGTCCAAAGCGTTCACAGCAATCACTACTTCCGTGGGCTTCAAACTTGCTCTATCTGCTGGTCCACCTATTGAAGAAGAAGAGGTAGAAAGTAAAGTAAAGGGAGAGAGAAAGGGTAGAGAGATAGAATAGCAGCATAAGGGGGGAGGGGGAGAAGAGATGATGGGGAGGGAATGGTAGAAAGGGGGAAAGAGAGAGAAAGAAGGGAAGCACAAAAGAATGAATCTAGGAGATTAAATAACTCAATCACATACCTGAATTAGACAAATAGGTAACCACTGAATTAGAATATCAAAGCACACTAACTCTAAAACTAAATCTTCACACTTGCACTTTGACTTTAGCTTGTCTTCCAGCAGACGCAATAAGCTGAGCTAAACAGACTTCCCAACTCAACCAACAAGTGAGTGAAATGCCAAATGGCTACCGGTCAGAGGGTTCATATGGTCTGGACGAGCCCCACAAAAGGAAGGTGGGCACTACTAATTGGCGGTAGTCTGTCGCACTACACTAATGGCCACAACACTCCACTGGGAGATCAGCCAACTGCCATGGACAGCTAGCTACTACGGGCGATTGTGGAGGGAGAGGAGCACGCCTCGTTGGAATGGGAATCAGACCAGGAGAAGAACCAACCCAGCCGGCAAAACAATGCCTGAGGTTTGGCATCTTCATCATTATCATTATTCATAATAATACAGGCTGGACAAAAGCACATCAGCATGGACTGGTTATCTGGATGCAGCGAAGTAAACGCTATATCGTCTGTCGCACACATGTTTGTCGCTAAATCTGAACAAATAGAAGCCTTCTCCCTATAAATTATAGTGATTATGTTGATAGAGGAAGAAAGCTTCCTATGCACTAATACCACCGCAGTGCACACCTTTCTATAAAGCAGTCACCCAAACAGAGAAATGTGTTGAGGAGATCCATGCCTCTTAAAACCTTACAAATGCCAGACTTCACCTAAGCTGTCCCGGAACTATATCGAGCACACACTTCTAATTCCCTGGATACTTGTGCCGGTAGACTACACAATACTCAAGCTCTTGCCACAAACCACTTTGATCTTCACTGAGTAGCTTGTACTGGACCATTCACCGGGACCCTTTGAAGTAGTACAAGCAATGCATGTTATCCTAGAGATAGTATTAACATGCCAATGCCCCAGAGCATGTTGGACTAAAAAACAAACAGCTGTCACAAACCACTCTTCACTATTTTAAAAACTTCATCATATCCTCCCCTTCAAAAGATAGACCTTGTGTGTTCAACCACATAACTTACAGTAAATATTTAATTGCTATGATCTAGTAAACAAAAAAACAAAAACAAAAACAAAAACAAATATACTACTATTCAGCACTTATTGATTCCTTATTTCTAAATGGAATAAAATTCTTCTCAAGAAAGACAAGATATTTGATAGAGACGAGAAATATTCATACCAAACGGGATGCACAAGTACTGTGTTCACTGGGCTAGCATTGCTGGCATTCATACTCAATGACACAGAAATTACACAGAAATGCAAACACTAGCTGCAACAATAGCTCTCCCCAGAAACAAACACTGTCCTCCGTCCAAAGCAAGGAGAATGGCCAGACGTTTGTAACTTCCTTATACACTCTGGGCTGGCAGAATGCAATGCAAACAGAACACGAAGAACGAAGCGTAGCTCGTGAAGTAAACTAAATGAATATCTTCAGAGAGATTTACTGCCAAAAAATTGTTTGGCAGTTCCGAGCGGTTTCACAACAACCCCACTTGGAGAGAGAGTGAGGAATGTGAAAGATTAAAAAAGTAGCCCACCACACCACGGCCTATCTGCTGGTCACATGCACAATGTTTCGCAATACTCGTTCATACCTTTTAGATGCTTGTACCGAACCAAGGACCTCCCACAGAAAGAAGTTGAAATGTTGAAAGGGCACCAGTGAAACCAAATACCTGGCCCAGTTTGGTAACAAACAGCTAGCCTCAAAAGCAGCAAATGACATCGACTGGCTTTGCATCTGTTAGGCTTGAAATCACATGTAGGGATTTATTCGTGAGTAAATAAGGCTCAGGTGTAAATTCCAGCAAATTACATGGGAATACCTAGCTAGCTCAACCTTCAAGACAACCCCACTGGTCAGCGCTGTAGCAGTGCTGCGAATAAAAAATTAATAAATAAAAGCACGTGATGGATTTGGGTTTGTCAAGTATTGCAATCAAACAAATCAACATGTACCTAAGTCAAGTTTCTTTTCTTCCTTTTTTTTTTTACATGTAAACCTTTTTCCCTCTCCCTTCTACATTACATAAACAAACAAACAAAACTACAAGTGGAGTAACAAATGCCTCAACTCTTATGCGTGTGCTTTCATCAATTAACTACACACAGCAAACATCTCGACCAGAAACACTCAGTCAGTATACTTTCAGAGTCCTCAAACAAACTTCTCCATTACTAGACAACACATGATATTCATATACGACACATACAGTGTCCCAAGCAAAGAAAGGAGGCCAACAGCTGAGCTGACAAGATTCACCAGGTGGGTTGGGAGTGTAACATGACAGGGACAAGAAAGAAGCTTGAAAATCAAATCACACAACTTGACTGAAATTTTTACAAAAAAAAACAAAAGGAAAAAAAAAAAAGGCTAAACAATAAGTGTTGAATCTGACGCTACCTGTTTTGAAACACCTCCTCATTTATTGCACATGAAACAAAGCGTGTGAAAGGATGAAAGGAATACCTAAGTCGGCTGCACTAAAAACAACAACAACAACAACCACATATAACTGGCTCACCCCTCATCCCCCAGTGTTGACTTGGATCTCCTGTTATCAAGTTACAACACTATCATGTGCCCTAATTACCTCAGCTATCATTACAAGCAATGGCTGGAGAAAACAAACCAAACCACCATGGTGGGTCCACTTGAAAGAACTGTATCCCTGGGATTTGTGACCCAAAGCTATACTAAAATACGAGTTCATTTACATTGAATGCATGGCCTGTGGAAACAACATGGTGGGTAACTTGATCAAATGAAAAAAATGTTCTACTAAAATCTCTGCAGACCTTCCTTATATGGACATATTTTTTAACTCAATAAAACTTTAATAGTCAGCACAAAGTGAACAATACCTCTACCACCGTGCATCCCACCCTGTCCCTCATGGGCTCTACACACACACACACTCACCTGGAACCACAGTCCCCACGATGGGTGGCTTCTCGTCGTTCAGCGTGAACCCGAAGCTCCCCAGTTCGCCGTTCTCGTTCACCTCGCGGAGAACTTCCACGGTGTGGGCGGAGTCAGGGTCGTAGTCATAAGGCTTGACGCTATAGCCTCCACTCTGCTGGCCCTGGGGCACTGGCAAGTGCATCATAGTGTCCATCTGTGACAAGACAACATGGCGGTCAAAGAATGAAATTCAAAAATAGGCAAAGAGTTTTAATATCTGGTATATAGTATTAATTATCAATGCCATTTACATCATACTCCACTGCCGTATTCTGGTATGACAAAGATATGTGCACTTTATTGCTCTACACAAACTAACACATAAAATACCCAACAACACATGTACATACAACTGTATGGCCACTCCCCCACTGTCCTACCTCCTTCGGCACGTAACTTGCTCCAGCGCTTATTAAAAACCATTCCTAGCTAGAGGGCAAGGCAAACCACAGCTCATTGCTGAATAGTCCACAACATGGATACCACAGTGGGATGCAACCTCCTCTCAAACGCTGAACAGCTCTAGCTAGCTTACAATGCACAAGTCACACCTCAATATGGACTTCAATGCAAGGGTGAAATCTTGTATTCATTCACCTCCCCCAAAAAGATGAAAGCTAGTGACACCCAGTGTCTGGTTCAACCCAGGCTATAGCTTAAACTTGACTCCCACTTAACCTTCCATGAGTAGCCTTGACAGTTTCTGAACCAGGGGATATTCACAGGGCGAGCATGCGAACAGGTCGATGATTAATGTTTACTGAGTAGCTATACGGGGACAACTAAAAGAGCTGTTGTGACGGAAGCCTAGAGAAAAAATAGCAAATCCTTCCTTAGAAGTGCTTTATCTAAATGATTCGTCAGTAGTACGGGCCAATGCTCAGAATAGCCCGTGCGTGCTAAACAACTAAGTAGTACACAACATACAGCTTACCGAACAGATGGTCCGTGCGAGAGAGCGACAAACTCTGTGTAGACAGTAAAAAGCTTTCAACCAAACGAGTCAAACAAAATTGCACTTCACTATTTTTGAGTAAACTTGTCCTATAGCAAAACTGAAACAGGCCTCTCCTCACATGTCGTTTTGTCGTCTGGCGGACAGTCTTCTTCCGGAAAATTCAGTAAAAGAATGTGTGAAATTAACTAAAAGGGGTTGGGCTCTAATAAAGTGACAGTTTCCGCGCATGAGCAGTTCAAAGAAATCTCACTGCACTGACAATAATAATAATAATAGTAATAATAATAATAATAATAAAATATAATAACAATAATAATAATATACTTATTATTATTATTATTATTATTATTATTATTATTAATAATAATAATAATAATAATAATTATTATTATTATTATTATTATTATTATTGTTGTTTTAAAGTTTTTTCTTGCTGGTTATAGTTCATGTTATACCAATTTGATTTTTTATACCAAACAATTCATTTTTAAAAATGAATTGTTTGGTATAAAAAATCAAATTGGTATAACATTATTATTGTTGTTGTTGTTATTATTAATTATTATTATTATTATTATTAATTATTATTATTATTATTAATTATTATTATTATTATTTATTATTATTATTATTATTATTATTATTATTATTATTATTATTATCATTATTATTATTATTATTATTATTATTATCATTATTATTATTATTATTATTATTATTACAGATCACATTAAGTTTTATGTAAATGGTTTGAACTAAGTTGTGATGAGTGTAATGTTTGCATCAGAAATCAAAGAGAGATGTTCTCCATTCCTCTATAGGATCCATCATAAGATATTCCTCCATGGGGTCTTCCTCCATAAGGTCTTCCCCCCTCTTCCTACAAACTATCCTTCAGTGCTACATCTAGGATCCCATCCATTCCCTTTGAGGTCACTTCCATATCTGGCCTGCATCAAAACATGTCTTTGAAGTGCTCCAGATTTTGGACATGAGCAGGCTGCTTGGCGGCCAGTTGTTCCCAGTAATTAAACTAACAAAGAGGTTTCCTCTGATTTGGGGCAAGATTTGATGGGAGAAATGTTAGCCTGTCTGGGAAAACACCACTTTGTGTTGAAGGTTGAGAGGTTAACTGGACTTGTGGTAGTCAGATGCAGTCTGGACATTTATCAACAACACTCTGCCAGCGGGGGAAACGCTTTTAGATGGAAAGTGAAAATGAGCTGTGTCTCCCAATGAGTCTTGAATGACACATTGAAGGTATTCATTCTTGCTGAGGTGATTAATTGATGGAGCAGAGCTCACCCTGTAATGTCTTCTCATAGAATACACCCCAATGCACTGACACTCCAGCTATATAACTGATACCCTCTGATTACGATAGAAATAATTAATTATAAAGGTGCCTTGTTTATGACATTATGCAAGTGACGTGTGTGTGTGTGCGTGTGTGTGTGTGTGTGTGTGTGTGTATGTGTGTGTGTGTCGTTGCTTGTCCACAATGTGACAGAACTTTTCTCCAACATTAAGGTGACCTCACAAGACATAGAAAATACTGCGGTTAAAGATGACTATTTACTAGTTACCCAGGGTTTCCCAAGGGCCCCGCTATGACATGGAATATTTGTGGGTGGCTTCAAGGTTCGGTGTGTGTGTGTGTGTGTGTGTGTGTGTGTGGATTGGATGGGTGGGAGAGGAGGGGGGGGAGGGGTAGGGTTTGAAGCTAGGAAACTATTTTTACAGTAGTTGACTGATGAATTAATGGTGTTATATTTATTTATCTATTCGTTTATTTATTTATTTATTTATTTATTGAGGGGAAGGTAGTAGTTGTCTATTGTTTGGAATAAGCTGAGTGATCTGGTCATGGCAACAGCTGGTGAGGTCAATCTAGAAGTGATGAATTGAACCTCAACTCATCCAACACTGAAATGCCTAACAAACTGGGAATGAAGAAATTCTTACTTTTTTTAATTTATATTATTGCGATGAACATGCAACATAATTTAGTTTGTCGCAGTCAATGCATGAGATAAAGCACAGTTTACGTCCATCGGAACATGACCCAATTAAAGTTCAGATTGACTCGTAAACAAATCATAATTAGATCATCGGCTCAAACATTTCAAATATTCTCAAACACATTCCATACATTCCACAGCATGGACTTGCCATGAGATAGAGCCACTTCGGAAAGCCATTAAAGTGCTTGCCATGTGTCTTCAATTCAGTATGCAAAAATGCTGCCAACACGACCCTAAGGAATCAGTTGACTGGTTGTTTGTTTGTTTGTTTGTTTTTAAACCGCACAAGCTTAGCCACTGGACGCACTGCATGACATTGACACTGCTGAGAATACTGGAGTAAAGAAGATTAAAAAAAAGAGGCAAATTAGAAGCCATACAATAAGTGTAATTAGAGTAATTGAGCGACTGTTTGTCTGAAGTTTAGTCTGAAAAGACTCAGGGTGATGCAATTGACACTTTATCATCCGTTTGGGAGGGAAAAAAATGTCAAGATACGTTAGCTCAATTATGATGTAACATGAAAAATTAAAACAGAAGCTTCTTACATTAGGACAGAGCTTTGTCACTTACAAATTGTGTTGTTGCTGTTGTTGTTGTTGTTATCTGTTTGTTGATTTTGTTAGTTGTTTGTTTTAACTTTTTTTTGTGATGTCACATGACGTTGTCAAACTTGCCATGGGCTGTGGATGATTATCCTATAGTATGGTTTAGTTCTATTTCATTATCACACATGCTCCATTACACAAGAAAATCTGACCACACTGGCAGATTGGTGTAACTTGCATGGGCCCATACTTAGTTTCTGATCAAATTAACATATTATCATGTTAATTTGATCAGAAAACTTGTGTATTCCGTTTTTATTTTAAGTATTCATAATTATTACTTTCATCCTGTGCTTATTGTCCGCCATTTCATCCTTCATTTGCACAGGGCCACTCACTAAAATCAAAGAGATGGAATTGCACAAGTAGCTTCAGAAAACAACAACAACAAAAGACACACTAAAACACACCTAAACACTTTCAAGTCAAATTTTTCTTCTTCATCAGTAGCTGGTGATAATATCCTGGTGCAATAAGATGTCATGAAGAAATAATGTCAATGCTAAGTTACTCTGTCAAAAAAAATTTTAAGTTCCTATTCAACAATTATGATTTTCCAGCATAATTGATGAGTAGCAATAAGAGCGCCATTCTTGATCCATGGTGGCATATCTTTCTCCAGTTAACTTCCTAATGCCTAATGACAGCTCACAGTCGGCAAATTTGACACGAAAGGCAATAACATTCCTTGAATTCCTCACACTCATCATAAACTCCTCATATTTGGCTCAAAACTTTGCCCCTCAATGGAGTCTGACCTTTGTGTCTAGATATTCTACTGAGTCAAATAATAATAAGCATGTCTCCTCATTGAATGTTTTGTACTTCCTTAATCAGATAGTGCTGGTAAACCCTGAATGAGGCTTCAGTCCAAATATACTTGCATGCTGGAGTACTATTTGGTCCTTGTGAAGACGTGAAAGCTTCAAAACAACCGCATCAACAGCAACAAAAATAACTGCCAATAGTACCTTAGCCTAGGGAATGTAATTCATTAAATTAACCTTTTAATTCTACAGGAGTGTTTAAGTCTTACAGCAAATTCAATTTATACAATATTAACTTGACCACACATATCTTATATATTACACTCCAGTCTAGTTGAATCCATAGGAATTTTTAATGTCCAGACTATATTTTTTCAGTCATTTATAATTGTAGTGTATACTGATGATATAGCTATAGTGCATGGAATCATTCAGATGGAACAAGTGGATTCTATATGATTAGCTATACAGGTTGGTCAGCTAAACTAGTCGATGAATTACACTTACAATAATATTATCACTGCTAGTTATTAAATTATGAGTTAGATCATTAATAATATAATTGCAGTTGACATGTTCTGCCAACTTCGCGAGTGCTTTAGGGTAAAGGGTTCCTAAGTAAGAACCTTTCATCCTGTGAAATAATGTTCTGTGTCTACTATTTGAGTTAGTCTTGTCTCTACTAAGTTATGCTGAGCACTTTCGTTATGCAGCAGAGCGATATGTCTCTACGCAACGAGCGGAGGCTAACAAATGCACCTCATGAATACTGTCAGGAGTAGTGCTTCTCATCAGAAATGGCGGGCAAGCCAGCTTCTTCTGCGTTTCGGCTACCCACCGTGAACAGTGACTATCACAAGAAATGCATCTCGCAGCAGGTAAAAGTCATTCAGGAAGGCCTTCAGCGGAGTGGAGTTGATGGCGACCAGACGCATCCACCTGGCAGCTACAGGAAATGCAACCAAGTCTCAATCGAGAAGAACTGGAAAGAAAGCGTGAGCACAGAGAAAAAACTTGCGAAGAAGTGGTAAGATCATCATCATATCCCCTCAAGCATTTTAAAGTTGTTGTTGTTTTTGGGTGCCATTGCAGGGAGAGCAAATGGTCGTACTTATTGGAGTATGATTACGAGGTTAGTCAGTTTAGTGGTAATTATAATAGTATGTCTACATATACACATTGTTCAAATATATAAAAATCATGTTCCTTGTATATAATTATTATTGAATTGTGTCTAGGGGCGACCGAAAGAAAAGAAAAAATTACCGGAGAGCATTTCATATTTCAACTCATCCATTCCAACCACAAGCTCTGGAGCTATTGGGTCTAAAGTGAACAGCTTAGAAGGGAACCAAATGATGAAGATTGAACATTCTATATCTCATCGCAAGCGTAGATCAGGACTGGAAAGTAACTATGTGTGAAGTCATCTACCATTCAATTTTCCTTTTTCACCATGCACCTCCCAGCTCCACCCCTCTTTGTGGTTTTGTCAGTAATCAACACTTTACCAGTGGGCTAAACATGAGATTAAGTGAAATCTGTAATGGACTCGGAGTTGGTGAATGATTTAATCATATCTGATAATAACAATAGTGATTGACTACCCTTTACCAAGTTTTTTTCTTGTAAATGACAGGCAATATTTTCCATTGTGAAAGGCTTTCTGGTAAATGGATATCATTATTGTACAAACAGTTTAGCTAAACCACTTTACCTTACCAGCAACTCTCTAAATATACTTGAGGGAATGTTTAAGTTTTGAGAACTAATTGCATGTTTTAATATGAGGGCACAAAGAAACAGAATCTTCAAGTTCAATGGCTGGTCTAGAAGTAATGCTAACAATCTATTGGTCGTGAAGGTGGTGAATATAATTATAGGCCATGATGGCTAAATATTTACATATTAGAGGGCTTTAGTGGAGAGATCGCAGACCAGAGGTCCAGAGGCAATATTCACTAGTCACAAGCTTCGAAACCACAATAAAACTGCCACTTTAATCCTCTCACTACAGTATGGGGACCTTAAATATGTTTTCAAGGTCTCGGCAGTCACTTAGCCCACTCTGATTAAAATGTCAATGTAGCAAATGATCTAATGGAGCTGCTATATTCATAGGCTAGTATCCTCACACCACTGCATTCCACAACAAAATCACACCAAGTCCAGTAGTTAATAACTTTGCCAAAAAAATGTTATTAAAAAAATTTGTCCAAGCAAATACAAAAATATATTTTTTTGATGAAAATATTGGTGTCATACAATGCTTAAAGTGGTGAATACATTTGGTGTAGCTATAGGAGAAAAAAAATTATAACAGTTTGTGAAAGCCCAATGAACTTGCAAAATGTTCTGAATGAATTAAATGAATAGTTTCTAGAGGACAATGCAAATGGTAGTGTACAAAAAGATAATAAATTGAGATTGAAAGACAATAAAAATATACAGTGTAATATCAGCTGAGTACTAATCAGTGTTAATTACTGCCGGAGAATACATAGAGGGTGAAAAATAACACCACCAAAATGAACCCTAGGTACTACAGTGGGAACTCAGTACGTTCCCAAAAATTTATTTAGCTTGGGATGTAAACAGAGAACAACTTAGTCGGAGCCATCCGAGTTGTAATCTTCTCCTTTACTTCTTTTGGTAGGCGGGGCTTCCAGGACTTCAGATGAGACCGATACCGGAGTGTCGGAGGAGCTATCTGCATAGAACAAGTGACAGTGTATGATAAGTCAATGGCCACTTCTGACAGTGAATACATCTAGTTCTAGTAAATAACCAACCAAAGCACACTAGACAATCAGAAGAACTCCATTCATGTTATGACCCAATTAATTATTGTATTCAAACGAAGGGGGGAGGGGAGGGAGGAATGTTTATATTAAATGCCCAACTGCAATTTAACCATTTTTTTTACATAACAGTTTCTCACAAATTTGTGTTATATTTCATCAGAGCCAACTTTAATTTCATATAGCAAATTAATCAACAGATAGCTAAAGAGGTGTAAATTTGCTAATAATTGTCATTGTTAATAATTTTTATCAGTACTATTACATTATATTTTACATTGTGTAGACATGTCATCATTACTACTGATATAATGACCTATTGCTGACCTTGGCTGCTGGCAGGAACTTGCTGGTTAGTTGGTATCATGGAGGGGAACATGAAACTGGCAGGAATATTGGGAGAAGGCAGAGCTAAAGGAAATTAAAAAAAAAGACGGTTAATTTTCACATTATCAAGCATTTATATAATTCCTTCCTTTTTTTATTTAGAGTATAGGATTTATATACTTACCAGCAAACATGGCTGACGAGGGGTAGTTGATGATACTTCCTCCTTGCAAAGAACCCCCACCGTCAGAACCAGGCTTTAGGTTCTTAGTGGGCGTGGCTTCGTTCACAGGGTGCTTAAACGGCTTCGTAGGAGAAACCATTCCTGGGGGGCTGTTAAAGTTGAAAATTGAAGAACCCCCAGGAGCAGTTGGGGTGGTTGGAAGGCCAGGAGATGCTGAAACAAGGAAAGTTGCAATTAATGAAGTTAAGTTGAAGGGTTTAAAAAGTGACAGTTTTCAAATTTCTTTCCCCACTTACTGTCTGTATAACTCACTCACCAGTAGGAGCCATGAAGAATCCAGGAGAAGGTGGGATGAAGACAGGATTCATTGCCATCATATGGTTGCCCAGTCCGGCTGCGTACGTTGTGAATGCGGCGTTGCTGTTGCTGTTGTTATTGTTCCTGTTTCCGGCATCTGCACCGGCATGGACGTTCATGAAGGAGGCGTGGTGCTCACCGTTGTAAGGCGTCATGGAGTAGGAGGAGTAAGGCGGTCCTTGGCTGTGCATTGTGCCAGCCACCTGCACGAACGGCATGGCTACAGGGTAGAGGTGAGGGCCACCTCCCCCTCCGATGGCTGCGGGAGTCAAGGGCTTCGGCTTGTGGATATCTGGTGGGTTGTGAAGCTCGTGCTTAATCTCCTGGTGAGGGTGGAGCCCGTCATGCATTTCAGGAGAGAAGGTGAAATATGAAGCAGAGTTAGAGGCGTGGTCGATATCTTGCCCCTGGGGAGGTGGCTGCTGGGAGTGCTGGTCTTGCCCCGGTTGTGGGGGCGGCTGAAGGGCCTCGTCTCCACTGGAATGGCTGCCGACGCTAGCCGTGCTTCCCTCGCCATCTATAGCTGGGATTTTTCGCACCATGTCCCCACCAGGGGGCATGTGATGGTGGTGATTGTAACCTCCATCCACTTTTGTCGGGGAGACTAGAGCATTGGCCATAAAACCCGGGTTCCATTTGGTGGTGGTGAACCCCTGGGGGGTGAGAATGGCAGGTGTGAAAAGAGCCGGGGAGCGAGGATAATTAGCCGTATAGAGTGCTGGACCAATGTGGTTCAGAGGCCCCGGTGCACCTTGACCTTTGGGAAAGGAATAGAAAGCCTCTAAGGAATCTGCTGCTCTTCTGAGAATAATTTCCTGTGAAACAGAATGAAATTAACAAGTGTTAAAACAATAATTTTTGTAACTGAAGTTTCATAGCAACTATTAAACTTGCTAAGTAACTTCTCCCTCTTCTCCTTGCCTTTGTACTTAATGGAAGATTGTATTTTAACAAGTGAAATCAAGGGCAGCTGATGAGGTGCTCAATTCAAAGGGAGTTGTGATTAGACTGGCACCCAATCTCCAGTTTTAATTTGATAAGACTTTATCATGACTTATAACTTGCATTGCACACCTTCAGTGTTGACACACTCACTTTCCTTTTCAGTTGCTCCAAAGGATCACTGAAGATAGTGACAAATGGACACTCTGGATTTCACTTAACCAGTTGATATGTTTGAGGATTATAACTACATTCATAGCTCTCCTATTGCAAAGTGCCTTTTTCTTTTCTTTATTGGCGAGCGAGACACTCTCAGGGGTAACACAATTGAAAATTGGGGATGTTTGTTTGTTTATATATGTGTGGACGTACGTATGCCATTTTGTACTTTGACCCTCGTGTATTTTTGTGTTCACTCCGTGTTCTACCCCGTCCCAAGCTTCACTAAACAGAATCCTCCGGTTTAGGGATCATTACCCGTATCACCCTAGAAATTGAATTGTTTACCGCTTTGAATTGTTTTGCGGGTGCAGTTAAAACTCAAAAACTTATGGGAGCTCTATTTCTATTCGAGTTAGTGGCGGTGGTAAGTTAATATGCTATTTGTCACAGTTATAAGTATTTACTTGAAAATTCATTGTCCACTAGACGAACCACAAAGGTAAGTCTTGCGTAGGTATGTTCAGTTGTGTGAAAGTATTGTGCGTTACAACTACTACTAAGAATATCACAAAGAAAAAGTTTAAACAATGTGACTTGATTTTGTTGCTTCTTTTTCAATTCAAACAGTTGCGGGGAGCGGTTACTATGGCATTGAATCCACTTTACCGTATATACGTAATTTAAAAACTCAACTTTATTTTAGTAGCTTGAGTGTTGGTAGTTAAAATCAATCGTTTAACAATAGTGTAGTTTAAGGCTCGCTCGCCATTTGTGCTCAAGCACACCACTAGTTTTATTTATTTTATATTCTTACGATCATACCTTAGGAAGACTGTCAGGATCTTCATGGCTCCTCAGTACCCTTTCTATTCTGGCAAAATTGTGATCAAAAGAATTCCCATCTGGTGCTGCAAGTCAAACATGAGCATCATAATCATAATCATCAAAACATTATAACTAGAACGCAACCAATTGAACGAACTATTTCTAAGAGTGCATGGATTACTGACTCACAGATATAGAGAAATTTCCCCGGGTTGTTGATGCAAAACTGGCTACCCTTGTACACCAGAGTGATGTCCACCTCCCCCGGCCTGGGGCTATGGGGAGTCCTCACTGCTATGGCGTTGGAACTCAAAAGCTAAAAAACAATTGAGAGCAGAAGCAAAGAAAGAAGATAGAGATAAACCCTCGTGTCAACAAAATCATATAATACGCTGTCAACAGTTGTCAAGAAATATGGCAATGTTTTCACAGGGCCTTCATTTATCAGGGCTACACTGGAAATTATTATCTAGTAACAACCAGAGGTAGGTTACCACAGTTACACTAGTTCTATGGAAAAAAGACTCAAAAACATAAACACAGAAAGTGATTAAAAAGGGAGGAATGGGCAGAATTTGTGAAATACGGAATAAAAACACCAACAAGAACTTGATAATAGAGCCATGTCTTCCACTTTTCCCGTTATATCAAATCTCTAAGGAAACCTCCAGTCTCATTGGAGTTTTATCAGAGATGCAAACTCATAACAAGATAAACAACAAAGATGTTTTTTTCCTTTGCTTTACGAAAGAACCATGCGAACCAAAAGGTCGAACAACTACCCTGAGGGCGCGCACGCATGCACACAAATGCATGAACATACAGTATTAGCTGCCAGTAAGACTATTCTTACCTCTGAGCTGGCAGGCAGAGTCCCAAACACAACTTCAACTCCTTCATAGAAGTTCATTCCAACTATGCAGAGCCTCGTGCCCCCAGTAGTCCAACCCTCTGACGGGTAGACAGTGATGATGTAGGGTTTACCTATAAAGATACCAATAAAATTGTTCTAGCGACAATCTGAGCTAGTTCACATGTCACGCGATAAACAATAGACCACACGCCAGTCAGCTAAGTAACCATGCAAATTGTTTTGTTTTTGTTTTTGGATTAGTACATAAGCCAACCCTTAGTCATAATTTCGAGAACTCTCATCACTTAAAGTGAATGCTTATTTGTACGGAAAAAAAAAAAAGGAAATATATTTCAGTTCACACCCCACTCCCCAAAGTTAATTAGCATGGAAGACTGGACTGGACTAATATTGTACCCCATAAAAATAATAAAATAAAAATAGGTAAAATGAAACCATGGCCAACTAACTTCTCCTTTAATTAAACGGTTCTTAAATTTATTAATTTTCTTGTGATTACTTCGTTTTATTCTCTAATATGCTGTCACGTTTACATTGTGTGTCATTGGAATATGAACACAAACTTCTACATACTGTTTGACTCACCATCTCCTACCACAGATGCTTCCCGGCCAAATGCTGGAGTTCTCCTGCCATGCTTGGAGTTATTGTGAACAAAGATGGCCTCTGAACTGGCTATAGGAGGTCCAGAGATGCTAAAAGAAGAATACAAGGCCACCTGAGAAAGAGAGAGGGAGAGAGAGTTACCACCTCAACTCACAGAAATTAACACCTTATAGATTATCAAAGAAACTCTGATAAGATAGAAAGCTGAACGCAAGACAATAATAATACAAAATTAAAATGAGAGAAATTTATTAAACACTCAAAATGTGCACCTGGAATCTTCTCCTGGAGTCCTTGGGGTTCCCTGCATTTTTTAAACAATTCTGGTTGCATTTTACAAAGAACTTCAGCCGATATCTATCAACAAATTACACATACACACACACACTGTAATTATAAAAGTATGACAAATTAGTATAGAAAAACAGTCTTTATTGTGCTAAATTGAATCGTAAATAGCTGCATTGATGAAATCCATGTAACATAACACAACCCCCTCAAAGTGAAACTGATCCTCCATCTTTGCATCGAAGCATTAATACTTTCAATAGAAACTGAGAGTAAAATATTAGTATCCAATACATCCAATAAACTCAAAACATTCACTAATTAGTCACGCTCTCGTGCGTCCTATTCTTCGCCCCTTGCCGAATCACATGATGTGCAGACATGCCTTTACCTGTCGATGATAATGGGGTCAGACGGCGTGTCGTTCTTGTTGCCGCACGATCGGTGTTCCAAGCATCGGCTGCAGATCAATTCGTGAGTCAGCAAGACTCGGCGGAAGTCTGGATTCTTGCATGTTCCCTCGTATGGTACAATCTATAGTGACAGATACATACACACACACACACAATTTTTTTTGTAATAGAACAGAACCATTATGTGCATTATGTGGTGAAATGCTCTTGAAGTACAACTATTATTTCACTTGCCTGTTTAGTGGAGGAGTCAATGAGCCTAATGTAGAGTTCTTCATCTTTGTGTGTGCCATCTCTGTACAGGACACTAAGCTTGTATATGAGTCCATTACGGTACTCTTGTCCATTCTAGAGACAGTAAGTAGCCATAAGAACCAAACAACAGCCATTATGATTCTACATTTTTTCACCCTTCCCCTCTATTGCATGCATATTGGATTTGGTAGCTGTACTAAATTAATTTACCACTGTGGTATCGTAAAAGTCCTTGAAGACAGCTCGATGGACTTCCACTGGCTGGTTGGCACTGTCATACATGGAGATGACAAAGTTGAAGAAGTTGCTCTTTCTCATATTCTCCGGAGGCTGCTTCTCAAAGCTGGCAGAAATCAACTGATGGCGCCTATTAAAAGAGAACACAAATAGCACACAATACCCAAGGAGTTGTGGTTAAGTACACATTGTACAACTAAATACAAATCATCGAGTGATATAGTACTGAGTCTGAGCAGGTCAGCAGAGCCATTCCTCCCCTCTGTTGTTGCAAGTCAACCAGAAAAAAAAGAAGGCGTGTTTATGATGGCAGCTGTGATATCAGAGCTACTTTCCACCCACCTTACAGTTAGACTTATGAATATCTGTAGCACACAGCCGGCTTATTATTAATAAGTGATTTAAAGGAATTGCTTGTCCTTATCTCATTCGCTCAACAAATCTTATTGACCATAAACACTATAGACTTTGCTTGGTCAGTTGTAACAATTCAGGGATTGCTCCAAGCTATAGTGGACTATAAACAAAGACATTGATCTGCAGTCATTGAATACACCAAATTATTGCTACAGGGGTTCATAAAGCGCCATATTTATGATAACTGCCATTGGGAGACTCAATACTTGCTGTTACTCCGTGGTAACATGCTTTATGGTCAGCTTTTGTAAACTACCTTAAGTGGTCACCCTCTCAAGAGCCAACCACACAGCCTGGGAAGGAGGGAGGGCACTTGACTTGGTTCAAAACTGTAACTTCTGGGAAACAATCGGTACCATCACAAGCTGGCACTAGACGAGGGAAAGAGGTGTTGTGCACTTTAGCGCGCCCGTGAGGTGAGTTTCTCTCCAGGTCTATCCTCAGACTCTACATTATGTCTGAATGTCTGCTCAGACTGAAAAGTACATTCACTTTTGAGCAAGTTGGGCAGTGCCTGCCCACTTTCAAATTTGAGTTGGTCCACAACTATGGCTGTGTTGTCCCTCTCTTGGAAACTTCTATTCTTGTGGGACAATGGGACTAAACATGGTATTACACATTTTTTACAACAACAAAAAAAACATGGCCTCTAGATATAGCTGCAGAAACAAAACAACGATGAATGACATTCTTTTTCCCCCTCCATTGTTTGATATCTAGTGGATCAGAACAGGCAGCTTATATGGCAGCAATTTCTCAGCCAGCAGAAGAGGATCTAGTTAGCAAGATGGTTGTAAAACTATGCCATAAATGTCAAGTGGTCCACTTTTGTTACATGCATACTAGAGTGTGGTAAATATCATTTACTAGCATTTACTAAAGTTGATAACCTTCCTATCATACGCACACACACACACACACAGCCAGAATATACATTAAATAAAAACAACTCCAAATGCCCCCTGAACTCTTCTCCTTAACCCCTCCCACACATCTCATCCCTCACTCACAGTTCTCTCTTAATAAGCAGATAGAGCAGAGGTCATTATAAAAAATAAAAAATAAAAAAAAGAAATAAAAAAAAAGTGCTCCCACTCCAGGAAATATCATAGCCTGGTATGCTAACCACGCTATTTACAATCTAGGAGGCTATGAATATCGGACCTAGCAGCCGAATGCAGTAACCTTACCCTGGGTCTCCTGACACTGCACAAAAACTTATACTTGCAAACATTTTTTACTAAACCAACAAATCAAGATTGCATCAGGGCAGGTTGAAAGCCCAAACGTAATAATTTGTCCCTCCATTTTATATTCCCGTTAAGTCTTCCCACTCTACCTCCCTCTCCCGCCCCCTCCTTCTTACTCTGATGTTGAGACGGAATGATGATGGTTGCAATCAGCAGTAGATGAAACATGGTGGACACTCTCTGCGCCTTCAATTGGACTGGGTAGGCGGGCAATGCCGTCAATTGGACTGAGGCCATTGTAAGGGGAAGACACACTCTCCGGATAGCTCTACAATACGCATGACACAACATTTAGTAAATTAACAATACTTAAATTTTATACGTATACGTAAGGCGACTTGATATCGGCAAGAAAAATGGCTATAGCTATTGGGTTACAGAATAAAGCTGTGAATAATCCCGAAACACCTGGTTCCAAAATTCCTTTCCTTTTACTTGCGGAATCTTGATGAGTCTGTTCTGCTAAAGTTCATGCAACGGGAGATTAAAGCCTGTGAAATATTCATTGAAATTTGTTTTATTTTCCTGCCACCACACTTGCAGTTTGCTATGACCAAAGTTAGCCAACCGTGCGTGCCTGTCAGCTCCAAGCTGGAGGTCAGACATACCAGCAGATCATTCTCTGTACTGAAGGAGCGAATGAACGCCTAGGGAATGGATGAAGTCAATAGTAACCACACGTGATACCAGCGAATAATAATAATAATAAAACAACAAAAAAAAAACCAGCACATGTTTTGAATAGTTAGCTTCTACACACATGGTCTCTTAACTTCATTCTAAAGGCTCTCCTAACATTGAGTCAAAAATGGATGTTGTGCAAGGCCAGGGAGAAAGAGAACCAGTCAATACTATTTGTACAACACACAAGTTTGGTCCCTAGAATCATTAGTATACTTTTGGGGGTGTTTTATAAAATGGTCATTAGTGCAGAAGTGGAGTTTAGATAAATATACCACAGAGTTGACAAAACCCGAGAGCTAAGTTTGTCACCTTCAGGGCTTGGCCTGGAAAAAGGATGAGTTGCAGATGGCAATGCACACGAAACTTTCCAAAAAGATGTATAATAGACGCATGTATTCCTGACTCATGTCCTTCAAAAATTACCTTTCCTTAAATACCTATTTTTTTTTTTGTATTGACAATGAAGTATTGCAGAACTGCTAGCATATATGCTATTCTTCTAAGAGTGTCTTTAAGTTGCCAGCTTCAGTTCACCAACTCATTCTATTCTAGAAAGAAGGCAATCATTTACAAGGTGGTACAGTTATATCTTGAGGTTGCTTTAGGCTATAGATAAAGCATTACTGGGCGGGACCTGGAAGGTGATAGATTAGATAATGGCTGCTCTACATGAATGCATAGTGGGCCAGAAGTTACCCCAGGGCACCTTTCATCTTCCCTCTGCCAATGAAGTAGTCATCTTTTCTCTACCATAATATAATAGTTTGCACTAACTAGTAAGGAGCATATGATTTCAAAGTAAACCAGACAGAGGTCTCACATCAAATTTTAATTCTTATTAAGAGATACATTGATAAGTGGTGGAAATGATAATAAAATATACAACAAGAGTGTAACCCACCCCTTTTCAAGCTGCTGAAATCTAGACTTGGGTCCCCTAACAATCTACAGAAATGATCCGACTCAAACAACCTGATACAGTTACACAGTTACAAGACTTGCATTATAAAAGCTACTGTGCAGCAAAATACCGACTTGCACTCCATGTGCTCCTAAAAAAACAGGATTATTGTGTTTTAACGCATGGCTGCTCTGAGTAAACCAGATCCTCCCTCCATAAATAGCTACTTTCCCCCCCCCCCCCCCCTTGAATGGACAATATGCTTGTACACCAACATCGTTGCAACAAGCTTTAAACCCAGCATTGGGATATTTAACAACTTCCGACTCACCATGTCTGTTCCCAGTGATCTCTTCTAGTTCAAGTTCACCAGAGATAACCCAATGAGGTTCGACGAAATCTGACAACTGCTCGAGCACAGATGTGGGTGCAATGTCTAGCAAATTCGCAGCTGAGGCTTCGGTACCTGAGGTGCTCGCGAGCACTCTGCCACGCGATGACGGCGAGAGAGAAGCGCTCGTAGCCGGTCTAGCGGTGATTCACAGAGGGGCTCTTCAGTTCTTGCAAGGTTGGGTGGACCGTCGGAATGCTACCTCGGCAGCAGCGAATTTGAAGATAAGAATAGCAGCGCTTCGCTATATAAATACGTTGCAATAATACACTGCAGAGCTCTCTGGAACTGAACTCCACCCTTCATTGCGGTTTCTTCACGCATGCAATTGGGCGGCGCTTTAGCATAGCACCGAGAAAATTTCCAATTACCCACCACGTGAGCTTTCCACGTGGACTTCGAACTGTTAGAATTATACCACCGTTTATTGTTATCTGTATTGAATTTTCCTCTCGAGTCTCGTAGTGGCAATGGTAGGTGACTTTTAGGCGCTCCTGAATATATCATGGATAATTATTTTTAATTCTAGCAAGCTCCTATAATTTTATTGAAAGAAGGTACGGACTCCTCTCAGGGGAAATCCCAGATTATAAGTAACATCAATGCCTGTGAAGTGATCGTTGGAGCTATTGGCTCTACTCTGGGGCCTCGTGGGATGGACAAGTTGATAGTGGATGGACATGGTATGTTTTAGGTCCCCCCCCCCCCCCAAAAGTAGTTTTTGAGACTTGGGTTTAGAATGCAAAATTTAATAATGTGGGGGGTGGGAGTGTGAGAGATAGGGTGATGTGTGTGTGGTAGTACTTAGTAAAATAGACCAGGAAGTAGGAAGCAAGAGGAAAAGGAGGAAACACATTTACACAGCTATTTAACAGCTCAGCACTTTATTGACCACACCCTTCTGACCACACCCCTCAATGATTTGTTGTAAAGGTTGTAGAGCAAGGGTTACCATAGTGGAATTGAATTAGACTAGAGAAGTGATTAATGTTTAGTTGTGGGTTCTAAAAGCACATTTTAAAATAGAACCTTAATCCTATTATTCTTGGCAATTTAAGATGGTATTGTCTAACTTTTTGTGCAGTAGATACCTTTACTGCAGGAGAGAACGATAGTTTTGCTCAATATAATTATTGTAATGTGAAGTTAATATAGACAGTTCAATGCACATTTGAGAAGCTTTTGAAAGTTACATTCGTTTTCCTCTGACATGGTGACCTTTAACCTGATACAATGACCTTTGACTTGACAAGCAGGTGGTCGTGCTATAGTGTTTCTATGTATTTATTATTTGAACATAATTTTTAGAGAAGTTCATTTGACACACTGTGTATTTTTTACAAGGTTGTCTTGAAAGAAATGGACGTGTTTCAACTTTTTTTAAGTTTGACTGTTAGACTGAAAAGATCAGGGTGTGGGTGCAGTAACTGATAGAGTTGATGGCTAACTAGTGTGATGTGATAGAAGTGTTGGTACCCTGCACAGTCATTCAAACTGGAAATTTGGAAATTTTAGTGGGGAGAAGGTAAAGGGGCTTTTAAGCTCCGTTTAGACCATGCCCATTTTAGATTTAATTGTCTTGTGTTAGCCATGCATGGTGTGAAGTGCTGCTAAGTTGGATGGCTGCTATAGGAAAAATTAGAATTAGAATGCACTGGCTTTGGCAAAGAAGACCATTTACCATTGTAGTTCATTTCACTAAGATTTATAAAGTGCAAGGGTTACCTTTTCTGAAGAGACTCTCTGGTCTCCTCTCCTCTCTTGTTCTCTACGAAACCCAGCTTCCCTAAATGATATTGTCATTACCTTGAAGTTGTTTACATTTGCCTCTGCAGGCAAGACGACCATTTCCAACGACGGTGCAACTATCATGAAGCTACTGGATGTGGTGCATCCTGCTGCCAAGACTTTGGTGGATATTTCTCTTTCGCAAGATGCTGAGGTATGTGAACAAACTATTTGGGGAGGGGCGGAGGTAAGAATGAAGGGCGCATAAAGGTTCATCAGTGGAGGACGGTTTGCATGTTGCAGTGTCAGTGAGTCGTGCTTTATGTTGTTAATTGATCAGACTATCGAGGTATTTGAAAAATTTTCCCCTTTCTTTTAGGATGCTATGTATCATAACGGACTTGTATTTGACAGAGTGAAGTATTTGAATGAGATGATCTTACTGGACTTAAGGGGGACTTTGACCATAGAAATTGTGGTTTACACTTTTGGTCATAACTTAACTATACATCAATGTTTATTTTTACTTTTGGGCTCAAAAGATTGCCCATCTGAAGCTCTTCAAAATGAGCTAAAAAAATGGGAGGAAAACCACACCCTCCGAAATCCTACGATTTCAACGTCAAGAAAACCCGTACCCACTCCAGGACGACTTAACCCCTCCTACTTCAACATTAAGACTTCAAACTTCACACACACATTCCTTTATAAATTATTTAGTGCGTGAATTGAGGGATTTTTCTAAATATTCATTGTTGATTTTATATAATTTTTTTTTTTTTAAAACATCAGTTTTCTATGATAATGTGAAAAAAATAAACATAACTTCAAAAATATATATATATTTAAAAAAAGCTCAGTTCACGCACTAGAGTGGAAAAAGAGCTTTCAGATGATATAAAAACATAACTGTAAAAAAATAGTGAGAGAAAGTTATGATTTTTAGAAGATTGACAAATTCCACTCTTGAGAAAATTGAGGTTAACCACAACACACGTTACTCCAGCTGATAATGCCTGTAATAGAAGAAAATAAGGCATATAATGGAGTTTCCAATGGAAAATAAGTATTTACTATGTTACCTTGTGAACATGGGTCACTCCACAAGAGTTCCACAATAACATAGGCCAGCCAGATGTGTCTGTCTGTGTGTGTGTGTGTGTACATGATTACTGTATCGGGCTCAGAATTCGAGGGTCTTGATTATCATCCTTGCCCAAAAAAGCACCCAGGTTTTTTAGCAAAAACAGCTCTGGCATTGACAGAAAGATGGTCCACGTTGTAAAGATCAGTTGTGTGATGGAACCACCCACACTGGCAACTGAAAGTTACACGAGAAACCAACCCCCGCCTAACACTGCTGTTCTCTGAAACTGTCAAGGGATGCCCATGGCAGTGATGAAGCTGCTCTAAGGCACCACTCAACTGCCCAATAGAGCAAATAATATTTGCTGACTTGGGCCTGTCCATTCTGACAGTTCCAGAACTACTGTTTGGAAGCTCAGGAGAAGATTTACTACCACTGGGACGCAATACAGTAGTAGAGCGCCCAGAAATAAACCCAGCTGAACTGCCACTAAGTTTTTGCTTACTTACTGAAGGTGGGATAGCCTCCGTGTCAACCTGTGGAGACTCTACTGGAGCCATCAATTGTATCCTGGTGCCTTGGAAGACTCTGGGACGCTTCTTACACTACGTTTGTTCCCCATAACGCGGGTTATGGAAGAAACTATCAACTCGAACAAAATAAGAAACAATGGCAAAGGTTCGATCGAGGAAAGAACGCGCAACGTGCGCAGTCTCCCCCACTTATTCCAATTGGTGTGCAGTTTACGTGGTTACTTAGCTCTTCCTGTGTGCTTTATTTTGAACTATAATAACCTGTACTTTGTAAACAAAGAATGAGCGGTACGCGCTATACAAACGGTAACGGTAAGACATGAAAGATTGGATTCTTCCCGAGCGGGTGATACAGTAAGTCTACAATAAGTAGGGGTGACAAATATAATCATAAATAAATAAAGAAATGTCCAATTGACTTGAAACTTCGTGCACAGCTTCATAATGTTTCAACCAACTGAATAAAAATAAAAAATAAAAAAAGTTAAAAAAAACAAAAAACCCAATTTTTTCTATGGTCAAAGTCCCCCTTAAAATAAAGACCATATAGTATATATATATATATATATATATATATATGTAATCGTCGCCCCAATCTGAGGGAGAAGCCCTAGTGATAATGTAACTATTTTATACCTAGTCACTATTGCGAAAATTTCGAATTATTACTGATAACCATCTTGATCTTGCATACAAAGCTAGTAGGAAAACTTACTAGGGAATAACATATTTAATCCATGGTTGTTACCACAGCAACTGCTATGGTATAAAATTATATCAATTATTTGAGGTTTTAACATTGAACTTTTTTGAAAATTTTATTTTCTTCTTGTATTACTGACTACTGGCGAGATTTATTATAGTGTTTGCACATCCAAAACAATTTATTCATCTCATCTTTCTAAAATGAACCTCAGGAACTAAATACGATCACAAGTTTATAAGAAGAAGATAGCGAGACGATTTAGATGGTTTAAGTTATTTTTTGTTGTTGGTGTCACCGGTGTAGGCTGGAGTCTCTATAAAATGTAGATTAGACGTTTGGCTGGCACATGCAGCTCTGTAAACCTGAGTGTTATAGATGACTTTTTCTTCCACTTGATTTCTTTCTCACTGTAGACCTTTTTGTTCACTTTCTTTGCTCTTTTTAGTAACAACTGTGCAAAAGTAAGTTTCTAGCATTTGTACTTGACTGAGCATAGTGACTGCGTAGAGGTTTATAAGAGGAATGACGTCAATGGCAAGTTAAAGTGCTAAAAGAAAAGTAGTGTCTCCTTGACAACACCGAAGTTGCATACACTGCTCTTGTTCGTACTTATGGCTTCAGTAAGCCTCACTTTCCCAATGGGTGTAAAGTCTGAATTTTTATTGTACAGCAGGACTTCAAGAGTTATGAACCCCACGGGAAACTAACGTGTTAGTACTTGATAACTCTAATTACCGTATATCTTCTCTTTACCATATATCTTCTCTCTTGAAAATAGTTAATTTCCAGCAAAATATTGTGCTTCAAACGATAGTTAACAATTCCTCATTTCTATTTTCTTCCTAATCTGCAACCTATGTTTCCATTCTGTGGAAAGTGTATTCCTCTAGCATTTTTTCACCACCATGTTGCTAGCCACGCCTGAACTGGAAGCTGCAGGTAGAGAAATAAAATAGCAGCTGAAATTTTGAGTAAAAGGCGGGCATATTAACTGGGTTCTGTAACTATTGATATTAATGGTGTGACTGAGCAAGTTTGTTGATTAGTCAGTTTATGAGTGTGGGGTTCGTAGCTCTGATGTTATACTGGATTCATTGTGAGACTTTATCCTCCATGGTTAATCAGTTTTTCGGGTATGATTTTAATAGTTATTTATTAACCGGATAAATTTTCTGGTACTAATTTTTATTTAAGAACTGGATAATTTTTATTCCTGAGGCCATCAATCAAACATTTTTATACACATTTTCCATGAAATACTTCGTTGTTTGAAAAAAGCCACATGTTCTGTTTGTCTTTTTGACACCTTCTGTTTGCTGCCTGGTTGTGTGCATGGACTAGTTCTAGTCCCAAAGGCACAGAAACAAGTTGTTGTTTTGTAAACGTGCGTGTCACAACGTAAAACAAATCAAGCATTTACAAACATGACACTTGAAATACAGGTGAATACGTACATGTGAATGGTCTTGTTTTGAAGTGTTCTGTGCAATTTACAAAAGAAAGGGACCACATAAAATGGCGAGAGGTTTTTTTGGTGGTGATTTATAAGTTTCCCTGGGTTAGGTTATATCAATGCCTTTTTCTCTCAGAGAATATGTTATCAAAGTTTTACCTTCCCTTCTAACATATCCTGATTGATTAAATGTTGAACAGAGCTGTGCTGAAGAATTTCTTTTTTTTAAGTATCTGAGGTTTTATAGGTCCTACATGTACATGGTGTTTGAATTTTATCCTTAAGTCTGAACTGGTAGGAAAGCATTTGAACTTGAAGTAACTTTACTACCAAGGAATTATCAAGAATTAGTATTCCTACACTTAGCAACAGTTAACTTTGAGAATTTCAAGATTAAGCTTTTATCTATTTGCTTTTTTAGAGTTGTGGATAGTTTTGACGAGAATAAATATCAATACATTTTTGTGTTTGATTGCTTCTCAAGTGATGGGAAGTTTGGAAAGAAAAACAAGGTGAAATATAAGAATTGTTGAAGATAATAGCAGAGGTCAGACAGCGACTAATAGTTGGAGAAAGTTTAGCTAACTGTATTTCTTCGTAGTTGAGCACCACTTGTGTGAATCATCAGCACTTCAATCCTTTGCTGCTTTTCAGTTCATTGCTATACCACAAAATCACAAAAGTGGCCCAATTTTTAGACAGATATATGACGGGTTTAATCGTATTTTTCACTGCTTGAGGACATCAGAGGTGTTTACCTAGAGTTGCACTGATTTAATAATGGCTGATAACCGATATTTGCTTGAAAATATCTGCAAATACCGATATGATAGTCTAAAGAAGGGAATGCTAGAATATGATGAACCACAACAATTAAAAAAAGGGAAGCCCCCAACCCTCACTAGCTAAAAAGCTGTCCCTGGGAGTTGCTAAAGGCACAGGTCTGCAGCTACCTGTAGAATATTGTAGAATATCTGCTAACTTATTGAGTATCGGTTGGATATTGGCTAGGGTGCTATAGATACCAAAAAATAATTATTTTAGAGTTAACCAGCTGATCGATACAATTATTGGTGCAACTCTGTTACCAACATTGAGTAGCAGGTGATTGGATTCTGAAAGGATATTTGCAGAAAGAAAAAACTCGTTTAGGGTGGCCGCACATAGCAACGTGCACTTCCCGTAGGTAGATCCGGATATTAATTTATTTTCCGCCAATATTAATACCCAAGCAGAAACAATCGCGCAGTAGCAGCAAAAGTATACTTCACGAAGTTGTGGTGTCTTAGCTTGAGGTTGTCTCATAGCTGTTTACAGCAACACTCCATACAGTAGTTCTCGTCTGAGCTCACGCGGCAAGGTGCACCAGGCTGCCTCTCTTCCTGTAGTCGTTGTTCAGGCTCTGCGCATCTGAGCTCGAGGCAATGGATCCAGCAGGCTCTATTTCTGAGGCGCGAAGACTTCCCAAGCTGCACCTCGGGCTATTTCCAAGAAACTGCCCTCTCTTCTGACTCTCTTGTTATTGTTGCATTGATGTTTGTCTACTCTTGATATAGGCGGGCTCTTTTTAGGACCAATACAACGAACTAAAAAAATTGCTCGCGTACTGGAGTACAAAAAAAATGGGGGGCAGGGTTATTTAATAAGAATTGCGAGTGGAATAAGTTTCCAAATTTTGTATCAGTTTTATCTTAGAATCTAATGAGAATGACAATTTTTTTTACACACAGGTAAACCTAAAAAAAAAAAAAAGAACTGTAATATTGAAATGAAAAAGAACTCGTCTTGCAGTGGAGTCTCGGCTCGGCTAGTAGTGGACTGAATTGTGGAGCTCTAACTTACCACACCGCTCCAAAAAAGTGCTACAAAGTTTTATAATCGAGCCTCGATATTTCCTCCAGATTCGCTCCCAAATTAGTGAGCGGTGCCTTCGGCAGGTACTTTGTCCTTGTGTTGTAGTGGAGAAGCCCCTGAAGTATATAATAGAGTAATCATGCATAGCCACCATCAACAAAAAAAAATAAAAATGCGTAGGCGGTGTGCGGCCACCCTTAATCCGTCTAGATTATGATGCCATGTGGTATAGTTTTTGAGGAGATTGTTTTGATAGATAGGAAGGGATGACCCTTGCACTATCAACTTCATCCTTCTTGGGTTCCTTAGGCTTGAAGCCATTCTTAGATGGTTTTGAGGGTTTTATCTTTCTTCCTTTCTGTTCCTTTCTTCCTTCCTCTTGCTCTCTTCCTCCCTTCTATCTCACTCCTCCTTCTATCTCACTCCTCCTTCCCAGGTTGGAGATGGCACTACATCAGTGGTGCTCCTGGCTGGTGAGATTCTGAGGAACTGCAAAGGTTTCATTGAAGATAATGTCCACCCTCAGGTTGTGGTGAGGGGGCTGAGGAAAGCCACTCAGCTGGCCGTGCAAAGAATACGGGAGATAGCATTCAAGGTCAAGAAGGATGACCCTGCGTAAGTAACCTTGCTTGTGGGGTTTGGTGAGGGTGGGGGGAGGAGGATAGGGAGCATGGGTAGGTGTGTGGGTAGTGTACTTTTTTTTTGTAGTTTTTCTGTCAATTATTTCGTAAGTATCCTGAGAATCTCCACCCACTTTTATGGGTGTGTCCACTGTTAATGCATGGCTGAAAACATGTATTTGTGACAGCGTGTAGCCTGCTGAGCATCAAGGGTCTATGGGGTCCTGATTAGAATGGCCAATAGATTATTTGGTTTGAGATGATTTTGTAATAGCTGTGTATAGTAGCGCTGAGGGTTCACACCTGTGGTGCTTCATTTATGTTCAATGGGTTTTTTAATACTAATTTATTTATTTGTTTAATTTTATTTTATATATTTGGTAGTTAGTTCTTAAATTTTTGTTCTGATGTAGTCTTAACTTTGCATTTAGAATGGTCTAGAGGAGTCTGCACTCCACCCACCTGAATTAATTTATAAGCTGGAGGTTTTTTTTGGGGGGGGGGGGGGGGATTATTGTCCTGGGAAATTCATTATTAACCGACTACACGCGAATAAAAATTTTAATTGCGCCTTACGTAATGCGGTCACGGGCGCACGCGAGACACAGAGGATTGATTGCCTGGTGGGAGGGTGACACTAAATGAGAGAAAGAAGACGAACGGTTGAATATTGCCTCGGGGACAGTATTATCGAACGATAGAGTACGCTCTAGGCTATTGGGAAAGCATAAATTTGACGCTAAGGAGCTGTTCCCGACTTAAAAATAACAAAGTACTCGCACCATTTGGCAAAAACTTTTATGGCATCACACTGCGGCTCTTAGTAAGCACACTAGTAAAGTTGGAAGTATGGTTTCATGGCTGAAGCAGTTTGCTACTGGATCATAGAGGTAAGAGAAAGTGTTTTTGCACACATCTGTTTTACAATCAGGAATAATTTGTTGATATTTATTTAGGATGTGGATTATTTTGAACTGAGCATCTGTTATAAATTTTGTGAACAGAGAAGCTTTTTATTGGCTTTTGTGTATGAAAATGTGTACATCACAAATGAATGATAGAATATTTGAGTGTATTCAGTTTGGTACTCCAAGGTGTCTTTACTTTTGATGTGCTGGTAGGCTGCATTGTTGACAGAATAGTTGGTGATCTTACTATCAAGTGTAACTGGTCATAGCATAATAGAAGTATATGTCAGAGGGCTCCCTGCAGTCTCACCTGTTATATAACAATATTTATTTTTACTTTTTGCTATAAAGAATGTGGTTGAAATTCCTGTAGAATCGCTACCTTTCAGAATCATCAATTCCGTTCTCTCGGCAGAGTCCTTGACCATCTAGTAACTACTACAGTCACTACACCCATCAGCACTGAAGTCATTCTTCCTGTCATCAAACTCCTCATCACTACCACCAGAGTTATTGCCATCCTTGTCACTGCCATCCTTGTCACTGCCATGCTGTGCCAGGTCAAGAATATTGTCTTCATCACTAGGATGCTGAAGTGCCAGTGTTCCACTTGCCAAGATAGCTTTCTACTTGTCATATAATGAGCAGTTATAGCTAAAGTAATATTGGTTTGTAAAAAAATTATTCTGTGTACCTTTATTATTATTATGAAATATATTTTCAATTTATACTTTATCAGAAAGAAGTCTTATTGTTGTGACAAAATTTACTCAACATTTTCTTATGGCAGTCTATGTATTTTATAAGCCTAAAATATACTTACAACAATATAGAATCGTCTGCAATTGTGATTGGTGGCTCCACAAAGCTGTAGGGTGAAGTGGACGCGAAGACGCATTGTCGCATCCTCCGTGGTTATCGATTTTTCCAATTTAGCCGCGCGTACGCGTCAATCGGGGTTAATCGGTTAAACCTTCACCCTAATAACCAGTCTTTAGGCAGGTTAAAGGAGGAAGTGAATGTGTAAATTTGCCATGCCGTGTGACGAGGTTTAAGGACATGTATACCCCGAGGGAATTATGACTATGACGTGAATGTTATAATTCAGTTTGTATAACTGTAGGAATTAAGTATTCCACGTGCTCACAAAATTACAAATTACATGTGATATAGCAAATTAGTGATTTTACTGCTCTCCTTTTTTTTTTTTTTTTTTTTTCTTTTTTTTTCTTTTTTTTCTTTTCCCTCCATGATTGTATGTATATTTGTTCTCATTGTGTGTGTGTGTGTGTGTTACAGAGACCAGCGTAACTTGTTGATGAACTGTGCATCAACTGCTATGAACTCCAAGATGATAGCTCACCAGAAGGACTTCTTCTCCAATATGGTTGTGGATGCAGTGAGTCTGCTGGACTTCTCCCTACCTCTCAACATGATTGGCATCAAGAAAGTGCAGGGAGGATCCCTGGAGGTGAGTCCTAGGCGGTGACATGTGTGATTGCGGAGAATACTTGCGTAATTTTTATTATTATTAATATTAGGTATTATTGTTACAAGCTTCTAGACTTACCTCTAGCAAAAACAGTCTGGTTCTGAAGTTTAATTATTTATAACTTATCCTCGTATCCTATTGGGATAGGTTTCGAATAAGCGTTGGTTGAATTAAATGACTGACCTGCTGTCATTTCTGACTCTGAATGAAGTGGCTAATGTGAGTTTGTGTTAACTGAGCTGTGGAGTTGTGACCACATCGATATAGTGGCTGGTACATTACAGTAAGACACAATAGGCCGTTGTGGCTAATGGTGTTGCCCACGTGCCATGTTCCAGTTATATCTCCACTTGTGTATCAACGTAGGACCAGCACTTTCAGTCATGATTATTTACTTTCTTTTTTTTTTCCCCCCTTCTTTTTCTTTTGTCTGTCTTTTTTTTTTTTTTTTCTTCTTCTTTTTTTTCCTGTCTTTCTTTTTTCCTTCCTTTGTCTTGTTTCTGGCAGGAGTCTCGGTTGGTGGCGGGCGTGGCCTTCAAGAAGACTTTCTCCTATGCGGGTTTCGAGATGCAGAGGAAGCACTTTGAGAACCCCAGGATAGCCATGCTCAACGTGGAGCTCGAGCTCAAGTCTGAGAAGGAGAATGCAGAGCTGAGAATCGACAATGTTGAGGTATGCAACTCCAGCAGGCAGGCTATTGTTGTTGTTGGTGTATGTATATATATTTGGGTTTCGTGTGTGTGGGTAATTAGTAGTCTGGTAATGGGTCTCCGTACTACCACTAAGGCGTAGTTCAGGCAGCAATGGCGGCTCTTGTATGTTCAGTTGTCCGATATCTGGCTCTTCGTTATACATATCCAATAATGTGTTGAGAAGTTATTATCATTACTACATTATCAGGATATCATAGTATTTCTCTTCCAGTTCTAGTGGTGCATATTTGGGCTCAATTCCCAAGTGGGATTAAAAATATTGCGTTGGCATTCTTTTTTTCTTTTTTCTTTTATCTTTTGAAATTTCGTGGTGCAGTTTCGGACATCGACGTTCTCAAATATCCAATCTGGCCATAGCTGGAATTTTTGCCTCCTTAAAGCCATCTTTAGTCAGTAGAATACTGGAGCTTGGTGTGTTATTCTGATAGAACGCTAGTTAACGATAATAACGACCATTGTAGGCGGGGTGTGTAAGAGATGGAAATCCTCTCTTCTCTCCCACCACCCCCATTCCCCTTCTTTACCCCATTTGTGAACCCATAACGATTAAGACGAGACTTGTTTCTCAAGCTTGCTAGGGGTGAAACTGCCTTGCTGGTCTGCACAGCCTGAACCTTGGGTTTAGGATATGTCTCTCCTTCAGCAGCACAGTGTTCAACTTGCTTGAGCCAATAATACTGAATGAAAACTAAGTATGCAAATATTTTTGTGACAATTTCTGCTAATAGGAAAGGCTATCCTGAATATTTAGTCACATGATTGAGATGGCTTTTTTTTCTTTCTTTTTTTCATTTCATTCCTTTGAGCTGATCCTTTGAATAATCCTTTAAAGAATTTTTTTTTGTAGCTAACTTATGAGCTTTCAATAAGGATGGTAGTGTAACAGCACAGGTATGTTATATTCCAAGTGAAAATGTACCCCAGACCAGTTAGGCTCCTCTGTGAATGAGTGAATGAGTAAGTGTATGACAAGTTTGATTTCTGAGTGGGTGGGGTGACATGTGTGATATCTTTGTGGTAGAAATGGTCATCTTGTTATAACGACAGAGTCACCACGGACCAACTAGTTAGTATTGTTTCCAGTTCTGAGAAATGCTGCTGCCACCTTGGGATTTTGCATCCTTCCTCTAGTCCTCAGGTTTTGGCAGGAATTGGGAGCAATTTTTAGCGACATTTTGAAGGTGGCATCATTCTTGGAAACTTGGTTTGGTGGGTGGGCGGGTGTTGTTTTTAGTGACTTGTGGTTAGTGTTGGTGTGTGTGTGTGTGTACGCGCCTGTGTATATGTGTGTGTGTGTGTGTGTGCAGGAGTACCAGAAGATAGTGGATGCAGAGTGGACCATCTTGTACAACAAGTTGGAGAAGATAGTGAGCTGTGGTGCCAAGGTGGTGCTGTCGAAGCTTCCTATAGGAGATGTAGCCACCCAGTATTTTGCAGACAGGTGTGTGTGTGTGTGTGAGCGAGCATTTGCTCTCTCTCTCTCTCTTTTTATTTTTTTAAAATTTTATTAATTGGTATTTCTTGTAGAGATGTGTTTTGTGCTGGTCGTGTTGTGGATGAAGATCTCCAGCGTACAATGAAGGCATGTGGAGGTGCTATACAGACCTCCGTGGGATCTCTCACAGACGATGTCCTTGGAACGTGCCAGATATTCCAGGAAGAGCAAATTGGAGGAGAAAGGTTGGAACATAATTTGTTGCCATTGTTCAAAGGCTTGTTCCTAAGTCCTTATCTTAATCAATAGTTCATGAATCAAAACTTCGAAATACAATTAACTTCGCCTAGTAGTTAGGCAGCTTTACCGGTATTCCTCCTAATGTATTCCTGTTAATTACCCATTGGAGAGTCAGAGCTGGTCCTGTGGCTTGTGGTTGCATCCCTCGGGGCAGTCGTACGGCAGAGTGTGGCAATTGGTCCCCAATGGCTCTGTATGACCACGCCCCTTCCCCTATCCAGGTGCATAGATATCCTCATTCACGCGGATTGTCAAATACCCAAATAATGCCCCCTACTCCCTATAGCTTCTAGCTCATGCCCACCTTGTTTCTCTCTCTCCTAATTAATACTTCCCTTACTCGCTGCTGCTTGGTGCCTGGAGGTGGCATGGGCTACATCTTCTTTTGCTGTGTTAAATACCTTAAACTACATACTAATAATGTCTCTGGGGTACATTTTCCTCATGGTTGCTATACTCTTAATTTAAATAAAAGCACCGAGTGTATGTGGATTGCCTAACCCTCAGAATGTGTGATTTGGTTCGTTATCCCACCTTCTTGACACCTTCCTGTGTGTGTGTGTGTGTGTGTGGTGAGTTGCTAAGTGGTTCACCCTCTGTGTATTGAATTACAACATTTCCAAACATCACTCTATGCTATGAGAGAGAGTTCCGGGTCTAGTGTGTAGATGGCAGGGCAGGTCTAGTTCACGGCAGGTCCAGACATCTGTGTTGTGTGTGCTCTTGTTTGGATAGATAACAAGGTCTTAGTGTCAGTTTGGAGAGTGAGCTATCAAATGTCAGCCATGGTTGCCACTGCCTCAGCGAGGAGACAGGCACTTACTGGGAGAGCACATATTTCTAGTGTGTGCATGATCATGTTTGTATGTGTGTGCATTTTTACTAGAAGTTGCGACTACTTACTGAACTCTTAATTGTTCTAATAAACAGGATGTTGTTATGCACAGCAATTCTTTCTGTTCTAAATTTCAGAATTGTTTGTAGAGTATTATGTGTGTAGTAAGTGCTAAATGTTTGCATTGTATTATTATTATTATTATTATTATTGTCATCATCATTATCATCGTCATTGTTATCGTCATCATTCTTTCTTTTATAGGTATAACATCTTTACTGGGTGCCTTCAGGCTAAGACTTGCACGCTCATCCTGAGAGGCGGGGCTGAGCAGTTCATAGAGGAGACGGAGCGATCTCTTCACGATGCCATCATGATAGTGAGGAGGACCATCAAGAATGACTCTGTGGTGGCGGGTAAGGAGTGACAGTGTGGATGAATGTGGGAGGAGACTTGGGAGTAGGCAAGGTAGCATTTTTTAGAGTAATGTTTTTTAAAAAATATATAATATAATAATTGAATGAAGTATTGGCTTTATTGGTGAGACATTTACGTGGGGTAACACGATCGAAATTCCATGGTGTTTATTTATTTTATTTATTTGTTTTTTTGTGCTTATTTCTATGGTATGTGCGACCCTTTTTTGCCCGCGCTACTATTTACATAAGTGGGTAAAGCGTCTTGATAAATTAACAAAGTAGCGAACCTGTCGACCATATGAGTTGCTGACCTTGAAAAGCAAGCTACATGTAGTCATGGAGCAGGCCTAAGCACCTGAACTTTTGTGAAAGCATAGCGGCAATGAGATGTGAACTTCCTGAGCATGTGCAATGAATGTACCACTCAATATATTTAGGCAAGACTCCTGGTAGATTGCCTGTCTACTGTTTGCCAAGAAATGCTGTTACTATAGAGGGGATGTTTCGAACAAAGCATCTCATGCAATTTCTGCAACAAAATATGCGGAAGATCAGTTTCTAGCATAAGGTTAACTAAGTGGGTGGAGATTGTAAATAGGTAAGGGTCAGCATTGGTGACGTACAAAATGTTAAGACTGGATCACATGTTGGGGCTGCAGTTTATTCTTTCTCTCCCATCAGGTGGGGGTGCCATTGAGATGGAACTCAGCAAGTACTTGCGGGACTATTCCCGCACTGTGGCGGGTAAGGAGCAGTTGATCATTGCATCTGTGGCCAAGTCTCTGGAGATCATTCCTCGACAGCTCTGTGACAATGCTGGCTTTGACGCCACCAACATCCTCAACAAGCTCAGGGAGAAGCATGCCAAGGGTGAGCGAGTGGCGTTAATGGCTGATTAAGACATTGTGGGGGATTTCAGGGGAGGGGGTTGGGTTTGAGAGGTGGGCGGGTGGTTTAGTTACTTTCACGGTCATAGTAAGTCAATTTTATTATTCAATCTAAGATAATAAATTTATGCAATCTATATAATAGTTAGGCGCTGCTTCAGAGAGAACGACTGTATTTAGGGTCCCTGAAGGGCCTTGATTGTAGCGTCCCGAGCGCAGCGAGGGCGCTACACTTAGTGCCTGAGGGACCCTAAAAACGGTAGTTAACGACGGCGCAGCGCCTAACTAATTTAGAACCTAGCAACAGTTTAACAACACAATTGGAGGTACTCTACATATAGAAGCCCTGCCCTGAAGGCGGGGGCACTACATATAGATTCCTTCCCTGAAGGACCTAAGAGATTTAAAGTCCCTCTGTCACAATACAAAAACTACAGTAGCTATGTTCTAAAAATAATATAGCATTGTTATTGTGTTTACCTCACCTGGTCAGCTTGTTTGAGTAGTCACTATTGGTACTGTCTATGTGGGGGAGAGAAATGTGGAGGAGTGCAGTTAACTTAGATGTGTGTGTGTGTGCATTATCACTATATAGATCTTGTCGACTAGAAATTTCTCCACCTATGTGTGTGTGTGCGTTAGTGTGCCCTATGGCAGGTGTTTGGTACGCAAGGTATTTTATTGCTATGGCAACTATTTTTGTAATCTAATTACAAGTGTGGGGGTTGCGAGCGTTTCCTTAAGGATTTCGTAGAGACACGTCATTTTTAAATTTGTTATAAGTGCTACCAATAAGAATGCCATTATGTATTCTTTTGGGGAAACGGAGTGTGAAGTGGTTTGTCACTTGTGTTATTTGTTGGGGAGTATACATTATTATATTGTATTGTTAGTGGCATTGTATGACTCTTAATGTTTCACTGTTGCCACTTAGCTCTGTGTGCCAACAGTCTTGAGTAGATTTGCAAACTGAAACTTTGCTGGTAATTAAGTATAATGCATTCGGTTGGTATCTGTCACTTTGACACCTGCCCACTGCCGAGGATGGAGATATAAACTTAGAATGAAGAGTGGCCCGTATCGAGTGATGTTTGAACCTGCTGCTCTCTCTAGTGTATCACCTTTCTCTTCCCCACTATGATTACTATTGTTATTATTCTATATAATAATACACTTGCCTGTCAGTGATGATGATGACAGAGTATGTTCATGAATAATTCATAAGCTGAGTCGGGTTGGTAAAGCGTTGTCATTAACGACAGTGGTGCTTATAATTCCACAGCTGGGCTTGTTTGGTAGTGCATCGTAAGTAGCTGCGGTGGTGGTGTGTGTGTCCATGAATAGAGCTGAGCTTAGTTGGTAGAGCTGTGTCAGAATGTTGCTGTTGGCAACAGAGGTGTGTGTATTCATGAATGCCTATGTCAAGAAAGAAAAAAAGCAGATGATGTAATTAAATCAATGGCAGAGGATAAAAATACCTTATGCTACTGAATTCCTCATTTGCTAACGTTCATAGATCAAACGCCACTGTGGTGAAAGGGTTATTTATAGTAGTCTGTTTGTCATTCATTCATTCATTTGCTCTGTCAACAGCGGATCTTGAAGATAGTGGACTTTTATGCCTTGAGAGAAGAGGAACTCCCGACTAGATGATGATTTAAGTCCCTTTAATTTGCCACTTTTATCATAATCACGTGAGCTAATGATTTCTTGCTGCCCGTGGTAATTCTTTTATATCTGCCATTTTCATTGCTCGAGCTATATTGATACTTGATTAGAATAGCCAATAGATTATTCTTTTGGTTTGAGATGATTTCGTAATAGCTAGCTAGTATATATTAGTGTTGAGAATTCACATCTTGGTGCTTCATTATTATTAGTAATAACAATCACTTCTAAAATTATTGGGGATCCCAATTTTCCCCCTCTATGAATACCTGTGTTTGAATGAGTAATAGCACGGGTAATCGTGCTATTTGGGATTAATAGCACGAGTAACACAATTGAAATAGTATGAAACAAAGCTGAGTGCTATTTCAATGTTTTACGAGTGCTATTGATCCCTAATAGCACAGGTTACCTGTGCTATCACTTGCTAATAGTAGGCCAGCTTTTTTCTTTCTTTCTTTTTTTAATCATTTGCACTGTAGCTACACTTATCGTTCACTCACTATTTCTGTATTTTACAATTATCTTCCTCTGGAACTTCGTTTTAACCAACACTCCACCTAATCTGTTTGGGGAAAATAATCCGTCTAATACGGGTAGAAGTTCTGCGCTAAAGAATGGCATAGTCTCCAACTAGAATCAACTCGGAACTGTACATTTCCAAGGCTAGTGTTGCACGCATGCACACCTACCCATGCTATTCACTTTCCCTGTGTGATTTTAATAGAACAGCTATTTTCCCCATAGCAATTTATGCTTATATGAAATTTCAAGTTATCGCATGAAGGATGATGGACATAAGAGTGCCATTAATGTTATATGGAGGATCAGTGTGCTCATCTTACAAATACTCATAGCAGATGTATTACCAACCTGAAGTTTAATAATTAGCATACGAGTATATACTTACACAGCATTGCATGGTTGAGGGGTCATTTTTATTTTCTTGTCTTGACATACAACCTATCCTCTCACCAGAATAGCCTACTGGATTAACCCACAGGTCCTGGTTATTAAAGTCATACATCTGGTAAGGGTCGTCAGTTTAGAGCAGTCTTGTGGAGAGGTGTGTCCATTTTAAGGTCATTTGGAAAAAGGAATTGAGTATACAAGGAAGAATAACTAGACAAATTTATTTATTTGTGGTTTGTTGACTTGTTCGTTTATTTGTTACTTTTGTAAAGCATCAGTGTTGTAGTCTATGTATCTAAATAGGATATGGTATTAGTGAAATTAATGCACAGTGTACCAAATAGTGATCAGCTAAATTATTAAATAGACCAACATCATGACACAGCACGAGTTGTTTAATTCTGTCCTGGCTCTATAGTAACTAGTATATAATAATTATTATAATAGCAAATTTTCTCTATCATTATAATTATTTCAGCCGAGAATGACTGAATTATGTAATAATTGGCTTCTTCAGTATGTCCTACAAGTGACTTAGATATTGAAATCTTAATTCCAACAAATAGACTAAAACTGAGTAACGTAATTCATTGTTGTCTGTCAGTGAGCAAGTCTTGGTAGAGTAAGTATATCATGGTGATCTTCAGGCATTTGTGAATGAGTTTAAAACAATCCTTATTGAATGGTTCAAATCAACTATAAATATTCTATGAATGGTTGAGAAAGAAAAGAAAATTCACTTAGTTTGTTCATGTGTGGCTACAGGATTCAAATGGTACGGTGTGGACATTACAAGAGAAGACATTGCAGACAACTTTGATGCGTTTGTGTGGGAACCGGCCATGGTGAAACTCAATGCCCTGACAGCTGCATCCGAGGCCGCCTCCCTTATTCTGTCTGTAGATGAGACCATCAAAAATCCTCGTTCTGGAGCTAACCAACCACCTGGGGTTTTGCCAGGAATGGGGCGTGGTCGAGGACGACCGATGTGATTATGATGACTGCCATAACTTCTATTGAATCATTTCTATAGTCATCAATTCTTCACTAAAACTAGATATTCTATAGTGCAGTGTTAACTTACCATCTTTTTTTTTTTTTTAGTTCGTTTCTCGTAGTCATTTTGTTGAGAATAAAATTGTTTTAGCTGAAATTATGGTGGTGCTATAATTGGGTGTGTGGATTCGTCTGTAAGATACTGTGCTCTTGTTTATAGTGTGACATGTACCTGTATAGGTGGTGGTTGTTTTTCGTAATTCTTCAACCTCTATCGAGTGTAGTATTTCTTTTTCAACACGAGTGGTTCGAATTTTGATTTGCAATGTTATTGTTACATCTTATTGAAATACACATTTTTGGATAGCACTTTTTAATTAAAGAGCCACCAATGCAACTTACTACAGGTACACTCATGAGGTCTGCCTAATACTTGTTTCATGTGCTCAGTGTGATGGACAACAAATTCAAAGGAAAAAAACCTCTTACATGTTAAGTTTAAAGTCTGCTTTATGTCGGCCATAGAAAGTCAAATGATTTGTGCCATTAAAAAAAGTACAAAAGTGCAGTCACCAATGATGTGAACATAGAGAATGATAAACAGAGGCCCATCAAATGATTTCTTAATCTGCCAAACACTTGCTGTCTTGTCTTGCACTAGCAATGACAGAGTGAGTCCACTCTTCAAGATCATGCAACAGTGTTCTGGTTAATGAGGGATGCTGGCCAGACACATCTTCACTTTCATGTGGGTTTTTGCTGACATCAAACAGATTGAAGTCAACTATTTTTCCATTACTGTATTTGGCGACTAACTTGTAATTGTTATCTAGTATCACAGCCGAGTAGCTGTTGTTAAAGCTGCCCTTCACATTGAAGGCCCACTTTATGCTGTGCTCTGACTCTCTCCTTTCATATTCTGTACTGTTTGTTTTATTCAGCATAAATGGCAGAAGTGAAATGCCATCTAGCTGATGTCCTCTAGGGAGAGATTTACTTAGACCAAGGCTGTCCAAAACGGTGGGGAAAAAATCACTGGTCACAGCCGGATGCTGTGTTATTCTGTTTTCCTTGATAGCTGCTGGCCACTCGATTATGCCAGGAACTCTTATTCCTCCTTCGTGAAGTGTCCCTTTGTGCCCTTTCAATCCTGCTGTCTGTCCTGGTGAGCGAGCTGCAGGTCCATTGTCACTGGAGAACCACAGCATTGTGTCGTGGCTCATGTTGTAGTGCTTGAGTAGGGACCGGATTCTTCCCACAGCAGCATCTAGTGCTGAAATAGAGCTAAAGTAGTCCAACTCCTTGCTAGACAGAGTCCAATTGTCGTACAGGCGCCTGTAAGGGAGCACAGATAAATATCTGTTATGCACAGCATGAAAAGGTAGATAAATGAAAAATGGCCTGTGGTCCTTTTTCGTAAATTTCTGGTCTAGAAAGGACGAAAATTCATCCACGAGAAATTCAGAATCATCTTTGGTAATGATGTCTGGATGAGGCACCAATCTTCCTGTGGCATTTGCAGGTCCATGATAGTTCGTGCAAGGTGGGGGCCCCCTCTTGGCATAATGGCCCAGAATACACTGGGCAGCATCAAAACAAGCACAATTGGGAGCTGCAGTTGGAGCAGACCTTTCGGTCACTTTCCACGTATCAAAGCCATTGTCTCCAGGACTGCTACTGACTGTAGTGCTTCCTTTCAAAGTAGCCGGGCTGCTAGAAGTCAAGTCACCAAGGTGCCACTTTCCAAACACAGCTGTACTGTAACCGTGCTCTTTCAGAATTTCTGCCAAGGTTATCTCGGAGTGGGGGAGAGGGTATTTAGCAGGGGCAAGAAAGTCGGAATGTTTCTTGATGTCTTTACCGGCAGTGTTAGCCCTCCAGATACAGAACCGGTTAGGATTGCGTCCAGTGAGGAGAGAACCTCGAGTAGGCGAGCAAACAGGTGAGCTGCTGTAAAACCTGTCAAACCTGATGCTGTGCGAGTCCTTGGCCATTTCATCTAAATGAGGTGTGAATGCTCTCCCTCCATTGTATCCCACATCGCCATACCCGAAGTCATCTGCTAGCAGGAAGATAATGTTTGGATGTTTTGTCTTCTGTTCTGAGGATTCTTCTAGGGGCTCCAGAGTATCAGACTGCAAGTTTGACTTATTTGTCCAAGTGCCTACACAGTATACACAGATAACAATGGGATCAGTTGGTGTGCATACGCTACTTCATTTCTGAAGGGCAAACATTATTATTGAATTTCTAGATTAAGTTAAGATTTCTAATGTTTATAGGTAAATTATCTTCTGCTTCATTATAACAATCATAGTGTTTTTATTTGCAGCCACTCCCTCCATGCTTTGCTGATAAAGAGTATGTAAGAAAAAGTTCTTCTGCTGCTACAACTTTCAGGATTTGTATCAACCTGATTAGTTCTTCGCTCGAGCAACACTCCTGTGTTAACTAGCTAGACAATACATACCAAGGATACAGACGTGGTAATAGAGCATTTACTGAATCTCAATAGTGTGCTTATTGAAGCCAGGGCAGTGATAATGAGTTTCACTACCTTGTTAAAACTAACTTAAACTCTGTCAACTTTCAAGGAAAACATGCATTGCTCTGCTCAATCACTTTCTAGACTAACTAATTAGCTGCTTTAATTCACAAGCATGCAACATCCATTTGTTGAAGCTTAGCTATTACCTATACAAAAATACATTCTCTTTTAAATCGGTTACTTGTCCGCCCACATTCACTTCGCAGGCTAGCCACAAGCTGCACTACAGCTTCTTATAGCCAGGGTATATACTTACCTAAGAATATACTGACACTTAGAAGAAATAGAACCGCCACCATAGCGGTGAGTAAAACAAGAACGGCTGACTTCATCCCAGTCACCGCGAAACAGCGACTAAAAATTACAGGTACGGTATTCTTGTCGAGTATTACCGAAGTCGACATTTTCAGTTTATCAGTACACTACCGAGTGCGCGCGCAGGCGGCGATGGATTACATTTCAGAACAACACGCGCATGTGAAAATAATGACGACTGGATGTACGTGTACAACCCAGTCCCACCTCCAAGAAAAAGCAACAACTTTCCCTGTCTTTCTAAAAAAATTTAATTGTATATAAAGAAATCAATGGAACTGAATTAATCTGTACAACTACGAACAACAAAAGTTGAATTGAAAATAATAACTACTGTTTTAGGACTGTCACATAATTTCATCTGCTAGACTGTTGTCAATGAGAGTTCCTGGGCTGAGCGTATTGGTAGTGGCCACAATGTATGTTGTACTGGTCCTCCTCCCCAACTCCTGTAGAGCATTCACTTCTGAGAAAGTGACTCCTCCGATAAAATAAACCAGGATCACACGATCCTTAGGGGGCGGAGGAGGAGGCGGACTTTTGTCTACAGGATAAACAGGACCATTCCAACCCTTAACTGCATCCTCGAGTCCCTTCCAGCTCCTGTTTTTCACAAGGTACTCTACAACGGCACAACTAAGAGGTTTATAAGAACCACCGTAGACATAGGACATGTCCTTCGGAGAATAGACATCGTATGACCCAGGGTCTTTGGGAACAAGCTTCAGCACCTTGGTGAGTTGCTTGAACGCACTCTTGGCCCCTTTAACCGGGTCTTCATCTTTGTCATGAAGCAAACCAATTTTGTAGAGATTGCGGAAGGTGACGAGATGCTTGTGGCCATAGCTGTGAAGGAATCCTTTCTTCAAGCTCTGCAAGTACTTGGGCCTTATGCCATTGTTAGTTGTGGACATGAGGCAGAGCAGCTCCAGGGGAATTTGGTAGTACATCTGCCGTTGGATACACTCCTCTATGAAGTCAGTCACATGAGTCTTCTCCACAGCTTCCAAGATGGCTCTCTCGTACAGGAGTAGCCTAGAGAACTCTTGCCGCTTCATTTTCTCCGTGATGTGCTCGCTGACCTTGACGTGTATGGAAAGGGAGTCGTGTTTTTTCACCAGGTCTGGCAGTTTCTGCACAAAGGATTTCAGTTCAGGTATTGATGAAAGGGATTTCCCCTCAGAATAAGCAGCCTTCAGGCCTTTAGTGATGGCGGATAGCGTCTGTGGTACAGCGGAGAAGTGCAGGGATCGGATGACACTGAAGACCGGATCCTTGCTGTTCATGAGGACCTTGGAATCCTGCTTCTTACATGTGATGTCCTTAGAGATGAGCACGTAGCCACTCTTGATTCGCAGCACATCATCTAGTATCCCTTCGTACGTGAGCTGCCTGCAGAGGGGAGTGACCAAATCAATGCGCCTGTCCAGGAGGATTACTTCGGATATGCACCCGGCAGAGGCGGTCTGAGGAACTTTGAGGCTTCCCTTGAGCTGTGTGTACAACTCCCATGCCATCTTCGCATACTCGCCTTTCCAGTACACGGTTGGGATGCTTCCATACAGGCGTTCAATGGTGAGCAGTGACTTGGCGACAGAATGCAGCACCGTAAAGTCATCCTGAACGTAGAGATTCCTGAACGAGTCGAAACGCTCCAGAGAGAGCAGGTGAGCGTCGAGAGGGATCAGGTGGAGATCCCACTCAAACATCTTCACGTAACCGTACACGCCTTCCTCCTCCAAAAGGTAGTCACAAGTCTCGAGCTTGCGGGGCACAAAAATAATGTAATAATTCCTGGAATCTCTTTGTTCTTCTGTTTGGATGTGGTTAGCTATCCAGGTCATGGACATGAGGTCGGGCCTAGTGATGTAGAACCTGTGCTGGCCACCTGTGTTGAGGAATCCCTCCAGGTAGAAGATCTGCTCCACATTCAGCCTATGGGACAAGGAAAGGATATGAGGATGAAACGTATTTAATATATCTGTCTCCCAACAATAATAGTAACACTTAGTGGTATCTCCATGAGCTTTATGGACACCATTCTGCAAGCAGACCAGCTATATTGAATATTATACAATTCGGTCATTCTTGGCTGAAATAACTATAAGTAGTTTTTCTCAGTTTTAGCAGCCAAAATATATAAGCATATTATATTGAGTTTAAGTTTTAATTAAATATATATTATTGGCTGTTAAAACTGAGAAAACTACTAATATAATTATGCAACAACCCAGTGGTGCTTAGTGAGCTGCATTGTGTAGGCATTTGTGTGTGATGCTGATACACTCACAGGATACCAGCTAGTTCTTTGCACTACATAATTGTATGTAACTGATGCTATGCAAACACATCAAACAATAGTAAAAAAGATAACTCAGACCTCCAATGCCTAGCACACACACACACACACACACACACACAAATGACACTAGACACTGCGACGGACAGCTTCACCTTTGAGCACTTGAAGTTTGTGTAACAGGACAAGATAACATGTAAAGTGCACCTAATCAGCTCCGTACTGCTATGTATGGAAGACGGGCTAATTAGACATCAGGTGTAATGGGGGAAGTCTTTGAAATAGATACTTATTAGAGTCGGCCCACCACAGCAAAGATAGGTAAGCAATTTGTCTCTGGGCAGATTGAAACTACCTGGTTAATAGAACTAGTAAATTCCAGGAGTTATTTCAAAATTCTGCAAACAAAATAATAGTTGAATCTCGCAACACTTAGCTGCAGTGAGATTCACATTTCTATAATACTTCCAACACACACACACACACATAAACACACACTGTATCATCAGATTCTGTCTAAAATGTAATTCTAGTTCGTCCTGACTTTGATAATTATCTTTATTGAAAACCAGTTGTAAAGAATGGTGGTGTTTGCAAACCAAGTGGCTTTGAAGCTCCGTGCCATCCTTGGCAGCCACTGGCATTGACAGTACTGTGTGGAGCTTCAGAAACAGCTCCAGTGACAGAGTAAACCATAATGAACACAGCAACATTTAAGGACAGGTATGTGGTATGCACATGTGTGTGTGATACAAACAACAAACTACTATGCTGACTAAAATTTCTCACTTGGCTTCACCTCCGCTAGTCACACACAACATCTTAAACAAAAAAACCTATGTCTCTCACATGTCACTAACGTATTAGGGTTATTAATGTAGTACTACAAGAGGACAGGAGAAGAGGGATTCAGGTGACTTTAGAGAACAAGAAGGTGTGGCCTGTATTTCTGTAAGAAATATTTCCCCTGAATCACACACATACCTCTAGAGCACAGGAAGGTGTGCGAGTATTAACATGCAAGAACGGTTCCCCTAACCCATCAGAATCACACATAACTCTTCCTAATATACTACCACTACATATTAAAATTAACATCTTTCTTGAGAACTGTGAAGTAATGCAGCTGCATTTATGAATTAAAGAAACTGATTGAGGAATGTGACCACGCAGGTACACAGAAAGATAAAAATATCAACACTTATTCAGTTGACTGGTCATTCAAATTTTTCCCCCCCATTTCTGTACCTTTTTTCTGTCCCTCAATAGTTTGCACGAGCACTGCTGCTCTGCTGGATATATCTTGTCTGTCCATTCTTATAGGATCCTACTGGATCTTGTAAGATCTGACAAGATCTTATAGGATTTTTTTTGCTGGGAGCTAGTGTGACAACAGTTACTGAAGTTAATGAGGATGTCCACCAGCTACAGTTTATGAGGACATCCCACGAAGGTTGGGAAGCACAAGTAAAATGATTACAAAGGGTCCATGAACAGAAAATGAAACAAAACACTGTACAGTCATGGTTAAGCCAGTGAAACTTAGTCTCACTAGAGGATTGCCCCTTCTAAACTCTTAAAACAAACCACTGAACCTCAATGGTTCCGACCAGTTGATAGTGGGAAAACCAAATATGTATCAGTTAACAATAAAAATACACTACAACAACAAACAAGCAATTGATACTTAATTGCAGAACTTGCTAACTTATTCGGTCTAGGTATTTTATGAAGTAGAAAAGCTCAAAGACAAACAAATTTGTTTTTATTATGAGTTTATACAGAGGATGACCACAATGGTTACCAGACACAGTCAGTTCTGCATGACACGACCATCTTAACTAATAGATGAACGGATTGACTAATTTAATTACAGCTGCTTTCTTTCCCCCCCCCCCCCCCCCCATTATAAGAGCCACACCAGCAGATCAAATGAGACACAATAATACACAAGCTACACTCTCTAACCTCTAACCCACAAACCAGTTACTTCTTTTGAAGGTTAGCCACGCCACACTACCACAAGGAGTAGTGCAGCCCGGCTGGAGTAAGTATAATTGACCACATTCTAAGCCTAGAAGAGAACTTGATATAATCAGTGAGATGTGCCTAAATTGCTTGTGGGTGACTGTGGCACATGTACATGGTATACTGTGCATGTGAGTTGGTCTGGGTTGTGTGTAAACTGAGTGGGAAGGTGATAACCACACACACACACAACACACACATGACAAAATAAATTGAATAAGTTTTTTTTGTCAACTTTCTCACAGCATCGAACAGATGCACGCACGACAGCCTATCTCGCTAAATTTTAGCTTTCTCCCTTTGAAATGATAAATTTCATCCAGTTACTATATATATATATATACACACTCTCTCTCTCCCCTCCCCTCTTCCTGCTCTCACCCTGAGCACATTTAACTGTTTTACTAACTTCAGAATCACTTAAAAGGCAATTTTGTCAAAGTAGAGATTAGAGATTCTGTACAAACTTTCTTCCTGTGTTATACAAACAAACAACAACAACTTCGACTAACTGGGAGTACACAACTTTGTGTAACTCCTCTCAGCTCACGACCAGAAGTTTCACTTTGACATATAACGAGGTCTTCAAAATCAGTGCACATGTACATGCAACCTCAACAACATTGTCCTGCTCCATGCAAGCATGTACACCACACTCACATGTGATTGCATGCACAACACAGTTGTTACATGTACAATTATGCCACTAACAGCATTTTTAGGCATTAAATAAACCCCTACAAGTCAGCTGGCACTAGCAATAAGCTTTTGATGTGCTTCAAATTTGGCTCTTCCAATAATGCAGCATACCATAGGATGTAAATGCTTCAGCACGGCGGCATTCGACTTCAAACCCATCAATGCCTCCTCCACACTGAAGAGTAGAATCTGAGGGCCCAGTTCTCTCCATGCTCTTCCACTGCATGGACCCTCTGCTCTGATCACGAGTATCTTGTTTGGGAAATAGTTTCGAGGCTTACAAAATATATTTAGCTAATATACAACCAAGTGGGAAATTGCAGGTACAGCAAGCTAACAGGTGGTGGTGACTGAATTGAGAGTGAATTAAAGACAAGTGAAAAAAGTGAGAAAAGATTCATCAGACACTTCAATTGCAATAGGAAGACTTCAGATTATTGTTAGCAAGTGAGCAAAGTGAGTGAAAAACAAAACAAAACAATAATAACAATAGGTGAGTGGGTGAAGCAAGTGAGACAGTAGTAGGCATGAATACTTGAAAATTGGGTATATATTAAGTGCGATTATTGCTTTTCCTTCATCATAAAAAGTTGCAGTAAGTGTTACAATGTTATTAATGAACCTTTCCAGACAAAATTTATAAAAACTTGCCCGTTTTTGTTAGTAGTTGAGTGCTATTTGTCAAGAGATACTGACAATTCAGGTAGCTCGCTTTTGAAGCTACTAAACAGAAAAAAATTCAAATAAGAAATTAATTCTGTATTTGTTAGCTAAAATTAAAGGTTGAATGGATTGGCTATATACTTATTCTTCTAGAAACGAAGCCACTTTTTTTTCACTGAATTACATACATATTAAAGTAGGAGCTAGAACATAAACTTAAATAAATCATAACATTATTATTATTATTATTATTATTATTATTATTATTATTATTATTATTATTATTATTGTAGTTATGTTATTGCAGAGGAAGAAAATTAGTTTTGAATGCAGATCTATTTGTAGTCTTCAAAAGCAATTTTCAAGATATTACTATGTAACCTAACTAGACAGGCTCGCTCACCATTTGTGTTCAAGCACACCACTAATATGTAGGCGTATCCGCCAATTTTCCATTGGTCAGGCCAAGAAGTAGGTGTGGCCAACAAAAATAGGTGCGGCTTGAAAACTTAGTTTAAATAAAAATGTATCCAGGTAAATTCCTCAGCTCACACGTTCATTAAAAGCTAGATTCTGTAAAGCATTACATAATATTTGTTAAAAAATTGAGTGTTTAAATTTACCAAATATCTCCTGATGAAAACCAATCATAGCTAAAGAAATTATAAATGCACTATTTTATAATGTTTGTAGCAGAAATGTTTCATTTTTCTTGCTTTGCAACAATAGTGACCTGGTAAATGGCTTTATGCTGAATCCATGGCACAATAGTGACCTGGTAAATGGCTTTATGCTGAATCCATGGCCCTGTCTCAGATGGAACTACTGTTTTTAGGGTTCTAAAGATTTTAGGCTGTAGCATCCAGAGCGCAGCGAGGGCGCTACTTAGGGCCTGAGGGACCCTAAAAATGGAAGTTCACAATGGCTGTGCAGAACTCAACTAATTTAGAATGTAGCAACTGCTCCTAATGACATAATCAGAGGGACTTTAGTGTCCCTGCCCTCAAGGTGGGGATACTAAATGAATACTGTCCCTTTCTGAAGGACCTAAGCTGTTTAATCAGCAATGTTCTAATTAGAACCAGGTCAATTGCATGCAAACTGTCTCCCACTAAATCTGTAGAGCCTCACCAACTTAGTCTCGCATAGGCGACCCTGTTATCAATTGCTATAGGTAAAGGGTATTAATTGTTATGCAAGATTATAGCGATTAAACTTCAAGTGGTATTAGGAAAGAAGAAACTAGCACACCATTCTTTTCAAGCTGGTCCAGGACTTGACTGCAAAAGACAAAGACTACGAGAGGTTAGGAACCTCTCATTCTACCTGTGATACGCACCGAGTCTCATGTTGGCTTAATGACCTTTTCATTATTAACTTTTCCCACATGTGTTTTTTTTTCTTGCTAAAAAGTGGTCCGGCCATGGCCAAACTGGCGGATGCACCGATGTACTATATCTGTACAGGTTCCTTAAACACATGCCAGTATAATACACAGCTGATTAGGCTTTCTGTAAGCTCAAAACTGTGAGATGACTCCTTAGAAAAGTTTGCTGTTTTCTTTTCCCCTCCAAGTTGATGTGAGTGGTTACTATGTATTAAAGACCCTTGACAATACCTAAACTATTCTAATAACATATTAAGAGCTGGAGCAGCAAGTTGACATTCAGTTCAAAGCACGATGCTCAATTGCTTGGTAAAAGGCTACTTGAGTGAGAGCTCTGTCTTCCTCAGAACTGCATGCATCGTCTAATGATCTTTCTAGTGCAGGTTAGCCCTTGAACACTGAGGGTTTTCATCTTACAGTAATACCGCAAGGGACGTTCCCAGTGTCAGGAAAGTACTACTACATAATTGCCAATGAAACTACACTTGACAGAATACATATTTTTTGAACAGAGTGTGGAGCTAAAGTTTGCCACAAGTCTTATTTTCTTTCAATGTGTTTGTATTTGAAATATAAAATAGTAGTGCCTGATTGTTGTTTTGTTTTTGTGTAATTTCCTAGGTACAGAAAAGTATTTAAAATATAATCTTTACCTCTGATACTCCTCAGTAAATAAATAAAAATTCACACAACACGTATACCTGGGAGGGAGGGAGGGGGGGGGGAGGGGTCCAGATTTGTATAATAAATTGTCATCTTTCTGTATTAAAACTTAGCAGGGTTCGATTTTTGGAAATGGCCTCCAAATCTCAACTCGCTTGCAGGCTAAGGCTGGAATTTGTTTTTCGTTTTACAAATTAGGCCACATAAACTTATTAATTAGTTTTTCAGCAATCATCACTGAAAAAAAAAGAAAGCAGAAAAAAAAAAAAAAAAAAAAAAAAAGCAAGTGAGAAGTCGTATTTTTTATTTATAGTAGTTGACACAGTCAATGATGCACTGGAAACAGGTCCTGATGGCTCCTTTATGCATATACGAATTATTTTTTGAGAACTGCAGGAATATCAGAGCTGACATTAACATAGCTATTTGCAGCACTATCTAACTAACACTCTCACTGCAGCTCGCTAGCTCACCCGTGAACACCATCTGTGACATGCATAATAGACTATAAACCACAAGATTGCTAATTCAAAATGCAATTTTCGAAAAATTGAAGTGGGTGGTGTTTCAGAAACTAACAAATTAACTTTGCACGGCCTTACATTAGCACTCTTCGCTACTAGGGTCTCTCAAACTACACTCAATGGTTTCTTTAAAAATAATAATTGAAAAAAAAAATTGGGGAAAATTGTCTATCTTACCAGAGGGATGTTCAAAGTTGAACCTGCTTAACTTGGAGCTTTCCAAATACTTGACCCATCATTGTGCCCAAAGTCACTAACAAAATAGCCCAAAGTGCTCTGAATGACATAATCTATCAATCATACCACATTTGAACCATAATCAATGCCCTGGCCATGTCACATACTCACTTGGCAGAGAGAAGAGCAAGAAACGGGTGTGGAGAAAGAAGCCATTTTAAAAATTGTCTATTACTTTATTTTGGGTTCCAGGTAGTCATAAGAACACAGTGACAACAAATCATTTCAGTGCTTCCATACATCTTTACACCTTAGAAAAAGTAATTAAAAACTGGATGGCAACAGAAAAACAAAACAAAACAAAAACAATTAAAACCACAAAAACCAAAAACAACGACAACCAGGTACCGTATCTCCTCGATTACTCCGCGCCCTCAATTAGACCGCGCATCGTTTGTCTTACTGAAAGTAATAGTACACGCCCTCGAATAGACCGCGCAATTGACTAAATGATTGACGCGCAATTGACTAAATGATTGACGCCCATTACCAAATTAATTAAATTGACGATATTTACCCGATCGCATACTAAAATTGAAATACCATTATTGCATTGTAATTTGTACTGTAGTAACTGGTGTGTGCATTTTAGTTTTGGATGGACGCGGTCCTACACTGCTGCTGGCAGCATGAGAGCTCCTGATAAGAGTCTTTGTTTGGATTGGGTGAAGCAAGCTTGGAGTTCTGTAACTACAGAAGTGATTGTAAACTCCTTCTTAGTCTGTGGCATATCTTCCAACACAGATGGCTCTCAGGATGGACAGATTCACTCCCTCAAACCTGGTCAAGTTGCCCACTCTGCTGCTGACACTATAGAGAAGGAAACCGCCCGTCTCAATCTTGCTACCGATGTTGAAGCAGACGACCCCTTTGCCGACCTTGATGCTGGAGTTCATGATGAGGAAGAGGACGAAGAGTGCATGATAGACGATGAGTGACTGAGACATTTTACTAGCTTTAGCTGAACTAGGTAGCTATCAATTCATAGTATTTATTGTTAATGTTTTGACAAAATGACAAACAAAGACTGGGTGGGGCACAATGAGCGGCGCAGCGGCAACCACATGCACTCTATTTAAACAGGAAGTTGCAAAACTGACAGTGAAGGAAATAGACCGCGCCCTCGATTAGTCCGCGCACGGTTTGTAGGCTGGAAAAGAATAGACCGCGTGCGGTCTATTCGAGGAAATACGGTAATATGTTTGTATCACTTATAAAGCTTACTTCACGAATAGGCCTTAAGCATTATTTGAACGACCTGTTATGAGCTATCAATATTTGGTCACATGTATCAAGGGTTGGCATCTATGGAGTCCTTCCTGCATTAGCCTCTCCCACTATTGGGCTGAATATTTAGTAGCCAAAATAAACCCAAATCACCATTAAGAAAACATCTCTCTGGCATTACACTACTAATGCCTTACCTCTCTTCACTTAAACTATATGTATATAAAAAAATTACAGTAACATATACCAAGTGAGGGGAGGGGCAACTGATCTACATGGTCAAGTTGGTACCACTTACTCTTTGAGGAACTTGAACGGTGTAATATGCTCCAGGAGTGATATCAACTGAGGCTGGATAACAATGTCCTTCTTCCCTTCTACTGTGCCCAAGATGTCTGCTAGTTGTTCTCTTGCTAAATCAGAAATTCCTCTGACGTCCAGTTCTCCAGCACCACTTCCTCCCATGGCCCCCCTGTCTCTCTCAGAATCCACACTCTGTCCACCTATGGAACTGGTATCTGGGGCACTCTTAAGACTGGAGGCTGGACTGGAAGATACACCAGAGCTTACAGTCCTTCTGCGATTCATGCTTTGACACGGCCACCTTAGATCAAGAGTAAATAAACTATAAATTAAACAAGTGTTGCACATTCAGAAATCGACAGCTCACTTGACTCGCCTTTACAGACTACAGTACACCGTCCAAATCCATTCGTAGTTAGTAGTAGAGAGGGCCTTTGGATTTGTTTGTAAGGTGGAGTTTCTTTGTCCGTGCTGAGTAATCAAAACGTGACGATAGTTACCGAACGTCAGCACGTGTCTGTTTACGTTTTAGTTGCCAGGCTAGGGATACGAGAATGGAGTTCATTGCTTTCCACGAAATGGGGCTAGATGATCGCGTTTTAAAAGTAAGAACTTCCCACCATACACTAAAAGGACTAACGCTATTCCTATTGTGCAGGCTATAGCAAAACAGAAGTGGAAATGTCCAACGTTGATTCAGGTAAGTTGTATTGGAAATTGGTAATTGTAATTAAGACACTTTGTCGAGCCCTTTTTCTTTTATCAGCTTGACCTATACAGAGTAACTGCTTAAGGGGAGTGGGAGGGAGGTTTGGGGCTGGAGCCTCATAATTTTGGGGCAAAATCTACATTTTGAATGTTTACTAGTAGCTACTATTGCAGCATAACCTGTTAGTTTAATAAGGGCAATTACTTTGTTATATAGTCTCTCATACTATAACTTCTTCCTACACCATTCAGAGTAGCATTAGTTATGCAGTTATACGAAGTGAAGACTATATGGTGATATAGTCCTGTCAGTATGTCTATAACAATAGCAAACAGAAACACTAACAACAATAGAAGCAAGAAATTGTACATAATTTTTCTAGAATTTATTAATAAATTGTTTTGTCTCAAACTAGATTTTAGTCACCCGTCAAAGTAGTGTTTTGCATACTTTCCTTGCAACTTGCGTTACTTCTTTTGGCACCACATAGTCTAATGATTGGCATGCTACAACGCTGTGGAAAATAATGTGTGCCCATTTCAATTGAATGGGATCCATTCCTTTTTCACTTTCAATAGGAAAAAGCAATTCCGCTGGCTCTTGAAGGGAAAGACATTCTAGCCAGAGCCAAGACTGGATCAGGCAAAACTGGAGCGTAAGTTACATAACGAGTAATTGTATGGGAAAAATGATACATTAAAGTCTGACTGGTGGAGTTGACTGACGTCATACCTGACTGGCTAACAGTCATATTACTGTACTACCTTTTTTTTTACTTGCAATAGAATCAAGTCCACAATCTTAGAACCGGTAAGGTATAGTCAATGAAGCTAACCGTGTTACATGTTGAAATCATTTACCAAATAACTTAGCGAGCTCACTGCCATAGTATGCCCCAATTTTTTCACAGCATGTGCAAGTGATGTCCCTCAAAGTTACACCTTGATTTTATGCTATCTGTTCATTAATTTTTGCTGGCACTGTAAGCCGACTCGTTTAAACCCGATTTCCACTTGTTCAGACATGTGCCACTTGATTTGGTGACGATGAAGCTATCATAAGCTCCACCCACTATAGAGAGGTGTAGCAGGAGATAGTCCAGCTTACCAGAAAGTTTTACTTGCACAATTAGATACACCTAACTCTACAATTCTTGAAGTTGAAGCAGTGAGGCTTCACAGGAGAGGGTGTTTTTTTAAGTTTAGCTTTCACGTTAGTTTTTTTTCTCTCCTATTAACTCGCAGTAGTGCCGTATGGTGTTCTGCTATCAGTCGACAATTCTCCGTTTAAAAAAAAATTGATTATCTATATAACTTTCTAATTTTTTCGTTTATGTGTTGCTGTGACATACTTCCTGATAAAAACTTTGAAATGAAAGAAGCAGTGCTTTGTTTAAAAAAATCTGACGACTGGAGTGCTTAGCTGTTGAGTGTCTGTCCACCCAATAAATTTTTATAGTATGAAGTTCAGAAGCTCAGACTCCATCAACTAGAAGATGAATAAGCCGTGTATTTTGTTTGAACCCTGTAGCAGCTCTGTGACCATCAAAGATTAAGTTTCAGTTAGTATCTTTAGTAATGGCAAGTTAGAAGTTTTTGCTCTTTATGCGGATTAATTAATTTTTTTTGCATAATTTTAAAAAGTTTGGCACTAAAATTAATAAAAATCTCTTGCTATATAACAGAAGAGAAATAAAGCAAAATATTCATACTTTTTCATGTTATCCAACTGGTCGTCATAAATATGCTGATGAAAGGGTCATGTCATCTTTATCTCCTAGCTATGCCATACCCCTAGTGCAGAAGACCTTAGAGAGGAAGTCAACTGCTATAGTCAGTGGCAATGGGACAGCAAGGCTTCATGGGAAAGGAGAGTTTGTTCTGGGGCTTGTCTTGGTGCCCTCCAAGGAGCTTAGTCGACAAGCTGCTGCCAATATAAAGGTGAGAGAATATGGACTAAGAGTTCTCCCTCTAAAGTTTAGTATTGATAGTGCATGCAGTGATGAGCATACAATAAGAAATCCATTAGAAGTAATAGAATGTGGCTTGGAGAAGCAACAGTGGGATTTGACGATGCTTTACCAATTTTAGAATTGATATTTATCTTTGCCCAGCTTTGTTTAAAGAAATATGCCAAATCCATGTTTCCAATATCTCATGCTCAGCTATACAAGAATTTTTCTATGATACAAATGTACCTTTATTACATTTTACTTAAATGTTTGTTTTTATTTATTTACTAATTTACTTACTCATTCATTTGGTTGTTAGCTTTTTTTTTTACTTATTAATGTTATTGTTTATTTATTAATTTGTAATGGTATGGTCGTTGAATTACTTCATAACTGTACAATACAAATTTAAGAAATTAAAATTCAATTTGATATGGAAGATGGTAGAATATATGAGGTGAAGATTACCATATAATTGCATGCATTAATATAACAAAGATATAAATGTGATTTCGAGCTAAACAAAGCACTTGCCTTCTTACTTGTTTAATTCATTAGGAGATTTCCTCATCCTGCAGTGACACAGTGAAAGTTATGGACATAGCTAATGCAAACGTTGTATCCAGTCAAAGGTGAGCAAATGTTATGAGAAGCATTTAGTCCCAAACTCCTCCCCCATTCCTTTCCCATCCCATCTCTCTCTCTCTTTTGTTTCAGGGCAGTGCTCATAGAGAAACCTGACATTGTGGTTGGCACACCCAGTAGAGTTCTGGCTCACTTGAAGGAAAAGGTTGGTGAAAGATGATAACAGGACAAAATACATTTAGCCATCATGTCGAAACTCTAGGTCAAGTCTATCATTAATAAGTGAATTTTATTTAATTTACGTACAAGATTACCTTTTTGAGCAACAGTGAGAAAACTGTTGTAATAGGCTTTTCTTTTCTTATCAAATTGTTTTATGTACTTGAAGACCCTGTACCCAACTATTTAGGATGTCTTTCAACATGGTGCATGGAATGTGTAGCACTTGGGAATACCAAAGTATGCATTATATAACTTGGTCTCAATTTATGGTATTTATTGTAGGAAAGTTTCGTAGCTAATTTTTTAAAATTTAGGGTTTTATAGAAGAATGTCAACTTGGTTACATTGGCTAGCACTGAATGATTGCTATAATGTTTAATATATTTTCTGTTCTCTTCCAAATTTTAGTCATTGAGGACCCTTTTGTTAGCATGATGTCATGGTCAATTGTTATTGGCAGGTGATTGACTTGAAGAGGAATCTGCAAGTGTTGGTAATGGATGAAGCTGATCTTCTCTTTTCTTTTGGCTATGAGGATGACTTGAAGGCATTGTTAAGGTATGGCTGAAATGTGTTGAGTTTGCAGTACAGTCTAATATGGAGTGGAGAAAGAAGGTAAAACTTCTCAAAATATTTTACACTTAACTCCCATGAAGACATAATATATATATATATATATATATATATCCTCATTAATACTGTCTTCCTTTCTATAAGTTTCCTGTGATCTTCAAAACTATGTCTAGTTAGCTATTTAAAGATTGCCGAAATAATATAATGTCTATATCCGTTACTTAATTTTATTGTGCAGTTAATTGCACTAATCTTCTTCCTGTGTCTAATTTGTATTGGTGTTCGCAGCTTCCTCCCGCCCACCTATCAGGCCTTCTTGATGTCAGCCACTTTATCTGAGGTGAGCAGGATCACTGCCATCACCATGGCAACTGTTGGGGTCATTTGGTGTCTGATCACCGTCATGTGACCGTGCTTCTGGTGGAAGGAGATCCTCCACTGGTCATTGTACACTGTTGATGTGTCGATGTAACCAGCTACCCTTCCCTAGGAAACACTCCCTCCTATCCATACCTCCTACATAAACACACTTAACCCCTCGCCACAGCTCTCAGCCCACCTACTTCCCGCCAAGCGGTATAATCCAATATCCACCGCCTACTCTTTTTTAATTGTTACCCTTGTGCCAGTCTGTGTCATTTCCTTGCTCCCATCTTCACCCATGAGGTGTTAAGTCATTTACCTTGTTTTGGTCTGTACTTTGGACCTGACCTGGTCTACCATGGCAACCCTTTCCCAAATTTTTATATAAAATTTTTTTTTAATGGAGAAGTATTAATTAAATGTAGGTGCTTTGTATGTTTGTAGGAAGTGTTGTCTCTGAAGGGACTTTTACTTCATAATCCAGTAAGTGAGAACTGTTTAACTTTCATCATGAGCTCAGTTTGATGGTGTATTCAATGTCGTTGTTGTGCTTGTGTGTGTGTGTGTGCCTGTGCATGCACATAGGTGATACTGAAATTGGAGGAGTCTGATCTTCCCGAGGAGAGCAGGCTGGTGCAATATCAAATTAAGTAAGTGACTCTTTCATAAGTGATTTAGTCGGCAACGGTTGAGAGCCACATAAACCCCCCCCCCTCCCCTCCCATTCCCTCCCCTGTCCCGTGTACTGAAGACCAATAGTCTTAACAGTTTTCTGGTGTGAAATGATCCTTCTCTGCCATTGACTCCATATCGGAGGTGACTGTTCTGCCATTGTTTGCAGGTGTAGTGTGGAAGACAAGTTCTTACTCATCTATGCTCTTCTGAAACTGAAGTATGTTAGTTTATTGGTACTATAACAGCAGTTTCTGTGAGGCGGATGAGCCAAAAATGTAAAACATGCATAGTTAAATGCATAATTTTTTATTTTTATTTAATGGTGATTGTTGGTTTTCTGTTATTATTGTTTTAAGTGGAAGTGTCACAAACCTTGGGGATCATTTTTACAAGGATGATTAGATTAGGCAACACTTGTAGGCTCTGTCTCAGGGTAGGCTAAAATGAATTTTCTCCTTGTCACTTGTCTGTCTGTAGGCTCGTCAGGGGGAAATCTCTTCTGTTTGTCAATTCTTTGGATCGGTGCTACAGGTGGGTTTAATTAGATTGTGGCTGGGAGAAAGATCTGTAGAATGACAATAGTTGTCTCGTTTGTATTGATTGATTTGTTATTTAAAATCTTTTTGAAATACTGCCACTTGGGCCTACATCTTTCGCTTGTGATGTATAAAGGTTTAGTGTGATACTGCTGTATGGAGCAGAGTTGTGCTGATAAATGAGAAGGGTCTGCCATCACGGTACATATCACAGCTGTTCTGAACTGGAGTTTATTATTTGAACCCTTCAGGATGGTCTTGGTGTCCTGTACCTAATAATTATTGATGTCATTTTTAATTTCCTTTGAAATTAAGATTATAAGTTTTAATTTTTTAAATTAAGGTTGAAATTGTTCTTGGAGCAGTTTTCCATCAAGTCATGTGTGTTGAACTCTGAACTCCCCCACAATTCAAGGTAAGTAATTGATGCTTATTCGGCAGCTGTTCACATGATGTAAGTGTGTGTGTGTGTGTGTACAGGTGTGTGTGTGTATGTGCATGTGTGTGCATGTTCACATGTGTGTGTGTGTGTGTGTGTGTGCATGTTCACTTTGTTTCACAATATTTTAAGTGTTAAATTGAAATTTGCTTTAATGTGTTTGTGTTTTGTCTTGGGCATGTTTTACAAATTGGCATGGTACGTGTGTGTGTGTTTAGGTGTCATGTGGTGGAGGAATTTAATCGTGGGATATATGATTACATTATCGCCACAGATGATGTGGGGATATCCAAGGTTGATGGGAAAGGTAAAGGGTCATCAAACATAAAAGCTCTTTCGAGGAAGAGAAAACGAGACAAAGAATATGGTGTTGCTAGAGGAATAGATTTTCAAGGTTTGTATACAAGTGGTACATATTGTATTGAGCATGTGTGCTTTAATTCGAGGGTTAGTTGTGTGTGGGAGAGCATTAATTGATACAAACTACATCTTTTATTGAAAGTGTCACATGATAATATTAAAGTAATATAAACTAGCTTTTACCTGATTAGTTCTAATGCCAGTGACTCTAGTCTCACTTATTTTCACGTTCAACTCCAGTGAATTCAGCTCTTTGCTTTGCTGGTTTTGACTCGCCCTGTATTCTGTACCCATTCTTTATTTAAATTTTTTTTTGTCTTTTTTTCCCCCCTCAATGAAGCTGCTCTCTTTTTATCAATTTCTCCTACTCACCCATTCCTCACTGCTGATGTTTCTAATCTAGTTGCTGTGTAAGTTGAGCGAGTCAGTGAAGTAATCTTGTGTTAACAAAGGAAGTTGTGATTTATTAGCTCATGAATTGTACATATATAAGTGTATGATATTATGTTGTTGGCTTGACATGATGTTATATAATAGGTTGATTTCTTTCCTTCAGCTCATTACATGTGGCTAGCTTTGATCAACAAGATATTGTCTTTCAGCTGAAAGAAACACATGTGTTGTGCTGTGTTGTGCTGTGTCTCTTATAGAGGTTGATATCATGTTCATAGTATGTAAAGGCAACCTGGGACCAAATATCTCATTTAATTCCACTCCCATTCTCTTGATTTATGTTGTTGTTGTTGTTGTTGTTACAGGTGTTAACAATGTGATTAACTTTGACTGCCCTCCTAAAATGGAATCATACATTCACCGAGTAGGCAGGTAAGGCTTAGGGCATGTATTGATGAGGTAATTATGAGGGGTATTAGACACAAGTGTTCCTCAGTCTTTCTTGTTTGACAGGTGGCCTATTGTGTTTTATTTAATTTGGGGATTCCTTTGTGGAGACTGCCAGCCACTTGGGCTCATTTCAAGATCCTTTATGGAATCAATGGTTGGAGAAAAAGGTTCCTTCTCAGAAGGATATGGTTTAGAGTATTCACCTTCACTGCTGTATAATTTACTTAGTGTAATTACTTAGTGTAAATTAGGATTCTCGGATGTAGGCTGCTGAAGCCTTCAATGACTGTACACTAGTACTGGCAACACAGGATTATAAAATTTTGGAAGATTTTTTTTTTATACATTCAAATATGACTTTATAAATGTATGTTTTCATCATTATCTCTTTGTTTTAGAACAAAATGCATGCAGTCACATCCAATAATGTTTACACCATTAACTTTGGCTCAGTGTATACAATAGTCGTTCCAGACAATTGGATCACGTTTATAATCCTACCGTTAAATCAAGAAAACTAGTGAAATTAGGTAGCATTTCAAAGTTTGTTGTTGTGAGTGTGTGGTTTAATTTTCCAGAACTGCCCGTGGTCAAGAAAGTGGCGCTGCCCTGACATTTGTGACACCTGCTGAGGAGGAACTCATGAGTGGGATAGAAAAGAGGCTGAAGAAAGCCAGTGAAGACTCTTCATCTAGTGACACTCCCATCAAGCCATACAACTTCCAAATGTCTGAGATAGAAGGGTTTCGCTACAGGGTGAAAGTAAGCACTAGACAACAATCTGCAGTATAGCACAGTCTACTCTAGTTAGTTAGTTTGTTTGACTTGTAGAATATTTAAATAATGATGTTATTTTACTTGAAGTGAGGGATAATGCTACTTTTTTAAAACCATTTTCAAGAGGAAAATATTTAGAGTAGAGCCAGAACATTTTCTCTGAAATGACCTAAATTGAAGGAAATACTGTATGAAAACTATTTGAATATGGAATTATATAGTGCTAGTACAGCTTTGACCTTGAACTGACCTTTATTGAAGGAAGTATAACATGATTCAATTTTATTTTCATGAAAGCCTAAACATTTCTTTTGAAAGGCCTGAAACTTTCTGGAATTGTTGCTAGAGGACACTTTATCAATAACCCTATGGCTATGATAGAGATGCATGTATGATCTTTTTGACATGTTTAGAATGTCTGTATGTTGTGTATATGGTATTGAATCTATTTATGAAGTAGGTTTTGTTGTCTGGCAAGTTTCTGAGAAATTAATCCTTATAAATGACCATACACCCATTGGCACAACGCACATGGTACACGACTTCTACTGGTTATTCCTCGAAATAGGAAGCTTTTACCATAGTGCTGAGAAGTATGTGGTTTCACGGAAGAATCCTGTCCCTGTTGAGACCTCCCAAAAGTGAGCTGAGACTCTGAGCAGTAGTCACTCTTGTTGAGTTGTTAGGTGGCATCAGCAGGTATTATTCTGGAGGTATGTCATAATCGTGCTATGATGATTGAATCACGTACTTGCTGTCCTGTGCCAGCCATTCAATTTTTTCCCCCTTTCTTGCACTAAACACAAGCGCATTTTTTTGGTGTTGTCTGTAACCCTGACACTAATGGCAGCTTATTGAATAAATAAAGGTAAAGTTCGAAAGAATTGTGAGTGAACAATGGAAAAGATCAAAAGGAATTAGATCAGTAGAAATAGTAAACACGGCCAACTATCATAATGGCATTAGGGACAAGTCCTTGTTTTCTCGTTATCTACTAATTAGTGTTGTGACAAGTTAATGGACAATGCACTTATTGCAAAATAGTTTTGGATTTTTTCGTCTCTACATAGACGCTTCTGAAGTTATATTTATAATGGGATTCAATAAAAGTGTGAGGCAGATTTTTCTAGATCAGATTCAGCCATATTGATGGTTTTGTAGTTCGGGTTGACAAGAAATACTTGAAGTAAGTTTGTTATATGTCCAAAGGTAAGGACTTCTCTACTAGTGAAGTGTGAATATTTATCTGGAGTAAATGGATGTATATTTATAACTGATAGCTAAACCTATTCAGTTGCAGGACAACAATTGAACATTTTTTTATACATATTGTGTGACTTAGGATGCCATTGGTGCAGTTACCAAATCTTCAGGTGAGTACACAATGTTTTATTCATTCAGGCACTGAACTTCTGATATCAATTTAGTGAAAGAAGCTAGGCTAAAGGAGATTCGAATGGAAATGCTCAATTCTAAACGACTCCAAGTGAGTTCGATATATTTACTGTCATTGAGGCAGTTTAGGTAGTAATTTCATGAGTAGTGTATTTATTGTGGGTGTACAATTATATAACATATATATTATAATCTGTGGTGACCACTGGACTACGTAGGCTCACTTCGAAGAAAACCCTCGTGATTTGCAAGTCCTTCGTCATGACCGTACCTTGCAGCCCACCAGAGTCCAGCCACACCTCAAGTTTGTCCCTCCTTACTTGAGTAAGTAGCAAAATGGTAGATAGGGCAGTATAGGAAGTGAGTTCCCTTTGGCACTTATGAGTTCGTATGAGTACTGTAGTAACCACCACTCTATACTATGAATAGATCACGAAGGAAATCTGTTCTTAAGATTTGGTTGGAGTAAGTATAACCACCTGGTATCATTTCCGACCAGTTGGAGCTAGGATTGTACATACTTTGGCTTAGAGAGAGCATTTTTACAAAAGTGACATGCACTCCCACTAGATTACAATAACAGGCTCAATTTATCAGTCGTCATCGGCTTTCTGACCACCTGTGCTAAAGGAAAGTTATAAACTGCACGTAGGTAATACCAGAAAAATGCAGCAATTTATGAAATATAATGATGTACTTCCTAAATTTGATCCATGAACATAACCAAATATCTGGCTTGAATTACCACTAAATCTGCCTCTCAATAGCATTTAGGTTACCATTATAGCTTTGTACAATTAAACCGGCTGCAAAGACGTGTTAACAATTTTATATCAAATTTGAATTTAGTTTACGATCAAAACAAGTCTGGACCCTGTCCTTGCTTATCCTCCAGACCACACACTCTAGCTTGAGAGACTAGAATGAGTTTCCGGGCAATGATAATGTTCTCACAGACTCGAATAACCCAAACAATGAATTCTTCCCAGCCCAAGCAGCCATGCTTTGCTATCAAAATACAACATTCTGACCTTCTCCTCTTTATATACTAATAATGTATTATGTTTTGATCACCATTTATCATTTAACATTATTATGAGTTAGTAATTGTCATGGAAGGTGTTTTTTTTTTAAATTAGAACTTCCCATTGTTTTCAACCTATTAGATATTTAGTTATCCACATCAAAATTGATATTTTCCTTTGGCCCAATTTCATGATTACATACTGGTAATTCAAGAATTTTTTTAAAGTTGTAGAGGAAGAGGAAATGAGTTGCAAGTTACAGTTGTTTATCTCATTGGGTTGTTTACTTTATAGGACAGGTATGGAGTAAAATCACATTTAGTTCTTACCTTACACGTGTGAAGGAATTTGAGTCTTTTTTTCATTTTCTGCTTGAAATCAGACAATGGAAGTGCTACAAAGTTGGAAGTATGAAGTGGTAATTTGATTTTAAAATATCCGTGCTGTATACGCGTAAAAGAATCCAACTTGTCTTATTATTTTCCTTGACAACATGATACTCCTAGTGAATTACCAGGGCTGCTGTCTCGGTCTAAGTAGAAGAGTACACTGTAGCAGTGTTAAGTCCCAGTTATGTGTGCATTAGACTGTGTATGGTATCACAATGTGACCGTGCACAGAACAATCAGGCATAAGGCACCCCTGTCAAAAAGAATGCTTTGCTTTTGTTGTCAGCATCCAGATATTGAGCTATCCAAGCTTTATAGCAATAGCTTCAACTGTTGCCGACATACACAACTTAACGGTTTCAATCTACAGACTTTTTTTTTTTTGAGAGATTTATTGATTTTTCCCGACATTTACACACACTGCATTGTGCCCAATTTCCTGTGCACGATGACATATATTGGCACAAAGTTTCAGTTTCACTCTTTGCAAAAAAGACATTTACCGTATCAAAATCATTCTATTGAAATTATTTATGATCCTAATTTTTGTTAGAGAGCAATGAGCTAACAAGACATGTCCACCAATAAGTTGGGTGTGATTTTAATCGATTATGCCGTAACTGTATATTCCTTAGTATTTCTCGTTAATATAAAGCCAGTTTAAGAACTACATCTGATTCTGTTTGTAGCAACAAGTGATTAAGGACATCGCTGTATTTGTCAAAGTTGAAATATTACACCATTTTGAAAGTATTCACTTTATGTGTCTTCATCAGGGAAACAGTACATTCGGACTGCTTTGGAATATATGGCTATCAAATTTCTTCGCCTTTTCAGAGCTAGTTTTTAATTATTGTTTGTAAATTTAACAGCTTTAAATTGTTCCTATTTAGTCCTTTCTCTCATTACGTGCATTTAAGGAATAGTTCATGAATTTCATAAAGAATCAAAACTGACACACACGCCTTTGCCAAATACCGAGACATGGGGACTTAGAAATTACACTGTTTTTCTGTTTTACAGGGTCTCCCCTATTCGAATAGTTCCTTGTTGTCTTGTATAGTCCGTCAGACATTGCTTAAATGCATCAATTTCCAGTATTAGTTCTTCTATAAGAAAATTAGTATTTCCACAATTATTGTTCAATTGGAGTTCAATTGGCTTAATTTGGGGGGGGGGGGGACTTATTTCAGCTGCCACATTTGTTTGTACATGTGCAGAATGGGTTACACTGGTGATGTCAGAGGATATATGACATGCCTAGGCAATATGCATTGTACCATATTTCCTAGCCTCACCATGAATTTGGCTTGAAATGTAACTTGGCTTGAAACCTAACTTTTGGGTGGTCATGCAGTCGCCACCATGGCAGATTAAAGTCTTTGGTTACGTGAGCAGTTCCATTAAACCACAGACACTGTGCACCTTCTTAGCCCTATGATGAGGACCTAAGGTGTGAACTAAAGAAAAACCATCTTTCATGTTGTTAGATTTAGCCTTTTGGTTGGAGAAGAATTAGTGCTGAAGTTAGTGTTGGTGGGTATATAAGAAAAGTAATAGTCTCACAAGTGGTATTGGTGTGGTCAAGGTAGGAGTAATCACACTTGATGTTGTATAGGCTATGGATCTTCTTAGGGTGAAAGGATGTCTGGACCAGCCACTATAGGCATTCAGTTGAATTTCACTAATTTGCTATCCATGTGTGTTGATGAAACTGTTGCCATGTGCATGTGTCTCGCAGCTGCAGGAGCAGCCCAGTAGTATAGTCAAAATAGGGCACATGTGATGAAAAGAAGTGTTAAATATATGACATGTACATCATTATCAGGTAACTGAGTAATTCTGATCTTACTATGCATAAGGTAGCAGGGCTTTGGGAGAGAAAATTGAAATTGCTGTAGGTATTGTGTTCCTCACTCTAGCTTGACCACTCCCTCCCCCAGTAAGGAAAATTATCAAAAAAAATTCATTTTCTATTGTCTCATGGACTTTGAATACTTTTCTGGATTGCCTTGTTATGTGGAAATTGAAGCTAGGATGTTAGTCAGTGTATATTAATGCAGCCCCAGGGTTGTATCTAGAAGCTAGGGCAAGTTCCATATTATAGTTCCGCAGGAAAGGGAAGATTTTAGGGTGTTTTATAAGCAAATGCTGTACAAGCTAAATGCTGTACTTAGGATTCCACCTCAATAGCATACTGCACACAGCATGCAGATATTAGAAGTATTAGGGGTGAGAAGCTGACAAGTCTGGAAAAAACAACAACAACCTTCCACCTCCTCTCTTCTGCCTATTTGATTAGTAGTAAATTAAATCCATTTTAACTTCCTTTTCCTGTCTGTCCCTCCTCTTCCCACCCACTTCTAATCTACAACATTTCCTTTTGTTAAGAAAATTTGTCATAGGCTGTGTGTGTACTATATAGGTTTCAATTTTTGGCTGTTTTTGCCAAGTAAATGTACCAGTCTTAGGTTAGTGGTAAGCTATAGAAGAGTTAAAAATGACATAATAGGATTTGTGGCACTCAGTTATAATGGAACGGTTTGAGGAGCCATTTTAGTTTAAAGTACTCAGTTAATAAAGTTACCATGTTTCCGAGACTGGTATTTTTTTCATGCTTTTATGACACTCAATGTTTGCAGCTGGTATAGCTAAAGGCCTGGTGTGTTTTTGCTAAAGTCGTGTGGGAGCTGACAGAATAAGGTTTCCTTTGTAGTGAGAAAAGCTATTATTAATAGGTGTTTTGGTTAATTGATGTAATAAAGGTGATGGTGTGATGGAAAACATTGACCAAAATATTTAGCCATTGTTAGTGCTTATAATTGATTAATCAATGTATTGGTATGAGCTGAGATGAATGGCTTCTATTAATACTATTAGTGTAGAGATAGCAAACTGCAGTCAGTCAGTCAGTCAGAATGGATTTTTGCTTAACTTTATTAGTGCATCTTACTTCACTTAAGGGTTTGGCACGCTCTCTAATCGTGTGTTTATGTCTCCTTCCGCTGCATGACTTAGTTGACATGGGTTGCCTCTCTAACTGGCACGTACCCTAATATGTAGTTTTCTACTTAAGAAGTTGGGTGATATCAATGGTGTCACTTGTACCATTCTGGGATGAGCTCGGAGATGGGGGTGTGGGTCCCCTATTAGCGGACATGCCTTAAAGCTTCCCAAGCTGAAGCCAAGTAGAAAATAATAACACTAGATGTAAATAAGGATACTGACCAAGCAATATAAACACAAACAATGAATACTTTATTGACCGCAAATGATGCAGGAGGTTATCAATCCTCGTGACACCTGAAGAGCTTGTCTTAGTGTAGTTACCACATGTTTTACCTGTCATATAGGACAAGTACATGAGTAACGTAATTAACAACAACAATGAAAACAATGTTACAGTCGACTTGGCAAACACAAGATTAAGTCTTGTGTAGTAATTGTTGTGCAAAGTTTTTTTGTTTTATTTATTTATTTTTTACTTGGTAAGCAAGCAAATAAAATAGACATGTTTTCAGATTAGGCAGGAATGCTCTAATGCAAATTAATTATTTATTCAGTACACAACAAGATTGATCAACCCACACATCCACCACAAAAGTCTCCCTTTAACCCGTGAGCCATTAGGTTCACATCACAATCATGTGGGTCTCCACATGTTAGCATATGACCTGGAGGATATGATTACAGTTAGTAGTCACGGGCAACAATTTTCACCATCTGCTGCAATCCACTACATGGTTGTTGGCACTGATTTGGGGATCATGGGATTCCTTCCATCTTTAAATTTCTATTTGGTTGTAGAAGGCATAACTCTCTACGAAAGGTGTGCTTACGTTAGCAACAGTATAGAATTTCCCCAGTTCCTAAAATTACATTGTTTCATTATGTCATAGTTGAAGCCTCGGTGTAGAGCTGTGATGATGTATATGGAAACTGGATAAGTGGTTCAGCTTAAACAATTTGAGAGTGATTTTCAGTCATTTTTACAGTCTAATTCATATCCATGCTCAAAGTATGAGGCAGCGATAGGAATTTTTATTACAGATTTGATTTAAATGGAACTTGTTGTTATTGTGGAATGCACTTTGGCTTGGCCAATAAGGTGAAAAATGTGTTACTTTTCAAGTTTACGGCACTGGCTAAAATGGTCTAGCACCTTGTCTTGGTGTATTGAAAATTCCTTTAGTAGTAAAGCATTGAGATAGGTATTCATGTACACTGATTGAAATTTTATTGTCTTATTGAGAAATTAGAGAGTGCATTTTTATTAATACTCCGATAAATTTTGTATTTGCAGTTCCTAAAGTGTTGCTCACTGCTGATGTCGCGGCTGAGGATTCCGCACCATCTGAGAAGAGGAGGAGGGGTGGCAGGTTTGGGGGTGTAGCATCACGAAAGAAAGGACGAGGGGGTTTTCAGGTAAATTGGATAAATGTGTTATGGTGTTGACTGCTAAAACCTAAATCTATATTGCTGGAAGACTTCTAATGGGGTCACTAGGTCAAACCCTGTTCCGTCAAAGAATGATTAAATCATAACCTACAGTTAATATATGCACTGAACATGATCTGTGTACTGGTAACTTATTGAGAACTTACATGAAAAATATTCTAGCTCATATACAAAACATTTTTAGCGCAAGGTGTATACATGAGTATGGTCAGAAGCCTGAGGTGTTCTCTATATGTTCTGTTTGCATTGTGGCATGCAGCTTCCATGCCATTCCATGGTGCTAGCACATCAAAGTGGCTATAAGTTGTGATGCTTCCCAGTTCAGCTTCCATAAGGATATTGCTCAGATATGGCTATTCTAGACAGACTTTACAACAAATATGGGTTAAAAATTTTTGGGCTGCATCCTAAAGAATTGTGTAATGGTATGGGAAGTTTATTTGGAAGTGGTGACAAGGAAGCCATTTTGTTATTTTTTTCAGGTTCCATGTTTGTTTTGTTGTTTGGTCATGGTATGATGGGTGGATACAGATATTAATTTCCTATAACACGGATGAACTTTTATAAATATCAGTGAGTTTGTTAATGATTTGATAACTATTATTTCCATTTTTATTTGATGGGTCAGGCCATGTTGAGATGTGAAGATGGTTTGGTAATTTTTTCTTATGAATATGGAAAAAAACCACTATATATCCCATAGTACAGAACTATTTATTGATTATCAATAAAGTTAAGTTTGACTCGATTCACAGGGTAGAAACACTCAATACCAAAAAGATAACCACTCAAGATTTGAAATTTTTTTTTATTAATCTGCAAATTACACTTTTGCAGTATTTCCAATTTAGAGTGACTTATATCCATCCATCAAAAAGTTTTCTGGTACAGGATTTTTAGAAATATACTTTGATTGTCATTTTTCTGTTAGGGTTAATTGTGTGCTGCACTTAGTAAGTGAAGCTCACCTTTAGCTAACATTAATATTTTCCGTCAACATGTCAGTTAAAAATGTTGTCCCAACCTTGTCAAAGTTTGGGCACAGTAAGCCATTTGTTGATTATTGAGCTGCATGGTAGCTAACTGCATTGCTTCTGTTTGGCACACAGCAAGAATAAATAAATAAAAATACACAAATGAAGTTGAAAATCGGCCCTTCTATACCTCTCAGATTTGAGTACTGAGAAAGTTACTCAAGAGAACCAGGAATGTGTTTTACAATATGCAGTTTTTCCATGAACTGAAACCCAATGAAAATAACTGATTTGACAAATTGTGGGTAAAGAATTTCAAGCTTACCTTTGAGGCAGACCTAACGTTAAACTAAATGAGGTGGCCTATGAGTATCCTTTAAAACATAGTATATGTGTCATCTAAAGGTGAATACATCATGCTTTCACTGTGTTGTTATGGGATAAAGGAGAGTAACCACAGAATTCTGTGCTTTCCTTGTACATATTTAATACATCAGCTCACAGTAAGCTACTTCTGTAGCCATTACTTACGGAAAAAGAATGTATATTAATGTTAATGGAACTATAAGTGGTTCAGTTTGTGACCAAATAATATTCTAACCACTCCTAGAGACTGTCTGGGAAGTATTTCAAGCCCAATTAACTTAAATTAACTTTAAAATACAAACAAAACCACCTACCACCTAATAGAAAAGACAATAAGGCATGGAATTTCACACTACATCACAACTGTTGCTGGCGTTCTCTACATTTCACTGGACTAATTAGTTCCCAAGTTTTATCAAGGGTGATCTTCCATAAGGTATGAACATCTCTGACAAATGGACTATGTGTAATGAATGAGGTCAAATTGTTGTAATTTCTGGTTTACTTGGTACCGCTTTCTATGATAGAACACACAAGAGATAATCGCGTCAACAGACACAATGCTTCAGTAATTATCAATATCAGGTCAAGACACTATCATCCTAATTCGATTAAAATCTGGAAATGAGAGGTAGAACATGGGTGGCTTTTGTGAGAGCTTGCAGTAGTCTGGAATGTTATTGCACAACACCCTGAACAGAATTTTGCCTTATAATCATGTTACAAAAATAGTATGTCTACTCAAGATGAACCGCCCTGGGAGCTTCATAAAAATTATATTTGGTTTTTCAATTGCTCAACATAAGCTGTATGTAGATACAGTAATCATTATGGAAGGAAGGGATAAGTATAATTATGTTTTAATTATATTCCACATACAGTATGTGATGTGAAACTGGCATGCCATTTTTGATTGGTCTGGAATTATTACAGCATAGTCTTGTCTTAAACAAGTGTTGTTGTTGTTGTTTTCATTGAACGTATAGAAATAGATGAATATGTTTTAATATTTCTGAGAACTGATTTGGTGATTCCAAATTCATCACTACTGCATAGCCAAAACATGATAAGCAACCTACCAATATTTCTCTATTCTCCATATGCATAGCTTAGTGTAACCTTTCCTTCTGTTGTTAATTTATTTGACCATTGGCATATTATGAGGTTAACCTCACAACTGTCAATTAAACAAGTTCCAAGACTTGCTGAAGATTAAATGAGGTACAAACGTGTGGTTGCCTAGGCTTTTAATTTATTTCTTATTGAATCTACCCTGTAAGTAAATACCATAGTTTCATTTGAAATGTTAGCTGTACTATTCGGTGGAATGTATAACTTGCATAACAACATCGACCCAAACACTTGTGGATTTGCTGCAGCACACTTCAATGAAATGTTTTGTTGAAGAAGCTGTTTCTATGTTTAGTGATGTCAATTGAGTTGATGCTAAGAAGAACCTTTGAACTATGAACTATTATGGTCAAGATCTCGCCAGGTCACAGTCTCTGCACTTGTTCTCTGGGTGATGCTGTATCACACAAACAACAATTAGTGTTGTGTAAATTCCTCGGCCATTTAATTCAATTAATGAACCATATTTAGAACGGGTCTCTTTTTGTTCTTCTTTTGGGTACAGTGGGATTCTTGTCTTTGTTTGGGTGAGTTTCAGCTGGGAGGGAAGGGTTCCAGGGTGTTTGTTTAGACAGAAGCCGAGGGGCAATGCTGCGCTGCAGTTGTGGTTCTTAAAGTGTTTCATGATAGGTGCACGTGGTAGCAGAGTGGCCCTTAATTGAGGAAGCAGTTGGACTGATGCGATTTACAGCTGAAACCAAGCCTCATATAGTAGGTGTTTTCAGCGAAGTTATTAGCGCTTGTGTTTTGACACACTGAATTCTGTCAAATATTCTGTTTTTAGATAATGATATGTGGCATATGGTATAATTCACTTTTGAAGTGACCTTTCGTGCAAGCAGTTCTATGGAGTAATTCAGAGAAAATTGTGTATGGTGAATATAGTGCTTCTCAGTTTCTCAGTTTCAGCATGTTCAGCCTTTGTGAGGAGGGCTTGAATGTTAAGGTGTCTGAGTTGGCTCAGGCTGTAAATTGAGATACAACTGTATTGGTAGTATATCTTACACAGAACAGTTGGTTAGGAGCATACATATTTTGTATGTATGTATGTATGTATGTATGTATGTATGTGTGTGTATGTAAATGTATGTATGTATGTGTGTGTATGTATGTATGTGTGTGTATGTATGTATGTGTGTGTATGTATGTATGTATGTGTGAGTGTATGTGTGTATGTATGTATGTATGTATGTATGTTAATTAATCATTCATAGCTTGCAATTACCAATAGCCCACACATATTCCATGGACTGCTCATATCCATGTTGCTTGTGTCTTCGCTGGTGGTTTACCTGCTCATCGTCTAGTGTGCTTGTTATTTCAAGGCAGAATGGAGAGATAATTAGAAGCAGAGAATTAGTGTAGCGTATAACCCATATTTTACTGTAGGCGAGTTAACTTGTATCTTCTGCATGTTATCACTTGTATGGGTTAGGTGTTGAACATGTTTGGGTTAGGTGAGCAAGTGTGGGTCATGTTCCAGTCACTTTCTTGTTTACTTTTATAGGCGATATAAAGTGGTACATTAATTAGGGTGACATGGAGTCAGCTTATGCTATGCTTTTGTCCATAGGAGGTGTTCAGAAATAGAAGGAGAGAAGTATGAAACATTAATCTGGGTGGTTATTGAGACTGATCGCTGAAAGGGTCAATATTGTCAACTGTTGTACATGGCTACAGTTGCCCATACCTTTTTAATTCGTCTGTAGTTGAGCTCGGTAGCCATTTCTTAGCATGTTTCATCATCATTTTTCACAGTGTTGGTATGTGGGATTGTGGCTGCTATGTCTGCATCATAGCTTGCATAATAAGATATACATGGGAGGGTACGGTGTTGTCTTTGCTGTTGTTGACCCTGCCATGTTTATATTATGACATACCCTATGATGGAGAAAAGTTGATTTATAATAGTATGTTATCGCTCAATACTGGTGTCATTGACCTTGCCATGTTAGTGATAAGAGATTGCCGACATAATATAAGGGTGGGGAGAAGCAAGATTAAAAAAAGTTTATTTGTATATCATGTTGTGAATCGATAGTATGCTAAAATAGCTCAATAGCATTGTGTTAATGAGATTTACTCCAATAATGTTGCCAATCACAACCTGTGTGGTGTACTCACTCATTTCCTATTATTCTAAAAAACAACAGGCAGCAACCATAAACAACTCGGGGGGGGGGGGGGGGGGGGGGGGGTGTATGTGTCAGTACTTATGTCAAGCATTCAAGTTTTATCATTGCTATCTTAGTAAATTTACTGAAATATCAGTCGTTATGGCCAAAAATTGGGAGATCCCACCACATCAAAGATGAACCAGATGACATTTAATTTTATTTATAATTTTAATTAATGCACGTAATGAAGTAACTCGTTTTGATAAACTTAAAAATGAGTGAAAAGTATTTATGTCTACTTCTTGATTGTAAAATGGCTATTGCACTTAATTAAGTTTTGTAAAATATTTTCCTTTATTGTATTTTGACATTATATACTAAATGTACAGAACGGTATTTTAATTATTATAAGTTCAGCGGGATAAGTGAGAGTGAACTACTTATGTGATCAAAGTATGCTGTTGCAAGAGTTCTTACTTGCTAATTAAAGCATTGACCTGATTCTTGCATAGAAATTCCGTAATCTAATAGAATACATTGGTTGATATAGGAAAATACTATGTTGCAGCAACGCACTTACTTTTGAGTAGCCTAAATTATTATATTATAATCCAAGTTCCTCAGCTAAAGGTTCTAGGATAAGCTGTACATGTGTATTTTAGTTCATAAATTTATAATGCTGTGTCTATTGGTGTATTATAGAGACGAAAGGATCCTTTGCGAACCTATGGAAGAAAATGAATATTTGCTAGTTTTACTGCGAGTAGGTAAACTTTTTGATTATTTATCATTCATGATATTTAATGTGCAGCTGCAGGCTTTTTGTTGAATGTGGAAAAAGAAACAACCTTTTTTTTTGAAAAAGCAAATAATTAAGCAACTATTACATAGTACAATATTTCCGTATAACGTGTAATACATTAGCTTTTGTGGAGGTGGCATAGTAAGTCAGGCTAGGTCAACAATCACGGAGTGTGGGGGGAAGAAAAAAGAATTAGTGACGCCATAAATAAACATGTCTAACTCTTAAACAAAGTTGTGTGTAAGGTAACTACTGGCAACCGCCACCCAAGGACAGGGAAGACGGACATGCTCAAATTCAGCTTGTATCCCAGTTGTGCTCAACATCACCCACATAAGGTTTATGTAACTGTGTACACTGACAGCGTTAACAGTACCCCTACACTATCTTCATCCACCATTTCCCTTGCGCACGCAAACAATTGAATTTACATTGTACGATTTTATTAAATGTAAATACTCCCTTCGCTCCCATAGCACATAATTATATTACGCCAAGTACGTCATAGCATCGATTACAAACCTTAGCTCTATTTTAAAAAAAAAATCCGCTCACTGAATATTTTACTTTCATAAAAATAATACCAATTTTATTATTATTTTTTTAAAATTCTAATGATTTAAATGTTACCCTCCCCTCAAAAATGTTTAAAAATGTGCACGTGAACTTGTTTACTATACCTTTTTCAAAAAAAATATACATACATAATATACAGCATTAACTAGCACTTTTGTGCCAACTAGCTGTTTAGCTAGTTGGCAATTGTGTACCAGTATGTATTCAGTTGAGCCATTGTGTCAGTTGTGTGCCAGTATGTATTTATATAGTTTGGATGAGCAATTATTGCAGTGACAAGGAGGATATTAAACAGTTAATGTTTAGTCGAGCTATTCCTGCAAGTCACATTTGCATTCCAGTGTCACGTGGCTTTTAACCATAACATGTAAGTGGTTCAGTGTATAAGTGGAGCAAGTGATGTAGGGTTTCTCGGTGTTTGCACAGGTTCCATTAACTATAACCCAATTGTCGCCAATTGCTATGGCTTGTAGTGTGTGGAACAGTTTGATGATCAAAAATATTGTTTTGGCTAAGTTCATGTGCTGCCTTGACAATGACTCTTTTGTTCAAGGTGGAATACATTTTCACTGGGAATGTATTAAATCTTAGAGATTAGAAGTTTGTTAAAAAATATATAATGAAGTAGTTCACATGAATTTCGATACAATTTATTTGCTATGATTAAAAAATGAAGATATTGATGTTGCAGAAATCAGGTTCATGTGCTGCCAAAAATAATAACCAAAACTTTAAATAAAAAAATAAAAAAATACTTGTTTTAAAAATACATGCTTTCATGTAGCAAGTGGTTTTGTGCTCTGTGATAATGATGATGATGATGATGTCGGTTTCATTGAGAGTGCCCTAAATTTCAGCAATCAGCCAGCTGCTGCTGTATTTCTGGTGTATATCTGTGTATATTGTTCGATGATGCCAACAAAATTTGACCTTTTATTAATTGCCCTTGGAATACGTAGTCAGAATTTGTATTAATAGATTCTCCTCCAATGTCTTGTACACTGCTTGGCCATGCAACAACCGATAGAGGCTTTTTCGTTTTTCGAAGTTCATGCGATGTGGCCGGGAGTAGTGAGCGGAGGACTTGTTTTATGTGTACTCTGTACATTGGTACTTGACCAGACTGTGGCATTTTAGTCACTCTTCCCAGAAATGTTGCTACAAATTAAAATATAAAGCACCATAAATACTATTGCACTATTTCCAGTAAACAATAATTTGAATTTACCTGTTTTGGTCGAAGTTTGATGACAGAGTGAATTTGTGCTGGAAGATTCTTCTACTGAACGTTTTCCCTTGGCTTGTAGCCGAACAACAAGGGTGGAATTACGTCCAGCAGAGTTAGTTGCTATGCAATGATATTCTCCCAAGTCAGATTCTGCAATTCTATGAATTGTGAGGCCACTAAAGGTCACATCAGAATTGGTGCTCTGCATGATGCTGTACTTTGGATCAGATGTATTGATAGATTTATTATTATGACTCCAGCTGATAGCTGGTGCTGGTTTGCCCTCACTAACACATATAATCAGCCAGTCAAAATCAAGATCCACCAATTTGTTTATTTCTGGGTTGAATGTCACAAAGTGTGGTATTTTTGTATTATCTGTGTTGCCATCAATATCTAGAAACAAATACACAATCACAGGTCATCCACTCCACTAAATAATATCAAGTTTTACTTACCAACCATGAATGAAGCGCTGAACTTTCCAAAAGTGATGGTGTAATTTCCTTCTTGTTCTTCCGTGTTTAAGATTGTATTAAATGTGAGTTTCAGCTTCTCTACCATCAAACCAGCAGGTAATGATCTCCTGTCATTCTTCCCCATGAAGTCCCATCTTATTTGACTATCATCGAACACGTTTTTTGGTGTAGGAATAACGTCAACTACAATACCATTAGATCCCTTTGCAAGCGTCACAGATGAGTTGGTCACATCTTGTGTGCTATTCCTGATTGTAACACTGAGCATCACTTCTACAATGTTAACAAAAGAAGAACATATAAAACGAGTATTGTGTTATAAAGTGGGATCCCAGTGTCAGTCAACTTACTCCAACAAACAGGGTCTTTTCCAAGCCAGCTTCCATTGTAGCATGTCCGACTGCTATTGCCAATGAGAATGAATCCTTCACGACATGAGTAAAAACTTGTTCCACCATGGATTCTTGCTCCTTCTGGTGCATTGATATCACCATTTTCTATCAGACTTGACTCAGGGCACAAAGATGGACACTTGCCTAGGAAAAAAAAAAAAGGCATTCTAAATATGTGGAATTCAGTATTCATGCAATCTTTAGTTCAGAGGGCTCTAATTGCATCTGTAGACAGTAGACCAATGTTTTTATTTATTGAAATATGAATATGGTCATGCGTACTTCAATTATATATATATTTTTGTTTTTTTTTAAAGCACCAACATATGGGGTGACTTACCATCCACTAAAGGTAATGCGCAGGTACAGTTAGGCTCTGGCCCAATCCATTGGCCTTCATCTCCACACGCCCTCTCTGATTCTTCCACTAGTGTGAAGCCCACATTACAGGAATAATGGACTAATCCGCCATAGTTGTACAAGTCCTTAGCAGGGGCAAAATTTCCATTGGAGATTGCAGGAGGTGATCTGCATTGCTCTGAAAATAATATATAGAATCATGATAAAAAATAGCTAAACTTGATCTCTAGCCATACTTACTGAGACATCTGGGTTCACTTCCAGACCAAGTTCCATTCTTTTGACAGACACGAGAGTGTCTAATTTGGTTTTGTGGAAAGCTATATCCTTCATTGCATTCATACATAATCTTTTGTCCCCATCCTGACAATCCATTGGTGGATGAGACACGAACATTATCTTCAAGTGAAAGGCTTGGGCATTGGACATCTATGAACCACAGCAAAAAATAAAATAAATTGAAGTTACAATTTCTAATCAGGACCAAGCTCACTTACGAGTCATGCACTCTTTCTGACAGCTCTCGAAGTCCAGGAAATAATTCTCAGTTCCCTCGTCTAATTTAGCATCTAATCTTGAAGAGTCAGTATGGCATAGTCCAAATGGCTTGCAACCTTTCGAATTTGTGTCGTGAAAGAAATAACGTCTTTCTTTGGTTGCTTTACAGGTGGAAGAAGAGGCAGTTCTTGGCTTAGACATTCCGCAACGCGTTGGTTGTATAGCGTCCACGTCGTCGAGTGAACGAACTTGGATTGGTTTGCAAATAACAGTGCCTAAAAAAACAAAACAAAAAAACCCAGTGATCCCATTGTGTTTGGCGTAGTGAGGTCTCGATTTCATTCTTACCGGCTAGCAGCAGTAAAAGAGAAATGCAGATAACTGTACACATTTTTTTTTTTGGTTGTTGTAGTTCTCGTCAATGGAATACTTCTAAAAGTTTATTTCTTTTCGTGACTAACAATAGTGTATCAAAGGCTCTTTTATACGCTGCTCTTCGCGCAGTGTCTGTCCGCGTAGGAGGTTGCGCATGCGTACTACATTGCGCCAAAACTGACCAATTTACAAAAAAGTACATTATTTCACAAACAGCAAAACAGAAAATGCTGCATAACGATAACTTCAATCACACCAGTCACAGTTCTTTTTTTATTTTCTTCGGTTTGCTTGGAGTTTCAATAGCCTGTGATTCTCCAGTAGGAGTTTGTATTACTTCGGCATCTTCCCTCAATCGTTTTCTTTTCTTCTTCTTAGTGGAAGTAGATTCTTCTGTAATTTCTTCAATTGATTTCTTTTTCTTTTTCTTCTTTTTAGGAGTAACTTCATCCCTGCAGAACATCAATACAACCCTGTAAACCACTCAAATTTAAAAGAAGTTTCTTATTTACCCTTGACCACATTGTATTTTTTCATCCTCAGCATTTTGCATTGCCTCTTTCATAACATCAAGATTCTTCCTTGGAGTGGCACCAGTTTCAAAGTAGGTCAGCCTTTCCTCAACTTGTTCCTTTAGTTTGTCACCAAATATAGTAGTTGGGCACTCTGAAATAACACAAAATAAACTATGAAGCTATAACAAGATCATAAAAATACTAGTGATGTGCTTCAGCACAGATGGTGAGCGAGCTGGTCTGACTGAAATGTTTTATTTGAATGCTAGCTGTTAATAACCTTTGTTAAATATTTTTGTTTACTTTTATTGCTATTCTTTAACGACACATAACACTTTCATACATACTTGTACACTGGATATACCAGCACTTTCCAAAGTACGTTCTGTTCAAAATGCTCTATTGTACCAAAGCTCTAGTATATATATAGCAATCTGTTACTTAAGGCATGTAGCTATGACGAACAGCGTGTTGACAAGTAAACTTGCCACCATCGCTAAACAAATAAATGAACTCCGCTAACTGTGAACGTCTCTCCCATTCTTTCTCAGTACTCGGCAAAGTATTAGTATAAAGAAAAATTACTGCAAACAGCTAGCTTGAGTTATTTACTCATGTGATTACGACATGATGACACAGGGCGTTACCCATAAAAGCTAGTACTTTCGCAGAGCTGACTGATATGCGGTTTCTTTTCCTTCAAAAATAGGTAAAAAGAAAAGAAAAGTAACACAATAAAAGTGAGTATAACAATAAGCAATATGACTTAATAAAAATATCTGGTACCGCTGTTCAACCTTGTCCTGAAACTGAAAAAGCCACAATAAATAGGAGGAAAATAATAACAAAAGCGCTCATCAGGGATGATTTTTTTTTGTTGCCAATCCAAAATATATATACTGAATGAGTCAGTCTCTCTTTCCACTGCAGAGAGTGGTTCAGTCAACACTTTTAACAGCTAGAGAAGTTGGCTTCTAGGACTTCAGCTAAGAGTAACCCTATACTAAAAACCGAGCCAGAAATAGGTGGTGACACTATTTGCAGTTACCTAGTCTGCAGATTTCACAGAAATAAAGCTGGTGTTACTGAGAAAAAAAATGAAGCAACAGTAATAATCACATCAATTTTCAATATATGCACTTGAGGACTACAGTAACCTGTCATAATGAAAGGCCAGCCTCCTCAAAGAATGAAGTTCACAGTATTGCACTTCTATTGGCAAACATCATTCAAAAATAGGATATAAACACCCAAAGCTACAAAAGTGTCAATTTACTATTACAACATATTGCCTAATAAACCATTGTATTTTCTCAGCTGACCTACGACAATTTCATAATTGAACTTCCTTTCGTGAATGTCAATACAGTCACCAGCTTCCGTCAGCAAAGTATAGCTACTCGATGTTACTATTATAACTTGTGCAATGGAAGCTGGTAGGAACTGAATTAGTCCATCAAATAAAGTTTCACTGGAGTAATATAAACTATAACACCCTCTGTTAGACTTGACACTTTCAGAGTTTACATGCTTAATTCATTTAGGGGGGAAATGCTAATTTTTAACTTCCCAAGCATTAGGCGAACAAAAAAATGTATTACTTACCGGAAAAGCAGTCAATCCGTGATGCAATAGAACACTTGTTGGCAAGGTAGCGGGAGATACGACCTTTGTTCTTGGTACCTGCTCGACCAATGAAGCTGGAATGAAAAATCAAACCATACTTTGGCGTGTTTCCTTTTGTTTTCAGGGCTCTAAAAAGACAAAACAATATCAGATGAGTTAGCAATGATGACACAGTCCCACATTTTGGCTAACAGTAGTGTTGAATAGTTTTGTTTCGCTCTCACTAAATACCGAGACTCACACAGACCATACTTGCTCACACAAATTATTACAGAGACCAGGTGCCTTTGAGAACACCCACATTCCCTCATACCACACGCAAACAGACCAAATCTCCGCACAGAAAAGAAAAGCTGCACCTGGACATAAAATATTTTAAGGACAAGTGCGGGAGTATCAGCACACACCAAATAACCAGCATGCACAGGCCAGGTGATGCTAAGGCTTCAGGCCATTCTACTTCCCATAATCTTTTGTTATGATTGCAAAGCTGAGCTTGAATGTTAACACACAGCTCAAGGAACATGATCTGCTTCAATAAGCAAAACATAAGAAATTGTATCCTAAATCAAAATATTTTGCAAATTTACTTCCTTCGAAGCAGCTGGGGAAGTGTATCCATGCCTTAAAATATGCCATACTTTTCAGGGCCTTTTGGAAGGTTTAGGGACTTCTTTTAAATAATTGTTTATTCGTAAATTATCGTTTATTTGTAAATTCAGTGAAAACACTGGTAAACCACATGGTACCTTTTTTTTTTTTGGAATTCCCCTCCCTTATGAGGACAAGGCAAAGAAAGTGTTTTTCTATACAAACCATGTACACTTTTTTTTTGAAACTTTACCACAAATCTACATAAATTAGTAATTATTAAACTTCCCGATATTATCACATCATTAGTAATGACATATTAGCTTAATTTAGAATGAACATAACCAAAGGAATGAAACTAGACATGTGAGGCAAGTGCGAGTACCACACCCTCCTTTCCTCCATGTGTCTGCAAGATGCAAAAATCAGTGCACTAAAGCCAGCTGCTGCACAACACCACTTCATTATTGCATCCTTAGTAATTACTTCATTAATATTCTGCAGAGTCAGTGACCTAACTCGCACCAATAACGTTACTAGAGCAATTTAATAAGTATAGCATGCTTTCACTTCTAGCCTCAAAATAATTAGTGCTACCAATAATTAAATCAATAGTGCCTCTAATATTAAAATTGGAAATGAAAAAAAGTAATAATATATTTTTATTAAATATATCCCCTAGTCATTCTATGGGATAAAATTATTATCAACAGTCAATACCTACACTTCAGAAAATACTCTGGACTTCAAACCAAGCATGTATGGAATCATTTCACCCTCTGGCTTACACGTCAGCAGTCATACACAAAGCACGAGTGTTTATTTGACAGCTCCATGGGCATGTAATTCTTAGATATTTATGCTATGGCACCAACACGTGCAATAAACAGTTAGCTTTAGGTGCACACTTGTTCTGCTGGTAACATTTTTCTAGCCCGTCATTAAAATTCTAAGAATTCAAAAATATATGGAATCAACCATAACAATATTATTTGAACGTAAATTAGCTGTGATAGAAAATATTGGGTCTCACAAGAATGCTTCCACAGCCCAGTCTAAATGTTACTAATCGTAATAGGAAACTGATATGTTATATAATACCTCGTTTTCTCTCCAACAAATGGTGTCAAGTTTCTTACCTACAATATGAGCCACAACATTAGAAAAGATAAAAAAAAAAAAAGAAAGAACAGCACACGCTTCGTGAAGAAGGTAGAAGATCCTACTGACATCAATCTCATTGATTCAATTTAATCGAGGCAAAACAAGAGGAAAAGTGGGAGTGTGAGTACAAACAATGGACACTAATACTTTTATACCCCCACCACCCACACTCCCTACATATCCCAGACAGCCCATAAGTGAAAATTGGAAAGACGAGGTTAAAAAAATTCAATCTTTTTATTTACATCCATTCAAGAGAATACACCGTGAGTGTTCTAACATTGCTTTTAATTTAGACTTTTTTTTTTTATAAACACATGAATTTAGCACTTGGACTACTGTAACCTTCTCTATTTGCAAGTGGTCTGCATCTAATAAACATCTCCCAAAGTATGAAAACTAAAATATTTCTACATAATGGTAAACTCACTGACCATCTTAAAATATTTCTATGGTAAACTCACTGACCATCATCAGTAAAACTGGCCGCATTCAAAGAGTCAGACTCATACTTCTCTTTCATGAGTGCAGCTGTTGATTATTTTATTAACCTCTCATTCCTATGGGAGTGTGGGATGTACTTATTCAAATTTATCACAAAAAAGTTCTACCCACTGCAATTGAACCAAGTGTACATCAAAAGGTCTACTTGAACCAACTTCACCACAAACTTGTTGAAAGCCGAATATCACAGAAAGCATCATTATAAGTGAATTATTCAAGGGCTTCACAAGACAGTTTACTCCCGACTAGTATATACACTTGTATATACACCAATAAATCTTGCCTGCAGCACCAAAAGGTTACTTTATCACTTTGCAGGTGCAAAGAGCAAACCACATAAGAAGGAAAAATAGTTTAAAACTTATGGAGGTTACCTCAAACATATGTAAGGATCATTAAATTTAATGCCAAATTAATAATCTAACATAATATAGTTGACAAAAATCACGTAGGTCTCTCAATACAATGGAAATCCTACAAGCAGCGACAAAGCATGAAATAAATCAATTGCAGCTTCCACTGTGAGAAAGCCTGAATAATCGACAACTGAGTGAGTGCTGGAGCCACTTGGAGTTACAGCTAGTCCAGTTAAGACTCTACTACCATCAAACACTTTAGTTTCATTTGTTCAAAATAAAGGCAACAGACTGCCTTTTGGATACGACCACACATGAACACTGGGCTGTCACCCTTAGGCAGCTAACATAAGGTATACCGAGATAAAAATTTTTGGCATTGAAATAAAAATCCAAGCTAGTCTTGATCACAAAGTACTACTGCCCCGATCAGTGATATTCTTCAAGAAATCCCAACAGGCGAAAATATGCTCAGATCTTGATAAATCACATAACAAATTCAGACCATATTATATAAACTTTGGATTACAGCACAGCCCACCCCCCAACTAGGAAACTTCATGTGTACAATATATATTGTGCATCAGAGTTTTAAAGCAAATTCATTGTCTGCAGTCACTGGAGAGCAGTGTCTGTGTTTATCAATGAATCCATAATGCCCTCATTATTTGATTCATAGTCTGGTAGTACAGTAAAGGTAAAGGTGACATATGGGATAGACTGGGAATAGTACATTTACAACTTCATCAGATTATTAATCAATGATTGTGACATTTCACGCTATGAAATGCCCAAAACTACATCTTGACTATGAGGAAACTGTAAATTGCACTAACTCAGTTGTTACTTTGACCTCAGCTAGATATAATTAACAGGCCTTCACCCTTCCTCCTGTTTTCTAGCCTTACATGTATTATCCTTCCAAGAAAGGGTAACCTTAAGATTTGCTGTTGACAACACATATCCGGATAAATCTATTTGTGACCAAAATTGTGCTGCTATTTCATCAGTTCTTTTGACAACTTATTGAAAATATGGCGCGCAAAGCAAAGATATGGACTCTTCTTCCTTATCTAATCAATGAAAGGAATAATAATATAATAAGAAATACCGAGTGTAATACCAATATTATTATGCGAAGTATTATTGTTCTATGAACAATTTAAACAGACTCTTCATCCTCAAAACTAATCAGAAAACTAAACTTGAAAATAAAATAAACGATTATTGCCTCATAAAAATTAAGGACTAATTATTGTTCAGTGCACGTTTTGTGAAAAGATCGCTAGCTAACCTTGAAGACAGCATGCACTGAAGCTTTGGAAGGGTGTCTAACAATAGTTTGGGCTTTTCTTTTGCTTGAATGTCTTCTTTCAACTTTTTTTTATTTATTATATTGCAAAACAACAACAAAAACGAGATAATTATTTAAACTGTGTGGCTTTGACTACAGGATACACCCCTTAAAATTCATGCTGCAATCACATAATCAAAAGTTGTTTATTCCCTGCTGTATTCTAAGGCTTAGTAGCCTGATTACTGTTGACCAAGCTGAAATCAAGTTTGTTGCTTTTTCTGACATGTTTTTTAGGTTGATATAAAAGATCCACTACTTTACCAGTTGAAAGCCTGAGCTCAGCAATGCCTGACTTATTGATTGCATTTTGATGGTCCTTATATTGGGCGAGATCCCACGTACCTCACAGCAAACACTAAATGGCAAGCACCTAATCATACTGGTAGTGATTTATTGTTTCTAATAATCTTTACCTACCCTACTTAGTTTTGTTCATCTAATTGAGAAGCAGTCTCTCAATTCCAGCCTAAATGGCTAATGTGCCGACACGGCATGGCTGACTATTTAAATCTACCACACTTCTTCGAAGTCCAAATGTACCACCTGTCTATCAGGGCACACACAAACATGAGGAAACATACACAAGCAAACAAATACAGTACACCACGAGAACAATTAACTGTTACTTTATCCTTTAAAAAATAAATTAATACATTAGTAAGCAACAATCATATGCAGGTGTGAACAAATAAACCAATTACATAACACCTGACGAGGGAATCATGTAATTAAATAGCAATTTCTTATTGTTAGCATGAGGCGACCAGAAACTCAATAATGAATGCTAGTAGGGCATAATTTTCATGTATTCGCTTAACAAGGCCTACTCCCTCCTCCACCTTTTACGATTCTCTCCCACGCTTCTTGCCCACTGTACTGAAATGCTATTCACGGTGAACAAACATAAGCCCAGACTTGGACCAACATTCATAGGTATTAGCTAAACAATTAATAACGGTACGACAGATCACACCACAGATGTTTCTTTAAGCTGCACGTGTAGCAACAATATTCATGGAGATAAATACATTATTACACTAAACCCACGTCTATGCCCACTTGTTTACTTTGTGTCAAGAATCCAATTACTATAAACAAATAAACACAAAAAATTCGATATCTTCCCATCACTTCCTTAGTTAGAAAGTTACGAAGATCTGATCATTTTTAAGTTACTGGGAAAGGTCACTAATACTGCAGGCTACATATAATTACAGGTAGGGTCATGTTTGCATTAGTTACACTGAAATGCCCAAATTAAAAGTACATAAAATAAAAAAGATGAACAATCCTTTTTAACTTGCAACACATTCCACAAGTCTAATCCCATTTTAAATAATGTTTTCATTTGCACAAGGTTGAAAACATAACGATATTCTTCAAAACCTGTATCTACAATAGCCAAAGTCAGCCCTAGTACGGAAGCACCAACGTAATGGTATGTGGCCATTTCCAAAAGCTCAGCAGGAAGGAAAACCTTGTGATCAAGGAAACATGAGGGGATATGAATATATACTTGGCTCTACAGGAACCCTGCCATCTGCACATTCCCAAATTACAGCAAATTCATAGCCATGACAAACAAACCAAAACAACCAACACAAGTTGAGAGTTACACGAGACACTGAGCTGTGAGAATGTTCAATACGACAAAACATTAAGTAACGTGAAGTAGGTGTGATCGAACGTGATGTAGCCGTGATTGTGGTGCGACTGTTGACGACAAATACTAATGTTGTTGCTGTCTTGAAATATGGAATGTTTGAGTTTTGCTCAATTTTTTATATTTTACCACACTAATTAAGTCTGGAATGCTATAAATATAATAACCCAATACTAAATGGCAAACAACAGTGAGGTCAAAAAATTGAATAAAAAAGGAACTACCAAAAGAAGTGGATGGCGTCTGCCAGAGCATATGTAAATATTTATATAACTCTTAGAGCAATATCATCAAGAAACAAGGTTGGTCATATCCACCTGTAGAAAATTAAAATTGCATCGCAATATTATTACCCTTCAATAATGTAAGTATAGAATACGATGAACATGAAGGTGTTAACAAGGATGTGGTACAAGTGTCCCATCACATAAAGCACCCATTATATATCCATATCCATTGGGAAAAAAGAAAAGAAGCACCAACGTAATGGTATGTCGCCATTTCCATAAGCTCAGCAGGAAGGAAAACCTTGTGATCAAGGAAACATGAGGGGATATGAATATATACTTGGCTCTGCAGGAACCCTGCCATCTGCACATTCCCAAATTACAGCAAATTCATAGCCATGACAAACAAACCAAACAACCAACACAAGTTGAGAGTTACACGAGACACTGAGCTGTGAGAATGTTCAATACGACAAAACATTAAGTAACATGAAGTAGGTGTGATCGAACGTGATGTAGCCGTGATTGTGGTGCGACTGTTGACGACAAATACTAATGTTGTTGCTGTCTTGAAATATGGAATGTTTGAGTTTTGCTCAATTTTTTGTATTTTACCACACTAATTAAGTCTGGAATGCTATAAATATAATAACCTGATACTAAGTGGCAAACAACAGTGAGGTCAAAAAAATTGAATAAAAAAGGAATTACCAAAAGAAGTGGATGGTGTCTGTCAGAGCATATGTAAATGAATTAATGCTAAACTCCCTCAAATTCCAAACTTCATTGCAAAATTAAGCCATTAATGCTATTAGACTAAATGTAAGGCAAAACAAGGGTAACCACACTGTATTGACTAACAGGGCAACTCTTGCAAGGTACACACAAAAGAAGACCTATTCAGATGGTTAGCAATGACTAACAGGGCAACTCTTGCAAGGTACACACAAAAGAAGACCTATTCAGATGGTTAGCAATGACTAACAGGGCAACTCTTGCAAGGTACACACAAAAGAAGACCTATTCAGATGGTTAGCAATGCTATATTAGCATGGTGTCCACAATGTAATTTAGAAGTGCAACACCTACTTCCTTTAAATTGCTAGCTGTTAGAATGCATTGCCCAATTAAAAAAAAAATTCAACACCACCTGCAGCTAAAACAAATAAAAGGTCAGGGGTAGAGGTGCAAGATGTTTATGCCAACAGAGTCACCACAAGCTCTAGATATATGTGCAATGTAGCCCAGCCATTAGGATAGGACGTGGCTTAAGCTAACACCTTATGCTAACATTTTGTCACTAAAGACCAAATTTTTAATCATAATGTATAATCTAAAAATAAATACCATTAAATGTTAAATTTGTGCAATAACCCTGCAAATTAATGGCATGCTAGGAAGACAACTTGCCACCTGCTCAAATTAACACCTAATAATAGTCACTTAAACCATTAGTGGTTAATTGCTAAGCAGCCTAATTCAGATCAGGTGGTTGCTACGTGAAAATATTGTGAAAATATTGCACACGTCATATTGTCTTGACAACTAATTAGTAATCCGTCATAGGTTAACAACTAATAACTAATTTCACCTGGAATTTTTGGGCTACAACAACAATTAATCAATTTATTAAATAACAAAATAAGTGACCTCAATATATTGGCTAGTTACCTTTGCACAGTGTCTATTCTAACTGCAAGTCCAAATTGTCGTCATCGTCCTTAGACATACAAGTTCATGCACTAACCTGAAAAGGGCCTTCTCGGCTCCCAAGATCTGCACAGTGCTCGCCGGATATTTAGCAAGATTTGTCAGACTTCCAGCATGAGATATCAGTCTTGCCCCAACCTATATACACGGAGAATAAAAGCTGGTATGAATAAAGGAAGATACCATTTTATCCCCACCCTAACTATCACTTGTGGTACTTCAATGTGCAACACAAGCTGTGATATCGACACTAGCGAGAATGATACTCCATAAATCCTCACATGGGCACCTAGACCACAGACGACGGCGAATCTCTACAGTTACCAACAACAATGTGGAAATGACAAAAATATCGTCACAAGACTCTCCATTTAAGGGAGAATCAGGATACATGGATGTTGCATAGAAACAACACTAGCCAGACATACGTTGGTTCAGTACCCATAAATGTTGACAAGTGACACTACTAATGACTATTTCTTCCCACCATTCCAATTCAACTTCCTTTTTTTTTTTTTTTTTTTTTTTTAATTAAAAAACAACAACAACAACAAAAAAATCAACAAATACAGCACCACTTAGTATAGGACTATTACCATACATATTGATCAGTTACACTAATTACAGGAGACACTGCATTTTAGAACTGCACATAGACTACAAACCTAGTGGTATGGTATGACCTACATGGGGAAGTTTAATAATCTGAAATGAACTTTTGGAACAAATAGGCATTGAGCCAATGCAAATTGTAAGGCTCTCTAATTGAGTACCAACTTCATTGCTTGGATTGCCATAGGCCAGTAGAAAAAGGAAATATATAAGAATTAAAAGAATATTTGGGTTGCTAGGAAACAAAAATACACCATGACTTCACCACTGCACAGATAAATTTAACCCTGCCTTTAACAACAACCCATCAATTAACAATCACAGTTTATATAAAGGTATATACATATTAATATACATTATTTACAGAGGTCACTGTAGTTCTACTAGCCTAATTATTTCATTGCTTTTACAACCTATCAGTTGACAAACTCAATTTACAAAACATGCAGAAAAAAAATTAGTCCAACAAGAACTCCAACCAGCTGTTCCTGTTATCTAATTTAACAACTTCGTCATCAGAGCAGCAGCCTTGTTCTTACAAATGAACAAAGGTAGGAGGAGGGTGCTACCTGTAATCAAATTAATAGGGAGGAAGCATTGGGAGTAAGTGCTGGGCAATGAGTTGAACAAGAAGAAAAACAAACAGGTAGTAATCTAATTTCAGCCAAAGCTGATCCCATCGTTATTCACGAGCAGCACCTTGTAACACACTCAGAGGGAGTGCTGCTAGAGCAGGAACTAAATAACCCGGTTCCCATCAAACTTGAATAAGTGCCTGTTACCCATCCCCCTGGCGTGTAAACTCCACCAGCTCCCTAGAGATGTCAACAAAAGCTCACACTGTGTAATCGAATCATCTGCTAACAAAGGAGGCTCTCCTCCTAGAACCACACCCCCGCAGAAATAGCACAATCTTGGAAAAAGACGTTCCCCACTGCAATCTATTAACTGTAAGCCGTTGAAATGCTAAGCTGGGTACTGAGGCGAGACGTGACACATATAACTCCCACGTAATGCTATAAGACAGAAAGAAAACGCCCAGAGCGTCACTCAATGTTGGTGCCTATCTCCCTAGAGAGCAGAACATGACTATGCTAGCACTCAGTAAAAGACAAGGCTTACTGAACTCCTCAACACATCCAACTCATTCTCCTACACAATCAACCCTCCTCCATCTTATAACAAAGACTTTGTACTGAATACCTTGACCTTAAAATTCGGCCACACAAAACTGACCTAATGCATGTAGAAAACAACAGCCCACATGAGTAAAGGCTAGACTTTGGATAGACCCAGACATAATTCAATAATATATATCTCAAAAACAGAGTGAGACTAAAAATGTCTTTCAACCTTGCATGCTATTTGAAGTGCTCTACGTGGGAAAGAAAAAATTAAATAAATAAAAATAATAAAATTAATAATAATAATAATGATGATACCTTTTAATTAATGAACTCTTACAATAATATAGTAAGAGTTCATTAATTAAAAGGTGTCATCATTATTATCAGCAGCCAACAATTCACCTTATGCATTATTGAGACAGTTTCCAATCTCAATGTATTTATGACTATGACTAATCCAGACCTAGAAATTGGGGAACCCTTTATAATAACCATAATTCAAGTGTGCAATGAAAATAAAAGTTGCAAGCTAACATACTAATAAATCAGTGGATACTAGATATCAGAACAATCAATCAAAATGGCTGACCTCCTTAATAATAATAAAAGAATCCACCCCATAATGACCTGCACCGTAAGCAACATCTCCTAATTAAATAACCCCGTAATGAACAACACGCTACTTTACACATGACATTAATTGGCACAATTGAATTTGAACTTGTTGCTGCTGCTCGGCATTGCTAGGCACTTGGCAGGCATCTCTGATGACAATGCAGTCAGTAACCACCAAGAAAGCCAGGAATCCGGAACAAGACTGTACAACACACACAAGTGCCTCTCCCATTAGTGAGCTCAGGTATTTCAAGGGAAAAATAAAAAAATAAACAAGAGAGACGTGCGCCACGAGTAATGCTAAGCTGATTAGCTGAGCTGCAGCAGACCTTACATAGAAAGCATGGCTAATAGTTGCTATGCTCCAAATGGAGAATATTGTGACTGCTACCCTGGAGACTAATACCAACTAGAACAGCCAAAACATCCACGCACAGGATGTCATAGAAAATAAAGTGGTGGTTTGTTTAGACTTGAGAGTTTTTAGCGACAGGCTGGGGTTCATGTCATTTAAAGTTTTGTTACACACAAATCACTAAATAAGTCAGGGTTGAAATCATGGTAAGTGTATTTCACAATGATCACACCAAATCAACCCCCCCCCCCCCAAACACACATCATGTGCACCTTATTGCAAGTGGACAGAGTCCACAATTTTGTAATTCACTCCTATAACACATTAACTATGACATACGTAAAAGACAGATATCATAATTCCGTTCTGTTATTGTGAACTTTTGAAATATTTCATGTGGTGAACTTATTTCACTGAAGTGAACCAGAAATGGATCCTGATTGCTCTCTAGCTACCCACCTCCAGCTCCCTAATTAGCTTCATTAGGATCAATTACCACTACTTGCTAAAAAGTAACAATGATTAAGTGCAATTCACTGCCCACAGCCCTTTTTTTACATACAAGTCGAGCAAATGGTCTTGCACCAACACCAAACCTAGAAGAAATAACACCAAAAGTTAAATTCTAAATTGTAACTATCAGATATGTGTAAAAACAAAAAAAAACCCACACACACATACACACAAATTTCGACAAGGTAAACACACCATGACACAATGTATCAGGGGAAATGTCAAACTCGCTGATAGAGAGTTGTCTACTGCCCCCAAATCATAACAAACTGTGAGAAGTAACATCCGCTTCCCATAAGTGATTGGTGTTTCCCTTCTGCCCACATTTCTCCTAAACCATATATATATATATTATATACAGCAAGTGAACACATTGCAGTTCCAACAAGCTCCAGTCAAATCATGGCTGTGGTTCAACAGCTTAAAACGTCATTCCATTGGTACTTCCAGTGACGTAACTGCAGGAAGACTGCAAGTGCACATAATGCCAGAGGCAAGCAATTAAACCTTACACTGGCAGGCAGCAGCAAAAGATCCAACAAACGAGGAATAACTGAGCTGTAATGACATTATCAACACACACGTGTACACCTGGAAAATTTCCCTCTTAATTCCAACACATTAAAATCATTTCAACTATTAAGGGAGGCAAGTCAATACAAGGAAACTCCTTCATAGTGTGGCTGCATGTTCAGGAAAACAAAATGTATATGTGCAGTGGAAAAGGCAGATATCTTTATGTTTACCTGAAAGGAAGGCACGATTGTATTTTTTTAAAATTAAATAAAACATGATACCTTTACCTCCAGCAATATGTTGAACCAACACTCTTCCATATAAGACTTAAAAAGGCTCACTGATTAATAAAAAAGGTTAATTCAGTCATACCTCACTACTAGATAAACAACACAATAACAACAACAAGGAAGCTACTCGTTACCTCACTTGTACATATTCTTTCCCTACTTACCAGGCAAACAACACAATAATAACAACAAGGAAACTAATCATTACCTCACATGTACATACTATTCTTTCCTCATATACTGTCAAAAGCAATCCCTGATCAATTCTGTCAGATTAGTAGCTTTTTGTTTTATACTGACAGTATACAACAAAACAATTTCAACCCAAACCTTTATCAGCTGCAAAATATACGAGAATGATTGAAATATGAAAGAAAAAACAAAACAAAACAAAACAAAAATGAAACAAACAACAACAACAAAAATAACAATAAATACGATGCTACATAGATGTACTGGACAGTTATCAGGGTTTCATACAGGATATATTTTCTGGGGGGGAGGCGGCACACGTTTGTTTGACCACAACCACTTTTGCTGAAACCACACCCATTTGATTAAAAATTGTCTCGGGTCTAGAATTAGTGACATCAATCTTGGAAGACTACTGCATATTGCAATTGAAGGACCTCAATTAACTGAAGTGAACTTTCACCAAATATTAGATATATACAAACAACAAATCACAGAATACCATTATAAATCATAACCACAGAATACCATTAAGTAGTAAAATATTATTAATTTATTTCATGAAATTCTGGGGGGGGGGGGGGGGTCCCAGGGCGCCCCTACCTCTGTATGAAACCCTGGTTATAATCCTCTTACAGTCTATCTCGCTGCCTGCAAGCCAAAACAAAAATAGAGTTTATTATTATTATAGCACTAATGATGGTTAAACTATGCTTATACGAGATAGGTTTGAGAAGTCTGTCTACACAAGGACACTCCTACATTTAATATGGCTGCATATTCAGGAAATATAAAACGGATTATAGAAAAAAACAAAAACAAAAAAAAAAACTTTATTTTTATTATTAATACCATGATTCGTGTCACACACAAACTATAACAAAAACAAGAATGCAGTACCCTGGCACTGGATATATTGTGGGAGCGTACAACAAGTCCTGAAGGAAAGGGGATTTCCCCTACTCTCACCAGTGTGTCGACACTCCCTCTGACAACTGTTAGTATAAAGCCAAAATCAAAAGTTGCATATAAGCCCACTCTCCAGTTGGTCCAAGTGATCTCGGAGGGAGGGGGTAGTATAAACACACTTTTATTCCAATTCAATTATGAAGCTCATGGTAATGGAACCTGTATCAACAAATAGGCCCGCAGGAGTGATTTTCCGGGCCACCTATTGGACGGTGGGCAGTACAAACACTTCCCTCACTTATCAAAACTATCACAGCACACACACACACAAAGTACTGGACACAATAATTTGATACCCTTAATTAGACCAGCGACACCGGCCATTATCAAAACCCATTCGAACTGGCAAGTAAACATTGGAGTACAGGGAGACTGGGAACAGGCGGCAATTACCAGCAATTGCTGGCTCCATTAACTAGAAGACGAGCGAAGATGTGGTCAGCACGCATTATTGAGGTGGGGATTGTGCCCAACTAACCAAAGCAGAGACTGCAACTCAAAACTTAGTACACTGTAACCATAGCTACCAGGGTTTCATTTAGGGGGGGGCGAAAGGGGGCATTTGCCCCCCCTTGGATTCTAAGTGCCCCCCACCCTTTTGAAAGAACCGATATTTATTAAGAGAAAAATGTAAACCAAATTAATAATAAACAATATTCACACAGCAATTCGTCTAGGTTTTTTGTTCCATACTGTAATAATGTCATTTAATTGTGTAGATGAGAGCGTCTCGGGTGTCTCCATGGCTATTTTCATCAAATAGGATAATTGTGATTGCTCAATTCGATTTCGAATTCGTGTTTTAATTAGTTTCATTTTGGAGAAGCTCCTTTCCACTGAAGCAGTGCTGACAGGGATAGATAGACATATGTTTGCCAGGGTGCTAATGTTTGGAAAAATTTCACTAAGCATATCACTTGTGGTGAGCTCTTTCAACTGCAAGTGCAGGTTACCTTTCGGCTTCTTCGATAAGTAGCTTCGAAATGTTTTCCACTCCTCTCGGGTTTCGCGGGAAATAAGAGCTTCTTTGGTGTATTCATCTCCACCAGCAGTCTTAGCAGGCAGCTCTGCACCATAGTGAGCTAATAGTACATCTATTAAGTCCTCACCATATGTATGGAAGTCAGAAGAGTCAGCAGCTGGCACTTTCTTCGGATCAAAGATGCCAAATGAGGAGACAATATCTTGTGAAATAAATCTGCTGGATATGTTTGCCTTCAGCATCCTGATAAACGGTTCAGCCACTTGTCCTTGGAATGTAGCAATGCTTTCCGTGGTTAACGTGATGTCAGTGACTTCTTCGATCTCATTCTTTGCATCCATCAGTTCTAATACCCAGTTAGCAGCAGGTAACATGGCATCATCAAGTGTATTGAGAGTGGCATCAACAAGAGGGGTGATAGCTGTCAAGTCTATTCTCTCAGTCTGGAGAGCTCTGCTCAACTTCGCCACTTGTGGCAGAACATAATCAAGGAGGTATATGGCCACTAAAGTTGAGGGCCTACATAAGGCGTTACTGATACCTAGAGCTTCAGGTGCATGTGTCTGCTCATAGATATTGTTTAGAGCAGTCACAATTGCACTGTAGCTAGCTTTGACTGCCTTCACACAGCGTTCATGGGACAGCCAGCGAGTATCTGATGGTTTCACAACTTTCAGCTCAGGTAAGTCAAGCACCTGCTGTACTGCTTTGAGACTCTCAGCTCGCTTAGGAGAATAGTGGAAATATTTCCAGAGGGTGGTGAGTGTGATGTACACATGTTTTATCCCACTGGTAGCATTAGCTGCTTGAACGCATGCTAGCTGTAGCAAATGGCAATGGCAGTGTACGAAAAGTGCATGAGGTGAAATTTTCTTCAGGAGACTCTGCACACCATTGTGTTTCCCAGAGAAAGTAGCTGCTCCATCGAATCCCATACCCACCAGCTTGCTAATCTGTATGTTTTTATCTTTCATGAATTCAACAAGGGCAGAATAAATAGTCTTTGCATCAGTAGCTTTCAATGGAACTATATCCAAGAAGTGCTCAACAGGTTGACCGTCCATGTTCACCCAGCGGAAGAAAATTGAAAGCTCTTCTGTGGTCGTCACATCAGTGCACTCATCTGCCATTATGCTGAAATGGGAAGCTTGGCGAAGCCGTTTCAGTAAACATTCTTCAGCCCATAAGCCAACTGCCTCAACAAATTCAACAACAGCAACTTTAGATGTGTAGGTTGCATTTAATCTAGCTCTTTCAAGGAACCCCTTTAAATCTTCTGCACCACAACTTACGATTAGATCAATAAGTTCATCAAAATTTGTTGTGTGGGGAATGTGGCGACGAGCTAGAAAATGGGTGCAACGAATTAGAGCTTTAATGGCCATTCTGTTCTTCAACTTTTCCTCATCATTAATTTGTTGGAGTTGCTGAATGACTGACCCTTCTTGTAGTGCTGTAGCTGCAGCCATCTCTGCTTCACATGATAGGAGGTGAATATCACTCTTTGCATGAATTTTCATCTTCTCTATTGCCTTCTTCCAGTTCGTGAAAGGTTTTGAGATCCATGTTCCTCCTGTTCTTTGAAGAGAAATTCCTCTCTTCCTGCAAACCTTACAAAAAGCTCCTTGGAAATTTTTATCAAACATCAGCCAATTGAAGCTCTCTTCCCATTTTTTGTTGTATTTTCGACTGCTTGCAGTGATTTTCTTGCTTTTCTCATGTGTAGTTAATCTTTCCTTTGCATGCTTCTCATGGACAATTAATCTTTTCTTGGCAGGACTTGGCTCCAAAAACTCAGTATCAGATTGATTGCTGTCAATTTTATCTTCTGTGTCACTGCTACTTGAGTGGCCAGGTGACTTTGAAGAGCTTGCACCACAGAAGAAAGAGCGAATATCCATTTGAGACTATCTTAAGCTGTCAGGGACTACGAGTGCTTAGAGTTCTGGTTCTGGAAGTTGTAGAATCTGTATAGATCAAAACTCAACAACTGCTACGGTGAGCTGAGGGCTGGCCTTTTTATAGCCAGCCAGCAACCGTAAGTGTGAATCAACGTGTGATAAACCTAAGGGGAGGTGAGAGTCAGAGTTGAATAGTGTGTGAAAAGCATCTAAATAGTGAATGTCACAGTTGACTGAAAATTGCTAGACGGTGGAGGTGAAAATGAGTAGCTGAATTAACTTGTCAGGATCTGACATATGCAGACCTCATTAGATAAGATTATGTTTTTTTAATGTAGGACATAGGCCTTCCAATAATTCTATTTCACTCCCATGGTGACCAGTGCCGCCCGCCCCCCCTTACATTTTCAAAACTCTATTTTGCCCCCCCTTGCAAGAATGTCTGGATGAAACACTGGCTACAAATGAATAAGTAAAATTAAGTGCCTTTAATGATGAGCCAGCCTGCCATTTTTATGTATGGGTTAGCATCGGATTACAAGGTGCACATCCTCCCAAAAGCAATATGTGGACTAAAAAAATTATAATAGTGCTGTAACTGAGTAGGAGTCCTCCTGATGCTGTAATGAAGTTAGTGAACTTTCATGGATGCAGTAGTAAAAACACTATGGATGGTGATGCACTGTTAAAGAAGTGGTATGATAATAATAATAATAAAAAATAAATAAATTAATAAATTAAAAAAATAATATAAAATAATAAAATAAATAAAAAAGGGGGGAGAAAGAAAAGAAGAGAAAAAGAAACCCATCACACATTTAATGATATGTACCTGCTCTCCAATGAGAGTGGTGAGATTGGGAGCCACATTCGCCATCTTGGAGCATAGGTAATCACTGAGTTTCTTCCTGTAGTCTGAGAGTTCCATCACTCGACTGGAAAACCGCTCAATATTGATGAGGTCCACAGTTGCTATGTCCATACCTAAACAGACATTGGGAACAATATTAAAGATGCAACATGATAGTACGAGTTCATAGCACATGTACGAGTCATCCCCTCAAACTGATGCTTAATACACAGAAATGAAAGAGCTTGGGAAAGAATACTACATGAAGCAAATTATTTCTGCTAAGTATCCACCCCCAGCACCATCAAAGTACCCACCGTCCAATAATAGTACACCAGACACACACACACACACACAGTACCACGCACGGTGATGTTTCATGCTCAACAGTCCGGAGAGAAACTTTGGAACAGCAGCTTTACACGTAACACAGTCCACCTTTAGGCGCTCTTGCATAATCGTATCACTCAAAGACACCCGACATGTTCTCCACAAATTGATACCCAACTGCACCCACTAACTCACTGAGATTAACCACCACACACTTGCGTCGCACTTCTCAAGTTATTGGTAAATATTTGGGGATAATAATGACACTGTCAGGGGTAACACAATCAAAAATCGGGGATATCTATTTGTCTGCTTGTATGCATGTTTGGACGTATGTATGTCATTTTGTACTTTAACCATCGCGTTTTTGTGCTTGCAAATTGTACGACCCCATCCCTAACCCCACTGCACAGAACCCTCTGGTTTACCTGTATCATCCAATATATTAGAATTGTTTTCCACTTTGAATTCTCTTTTGCGGGTGCAGTTACCACTTTCAAACTTATCAGAGTTCATTTTCTATTCAAATGAGTGGTGGTGGTAAGATGTGGTGCTATTTGCCATGGTTATACGCTCTATGCAACAGTGTTGTTTCTTACTGAAAATAGACCAATAGTCTAACCACGAAAGCAAGTCTTGTGTGGGTATGTCCAGTGTTTTTTTTTTTTTTTTTTTTTTTGCGTTACAGCTACCGCTTAGCTAATGAACAGCAAACAGTAAACATTAAGTTAACAAATACACATGTTAGCTGTTCTATACTGCATTTCCAGCTACTACAGCAGTAAGCATACTTTGGTTCAAACCTGTGCGGTAATTCCTTAGAAAGGCCTGCTGTTATTTTTGTTTAGGTTTATTAGGTCAAATGGTTGCGGCAAGTGGTTACTACGGCATTGAAATCCCTTTATCATATATACGTAATCAAAAACTCGACTGGTATTTAGTAGCTGGGGCATTACAAATTAAAATTAATCATAATACTTTAGTTAACTAGACAGGCTTGCTCGCCATTGTGCACAAACAACTAATTAGAATCTGACAAAAGCTGATTTTCGCCTATACAAAATCTGTATATTAATAACAATAAGGCTACATTATTACTTCCCCAAAGCTTACTTAAATTTTCCTGAGTATGTAGCTTTCATAGTAAAAATGACTAATCTAAATAACCAGTAGTTCCTGACAAAAAGCACTTCTTAAAATAAATTACATATGGTAAGGGGTTTTAATGCCATAGTAACCACTTACCGCGACTGATTTTGACTTATAACACTCACACAAACACACAAGTATTTCTAAGAAATTACCACACAGTTTGAGCCCAATCCTAAATTATGCTTATAACAAGCAAAAATGCTTCCAAAAGCCTGAAAGAAAACAGGAACCAGTCCATCGTACAGCAAGCTTTGAGTAGACGAGGAGCAATATTGGTTGATTTTGCTTGTGATGTCCAGTAGGAAAACCTTAATCCATATTCATCTTAAACGCTGTCTGACTTTCTACACATTTCACGCTTTCTATTTGGAGTGTTTGAAGTTTTTAGCCAGCAAAAAAAAATTTCGAGCTCGGTACCCAGGAATTCTCGATCTCTGTAAAAAAAACGCAACAAGGAATTAACAATCAGAGAGAATGCAGGCCAGTCCTCGCCCACATATATGCGGTTATGGCATCAAAACAGTTAAAACTGTTTATTTTATGTTTCAGATGAAACAACTTACCCATTGACATTTTGGCTGCTTCAAAGATGGCTTCCACTTTTAAAGAGTCCATCACAATCTCCTCCAAAGCATCCAATTTGTCTTCTGTAAGATTCTTTCGAGAGCCGATGAAATTGACTACCTATAAAAGTAAGCAATGCCAGATACATTACACAATACTGTGTGATAGAGTCACATTTGTAAGAGGCACGTGTGCTAGAGGGTGTGATAGAGGCATGTGTGATAGGTGGAGTAATAGAGGTAATGTATCATTCCTCCCACGTGGAAATAGCATGCCCTTATTACATTAGCTCACGCAACTAGACTTTGCCGACAAGCTATGAGGATTACATAACACTAGCAACCATTCCCATGGATGTCCCTTGAAGGAAGGTGATAAACGTACTCCACAGTTTGATTGCACTTTAGTGAGTTCTTCGTAAAATTGGCTGTTCAGGTTAAATGCTATACTGTACCTTTAAAAATATTGAGTTACTAAAAAAAAACAGGAATCAAGAACTTCTCTCTCTCTCCAAAAATAAATAAATAAAAAAGTGAAAATAATTAAAATGGAAACTATGACAAAATTAAAAAGATTAATTACATCTCAGGCAATGCATAGTCACAGTGCTCTCATGGCAGTCCCACTTGTAACAAAAACCCTCTGCCATTCTGACAGAAGATATCAATTCCCAACCCATTAATAGGAATTATGAAGATGTGCAGGTGTAGGTTAGCCAGTGCAATTGGCAGACATCATGTCAAAGGCATTGCAACCTTGTAAGGGCGTTGTGGGTAACAAGAGCTTGTTGATAGTAATTATCACCACACTCCCTCCCAGACTAGAAGTCTTCTCTTCAGGCTTACCTTGGAGTACATTATATTGTCGGGAACAATTTTGATGAGTTCAGGGAAGTGGTAAGAGTACCATTCTCTACAAACACAGAAAAGAAGAGAATGTGCTGCCAGTTGTGTATTGGTCTATACAAATTCAGGGGCAAAAAACCTCAGCTTTTCCAAGGGCTAATAGGCATATTAAATGATTGTACACACAAAACATAGTGTAATCCTCCATGACACTGTCACTTTATACTTATAAATTCTTCTTACTGCTCACACACTTAAGTTAGGCTACACCAAACAGGTTCTTTACTTGTCTAAACAACAATTTTGGTAATGAGCTGAGTAATTATAATCACACAGAATTCCACTATATCACAGATCATAGGAAATAATAACCCGGGCCTCTCACTAAAACAAAGAAACTCCTAATTAATTATGCTTTAATAAAGAATAACAAAAACAACAAACAAATAACCAATAATTGTGTACACCTTAATTAACCCTCTCACCGGCAGATAAAATTCAGTTATTTTATTTTTTCTATATGAATAATGTTTAAAAATAAATATAAAATCAGGAGTTAAAAAAAGTACCTAGCAACCATATATCACGTGAAAGTACATGTATTGTTCAACATTTTTGGTCAAATTTGGTTGCTTGGCAACAAACCACAAAGTGGTTTTTGGGACCACAATGTAACTATATCATAACAAAGTGATCTGTATGCTTCCAGTGCAATATTAGCAATTGTTTGTGCGTGATTAGATATTTTTTTTACTGTTATAATAAGACAGTTATCTCAGCCAGCAATGCTGTTGCTCACTGATGACGACACCAGGAGAGGCGTGACTGGTAGCTGAGCAATAGCTGGGCAGAAGAACATCAAGAATACTTTACTAACAATTCCAGTCCTCTGCACACACTCACTCCTCCCTCTAGCCACATTCTTACTCATACTCTTCCTTTTTCATCCATTCAATACTTTGTCAACCGTTCTTCATGCTTTCAACATAATCAGTATTACCATCATCTCAATATTCTAGACCTTGCAGAAGTAAAGACATCATCCTTTGAATGAATAAGAAGTCCAAAGTAATTCAGAGAGCAAAGGTGGCTAAGTCAAATCATTACTCATTGCTGGGAGTTTGTAAGAAAAGAGTTTACAGCTGTGACCAAATTAGCGCCATATTCCTGGGAAAGCTATTGGGCATAATAAAACTTACCGCCATGTTCCCGGGAAAACTATTTCTTACTTTTTCCCTCCAATATACTGCGTAAATAGCTGCTTTTCTTACCTGGAATATCAAGTTCCATATCCTCTTTGACATAGCTGCTGGTATGTTCGCTACCTACAGTGCTCTAGTAGCTCTCAAGTTGAAAACTAGTAGTTTCCTCAACTGGCAATGAAATGACAGCTTTAGCGAGCAAGTACTCTCTATCCTGGACAGTAGTACCTCTGCAGTAGCTATATAGCTCCTGTACCCCTTCCCTCTCACGTTCGCAGTAGAAAACGTCGTCGCAGACAAGATCCACCGCCTCAGTTGCAGACAAATTTATCGCCATTTTTCGAACTAACGTTAAGTTTATTTTTAGCCCGACTACCTTAGTTACGTAGTAGCTATTTCTATTCTAAAAATACATGCAATAGAACAACACATTAGCCGTGCTCTGGACGCTGCAGCTAAGCTTTAGCGTTTATCGGGAAAATATTTTCCCCCGCATTACGTCATCCTTGAGCGCCTATAGGCGCTTGTGCCGGTGAAAGGGTTAAAACACTAAAAATATAAAAATTAGGGATTTAGGGTTGCTCAAAAGTATGGGAACTAGCATAGCAAGCAATATCTAAAAGTAATCAAGAAAGGTCTTTTACCCCCATGTGATGATTCTGTATCCCTAACTCACTGTTGTGAAAGACCATTTGGTTTATATAATACTAAAACAGTATTGAAATAGTGATTTAGGGACACTGAATCATCACATGGAGCAAATAACCCACATTAGGACTTACTAAAACAAAGAAACTCCTAATTAATTATGCTTTAATAAAGAATAACAAAAACAACAACAAACAAATAACCAATAATTGTGTATACCTTAATTAAAACACTAAAAATATAAAAATTAGGGATTTAGGGTTGCTCAAAAGTATGGGAACTATCATAGCAAGCAATATCTAAAAGTAATCAAGAAAGGTCTTTTACCCCCATGTGATGATTCTGTATCCCTAACTCACTGTTGTGAAAGACCATTTGGTTTATATAATACTAAAACATTACTGAAATAGTGATTTAGGCACACTGAATCATCACATGGAGCAAATAACCCACATTAGGACTTCCAGTAATCAACAAAGCCCTAAAAAATTTCAGCTTTCAGGGAACACCTATCTTTCAAAATGCTTGCTTGGTTCTTGAGACTCCAACGAAGCTCCATATCAAATTTCCAAGCCAGAAATTTTATACAGCGTAAGTAACAAAAACTAAAAACAACCAACAACAAAAAACAAGCTTCATATTCTCTACGAACAGGGCTAAAGCAAAATTGTTGGCACTTACTGGGCTAAAAAAAGATAATCTTGTCTTGTGTTACATGTACTAGGAACAAGACCCTTCAGTTTTTTCTAACCAAGACTGCTTCTCTAATGTGTTATATCGGTGCAGGGGGTCAACCCTAAATAAAGAGTGCTACTGCACTCTCAGATAATTCTGCTATGGTTCTAAATAATTACAACTATCAAGATCTTAGACATAAAAATACAAATTATTACTACTCAGTGCTCATGCACATGGTGACACCCCCCTCACCTTATTCTCATGGAGAAGGTATTGATGTCCTTGTCAAGCTGGTCCAGCAAGCTGATGGACTGAATGATCATGTTATCTGATCGATGGACGTTGAACTTGACCTTTGCCCTGGAATAGCTGTGGCCGAGACCCAACTGGGCCTGTGCTGCAGCCGGGCCAGCCAGGCCACTCACAAGCTTGTGGAAGTAAAGGCGGATGCCTCGTAGCGTCTCCATCACCGCCCCTCCTACAGGTCAACATCAGACAAGATATTTACCTGAGATTCAATGACTCTTACCATATCAAAACCTTCTCAACAAAACAATTCTATTAAAAAGGTGGGGAAAAAACAAACATGCCCACTCTTTACCAAGTACAAGAACACAGCAACACCAGTGAATGCACTATGGAACTGCAATACTAAGTATGCAACTTCTCTCCACACAAACATACCAGAAGTACATGGTATATCCAAGGTTTCTTGAATCGCAGAACCCAGCTTGGCATCAGCCACTCCTAGTGTGCTCTTTTTCTTCTTCTTACCTTGAGGGAAATTATTCAATAGAAATGCCTTAAGATCCTCATGCACCAGACCTACAAAACAACAACGAGTAGAGTTCAATGCTTAAGATCAAGGAAAAGAGTTCAGCAAATATGAATGAACTTCAAGATCCTTGGTCACATCTGCCACACAACTCTATAGCTGCAGTTGACTCGTGCTGACCACTTGAAACCACAATGTGCTGCACGCATACAAACAGTTCTCAGTAATTATGACTATTGCAAATTATATCCCATCAATAATTTTGTCAACAGAGGTTTTCCAAGCTTTGATGGATCATCCAACATCAACATTTATACTGGATAATTGACATGTACATGATTTGGCAGACATTTTGCTTACACTTCTTGGACACAGAAAGAAGCTAACAGTGACTTTTATTTAGGCCATGTAGGCGTCAGCTTTGCACTGAGGGCAACACCTATTGAGTCAGTCCATAAGCACATAGCTCTTCAGTGAGGAAATAGGC
>WLWD01000699.1_pt1 | contig 247797 bp, 158 predicted proteins | sample 6712731 | NCBI WGS metagenome assembly WLWD01 (sample SAMN12718690, study PRJNA576275) | sponge metagenome | isolation source: marine sponge | host: Mycale hentscheli | place: New Zealand: South Island, Marlborough, Capsize Point | collected 2014-11-01
GGGAGATTTAGTGAGGACAATTAAGGGGAAGAACTTGGTGGCAGTGAAGTCATAAGCCCCAGGTGTGTGAGATCAAGAGCCACAGCCTAGGCCTGACAATTGACCTCTTACAAGTAGTATATACTAACCTGTATATATTTTCTAACTGCAAGCACTATATCCATACAATATTGATTAATTACATATATACTGTGGTCATACATGGATTCAGATTAATCATGTGTATAAAGATTTTTATAGTTGTGTCCATGAGCAAAATGATAAGCATTAAAGAAAAGAGCATATCTCGCTAACCCCTTCATAGGAAAACAGATTCAAGACAGATCCAATGGAAATAATGTAGCCCTCTGACTCCGGATGCCCAGCTCGCTGCCCCCGCCCCCTCCCCCCGCGGGTTATTCTTTTTATCCTCCTAGCGCTTCTTTTTAACCTATATGTTTAATAAATTCTCTCACTTGCCTCCGAGACTTCGTTGCGATGGGTTTAAAAGGTGCTCTACTACTGTTTGTCTTCGTAAATTTGCTTCCCGAAGGTACAGAATTGGCTAACTTGTAATTAGCTAGCGTGTCATTAGCTATAATTATTATTATCTTAATGTACTAGTGTATACCGCCAGAATGACTCGCTACAGCAATTTAAAATCCTACTGACTTCTTATCGTTGGTTTCCCCCCCACATTTTTAGGAAACCATTTATTTGAAGTGGGAAATAATTTTTTTTGCAAACTTACAAAAGCTTATAATAATGTTATTCTCATGTATTTCCAATGAATCTGCAAAAAGCACAGTGATTTTATCTTTGTACTCACTTAATATATCTTGTTTTGATTTTTTTTACCAGAATAGAAAATTTATGAAGAAAAAAGGTTAAAAAAATGTTATTGAAATAAATTTTCAAAAATATTGTTCCTTGTTCAATAGTGGGTATAATAGTGTATGAAGTACAAATGAAATCATACTTATAATTTCCAGTTTAGCTGATCATAAATACCATAAGCATTTAAGCATAGACCTATTTAAATTTGAGAATAATTTAGGAACATGATAGATAGATGTTTTTTTTCCTTATTTATGCTCATTAACATTAATTTTAAAGCTTCACTTAGATTAAATATTACAGATACTAGTAATACTGTAAGATCAAAAAAATAAGATTTTGATGTTCACTTGATACAGATATTTTTGTGAAGAACAATGTTTTTTAAAAATTGTTTTTACATTTTTAACAATGGTCATGCATTTTAATGTATAGATTGTACATTTGAGTTGTCTGTGAACAGTTCTATCACTGACAAGTGTCCAGGTGATGTGATCTCAGTTCTATGCAGTACTACAAACAATGATATGGAGTGGGTGTGGCAATCCAATTATATCACTGAAAAAAAAATGTATTCAGTTGATCTCTTTTCAGATGACCAATTGAATGTTCCACATACTTTCAGTATAATACAATCGGTTACTACAACTCTACTGAATTATTCTACACACCCACTTTATTTGAAATCTTGTTTACAGTATGTGATTTCTGGTAAATACCCAGAGGCTACTATAGAATGCAAGAATTTTGTGAATTTTCCCTCTAAAACTATCCAAGTTACAACTAAAAGTAAGTGGCCTTCTTAGTAAAAGGTTTGTAATAATAAAAGAATATTGCTTGTCTAGATTGTTCTCTAGGTTCTCAAGATTTCTATTTACTCCAAAACGATTCCAGTTTATCTCTTTGTTTGAATGGATCAACTGATCATGATTATAATTATACTGTACACATTTATACACAAAATGGCAGCATATCACGATTGAGATATAAAAACACTTTTATGGAAATAATTCTTCAATATGAAATAAATTATTTTATGAATATCACCAGTGAATGTTGTGGAAACACTGTTACTGTAGATAACTTCAATTTTCAGTTCAGAATACCAACTCCCCATCCCATTGAAAGCTACAATATATCTGTTAAATTGTATTTTGATTTTAATCCAAATGTATTAAACTATAACTACACTCAAGCTGAAGAAGTACATGTGACTTCAACAAGTAGGTCAAGTCCATAATTACTTCTTCTAATAAAATTATGTGGCTCAATTTTTATTTTATGTGATTGATGACAATTAATTGAACTACTTAACATTTTATAAGATGACCACGAGCCTCCGAATTCTGTCATGTCCACCTTTACAAGTGCAATGGACCCAAATTCTGCTTTATTTAATGACAACTCAACCAATACAAGTAAGATCATTGCAGTATTCAATAAAACCTGCATAGTGTGTTATTCTCTATTTATTGCAGCTACAAACACTCCTGAAAAGAAATCACCTGGCGCTGATATTTTACTTATTTCCATAATATTATCATCTTGCATCTTTAGTGCTGTACTAATAATATTAGGCATAATATTGACTACTGTATTCATAAGAAGGCATCCAGGTTAGGGAATCAAAATATAGCTAAAGTATAATTAAATATTCTATACATAATATTTTTAACAGGTAAAAATATGAGGTAAGTCTCGGCAGATGTAAAATATTCAAAAGAATAATTGATGTTTGTATGTCACAGAAATAAAAAGGAAGTGCAGGTAACAAATTATGTATAAATGATATTATTACGACTACTGCAATAATAATTATGTTGAATATTATAGACAACTTTAGACTATGACAAGTTTCAGTTTCCATCTAGTGGCAAAAGTAGCGAGGTTTGCACACTACATATACGCAATAATTGTTTTATACCACTTAGTATTTAATATATAAAATATATAAATAATACATTCATTATAATTGTATAAACATAGACTGCATGAAAAGTGTTTGTGGTTAAATGATAAACATTATTAGCTACTAAGTTTTACACAGTAATAGCCAAAAAAAATTTTTAATTCAATAATTTAATAAATAAGCAAATAAAATGATGTAAATATTGAGATCCGTAGTTTGTGTGTTTGGTGAATCTCATTTCATATTAAAAGTAATGTCATTTGTTAATACCAATAGTATGTTCGAGCCTTATAAATATTATGCTCACAATTACTACAGGTTCATATTGTTGATACAATAGAAACATTTACCTTATTGTACTGGTTAGCTATTAAAAAATCGTTTATATTGCTTATTATATACAGACCAGTAGTAGTGTATATAATCAACTAAATATTTCTTCTAATCAATCACAATTTGCTTCACCTTATTTGGAAGGAGAAGTATATGGACAACTTGATATTCAAGCACCACAAAAGATTGAAGTAAGCATTATTTTTTTTATGTTGATCAGTTAAATATGAATTTTACTGAATAGGCTATCGAGGAATATGAATACACATCCATAAGATGTCCTAAGGCCACAGTAAAGAAAAATGTAAGCATAAAATAATGTACAAGTCTGCACATTTCACTATATTCACCGTATAGGTTGAATATGCTGTTGTGAGCGGTAATACAGCAGGCTCATATGATACCAAAACAGAAACTAATGTTATCCCTAACCAATGCAAAAAGAAGAGTTTGGACTACAAATTGAGAGAAACTGATACTAATCTTCCAGGTATTAATGTTGTTGTTGTGTTATCTTAAGGTTTCAGTTATTATTACCGTATAACAAAACTGTATTTAAAAAAACAACAACAAACTAGATACTGTGGAGTAAGTGAAGGCCAGTTACGAGTAGCACTGTAGCCCGCATGAATAGGTAGACTGCTACCAGTTTTAGTCCTGCAATAGATCTGTTCCTGTATATCTCATTAGTCCCATTTGGTTTATCGTTCTTAATAGCTAAAGTTGTAGTGTGACAAACACAGGACAAACTTTTGAATTCCTGTAGTCACGTATTTAGGAAATCTTTACATTATTTGGTAGAGGATAGGGTTAAATGTCCTATAATGCAGGGAATTTAGCCCTATTTTCTACAGGAGAGGTGGTAAAAATATGAAATTTCCTGAATATCTGACTGTATTAATACAATTTTTTTCCCTGTGAAAAGTGTAATTACTAGTAGTTATAACAACTATTATGAAGAGATTATCAATTACCATGATAAAGCACTAGGCACATAATGTATGTCAGAATTATATGACCAGCCACACACACAAGGGGAAAAAAGAAAACCAGTCCACACATGAAGGTCACATGTCAAAAAAGGTCCAGATTAGAATGTTTCAATGCAAAAGAGTATTTATGCACCAAATATGTACAGTAATTTACGTTTATTGTAAATTGTACAGAGGGCAAAAACTTGAATTTCCTGTAGTGACGTATTTAAGGAAATTTCATGTTTCTCCACTTTTTTGGTAGAGGATAGGGCTAAATGTCCTATAATGCATGGAATTTAACCATGTTTTCTATAGGAGTGGTGGTGAAAAATATGAACTTTCCTAAATACGTGACTGCAGAAAATTCAAGTTTTGCCCTGTGGTAGCAATAGCAATTTTAGCTAAAGACTAGCAAAAAGATTACATCGACCTGCAGACACACATACACTACACACAGATATACACACACATATTAATCAGTTATAATGTCAAGAAATTAGTGTTCTCTCCTTTTGAATATACAAATAAATAATTATCTGTTGTTATTTTTTCACATTATTATAATTATTTTGCAATCATCCCTTTTTTAGGTCAGTCCTTGAATTTAGACAATTTATTAATCAATTTACGACATCTGACTCCTAAATGGCAAGAGATAGGAATACACTTGAAAGTTTCAGCAGTTGACTTGAAAAGCATTCAAGAGCTGTGCAAAGAAGTTGACTCTGATTGCCTAGGTGAATTATTTGACAAATGGTTAAGATCAACTGACACACCTACTTGGAAGAATGTAACTGATGCACTGGACAATATGGGAGAACATGAATCATCTCAGAATATTGCGGATATTATATCTGAAGGTGATTGTGAGCTACAATTTAAATTTAATGTAACAGTTACCAAATAAAATAAGATTTAAATGCCTCCATGCAAATTATTTTTTAATTAAAGTGATAATTTCCAATAATAATTATGATGATATTTGATCTATGTACTTCAAGAATTTAGTTAAATATTGTCACTAGAAGACAACTTATATATTATTATGTAGATAAAAAGTCATTATAGCTATATAATGAGTTGTCAGAAAAAAGTTGTAATACCGGTCTACTTGCTTTATTTTCTCTTACTTGTTTTAAGGGATGCTATGTGAAGAATGGGAAACAGATATTGACGCACCACCAATTCCACCACAAAATTTTTAACTCATATGTGTCTCCAACACAGTAAGCCATAACTGCATAACTAACTCAAACATTGTGTTTTATAATTGAAAGTGTATACCAATTTTTGCAATAATATTTGTAGGTTCTCATTAAGTACTGCAAATTGATTTTTAATAGTAGCAAATTTTCATGTTTTAACAGCTAATAATTATTGTTAATTATAACTTAACCCGACGCTTCAACTTCTTGCTGTAGTCCTCTTCAGGGGTCAAATTGAGTGTTGCTCATTATTTAACTAGCTATACTTTTGATAGGATAACATTTACCCTCAACACTATACTATATAAATATATTATATATACATATATATGAAGTTGTGAGATATTTTAATGGATTAATGGGTAGCAGATAGAAAAACGTATAACCTATATAAATTACCATCTATAATGTCACTGATGTCCATACTTGTGCTCTTACACACCTCCTCAATAGTTTACTCCATTTTAGTACATTTTGTAAACAGAAATGCCAAGAATTTGTTGGTGCTTTTAAAACAATATGGATCAAAGGAATGCCTGAGCTCAAAGAAATAAATTATCAAACACATTGTAATAATACATGATTGCATATGCATAACGTGGATAAAATTGTGGTCATTTCTCTTCTACAAATAATTAGTATAATGTTGTCTTCTTTGCTAATCTATTTATGCAGTTTTCTGTTTAATTTTTGTTTGCCATCAACATCATTGATTGAAGTTAAATTAGTCATCTCTCAGCCCACATTCATAAATCTCATCACTTTACATGCGCTATACTTTACGTTGAAGGTACTTGCATGATTCATAATCATAACTATGAAACCTAGTATTGTTATGCATGCTTCAATATTTATTCTCAGAGTAAACCATACATAGAGTCTAAACAGCATTCAACATGCAATATGCAGGAATCAACTTGTATATAATCAGTCCCAGTTTGAGCACTATGGCACATGTATAGGTTCAGTAGCATGTGCCGAAAGTTTCTATTCATATCACATGTCCCCAAACACCTGGAATTATCTTTCAGTTTAGATGTAAAAAAAATATTAAAAAAATACTAAATTCTCATGGTAGTTTTCAATAGTGATTTAAAAGAACACAATCTGTTTTTGTCTTCAATGATCATTTTGCTTTGATGAACATCTATTCATACTTTCTCCCAATTCAACCGAAGATAGATGTTTATAATCATAACATTAGTTTCAATTCTACATCACAAAAAACGAGCAACAATCCAATTTACTAGTTGTTTACAGTTTATATACTACCGTATGTTGCAGTATAGCAATGAATTTTTCTTACTTTTTTATGAATAATTATTTAAGAGTATATTTCTTCTGTGTGCTTATCTTAATGAATTTGTATAAACCAGGTAGAGGCTCTTCTAGTATAGTAATAATGTTTGACTACCATTATGTAGAAATAGCAATCGATTCTAAAATATGGTTTATATTAAACGATACACCATTGCTTTTTCTAATATACCTTCAATATCTTATGTTTATTACTCCTTTGAATCATATGGATCAGATAAGTCAGATATAATTATTATGAAGGACAGAGTTTGTGTTTTATGTTCATAGCCACCATGAGCTATGGTTAGTCTCGCGTAGCCAGACCCTTTAACAATCGCTGCGCGGGAAAAAGGTCTTACCTGGTTTATACAAATTCATTAAGATGATACGTACACAAAAGAAATGTACTTGTAAATATATTTGTAAAAAGTAAGAAAAATTCAAAGCTATACAACAACATACGAACTGTAAATAACAAGTAAATTGGATTATTGCTTTTTTTGTGATGTATAGAATTGAAACTAATGTTATGATCATAACATTGAAATTAAATTACTGGTTTTGAAAGTATTGGCAAAATATCATTAAGATTTTATTCAAAAATTTAATTGCCTCTATCTGCTCTTTTTAATAACATCAGTCTTGGTTGAATTGGGAGAAAGTTTGAATAGATGTTTATCAAAGCAAAAGACAAAAACAGATTATATTATTTTAAATCACTATTGAAAACTACCATGAGAACTTAGTATTACTATTTAATTCCATTAGACAAGGCTACAGAAGAACAATACGTGTACATCTATTTGGGCAAGCGAAGTCAGACCCTCACCAACAAGTCTCAATTGAGATTTTGGTATATATTATATATAAAGTTCAAAGAGATCAATGTGTGTGTCGTTGGAAGGCTACTCTGAATGCTGTATATTTATTGAGAGTGAAATAACATCCAGCAGCTAGCTCCAGCAACATACATAGTATACAAATAGAATAAAACTGGTACAGCTATTGGATTTTTTTAAATCTTATGTGTAATAGTGTTTGGAAAAAATTGTGTGACCATTAACATGAATTATTAATTCCTTATGAAAATATTGACGAAAAAAAAATTACCCTAGTATCTCTTAAGTGCCTCTGTCTTAAGATTGTAATTGCTTCTATCTGCTGTTTACAACAACATGTGGTACTGTTTATCATTGGTACTGTTTAATCATTGGGAAAGGAATACTAGATGTTTGTCAAAAAAAAAATTTTTTAACATCCTTGACTAATAACCATAGGTAGCTAAATTTAGATCTCCAACCATTATTATGCCATGTTGGTCCCATTGGGCTCTCCCTATGATGAGAAAGTGTATGATTCCAGTTAAATTATCTTGGCTTGCCAATGTCTTGTACTATACAATGGTACTCATTATTTTAATTTCAAGAACTGAGATAGCATACATACATGCATACATCCATCAAGCATGTGATGACATAGCCTTACAAGTGATTTAGATCCAGTTATTTGTGCAAGATTTTAAGGTAAATTGACAAAACAAAAATAATGAAATGACCAATCTTGCGTAAGTGGCATGAGCAATGCATTAAGTAAAACCTCTCTACAAGGATCATTCATGGGAGAATGTAGAGAGTTTTGAGGCTCAAGTTATTTTCTTTATGAAAGATCATTTTGTTTAATTCATGTTGGCTGTTATTGAGAATAACGTTGATTTTCAAATTCTCTTTGTAGAAAGTATACATTACATGTGTTGGTAGATTTTTTAGAATGTTTATTAAAAAATAATTTACTGCATGCCATATTTCTAGGTTTTCTCAAAATTGAGAGTGTACCTGCCAGTGGCTATACCTTTGAGAACAACAGTATAAAATGTAATGAATTAGGATGTTTTTAATGCATTTGCACAATTTTTTCCAGCTACTGATCAAATGCAAAATAAGGCAGAATCATGTGTAATTTCTTTGATATATGTACTTGTGATGCTTAGTTGTTCTATAATAGCACTGTAATTAAAAATGAAATATTTAAGGTGATAAGCTTTGCAAACAGAAGCATTATCTCCAAAAAAAATTGCTCTTTAACAAGAAGATTCTGATTCACAATTAAATATGTCTGTAATAGTAAGTTTGTTAAGCTTAATTTTTTTTTGTTTGTTTAGTACACAGGGCAAAACTTAAATTTCCTGTAGTCACGTATTTAGGACATTTCATACTTTCACCACATTTCCTGTACAGGATTAAATACCCTGCACTATAGGACATTTAGCCCTATCCCTACATGAAAATTGGTGAAAGCATGAAATATCCTAAATACGTTATTAAAAATTCAAGCCTGCCTGTAAATAAGCTTGTGTGTCAATAATGACGACGACGGTGTATATTCACGAATAAGTAATGAGCTTTTAAAGTTGGTAAAGCATCGCCATTGGTAAAGCCTCGTCACTGGTAAATCTCGTCACTGGTAAATCTCGTCACTGTTGGTAAAGCCTCGTCACTGCTGGTAAAGCCTCGTCACTGGTAAAGCTTGTCACATTCAGTAGAAAGTGAATAACTGTAACTAAAACGCGGACGTAATAGTAGACGCAGGAAGGCGGCGTAGGTTTGAAAGAGGAAGGCGGAAGTACGAAAGAGAAGGCAAAATTACTAAAGACAATGAAAAATAAGTCAAAAGGCGATTAGTTGAAGCAGCGTTGTGTTGGTTTCAAAAAGGAAGGCGAAAGTTTCGAAAATGAAGACAAAAGTTTCGCATAAGTCCACTATCATGATAGTAGGACAAAGATTCAGAAGCAGGAGAGGTATTAAAGAGCTGAAGAAAGGAAAGGAGGAGGGGATAAGAAAAGCTGAGATAAGTTCAGAAAAAAAGAGAGCTGGAGAGGAAAACATAATATACAACCTTAACCAATGGAGATAATGATAACTGAGCAATATAACTTATGCTACTGCATTCTTACTTTGCAATACGTCAAGCGCCCTGTGTGGCGTGGTACTTGCTATTAAATAATAATTTTAACCATAGGATATCAATATAATAGAATATAATTATAATCGGATAACGAGCACTCATAATAATTGTACCAAACCTGAAGTGAATTGTATTGTTAGTCAGAAATTTGCATTGAAAATAAGGTTAATAAATTAAGCATAAACAGTAAAAAGACAGAAAGGTGCATGAGTTGTATTACCTTGGTCTGTCGTTGGTCCAAAATGACGCGATGCTTTACCTAGAGTGATTCGCCCAAACAAGGAAGTAATTCGTTTGGGCATTATTCAATGGCGTTAGTTCTGCTTGTGTAATGTTGTTGTTTTTTTGTGTTTCTCTTTGTGTATGAAGGTATGTCAAGTTAAAAACGGGGCTGCAATAAGGAGTGTACAAATATTTACCCCGCAGTTAAGTACATGTACATATTATAGCTATTGCAAAACTTTGTGTAAAATGTAATAATAACCAGTAGTCTCGCAGGGCCAAACCGCCTTTATCAAACGCAAAGCGAGTAAAGGGTCTGGTCAAATGAGGGTGGGTGCGCTGTACAGGACCCACGAATTCCTGGGGGAAATGCGGTGTTATCAGGACACCAAAATACCACAAACGCGAATTAGAACCGGTTCGCTTATTGCTCTGCTCTCACCGTTCACTGTTTAACTGGCTCCGTTTAACTATGGCGAGTTTTTGCTTATGCAAAACTTTGTGTAAAATGTAATACTAGTGATGTGCTTGAGCACAAATGGCGAGCGAGCCTAAAGACTATACTATTTTTATATGAATGATTTTGACTTCTAACACTGAAGCTACTGAAAATAAGGTCGAGTTTTAAATTACGCATACACTGTAAAGGGATTTCAGTACCATAGTAACAACTCGCTGCAACTGTTTGAATTGAAGGAAAACAACAACAACAAAACAATACACGCTATTTAAACGTTTTCTTTGTGATATTCTTTAGCTAAATAGTGGCTGTAAAGCACAATGCTTTGACACAACTGGACATACACCTACACAAGACTTACCTTCGCGGTTAGTCTAGTGGACAATGCATTTTCAACCATGGCTTATAACCATGCCAAAGAGCGCATTGACTTACCACCGCCACAAACTCGAATAGAAAAAGAATTCAAAATGGTAAACAATTCAATTTCTAGGGTGATACGGGTACTAATCGATAAACAGAGGATTCTGTTTAGTGAAGTTTGGGACGGGGTCGACCACCGAACTAACACAAAAACGCGAGGGTCAAAGTACAAAAATGCCTTACATACGTCCAAACATATATATAAACAAACAAACATCCCCGATTTTCAATTGTGTTACCCCTGTAAGTGTCTCGCTCGCTACGCTCGCTCGCCAATAACCAGTAGTCTCGCAGGGCCAGACCGCCTTTATCAAACGCTAAGCGAGGAAAGGGTCTGGTCAAGTGAGGGTGGGTGCGCTGTACAGGACCCTCGAATTCCTGGGGGAAATGCGGTGTTATCAGGACACCAAATTACCACAAACGCGAATTAGAACTGCAGAAGTGACTTAGTCAGGGGAAGAAGAAGAGAAGAATATTACAATTCTTCTATCTTCTGGTGAAGTTCTAACATCTTCAAAAATGTTATATTCCCCATGAATTCGTGGGTCCTGTTCCCCCCCCCCCCTAGTCTCGCGTAGCCAGACCCTTTACCAACCGTAACAGCTACGCGGGGGGAAGGAAAGGGTCTGGGAACATACAATACAACTACTTGTTCAGCAGCACCCCAAAAAGGGTGCTCAATTATCACATTCCAGCAAGCTTGCGGTATACTGTGTGACGTCAACATCACATCTGGGACGGTGAAAACGTTGCTCAACTTCATTAAACTGGTGAAGTTGTTTTTCGTAGGCGATTTATAAGCACTCCTGGCAAACAATAAACGTACGAGCATGAATAGGAAAACTGCTACCCGGACGTGGTCGTGACGTCATTAGTTACCACAAGCGTTGGAATGTGATAATTGGAGCACCCTTTTTGGGGTGCTGCTGAACAAGTTGTTGTATTGTATGTTTTCAGACCCTTTCCTTCCAAGGTTGGTAAAGGGTCTGGCTACGCGAGACTACCCGCCCCCCCCCCCTTTTCACTTGACCAGACTCTTTCCTCGCTTTGAGTTTGGTAAAGGGTAGGCCCCCCGCCAAGATATTTGTAAAGTATATGGAGGTGCTAAAAAACAGAACATGCTTCCAGTCATATAGGATTTAAAGCAAAGATAGTTCACAAGATTATTTAGGACAGAAATAGTAATGCATGTTATTTCCTGTCTTATTTGTGAAGAATTATACAGTGAACAGACAAGAGAATTTGATTAAACATCATGTATTGACATCAAAATTTCCAATGACTTCAGCAGTTCTAGAGCATTTAGTGAAGATAGGTCAAACAAGACTGGATGATAAATGAATGTTATTTTAATGAAACATACTCACTTTTAAACTGATGATGAATGGAATTTAATGGATGAGGGGAAAAGGCAGAAACTGGGATGTGGGGACCACACCCCACAACAGTATTATTAACTTATTGCCAGACATTTATTCTGTATGTATGTTTGTATGTTGTTTGTGTCTTAGTTTCAATAGTTGTAGTAGCAGCTGTATTTTATGTATCATTTTTATGTTGCCTAGGTTACTTGTTACAATTTGTGTGAATGTTTGTGCTCTCATTTGATTGGTTACTTTAATAATTCATTATCATCTCTGTGATGGTCAGTTTTTCATTATATTCTGTTTTGTTGTGATCCCATTGGCAGTCTATAAAAGGGCTGACCAGGGACAGTCATGAGTCTGACTCTTTGATTGAAACACTCTCACTCATTATCTTTATTTGGATATATCAAAATTAAGTTAAAACTTGAACTGAGAGGAAACTATTATAGCATGGTTGGGTGGACCTAGCCAAAGAAGCAGAGGGCCCGACATGGGACAATTGATGACTCGCCACAAAGAATGCGCCAGCTGATGTCTTAAATCTCTTCTAACTGCTTTAGTTTCTTCAAGTCTCTATATTCTCTTCTACTATCTTTAGTTTCTTTCTCTTCAGTCTCTTGTAGTCTCTCCTATAAGTCTCTTCATGATCTTATAGTCTCTTCAAGTCTCATTAGTAACTTCACTTACTTCTAGTCTCTTTTCTCTTTTAGTCTATTTATTCTTTTGTAGTCTCTTTAGTGTTTTCTAGTCTCTTTATTCTCTTCTAGTCTCTTTTAGTCTCTCCTAGTTACTTTGCTTTTCTAATCTCTTTGATCTCTTTAGCTTCTTCTGGTCTCTTTAGTTTCTTCTAGTCTCTTCTTATTTCTTTGGTCTCTTCTAGTCTCTTCAGTCTCTTTTGTCTCATAAATGTCTCACAATATGTCCAGTGACATATTGAATAATCGGGATAATCAATCAACTTCTGTTAATGCTGTAGCTATTTGGTATTTTCAACCATACTCTATTTCTGTGGGCAATAATTATACTATTATCACCTAACAAACAGAAAATTACAGGTAGCAATAGTCTTGAATAGATTATTGTTTTGATGGTAGCCTACATATTCTAGTTAATAAACTTAGGTTGCTAAATATGATAATGTTATTACAAACTGTTTGTTTTTATGGTCATTAACCCTATGCCAGCCGTTAGGGGCTTTTTTGACCCTGTTGGAGAAGGGTACTTTTGACTCTCAATAAAACGTTACCAGTTCAATTGACAACGCTTTACCGGAGATCATTAAAAATAGAGCACGCTCGGAGCTTTCGAATGACTGCTAGAAGTGTATAGGTTGCTATAAGAGTGCTAGGAGTTTTTAGCTGTTGAAGTTATGGCTGCCAGGTATACTGCTCTTGAGGTAGCGGCTCTCCTTGAACAGAGAGATGATTTGTGAGGATGAATGTTTAGAAGACTTAGATGAAGAAAGTGAAGGTGAATATCAGCCTGAGGGAGACTTTACTGGTTCTGACGGATGCCAGACTTTGGTAGACCCCCTCTTACTGGATAGTAGCAATTCCTGATCCAGCAGAGAGAGATTTACAATTACTAAGATAGCTAACGCTATACTTTGCTCGTTGTTTATGTTTGGGCTATAAAATAGTTATAAACCAAAATCATTAGGTTTGTATTTCGATTTATAAATCCTCGCCACTCGGACTGCGCCCTCGTGTCTCGGAGTTTATAAATAGCATATAGAAACCTCAATTTTGGTTTATAACTGTAACATACAAACTTTCCACTCAAATGTGTAATGTAACACATTATTCAACAATAATTATGATGGCTAACTTGTTTATTACCATTTTATTTTTTGAATTCATTAAAACTTTTAAAGCTTACTCAGCATTGTCCATTGAGTGCACACATATTGTTTTAATTGTGTTGCAGCTATTAAAATAATTTTCCATCTAAAGCTAATACAAAATACTACTTTTATAAGTGATCACTAATAGTGTGGTGTGCTTATGGAATAGTTATAGTTTAGCTCTTCAACTAAAAGAGAATCAATTTGTTGGTTGGTCTTTTATACTCCTTTCCTCCAGCTAATAGAGTAACCAGTCTGACTAATCCATCTCCTCCTGGATGAAGGGCTACTACTCTTGCAAGAGGCCATGTTCTGCGAGGTGTCTGTGGAGGAAGGTTTTTATAGAAAACTACATCTCCAACTTTGTAGTTCTTTGGAGGTCTATTCCACTTGGTGTAGCGGTTGAGAGTCTGTATGTACTCAGAAGACCATCGCTTCCAGAAATCTTTGGAGAGTCTTTGAACTAAACTCCATCTCTTGTTGCAGGCTATGTTCTTAACTGGTATGTTTTCTGGAAGGGAAACTAGTGGTTTGAAAGTGATGAAGTGTCCTGGAGTTAACTGTTCAATTCCATCTTCTGGAGCAGAGTCCATTTGAACAAGTGGTCTAGAATTTAGATCGGCTGATATCTCTTTGGTGAGAGTATCTAACTCCTCGTAAGAGAACACATTTGAGCCTATAACTTTGCGAAGCATTTGACCGATTTTACTGCTGTTTCCCAAAGACCACCGAAGTTTGGACTGGGACTAGGCATATGCGTCCACTTAATACGTCGATCAGCGAAGTACTTGGCTACGGACTCGGTAGTTCTTTTGCTGTTCAAAAAATCATATATCTCTTTCAGCTGATGTTTTGCACCGACAAAATTTGTTCCGTTATCCGAAACAATTTCAGAAGGAGCACTTCTGATGGCAATAAATCGACGTAGAGCTGCTATGAATGACTCAGTTGAAAGATCGGTAACGACTTCAATATGGATAGCTTTCGTAGCAAAACAAACGAAGAGAGATATGTATCTTTTAACAACTACTGGCTTTCTTATACGGCCAAGTTTAATTGAGAATGGGCCAGCAAAATCCTTATGTGTGCTTATGTAATAGTTTAGTTAAAAACAGAAATAGAACTATTTTTAGTCTAAATATTGACCAATACAAAATAAAACAATAATAATTACAAATTTAATGTTAAAATTGCTTGACTGCATTGTTATTATGAGGTCATTTCAATTGAGGTTTATTTTCTCCGCTGAATTCCAATGCAGAATTAGTTACAATAGATGTTACTTCTTTTCCTGAACTTGAGCTGACTTGCTCATATAAAGGCACATCCTGATTAATTTGATATTCTGCTCCAAATTTATCCTCCTTTCTATTTAAAATACTGTAAAATTTAAAATTTCATCAAGGTAAAATTTATATGACGATTATGATTATGTATGTTTGATAACAATTCAGTTATGTGAGAAAGCTTGACACAGATAGAAATAAATTTTGCCAATATACATGTATACTTACCACTTAATCTTAGTCCTCAATCTAATTACTCAATAAAAAGTGTAATATTAAGCACAATAGAAAAAAGTATTATGATGGATCCTATGTGGATAATGACAGTTTGAAATATGTTAAAGTTTTCAAGAAGACAATCATCAGAAGATGAGTTCAATGTAACAATATTGTTGAAGATCTCCCTTGCACCTAAAATAATGTTCAATATCAATTTATTCCTGTTGTAGATGATACAAACAATAGACTAATTAGATCAATTATGATGAATACCTGTACTAGTTGTTATATTTAAATCATTTTCATTGCTGCTACTATATTTATGCGGGACCGTCCAGCAAGTTTAGGAATCTTGTCCCGATGAAGTTGAGTATACCAGTTAGCAAGTAGCTAATGTCAGATCCCTTGAAATATAGACTCACTAGGAGTAAAGATTAATACCAACAGGTAGCAGTGTACAGAGTAACTGACATTAATATTAAAATATTGGTAACTAAAAAAACTGATGCTTTGTTTACTGTTTTAAACAAGAGAGGAATGACATCGACGATCGACGACATCGACGACTAACGCCGAGGACAAACTGGCGCGTATGAGCGAGTATGCACTTATGAGTGAGTATGTAACAGAGTGAAGCTAGCTAATAAGTTATGAAGATATGTCTTGTGGAGGGCTAGAACCCGAACAATATTCAACCGACTCGATGTTGTGTATAATATGTGACCGTCTACAGGAAAATCGGGCACAACGCGGCCCCGACGAAAAATTTTTTTTTTGCACTTACAGACTCCTCGGCAAGCAGATATTAAGCTCTCCAAGTTTTATCGCCGTAGCTTTAGCCATTCCCGCTATATATTGCCTAACCGTTCCCTTCGTTAGGCTTATTTAATACAATTTTAAGAACTAAATCGATCTTTTTGCGACGTCTACGCATGCCGCGTTGTGCCCGATTTTCCCGTAGACGGTCACATATTATCTCCCACTATATTTATTGTGTTATTCCTCAAAAAAGTCATTTGAAAATTTGCTATTATTATAGAAATGTTACAGCAGTGTGTACTAATATATACAATATATGAAACTTCAACTCTCAGCATAAAATCTATATACATATCATCTGTAGATTTCATAATAATGTCATTTCCAGAACTGCTAGTAATATTAATAAAATAAGTTGTCTGCGATGAATCATCCAACTTAGGCGAATATTGCTGGTATAAGTATCAGAAATATTTTGAATGAAAAACAAATTCACTGAAGAATAAGAACAGTCTAAAATACTGATAATGATACAAATTAAATTATTAATCGGTACTGAGGCAAGGCCTGACTATCTTCATCCAATGTTGGGTCTAAATTATTATATTATGTTACTACAATATTTATCTTAATAATTATTCAAAAATTTGAATTTTTACATTTCTAATAGTGTCACACTTATAGTCTTACTTGCCAAAGAAGGCCAGCTTGTTAAATAATTTTACAATGTTATTTTTAGGTATGTAACCCTTCTGACCTGAGAACTCACACTGTTTTGTCCAAACTCATTACCCATTGATAACAAGCCTATATAGCTAACAAGTTTTCTGTATTTTTACAGCTACCTCCCTCTACTAGTGCCTACCCAACCAGGTTGCAGCAGCTGCTAAAATATTGGCTGGGGATGTGGGGGAGCCTCTGGAGGCTTTGCAACACACTTTACAATATGTGTTACCAACTCTACTACAAACTACTGCAGTGAAGATATCTAGATAGAGTAAACCACATATTATACTTGATAGAGTGATATGACAAAATATTCTACTCTCAGGCTTCATTTGCAGGTGTCTCTGGCTCTTGAAAATATATTAGCCTGCTCATGACTTCCCTATCACACTCTGACTCATGTACAATAAGTATCATATATTAAGTATGCATGTAACCTCCCTAGTTTGGTTGCATAATCTATAAATATTTTCCTGAATAAGCTTCTAATTATATATATTATGTGACTGTCTACAGGCACAACCCTGCACCCTTCGAAAAAAAATTTTTCTGCACTTACAGAGTTGTCGGCGTCCAGATATTTAGCTCTCCAAGTTTTATAGTCGTAGCTTAAGTCGTTCCCACTATAATAGACCTAACCGTTCCCTTCCGTCGGCTTGAAACAATACATTTTTAAGAAATCGATCGATCTTTCCTCGATATTTACGCACACCGCGTTGTGCCCGGTTTTCCTGTAGACGGTCACATATATAATATTATATATAATATATACTTTATGGTGAGAACAAAGGGATTCTTAAAGCAGTTGACCCTTAATTAAGTGAACAAAATACAGAATTACTTCATTTCTTGACACTAAAGCACCAGCAGTATGACAAAAAAAATGCATTTATTAAAATACTGCTTTACCTTACTAAGTTCAGTACTAGTTCTATAGTACCATCCATACATAATATATAATATAGAGAGTTATTCCACCCTAGATATCTTCATAATGTTATTTTTAGGTTGTGACCATGAAATAACTCAGGATATTTCACAGTTGTTGTTTCACACTGTATTAATTGCATATTGCAAATTCATTACCTAGTAGTTATTAACAACCGGCCAAACTCACCACTTTTCCCCCAGGTTTTCATAGCTACCTCCCTCTAGTGTAGCCTGAGGTGCAATTGTTAACTTTAGCTACTAATGGAGCCTAAAGACTGAGTAGATAGACTGCCACCAGAGATCTACTGGTCCTAAATGCTGGTAAAAGCAGATGGGAATAGCTCACAGTCCACTCAGGGTAATTAAGTATAGTTATGGCCTACTTAACCCTTTGCTAAGATTGACAGAGCTTTGAGGAAACTGTTTCACAGCAAGGTAGATCTGAGCAAAAATGTGGGACAGCTACATTATATAACATAAGGTGAAAGTGGTGATGAATAGAACAATGAATTCAGTTTTTAGAATGATTGATGAAATGAATATCATTAATTTAAAAGGGTGTTTCACGTTAATCCTTGAATCCCCCCTGCCTACACCGCTGACAATGCATGGTGGATTATGACAGACAGTAAAAATGAATCAATTCTTTTGAGCTACAGTCCAACATTATGTAAATGTGAATGCACTTTAAGTGCAATGGCACCTCTTAGGCTAACAGCGACCTGTTACCACCACACTCGTGTGATTTTAAAAATAAGTGAGAGAGTGAAATACTAAGTCCAGTTATGGATTTAGTAATAGAAAACATTGAAGAAAATTTAGTAATTACCATGTTCTCCCCACTTGAGATAAGATGCAACAAAAATATTGCGGTGAAAGTAACATTTACATAGTTAAGCAGTTCCTTTAATATATTATAACAACACATTATATGCAAAGTTATCATTTATCCCCCTTTTTTATTGGTACAGTTTTATGTAGTTATTATTTTATTGCTCTTAACACCTAACCCTTCTACATAAAACTGTACCAATAAAAAGGGGGATAAATGATTAATTTTATGTTTTGGTAAGTTAAGTAGAGTACTATAAATAACTTTGCATATAATGTGTTGTTATAATATATTAAAGGAACTGCTTAACTATGTAAATGTTACTTTCACCACAATATTTTTGTTGCATCTTATCTCAAGTGGGGAGAACATGGTAATTACTAAATTTTCTACAATGTTTTCTATTACTAAATCCATCACTGGACTTAGTATCTTTTCACTCTCTCACTTATTTGAAGATGACACAATTCCAAGAATATTTTAGCAAACAAACTTTCCTCCCAGAAAAGACTAGTTTAACTATTTTAGTGTCACAAAATAAATATTTGAACAATGTTATGTCAGCATCTCTGTGGTTTCATTTGAATTGTCTACCTTTTGATGCTTCTTTTTTTTTTCTTTTCTTTTTTTATTGTAACGTGAGATGCATCAGTCTGGTTATTATACAAGATTCTATTCAAAGGTAGGCTGATATTCATAGTATGTGAAAGGCAATGTAATAGAGTAAGATATAAAAAGTGCTTAATTTTGCAGATTCACTAACCTAATAGCTATCAAAAAAGACTGCAGGTTTAGACCAGATTTGGCTTAGATAGAAATAATACCAATGTAAAATGGTAGCTACTAAAGTTGTTACATATTTACAGACTTAGTAGTGTATCGTGGGCTATCTATATATTTATTTATAGGTAAATTGCAGTCAAAATAATGAAGCAGCAATAGTGAAAACTCAGCACTACTACATAATAGCTAGCTGTATTATGTCTGATAAAAATTGCATTAACTCTAAGTATCCCAACTAGGCAAGAATTATTTCTGGAATAGTAGACATGAAATTACATAGTGGGAAAATTCTAGAAAAAAAAAAGGATATTTAGGCGAATAATAAAAGGAAAAAGAGAGTAATCAAATCTATAATCTTTAATTGTGAAGAAAATTAATAGTGCTTTTTCTCTCTCTCTTTTTCCTATACAACAAGGGCATAGACATTTAGAAAAACTACTGGGAGAGCTATCAGCTCAGAGTTTGCAAATCATCTGGAGAATTATGCTAAATGGTTTCTGAAAAATTTTCAGCTGTAGCAGAACATGTTTTCTCTGTTCTTTGAGCATTTCACCAAGGATGTTCAAGGTTTCACTGAAAGAGTAGCTAACAATAATAGTGAATCCTCAATATTGAGTAACTCAGTATAGCACTAAGAGAGACTTATTCTTTTACTCATTCATTTCATAATGTACCAACTTTATATAGCTACTGCAGTCATTACTATTTGTCTTATTCCGAATTGGAATAATAAGAGAATAATAAGATGGTATAATACACTATTCTCTTTTGGAATAATCACACTTTTTTTTTTTGGAATAAAAAAGAATAATTTTGAAACTTTTGAGTGATCAGGTAGGCCCTAGTCCCAATTTACTTATAGGGTTATTTGAATATACCTATTTAAGTGACTGTAACTTGCATTATAATCTATTATTCTTTCTACATGTAGAGTTTTTAGGTTAGCAACAAAGGCACCACTCCATTCAGAAGATGTCAGAATGCTCTACAATAAATTGTATCCCTCAAAAAAGAAGAAACTTTTGATTGACATTTTTATTAATAATTTACGATTTTTTGGTAGATTTACAATTGAATTTTATTAAGTTTGAGGTGATGTACAATAAAGAAGGAAGTGTTACAAAGTCAGAAATTGAAATAGTAGTGTAAAAATTGATATTTGTACGAGTAATAGCGCCGTAGCCGTGTTTTTCAGGATCAATAGCACGAGTAACAGATTGAAATAGCAGAGGTGAAGCCAGTACCATTTCAGTTGCTTAATGAGTGCTATTGATCCCTAATAGCACAGGTTACCCATGCTATTACTCGTTAATAGTAGGCCAGCTTTTTAAAAAGTCATTTGCAAAAAGTGTAAAAACTGGTAAACACTTTGCAAGTATGTTGAAATACTTGCAAACTGTTTACTATCTAAATCTATATAATAATGAGTATCTATAACAAAAATGACTTTATCAAAACTGTGCACTACATCATAGGTCAAACCATTAGGACTTCGTACCTCACCTTTCCTTCCACAATAAACCAAGAAAGAACATGTATATCCATTGTGTGAATCACAGAGGCACCACAATATGAACCCCCACTTAGTAGTCTCGCAGATCAGACCCTATACCAAGCAGGGTAAAGGGTCTGGTCAAACTCGATTGATTTTTTTGTTCACATTATCCACGAAAATTGTGAATGACATGCAGAATATGCCTACATCATCAAATGTGCCGCCTAAGCTCATATAAGTATTCACATTGTAAATTAGAATTAGATGTTTAGCCTATGACGTAAGCACTCAGTTGACACTCGCACAGTAAAATAATATTGCAGATGGTGCAGAACAATTGGTATAAATTTAGGCAACATTTTTGAAGTTGATCATTTAGCACTCAAACTTCGCACAACATATCACCTTTAGATTGAAATTCTTTCTCACTATCCGAACTAATTATATGTAAAATGACAGGAAACTTTGGAATTTGTTTCTACTGATGACTTTCGAAAAAAAATATGATTGGATGAAAACAAACGCTGGTAAAAAGCTCCATATGAGTCGATACTGAGGAACTTTACGATACCCCATATGAATGAGGATTCCTATTACAGCAAAAAATCATCTAGTGACATTTCTGGGAAGTTTTGATACATTAATTTCTTGATATCTTTCATTTGTTCTGCATATTCATTTGTAGCGGATGTTATACTTTTTTTGAATGATATTTTTATTAAAATATTATCTGAAATTATCTATAGGTGATGTTATATCAATATGTGATAGAAAATGTGAGTTCCAACCTCATGTGTAGGATAGAAAGTATGGGATATTGTGACACTAGAATCGGTATCAGACAATTTGCATATAGAGAAATTGGTTTTTTCTTTCTTCTAAGTCCATGCCCCATCCTTGTCCCTGTGCTTGCCCACGCCCTTTCCCTTGCCCCAGTTTCTGACCTCGCCCCAGTGACCTCGCCCTCACCCTCGTTTCCATTGTTTCCCTCTTATACTACTCTGTAGCCTTTTCCCACCTACAGGTGCTTGCATTTTATGATCTGATTCTTCACTACCACCATTTTCATCACTGCTAACTTCATTACTACTATGAACATCACCATCGCTATATTTATAACTATCTTTCTGGCTACCACAAAACATTTCAACATTCATTCTACACCAATATCCAGTGTCTATTTCACCAATAGCTAGATGAAGTAATTCCTTCAAGTTCACTGGACAATACATCGAGCCATTATATGGCCTCACAAAGTTCAGCCTCTGGATTGCTCAAAGTATAATCTGAGTCAGAATTACTATTTGATAATACAGCTGAAACCCGAATATCACTGCAAGAACAAAGCATATCATGGAAATCAGCTACTGTAAAAGTCATAGAATAGCTTGTATCAGGGTCAGGGAGTCAGGGAGGGGAAGGGGGGTGAATTTACATAATATAACACCCATAATGTTGTAGCTGACTATAAACTTACCCTTTAGCTAGAGTCTGACCTAAAAAAGCATTTGTGACACATTTACATGACACATTTGTCATCTTTACATAATGTTCTCAAGTATTTGAGAACATTATGTAAAGATGACAAATGTGTCATGCGCTTCACAGGAAAAAAATTGCGGTAAATGTGTGGCCGATTTTGTATAGCGTGGGACACTAGAGTTAAATTAAGCTGGGTGAAGAAGATTCTCCCCACACACACACACACACACAAGTTTAATCACAAAATTGAGTGTTCTAACTCTTACCAAAATTGTATATAAAACTCCAGTAAAGTAACAAAATAAATAGTGCACTCTTACCTCTATTTTTTACATGTAACATCACTCGGTTGCACGATACATTAACTGATGTAACATTTTCAAACAATGTAAACTCTAATTGAGAGTGTACATGTAAAGAATTAATAGATATAAGACGAGTTGACACCATCATATTGTTATTACTCAACAGAAGATCTGTAGTATTAATATTGTTATCTATTACAATTGTATATTGTTTCATAATAATATCATTCCAATTCCAAAGCATCTGCGCAGTTCCATTTTCTCTGCAAGACAAAGTGTTATTTTCACCAGGACATACTTCTAACTCAGGAGGTGGTGGATTTAGTGTAGTTTCTAAAAGATGATGATGAATGATGATAATAATAAACCATAATAATAATAATAAGGACAACACAACACTAAACATGTTTATCTACTTGTAGCTAAATTTCTAGTTATGGTAGCTTGAAGAGAGGAAAGCATTCATAAGCACAAAATAAAATATTTATTCAGTGCAACAGCCTACCCTACTTCATGAAACATTTAGAATATTGCTGAATTATGCAGGATTATTTTAAGAGCTATAAATAATTTTCACTGAATTTACAGCAATATAATCCGTAGCAAAATAATATTTTCATCAGACTTAATATCATCAGTATAGTAGCAAGTTAGCTAGTTACTCTCTTACGAAATAGAGCGAGTGTACCACCAGAGATCCGAAGAAGAAACAGAACGCAAATAGCATATCTTTCCATCGCGTCACATTTATCTTATCCGAGCGGTAGAACTACCTCCCGTTTCAATGGAAGTAAATAAATGAAACGGATGACAGGAATTCACAATCGCAGTACCAAAACCAATAAAAACGATTTGTAGCAATGGGAGGAGCCAGTCTTGTACAGCGAGACCTTTTACCAAACATTTATTCTTGGGTAAAGGGGCTAGCGAAGTCAGACTAGAGAGAGGGAACCCACTATACAGTACTAAATTAAATTAAAAAAACTACAACACACAAAACAACAACAACTACAACAACATCAATTTGAGGAAGGGCCATAGTTGGCATTTAAGAAAAGTAAATACCTCTAAACCAAGTAGTAGGACCTTATGGGTACCCAAATTTTACTTGTTTATTTGAAAAAAAACTCTATGGTAGTTTTGCAAAAAAAAAAAAAAAGATGTATGACAAAGTGTATTTCTACTACGGTAGTCAATTCATGTTTAGCTAAATTTCAATTTGTCATGTATAATCATAGTAGATGTGGCCTTGAATGCTGTTTGCAAATTAGAGTAAGAATGCTTCATTTTCTATATCTCTTGTCCCTCTTTTGTCTCCTTTTTCTGCATCCAAATTTTTGAGACTATTTAATAAAATTAACAGATATAGGACAAATTGACACCATCTTATTGTTATTACTCAACAGACGATCTGTAGTATGTATTAATACTATAAATTATTCCAGATCCAGCTGTATAATCTCTCATAATAATACTATATGGTTTATTAAATATCTAGGCATAGAATTCATACTCGTTTATAGAATTTTTTACCAGAATTTCCACTGTAGCTATCAGCTGCTATTGACTCAGTATTTCTAACTGCTAACAATATAGTTTTATTAATTATAAGGGTATTTTCGATTATATCTAGCTATACAGTGCATATCTACCAAGTCATTGATCATTATTGATTGATTTATTTTACAACATGTGATGAGTAGGGTGACTTGTGACAATGGAAAACATTAGTTGCTGATGAAAGACATACAGCAACTTGGAATAGAGCCTGGTAGATAAAAAAAACTACAAAAAACACAACAATAGCTCCATACTATTCTAAAATTTAAATCAATATGATGTTGCTTCTTTTCTTTTGTTGGTCTATTATTAACTGCTAACAATATAGTCTTATTATTATAAGGGAGTTTTGGATTATTTTTAGCATATTGCATATCTATGAAGTTATTCAAAATTATTTGATTGAGTGAATTTACAAGAGTAACATGATTAGCTAGTTGAATAACTTGTGACAATGGAAAATATTTGTCGTGGTTGAAAGTCTACACCAACTAGTGGTAGAGCCATGGTAGATAAAAATAACAACAACGAAAGCACCTACACACAAAAAAAAACTGCTCCATGATAATATTCTAATTTTAACAATGTCAATTATATCTCTTGACAATGATCATAATAATAGGTAATATTGCAGCATTGACATTTTTATCTCAGAGCGGAAATATCTTTGGATATAATCTATATACTGTTTAAAATATTTCAATGACATTAGCTAGCCACTATTGATCCAACCATAATAACAATAAATACAAAATGCATAATACAAAGGAATTCAAAGTGAAAAGTTCAAAAATGCTGAGGAGGTATTGGAGGAGGATTATCTACAGTTAAATCCATTTCACTGTCTTGTACTTCCACTTTCTTTTCTGGTAATACTCCTAATACGACAAATTAAGAGATAGAGATAAGTTTCACTAATTTTACATGATCAAATTTGCAGCAAATCATTTGGAGAAATGCAAGCTAGCTTAAAGTCAATAATATGTTGATTTTATGCTGAGTTCTCATGATTTATCATAAACAGCAATTAAAATTACCTGTTGTATATATATTTAGTAATTCATCATGTAACTCATGTTCACCAATATTCTTCAATGCATCAGCAACGTTCTTCCAGGTGGGCACTGTTTGACTTCTTATCCAATTGTCACATAGCTCAATGAGACAATCAAAATCATTTGTTGCTTTAGCTTTTATTAATTGTATGTCTTCTCTGGAGAAATTGAGATACTTGCCCAAACTCTCCCACTTACAAGCTACTTCACGCAATTGTATGAGGAGAGTATCTAAATTCAATAGCTTATCTGTATACAAAAAATGAAAATAATGTTCATAGTTGTAAATCACATTCTATTAGCAATTTCAGTGTAGTACATGTAATATACTATTTACTATACATTACACTCTCTCTAAATGACATCTCCATCTGCACACAGACTGAAAGTTCAAGGAGAATAATGTATTGTTAGCATATAAATAACAGTAACCTTCAATTTCAGGCAACAGACAAAAGTGGTTGGATGAAAGGCTCAAAATCAAAGCAAACTGCTTCCCAAATGCGGACATTTGGGCACACTTCCTAATTACAAGAAAAGCAGGCACGTTAATTCTTCTATAGCACTTGCCTTGATTTTTTTTAACCACTAAGCCTTTTCAATAATATGATGAATATGTATATATATTGCATAGGTTGTTAGCAAGAGCACTGTATACGGAGAGAGCGATAGCTAAGTAAGTAAACACAAACTTCAATTTCAGTATCAAAGAGAAATCATTAAACAACGATGCATTATCAATACAACTGGAGTGACTTGTACAAATTCTAGGGCCATTCTATTTAGCTACAGAAAGAAAGCTATGAATAATGGTAGAATCTACCAATATCTTTAGGGAACACAAAATGATTAGATATTATCGCCATAACCCTTTTTCAAAGTTCCTAATTTCATGTTCTGGCTTGACAATTTCAGAGAATATTAACCTTAAATGACCAGACGTGCTATGTCTGTACACTAAAAATATTAGCATCAATTAAAGGCTCGATTGTATCTGGCTCTCGTACTATCATTATCTACCAAGTGCTGCTGTGTATGAACTACATCAGTCTGTCTCACTACCACAGTTTATTTATTATGGCACCACCTTAATGTTTTAGCATGATCTATTAATTTAGCAATCAAATTTCACTTGTTGTGCATCTTTCTGTTAAGTTACTAGATCTGAACTAATTCTGTAGCTAAATAGAATGGCCCTAGAATTTTGCCTCGATATTGTTCAATTGGTAAAGTCCAGAGAAGTCACGGATTGATCATTGTCAATCATATTGTATTCGAGTTTTCCATTGCTGTGGTAACAAATGAAGTATTTAAAAATACTACTATTCAAAAGACTTACTATGAATGCAATAAAAGCACATACATTGTTAGCTTAATGACTTTGGCGGGATATTCCTATGGCAATATGGTTCATCTTTAATGTGATACAGATTATTTTTGACAGAAGTATATTGGCATAATTTATCGGTCAAAAAAGTATTTGTTAAATTCTTCTGACAGTGATAACTTCAAGAACATTCTCTTTATTCAATGCTGTAGGTTTAAATGTAAATACACATCGTGCATGGTGAATATAGACTCATCATGTTTTCCTGCCGAATCAAATTAATAATATATCGGTACAGAAAAACTGAGGATTCAGATTAATAGAACTCGTGCTGCAAGAAATTTCACTCAGTTTCACTCTGTGAAATTTTCTCTAGTCTTTCATGCTATCAATCCTGAATACCACGATTTAGAGTGTTATTATATCTACATATGGCATGTCATTCCTTTTCTTATTAATGTTACTGCTATAATAATATAATAAAAGATATGATTATGATTTACTTACGAAACCATCATTGTTTACTGAACCAATTGTATTATATTCATCTTGCCCTGGAATTTTGTGCACGTGATGATTGAGTCCACTATTTAATGTACTGTATTCCTCAAACTGTAGGAAAATATACATTTCAACACAAACTAGCAGCTGAATAATTATAGAAACAATCACTTTCACTTTTCTAGAATTTCTTTTCATTGCTTTGTTATGAGTAGGGCTCGGTAAATTATTCCCCAAATTTTCCCTATAATGCTATTCTCTAATTCTCACTCATGCCACCCATAATGCTTTTCATTTTGCCTATAATGCTCACAATTTTGCTCATAATGCTCACGATTAATAAAATAAAAAATCAAGAAAACAAACAAAAGGTTCATCAGAATCATTACTTCCTATAGTTATACTGCAGCATAATTGATGCTTCAATAGTCTCTTCTAGCGAGGAAGTTTGCTGTTCACCAAAACTATTTGATAAAAGTGAAAAAACACGCTCAGCAGCTGCAGAGGATGGCTGAACCAGTAATACTAGTTTGCATGCAGCTGACCAATGGGGGAGCTCATTAGAGTGCTTCTTCCACCACTCTAACTTGTCTATGGTTGGTGACACACCATCTGCTTTTGCCATGTAGATAGGAAGCTCTACTTTCAAATCTTCCAACTTATTATTGAGGAAAGGAAAGGCCTTCAACTGGTCAATGTCAGCCGAGCTTGGACAAAGTTCAGACACCTTGGCTGGATCAAAATATCTGGCATATTTGAAGGCTGTAACAATTGGCTTTAGATCACCTTCAAATTTTTGCTTGAAATAAACAATAGCAGGCTCGATACACTCAGTAGCATAATTTATTAATTGCTGCTTCTGTGTTGGTCTGTTTGAAGACAATTTATTGGCAACAGCTGTAGCATTAGGGAAATTCTGGGCAGAAATAGTAGCCTGAAGTTTAACAATTTCTTCATAGGCACTAAAAGCCAGTGACCCATCTCCCTCCAATCTATAGGTGGCTTTGACAAATGGCTCACCAAAATCAACGGTAATTGCAAGTTCCATCTGCAGCTTCCGACTCTTAGGAGGGTCATTGAGAATGTCAACAATTTTTTTAGAGGAAGGGGGAAGATCATTATTCTCAACAAAAGGAAGCACATCAGCAAAGGTGACAAGCATATGTTTCATCACCTCCCATTTAGACCACCATCTGGTACTAGAGTAAGCAGGAACAGGCAAACCAGTAGCTTCCCTCCAAGCCAATTTTGCTTTTGGACTCCGTGTAAACAGGCCCACCAAAACTTTTATAAATTCATCTAGCACATTTGCATTTATCTTCTCCCCAACATGATCAAGAGTGTGTGAGAAACATCCCACATCTAGAAGACATGGATAAACAATTTTTAGAGTTTGAATTGCTACATTGTTGACTGAAGCACGATCACGCATTGCTGCTACTAGCTGATTTGAAGAAACACTAAGCTCATTAGATAGGCACATGATTAATTGCCTGGCCACTTCTTCACCTGTAAGGCTCTTAGCTAATAGCATCAGCCTGACAACACGTTGTTGTATTTGCCAGTCAGCATCGATAAAACGAAGTACAATAACCATGGCTTCACACACATGTGTGGTACCATCAAAAATTACACCAATATTATTTCCTTTTATGTCTTCTGTGATACTAGCAAACTCCTGTTCACGAATAAAAGGGATAAGCTGAGATAAGTTACTACTATGAGAAAGCCTAAAAGCACTTTCTTCAAACACCTCTCTAAAGCAGTCTACCTTGGCCAGTGGTACGCCAGCTTTCAAGAAAGATTTAACTACTTTAATACGAAAAACTCTCACTTCATCAGAAAGACCTTCTCCAATGGGGTGTTTGTTCTTATCATACTTCCGTAGCATATCAGCTATTGTTTTATCTTGAGCTTTCCTAGAAACTAAAAGCTTTTTGCTACTACCATGTTTAGCTGATCTAATATGCTGTTGCAAAACACTCTTCTTAACAGACACAGGCTCTCTACAAGCCTGACAAAATAACTTTCTTGATACCACAGATAAGTGCTCATTAGGAAATTCTTTAACTCTGGTGGAAGGAGGAATAGAGGGCTCAACAGCAACGGAACCCTTACCAGACCGTAAGCCTTTAGGTGGATTAGACTTCAATTTTCTTTTTCGGGACAAATCGGATGAAGCAGGACACTTCAGCCTGCTCAAAAGATTGGGAACATCAACAGTTTCACTACTGCTAGGGCCAGAGCTGCTGAGACTGATATCAGTAATTTCTTCTCTCATAAGATTAGGAACATCAACCTCACAACTGCTAGGCTCAGGGCTGTTACAAACATCAGGAATTTCAGTCTCTGTATCCATTAGACACTCAGCCATTTTCTAAGCTGGCTAGTAGCTAGTACAGCTAAGCTAAGCTTGCAGCTGCAAGTTACAGCTGCAAGCTAAGCTTAGATGTGTTTGCTGATAATAACACACATGCTTACATACAAATTTTTAATTATTATGTACAACTCAGGAATTCATTCCCAAAATGCTCCAAATTTGACCTATAATGCCAGCATTATTCTTAATGCTTCACTGTACCTAAAATGCTCAAAAAAATGCTAGCATAATTTACCGAGCCCTACACATGACTAGTGCATGCTGCAAGGACTAATGTACTTAATCACAAAGGATTTTACAAATATTCATCGTGGCACACTGAGACCTTAAATTCACATACTATGTTGTGTATTGCAGGTATTATGACTACTCGTACAACCTTGCTAGAGCCTAGTGGCAATATATATTTGTGTGAAGGAGATCATGTGACTCTGCAGTGCAATGTTTCATCTGGTTCCATAGTTTGGATGTGGTTTGCGAATTCTACAAAAGTTGAAGTCATATACATTATGTTGGATGGTAAAAAAACTAGAACTGATGGTAGTATAACAACACAATATTCTGGTAATGATTCATCAAACTTAACTTTTCAATATAGAGTTAGTCATTTAATTCCATCAACTATCATTTGCAACAACAATCATCTTGTTAAAATACTTACACAAGGTAATAATAAAGAATATGAGTTGAGAGTAAAAATCTAATTGTAGATAATGGGCAACTAATACCAAAATGTCTCCATTTGTAATCTGTGGCATGTGAGAGTGTCGTCATAATTAATTATCAATCGAGTTAAGTGAGCGAGACACTATTAGAGGTGGACAATTGAAAATCAGGCATTAAGTTTGATATATATATATGTATGTATGGATTGTATGTGTGCCCCTTACGGTTAGTGGAAACCACTTTTATTTAAAAAAATTTTGCACATTTACCTTCAAACTCACTAATGTTAATCCTACTAATAATAGTATTAATTAAGAAATTATAGGACTGTATGCTTTGTTACACTATATTTAAATGATTTTAATTATAATTATTCCTGTATAAATAGACAAACCAAGTTTTGATGAATATTTTATTATCAATTTTAAAAGTTTGGAGTTGATGTCAACTTTTGATTTGATTTTTGGGAATACCTCTATCTCTTCAATTGTGACTAATGTTACTATATCATCGAGGAATGGTTCTATAAATAAGATGTCACACAACAACAGCATTTATTTAACATTATTGTACAATGAAGATTATGAACTGAACATGAAGAGTGAAGTATGTGATGAATTTTTTTCTGTTACGAGTAATATTGTAGTTCAAAATTGTTCTGCTCTGCAAAGAGTGTTCATTTATTTAAACTGGAATGATACAGACTACAATTATGAATGTCCTTACAACAACTCTATAAATAAATTCTGCATTATGGTTTCAGAATCTGACACCAACTGCACCCAAGGTTAGTCACTCTCTAACAAACATGTTTAGGGTTTCAAATAGTCATTATAAATAATATAATTAATACTCCACATAGCTTCTGCTAGCTAGTGGATGGAATATCATACTAAAATTTTGTTGCCGTTGATTTCTAAGCCATAATTAAGTATCATATACTTGTTTATAACAAGGCACAGTGACATGCAGTGCCACTAAAGGTTGGTGCTTTTAAATATGAATATTAAAACTTGGTCAGAACTTTATAAGTCATTTCCTATTGCTCTATGTAAAAATTATTGCAGACTGATCAATGGAGTAGTAACTTTTGTTTCATATAGAAAGCTTAGTTTGCTTGATAATAATTATGGCAAAAGCTAAGTAAAACAAGTAACAACAGTCATAATGACTAGACCTGTTGGCTTTTATTTAAAGACTACTCAAATTATTTTCACACATATCATTGTAACACAAATGCTACATATTGACTGCATATTCTACATTGATCTCTCAAGTAAACTATTTTTGGAAAATTTTTAAAGCATTGGACCACTAAAATAATTTATTAAATCGTACTAGCTTTTATCAAGTCAATAGTCATCTAGTATTCTAGTTAGTGTAATGATGCTTATCAAGAATATAGCATGCTAGTTGTCCTGGAGGGGGTCTCAAATATGATATGATTGTTAGTTTAGTTAAATGCTATTTTTCCATTATCTTTTCAAATCCAATACACAATTATTATAGTTAAAATGGTAGTCTACCTATGCAGATGGCAGCAGCTCACCTTGTGATGATTTACAGAACATATTGCCATCTTATGATACTGACAACCTACAAAATAACACTTATAAATGTCCAAATGGTAAAACTATTCAATATACTTGCATTAACTGGCAATGGAATCCTGATCTTGAGGAAGACAATTGTATTATTACTACCAGCAGCACGTCAGGTAAGCAAGCAATGGAAGACACATTTACATCAAATATATTTAAATACAAGTGAGAGATGCTATCATTTGTTTGTTTGTATGCCTTGCTACAAGTATTGATTATTTCATTGTGGCTGTTTTTCTGTTGTAATTATCCCATTATAACGTGTTTTTGTTGTACTAAACTAATAATGTTTTCAAGGTTGCTGTTTTAATCATTTGCAATAAAATTAAAATTTTTGTGAGTTGTTTATTGTTGTTCTATTTGTTTGTTTGTTTATTTGGATGTTTATGTAGCTACTCCCAACACTATAATTTCAATAGTTTCTGCAGCTTCTTGTGTATGTGCAATAATAATTTCTCTCATAATAATTTTTATTATAATAAAGAAAAGGAAATTGTGTATAATGACAAATCATTGCAACATTAAGATATTCAAGGTAACTTCTAAACAAAGGTATGTTTGCTCATGTACAATGATAAACATAAAATGAATAGTTCCTTTTTGTTATAGAGATAGAGATGAATATCAGGTATGTACATGTACACTAGTTTACCTCCCACTTAACTAACTTTATTGCTTAAAATCCTAAAAAAAATTCAGGATGATGTGGAATACAATAAAATAAGTCACAAGCAAATTCACATGAGTGTAAGTATGTATGCAATATTTTTTTATATTAATAGCAGATAATAATGATATTTATTCTAACAGAATTTTTCGCATGCATCAGAAATATTTTTTAAATGCACAACTTCCTACAATTTTTCATCATATTTTATTGGCTTTGACAAAACTACCCTTCTGTTTTACCACAATTGATGACGGTTATAACTACATTCTTAAAATAGCAGTGAATATTGTTAATTGAACATTTGCAGTCCACGTAACACCATGAAATTTTGTCTAATATTTTTCCAAGCAATGGTTTTTTTATAATAGCAATACTACTTGCAATGACCTTTCATGCACCATTTTAGATAGTTAGGACTGTGTACAGTTCCAATTGGCATCTGGTCAATGTAAACCTCCAATCTATAATTAGCATATGTCAAAGAAATACTCAGAATATATCAGTGCAAGCTTTTTTGGTCAGAAAAAAATAGTCATCAATTTTTGAGGTAATGAACAATTCCTATATGATATGCTTATATTTAACCAACTAATTACTTCTAAGAACTAATTGATAACATTGTTATCAGTAATAGAAGAAAATTTATTGACTCAACCATCAAACAAGTTGCAAGTATTACTATAAACGTTTAGTGAAGTTTATAGGTACATAGATGATAACTTAATAAAATGTATCAAAAGGATAAATAAAACAGTTTTACATTAGTGATTTGACAATTGTACAGGCTGATACAGGTGAATATGGGAAATTAAATTTAAGACAACCAAAATCTTCAGGGCAATACCAAGAAGAAGAATATAGTCATATTAATTTAACAGAATCCAATGCTGTGGTAAGTAGTTACTTTTATTGTGATGGTTTTATTCAATCTATTTTCTTTGTATTTAGGAAGATTTTTATGACAATATCAAAACTTCAGGTGATAAAGCAAACAAGGTGAATAACTTACTCTGCATCTGAAAAACAATATCTGTTATCAGATGTTTGTTGAGTTAAGTAGTTTGTTTAAATATTTTGAAAGACTTTGCTTTCAATTTAAATTATTTGTTACAGCACACAAGGTCACATACCCAAGAAAATAAACATTGTGAATACAAGGAAATAAACTTTGAAAGAAATCCTGCAGGTAAGTAAAAGAGAACTACTTTTAAGTGGTGAACATGTACAGTTAAAGTATCTCTCTGTTACATTAAAAAAAAAATTATATTTAGCATATGCGAATACGAACAAAAGCCATGGCTGCACACCTATCTCTATTAGAATTTTGGCCATTTACAGTATCAAATTTCAGAATGCACATATTCTCAAGAATCATTAATCCATGCATTGAAGTAATGAACAATGACTTTAATAGCTAGTATATTAACAATTTTCACTGTATTTAGATTATCTTTTAAATCTGGATACAATGCTAATTGAATTGCGTAGTGTGTCTTCAAAATGGAAGGAGTTTGGAAAGCAACTTCAATTTACATCCTCTGAGCTACAACAGATGAAAGTTATATCTGATGGAACTAATTTTGGGGCTTTTATAGAGTTATGTGACAATTGGCTAAGAAAAACTGAAAAACCAACTTGGAAAATGTTGGAACAAGCACTAAAAAATATTAACGAGCAGCAGTTATCAGAAAATATTTCAAAGATATACAAAGCAGGTAATATATATTACATCAGGTGATTGTTTGACGAACTGTGAAAGCTATAACTGTGAATAAGAGATTATTCAAATTTACATACAATACAATAGACTAAATGGGAAACAAAAGAGTCAATACTGTAAAATATTATGTATATTAGAATAAGTTTGAGGTAAAATTAGATAGATATACATTATATTCTGTTTACAAAGCAAGGATTTATTATCATTACATCTTAAGTGTACATGGTAATAGACGGTAGTAATGTTAAACGATTATGTTGATTCTAGCATAGTGGTGTGCAAGTCACAATAGACAGGATACTGTTTGTGGATAATTATTCTGCAAATTTGTATCTATTATAAAAAAAAAGTTTAAGCAGAGGAGATTATTATTTTTGCTGTCAACTTACATAACCTAACCAAATTTAATCACTGACTGAAAATGCTTTAGGAATTTTGTACCTCTTAAAATGTAATAAATTTCACCAGCTCTAAATCTAGGAGTAATATAAATGAAAATTATCATGATATGCTTCCAGATTAGCAATATTTTGTTTAACATTAGTTTAAGCCAATTTGTTTGCTAACATTAAGATAACAAGGGAATTTACTGTTAGATTGCTTAATTTTCCATTAAATTGATTCTATGTGTATTATATTTAAGGTACTTTTGTACATGGTGACCGCTTCAATTTTGCTATGTTGTTACCTTCAATATGCTTACATATATTTTATAATGTTTAGGTGTAATTAGCAAGCGAGTGAAGCGAGCGAGCAGAGACACTATAATAAGGGCAACAAAATTGAGAATGGGGACTGGATAAAGAATAGCACAAAATAAGCATTTAACAAACAAATGAATATACTAGCTGCCTTTTACACAGCTTTTTGCAGCTATAGCAAGGGTTAGTCAAAATTGTAAGGTAATGTCTAAAAAATACTTGGTTTTGTTGTTTATTTCCAAGTTGAACAAACAGTTTGGTGAGTGGTTGCAATGGCATAATTCCTTTACTACGTTTTTTTTTTTAACTCAGCTGTTTTTAGTAGCTTTTTGTCAGAAACTACTGGTCATTTAGATAATCAGAATTACTACAGAAGTTGTAACTACTTGAAGGAATTGAGGTAAAAAAGCAATTTCAGCTAACATACATGCATGGTCAACTGCTAGTAACTACATTTGGAATATATGGACTAAATGATACCTGCCTAAACTATTCTGTATTGTTTTAAAAAAAAAGCCTGTGAAAGAGAGAGAATACACCTAATGAGGTCTGTAGCATAGCAGTAGCTACCCCCTAACAGTATAAATACAGAATTAGAATGTTTTTGTTTGCCGGCTAGTTGTCGTAGCAGCTCAGTGGCAGGCTGGTTGTCGTAGCTCAGTGGCAGGCTGGTTGTCGTAGCTCAGTGGCAGAGCACTTGTGGGTTAAGCAAGCGGTTCTGGGTTCAATTCCAGGTGGTGACCAAAATATTTTAATTCGGTATTGTTAAAAAAAAAGCCTGTGAAAATACATCCAATAATAATAATAATAATAATAATAATAACTAGCAAGCACTCGGCGCTTGACTTATTGCAAAGTAAGAATGCAGTAGCATAAGTTATCTTGCTCAGTTATCATTTTCTACCATTGGTTAAGGTTACATAAGTATCCTTTTCCTGTTCTCTTTTTTTTCTGAATAATCTCGGCTTTTCTTATCCCCCATCTTTCCTTTCTTCAGCCCTTTCTATCTCTCTTGCTTCTGAATCTCTGTCTTATTATCATAATAGTGGACTTGAGCTTTGCAGAACTGTTGCCTTCTTTTTCATACTGCCTTTCTTTTTGAAATCGAAGCTGCCTTTACTGTCGATTCCACCCGCATTACAGTTACCACTAGCTAATATCGCGCCTTTTTTTCCTTCTCCTCCGTTCTCTTTTGGCCTACGCTGCCTTAACTCGCCGATTCCAACAGCTTTTATAGTTAATCCCTTTTTGCCTTCTCTTTCGAACTATTGCTTTTTAACTTTCGCCTTCCTTTTGAAACATTACGGAACGTGAAGATGCTTTACCAATTCATATAATTGAGCTCGAGAATTATTCATGAATACACGCACCGTCGGTCGTCGTCATTACCGACACACAAGCTTAGAATAATAATAATACTAGGGGTGTGCTTGAGCACAAATGGCGAGCGAGCCTGATAGTTAGGTAACAAAAAATGTTACTATTTTTAGCTTACTTCATGCAAACAGCAGTTATGACATTTGATTTCAGCAAACAAATACAAAATCACTCTCTTACCTGATTATGGTAACTTTTGTAGTATCAAACATCAACCATTCTGATAATCTCAATCACCAGTAACTCTTGAACAAGCTCTCAGCTACGATAAAAAATAAACCAGTGTTATTATTTGTAATTTTAGCCAACAAATATGGAATTACTACTTACCTCATTCTTGAGTATTGATAACTTCTGTAGTATCAAATTGAAGTTACTTTGACCATCTGAATTATTGAATTCTTGACAACAAGCTCTCACCTACAAAAACAAAAGACAATCAATTTTAGCACACAAATACAAAATTACTTTCTTACCTCATTTTCTTGAGCAGTGGTAACTTTTGTAGTACCAAATTTGAGTCATTCTGACTATTTGAATTTACCAGTCACTGTTGACAACAAGAGGCCAGAGTTATTTTTGCATATATAGCTAACAATTATGGAATTACGTACTTACCTAAGACTCACTGGAGTAGTAGTAGGTTCCTTAGCATTAATACTACGGCATTCTGACTACCAACGGCTCTTGACTTGACAACCAACAACCGGCACTCCGTATCCCCCCATAAAACGGCGAAGTTTTGAAATTAAGTCTGGAAAAGGGTCTTTAATGCCATAGTAACCGGTCGAATCAACTTTTTGTTTCTTGAAAAGCAAGCATTTTCGCAGGAATTTTCTCACACTTTGGAGCTTAAGTATAAAGTAAGGCTTGCTTAATGCTGTAGTTTCAGAATAAACTTGGGTCAAGCCTAAAAAGCCGTGTTTTTTTGGGGAAAAAAGTACCCCGCGCGCGCGTTTAAAGGGTATACGTACCATCCCACATACATATATACGTATAACATATACCCGATTTTGCATTATCCACCCCTAATACTGTCTCGCTCGCTTCGCTCGCTCGCCAAATAATAATAACTAGTGGTGCGCTCGAATAGCGCAAATGCATGGCGAGCGAGTAAATAATATGAGTATAGGTAAAAATGATTTGTGAAGGAAATCGCTAAATAATAGCAATGATTAGGCATGAAGAGTTAACAATAACAGAATTACCTGAATAAACTTAGAAAGCAGTGGCAAAGAAGCGCAGCTTGACAAAGACTTCACAATTGTTTCAAGAAGAGAGTAGCTATAAACTTTTTGCAGCAGGATTCTCCGTTCTCGTTAATTGAAAAATACTGGAACTGTGAACGCTTTACCTAGCATACGTAATTAGAAGCGCGGGCGAAATTTTTGACGTACGCATACACACCTATAATTATAATACTAGTGGTGTGCTTGAGCACAAATGGCGAGCGAGCCTGATAGTTAGGTAACATAAAACTAAGTATTGTTACTATGTTTTAGCTTAGTTCATGCAAAAACTATAATAGCCGTTATGACCTTTTATTTCAGCAAACAAATACAAAATCACTCTCTTACCTGATTAATGGTAGCTTTTGTAGTATCAACCATTTGCCATTCTGATAATCTCAATTACCAATAACTCTTGAACAAGCTCTCAGCTACGATAAAAAATAAACCAGTGTTATTATTTGTAATTTTAGCTCCGTATCCCCCCTAAAACGGCGAAGTTTTGAAATTAAGTCTGGAAAAGGGTCTTCAATGCCATAGTAACCAGTCGAATCAACTTTTTGTTTCTTGAAAAGCAAGCGTTTTCGCAGAAATTTTCTCACACTTTGGAGCTTTAAGTATAAAGTAAGGCTTGCTTAATGCTGTATTTTCAGAATAAACTTGGGTCAAGCCTAAAAAGCCGTGTTTTTTTGGAGAAAAAAAGTTCCACGCGCGCGCGTTTAATTACATACGTACGTCCAAACATATATACAAATAAATAAATAAATAAACAAACATCCCCGATTTTCAATTGTGTTACCCCTGTAAGAACCTCTTACCCCCTCTTTCCCACCTTTATCTGAAATCTCAATTGAACACGACTGAGAGTCAGCTTCGCTCGCTTCGCTCGCTCGCTGAATAATAATAATAATAATAGCTTATTAGCCTTTTTTATAATATTAATATTATTTTAATAGGAACACTGACTGAAATATATGAAAGCCTGCACATTCAAAAAGATGTGGATGATGAACCACCTCCCATACCTCCACAAAATTTTTAAGCATTCCATGCTAACATTTTTGCTCTTTATTAAATTTAATGGTAAATATTTTTTATGAAAGTCATACATTATGATAGCTAATTACAAAGATATTATAGTTATGATGATTATTACAAATATTGCACTATACTATTTTAAAAGGTTGTCACAGTATGTAGCTGAATCATTCAACATATAATTTATATATTTAATTTATTATAATCAACAGATCACTACCCATTAACTTGATTGAAGAACAACAATCAATAATTCATGCATTGCTCACATGAATAAAGCTTTCATATAACAATGCCTCAATACTTACATTGTATGAGATGTCTAGTAAATAACTCAATAAATCGTTGGTGGTACAGTTATGAAATTTTAAAATTATTGTTTGGTTGGTGGGTCTGGGGGGGGGGGGGGGTATTACCTCCATTAATATTGAAGTTTCATACCCTCAATTTAATTTATCACGCAGACATTGCCATATACTGCAAATGTCAGTTATTGGAACAGGTTGGGACGGAGGTGGATAACAGAAATGTTCTGATAACCGAACACCATAATAAAACACTAATAAAGGGGTGTGGTCAAGCAATTCTTCATGTCTGCACGTGCTACTATTAGATTTTGGGTGTTTGGTTAACTGAAGTGTTTGGATAATTGAAGTTGGATGACTGACATTCTACTATAGCCATGTATGGTATGAACTTCTCAGATATGCTTAATACATGTTGATGCAATTGTAGCTTTTAGTTCATTTATTTTATTTTATTTTTTTTCAATTCAGTGAAAAATCTGTGGTTAGAAAGTTTTCCTTGAAGGCTTAGTATATGACTCTGTGACTCAGTTCAATTTTTGTTTGTTATAGAAATCAAGAATGTCAAGCAGAAGGGTAGAAACGAAGTCACCAAACTACGACGGCTTTTTGTACAAACCCCGGAAGCGTAGCTACTTCCGTTCCTCAACAGACTATAGTAGTATGTCCACGTTGTGTGATCGTGAGTTGGCGCGAGAGGAATGCACTCGGCTAAACCGGAAACCAATTAAGGTCACATGACAATAGTAACTCAAACGCCCGAAAACGTCGACGCCCACTGTAAAAACGGGGCGGGTCCAAGGTGGGCATCATTACCGTAAGTTTACTTGTTGAACTGGAAAAAAGCTATGGCATTTTCTTCCGCTGCCTGTACTCAATATAGGCCTGGTTATAACTAATTACTCTGTAGTTTAACGTTTGTATGAGCTTCTAGTTGTGCGCTAAAACTGGCTGAAGCTTGCGGAGGGTGATCCGGAGCTACTAAAATGACACCTTTAGCTATGGCCACACACATTCCAGTATTACTTTGTCCTTCATTCATATCATTTTATTCACGATTTTGCTATTTATATAATTTTATGATGACATGAAATTGTGGTAGCTACAAGCAGCAGTTGAAGTAGGAGGGTAGTAAATAGCATCACCATAACCATAGAGAACTGTACCTATATAGATATGAGGAGTAATGGACAGCTAAAGCATAAATAGTAGTCTATGATGAATTATATATCTTATTATCTTGGTCAACAGTAATTGACTGAGTTTCTAAATAAATAGGCCCTATTTAAACTCGTAAGAAAATCTGAGTGGACAGACAACCCGTGTTAAAAACAGAACGGATAGTCTGCCTTTATCGACCATTGCAAATGAGTTTATTACTAGAAATGACAGTCAACTCAATCTTTTTGGACTATTCAAACAATAATAATGCACATTATACTAATTTTTTCATTGTTATGATAGCTGGTTGACAAAAAAAATCAGACAATTTCAAGCATCTTTCTATCTTAGCACATAATATTTATATATATATATAATATATTATGTATTATTTACTTTCTCAAAAAATTAGGGGGGGGGGGGGCTAACCCCACGCAAAGTAAGAATGCCCTGTCTACAGCCGAGCCAGCCGTGTCTCTACGTTCATTCAAAGTTACTCAACTTGGATGTACTATAGTTACTGGAAGAAGAAAAGAAGGTTAAACTATGGTGAAGATCCTTAACTACACTTGGAAGTCCGTCAGATTCGTCAAAGTTCACTTCAACTATGGTGACTGTTAATAATGGGCAGAATTCTTCAACTGGAGGTTCTCAAGATACCATTATTTTTATCATCATAATTGCAATATTAGCAGTAACACTCTGTGTTATACTATTGGCTTTATCGGTGTATTGTATACTTGGTAACAAGGTAAGTATTCATATGTTTAGAAAACAAGTTGAATGCTTACATTGTGGAAATAAGCTTACAGTATCTATGAAATGTACATAAATCAAAATCAAGTATTTATGAATTCCCACTGAGGAGTGTGGGAGAGTTCAATTGACTGAGAAGTAACTTAATTTGTGGCATAGGTAGTCAAAACTTTAATGTGGTACTACAGTTCTCAATTTGCTCTATTACCCTTGCCGTACCTCCCCCCTTTATAATACTCACCATGATTCATCATTGGCTCTTATCTCATTCTCGAGCAGATGGGATAACTTAATTTGTGGCATATCGGTAGTCAAAACTTTGATGCGGTACTACAGTTCTCAATTTGCTCTATTACCCTTGACTATTGCCGTACCTCCCCCCTTTATATTATAACTCACCATAATCCATTGGCTCTTATCTCATTCTCGAGCAGATGAGGTTAGATCGTTGATAGAAGTGTGAGTATCGAAGTCTATATATGTGACCGTCTGCGGGAAAACCGGGCACAACGCGGCGTGCGTAAATATCGAGAAAAGATCAATTGATTTCTTAAAAATGTATTGTTTCAAGCCGACGGAAGGGAACGGTTAGGTCTATTATAGCGGGAACGACTTAAGCTACGACGATAAAACTTTGAGAGCTCAATATCTGGACGCCGGCAACTCCATAAGTGCAACAAAAAAAATTTTTGAAGGGTGCCCCGTTGTGCCTGGTTTTCCTATAGACGGTCACATATCTACTTTTTGTATATGGGTGTGGCTCATGAATATAAAATACAGTAGTTACGAGTGTATAGCCAGTTTGAATGCAAATTGACCTGTACTGTCCCATTTCATTGATTTTTTCCAGTCACCTGCTGTATCTCAGCTATAGTAAGAGCATGTGTATGTACTTGTTTGATGAGGAGAAAAGCTCACCTTCAAGCTGGAAAATATATCAAAACTTGTTCTGGTAGTACACACGATCATATGCTATATCAACTTACTGTCTAATTCAGTAAGTGCTATTGATGGATAGCAAGTAGAACTGTGGTTGCCCTTTGCCTTCCCTCACTTCCACTGTCAATCTCTACCCCCCACTTCCCTTCACCCACCCACCCACCCTAACTAATGCTTGAGTGTGTGTTTGTGCACGAAGTATGGGGGTGATGAATGAACAGGTACTTGGTCAGGCCTGTAGCCAGGAGTTTGCACAAGGGGGTTCGGATTTCATAGAATGCAAGAAAGCCACGCCTACTTTTTTTTTCTTCGTTTATTCTTTAAAAAGCGGAAAAGAAGGGGGAAAACTAATAATTTGTCTGACGTTCTATGTGTTCTATTAATAAATTCACTGAACACTGCTGACTATCAGCAATAAACGGTAAACAGCTAATGCTATATCGTTCTCGTGTAACCAGGCTTCTAACCACTACTGTGAGCTGTACACAAATAGTGAACCATTAATAGGCCTTTCCTACTATAAGTTATCTAAATAAGTACATTACGCACACCATAAAGAGAATAGTTGTAGTGTAGCTTGCTTTATCAGTGCCATAACGAGAGCGATGTTTTGTAGTCAATTGAAAAGTAATATTTGAAAGCTTGGAATCAGACTAGGCCGTCCACATATAGAGTGTGAAGTATATCGGGGATATATATAACTAAATAGCAGAATATTCCATTGCGATTTAGACACGATCGACCAGAAGTCGACATACCATAAGTTAAATGTGAGGTGTGGCTAAATAATTTACTTCTGGTCACTCAAAAGGAGGGTTCGACCGAACCCCTGGCTACGGGTATGTTGGTCACACTTTCATAGTTGTGGATTCAATATATTCCAGTAAGTCCGTGTCAGTAACTACAGTATGTGTGAGGCTTCATCTCCACCAACGCTTACCCAACAATAGTCATGTTAATTTCCTCGTTTAAAGCTAACAGATTGATGATTTCTATTTCTCTGATGAAAATTGGTATTGGATTAGATATAGCTGTAGTATTATTTTGCTGACGATGAGATATGTTCAGATAATCTTACCTTCAATTTAGTACTCGTTCACTCGTGAAGAATATATTTAGTAAATGTTTTAAATTGTAATCCATGTGTGGTAATTCAATAGGTGTTTGTGGGTTTAATTACTTGGGTTTTGGATTATACTACCTTGACTATAATGAACATACAGCTGAGGATTAACACATTGTAGCTGAATATTGCAATTATTGCTGGCGTACTTTTGTTCTGATTTTTCTAGAAACCCAATAAAAGTACTCCTGACGAACTGAAGTTCTTCTGATAATAGTTTCCTTCTCCACTACAATCAGAAATGAGTAAGTTCCAATGTGATGATGGTTTCAGATATTAAGTATGTGAACAGCTTGTGTTACCTCATATGCCAGTTTATTTTTTTATTTTTTTATTTTTTATTTCTTATGAAAATGTTTCGAAACATAATATTGGTATGTGTTATATTTGTGTTAACAACTGAAAAGAAATAATATTATAAGTCGTTCTGCCTATTTTTTTAATTTTTTGTGTGTGTGTGAGGAGGGGTGGGGGTGTAAGTTTGTGAAGTAGTTAGTAAACTGAATGTCGGTGCATATTATCCAAATTCTCAAAACAGTTGTGACATTCTCTACCATATTTTTCATAGCATTTTCCAGTTATAATGCAGCCATTAATTAGTGACAAAATACTTTCTATTGACACAGTAGTTTTATTTTTTTGTTTTATTAAGTAATTACATTTTAGAGTGTTTGCATATTTGTGGTTAGGCTAGTGTATCCCCCAGTAAAGAGTCATAATGATTTGTGATCTTGGTAACTATTGTATTTACTGTTGATACATTTTCTGATAGGTTGATGAGAAGTCTCAAGTGATTAAGTAAGTGTATTTGTTAGTCAGTGGGTTAATTGACTGTACATACTTAAGTTTGTATGCTTCAACTGTCATTTCTATAGATACTCTTTAGAAACAGTGCTAAGATTGTGTATTCAGGAGGGTGTGAGGGTAGTGATTGTCATCCGGGATGTCAGTAAAAAAAAAAAATTATTTAATTTAAACTGTATGATTAAGAATGTTGAAACTACAGTATGTAACAGTATTCAGCTGTAATTTTTTTAATTTTTTTATTAGATTGAATTTCAAAGTTCTTGAACTCTTAATCACACATACTCTTTCTGCACTCCTGCACTTAACATTTTATGTATTCATTTTATTTCAACTTTTTTGTTTTTGTGTCACTAACTCTGCATATTTCTACTTCAGACAAGATCACATCACACAACCATTGCACAGAATCAAACTTGTGGAATCTACTATTGTGTTAGATGTATTGAACCATGTTTTTGCTTTTTGTCAGGCTTGGGAAAGCCACTAAGTTTATCTCGAAAAGTGTTTACATAAACTAGCTCATGTACAAATAGCTACGTACAAACTATAATGCTGCTGAGGTTCCTAATACATTATGTAGGTGATGGAGGTGTGCCCCACTTTGGCATGTCTTCCTTACACCATGGAAATACTTCAGTATACACCGGTGTATAACATAAGGATAACTTTGTTATACATATGAGAAACACCAGGGTCACTCATCTAGTATACACCAGTGTTTCTCCTATGTATAGGTACCGGTTTACACAGGTGTGTATAACATTGATATAACAAAAGTATACTACTGGTGTAAACCATATGTAAACCATAAGTATACCATATGTATAACTTAAGTATATCAAAAGTATACTACGCATATGTATAACTTAAGTATATCAAAAGTATACTACACTGGTTATAACAATAGTAGACAGCCTGCGTATATCTTTCATATTGCCTATGTTTTTCAAATATTTATCATACGTAAAACAAAAGTATAATGACCACAAAAAAAAGTGATCTTGCACCATAAAAATTTTGAAACATAATGAAAAAAGAAATCACTTCGTCCAATAAAATAAAGATTCTGTGTGAATATTGCTTGATCATTGTTATCACTGCATGGAGAGTTCTCTGGTGAAAACAGAACTTCATACTTGACGTGTCTTGAGGTGTCTGTGGAGGAAGGTTTTTATAGAAAACTACATCTCCAACTTTGTAGTTCTTTGGAGGTCTATTCCACTTGGTGTAGCGGTTGAGAGTCTGTATGATCGCTTCCAGAAATCTTTGGAGAGTCTTTGAACTAAACTCCATCTCTTGTTGCAGGCTATGTTCTTAACTGGTATGTTTTCTGGAAGGGAAACTAGTGGTTTGAAAGTGATGAAGTGTCCTGGAGTTAACTGTTCAATTCCATCTTCTGGAGCAGAGTCCATTTGAACAAGTGGTCTAGAATTTAGATCGGCTGATATCTCTTTGGTGAGAGTATCTAACTCCTCGTAAGATAACACATTTGAGCCTATAACTTTGCGAAGCATTTTACCGATTTTACTGCTGTTTCCCAAAGACAACCGAAGTTTTGACTGGGACTAGGCATATGCGTCCACTTAATACGTCGATCAGCGAAGTACTTGGCTACTGACTCGGTAGTTCTTTTGCTGTTCAAAAAATCATATATCTCTTTCAGCTGATGTTTTGCACCGACAAAATTTGTTCCGTTATCCGAAACAATTTCAGAAGGAGCACTTCTGATGGCAATAAATCGACGTAGAGCTGCTATGAATGACTCAGTTGAAAGATCGGTAACGACTTCAATATGGATAGCTTTCGTAGCAAAACAAACGAAGAGAGATATGTATCTTTTAACAACTACTGGCTTTCTTATACGGCCAAGTTTAATTGAGAATGGGCCAGCAAAATCCTTATGTGTGCTTATGTAATAGTTTAGTTAAAAACAGAAATAGAACTATTTTTAGTCTAAATATTGACCAATACAAAATACAACAATAATAATTACAAATTTAATGTTAAAATTGCTTGACTGCATTGTTATTATAAGGTCATTTCAATTGAGGTTTATTTTCTCCGCTGAATTCCAATGCAGAATTAGTTACAATAGATTTTACTTCTTTGCCTGAACTTGAGCTGACTTGCTCATATAAAGGCACATCCTGATTAATTTGATATTCTGCTCCAAATTTCTCCTCCTTTCTATTTAAAATACTGTCAAATTTAAAATTTCATCAAGGTAAAATTTATATGACGATTATGATTATGTATGTTTGATAACAATTCAGTTATGTGAGAAAGCTTGACACAGATAGAAATAAATTTTGCCAATATACATGTATACTTACCACTTAATCTTAGTCCTCAATCTAATTACTCAATAAAAAGTGTAATATTAAGCACAATAGAAAAAAGTATTATGATGGATCCTATGTGAATAATGACAGTTTGAAATATGTTAAAGTTTTCAAGAAGACAATCATCAGAAGATGAGTTCAATGTAACAATATTGTTGAAGATCTCCCTTGCACCTAAAATAATGTTCAATATCAATTTATTCCTGTTGTAGATGATACAAACAATAGACTAATTAGATCAATTATGATGAATACCTGTACTAGTTGTTATATTTAAATCATTTTCATTGCTGCTACTATATTTATGCGGAACCGTCCAGCAAGTTTAGGAATCTTGTCCCGATGAAGTTGAGTATACCAGTTAGCAAGTAGCTAATGTCAGATCCCTTGAAATATAGACTCACTAGGAGTAAAGAGTAATACCAACAGGTAGCAGTGTACAGAGTAACCGACATTAATATTAAAATATTGGTAACTAACAAAACTGATGCTTTATTTACTGTTTTAAACAAAAGAGGAATGACGTCGACGATCGACGACATCGACGACTAATGCCGAGGACAAACTGGCGTGTATGAGTGAGTATGCACTTATGAGTGAGTATGTAACAGAGTGAAGCTAGCTAATAAGTTATGAAGATATGTCTTGTGGAGGGCTAGAACCCGAACAATATTCAACCGACTCGATGTTGTGTATAATATTATCTCCAACTATATTTATTGTGTTATTCCTCAAAAAAGTCATTTGAAAATTTGCTATTATTATAGAAATGTTACAACAGTGTGTACTAATATATACAATATATGAAACTTCAACTCTCAGCATAAAGTCTATATACATAATCATCAGTAGATTTCATAATAATGTCATTTCCAGAACTGCTAGAAATATTAATAAAATAAGTTGTCTGCAATGAATCATCCAACTTAGGCGAATATTGCTGGTATAAGTATCAGAAATATTTTGAATGAAAAACAAATTCACTGAAGAATAAGAACAGTCTAAAATACTGATAATGATACAAATTAAATTATTAATCGGTACTGAGGCAAGGCCTGACTATCTTCATCCAATGTTGCGTCTAAATTATTATATTATGTTACTACAATATTTATCTTAATAATCATTCAAAAATTTGAATTTTTACATTTCTAATAGTGTCACACTTATAGTCTTCTTGCCAAAGAAGGCCAGCTTGTTAAATAATTTTACAATGTTATTTTTAGGTATGTAACCCTTCTGACCTGAGAACTCACACTGTTTTGTCCAAACTCATTACCCATTGATAACAAGCCTATATAGCTAACAAGTTTTATGTATTTTTACAGCTACCTCCCTCTACTATTGCCTACCCAACCAGGTTGCAGCAGCTGCTAAAATATTAGCTGGGGATGTGGGGGAGCCTCTGGAGGCTTTGCAACACACTTTACAATATGTGTTACCAACTCTACTACAAACTACTGCAGTGAAGATATCTAGATAGAGTAAACCACATATTATACTTGATAGAGTGATATACTTGATAGAGTGATATGACAAAATATTCTACTCTCAGGCTTCATTTGCAGGTGTCTCTGGCTCTTGAAAATATATTAGCCTGCTCATGACTTCCCTATCACACTCTGACTCATGTACAATAAGTATTATATTATATTAAGTATGCATGTAACCTCCCTAGTTTGGTTGCATAATCTATAAATATTTTCCTGAATAAGCTTCTATATATATATACATATATATATATATATATTATGTGACTGTCTACAGGCACAACCCTGCACCCTTCGAAAAAATTTTTTTTTGCACTTACAGAGTTGTCGGCGTCCAGATATTTAGCTCTGGCGTCCAGATATTTAGCTCTCCAAGTTTTATCGTCGTAGCTTAAGTCGTTCCCACTACTAGTGATGTGCTTGAGCACAAATGGCGAGCGAGCCTAAAGACTATACTATTTTTATATGAATGATTTTGACTTCTAACACTGAAGCTACTGAAAATAAGGTCCAGTTTAAAAAATTTCGCATACACGGTAAAGGGATTTCAGTGCCATAGCAACAACTCTCTGCAACTGCTTGAATTGAAGGAAAAAAACAACAACAAAACAATACACGTTATTTAAACGTTTTCTTTGTGATATTCTTTAGCTAAGTAGTGGTTGTAACACACAATGCTTTGACACAACTGGACATGCACCTACAGACTTACCTTCGTGGTTGTCTAGTGGACAATGTATTTTCAAGTAAATACTGTTGCGCACGGCTTATAACCATGACAAAGAGCGCATTGACTTACCACCGCCCCTAACTGGAATAGAAATGGAAGTCCCTTAAGTTTTCAAGTTTTAACTGCACCCGCAAAAGAATTCAAAACGGTAAACAATTCAATTTCTAGGGTGATGATACGGGTACTGATCGATAAACCAGAGGATTCTGTTTAGTGCAATTTGGGATGGGGTCGACCACGTAACTAACACAAAAACACGAGGGTCAAGGTACAAAATGACATACGTACGTCCAAACATATATACAAACTAGTGGTGTGCTTGAGCACAAATGGCGAGCAAGCCTGATAGTTAGGTAACATAAAATGTTACTATGTTTTAGCTTACTTCATGCAAACACTATAATAGCAGTTATGACATTTGATTTCAGCAAACAAATACAAAATCACTGTCTTACCTTATTAATGGTAACTTTTGTAGTATCAAACATCTGCCATTCTGATAATCTCAATCACCAGTAACTCTTGAACACGCTCTCAGCTAAGATAAAAAATAAACCAATGTTATTATTTGTAATTTTAGCCAACAAAATATGGAATTACTACTTACATCATTCTTGAGTATTGATAACTTCTGTAGTATCAAATTGAAGTTACTTTGACCATCTGAATTACCTTGAATTCTTGACAACAAGCTCTCACCTACAAAAACAAAAGACAATCAATTTTAGCACACAAATACAAAATTACTTTCTTACCTCATTTTCTTCAGCAGTGCATGGTAACTTTTGTAGTACTAAATTTGAGACCTTCTGACTATTTGAATTTACCAGTCACTGTTGACAACAAGCTCTTAGCTAAAAAAAGAAAGGCCAGAGTTATTTTGTATATTAAGCTAACAAATATGGAATTGCGTACTTACCTCGCATCCCTCGAGTAGTAGTAGCTTCCTTAGCATTAATACTTTATGTGCTTACATACACTTTTCAGAAGTAGTGATAGCTCTCTTAGTACTGACTACAGGTGGCTCTTGACAACTAGTAACAAGCCGCACTTAGCCGGAAAAAAGCGAAGTTTAGAATTTAAAACTGGTAAAGGGTTCGATGTCATAGTAACCGATCGAATCAACTTTTTGTTTCTTGAAAAGCAAGGGTTTTCGCAGGAATTTTCTCACACTTTGGAGCTTAAGTATAAAGTAAGACTTGCTTAATGCTGTAGTTTCAGAATGAACTGGGGTCAAGCCTAAAAAGCCGTGTTTTTTTAAGAAAAAACGTTCCCCGCGCGCGCGTTTAAAGGGCATACGTACAATCCATACATACATACCTACATATATATATATAACATATACCCGATTTTGCATTATCCACCCCTAATACTGTCTCGCTCGCTTCGCTCGCTCGCCAATAAACAAACATCCCCGATTTTTTCATTTTTACCCCTGTAAGTGTCTCGCCCGCTACGCTCGCTCGCCAATAATAGACCTAACCGTTCCCTTCCGTCGGCTTGAAACAATACATTTTTAAGAAATCGATCGATCTTTCCTCGCATACCGCGTTGTGCCCGGTTTTCCTGTAGACGGTCACATATATAATATTATATATAATATATACTTTATTGTGAGAACAAAGGGATTCTTAAAGCAGTTGACCCTTAATTAAGTGAACAAAATATGGAATTACTTCATTTCTTGACACTAAAGCACCAGCAGTATGACAAAAAAAAATGCATTTATTAAAATACTGCTTTACCTTACTAAGTTCAGTACTAGTTCTATAGTACCATCCATACATAATATATAATATAGAGAGTTATTCCACCCTAGATATCTTCATAATGTTATTTTTAGGTTGTGACCATGAAATAACTCAGGATATTTCACAGTTGTTGTATTAATTGCATATTGCAAACTCATTACCTAGTAGTTATTAACAACCCTGAGGTGCAATTGTTAACTTTAGCTACTAATGGAGCCTAGAGACTGAGTAGATAGACTGCCACCAGAGATCTACTGGTCCTAAATGCTGGTAAAAGCAGATGGGAATAGCTCACAGTCCACTCAGGGTAATTAAGTATAGTTATGGCCTACTTAACCCTTTGCTAAGATTGACAGAGCTTTGAGGAAACTGTTTCACAGCAAGGTAGATCTGAGCAAAAATGTGGGACAGCTACATTATATAACATAAGGTGAAAGTGGTGATGAATAGAACAATGAATTCAGTTTTTAGAATGATTGATGAAATGAATATCATTAATTTAAAAGGGGGTTTCACGTTAATCCTTGAATCCCCCCTGCCTACACCGCTGACAATGCATGGTGGATTATGACAGACAGTAAAAATGAATCAATTCTTTTGAGCTACAGTCCAACATTATGTAAATGTGAATGCACTTTAAGTGCAATGGCACCTCTTAGGCTAACAGCGACCTGTTACCACCACACTCGTGTGATTTTAAAAATAAGTGAGAGACTGAAAAGATACTAAGTCCAGTTATGGATTTAGTAATAGAAAACATTGAAGAAAATTTAGTAATTACCATGTTCTCCCCACTTGAGATAAGATACAACAAAAATATTGTGGTGAAAGTAACATTTACATAGTTAAGCAGTTCCTTTAATATATTATAACAACACATTATATGCAAAGTTATCATTTATCCCCCTTTTTTATTGGTACAGTTTTATGTAGTTATTATTTTATTGCTCTTAACACCTAACCCTTCTACATAAAACTGTACCAATAAAAAGGGGGATAAATGATTAATTTTAGGTTTTGGTAAGTTAAGTAGAGTACTATAAATAACTTTGCATATAATGTGTTGTTATATTAAAGGAACTGCTTAACTATGTAAATGTTACTTTCACCACAATATTTTTGTTGCATCTTATCTCAAGTGGGGAGAACATGGTAATTACTAAATTTTCTTCAATGTTTTCTATTACTAAATCCATCACTGGACTTAGTATCTTTTCACTCTCTCACTTATTTGAAGATGATACAATTCCAAGAATATTTTAGCAAACAAACTTTCCTCCCAGAAAAGTCTAGTTTAACTATTTTAGTGTCACAAAATAAATATTTGAACAATGTTATGTCCGCATCTCTGTGGTTTCATTTGAATTGTCTACCTTTTGATGCTTCTTTTTTTTTCTTTTCTTTTTTTATTGTAATGTGAGATGCATCAGTCTGGTTATTATTGATGAGGACAAGATTCTATTCAAAGGTAGGCTGATATTCATAGTATGTGAAAGGCAATGTAATAGAGTAAGATATAAAAAGTGCTTAATTTTGTAGATTCACTAACCTAATAGCTATCAAAAAAGACTGCAGGTTTAGACCAGATTTGGCTTAGATAGAAATATTACCAATGTAAAATGGTAGCTACTAAAGTTGTTACATATTTACAGACTTAGTAGTGTATCGTGGGCTAAACTCACATTTTGACATAAATTCTTGTGGGTACAGTGAGACCCAGAATTATTTCTTAGTAGCTAATTACCAATATAATAATAGAAAAAAAATCATTCTACATAAATGTATGGCCTGGTTCCTGGGTTGACAAATGCACTCTGAAGTCTACATTGTAAGGCAAACAGACGATAGTTCGGCAGGCAGGTACCTGCAATTTGTGTTCCTGGCATGCTGAAACATACAGAAATGTTTTAACTCTACTGTAGCAAAACTATCTCCAAATTTTTAATCTGTCCCTGTGGCAATAAGAGGAAAATGTAACACTAGCAATAGTTGTGACATTGGGGATGATGAAAAAAAAAAACATATGCAAATCCCAATCATATACGATTAGGAAACAAGAAATTGTCACAATATACTTGTTTCCTCTATGTTAGGTTAATAGCAATACTGTCGCAAAAGTACGAATTTTTTTTACTGAAATAGCTGGCTTATGATCAATTTCTTAGGTATCAAAAATATTTGACTAATCAACATCACAATTAAAATAATTATTATAAAGTTTATAAATTTATCAATATTTGTTGAATGCAGTACCTGATTGAAATGGATTCCAATACAGCATGCTGTCATTGTTCAGTAAAAGATGAACAATTAAGTTCGTATTAGCAACTATGGGATGTTATTAATAATGGGTCTGTGTTATCATTTTTTTATTTAATACATCATTGTTCAATAAAAGATGAACAATTAAGTAGTTGTGGAAAACTATGGGATGCTATTAAAAATTGGTCCATCTGTGTTATCATCTTGTTATTTAATACATACCTTGTATTGTTTAAAATTCATAAAGAAAAAATTACGCACTTAAAATTTCCCAGCAGGGGATAAAATATTCTAAGTAAAATTTCATCTGGGAGGTAGAAAAAATCTAGCTCCTGGTTACAATTTCTGGCGGAATAACTTCCTGTAACACCCATTCGTACTAGGTGGTTTCTGAATGATACTAGAAAAACTTACTGTTAGAATCAACACTGTGAAGCATTAGTAGAGTAGCTATTGGATTCCACTATGAATGAAGAATGATACCAACAATTATTAAGGCTCAGTCTTGGGTACTCCATGTTATAGCGAATTGTTACTATGTATTGTAACCCTTTAGTTGTGAGTGCTTGTTGTCAAAAGATACTGGTAATTCAATAGTCAGATTGTCATATATTAGAGATTATAGATGATACTGTTTGAGGGTTGTAAAGCCTCAAGCCCTGTTGACCCCTGAGCTAATCGAAGGACCAGAACCTTGGCCATGCCTATCCTAAGTGAACGCTAACCCGCGCGCCAGTAACTGCCAGGAAGACGGATACTCTGCCGTCGTTGCAGGCCTGGTTCAGTCTAAAGGCGAACTCCGCAAGCGCACAATGCACTATAGGTAAGGTTCATGGCAAAAGTTAAAGTCATATACAATTTAACAACCACTTATATATGACGCACAGTGATATAACCAGCAGTGGGTTGTACTCATGAATAACATTATGTATAATTAGACAGGATGAGTATAGGCGTGTGTGCGTATGACAGTTACTAGTAGAGTGTTCGTTCTAGCGGTTGTTCAGTCCTGAACATCCTGGGGGGCGGGGCGGGGCAGCTGAGAGGAATTTTCTTCCAGATGAAGTGGGACCAGTCTCTGAATATCCCTCTTGTAAGTTCGACCGTTGTAGAGAACATCAACTGCCCGAACGCGTCCGTCAGTTCCAGGGTAAGTGGTGACTACTTTAGCCAATGGCCAGCGTGGAGATGACAGTGTTTCATCTTAGAGGTACACAAGATCATTGACCTTGACTGTTGAGTTGTTGTTCAGCCAGCGAGTACGTGCCTGGAGCGACTGAAGGTAACAGCTTTTCCATGCTAACCAGAAGTCCTGCTGCAATCGTTGCACTAGAGTCCAGCGTCGTAGGTGGGTGAGTTTAGCTGTACTGGCTGGTTTGGTAGGAGGTGCCTTCAAAGGTCGGCCAATCAGGAAATGTCCTGGGGTCAGCACTAGGTCAGAGTCAGGCTCAGTTGATCCAAGGGCTGCTAGAGGCCTGCTGTTAAGTATCGCCTCTACTTCAGTCAGGATGGCATCGAATTCATCCCTCCTGAGTGGATGTGGAGCCACAAGTTTGCGCAGCTGGACCTTCATTGATCTGACACCGGCCTCCCATAGGCCACCAAAGTGGGGGTGCGATCTGGGATGAAGTGCCACTTCAGCTCACTTGTTGATGAGAGATGAGAGATGGAATGTTCTGAAGTCCTGAGCAATTTCTGAATGGCTTTGAGCTCTGACTTGGCCCCAACAAAATTAGCACCATTGTCTGAGTAAACGTCTGTGGGTGTTCCTCGACGATTGCAAAACTTGCGAAAGGCGATTAAGAACTCTTGGGTGTCTAGACTGGAGCAGAGTTCGAGATGTATAGCTCGAGTCACCATACAGATGAAGATGCAGACGTAACCCTTTGTGATGACCGGCTTCCTTGTGTGTCCTAGCCTCAGCTGAAAGGGCCCGGCAAAGTCCACTCCACTGGAAGCAAATGTAGGTGCTGGAGTAGTTCGAACATGTGGGAGAAAGCCCATGACCTGCCTCATAGCTTTTGCATATGCCCTTTGGCAAGTGGCGCATTCTCTGGAAACCTTCTTCAAGAAATTCCGTAATCCGGAGATGTAGTAAGTATATCCGAGGATTGACAATGAAGCTGCCACTCCTGGATGCTGATGATCGACATGAGATGAACAAACGAGTAGACGAGTGATTGGAGATTTCAAAGAGAGTGGAATTAACTCCTTGGGAGTGGTAATGGACTGCTGACGTACACGACCTGTTGCCTTTATCATTCCATTGTCATCATAGATGACCATCCCGGCCAGAGAGTGTTTACGAGGCAGGGGTTTCTTGTGTTTGATGAGAGACAGGACGTCAGAAAAGCTGTCAGCTTGGGCACGACGAAGTAAGTAGGCCCGAGAATCTGAAAGTTCAGTAGATGAGAGAGAGCCTGAGAGAACTTTGCTGGGAGGACATTTACAGTTGGAGATGAATCTCTTCACCCAAGCCAGAGTGTGAATTATAGTAGAGAAACTCGAATAACGCGTCCAGAAGTCCCAGACTGGTTCTGGAGTGATGTTGGTGGTCAGCGTAACCAACGTTGTCCCCGGCAATTCCCGCGGCGGGGACCCCACACCTGAAGTCGGCCACTGAGTGTCAGGAAGGCTGAGCCATGGTGGACCATGCCACCAGAGTGAAGACTCAGTCAGATTCAAGGCTGTAGAACCCCTGCTTGCTAAATCAGCAGGGTTGTCTGATGATGCAACGTGGCGCCATGGACTGTCTGGGAGAGTGTCCTGGATGAGCGCAACTCTGTGAGAAACGAACGCATCAAGTGAACAAGGCATACGTCTGAGCCAGTGAATGACAATCTCAGAGTCCGTCCAGAGCTGAGAGTCATGTAGTGGGATCTTGAGAGTAGTAGCCACATACTGGATAAGTTTGGCCAACAAAGCTGCTGCCTGAAGTTCGAGCTGGGGTATTGTTTTGCTTTTCAAGGGGCAAACTCTAGCCTTGGCGTACACAAGCACTGTAGATATGGAGCTGTCAGCATGTACATGCCTGAGATAGACTAGGCCTTCGTGCTGGCATCAGAAAATCCATGTAGCGAGGTAGTAACAATAGGTGATGTGTTAAGTGAGTACATTCTTGTGACAGGATGGTCAGCAATGAGGGGAAGCTCCTTTGTCCAGTCTGACCATTGAAGTTTGATTTGAGACGAGACGACATCGTCCCAGTCAACTTTGTCCCTCCAGAGCTGTTGATGAAGTAGTTCGGCCACAATGAGGAAGGGTGAGAATAGACCAAGAATATCATACACCTGCGCGGTGATAGAGGCGATCAGTCTCTTAGTGACTGGCTTATCAGGAGGTACAGAAGGAGTAGAGACATGCAGGGCATCTGTAGAAACATGCCAATGAATGCCCAGTGCTTTTGGTGAGTTGTGGGCGGATGGTAGAGAGAGATCAGCATTTTCCACCAGATGTTCTGGGATCGTGGCTATGAACTCTTCCGAGTTAGTACGCCACTTTCGGAGAGACATGCCGGCGTCCATGTGCAGGTTGCAGGTAGACTCACGCAGTGCAACTGCCTCTTCAACTGAGTCCGCACCAGACAACAGATTATCCACATAGAAGTTATTCTCTATGCATCGACTAGCAAGACGGTAGGAGTGTCGGTGGGTGGAGGCATGATGTAGTAGGACCTTGGTGGCCAGGAATGGAGATGATTTGATGCCAAATGTCAAACGTTTCATGCGGCAATCTTGGATGGCACCTGATGGGTCTCTATACAGGAATCTGTGCAGATCTCGATCTTCCTTGGCCACGTAAATTTCCCTGAACATTTTTCCTATGTCCGCCGAGAGAGCAATAGGGTGAACACGGAATTGTAGCAACATGTCAGTGATAGCAGGATAGAGATTAGGTCCAGCGAGCAATTGATCATTAAGAGAGTGTCCAGATGAAGTGCGAGCTGAGGCGTCGAACACCGGGCGGACTTTAGTAGTTGTAGATGTGTCCTTAAAGACGCCATGCACCGGTAGATAGTAACCCGGGTTGGCAATCTAATCCTGTGGAATGACCTCAGCATGGTCGAGTGAGAAGTAGTTGGAGAGTTCAGCATTGAAGGCTTCCAGTTTGCCTTTGCGAAGCAGGCTCCTCTCGTTTGAGAGGAAGCGACTGTTTGCCATACGTCTTGAGTTGCCCAGTTGTGGAGGATTATCCACTCTAGGAAGTTTCACCGAGTATCGGCCATCCGACTCCCGTGTGAGATGAGAGTCGAACTGCTCAAGTGCTGACTCCTCTTCAGGGGTGTTCCTAGTAGCCTCTGGTACTTGCTCAAGTTCCCAGAGTTTCTGACAGAGTTCGTAGGTCTCGTCCTCCTTGAGATCCACCTTGAGAGCAGTGACTTGATGAGTAGGAGGAAGAGGGCCAGTCACCAACCATCCAAAGATTGAGGACATGGCAGAGACCCTAGAGCTAGGGCAGTGCCTGATTGGGACTGGGTTGAGACATGGAGCAAATTGAAGTGTGCCAATGAGGATATCTACTCTACCGCCGAAGTCCGCATCCGCAAGTTGTATGCCCTTAAGGATGGGATTGTTGATAAACTCTTCAGGGTTGGGTGGAGGAGTGGCTGACGGGAGCTTGGAGTGTACTGCCATGGTTAGTTCAACGTAATCGTCCAACGGGAAGGTCGGGCAGACCTTGACTGAAACACAATGCTTTAGTGGAGAGTTAGAAGTAGCTCCGGCCATAGTAGCTCTCAGCGGTGATCTCTCTAGTTGCAAGTGAGAGGCCACACGCTCTGTGATGACACAAGATGACGAACAAGTGTCTATGCCGGCTCTGACAGTCATGGATCGAGCGCCGTTAGTCACAGTTACCATTGCTGTGTGTATGAAGCCACACTCTAGCACAGTCTCCGGAGTTTTAGCTGAGCTCGACTGGACTGGCTTGATGGAGGTCATCATGGAAGTATGAGTAGGTGTAGCTGCCGATGACTCTTCTTCTTTGTGTAGAAGACTGTGATGCTTCGATTTGCAGAAACGACAAGTATAGGTAGATGAGCATTGACCCACTTGGTGACTGTGGTGCAAGCAGTTCACACAAGCTTTGATCTGCTTGACGTGGTTGAGGCGTTGGCCAGGATTGAGGTCCAGGAATGACTGGCATCTAGAAAGATGATGATAAGTTGCTTTGCACAACGAACAGTTGGTCAGCTTGGACTGGACCTTCTTGTCTTCTCGCTTGTTCTGCGGCTTGGAAGACGAGTTGGTAGATTTGGAGGGTGCTAACTTGGAAGGTGTAGATTTCTTGGATGGTAAGTTACGTGATAGAGGAGTGATGAATTTGATTAGATCTTCCATTTTGGGGATTTCTTCCGAGTCGCCGAGATGTCTGGACCACTCTTTGGCCATCTCCTCATCAAAATCGATCACTACTAGTGCTGCCATCACTTGAGAAAGTGTAGCTCCCTTAATCTTCTCCATGTTAGCCATGAGATGCTTTGTTCGATCGAGAATCCGAAGTGTACTCTCCTGAGTGTAATCGTACACATCCGGTTGGATGAGCTGTTGTACATAGGCTGGGAACATCACATTGGCTCTGCCGTATCTCAGGCGGAGTTCCTCCATGGCATCTTTGTAACCAGAGGAGCCTGAGCAGAACTTGGAGACCATCTTCCGAATCTGAGGATTTTCCATGGCTTCCGTTAAGAGGCAGCACTTGTCTTGATCAGAGTAACTTTCAGCATGAGTTGACATGAGGTCTGAGAATCGATCATAAAAACTTTGAAATTCACTGACTTGTCCAGAAAACGTTGGAATCTTTAACTTGAATGGCGCTGCCGGACGTGCAGCAGTAGAAGTAGTAGATTTCGAGGCCGTCTCAGCCCTGAGGTCGGTAGTACTTGCCTTGGCGATGCTTGCTCTGATGTCGGTTAGAGCTTCCTTAGCTTTGGGAATGACGACGTGGAAAAACGGATGAGTCTCGTGTGGCTGGAGTTTGACTAGTAGAGTCCTGAGGTCCTCCTCATGCTTCCTTCCTTGAGTGAGGAAGTCCGCAGATGTTACTTTGGAGTGTTCTAACCATGCCTCGGCTGCCTCGATGTGTAGCTGATATTTCTCATTGAGGGCAAACAACTTCAAGGACTTGGTGATCCTGTCAATGTGAATCTCATAGGTAGCCTCCAGAGTAGAGTTGGACTCAATCTCTTTCTCTGTGTCTTCCTCCGAAGCGGCAGCTACTGTCATGGAGTCCAGGACGGCCAAGTATGCTGTCTGATGTTCGGCGATGGCGTCTCGGAGTGAGAGGAGTTTGGAGTCCAGCTCTTCCTTGTCCAGGTTCCTCAGATCATCAGTGAACAACTTGTCTGTTGCTTTGAGGATCCTTGTCAGCTTTCCTCTGATTGAGGAGCGCTTGTTCTTCAGCCGTGCTAATTCAGTCATAGTGCAGAATCGTTAGAGTAGAGAGAAGTTTGAGATGATAGTGATGATTGCGGGAAGGCCAATCGATTGGAAATGAGAAGAGACTATACAGTAAGGCAAGTCTTTCCCAGGAATGAAAGTTCCACTTGAGGATGATTGCAAGTAAGGCGAATCGTCCTGCGAAGTGAGGAGTAGTGTAGACGTAGTCCACAAAGTTGAGCGAGCGAAAATAGAGAGCTAACTAGCGAGAGTAGAAAGCTAACTAGCGAGAGTAGAAAGCTAACTAGCGAGAGTAGAAAGCTAACTAGCGAGAGTAGAAAGCTAACTAGCGAGAGTAGAAAGCTAACTAGCGAGAGTAGAAAGCTAACTAGCAATGACTCAACTTCGATAGTCGCTAGAGCAAGAAACAGTGATTCCTCTAACCCTCTCTGTACAATGCCAGATCCGGCTCGAAGGACCAATGTTTGAGGGTTGTAAAGCCTCAAGCCCTGTTGACCCCTGAGCTAATCGAAGGACCAGAACCTTGGCCACGCCTATCCTAAGTGAACGCTAACCCGCGCGCCAGTAACTGCCAGGAAGACGGATACTTTGCCGTCGTTGCAGGCCTGGTTCAGTCTAAAGGCGAACTCCGCAAGCGCACAATGCACAATAGGTAAGGTTCATGGCAAAAGTAAAAGTCATATACAATTTAACAACAACTTATATATGATGCACAGTGATATAACCAGCAGTGGGTTGTACTCATGAATAACATTATGTATAATTAGACAGGATGAGTATAGGCGTGTGTGCGTATGACAGTTACTATAGTATGTCCAAGTTGAGTTGGCACGACTGCAAGCGCGGTAATTGAGGAATGCATTTAGTACTTTACCGGAAGCAATTTAGTCATGTGAATCCAAGTCAATTAAGCGCGCAAACGTCAACGTCGCACGTGAAAAAGGGGCGGTAGCGCAGGTGCGCATTAATACTGTAACTATTGAAAGAAAGAAATTTAGTGAAGTTTATGAAGTTTTTCGGGAGCTGTACAGCTCATCTCGTCTGTTTTCAATGATATTTATGTTTCTTATGTGCAGATAATGTACAGCAGATGGAAAACACAAACTGGTGGGAGTTCTTCTAAAGAGACAGGATTAAAATCAGTGGATTCTACCTACTGTGTCCCAACAAATATTCTGATGTTCACATGATTCAGCAGTACAGCACTGTAAACTTGAAGCTAAAGTTACTAGACTTTCATGTTAAATAAAATTATCAATTCTTTCATTTATTTATAATAAGGTATATGAAAATTGATGAAATGATAGAATTTAAGTAGTACACATTCAAAAAATAGTTGTGATCCGAGTTGAAGGTGGAGTTCTGCCTGAGTTGGTCCTAATTCTTACAATAAACGGCATCTATAATAGTGAAGAAAAGGAATTGGCATAAACACGGCTTTGACAAGCACACAATTTAACGGCAAACAGCGTAAGTGTGGCTGTATTACAAGTTGCTAGCTAAATGATAGCTATATCACTGAAATAATATTGGCTATATGGCATTTGTTATTGAACAGGTAGACAAATAATCTTACCAACATCCTATCAGGTGGTCCTGTACCCTCCGCAACAACAGAACACTCCGTCTATCCTGTTTCCACACTCGCAACCTAAGCTAATCGTGATATAAAGCTAGAAACACAGCAATCTGAGAAGCGCTCATTGTTTACAAAATTCTTAATGAAGACAGTCCGCGTGATAAATTGAGCCATACCGCGTGACTAAAAGCGGGCGCGTTTTGAGCGGGAAACCTGTGGTTTTTTCTATTCCCATAGACTTTTGTATTGAGTTTTGGAATAGCACTTTCTCTCCGGTTTTGGAGTTTACTGAGGGAATTTTTTTAACCGCTTCGGCGCGAGCTTTCCAATGGTGCAAACCCCGGATGCGTAGCTGCTTCCGTTCTAAAGTTATTCAAGTTTTTCTTGCGGCCAACTCAACTTGGACATACTATAGTAGAGTGTTCGTTCTAGCGGTTGTTCAGTCCTGAACAGATACCAGTTCTACACTGTTAAAAATGAAGCGTTATAATAACACTTTTGAAGTGTAAATCAAGAGTGTAAAACCTTGCAGTGTTATATTAACACTGAGGCCAGTGTTAATTCTAAGTGTAAACACTGCAGCATTCCAGTAACACTGAAATAAGTGTAATTGTGAAAATTGGTGTAAATGACCACATTTTTTGTTTCTTTAGCATTTATTTACCTGATAACATTCAAGCCATTATCATTAACTGCATGGTTGTACTTTATTAAAATCAAGTTAAATTGTACAATGAGCTAAATATTTCATACTGTATTTTTATTTAATTTTAGCTAATATACCGATACATTCATAGAAGTTTATAAAAACAAGCAGTAAGGGAACTTAGCTGCAATAGCTATCTATCTAAATTATACAATTGACAGTAACTTTGTTGGCTACTTATTTGTATATAGCTAAGCTAGGGCAGGAAATAGAAGAAATCTAGCCATTGCTCCACGCAATGTCTAATTTAATGCATTATTTAAATCCCCGCAGAAGACCGTCTTGCTGTACAAACTTTGGCAAAAAATTTCTGAGAATTTGTTTACTATTTGAGTGCTTACTGAATGCGCGGTATGGTTTTTATTGCGATGCGCACAAGCACCCGCTTTTTACGGGAGAGCGTTTATTAGAATATTCCAGGCCCTCCTTATCCTGCAGAAGAGTTTTATGGATATGGTGTTTTTAAGTGCAGATCGTGCCTTGGATCTTTCGGAGAAATGGTAAGTTAAAATATGTGTTTATTATTGGAAACAATAGAGTGTTTTAGCTAACGTAAGTGACGCATTTGAATAGAGTTAGCCGTTTAAGTTGAGTTTGAGCACGGAAGAGGTAATTTCTTCTTTATGATTAATGAATTTAGCAGGTAGCTAGTTCAGTACTTTTTCCGACTATATCTGAGAGTTATCTCAAAACTTATTTACTGCACTCTTTTTATTTATTTTTTTCATATGTAATTTTAGGCTACAAAAAAGTGCTGCTGTGAAAATCTAGAGATGCTTTTGGAGACTAACAAAGTAAGAATATACAGGTTAACACAAAATTATTACAGTTGTTAGTTCAGCAGTTGATTATAAACCATTCATTTACCCTCAGTTTGCTCTTTTTTCTTCTTTCCCCAAATATTTCCCCCAAATTAAACATGCCACAAGATTAGTTCCTGTTATAGTTTGTGTTCTCATGCTGTCCAGACTATTCAAAAGCATTATCATGCTATAATATAGAGTGATAATAGTAAAAAATGTATTTGTAGACAAACACATTTGTTTTGCTTCTTTTTCTATTTCTATGTATTTTTGTGTAGCGTGTTTAGTTGTGTTATGTTTGTGTATATGTGACCGTCTATGGGAAAATCGGGCACAACGCGGGGAGCATCATTTTTTATTTTTTTTACAGAAATGGGCTCCCCTACGTCTGAAAATATAATCCTCCAAGTTTGAAAGTCCACGCTCTCACTGTTCCCAAGATTATACACTATACATCGCCATTAAGCAAGCTATAAACTTTTCAATAAAATCAAGATTTTTTGCTTCTTCGTCACTGCTAAGGCGTGGCAGCAATGATTCCGTATTCTACCGCACTCTCCGCATACTATAGGTTTTTACCGCGCGCATTGTGTAGAAACATCAACAAGGAGTTATTCTCTCAACAACACTGCTGGTGGAAAAAAGGTTAGCGAGCTTGTCTTTCTTGTTCTAAGAGGATAGTTAGTTAGTATCTTGTTATGCTGAAGACTGGGTGGTGATTTTTTAGCTAGCTAGTTTCCTATTCTCGTTGTAGTTGTAGGTAGCCCTTATAATACTTGTTTTTTGTTTTTTTTTCCTCTCATTCTTTTTAGCTTTGACGATGCTAGTGCTGCAATATGCTATGACAACTGGGGATCTGGTGTTCCTGAAATGTGAAGAAAGGTAATTGTTAACTAGTTAGATTGTCTACTTTTTGTTGCTGTAGTTGCTAGTAACCTTTTTTTTTCTTTTCATTTCCTAGATTTCATGGTGCTTGGGCTGCTGCTATCTGTACTGAGGTTCTGGTGTTCTTGATTGAAGAAGAGAATAATGGTAAGTCTCTAGGCATGCACTACTGTTATCATTGTACATACACGTACTAATACTAACACTGCATTCACGAAGTAGTACTGCACACGAAGTGCTAACACTGTGCACACATACATAGTGCTATTACTGTGCACGCACATAGTGCTATTACTGTGCACGCACATAGTACTAACACTGTGCATGCACGTAGTACTATTACTGTGCACGCACATAGTGCTAGAACTGCACGCACATAGTGCTAACACTGCACGCACATAGTACTATTACTGTGCACAGCACGCACATAGTGCTAACACCGTGCACACACGTAGTGCTAGCACTGTGCACACACGTAGTGCTAGCACTTTGCATGCACGTAGTACTAACACTGTGCGTGCACGTAATACTATGCATGCACATAGTACTAACACTGCACACACATAGTGCTAACACTGTGCATGCACGTAGTACTATTACTGTGCACGCACATAGTGCTAACACTGTGCATGCACGTAGTGCTAACACTGTGCATGCACATAGTACTATTACTGTGCACACACATAGTACTAACACTGTGCATGCACGTAGTGCTAACACGGTGCATGCACGTAGTACTATTTCTGTGCACGCACATAGTGCTAGCACTGTGTACACACATAGTACTAACACTGTGCACGCACATAGTACTAACACTGTGCACTCACATAGTGCTAGCACTGTGCATGCACGTAGTACTATTACTGTGCACGCACATAGTACTAACACTGTGCATGCACGTATTACTGTGCACGCACATAGTACTAACACTGTGCATGCACGTAGTACTATTTCTGTGCACACACATAGTACTAACACTGCATGCACGTATTACTGTGCACGCACATAGTGCTAACACTGTGCACGCACGTAGTACTAACACTGTGCACGCACGTAGTACTATTACTGTGCACACACATAGTGCTAACACTGTGCACGCACTTAGTGCAAACACCAAACACTACACGCACATAGTACTAACACTGTGCACACACATAGTGCTAGCACTGTGCATGCACGTAGTACTATTACTGTGCACACACATAGTACTAACACTGTGCACGCACATAGTGCTAACACCAAATACTGCACGCACATAGTACTAACACTGTGCACACACATAGTGCTAGTACTGTGCACAGTGTTTGGTGTTAGCACTATGTGTATGCACATTAATAGCACTGTGCGTGCAGTGTTAGCACTATGTGCGTGCATAGTATTACGTGTGTGCAGTGTTAGCACTATGTGTGTGTGCAGTGTTAGCACTATGTGCATGCCCAGTAATAGTACTATGTGTGTGCACAGTAATAGTACTACGTGCATGCACAGTGTTAGTACTATGTGTGTGCACAGTAATAGTACTACGTGCATGCACAGTGTTAGTACTATGTGTGTGCACAGTAATAGCACTATGTGCGTGCAGTGTTAGTACTATGTGTGTGCGCACACACTAGTACTATTACGGTGCATGCACATAGTGCTAACACCAAACACTGTGCACGCACATAGTGCTAACACCATGCATGCACATAGTGATTACACCGTACTAGAGTCATTCTTATTAGTGTTATCAAGTACTAGAGTCATCCTTATTAGTGTTATCAAGTACTAGATTTATTCGTATTAGTGTCAGCACATACTAGTGTCTGTCAGTTGTAGTATGTTCGATTAAGTTAGTTTTTGCTAGTGTCAGTTTGATTGTAGTAGCTGTTGTAAGGAAATTACGATTACCCGATGAAATAATTTACTAATCAGGTGATCTTTGGAGGTACGGGCGAAGTCCTTGAGGCCAAATTATTTCTTCACCGATGGGCGTGTCACATGATGTCACTTCCAGTTTCACTTCCTGTCGTTAAATTTTGTCCTTCGAGGCTATCTGAGTGGTTCTGAGGTGGGCTTGTGGTTTTTCACTAGTGTGTACACGTACTAGAGTCATTCTTTTTAGTGCCCACCTGTACTAGAGTTATTCTTTTTAGTGCTCGCATGTACTAGAGTCATTCTTATTAGTGCCCACATGCACTAGAGTCATTCTTATTCGTGTCAGCACGTACTAGTCATTTTTATTAGTGTTCGCACGTAATAGTTTTATTTATCTTGGTAATGTCTGTTTTTACTATTGTCCACTAGATATTTTTTTTGTGGTTTTAGCTGAGTTGGGATAATTATATTGCGTATTCAATGTAAATAGATAGATTTTGATAACACTGGACATAAGAACAAAGTAACGGTGTGTATTACTTGTATAGATGATACATAATTTAAAAGAGATGACTAAAAATAAAAATAAAAAATTAATAATTGATGTCTGTATTTCTAATTCTTTTAGAATGGCGTGACGAAACTGGTGATGGTGAAGGAATTGGTGACTGTGAAGGAGTTGGTGACTGTGAAGGAGTTGGTGACTGTGACGGGCTAAAAACTGGTCTAACTGCTCAGTTGAGGTAAGTTGTTTCGTCCTTGCTGGTGATGGCTTTCTTGACCTCTTCCTTTCCTTTACACAGATGATGCTGTTCAGTCGGCAGGCAACGGACACAGTATCGGAAGGGGAAAGAAAAGTGGGGTCGGAATGGGGTGGTGACAAGAAAACAGATGAGTGGTCAGGATGCAATGATGAAGGCTCGATGTCTGGTACAGAGTAGTCCAAAGAATCCAGAGGATCATAGAGGTCATCTTCGTCTTCAAACAGTGGAGTAGCAGAGCCTGACTCTGCTGATGAGACATCCCTAGAAGCTTTATAAGAAGTTGTTTTGTTTTGTTCTTTTATCAAAAAAATTATTTAAATTTAAATTTATAATTAATTTTTTTATAATAGTTGGTAAAATGGCAATCAAATTCTTCATCACCTAAAAGGAAAAAAAGATGATGAACTGATGAGGGTTATAGTTAACTGTAATAAGTGACTTACAGTCAGAAAGCGGGTCCTCACTTCCTGGAGCCATGGCTTCAGCGTCAGCTCCACCCATCATGTCCAGACCATCACGGTGGCTGAGGTTTAATGCTCTAGCAAGATTCCTGGCTTCACTCATGATAGCCACTGTACTTACTACTAAACTGAGAGCTGTATTTTCCTGCCATTGACGGCGGTATTTACCGCGGATTGGGCCACTTGCCGCATTGTGCCCGATTTTCCCATAGAGGGTCATATTTTGGATAGTGTGTTTAGTTGCATTTGTGAGCGTGTTTAGAATTGAGTGTTTAGCTGAGTCTGTGTGTGTGTGTGTTTAGAATAGTGTGTTTACTAGCATTTATGAATGTGTTTGTATATTGCTTATTGATTTCTGTTATATTTTTATGTGTCGTGCAGGTATATTTATCTTGAACATGATGGATCATAAATGGAGTGCATATCATGATATTTCTTCTACTCATGTTGAAAGGACAGCTTTAAAACTGTTTAGCTACTTTATTCAATCTATTTTTATATATTCATTGTCAATCATTTATTTATCTAAAAATTTTGAGGTTATGTGAATGAGGTGTGGTCATTATTTATTAGCAGTGCCATTGAAACATGTTACTTAGTGTTGTAATAAGCTTGCAGAAGGTGTTAATACAACTCTGCTAAAGATGTTGTCCAAACACCTCTCAGAGTGTTATATTATAACCCTCTGTGCAGTGTTCAGGAAACATGGGTGGGGCATAAATTCCTCCCTCTCGTGGGAACGCTCCTTGCAGTGTTACTGGAACACTTCATTTTTAACAGTGTAGGGGAATTGTGGCAAGAAAGTGGTTCTGTTTGTTAGCTAAAATATATAGCGGTCACAACGGCCAGTACTTATAGATGCTATTGAAGTGTTTGGTTTGTGCACAAGCTAGCTCGCTATTTTGTGCTCAAGCACATCATCACTAGTTATTTTCTTACATTACTGTGGGGACCACACCCCACAACAGTATTAACTTATTGCCGGACATTGTATGCATGTTTGTATGTTGTTTGTGTGTTATTTTCAATAGTTGTAGTAGCAGCTGTATTTTATATATCATTTTATGTTGCCTAGGTTACTTGTTACAATTTGTGTGAATGTTTGTTCCCTCATTTGATTGGTTAGTTTAATAGTTTGTTATACTCTTTCTAATTAGTCAGTTTTACATTCTATATTCATTTCTTTGTGATACCATTGGCAGTCTATAAAAGGGCTGACCAGGGACAGTCATGGACTCTAATTTGGACACACTCTGACTCTCTCTCCATTATCTTTATTTATTTCGATTATTAAATGATTAAAACTTGAACTGACTAAGGGAATTAGTTTAACATTGTTGGGTGGACCTAGCCAAGAAGCAGAGGGCCCCGACAAACCTGGTGGCAAATACATTTTTTCCAGATTTGTCTGGAAGTGGATTATCTTCTTCCTACTTCGAGAAATATACAGGTGTTTACAATATTTAATAGTTTCTACTAGGTGTTTCTGTCAGTGGTCCAATCGAATCCCATGAAATTAGATGTAGTGTACTTGAGAATCATTGCTTTGACAAATATCACAAGAAGACAACATGAGTACGTATGATCTCCCTCTTCTTTTTTGTTTTATTTTTGTTTTATTGTTGTTGGGATGTTCAATTCAATTGCAAACAATTTCTATTTTCATTATAAATCACGTAATAAAATTTGTGTATGAGTTCTATTGATGATGAAAATAGTGCAAAATTGTTGAATTCAGTTAATACTGTGGTTCTGTGATAGTGGGAAGTATAAAATCGATGGGGAAAGTAGGGTACTCATTTACAATGTTTGATGTGAGTGTACACACAATAATTTAAGACAGTACAAGCTAACTCATTTTCTTGATTACTATTAAGCTTAGCTTATAAAGATCCTCACCCACTGCAGTTATAGACTCTGGCTTCAAAACATTGCTGGCATACAAACGAACCAGCCTAGACATTTCCATGTACAAGTGACAGGTTGTATTCTGGGTTGACTTCTTAAATAGACGATGAAATGTGTTATCTATACAACTATGACATATGTACCCTTGGAAGAAGTCCCAATTCCTGGAAACTGTTGAATCCAGCTTGGATCAATCATAATGACATAGTCGTTTGGGTTTCTTAGGCAGTGTAGGCCCAGGCAAAAAATCAGACATAATTTATTGAAGACACAACAAGTCTAGAGGTCCGAGGAATGAGACTCAGAAAGCTAGAAAGTTGTTCAGACCTGACCAGTAAGCAGTTGAGAGAGCTGACAGCAGTTGCATGTGGCTATAGCAGCTGTATATTTTAATAATTTTGTATATGTCATGATGGATATTGTTTAGCTTATCTTGCATTCTTTAAAACTATGCAAGCTTCCAGTTGTAGTTACAGTGTATACATGGTGACATAATTAATATGACAAATATGCAATGCATGCTCTGCTGGGCATATGCAAGGTCAACTGCTCTATTTATAGCTAGCTAATATGAGGTCAGTGCTGTTTTAAGGACAAACAATAGAGCAGTAGTAAGTCTTTGAAGGACGAAGGACAAATTCCAAAAATTAAGGACTGTCCTTCGGATTTGAGGACAATTGGAGCCTTTCATTATAAATCACGTAATAAAATTTGTGTATGAGTTCTATTGATGATGAAAATAGTGCAAAATGGTTGATTTCAGTTAATACTGTGGTTCTGTGATAGTGGGAAGTATAAAATCGATGGGGAAAGTAGGTATTCATGTACAATGTTTGATGTGAATGTACACACAATAATTTAAGACAGTACAAGCTTACTCATTTTCTTGATTACTATTATAATTTCAAAGTTGTTATAGCTATAAAGGTAGAATATTAATTTTATGTGCACATCGTAAGACATAATGATAAAATACTATTAGCTAGCTAGATGTACATGACTCACACAGCTATTTATTTAAGGAATTGTATGTGAAACATAGCTAAGATCTTGATTTTATTAATAAACATGGTAGCTCAAGCACAGAACATGTGACCCATTAGTTTCTACAACAGCTATAAGTCCAGCAGGGATAATGGAAGTTGATTAAAAAGGGGACAGTGGGGGAAGGGGATAGGGGAGTACCACACGCCAATTTACTCTCATGAAAACTATTTATATACTTCATGGGGGAAAACTCTACATTGACTAAGCTATTAAATGGACCCTAGGAATGGTCCATTCTAAGGGGGAGTGGGGGAGAGGGGGGGAGGGGGGAAGAGGGGAAAGAGAGGTTATTTCACAACATACAAAGGGTCATTAGGCCACAGCAGGGAATTTCCTGTTTCTCATTTATCTCCCTCATACAATTTCACCACAACCCCCCCACTTAAAAACACAATACAAATAATATTTATAGTAATATTTTCACTCTGACTTTCTTTATGGACTTGAAAAATAACACAACTTATTGGTGTGGGGGGGAAAAAGATAATTTATACTAAAATGACACAAAAAAGTTTTCCTGACAAAAGAAACATTTTCCAAAGCTGAATTTTATAGTTTCCTAGCAGAACTGCCACATACACAGCAAACTAGCCCGAGATCAACCATTACAGCACTGTGGAACTAAAACAGAGACGTTTTGCCACCGTTTTTGTTTTCACAGTAGTGTTTTGTAATTATAGCACCTGGGGTGTTGAATTTAACAATTAGAAACAGGAAATATTTTGGCTTTATACATTATAGCTAAGTTGAACCAAATTGTTTAGAGATATCCTTATGAATTTGCTCTATACTGTGCGTAGTCTCGTGGTCCGAAACCCTTTACCACAACTCCCGGCAGGAGGCGGAGCGAGAGGGTCAGTTGAGCTATAAATTGTGCGGGAGGGTCAGTTGAGCTATAAATTGTGCGGGAGGGTCAAGTCCTTGAACTATAAATTGGACAGGAACATGACTACGGACAAGTCGAAAACTAGCGAGGTCATGCTACTTTTTATAGTATTAATCTCCTTCATTAAAGGTATGATATAGTCTTAAGATTATAACTAGTTTAATGTAATGCCAACTACTAGTATTGGTACAGTCTAACTTCTACTTAAAAGATGGGTAGTGCCCCATAGAGGGCACTGGATAGCTAGCTCTATCACTCAGGTAATGCATACTGTTATCATGCTGTGAAGTACCACAATAAAATATTAATTAGCTTTAGGACTAAATAGGTTGCCTATGTACATACACAAATTATAAGTTTGTACCAAGTTTGGATTTTTAGTTAAAAAGGATAGGTTTAATTTGTAAGAAGTTTTACAGGTCAATGAAACTAAATGAAGCATAAATATACATAATGTTCAGCTTATAGTACAAATAATTTGGTAACTCTTCAAGAAAAAATGCACCTGTTTAACTGAACAGAGGATCATAACTTAATACTGCCACTAGATAGTGGTTCCATTGAAACCAGTGAAGCAAAGCTAAGTGGCAAGAAAGGCTAAAAGAAAAACTTGCTATACCAACTTCGAATCATCCCTTCAGAGAATTGACTTTCAATGTTCTTGAATACTATTAATACACTATTGTGGTTTTAACATACCCATTACATATCCTACCTGCTCTACACCTGTTTAACTGAACAGAGGATCATAACTTAATACTGCCACTAGATAGTGGTTCCATTGAAACCAGTGAAGCAAAGCTAAGTGGCAAGAAAGGCTAAAAGAAAAACTTGCTATACCAACTTCGAATCATCCCTTCAGAGAATTGACTTTCAATGTTCTTGAATACTATTAATACACTATTGTGGTTTTAACATACCCATTACATATCCTACCTGCTCTACAGTAGCAGCATTTTTTAGCTCTCTTCTTTGAACCCTGTCTTTTCCATATTATATTTTTACTCCTCCCAGATTTTCTTATGCTATTTGGGCAGCTTTGTGTGCCGGTTTCTAGCATTTTAACCTCCCTACCTCCTTAGCTATTTCTTTTCTGCTGACCATTTACATAACATTCAACAAAAAACCCTCAATGATAATAAATTGCTATGGAACTTCATAGTAAATTCTGGCTTATTAGTGGGAGGGTACAGGCATTCCTACATCAAAAGAGAGTATATGTATGTGTACACAAGTGAATTGAAGACATAGATATATCTCAAAATTATTAGCATACAGCTTCACTTGCTTTGCTAGATTTGCTGAATCATACTTTAGACTGAGATTTAATCAAGTTTCAGGTTGTGTTTTGTGCTAAAATATTATGGTCAAAACTGTCGAGGAGGCTTGCAATGATACACGTATATAGATGAATAAAACATCCAATCTTTAACTTGTTGACAAAATGAAATAGCTAGTAGTCCAGTTAGTTGTGACTTTCAACCACAAAAAAAAAACAAAAAAAAACAGAAGCCTAGTTTTTTGGACAAGTAAGAATCTGTTAGGTTACTTAAAACTACAATGTGTATTTTACCAGATGAAGCTGTTATTACAAGCCATTCTGACTACCAAAGAGTCATGATGACCAACAAGTGGTATTAAGCAGCACTAAAAAAAGGAAGTATTTTTTATAAATGTATGTCTGATAAAGCATTTTCAATGCCATAGTAACCAGTCGTAGCAACTTTTTGTGACTCATAAAACAAGCGTTTGCCAGGAATTCTCTCACAATTTTGAACCTGAGTTTAAAGTAAGACTTGCTTAATGTATGTTGTAGTATCAAAAGAAACTGTGGTCAAGCTAAAAAAAACTTTTTTTTAGGAGAAAGATGCACTCGCATGCACGTTTAAGGGGCATACTCACCATCCATATAATATATGGAGATATAATAGCACGGAAAACTGCGGTATTCGGGATTAATAGTACGAGTGGAGCTAGATAATTTTCAATCGACTTCGCCTCATGAAATTTCTCACCATATGAATGTTAATTAATCTAATATTACAGTTTTCCGATACTATAGTCAAAGATAACAGTTTAGTTCAGTAGCTAAGAAAACCATAATCTTGTATTATATTTCCATCAAAGAAATTTTTTCATCCCGGTTCTGGTATTACTCGTACTTTTCTTACCGTTGCTTAATAGCGTTTCCCTGGAATTTTGCCGCAACTTTGCCTAGCAGGTAATATTGCGGCAGAGTCGTGAAGAGATCACTGTGATCAATCAGATCATTATTTCAGTTTTCCACTACTGCGGTATTTCAAAGTAATACCACACTTTTTTGTATGGAAAAACAACTCGGTTATGGTATTAACATTATAAAACATTTACCAGATTTTACATTTTCCACCCCTAATACTGTCTTACTCGCTCCAGTTGCTGCCAAAAACCAAGTTTATTATGAAGTTTTAAAATAAAAAAATACACAAGTGTAAAAGTATTACAATCCTCCAACATTGAATTAACTTATATATATAGAATGTAGCTCATAGAATACCACTATGTAAAGTATAATCTTGTTAATGAGCAAATGCTGTGAAAGAAACTTAGCTAATTCTGATATATTTATGACCATGCTTTCAGTTCATAATCAGAGGGTAGATATTAAGCGATATAGTATCTGAAGAGGCAAGCATAACATTCAGTAAGTAGGGGTTATTTGCTCTATATAGTGGTTGCTATCACAGTTTCCACTGTAGTAGCTACAATTGATAAAGTAATTAGATTGGAAGACCAATGACATTAAGCAAACCTTAAAGCTAGATGTTTGTGCTAATGGAACACAACCTACCTGGTGGCTATCAAGTATTCCATAATTAATAGGCTAATATAATAATAATATTTTTTATGTCTACTAAGAGTTACACTTAGTTTTAAAATGATACATTGAGGTTATGTTAATAAAAAGCTTATTCAGTCAGTGTTAAAACCACAATAAATTTCACGGTGTTTATTGTAGAAAGTAAGCACTCCACTCACTTGCTTATTGCCACAACATTTAAATATGATTATGTAATTCAATAAACAGCTTCTTATACAAAGTTACTAAAGGTAAATAACAGGGGGGGGTGGGCACAGAGGCAAGCCCCCCCCCCCCCCCCCCAATGTCTCAAGACAGGAGGGGCTGACATTTTATAGTGAGAGAAATCGATATTATGATTGGTACATGAACAACCTCTTCTCCCATCAGTGTATAATTACATTATGTAGGTCCTGTAAACCTAAACTGAAGTTGTCAATCATTGGTTACTCTTTGTGTATTGAAAGGAAAAGAAGGATAATATTCTTGTAGCCAACCTAAACACATGAATCTTGTTTACTTTATCAAAGAACAATGCATAGCCAACTATTAGAGCCACTGTAAAACAGCATTTCATTTTTAACACTGTTAAATGACGAGTTTTGACCACATCCACTTCTGCTGCTTCATGGATTGTACGAGTCGTTGAAAAATTACTTTAATTATTGTTAAATAGAAGTGCACATGGAATTCAGGGTAGGAGAAAAGGGGCAGGAAGGGAGACTGTTTTCCACTTTTAACAGTAATATGAATGTAGCCAGTGGTTTAGAAAAAAATTATTTCAATTTGAATAGGGTTAAAAATATTAATTTTTAGAATTCTCCATAACGTTTGGACAAAATGAGCAGCTATCCACATATTTATTTTTTATATGGTGCCTCAGCCCCTCCACTTATAATTGGGGAGGAGACAAATTCATTAGCAGCATCCATAGTATAACTCACACTATATAGAATGTTGACAGCTACATTTTAGCGTGAAGAAGTTGATGACTATTACTTGTTAACCATATTCCAGAAAATATAATGTTTAGTAATATATTTGCATGTAGCCATGTAACTATCCCACACCCCCCGCTTTTATTTCAACTTGCTCCTACCCATTTGAAATTTCAACTTCAGTGTGGAATTTGGGCTTCCAATAAACTAGAGAACAGAATCTTCCTGGAAGCTCTTGCAGTGTTCATCTTAACTTTATACTGAGGTGTAGCTCAGAGTTCTCTCATCTTTATATTCCTGGGTTAACTAGATCACCATTTGTGCTGGAGTGCATCAATAGTTGGATTTAACTATCACTTGACAACCAAATGGTAATTAAACTTAATGTAGTAAGTGGGTGTGGCTTAGTTCCAAGTGTATGACCCTCCCTCAGTCCAAATCATCTTCCTTAGGCCATGTATAAGGCTAACACACTCACTATTTGAATGCACATGACTAGTGCATGCTGCAAGGACTAATGTACTTAATCACAAAGGATTTTACAAATATTCATCGTGGCACACTGAGACCTTAAATTCACATACTATGTTGTGTATTGCAGGTATTATGACTACTCGTACAACCTTGCTAGAGCCTAGTGGCAATATATATTTGTGTGAAGGAGATCATGTGACTCTGCAGTGCAATGTTTCATCTGGTTCCATAGTTTGGATGTGGTTTGCGAATTCTACAAAAGTTGAAGTCATATACATTATGTTGGATGGTAAAAAAACTAGAACTGATGGTAGTATAACAACACAATATTCTGGTAATGATTCATCAAACTTAACTTTTCAATATAGAGTTAGTCATTTAATTCCATCAACTATCATTTGCAACAACAATCATCTTGTTAAAATACTTACACAAGGTAATAATAGAGAATATGAGTTGAGAGTAAAAATCTAATTGTAGATAATGGGCAACTAATACCAAAATGTCTCCATTTGTAATCTGTGGCATGTGAGAGTGTCGTCATCAATTAATTATCAATCGAGTGAAGTGAGTGAGACACTATTAGAGGTGGACAATTATGTTATATATAATATATATATTATAATATATATATGTATGTATGGATTGTATGTGTGCCCCTTACGGTTAGTGGAAACCACTTATATTTAAAAAAAAATTGCACATTTACCTTCAAACACACTAATGTTAATCCTACTAATAATACTATTAATTAAGAAATTATAGGACTGTATGCTTTGTTACACTATATTTAAATGATTTTAATTATAATTATTCCTGTATAAATAGACAAACCAAGTTTTGATGAATATTTTATCATAAATTTTAAACGTTTGGAGTTGATGTCAACTTTTGATTTGATTTTTGGGAATACCTCTATCTCTTCAATTGTGACTAATGTTACTATATCATTGAGGAATGGTTCTATAAATATGATGTCACACAACAACAGTATTTATTTAACATTATTGTACAATGAAGATTATGAACTCAACATGAAGAGTGAAGTATGTGATAAAATTTTTTCTGTTACGAGTAATATTGTAGTTCAAAATTGTTCTGCTCTGCAAAGAGTGTTCATTTATTTAAACTGGAATGATACAGGCTACAATCATGAATGTCCTTACAACAACTCTATGAATAAATTCTGCATTATGGTTTCAGAATCTGACACTAACTGCACCCAAGGTTAGTCACTCTTTAACAAACATGTTTAGGGTTTCAAATAGTCACTTTATTATTATAAATAATATAATTAATACTCCACATAGCTTCTGCTAGCTAGTGAATGGAATATCATACTAAAATTTTGTTGCCGTTGATTTCTAAGCCATAATTAAGTATCATATACTTGTTTATAACAAGGCACAGTGACATGCAGTGCCACTAATGGTTGGTGCTTTTAAATATGAATATTAAAACTTGGTCAGAACTTTATAAGTCATTTCCTATTGCTCTATGTAAAAATTATTACAGACTGATCAATGGAGTAGTAACTTTTGTTTCATATAGAAAGCTTAGTTTGCTTGATAATAGGAAAAAGCAAAGTAAAACAAGTAACAACAGTCATAAGACCTGTTGGCTTTTATTTAAAGACCACTTAAATTATTATCACACATATTATTGTAACACAAATGCTACATAATTATTGACTGCATATTCTACATTGATCTCTCAAGTAAACTATTTTTGGAAAAAATTTAAAGCATTGGACCACTAAAATAATTCATTATCATACTAGCTTTTATCAAGTCAATAGTCATCTAGTATTCTAGTTAGTGTAATGATGCTTATCAAGAATATAGCATGCTAGTTGTCCTTTTGGGGTGTACAATATGAAGGGGGTCTCAAATATAATATGATTGTTAGTTTAGTTAAATGCTATTATTCCATTATCTTTTCAAATCCAATACACAATTATTATAGTTAAAATGGTAGTCTACCTGTGCAGATGGCAGCAGCTCACCATGTGATGATTTACAGAACATATTGCCATCTTATGATACTGAAAACCTACAAAATAACACTTATAAATGTCCAAATGGTAAAACTATTCAATATACCTGCATTAATGGGCAATGGAATCCTGAACTTGAGGAAGACAATTGTATTATTACTACCAGCAGCACGTCAGGTAAGCAAGCAATGGAAGACACATTTACATCAAATATATTTAGATACAAGTGTTGTACGCCTTGCTACAAGTATTGATTATTTCATTGCGGCTGTTTTTCTGTTGTAATTATCCCATTGTAACGTGTTTTTGTTGTACTAAACTAATAATGTTTTCATGGTTGCTGTTTTAATCATTGCAATAAAATTAAAATTTTTGTGAGTTATTTATTGTTGTTCTATTTGTTTGTTTGTTTATTTGTATGTTTGCTTATTTGGATGTTTCTTGTGTAGCTACTCCCAACACTATAATTTCAATAGTTTCTGCAGCTTCTTGTGTATGTGCAATAATAATTTCTCTCATAATAATTTTTATTATAATAAAGAAAAGGAAATTGTGTATAATGACAAATCATTGCAACATTAAGATATTCAAGGTACCTTCTAAACAAAGGTATGTTTGCTCATGTACAATGATAAACATAATAATGAATACTTCCTTTTGTTATAGAACTAGAGATGAATATCAGGTATGTATATGTACACTAGTTTACCTCCCACTTCACTAACTTTATTGCTTAAAATCCTAAAAATATTTCAGGATAATGTGGAATACAATAAAATAAGTCACAAGCAAATTCACATGAGTGTAAGTATGTATGCAATATTTTTTTTATATTAATAGCAGATAATAATGATATTTATTCTAACAGAATTATTTCGCATTCCTACAATTTTTTATCATATTTTATTGGCTTTGACAAAACTACCCTTCTGTTTTACCACAATTGAGGACAGTTACAACTACATTCTTAAAATAGCAGTGAATATTGTTAATTGAACATTTGCAGTCCACGTAACACCATGAAAGTTTGTCTAATATTTTTCCAAGCAATGTTTTTTTTATAATAACAATACTACTTGCAATGACCTTTCATGAACCATTTTAGATAGTTAGGGTTGTGTACAGTTCCATGGATAGTAACTATCATATTGGCATCTGGTCAATGTAAATCTCCAATCTATTATCTGTCAAAGAAATACTCAGAATATATCAGTGCAAGCTGTTTTGGTCAGAAAAAAATTAGTCATCAATTTTTGAGGTAATAATGAACAATTCCTAATAACTCATATGCTTATATAATTAACTAATTACTTCTAAGAACTAATTGATAACATTGTTATCAGTGATAGAAGAAAATTAATTCACTCAACCACATCAAACAAGTTGCAAGTATTACTATAAACGTATAGTGAAGTTTATAGGTACATAGATGATAATTTAATAAAATGTATCGAAAGGATAAATAAAACAGTTTACATTAGTGATTTGACAATGTATAGGCTGATACAGATGAATATGGGAAACTAAGTTTAAGACAACCAAAATATTCAGCAAGAAGAAGAATATAGTCATATTAATTTAACAGAATCCAATGCTGTGGTTACTTTTATTGTGATGATTTCATTCAATCTATTTTCTTTGTATTTAGGAAGATTTTTATGACAGTATCAAAACTTCAGGTGATAAAGCAAACAAGGTGAATAACTTACTCTGCATCTGAAAAACAATATCTGTTATCAGATGTTTGTAGAGTTAAGTAGTTTGTTTAAATATTTTGAAAGACTTTGCTTTTATTTGTTACAGAGCACAAGGTCACATACCCAAGAAAATAAACATTGTGAATACAACGAAATAAACTTTGAAAAAAATCCTGCAGGTAAGTAAATGAGAACTACTTTTAAGTGATGAAATTTCAGAATGCACATATTCTCAAGAATCATTAATCCATGCATTGAAGTAATGAACAATGACTTTAAAGCTGTGACAGTCTATGGGAAAAGGGGGCACTTCACTTAAACAAAAAAAATTGAGTTTTTTATGCTAATAAAAAGCTACAATTTATCTCAACTTAGTGCTAAAATACTGGAGGGTAAAACCTTGGACGCGCAGAGAAACTGGCAGTTGAACTGGGCTGTATTCAGCAAAGCAATTGAACTAGAAATCGAGAAAACATAAATTGAATTTCCACTTCCGGTATAATTAATGTTTCCGTATACTTAACGGCGTACTCCGCATACGCAATTAAATCGTACAGCCGCTTTTTAACGGCGACTAACCAAGTTTGCGTAGAGTTCTTTTTAGCTTTCAGAGCGTCTCACAGCCTGTCTTGTCGGAATCCTTGGCTACTCTACTCCATATAGTGGTAAACTTTCAACCAGAGGTAAGCTGTAGATTGCATGCACTATTCTCAAAGCTATGCCGTTTTTTTTAGCTGCTAGTTCGAAACTCCGCCCATTCCCCGTTTATTGTACTTCGAGAACGAGAGAGAATAAAAAGTAGCTTGTCTTTCCACGGCACGCTTGGGGTCTTTTAAGTTGTTTCGGCATTTGAGATTTGGCGTAGACTTAGAGTAAAGGTCACTAAGACTAATTCTGCAAAAAACAAAAATAGGAGAAAGAAAGAATTTTTCCTATGACTTACTTCTGGAGCCTATATCTCAATTTCAATTTTTGCGTGAAGTGCCCCCTTTTCCCGTAGACTGTCACACTAGTATAATTACTAGTGGTGTGCTTGAGCACAAATGGCGAGCGAGCTTTAAACTACACTATTGTTAAATGATTGATTTTAACAAGTAACACTCAAGCTACTAAAATAATAGTCAAGTTTTTAAATTGCGTATGAGGTAAAGGGGATTCAAAGCCATAGTAACCGCTCCCTGCAACTGTTTGAATTGAAAAAGAAGCAACAAAATCAAGTCACTTTATTTAAAGTTTCCCTTGTGACATTCTTAATAGTAGTTGTAACGCACAATACTTTCACACAACTGAACATACCTACGCAAGACTTACCTTCGCGGTTCGTCTAGTGGACAATGAATTTACAAGTAAATGCTGTTGAGTAGGGCTTATAACTGTGACAAATAGCAACTAACTCGAATAGAAATGGAGCTCCCATAAGTTTTTGCGTTTAAACTGCACCCACAAAAGAATTCAAAGCAGTAAACAATTCAATTTCTAAGGTGATACGGGTAATGGTCGCTAAACCGGAGGATTCTGTTTAGTGAAGTTTGGGACGGGGTCGAACGCGGAGCGAACACAAAAATACGGAGGGTCAAAGTACAAAATGACATACATACGTCCAAACATATATATAAATAAACTAGTGATGTGCTTGAGCACAAATGGCGAGGGAGCCTAAAGACTATACTATTTTTATGATTTTGACTTCTAACACTGAAGCTACTGAAAATAAGGTCCAGTTTTTTAATTTAGCATACAGGGTAAAGGGATTTTAGTGCCATAGTAACAACTCTCTGCAACTGCTTGGAAGGGGAAAACAACAAAACAATACATGTTATTAATAAGTTTTCTTTGTGATATTCTTTAGCTAAGTAGTGGTTGTAACACACAATGCTTTGACACAAATGGACATGCACCTACACAGACTTACCTTCGCAGTAGTCTAGTGGACAAAGTAAATACTGTTGCGCACGGCTTATAACCATGACAAAGAGCGCATTGACTTATCACCGCCACTAAGGAAAAAATACTGAAACTGTGAACGCTTTACCTAACTTACGTAGTTAGAAGCGCGGGCGAAAACAGAGGTCTCACGTACCCCATAAACAGATAAATAAATAAATATAGCGAAATCTCGATTGAGTTACCCCTGATAGTGGGGAGGGTGAGGCGAATTGGTAGATTAAACCTTCCCCCCCTCATCTCCCTTCACCCCCCCCCCCCCACTAGATAACTCTACTAAAGTTATATGAGCTACATGCTACATCACTGCACCACCGCTACGTGACATATTTGTAATACTTGCCACACTAAGTAAGATGCCTCTAAATCAATTAATGTTATTTAGAACAGTCCTATGTGTTGGCTGGTACACTTGGTGTCTGGCAGCAATACATAATTGAGCTAGATAGCTTATCTGCGGCATCAATTAATTTGAGGTAGTCTAAACCACATAGCCTGTGGTACATACCTGCAGCACTAATAATGCAAAACTTCAGCCATACATAGTACAATGCATTGTGGGTGCCACTAAGATGGACTTAACTGACACCACAATTAGCTAGCTGTTGTGATATAAAAAAGAAGTATGACACTACATACACTTCCTATAAAACTTATAGTAGTAGCTCGACATACTCAGGGGGTAGATGGGGGATGTGGAATTTAATAAGAAATTTGTTATAAAATAATCAAGATGAAAGTTACATCTGATGGAACTGATTTTGGGGCTTTTATAGAGTTATGTGACAATTGGCTAAGAAAAACTGAAAAACCATATAATATGTAAATATCACAATGTCTTGTTTTCCAGACCAATTTTCATATCAGCCTTCTTGACATATACCCAGACCATCTACAATACCACTATCAATGAACGATTGAAGTGCCCAATAGACTTCAGTCATCAAGCCTAGTTTGTTTTACACTATGGATTGCCTTGAGTTCAATAGATGATTATTTTATAACAAATTTCTTATTAAATTCCACATCCCCCATCTACCCCCTGAGTATGTCGAGCTACTACTATAAGTTTTATAGGAAGTGTATGTAGTGTCATACTTCTTTTTTATATCACAACAGCTAGCTAATTGTGGTGTCAGTTAAGTCCATCTTAGTGGCACCCACAATGCATTGTACTATGTATGGCTGAAGTTTTGCATTATTAGTGCTGCAGGTATGTACCACAGGCTATGTGGTTTAGACTACCTCAAATTAATTGATGCCGCAGATAAGCTATCTAGCTCAATTATGTATTGCTGCCAGACACCAAGTGTACCAGCCAACACATAGGACTGTTCTAAATAACATTAATTAGCTTTGTAGGCATCTCTTTATTGTGGCAAGTATACAAATTATGTCACGTCAGCGGTGGTTCAGTGGATGTAGGCATGTAGCTATATAACTTTAGTATAGTTTAATCTGTGGGGGGGGGGGGTGAAGGGAGATGAGGGGGGGAAGGTTTAATCTACCAATTCGCCTCACCCTCCCCCCTCCAGAAAATTTTAAAAACAACAAAAACAAAAACTTCTCAGTTTTTCTCCCAAATGTTTGCATATTAAGTGCTTTATATTGTTGGGGCTGAACCAAAACTTACAGCAATTTGGAGATATAAAAGCACGAAAATTTGTGGTATGTACTTAATACATTAAAGTTGCATGTATGGAGTCACCTACCGCTGGAGTCATTGGCAGTACAAGTGTCACTTCACCAAATTGGATGTTTGCATTTTCACTGCACATAGAGCGACTTTTCCTGTAAAATGTTATCCTATCCTCTACCTAATTGCAGCAGGAAATACTATATATCCTGTGGACAAGACGGATAAGAAATTGTGTTAGGTAATTGAAGCTAGAATAATGAAAGCTGTGTATCATCAAGTTCCCAATGTTGTTGTTCCATTAGAAGTTCCAAATAATCTGTTTGTGTTTTGAAAAACCGTTTTGCTTTGAAAAACATCTATTCATATTTTCTCCCAATTTAATCAGTCAATTTGTATATATATAATTATTATAAATTTTGCCAAAATTTTCAAAACAAGTTAATTGATCCTAATTTCTATGATCATTAAATTATTTCTAAACTCTACTACACAAACAAGTAGAGTGCATTTGTATCCGTATGTGCTGTAGCTATAGTGTGTATCTTTCTTCTTTGAGCTTATCTTAATAATTGTATATAATCCCTCATGAGAGGTCCATAAGCTTTCATTATCCTAATTATTTTATTATAAGCATTTGATTCAGATGGTCTATTCTAATTATTATGAAGGACAGAACCTCTCATAGTCACCATAGCCCACAATTTTAAGCCTCAGACGTTTTCCTACACAGCATTGAGCAATACAGCATATAGTCTTGGCGATCACATAGTGTTATATACAGTCATGTCATGTTTGCTATGCAATAAAAGCTATTATAATTTTTTGTATCTGACCTTGTGGTGTTGACAACCACAAGCCACTTTGCAGATGCCGCAACTGATTTTTAGGTACGTGATCATGAAATAACTCAGGATATTTCACGGTGGTTGTTTTTCACTGTATTGCATATTGCAAACTCATTACCTAGTAGTTATAACAACTGGCCAAACTCACCAGTTTTCCCAGGTTTTCACAGCTACCTCGCTCCAGTGTAGCCTGAGGTGCAATTGTTAACTTTAGCTACTAATGGAGCCTAGAGACTGAGTAGATAGACTGCCACCAGAGATCTACTGGTCTTAAATGCTGGTAAAAGCAGATGGGAATAGCTCACAGTCAACACAGGGTAATTAAGTAGTTACGGCCTACACAACCCTTAGCTATGATAGACAGAGCTTTGAGGAAACTGTTTTATTTTTGCCTGGCAGGGTGTGATCATCCAAGTATATATTGTCACAGCTCACTAAGCGAAGAAATCCCAGAGTTGACTATTTACTAAATATAGAACCCAACAGCTCTTAGCAACAAGGATATTATCATAGCAGGTCATGATCATCCATGTTTACAGTCTTTCTACTTTACTAAGTTTTTTAGCAAAGTACTGAAACTGAATGTATTTCGTTTTTAAGTGCAACTTGAAGTCTAAGTCAATCAATATATGAAATTCAATTACAAGGTGTAATAAATAAGCATGTTGTGTGCTCCTGTGTCCCCAACCAATATATTTGGGGGTATCTGTGTCTCCCCAAACCACACTTCCATCACCCCTACTACACACATACAGCTTAAAAGAGATCTTGTTGAAGACAGAATCACTAGTATGGTGAGTTAAATGGAGGCTCTCTACCCCCATTGAAGACACCCAATACCAATGACTTCAATAAAGACATGGGTTTTGTGCTTTCTGGATTCTAGTTGCCTATACTGAATACAATCTGACTGCATGATATTATACTATACATAAACATGCTCATCAATTATCTTGCCATATAGATGCTAAGCCTGGTTTCAATTATTGGCAGATATATTTTTAGCATATAAATCTTAGGATGTAAAATGGTATAAATGTGTACTTAACAAATATGTTTCACATTCCAAAATAGCCAGCTCTATTATTAGGCATTTATGTGATATTTTGTCGATATTAATGTAACTTTAGTTGACCAGTAACAAAAATACATTAATTTTAGTTTTGGCTGTCGTTGAGGAGTTAACTAGACCTAGTGTACTTTGAATTGTTTACAATCAAAGTGTGAATCTAGTGCAATCACTAAGAAATCTATACAGTTCAATCCTTACAGGGGTCGAATCTAGGATTTGTTAAGAGGGGTCTTTTCAAGGGGTGTAATAGCTATAACTACTTATGGAAAAATGTTGGCTATATTGTATTTCCTATAACACTAATAGGACATTCTAATATTCATTCACACAATAATTAGCATTACAATGTGACTGTCTAGAACTGAAATGAGTGAACTGCTAAAATCAGGAAATATTAAAACTAAGAGCAATATTTAGAAAGGTATTTATGTCTAGAATAAAGAAAAGGAGTGAATAGTAGGGGTTGGCAAATTATGCACATTTTTGTATGCTATGCTAGCAATGCTAATCATTTTAGTGATTAATCTACTGGAAACATGTTTGTGGACAGAGTTCAAAGGTCACCTCAACTACATTCACAACTATAAGAATCCTTGTAAACATGCCTAATCTGAATTCTGATATGGCCATTGTTTATAAAGTGAGTTATTGATCTGTATCTTGCTATGGGGAACAGTGCTGGATCTGAAAGTATTTTATTTCTTACAGAAAATGAAATTAAAATCTTCAAATAGAATTAGCTATCAACACAGACGGTATTTCGTAAACTCAACAATTCATTTAAAGTCCCAAAGCCAATGTCTGGAAGACTACATCAGATTGCTATTGTTTTTTTTTCCCAAAAACTAGCTACCTCATTATGTTCATAATTACACTAATCATGCTAGCATAATATGTTAGTATTTATGAAATCACTTCTTACACTCAAAATCATGCCAGCACAATTTGCCAACACTTAGTAAAATGGGTACACTTAATCAGGAAAAAAATACAATGAAACTAATTCATGAGATAAAAATGAAAGACATTGTAGCTAGTGATGATTGTATACTTATATAATTACTGTATTGTCAAATTCAATCATGAAGAAAAAAAATTTAATAAGCAACAACCACTAAATTCTGTCCAGAATTAGTAAATTCTGGACTTGTTCTGCTTTGGTATACTATGAACTTTGGTCTGCCATTTTGTATAAGGACACGAGTAGTAAAAATTTTGACTCAGCATATCAATAAGTAGAGGTGCATTTAAAAGGAGATCGCAATTATTGTTGTAGTATATTATGGAAACACAAGAATGAACAAAACGTGATTGCTATTACAATTTTATTTCAACTTACAGGTAAGAAATACAAGTACTTAAAAATGAGGGCTCATTCTAAATAAGGGGGGCTCGTATGACACCAGTTGAGCCCGCCTAAATCTGCCCATGCTTACATATCAAATTATTTATTTTCGGGCTGGCAATACCCCAAGAAAAAGTTACACCAACAATAAAAACAACTCAGTCTTACCAAATATCACACTCATTTTGTACATTATTATTTGAGACATAATATTATTGGCGAGCGAGCGTAGCGAGCGAGACACTTACAGGGGTAACACAATTAAAAATCGGGGATGTTTGTTTATGATTGGACATACGTACATATGTATGTAATTTTGTACTTTGACCCTCGCTTTTTTGTGCTAGTTATGTGGTCGACCCGGTCCCAAATTGCACTAAACAGAATCATCTGGTTTATCGATCAGTACCCGTATCACCCTAGAAATTGAATTGTTTACCGTTTTGAATTCTTTTGCGGGTGCAGTTCAAACGTGAAAACTTAAGGGACTTCCATTTCTATTCGAGTGAGTGGCGGTGGTAAGTCAATGCGCTCTTTGTCATGGTTATAAGCCGTGCGCAACAGTATTTACTTGAAAATACATTGTCCACTAGACTATCCCGAAGGTAAGTCCGTGTAGGTGCATGTCCAGTTGTGTCAAAGCATTGTGTGTTACAACCACTACTTAGCTAAAGAATATCACAAGAAAAAGTTTAAATAACGTGTATTGTTTTGTTGTTGTTTTCCTTTAATTCAAGCAGTTGCAGAGTTGTTACTATGGCACTGAAATCCCTTTACCCTGTATGCGAAATTTAAAAACTGGACCTTATTTTCAGTAGCTTCAGTGTTAGAAGTCAAAATCATTCATATAAAAATAGTATAGTCATATATACATCACTAGTTTATTTGTATATATGTATGGACGTACGTAAGGCATTTTTGTACTTTGACCCTCGCGTTTTTGTGTTAGTTCGGTTGTCGACCCCGTCCCAAATTGCACTAAACAGAATCATCTGGTTTATCGATCAGTACCCGTATCACCCTAGAAATTGAATTGTTTACCGTTTTGAATTCTTTTGCGGGTGCAGTTCAAACGTGAAAACTTAAGGGACTTCCATTTCTATTCGAGTTAGTGGCAGTGGTAAGTCAATGCGCTCTTTGTCATGGTTATAAGCCGTGCGCACAGTATTTACCTGAAAATACATTGTCCACTAGACTACTGCGAAGGTAAGTCTGTGTAGGTGCATGTCCAGCTGTGTCAAAGCATTGTGTGTTACAACCACTAAAGAATATCACAAAGAAAACTTTTAAATAACGTGTATTGTTTTGTTGTTGTTGTTTTTTCCTTCAATTCAAGCAGTTGCAGAGAGTTGTTACTATGACACTGAAATCCCTTTACCCTGTATGCTAAATTTAAAAACTTGACCGTATTTTCAGTAGCTTCAGTGTTAGAAGTCAATAAAAATAGTATAGTCTTTAGGCTCGCTCGCCATTTGTGCTCAAGCACACCACTAGTACTGCTACTATATTATATCAAAGTTGAGTTGGCCGCAAGAAAAACTTGAATAACTTTAGAACGGAAGCAGCTACGCATCCGGGGTTTGCACCATTGGAAAGCTCGCGCTGAAACGGTTAAAAGTATTACCTCAGTATACTCCAAAATCGGAGAGAAAATGCTATTCCAAAACTCAATACAAAAGTCTATGGGAATAGAAAAAACCACAGGTTTCCCGCTCAAAACTCGCCCGCTTTTAGTCACGCGGTACGGCTCAATTGATTACGCATTTCGTCTTCATTAAGAATTTTGTAAACAATGAGCGGCTTCTTCTCAGATTGCTGCATTTCTAGCTTTATATTCCGATTAGCTTAGGTTGTGAAACAGGATAGATGGAGTGTTCTGTTGTCGCTGAGGGTACAGGACCACCTGATAGGATGTTGGTAAGATTATTTGTCTACCTGTTCAATAACAAAGTTTGGTTTTCCATCTGCTGTACATTATCTGCCGTAAGAAACATAAATATAATTGAAAACAGACGAGCTGAGCTGTACAGCGCCAGAAAAACTCTATAAACTTCATTAAATTTCTTTCTTTCAATAGTTACAGTATTAATGTGCACCTGTGCTACCGCCCCTTTTTCACGTGCAAGGTTGAAGTTTGCGCGCTTAATTGACTTGGATTCACATGACTAAATTGCTTCCAGTAGGGTACTAAATGCATTCCTGAATTACGCTTGGGGTCATGCCAACTCAACTTGGACATACTTTTCCATCTAAAGTTTAACAGATGAATAAAATTGAAATTAAGTATTTCAAGAGTCAGATAATTTGTTGTACTAACCTAGCTCTGGGAATAATTGACACCTTATACATAATAGTTTAAAACTATTGACGTTGCAAAGAAGCAGTATTTGTATGCACTAATGTTAACATTTAACTACCATTCACGTTATTGGTATAGTTACCTGGTGTCATCTTCCTAAACTATAGACAGTCTGAGCTGATGTGAGCCCATAGTCATGTGTGCACATTCTCTTTTCATGAGACAGCGGTATGACCTCAAACCCATCCCCCTGTGTGGCCTTGGGGGTGAGAGACTTGGCAGGTCAGTGGCATTTAGCGGTAATTACCCTGAATCACATCCAATGAAATGGATGGAGTATTTCTAGTTATTGTCTCAATTAGGTGGTTTGAAATGGGGAGTGGTGGGACTGAAAGCTGTGGCTATCATCAGTAGCTGCTAGCTGTCAGGACTAAGACACTTGTGTTCATGTGGAGCTGCTTTCACATGTACCAGCTTTGCACATGGTCACAGTATTAATGGGTTCTTCATTGACCCTTACCTGTATGTACATGATGCATGGGCTACATCTTCGTTAACTATGTTTAACTATGCTAAACTACATGTATCCCTAATTCTTACCCTCTCTTCACTATTCTGATCAGATGACTACTCCCACACTCACCAAAACTTAAAATTGTCCAAAACATTTTGTGATAAAGCACTATGAACAGACGAATGAGTTTGTTGTGCATGAACAGATTTTAGCTCCAGAGAAATGGCATCACTTTTTAGCAACTATTCAAATTTGTTATGAGATTTCATGTACAGTCTCTAAAATATGTTCCAATTTTGAAGAGGTTAGGCCAAGAAATGGGTGTGGCTAATATAGACAGGAAATGGAAATTATTAATGCAGTTAGTGGCTACATATTATATAAAATATGCACTAGCTACAATAATCTAATTAAATTCTATATTAGCTAGCTTACTATTCTTGTCAAAATTAAGTGGCTACATATTATATAAAATATGTACTAGCTACAATAATCTAATTAAATTCTATATTAGCTAGCTTACTATTCTTGTCAAAATTAAGTTTATATAGCTATACACATTTAATGTAGAGATAATACAATGAAAATATTTATCCCAAGTCTAAGAGATGATGATCAATAGTAAACGACGTCACCTATACACTTTACATTGCCTCGCTTAGTCAGTCCCTTTACCAAACTTTTACTCTGGTAAAGGGTTTGGTGACCACTTTGAATTCACTCATTGAAACAAAAATTAGTGACAGAACGTATGTAACAATGTGACCGTTTTAGTTATGCAACAGCCCTACTTTCATACGTTTTTGGTTTAATTGCTTTCAAAGCTTGAAGTTTGCATCTAGATACAAGTATACATACTGAGATTGCTGACATTAGCTCCATGTGTGTTGGATACAGAATTGACCTGTCTGATTGCATCAAAAAAAGATTCAAAAGCAACATACTTAATAAAAACAAGACATTTTTTTAGTTACAAAATACAATAAGACTAACTTGAAAGTGAATTCTGAGGAAGTGTTGATGATAGCCTGATGCCCCATGGGGAGAAATCATCAGTCTATGCATCTCAATCATGCCAGAGTTCATAACATGTATCCTTGGCACTGGACTATTTTTTTAATAGAATAGAAACAATGCTTCAGTTTTAACAAACTCCAGTAAAAAAAACGAATTCTCTATCTCTATTTTCAGACCCCAAAAAATGTGTAATTTACACATACAGGTTCAATTTTGTTACAAAATACAATGCGTCCTTTAAGTAAAAAAAAATCACGGATTTTAAAAAAAATCAAACTCAGGCCTCTCTTTGCCGGCATATATGTGGCTACGGCGTCGCAAAGGACTCAGGAGCTGTTGGGGGAGCAAAATAATGTCTTAAAACTTGGGAGATATGTACTCAAACTTTTACACCCAATGGCCACTGATATTAGTTATTGCCAAGGTTTGGGTTACCAGCTGGTTTTAAGGCTACTAAGTTGTGTAAAATTATATCCAGCAAGTTGGAAAACTTTATCTTGCTTTTAGATAGACTTCCAGGTAAAAAGGAGGACTTACACTACCCTAAAATATACCATGACACAATAAAAACTCAAAAAAGAATTGTGTGAGATGAATAAATCTGGTACCTTATTGATAATGTTATAGAATATTTTGCTCTGAAACATTGATTAATAGTGACAAAAATGGTGAATGTATAATAAAAAGTATTTTTGGTCTATAAAATGGAGTACTGATAACAAAGTAAAAAAACAATTTTTTAAACAACCAACACTCAGGGGCAAAGGCAGGATTTTTTAGAGGGCGGCTCAGAATAACCGAAAGTCTAACCAAATCCATTTTATTACCAACTACACCCAATCCATTACGCCACATCACTGTTTGACATAAAATAGATATTTGGTGAAACAATAGAATACTATTCTCATGGTCTACCATGACGAAGTGATAAAACTGAAAAAAAAAACAAAAAAAAACAAAAGGACAAATGAATTGACTCTATTGAACTCCATCTTATAGTGGTCCTAGTTTACCACCTTGAGGAATGTCTACTGACCACTTTAGAATGCATCCAGCCAAAGCCAGAAGTCAGTCCTCTATCATTTTTTGTGCTTGCGAGTTCAGTGTGTGTAAATTACCATAATTCTGAGAGGAAAAATATGCACAACTAACTGAATTCAGTTTTTAGAATCAAAGACTGATGCATGAATAAGGGGGTGTTTCACGTGAACCCCCTGAATCCCACCCACCCCCCTGCCTACACCCCTGACAATGCCTGGTGGATTATGACAGACAGTAAAAATGAATCAATTCTTTTGACAGTCCAACATTATGTAAATTTGAATGGACTTTGATTTCAGTATGTAATTAGTGTGCTCCAAACATAGGAGCTAATTGTAACTAGTAAACACTTGAATAGTTATATTGGGAATGTGAGTGATACATTTTCATTTTCAGGATAGCTTGCTTAACATTTATGCTGACAATCACAAGTTAAAGCTTTTGTGGACCAATATTATTTGTACTTTTTTGTAACTATAACATCTACAGAATTAGTGCTACCATCAGAAGTTACCTTGTAAGGATAATTGTGTTTCCAAATCATTACAACATATTTTAGGAATGTAATAACTGTTATTACCATACTGGAATTTTACTTCTGAAGAATGATAATCTAATATTATGGCTGAAACACAACCATTCATATGAGTCACATTATGAGGTTGGATTCCACCATTCAAGTTTAGCCTTAGAATCCTGTTGTTTTCAGTCCATCTCCATGCAATTGAGGCTCGCATTATAGTACATTTGAATTTTACTACTTCTCCAGCACAAACAAATACATTTCCACTAGGTTCTAAGGAATCAGAAGTAACTGTAATGAAAAGTGTAAAATATAAATATTAAGAATAAAAGAACACTAAATTTCAATATTAAAAGCACACATTAGTTTGAAAGCTGATTTTCTTTTATGTGATTACTTTGGTCCAATTTAATAATATACTAGATTCCACACTCTTGGGATTCTTATGCACATTTTATTTTCTTGATTTACTTTAATCAGGTCAGCTAAATACTTCTATAGTAAAGTGGAACATCTGAGAAGACACTGGCTAATTTAGCTACTTAGTTACAAAACTCAGCTATTCTAACCTGGATAGTTTTTCCTTATGATATACCTGGCTTACCTCCATGCAGAAAGAGAAGTACCAAAAGACATAACTCCAGCAGATCCATCGCCTATAAATTGCTTTGACAAACTACCGTTTCCTTTTTTTTTTTTTATAGCAGCACACCGCCAACGCAATTTTTTGTTTATGGTTGCTATGCACGATTACTACTATTGTATAATTACAGGGGCTTCTCCACTACAACACAAGGACAAAGTACCTGCGGAAGGAACCGCTCACTAATTTTAGAGAAATCTGGAGGAAATATCGGGACCTAGTGGTTATAAAACTTTGTAGCATTTTTTTGGAGCGGTGCGGTAAGTTGGAGCTCCCCAATTGGGTGCACTACTAGCCGAGCCGATACTCTACTGCAAAACAACGAGTTCTTATCCATTTCAATATTACTTTATGATATACTCGCATTTTTTTCTTTTTATAAGATATTTTAAAATTCTCGTTGTGGTGCAGTTCGTTTTTTTTTTGTTTAACAGTGTGTAAAATTTTTGTGTCGTTCTCATTATTAGATTCCAAGAAAAACTCATACAAAATTTGGAACTTTAATTCCAATCGCAATTCTTAAGAAATAGCCCCACCCCCATATCTCGTACTACGAGTACGCGAGCAATTTTTTTTTTCAATTAGTTTGTATTGGTTCTAAAAAGAGCCCGCCTATATCAAGCGTATACAAACATCAATACAACAATAACAAGAGAGTCAGAAGAGAGAGTAGTTTATTGGAAGAGGTGAAGGTATTAGATCTGCGCAGATTGGGAAGTCTTCGCTCCGCAGAAATCGAGCCTGGTGGATCCATCCGCTTAAGTTTTCAGGTGGTAGAGAGTCCGGAGAACGGCTACTGGAGGAGAGGCAGCCTGGTGCACCTTGCCGCGTGAGCTCAGACGACGTATGGAGAGTTGCTGTAAACGAATATGAGACAACAAGAAGCTAAACTAAAACACCACAACTTCGTAAAGTATACTTCTGTACTGCGCGATTGTTTCTGCTCCCGTATTATCGAATGGTGGGGTATTGGCGGGGAATAAATTAATGTCCGGATCTACAGGCGGTGCACGTTGCTATGTGCGGGCACCCTTAAGGACGTTATGTGGTATTTATAAGCACTTATGGTAAAGTATTGCGTTGGATTCGGATCAGTAAGTGGAACACTTTATCTCGCCCCGCTGCGCATTCGCTGGACGTCACTTCTATTATTAATTACTTTCATTATTTTTTTTGCCTAGTTAGATCATACATTACTAGCGACAAGAAATAAGCTAGCTATTGTTGTCATAGTTAAATTGAGAACTGAGCTACCAATAATTTTATTGTTCTTCGTCACAACTATATTCATATCCCAATTATTCACGTTACTATTCTTATTATTATATTGTTTAGTTCATTCAGGATAAAGACAAAAAACCTAAATATAGAACAACAAAACAGCAAAAATGTCGAAACAACTACTAGGTAAATATTATAGAGTGTAGCTAGCAGTCAAACCAATTTGTAAATTTTATTCCTTGATGCAAGTATAATACAAGTAATGGTAGCTCTAACTCTGCTGAAGTAGCAACTGTGACCTAAGAAATACTGTTTCCCTTGTGGACAACTTAATAGTAAACCCTGCTGGGAAAAAAATTATTGGGGAAAAAAATTATTGGGGCAAAAATGTAGGCAATTTGTAAAGAAGTTTAGAAAGTAAAGGTAGAGATCATGGAAGTACAGAAGAATTAGAATATTGCATTGTCAAGTACCTTGTTTACATTTTCATGTGACATTTAATTTTCATATAATAATTCCTCTACTATTTTCTTTTTTTTTTTAGAAAATAGTAATATTAGAGGGAAAATGTTTATGAAGCCAAGAGATCATATACAAAAAGACCGTGATGACATTTCTATTGGTAAGAATTCTGCCTATGGAATTGTACAAAGAAGCTTGCTCCAGAATTGAATGTCAATAAACATAATGAGCCACTTCGATTGTCTTATAAATAAACTTTTGAAATAATATTAGTAGTAGATATAGTTTAGTATTGCATTAATCCACAAACAGAGTAGTAATGATGGAATCATATTAAATTGTAGATTGTTGTTTTATTTGATTACTAACTAATTAAATTTACATATATTAATTGATGGGTTTTGAGATTAGACTAAATGATTAATGAATGAATGAATGAATGAATGAAGAAATATACAAGTTAATAAATGTAGTCGCGCTACATTAACTGTGCTAATACCAGTACAGCTTAAATTAGTTTAATTTAAATGGAACACAGAAGTTTGGATATACAAACTCGAAGTAATGATGACTCTGATCACGTAAATATTCTTTAACCTTCCATATCACTTGCTATGCTAACACTCTCGTATGCATGGGGTTTGACTTCAATTTTTCTAATGAATTGGGAAAGGCATTTTTCTTGGTCTTTCTTTTGGCTTTTCTCCTACACTACTCTGAGTTTGTAATAATAATAAAATAATAATAATAATAATCTCCAACCAATAGTTCATTGGAAGACAATGGATAATAATAGCCAGTTCCTGATATTTTTCTGAAGGACTGGAGACAGTGATGACCATTTCAATAATGTCGGAAACGGAGTAGCATTTGTACAAAAAAATGTGGGTGCTAAACTGAAAGTCTCATTCATCACTGTAAGTATAAGATAAACAACAACTATAGTTTCAGTAAAATGCTCTGTTTATGGAGCATTATTATATAAGATTTTTTGTATAACTATTTAACATGTTAAACTTAAAGTTCGTGACAATTTTATGGTGAATATGGGACTATGTGGCAGAAAATACACCTGAATAAATAAATTAAAATCAATAAAAAAAATTGAAAAAATATTTAAATTTGTGGTTGCATGTGCAACTACACATCATAGATAAGCTTTGCAGGCATACTTAATTAACAGACTACATGCCTTTGAAATTTCTTGTATGGTAAGCCAGACCAGTTCTCAATACTGTGCAGCAGCAATTTTTTACCAAAAATTCACTTGCATTTGGATTTACTTAGTGGGGTCAGTGCAAGAAGTCCATATAGTAGCCTTATTTACTGGCCTTATGTGTTACATAAAAACATTCTTTGTAGGTGGTGTATTGTCATTATTTAGGCTCTTAGGGATAAACAATCCCTCTCCAGCAGCATCACTGAACTCAATTAACTTGTTTTGTCCTAGTGAATAACTGTTAATCTTTCTATCTTTTGAAAGTGATTGGACCTGCAAAGTACATAGTACTGCTTGCTTCAGGTAAGTGATAGTTTTTACTAAAGTCTAACTTCACCGGGGTTTGCACTATAGGAAATTTAAAAAAAGGCTGATTTTCTAGTTCCTTGAAATGACTTCACTACAGTTGTAGAGGCAGGGGTTATGGTCAAGATTATCCAGAGCACAGACAGTGAACAATACTTTCCGTAAGACAGGCCAGGGCCACAACTCCTTCCTCATAATTGAGATACTGCTGCAGCTATCATACTTTTAATTTCTAAAACTATGTTACATGAAATACAAATTCTCTAGTGATAAAATTGTTTAATGAGTTATCCTTTTTGTGTTAAAATGACTTGTCATACAGTTAGACATGCCTAAGTTTCACATCACCCTTGGTCTTTCAAATAGTACCGTTTAAATTAAAGAAATTCAAAATTTGAGGCTTGAAGGAAGAGATTTTTGTTGGCAATTAGCTAGATGGAAAAGAAACATAGAACTTAAAAGGTCTGTTCAAATTATTGTAGCAGTCTTAACTAAAATAGTTAGCATCTTCAGAAAAATTCCTTTTTGTAAAGCTTCCCTCAGCATAATATTATATTTCATATCTCTCATATGCTGCCTAAAACTTATCTTCTCCATATTTTCGCAATTACTTGTAGGGCCACATTGAACATCGTCATGTGTCATTTATCCTGCAGACAAATGACACATCCTTTCCAATCTAACTCGGTGTAATACAATACATTAGCAAATTTGCATTAACCGACCCTGACATAGCTATATTTACATCTAAACTTACTGAAAATGTTCCAAAACCTATTCTATAATAACTAATTACACCAGTTAAACATTTCCTGCAATAATGTTGGGAATTGCTTTTTGACCGCTCTTGCAGAGGTCATACATCAAGCTCCAAAAAATATTTCAAAAATCTTGCTGGCTATTTCACTATGAGAAACTTCATTATACTAAGGCCCTATCAAAATAATTTCTTGTTTATCATCCCCTCCCTCTTCAATTTTTGACTCAAGATTAAAAAAATTATCTAATTTACTGCGCATGCTCAAGGTGTGCTCTAATTAGAATATTGCTGTGCACCAATTAGAACAGCATGGTGTTTGTCATAGTTCAGATCAGAAATGGTGCCCAGTTTCTGAAACCCTGGTATGGATGCAGTGTAGCAGAGGGAAGCAGCATGCATCAATCCCAAGCTTTCCAATTGCTATCAAAGTCTTCACATTGCTTTATTTCAGTGTTCTGAGTACGAACCAATTCTTATCGAAGATTACTCTCCATCTGATTTTTGACGCCGTTACGAATACAATCAGAGTATGGTTGTACCCTCAAAGTGTGTACTGTACACATACACTGGTAGTAGGAATCATTTGCATTTTGTGTGGAAGATTCCTGATGATCTAACTGAAACAGAACTACTCCAATGGAACATGACTATTCAACATGAGCTTAAAAAATGTCTTCCACGATATCACACTCGTGCTATGAAGAGGGAATTCATCCACAGTTTTGGAAAGGTAACACATGCCAAACCAGCTTTTTTACGAGAGGCTTACCGGCGTCTTACTGATGATGCTAGTGCAGCAAGTTCGTTGGAAGAAGTTGAAGTCAATAGCAGAAAGCACAGGTACTGGACGCTGAAGATCCAGACCTAGCTTGGGATCTACGGGTTCGCAACACTGGCCGTCCAGAACCCGACACAGCTTTTCTTGAAGAGTGTCAACGATCGGCAGTGGAAACAGCTGTTAATGAACGATGCCATGACACTGTTGACAAGAATGGACAAGTGATCACTCATCTTGCTTGTGCACTGAGTGCACGAGATCTCCATGATAAAGTCTCGAAGTGGTGTCCTCCAGACACACCCATTCCCTCACTTCAGTGGTTGCACTACCAGTTTTGGCCTCGGAAAGTATCTACATTTACTTCCCAGCAGTACACTGGTAGACTGAAGCTGAAACACATGGTTCAGTCTCGGCAGTTCAGAAAAAATCATGTTGATTCACACTACGCATCTGCCCTCTTCAGGTATGAAAGAGAGTTTGCCATCAAGTATCGCCAGCACTCCACTTTTGTTTGTCAAGACGACAAACATTCTTTCAAAGTAGGAGAGCCTGGATACCCAGTCGCAGTAGTGGAGCGTGGAAAGCAAGTGCTGGTTGGGCTCAATGAGAAGATGGTGGTGGGTGATCGTGATTTCACAAAACTTACACTGACACCCAGTGTAAATTTCCTTGTGAACATTCCTGAATCAATGGAAGAAACTTTCTACCATGGGAGGGTTTTTGCTGGTCTTAACCCTTTCGTTCCGGATCCCGCTTTGAAGAGGGTGAAGATCGATTGACTTCTCCGAATTTTTTAAAATAGTTACTTTATAGCTAGAACCTTCAGATTGCATACACAGGTGCCCAATGCATTGGAGAAGCATCTAAAATAGCTTTCAGCCAGTGCTTCGACAGTACCTCACAGCAGTTGCGTTTATTTCTTCCTCGGCAAAAAAAAAAACATCGGTTATTCGTCGAATTTTTTTAAAAGTTACCTTCTTCACAGCAGCTTCATTTATGGATCCAGTCATCTTCAGAGCTTTGTAGAAGCAGCAAAAAATTGCTTGAGCTCAGTAGCCTTCCATAACACATTGAAACAACCGCTTCTTTGCCGACCAAGACTTTGCGGTTTGACTTACTGTCTTCTCCATTTTTTATAAAATCGCCAGTTCAACTGGGGACCTCCCTATTACGTACAGTCTTAGGTAATGCTTATTACATCATAGGATAAAAGTGAGCGTGTCGTGTGACCCCGGTAACTATGCAAAAAAAAATTTTTTTCAAAGTCATTTTTTGGAAGATGGCGTCTAGAAATTACAATGCGGTGCAAGTTTTAGACTTGCTTGATGCTGACTCTAGCGACTCAGGATCAAGCGGAGAGAAGGGAGACGACATCTAGGGCTATAGGAGGCCCTGTATCAGGGTTGGTGGACCAGACCCCGTCAACTCTGATACTGAAAATGGGAGTCAAGAAGATGATCGAGGTAAGCTTGTCTTTCTCTTGTCTTTCTCTTGAAAAATAGCAAGCTACTGTTGTAGAAAGGACTTATTTATAGCTATATTGAGATAGGGTAAGCTGTTTAGCTATAATATATATATATATATTTCATTGATTTTTGATATTTGAAAGTGGCTTGTGGTTTTTTGAACAAATTCAAATTTTAAAAAAAATTTAAATTGACCAGATGTGAATGCAGTCACTCACCCAGATTACGCAGATGAGGCGACAGGAGCAGAGTCTTCCAGTCATGAAGAAGAGGATACCGGACCTGAGTCTTCCAATGATGAAACCCGAATAGGCAGCAGGTTCCAGTGATGAAGAAGAGGAAGTGGCTCCTCCTGCTCCGAGTTCTGGACGTCCTCGCGGTCGGAGAAGGCGGGAATCGAAGAACAAGAGTCGGGTGGATGAGGTAGGGGGAGAGTGGAAGAAAGATGACAACACACCCATTGATATTCCATAATCTTTTGTGTGAAGGACCACAGACTTTGATATTTGTGGCTGCTCCCCCCCCCCCCTGAACATCCCAAAAGTTGTAATATGTATTGTTATTGTCGTTGTCGTTGTCTGTGTTTTTGTGGTGTTGTAGTGGAGCTTCACACTCGATGTATATGTGTGTGCGTGGAGTTGAAATGTTATTCTGGCGCTTCCAGATCTAACCGGGGAGGGAACGAACTCGGGGGGGGGGGGAGGGTCTTTTCCAATCGGGGCTACTATGCCCATGTAAGTTGAATTTCATGTATGTGTGTGTGTGTACACCAGTCAATTTATATTATACATTTATTTTTATGATCTGTATTCACCTGTATCTTCTTTTTTCTAGTGTGTGTGTGTGTGTGTATGTGTGTGTGTGCATTTGTGGAATGAGAGAGAGCAACCGTGGACAAACAGTATGTGGCGCTTCCGTATACAACCTGGGAGGGAACTCTGGATCTTTTTGGATCGTGACTACTATGCCCATGTAAGTTGAATTTCATGTGTGTGTGTGTGTGTACACCAGTCAATTTATGTATAATAAATTATACATTTATTTTTATGATCTGTATTCACCTGTAGCTTCTTTTTTCTTGTGTGTGTGTGTGTGTATGTGTGTGCGTGCATTTGTGGAAAGAGAGAGAGAGCAACCATGAACAAACAGTATGTGGCACTTCCGGATCCAACCTGAGAGAGAACGAACTCGGTGGTCTTTTTCGGTCTGTGACATCATCCATGCCGGGTAAGTTGAATTTCATTTCAACTTACTGATATTTGGGTGTCCAGCTAGGGCTGGGGGGGGTTATGGTACAAGAATGTCAGTGAAAAGTAATGACGGGGGAGGGGGGGGGGCAATTCAGCGAGGCCAGCTGTTATGTTACAAATATCATTGTTGTCTTGTGTTTTTTTGGTATTGTATGGAGGTTCCGGATCCTATGGGAGGGATCGTTCAGTCTGTGCCACCATCCATGCCGGGTAAGTTGAATTCCACGTGTGTGCTTGTACTGCTTTTCATTTTCAAATTACACTTTCTCAATACAACGATTGTTTCTCTCATGTACAGTGTGGAGTATACATACCAGGGTTCATACAGTGGGAGGCTAGCGCTGGGTTCCCCCCTAGAATTTTGGGAGTTGAATAGAAATGAACATTTAGGAAGCATTTATTTTTAGTCTGATATTGTATCCCATTATGTTCCTATCATAACTGAGCCATTTAGTGCATAGGACCGAACACTGATCATCAGTGTGAAGTATAGACTCGTATGCAAAGATGTGCATCAAAGTAGTGTAGGTTCCAAAAAATGGGTGTGGCGAAGTACACTCGGAGCCCCACCCCAAACAAAAATCCTGTATGAAACCGCATACAATACATCATAAAGTTGCAATTATATAGGATCATGAATAATTTGTTGTTTGTATTACAAATATCTTTGTTGTTTGTGTTTTTGTGTATATGAAATTGTTTTGTAGTGGAGCTCGACATCCGATGGCATACGTTCCTTGTGGACACTCATAGATGTCTCCTACATGATCACAATCAGCACCACACACAACAAACAACATATTTTATTGTTGAACTAATATAATATTGGTATAAAATGCATCAAACAATATTATTTCTATTTTATTTTATTTTTTTATTGATGGGAAAAGTGGATTTTTTTTGGGAAAAAAATTTTTTTTTTTTAATATTAGTAGATGGCTAAAATATTATTCAATTTTCTCAATCAAAAAATGAGGGGAATCCCAAACTCTTGGTCTATTTAGTGATATATGGTTGCTATGGGGTTTTCCCAGCCAGCATCGAGTTAAAAAAATAAAACGGCAATGCTCTATTCCGCGGTAGAAAATTAGATTTTTCCGCCCGCGTCCAAACAATTCAGGAACGAAAGGGTTAAAGTAATAGTAGAGGGCCTAAATATTATTCAATTTTCTCAATCAAAAAATGAGGGGAATCCGAAACTCTTGGTCTATTTAGTGATATGTGGTTGCTATGGGGTTTTCCCAGCCAGCATCGAGTTAAAAAAATAAAACGGTAATGCACTATTCCGCGGTAGAAGATTAGATTTTTCCGCGCGCGTCCAAACAATTCGGGAACGAGAGGGTTAACTAAGACAATTAGGGAATTAACCAAGATAACTTACACCAGCCAGAAAAATAATTAATATCTTCTATGTAAGACTAAGATTAGGCTAGAAATCAGACACAACTTAAACGGGTAAAATGGAGTGGACAATGAATTTTCCAGTAAATGCTGTTGAGTAGGGCTTATATATAACTGTGACAATAGCGACTAACTTGAATAGAAATTAAATTCCTATAAGTTTTAGAGTTCTAACTGCACCCGCAAAACAATTCAATTTCTAAGGTGATACGGGTAATGGTCGCTAAACAGGAGGATTCAGTTTAGTGAAGTTTGGGACGGGGTCGAACGCGGAGCGAACACAAAAATATGGAGGGTCAAAGTACAAAATGACATTATATTTGTACAGTATAGCTATATAGTACAGTTATATTTAGTGGGGCATAGTATCATCAAAACATTCCACCCTAGATATCTTCATAATGTTTTTTTAGGTAAGCGATCATGAAATAACTCAGGATATTTCAGGGTGGTTGCTTCACACTGTATTGCCTATTGCAAACTCATTACCTGTAGTTATAACGAGTGGCCAAACTCACCACTTTCCCAGGATTTCATATAATAGCTCACAGTTCACTCAGGGTAATTAAGTAGTTATGGCGTACACAACCCTTAACTAAGATTGACAGAGCTTTGAGGAAACTGTTCATAGCAAGGTAGATCTGAGCGAAAATGTGGGACAACTACATTAAAACATATGGTGAAAGTGGTACAGAAGAGTGATGAATAGAACAAATAATTCAGTTTTTAGAATGATTGATGAAATGAATATCATTATTTTAAAAGGGGGTTTCACGTTAACCCCGAACTATACCCCTGACAATGCATGGTGGATTAAGACAGCCAGTAAAAATGAATCAATTCTTTTGAGCTACAGTTCAACATTATGTAAATGTCAATGCACTTTAATTTCAGTATGCAATTAGTGTGCTCCAAACATAGGAGCTAATTGTAACTATGAATGCTTATATTGAGAATGTGAGTGATATATCTTCATCCTCAGGATAGTTTGCTTAATATTTTTTTGCTGATAATCACACCAATTTGAAACTTTTGTGGAACCATATTGTTTGTACTACTCTTGCAACTAAAAATCTATAATTTAGTGCTACCATCAGAAGTTACCTTGTTAGGATATTTTTGTTTCCAAATCATTACAACATATTTTAGGAAAGTAATAACTGTTATTACCATACTGGAATTGTAGTTCTGAAGAACGAGAATCTGATATGTTTGCGGAAACACTACCTTTCGTAGAAATCATAATTATTATGTGCTTGGGCTACACCATTCAAGTTTAGTATTAGAATCCTGTTGTTTTCAGGCCATCTCCAAGACATTGAGCCTCGCAATACAGTACATTTGAATTTCAGTACTTCTCCAGCACAAGCCGTTATAGGTTATAGGGAATCAAAAGTATCACCTATATAAAAAAAAGTGTATTAAAATTCAATATTGTGATATTATTGTTATGAAAAGTATTTTTTGGTTCCATGATCAATTTTGTTGCTCTAAGTTGGTATCTCATTGTCATTCAACTCATTCATGTAATTTTAATTATAGTTATCTAGCTAAGCAATGCATTTTCATTAGCATATCTAATTGTATTCTTGTTATACAGTTAGAGTATCAATTATCACTTTGTTGTGGTGTGACACAACCCCACACATTAACAACAATAGCTAATTGAATAATCATTATTTACTTTCTGTACCCATTAGCTACATATTTTTACCTATTACTGTATATCAAATTAACTTATTCACATTACATCTTCTCATGTTATACAAACTAAACAACTTATTCACATTACATTTTCAACTGTTATGTATAAACTATAATATACACACACACTCACTATTCAGTTATTATCATTCATTCCCATCCTTTTTCCTTAATTCTCAGTTTGTAGCCTAACTTGAATGACTACATCGAGAAACTGGGATTAGGGCCTTGCTAGCTAGACCCTGGGTTGGAGAATTCAAGAACCTATTCACCACAAGCCATGCAGGTTACTAAATTCTAGAAAACTTCCTAGCTGAACATTCTAAAACAAACACTGCATATATAAGTTATAAGACACACAGCAACACTTTCCACATGAATAATTGCATCAATGCTAGTCAGAGAACTCCTAGTTAGCTAGATTTAGTAACTTGTGATCCATCAGTCAATTCATTTCTGTTATTGAGTTGTTGATTCTAATCAATTTTGAAGATTATACAATTCCAAGAATATATTAGCAAACAAACTTTCCTCCCAGAAAAGACTAAACGATTTTAGTGTCACAAAATAAATATTTGAACAATGTTATGTCAGCATCTCTGTGGTTTCATTTAAATTGTCTACCTTTTGATGATTCTTTTTTTTTTTCTTTCTGCATTTCAAATAGTATGTGAAAGGCAATGTAATAGAGTAAGATATAGAAAGTGCTTAATTTTGCAGATTCACTAACCTAATAGCTATCAAAAAAGACTGCAGGTTTAGACCAGATTTGGCTTAGATAGAAATAATACCAATGTAAAATGGTAGCTACTTAAGTTGCTACATATTTACAGACTTAGTAGTGTATCGTGGGCTATAAACTCACATTTCGACATAAATTCTTGTGGGTACAGTGAGACCCAGAATTATTTCTTAGTAGCTAATTACCAAATAATAATAGGAAAAAAAATCATTCTTCATAAATGTATGGCCTGGTTCCTGGGTTGACAAATGCACTCTATGAAGTTCAAAAGTCTACATTGTAAGGCAAACAGATGATAGTTCGGCAGGTAGGTACCTGCAATTTGTGTTCCTGGCATGCTGAGATATTGATAAATTTATAAACTTTATAATATTTTAATTGTGAAGTTGTTTAGTCAAATATTTTTGATACCTAAGAAATTGATCATAAGCCAGTTATTTCAGTAAAAAAAAATCGTACTTTTGCGACAATATTGCTATTAAGCTAACATAGAGGAAACAAGTATTATTGTGACAATTTCTTGTTTCCTTATTGCATATGCTTTTTTTTTTCCATCCCCTATGTCACAACTATTGCTAGTATTACATTTTCCTCTTATTGCCACAGGGACAGATTTAAAGTTTGGAGATAGTTTAGCTCAGTAGAGTTAAAACATTTCTGTATGTTTTATTGGTTGAATGCAGTACCTGATTGAAATGGATTCCAATACAGCATGCTGTCATTGTTCAGTAAAAGATGAACAATTAAGTTGCTATTAACAACTATATGGGATGTTAATAATAATGGGTCTGTATTATCATTTTGTTATTTAATACATCATTGTTCAATAAAAGATGAACAATTAAGTAGTTGTGGACAACTATAGGATGCTATTAATAATTGGTCCATCTGTGTTATCATCTTGTTATTTAATACATACCTTTTATTAGGTACTGAACAGAGCCTGATAACTGTTGCCACATAGAAAATGCATTAAAGTAAACAGGATGTGGCTTAGGGCAATATTTTTCCATATCACCTGTGTTCATAGTTATTACGTTGGGTTATTACGTCCCCCTAGGTAAATTTCTTGTTACCAAGGTATTCGGGCATGAGCAGTACCTAATAAATTTATTATCCATTGGATACCCGAGAATATCACTCGTCTGATTGGTGGTATTTACGCTCGTGCCTGCGGCACTCGCGTAAATACTAAGCCAATAGACTCGTGATATTCTCCTGTATCAAATGAATAATATATATGTATTGTTTAAAATGCATAAAGAAAAAATTATGCACTTAAAATTACCCAGCAGGGGATAAAAATATTCTAAGTAAAATTTCATCGGGAGATAGAAAAAAACTAGCTTCTGGTTACAATTTCTGGCGGAAAAACTTCCTGTAACACTCAATCGTATTAGGTGGTTTCTGAATGACACTATAAAAAGCACCTAATACACAACTACTTAATTGTTCATCTTTTGGATTCCACTATGAATGAAGAATGATACCAACAATTATAACATATAGTACCCAACACTGATCTCAGTGTTGGGTACTCCATGTTATAGCGAATTGTTACTATGTATTGAAACCCTTTAGTTTTGAGTGCTTGTTGTCAAAAGATACTGGTAATAAAGTGGATTATCTTCTTCCTACTTCGAGAAATATACAGGTGTTTACAATATTTAATAGTTTCTACTAGGTGTTTCTGTCAGTGGTCCAATCGAATCCCATGAAATTTGATGTAGTGTACTTGAGAATCATTGCTTTGACATATATCACAAGAAGACAACATGAGTACGTATGATCTCCCTCTTCTTTTGTGTTTTTTTTGTTTTATTGTTGTTGGGATGTTCAATTCAATTGCAAACAATTTCTTCATTATGAATCACATAATAAAATTTGTGTATGAGTTCTATTGGTGATGAAAATAGTGCAAAATTGTTGAATTCAGTTAATACTGTGGTTCTGTGATAGTTGGAAGTATAAAATCGATGGGGAAAATAGGGTACTCATTTACAATGTTTGATGTGAGTGTACACACAATTTAAGACAGTACAAGCTTACTCATTTTCTTGATTACTATTAAGCTTAGCTTATAGAGATCCTCACCCACTGCAGTTATAGACTCTGGCTTCAAAACATTGCTGGCATACAAACGAACCAGCCTAGACATTTCCATGTACAAGTGACAGGTTGTATTCTGGGTTGACTTCTGAAATAGACGATTGAACTTATCCATTGATGGAAGAATAAAACACAGGAAATGAAGAAGAGGTTTGGTAAGAGGGTTTTCAAGCCATTGTAGAATGCTAACTACTTTACTTGTCTCAGCCTCACTACAGGACCGAAAATAAGACATCAAGCCATCAAACTTGAAAAATATACCAACCAACACAACGCAATAGACTAAGCCACCGAGTAGTACAATTAAAATGCTTAAGAACTGTTTGAGGCTAACTTGTAAATAGAGAAAACCAGAGGTCACAAAATTCTTGCTTCCTTTTACTGGAATGGTAAAAGTAATAAAATGCATCCACGAACTATTGATATATGTCTACGGGAAACACTTCCATACCCGGCTTAGCAGCAAGATCTGCTAGATGGCAGATATAGCCCACATCAAACACAGAGACGCCCAACCTTGTGCCTTTCATCACATTAGTCGTGTCAGACAGTTGAAATCTAGCGCATGATTGCTGAGAGACAACTTCAAGGTATCAAAAAGGTTACAGGCTGTACCCACATTGACAATAGGCATGTCAAGAAATCTAGTGCGAATGTCTCCCACACATGAATAAAAAACACGAACAAGAATAATACAGGACTTGTCCGTTTTATCATTCAACTCATATATCATTATGGAAAAGAATTTTGACATATCATTTAGAATGTTAGATAGAAAATGGGGGGTCAAAGCTTCCTTGACGATTGCTACAGTATTTTTTATGTCCACAGGTAACTTCTTTGCTATGTTGGAATCTGGAAACATGTGACTGAAGAGTTTGGTGGCATGGTCACTGGTCTGGAAAGAGATATTATGTTTAGTCACAAACCGTGTCCACAGAGCCTCTGCTTCAATATTACACCTTGAGGTGCCTGTGGCTGGAAAAAAAAAGTTTTCACAGATCTTAAAGAGCAGGCTGTGGCCATCTCTTGGTGATGCTTTCCATGTAAAATGAGTTTTCACATTACTGAGCCCACCATTAGATATGCTGAAGTCCAATGCGCAGTGAGTACATCTTGCATACACATTACCTGTCATTATGTTTACATGAAATGTGTTATCTCTAGAACTATGACATATATACATACCCTTGGAAGAAGTCCCAATTCCTGGAAACTGTTGAATCCAGCTTGGATCATAATGACGTAGTCGTTTGGGTTTCTTAGGCAGTGTAGGCCCAGGCAAAAAATCAGACATAATTTATTGAAGACACAACAAGTCTAGAGGTCCGAGAAATGAGACTCAGAAAGCTAGAAAGTTGTTCAGACCTGACTAGTAAGCAGTTGAGAGAGCTGGCAGCAGCTGCATGGCTATAGCAGCTGCATATTTTAATAATTTTGTACATGTCATGATGGATATTATTTATAGCTTATCTTGCATTCTTTAAAACTATGCAAGCTTCCAGTTGTAGTTACAGTGTATACATGGTGACATAATTAATATGACAAATATGCAATGCATGCTCTGCTGAGCATATGCAAGGTCAGCTGCTCTATTTATAGCTAGCTATATGAGGTCAGTGCTGTTTTAAGGACAAACAATAGAGCAGTAGCAAGTCTTTGAAGGACGAAGGACAAATTCCAAAAATTAAGGACTTTCCTTCTGATTTGAGGACAGTTGGAGCCTATGATTTCATTATAAATCACGTAATAAAATTTGTATAGTTATTGATGATGAAAATAGTGCAAAGTTGTTGAATTTTGTTAATACTGTGGTTCTGTGATAGTTGGAAGTATAAAATCGATGGGTAAAGTAGGGTTCTCATTTACAATGTTTGATGTGAGTGTACACACAATTTAAGTCAGTACAAGGTTACTCATTTTCTTGATTACTATTATAATTTCAAAGTTGTTATAGCTAAGGTAGAATATTAATTTTATGTGCACATCGTAAGACATAATGATAAAATACTAGATGTACATGACTCACACAGCTATTTATTTAAGGAATTGTATGTGAAACATAGCTAAGAGTTGTTCCACTTGATTATATTAATAAACATGGCAGCTCAAGCATAGAACATGTGATCCATTAGTTTCTACAATAGCTATAAGTCCAGCAGGGGTAATGGAAGTTGATTAAGTGGGTGAAGGGGAGAGGGGAGTACCACACGCCAATTTACTCTCATGAAAACTATTTATATACTTCATGGGGGAAAACTCTACATTGACTAAGCTATTAAATGGACCCTAAAAATGGTCCATTCTAAGGACGAGTGGGGGAGACGGGGGAGGGGGGAAGAGGGGAGAGAGAGGTTATTTCACAACATACAAAGGTTCATTAGGCCACAGCAGGAAATTTTCTGTTTCTCATTCATCTCCCTCATAAAATTTCACCACAACCCTCCACTTAAAAATTAAAAACACAATACAAATATATTTATAGTAATATTTTCACTCTGATTTTCTTTATGGAATTGAAAAAAAAAAACACAGACTCATTGGTGTGGGGGGAAAGGATAATTAATACTAAAATGACAAAAAATGTTTTCCTGACAAAAGAAGCATTTTCCAAAGCTGAATTTATAGTTTCCTAGCAGAACTGCCACATACACGGCAAACTAGCTAGAGATCAACCATTACAGCACTGTGAAACTAAAACAGAGAAGTTTTGCCACAAGTACAACAAATACCTTCTGCCGGTGTTGAATTTAACAATTTGAAACAGGAAATATTCCTTCCTATTGTGGCTTTATACATTATAGCTAAGTTGAATCAAATTGTTTAGAGATATCCTTATAAATTGGCTCTTTACCGTGCGTAGTCTCGTGGTCCGAAACCCTTTACCACAACTCCGGGCAAGAGGCGGAGCGAGAGGGTCAGTGTGCGGGAGTGTCAGGTCCTTGAGCTATAAATTGTGCGGGAGTGTCAGGTCCTTGAGCTATAAATTGTGCGGGAGTGTCAGGTTTTTGAGCTATAAATTGTGCAGGAGTGTCAGGTCCTTGAGCTATAAATTGTGCGGGAGGGTCAGGTCCTTGAGCTATAAATTGGACACGGAACGTGACTAACGGACAAGTCGAAAACTAGCGAGGTCATGCTACTTTTTATAGTATTAATCTCCTTCATTAAAGGTATGGTATAGTCTTAAGATTATAACTAGTGTAATGTAGTTCCAACTACTAGTATTGGTACAGTCTAACTTCTACTTAAAAGATGGGTAGTGCCATAGAGGGCACATTGCTGGATAGCTAGCTCTATCACTCAGGTAATACATACTGTTATCTGCTGTGAAGTACCACAATAAAATATTAATTAGCTCTTTAGGACTAAATAGGTTGCCTATAGCTATGTACATACACAAATTATAAGTTTGCAGAAAGTTTGGATTTTTAGTTCAGAAAGATAGGTTTAATTTGTAAGAAGTTTTACAGGTCAATGAAACTAAATGAAGCTTGCATAAATATACATAATGTTCAGCTTATAGTACAAATAATTTGGTAACTCTTCAAGAAAAAAAGCACCTGTTTAACTGAACAGAGGATCATAACTTAATACTGCCACTAGATAGTGGTTCCATTGAAGTCAGTGAAGCAAAGCTAAGGGGCAAGGAAGGCTAAAAGAAAAGCTTGCTATACTAACTTCGAATCATCCCTTCAGAGAATTGACTTTCAATGTTCTTGAATACTATAAATACACCCATTACATATCCTGCCTGCTCTACAGTAGCAGCATATTTTAGCTCTTCTTTGAACCCTGTCTTTTCCATTATATATTTTTTCTCCTCCCAGATTTTCTTATGTTATTTGGGAAGCTTTGTGTGCTCGTTTCTAGCATTTTAACCTCCCTACCTCCTTAGCTATTTCATTTCTGCTGACCATTTACATAACATTCAACAAAAAGCCCTCAATGATAATAAATTGCTATGGAACTTTATAGTAAATTCTGGCTTATTAGTGGGAGGATCAGGCATTCCTACATCAAAAGAGAGTATATGTATGTGTACACAAGTAAATTGAAGACATCGATATAATATATCTCAAAATTATTAGCATACGGCTTCGCTTGCTTTGCTAGATTTGCTGAATCATACTTTAGACTGAGATTTAATCGAGTTTCAGGTTGTGTTTTGTGCTAAAATATTATGGTCAAAACTGTCGAGGAGGCTTGCAATGATACACGTATATAGATGGATAAAACATCCAATCTTAACTTGTTGACAAAATGAAATAACTAGTAGTCCAGTTAGTTGTGAATTTCAACCACAAAAAAAAAACAAAAAAAAAACAGAAGCCTAGTTTTTGGACAAGTAAGAATCTGTTAGGTTACTTAAACCTACAATGTATATTTTACCAGATGAAGCTGTTATTACAAGCCATTCTGACTACCAAAGACTCATGATAACCAACAAGTGGTATTAAGCAGCACTAAAAAAGGGAAGTTTTTTTTATAAATGTATGTCTGATAAAGCATTTTCAATGCCATAGTAACCAGTCGTAGCAACTTTTAGTGACTCATATAACAAGCTTTTGCCAGGAATTCTCTCACAATTTTGAACCCGAGTTTAAAGTAAGACTTGCTTAATGTATGTTGTAGTATCAAAAGAAACTGTGGTCAAGCTAAAAAAAACTTTTTTTTTAGGAGAAAGATGCACTCGCATGCACGTTTAAGGGGCGTACTCACCATCCATATAATATGGAGATATAATACCACGGAAAACTGCGGAATTCGGGATTAATAATTTTCACTCGACTTCGCCTCATGGAATTTCTCACCATATGAATGTTATTTAATCTAATACTACAGTTTTCTGTGGTATCAAATGTTAATACTATAGTCAAAGATAACAGTGTAGTTCAGTAGCTAAGAAAACCATAATCTTGTATTATATTTCCATCAAAGAAATTTTTTCATCCCGGTTCTGGTATTACTCATACTTTTCTTACCATTGCTTAATAGCGTTTCCCTGGAATTTTGCCGCAACATGCCTAGCAGGTAATATTGCGGCAGGGTCGTGAAGAGATCACTGTGATCAATCAGATCATTATTTCAGTTTTCCACTGCTGCGGTATTTCAAAGTAATACCTCACTTTTTTGTATGGAAAAACGACTCGGCTATGGTATTAACATTATAAAACATTTACCAGATTTTACATTTTCCACTCCTAATACTGTCTTACTCGCTCCAGTTGCTGCCAAAAACCAAGTTTATTATAAAGTTTTAAAATAAAAAAATACACAAGTGTAAAAGTATTACAATCCTCCAACATTAAATTAACTTATAATATATATATTAGAATGTAGTTCATAGAATACCACTATGTAAAGTATAATCTTGTTAATGGGAAAATGATGTGAAAAGAAACTTAGCTAATTTCTGATATATTTTTGTCCACGTTTCAGTTCATAATCAGAGGGTAGATATTTAGCAATATAGTATCTGAAGAGGCAATAATATTCACTAGGGTTATTTGCTCTATAGACTGGTTGCTATCACAATTTCCACTGTAGTAGCTACAATTGATAAAGTAATTAGATTGGAAGACCACTGACATTAAGCAAACCTTAAAGCTAGATGTTTGAGCTAATGGAACACAACCTAGTTGCTATCAAATATTCCATAATTAATAGGCTAATATAATAATAATATTTTTTATGTCTGCTAAAAAAGTTACACTTAGTTTTAAAATGATACGTTGAGGTTATGGTAATAAAAAGCTTATTCAGTCAGTATTAAAACCACAATAAATTTCACGGTGTATATTGTAGAGAAAGTAAGCACTCCACTCACTTGCTTATCGACACAAAATATAAATATGACAATAAACAGCTTCTTATACAAAGTAACTAAAGGTAAAGAACAGGGGGGGGGGGAGAGGCAAGCACCCCCCCCCCCCATTGTCTCAAGACATGAGGGGCTGACTTTTTATAGCGAGAGAAATCGATATTATGATTGGTACATGAACAACCTCTTCTCCCATCAGTGTATAATTACATATATGTAGGTCCTGTAAACCTAAACTGAAGTGTAGCAATGAAGTTGTCAATCATTGGTTCTTTGTGTATTGAAAGGAAAAGAAGGATAATATTCTTGTAGCCAACCTAAACACATGAATCTTTGTTTACTTTATCATTTTCACCACACCTGGTGTTCAGCGGTGGTCCCAGTTGTCTTCTTCTGGGATTTGGAGACGTTCCCTACCTCATCGAATCTACCTACAGTTTATCTGATTTGTTCACTTCTTGATTTTCATGAGCATTGTCTCCCTCATTTCTCATTGTAGTTATCCAGTTCCAGTGTATTCCAGTCTTCCTGATTTCAGTCAGATTCCAGTTCCAGTTGGCATTCTGTTTCTACTCCAGCTTGTCTTTCACTCTGGCAGTCTTCCCTGCATTGTATCCTACTGAAGTTACTATTTATTATCAATTATTGCATTGTTGTTATTTCATTCCGTTGTGCCGAACGTTGTAAATTGTATCCTTATTATTTAATCAGTGTGTCACTTTTTCTTCAGCAATGAATAACAGACCTAATACAAGGTCAAGAGCTCAGCCCTCTGAACAGCCACTGCTCAATAATGACTCTTCTTCACCTTCTGGCCTCTCATCAACTTCCGAATCTACCTCTTCCTCTTCGGATTCTGGTTCTGCTTCTTATGCCTCCACTCTTGTGGAATTCTCACACTTTGGTCTTTCTGAGCAAGCGCAGCAGCCTGAAACACTGCAGCAGCAACAGCCCAACTCACCACAACTGGAAGCCACACCCACTCAAGATATGACTAGCATTGATTGTGTCAAGCAACTTGCCGAACAAGCCCGTTCCAGTGGCATTGACCCCAGCCTTCTGTTTATGGCTAAGCTTTTCTCCCAGAAAGCTCCAGTTACCACTCCTGTTCAGCAGCCACAGACCTTTACCAGGTTTGAAACCCTGACTAAGCAAATTGGCAGCATCAAGGAAGGTGAGGACATTTTTGTGTTTTTACACCGTTTTGAGTTCCAGATGAAGTCTAACTCTGTCCCCCAAACCTCTTGGCTTTCTTTCTTATCTTCCGTCCTTTCTGGTATTTATAGTGAGGCTTATTATAACAATATTACTGTTTGTGCTAGTTATTCTGACATGAGAATTGTTTTGTTGACTACTGGAGGATATTCTTTGGCAGAGTGCCTTAACTCTTTTCCACTTAAGTACAGAAATATTGGCAGTAAATCTATGTTACAATGGTTTAACCACTGGTCATACAAGTTTGGTGTCATTCTCAACAGTTTTTCCTTTCTCTCTGGTCAATCTGATAAGTCAATTGAGTCTATTTCCCAGATTTTTGCTTCCGTTGGTATTTTAGCTGGATTGTCCAGTGATGCCAGAGAATCTGTCCTATCCAGAAAGCATGCTTCAGTTCAAGCCTTTTTGCAAGATTGTAACTCAGTTCGCCAGTTTGCAGAGCCTTCCCATAAGCCCAATTCTCATTCTTTCCAACCTCAGCACAGGTGATTCCCTGCTAACAATCACCATGGTAACCATGACAGCTACAGAAATCAAAGAACTCATTCCAATCCCAACTCTTTTCATTCCAACAGGCAACACTCTTATTCCCATTCTCATTCCACCCACCATTCTAATTCCCATTCTCAGCAGCCTAATCATCATCATCAATCTCTACCTAGAAGAGATCTCAGTACTGTAACTTGCTACAAGTGCAATGCTATAGGCCATTACGCTAACAACTGTCCTGCTGTTCCAATTTCTCAATCTGTTAGACCAACCCATTCTCATTCTCAGTCCATTCAACCCAATCAGTCTAATCAGCCCAATCAGTCCACTCCAGCTACTGTTCAGCAATCAAGTTCCAATTCACAGCCTACAGCCCCTGTTCCAGTTCCCAGAAACATACCAAGATCTGTGAGAAAGATTGATTATAGTAATCCAGATTGTGTGCTTAATCACTGTGATTCTGTTTCTGATTCTGACTCAACTGCAGAAGCCACCCACTTGAACTGCTTTGATGATGAATTCATTACACATGGTTCAGTCAATGGTATTCCCACCTCACTAGTTGTTGATTCCGGAGCTAAGATTTCTATTATGTCCACTGATTTTGTAAATGATACTATGACACCTGTATGTCACCAAAATATTTTTGGCATTTCTCAAGTTTCCATTTCGGCCCCTGTTTATGAAGTTCCAGTTGTCTTACCCACTCTCAATGGCTTGTGTAGACTAGCTGTTGACTCAAGACTCCCAGCCAAAACCGTACTCATTGGCATTGACTTTGGCAAAGAAAATGTTTTGAGCCTACTCCATCACGTCAAGTCTGATCCCTTGCCTGTGATGACCACTACCAGAGCTATGAGTGCTGACAATGCATTAGCCACACAAATTGCAGAAGCATTGCATTCATCTAAAGGTGCCACTCCCTTGTCACTCAGTGACATTCCTGACACTATTGAACCTGAGCTTGAAGAAACAACTGATCCTACCCCTGCAGCAGCTGAACTCAGTTCCAGCAGCAGAGACTCTTGTTCTCTTGTTCCCATTACTATGCCCACTTTGTCTTTTGACGGCATCACCAAAGATAAGTTTAAGAAGTTACAAAGCACTGACCCTTCCCTTGCTCCTCTGTGGGAGTTAGCAAAGAAACATGAAAAATCCTTCTTTATTGTTAATGGTTTGCTTATGTGTTTAACGTCCACTCAGAATCATTTTTCTCATGCCATCATAGTACCACAGTCTCTACGTAAGAAAGTTTTAGTTGCAGCCCACGAAGGCTTAGGCCATGGTGGCTTAAACACCACAAGGTCACTTATCAATAGGCATTTCTCTTGGCCTAACATGGCAGCAGACATTAAGGCTCATGTTCTCTCTTGTCCCAAGTGTGTGAAATTTAACAAGTCAGGCGCTCCCAAAGTCCCAATGTTGGAACCAGAAATTGTCTCTGAAAGATGTGAGAAATTAGCCATGGACATTGTAGGTCCACTTCCAAAGTCCAAGAATAACCTCAGATTTATTTTTACTTGCATGGAATTAGCCTCAGGTTTTCCATTTGCCATTGCATTGAAGACCTATACAGCTGACGAGACAGCAAAAGCTTTACTTTCTGTTATTTCCATTCTTGGTGCCCCTCTTCATGTTCTGTCTGACCAAGGCTCAAACTTCCTATCTGTTACACTGACAAAGCTTGAGGAAAAGTTTGGTATTGGTGGAATTAAAACGTCCCCTTACCATCCCCAGAGTAATGGAAGGCTTGAACGTTTCCATTCTACTCTGAAGAACATGTTATCCAAATGCATTGACAACAAACAAGATTGGCCTGTTGCCCTTGAATTGGTGTTGTATTTCGCAAGGAATTTTCCACATTCTAGACATGGTTTCACTCCCCATGAACTCCTGTTTCTAAAACCTTCTCCTTACATTTTATCCACTTTGAAATCGTTATGGTCATCTGATTCACAGTCCAGTATCAACCTGCCACAGTTTATTCATGACATTGACTCTATGTTCGCTTGTCAGAATCATTTTGTTAAGAAATCCCTGAGTTCCAAACATGCTTCGTCCAGAGTTTCAAAAGAATCTAAGTTAGTTGTCGACTTTAAAGTCGGAGATGTTGTGTACAAACGTTGTCCTGGTATCAACAAGTGTTTAGAAGCATCCTGGGATGGCCCCTTTACCATTGCAAAAGTTGTGCCCCCTGTCAACTGCTCTATTGTGCCACAAGGCAAGAAGACAAAACCCAAAGTTGTACATCTTTCTATGCTCAAGAAAGCAACTCCAGTTATGAGAACTTTGATTGTCCCTGAAGAGGTTGACAACGAATTTGTCCCTTTACCCAACAACTCAACTGTGAAAATTGCTCTTACTATGCAGCAGCAACAGCAGCTTGATTTTATTTTGTCATCATTTCCTTCTGTTTTCAGTGACACTCCAGGACTTACTTCATTGGTTTCCCATTCCATCACTGTAACTTCCACTACTCCAGTTTGGTCACCCTCTTACTCAGTCCCACTTGCTTACCAAGAAGCCTTTAGAGAAGAAATTGAGAATCTGTTAGCCTTAGGAATCATTGAGCCTTCGTCCTCTGCATGGACAAGTTCACCTATGCCAGTCAAAAAGAAAGACGGTGGAATCCGGTTAGTCGTGGATTACAGAAAGCTGAATTCCATCACTGTTCACAATCCTTTTTCCATGCCATCCATTGATGATATCTTGGCACACCTCGGCAGTGCTACATTCCTTTCCAAGTTGGACCTTTTGAAAGGCTTTCATCAGGTGCCCTTGAGTGAATCATCCAAACACCTCACTGCATTTACCTGTCTACAAGGCAAATTTCAATTGTGTTATGCCTTTCGGTCTTACCAATGCCCCTGCAACTTTCCAGTTGCTGATGCAATCTGTTCTTCTTGGCTTAGAAAATTTTTCTCTCCCTTATATTGATGATGTTATCATTTTTTCTACTTCATTCGACGACCACCTCAGCCACATCACTTCTGTCTTGTCTAGACTTTCAACGGCTGGATTGACTGTGAAACAATCTAAATGTTCTTGGTGTTTTGAGAGCTTTGACTTTCTAGGATTTCATGTGGGAAATGGACGTCTCTCTATCCCTGAAGCCAAAGTTGCTCACATTAGTAACTTCATTCTTCCAACTACCAAGTCTGCTTTGAGATCATTTTTGGGCTTAGTCACTTTTTATGCGAGATTTGTACCATCACTAGCAAAATTTATGTCTGTTTTATCTTATCATCTGACCGACAAATGCCCAGACAAAATACAATGTAACCAAGACTTTATCGACAATTTTAATTTTATTATTGACTCTATTGTCCATCACTCATCACTAATTCTTCCTGTATCTAACGATGCATGGTGTTTGTACACCGATGCCTCCACAAGAGGCATAAGTGGTGTATTGTGTGTCTATAGAAACAATTCCTGGACCCCTGTTTCATTTTACTCCAGGCAGCTCCTCCCAAGGGAAGCTAACTATGCCGTCACGGATTTGGAAGCACTCGCACTGTTAGCCTCTGTCCAGCACTTCAGATTCTACCTGGCTGGAAGATATTTCAAAGTTTTCACGGACCATAAGGCCTTACTTGGAATAATTAATGGCTGTCCGCCCTCAGCAAGGTTATGCAGATGGAAAGAAAAGCTTGCAGACTACCACTTCGACGTTTTCCACGTGAAAGGTGAAAGCAACTTAGCAGCAGATGCCCTCTCTAGGCAAGATTGGCCTCCACCACAGCAGCCAGTCACAACAGCCACTCCTACTCCAGAGCAGCAAGCCCTGCCTCTAGCCACTCCTTCTCTGCAATTTCAACAGCAGCCTTCTTGCACCAGTGACTCCACCTTCCAAGGAGGGGGAGATGTGGTAGAGTAGCCACTCCCCACATTATTATAAACCACTCCCCTTAGACACTCCTACACTAACACTATCATTAGAACTATTATATCATCAGCATGCATTATTATTATTATTTCTGCTTAGCTAATTACATACATTCCATTTAACCCTCACCATTCATTACATCACTTCCTGTATCACATGATCACTTTGCACATGCTCAGTGGGTTCACTATATATTGGCCTGCTGGACATGTGCACCTGGCAGTGTCATTTTTCGGAAACATACACACTTAACCTGAAGCAATCCTCTGATCTGCCTTGACAAGCAGCAAGCTGATAGCTAAGGGCCTGATAATAAGGGTTGTGTGGCTCTGTCTGACATTCTGGTGGCAGCCCTACTCCTCAGTCTCCTGCTGCTCCCACCACAACTACTTTCATTCCTATGCCGTTCTAAACCGCATTGACACTTCTCAGTTTTCAGAGACTGTACCAGACACAAGCAAACTTAATATCGAAACTGTAGCAAATTCCCTCTTGGTGTACATATTTAACTAATGAGGTCATTGAAATCAAATTCACAATCTAAATTTCAATAAAAAATTGCTTGCATGACTTACAAGAATGTAAATGAAGAGTGATAAGTGCTACAAAAACCACAAGTACAACTAATTGAACATATATCACAGCACAAACAGTGTGAACTAGTATCTAAAAAATGTGTGTAATTGTCCACATCATGAAATAGCAAGTCCCTTCGACAAATATCAGTATTATTATTGTACTGAAGCATACACTTGTTGGCATGCTGATTCCGTTTTGTTTTTAGTAGTAGAGCAAGTGCGGGTTGTCCATCTCTTCCAGCACGGCCGCTTTCTTGCACATAGGACTCAATATCATCTGGAATTCCAATGTGTATCACTTGTCTAATATTTCTCAGTCAATCCCTAAGCCAAAAGCAATAGTAGTACATACTATTCGTAATGGGGAATTTGGCTGTGTAAAAGAGGAGATTATGTCTGATTTGACTTCAGAGTCTGTACAGCTTGTAAACATGTCTACAAGACGAAATCCAGAATGATCTGGTGCATCTTTTGACAAATTCCTTCACAATTTTCATCTGCTCGTCCTTCAAAAACTTGTAACCCAGCCTCCTCACAGCTGAAGAAGCTGCATCTTCTATAACTAAGTCCATTTCCACCAATAAATCGCCGACAAAAAAAACAACAATTTCACCAGCTAGTTTTAATGAACTCGCAATGTTTTCCCCCTCCCGGATGCGATGTTGACGTCACACAGTGTACCGCAAACTTGTTGGAATGTGTAAAAAAAAAGTAACAACTATTTTAATTCAGTTTTTACTCGCAGTGATTTTATTCTTCCACCTATGCATTGTCTTCCAACACCTTCATCACAAATTAGCACCATACAGTTTTCTTCTAGTGAATTTTTTATGTATTGAACTCTCTAGACCCCAAAAAATCTCCTGGACATGACAACATTAGCCCATATATTTACAAATTCTGCGCATCTTCACTTGCACATACAGTTTCTCTTCTCTTTACTGTCATTATGGAATCTCATTCCATTCCAGCTGACTGGAAGGTACACAAATTATTTCCTCTCCACAAGAAAGGAAGTGTATCTGAAGTTAGCAACTACAGGCCTATTTCTCTCCTAAGTATTCTTCATAAAGTACTAGAATTAATAGTCTACTCTAAGATAATAGATTTTATATATCCAAAAATTTCAAAAACACAATTTGGTTTTATCAGAAATAGATCCACTCTTCAACAATTTTTCTATCATATACTTCAGTTTTCAATTCTGTGGAGTCAAAGCGACACACAGAAATTGTGTTTCTTGATTTTGCCAAAGCCTTTGATTCAGTCCCCCACAATGAACTTCTGTATAAACTTTGGCTAACTGACATTACTGGTCCTCTTTGGTTATTTTTCAAAGATTACTTACAAAATAGAAAGCATTTGGTTGAGGTTGAAGGGTGCAAATCTGACTTACTTCCTGTCAAATCAGGTGTACCTCAAGGTAGTGTACTTGGACCTCTGCTGTTTCTTATTAATGTTAACGACATACCGTCTCTCTGCTCTTTTTCGTCTGTGTTTTTATTTGCTGATGATGCCAAACTTATTGCCTCTCTAAACTCTCTTAACTCTGCAAGTGAGAATTTAGCTCTTCAAAAGGATATGCGCATACATGAACGTCTCCCTATCATCATCTACTAACAACAATTACACCATCGGTAATGATACAATTAAAACAGTGACTCAACAGAAAGATTTAGGTATTTTAATCTGTGATAGTTTATCTTGGTCTGTCCACATCAAAGAAATATGCAGCAAAGCTTATCGGTCTCTGTATTTAATTAGGCGAACAATTCCTTGCACATCATCCATTAACATTAAGAAGTCCCTCTATCTATCACTTGTAAGATCTCAGCTGACCTACTGTTCCCACAGCTATGTCAGGTTGTCCTTTCCATAAAAGCTTCTCATAAAATGAAAACAGCCACTCACCACTATCTCCCAAGGTGATTTCTCACTGGACATAACCATTTTTAACCACAAAAAACATGCCTTTGAAGCCCCCCCTTACCAAAACATCCTCCTACACCGCTGTCTAGAGGCATGCTAATAATACAGCAGTATTTGCTAGTATTCTAAGAGTGTTTTGTGTTGCATGCTCCATTTTCAAATACTGATTGAGCAATTAACTGCCACAGGTTTGATAAGCAAAATAATAGTTCGTAGTTAGTGCTTTATGCTTTTCTTTTGGCGTTACGCTCCTATTTGGCCCTGATTTCAATTTACGTGTACTCGTTTTATACTAGCAAGTACCCTGGCATATACAATGGTGTCTAAAGTGCTAACTTGTGCAAATTAGGTGTGAAGTTAGCATAAGGTATTTTCATCCATGGTGGTTTCCTTCTCCTGCTCTCTTTTCCTGAGATATTCCCAGTGTGGATTATTACAGTCGGCCATCAGATATTAGCCGCCCTAGAGTGCTTGATATCCAACCAAAACATTAACTGGTAGGCTATTTAGCCGGCCAAAGCTATCAGATCTGGTTATAATTGTATATTTTGTAGTTATGCTTTTCTGTCATATCAGTTCGCAGTTATAACTTGTGTTCAACTCCTTTGTAGTTCAAAACGTGTGTTCAACTCCTTTGTAGTTCAAAACGTAACAGCTATGGATCAATCCCAGTATGGGCACTTTTCTTTCTTTCTTTTTTTTTCTTCTTTTCTTTTTTTTTTTAATTTCCCTTGCTTTCTCCATTCTTTTTTACTGGGTACTTTTCTTTTCTTTCTTCCCTTTTCTTCTGTCTTTTACCCTATTCTTTATTCTTTGCAGTATTACTTCAAGTTTTTATTTATGATTTGTTTGTTTTGTATGGTGGATTATGGTTAACTACAGTAGATGAATCCTATTTCCCAGCTCAGTTCAGTGACCCAGTGTTCAATTTTTATAGAGCAGGAGATGAACAGGGCAAGACCTAGAACAAAAGGGGAAAATAAAAGAAAGTAAGAAAAGGATACAATAGGTTAAGGTACACCTGATTCCTTAAGTTAGGTTTAATGGTAAGTGTGTGTATCATCAGAGTTGACAGTCAAGGAGCAGCAATTATCATCTCCATCACAACCAGCCCCATCCCATAGCGGTTTTTGACTGTTGCAGTTAGAGACACTTTAGTGGAAGCAGTGTCAAAAAAATAATGCTGACTAATGACATCTGGTACCATTATAGTACCATCATATGATTGTTTGCATGGGCAGGTGGACTTCTTTACAAAGTTTGATGACTCTGCAGCGAAACTCCAAATGATCACTTCAGGATCATCGTAAGAAAGTATTATTCCATCAACTGTTTCCGTATACTTAACAGAGAAACCAGTGGGCACTCCACTTAAGTATCCAATAATTCTTCCGCACACTTTGGAGTTAGGCAACACCGGTGTCAAGTAAATTTGGGTATCCCCAAATATGGGTGTCCGGGGTACCTATATTTACGAAAAAATGGGTGCCCCCATACCCATACTTGCAGAAATATAGGTACCCCCGTACCTATATTTACGGGAAATATGAGTCTGCGGAAATATGGGTCTGCGGAAATATGGGTATCCCCATTATTTTATTAAACTGGTTACTGAGGAGTGGAGCGAGCGGGTTGAAGTGGCAGAGCAGAGGAGGAATGGGCAGAGCTTAAACCAGTGATTTAGCCTTCTAACAGCGCTTAAAATGAGGGAAATTATCTTTAATTTACTAAAACTGTGTAGTATGTTGGTTCTCGCGTTTTTTTAAAGCTACTTTCTACAAGCAAACCTATACAGAGGAGGAATGTGCAAAGCTTAAACCAGTTAGTTAGCCTTCTAACAGCACTTAAAATGAGGGACATTATCTTTAATTTTATACTAAAACTAGCTTAGCTAGCTAGATAAATAATATGCTACTTATGTTATATATTGTGCTTAGCTATGGCAGTTCCTTTTATTTTTACCAATAATATTATGCTCATTAATTATTTATTTTACCCAAATTTCTTTATGCATTGTCCCAAAAATTTACCTTTTATTTTTTCTAATAGAGTACCAATATTTACCATTAGATTCTAATTTGACAAAAAAAAATCTCAATAGCTTTTTTTTTTTTAAAGCCAGTTTCCTCTTTTCCCTGCAAACAGATTGTGAAGAAGCCAATTTTCCCTTTCCCTGTAAATTATTTTTTCCCTCTCTGGTTTAGGTTGATCTCTTATTGAAATGAATTGATACAAAAATGTAAAAATTGATCAAGACCAATAGCTCAAAGTAGCTAGGGAGAACTTTAATGAATGACCTCACGTAATTTGCTACTCTTACGACTACTTTCATTTGATATGTTCACACGAAGAGAAAAACAATCCTAGGAGAATAGCACGAGCAAAAGCCATGGTGAAAGACTATGAAGATGGGCGGATTGCCAAGGAGTTGCAGCAGACAAGCTATTCTTTGATGTTGAATACCAATAGCTACAAACTTCATTCCACCTAGTGAAATCTGATTCATGTAAATAACCTTTCAAAATAACTTCTTTCTTTTTTTCAGTTCTTTTGGGATTAAGACAAAACTAACTCCCACAGCCGTCAAAATTGCCAAACTTAACATCGTCATTGATCGGTTTCATTTTTCCGGTCACGTTGACAAGTGGTGCCGAGCCAACTGCAATCCTGAACTATTCAGCAATTTAAAAAAAGTAAGAAACTCATTTACCTCACATGTTTATACTTGCATAGACAAGTTCGGCAGGGTTGAGTGATCGTTATGTTTAATTGTACGCATGTATTACCCTTTTCCTGTCAATTTTATGATGGACCAGTTTGATGACATGGAAAGTATGAATACTACATTATTGTTTTTTCGTTTCCAAGAATTGAATTTTTTAAAGCATGTCAAACTATTCACTATCATAAAAAAAAAAAAAAAAGTATATTAGTCCGCAAAAGAGCCTAAAAATTGGACTTAGATTTCTAATGATACTAGTTGAAACTCAATTTTCAACAATCTCAGAGTTGCTATGGGGTTAAGACAGAATGCACAGCTTATTTATTGTCTAGTTGCTGAGTTTTGTGATTCACAGTCCCATACTATACAAAATTTCGGGCGGACAGACGCTCAACGGTTAAGCATTTCAGTAGCCATACTTTATACCGAGTACACTTGTTTCAATTAATTTATTACAGGAAGAACTGCGTCAGAGCAAGGTATAATCACAATTGCGAACATTCCAAGTAATTATAATTCTGTAACACTTTTGAGTAAAAATTTCACCCATGCTTTTATCTATTATTTTTCCTAAGGTTAGTTAATTGTTAACAATTCATTAAATGTTTTAAAGTTTTTTCTTGCTGGTTATAGTTCATGTTATACCAATTTGATTTTTTATACCAAACAATTCATTTTTAATGCCAACATGTTTCAGCAGACTGCTTCTGCCATCATCAGGGCTGATTTATAAACATCAAAAAACAAAAATGCTATAATTAGCCTAAGGGTGATGCTTGACAAAATGCAGTATATTGCCTAAGATTGATTCTTGTTTATTTATGTGAGTGGCCTCTAGCTGCTCTCAATACTAAAGGGGAAAGCTCCATTCCAGAGTCCCTATTCATGGTTAAGTTGTTGGGTGACATATTTATGTAGATGGCTTCTTTTACTTAGGCTAATTATAGCATTTTTGTTTTTTGATTTTTATAAATCAGCCCTGATGATGGCAGAAGCAGTCTGCTGAAACATGCTGGCATTAAAAATGAATTGTTTGGTATAAAAAATCAAATTGGTATAATTCATTAAATGTTAAGTACAAATAATCCCACTAAAGAACTTGGGGGGAGGATAATTTACTGGTTAAAATAAACTTTAATTAATGGTCACTTAGTTGTAATCTCTACCAATTCCAATTGGCTGGGTGTTTACAGCCAGGCTGGCAGTGGTTTGAGAATAGGGAGGAACAGTACATTCAGTCCAGTCATCTGGTTACAAATTAGCAGTGGAGTCATTTAGCAGTTGCAAGTATGAGTGACCTTCTTGAAAATGACATGTTGAAAGCTGTTTCCTAACTTTATTGTTTTGGCCAACATCTGTGTGTCAATTCCAGTCTCAAATGAAGTTTCTCACAAATGATGATTAAAATGCTGGACTCAGAAATTGTTTAGGAGAAAAGGAACTTGTTCACTTGATGGAACATTGAATCACCCAAAAACTGTCCTGATGATGATGGTATAGAATAGCCCTAAGCCATATGGACAATAAAGACAAAATGATACATGCCCACCCCCACTTCCCTCCTGAAAAAAAATACACTGTGCCATATGGTGCTGCTATGTTGCTATGACTTAGTACTTTCTGTAATTAAACTATAGAGATTGGTATTTTATTTATTTGTTTTTTTAGAATTAACAAAAACATGTTGCTACATTGAAATTATTTTTGTACAGAGGTTCTGAAGCTTAAAAATTTAGCGTGACCGTCTAAAATGAATTAGATGGTAGCACAGGATTTCTGTTAAAAATTTCAGTAGGTGGTGCCACAAACTCAAAAACAGCTCTTAGGACTCTAAAAGAAGGGAGACCAGTGTAAAATTTTACAGACTGATCATTCTGTAGAGACTGCTCACTAAATGGTACTGTATGAAAAATCTTATAACGGAGTTCACGAATAGTTACATAACAAGAGTTGAGCTCACTTTGCATCATCCCAATCTATAGAAATTATGTATAATAAAAGTTTCAGCATTTCTTAATAATTTCTAAACTTACCAAAGTACAGGACATATCAGTTTGAACACTAACATCACTGCTGCTAGAAGCCGAGTTACTTGGCTGACAAACAGCCTCACAAGTGATTTCAGCTTCACTGAATTGAGCACCACTATCGTATGTGATTTCATCCCCATCTTCCACAATACTGCTCCCTTTACTACCTACAGTAGCAGATAAATTAGAACTGGCTAGAGCAAGCAAACCCTCCACAGCATTGTCTCTACTCGACTCTGCTGTAGTAATAGACATTTCTTCATCTGTCTCTCTTCTAACATCCTCTCTTGCTTTTCTCCTGATCCACCTCTCAGCATTTTGACAAGGATTAACTAAAACTTTACAGCGACCAAGATTCTGAGTGGGCAACCAGTCAGGGTTAGTCTCATCTTCGAGAGGAGCTGGTTTTCCATTGACATGATTCTGAGTGGGCAACCAGTCAGGGTTAGTCTCATCTTCGAGAGGAGCTGGTTTTCCATTGACAAAATGCCTGGAACAAATCCTGTCGTTAGCCATAATTTTTTCTGTCAAATCTTTCCTTGATATTGCCGCTAAATATCCTGCCCTACGCTTTTTACAAGTTCCTGAAAATTCTAGTACCTCTGCTAGACATAATTTTCGGCAGCCTGTAAAAGCTAACATCCTTATCTCTCCCAGACCTCTTCGTACAGCCAATACAATGCACAGCACCATCTCTTTCCTTATACACCAGTACCAAGAAATGGGTGTGGTTATCACCGTGAATTATGACATGCCATGAAAACGCTCTATTAAAATGTTTACAATGGGGGGTGGGGAAAATTGAGGTATCATCACCCACAGATTATGTTATTATTGGGGGGCAAATGCTATGGAGAGGAGTTGTCAGGCCCTCACACTTCACCCCACAATTATAGAAGTAGCTTTGATTTTATGAGTCTATAAACTGGACAACAATCTGAATTTCCTGCTATAGGAAAACTGCAGGATCAGCTGAAATGACCTATTTTCCCTGAGAAATCTCGTATTACCTGAAGTCACTACAGGGCCATTTTTCCTGTACAATTTCCTGCAGGTGTATGGTAAGTGTAGTGTAGGAATGTGTACAAGATAATTGCCCTGTACCAGTGGCATATCTAGAGTGTTGAAATTGGCAGGGCCTTGAATGGGCACCATCTATATTGTATGTTCATCGTACACACAGCAGAACTTGATTGACTAGAGCATGATGACAAAAAAGTGTAATAATAATGACCAAAAAAGTATGATGACAAAAACAAAACAAAATCATAATAGCATAATCCTTCTGTTATTGCTATGACTGTTAAAAATTTCCACCACTTTTTCAAGTGACAATAAACTTAAAAATTCTCTTTCAATGGAAAGAATGGCAAGATCACTGAGTCTTTGTTCACTCATTGTAGAGCATAGATAAGTTTTGATTCTCTTTAGGGCTGAAAATGACCTTTCACAGTGTGCAGTATTCACAGCAACGGTCATAGATATCCTAGTAAGCTGAAGCAGTTCAGGGAATGCATCCTTGAGTGGAATGAGTGAAGAAATCACATTAATTATTGTGTTGACATTATCTTTCTTTCCCAGTGTCTTCCTGGCCAGTTTAGCTTCCATTTCAATGGCATCTTCATCCAAATCATAAGCTTCAATCAGTGGTAACAAAGCAGATGAAGAGAAAAAGTTCGTGGAATGAGGGTTACATGCTTGAATAGCTTGCATGATATTGACATTCTTCTCATCAAATCGTCTAGACATTTCAGAAAGAAAGGCGTCAAGGACGGGGTAATAGATGGCCCTCTTGTAAATCATCACTAGTTGACAGGTGATGCCTTGCTCCTGTGGTCTCTAGGACTAGACCATCCAAATGCCTCGGAAGCCTCCTTTGTCTTGTCTGAACTGGTGGTAATAGTTCAATGCAATGTAGCTCAGCTATACTCTGTGAGTATAAATATATCTTCTCCCAAAAGCTGTCAGTACGATACTCTTCTAAAGTAGACTTGGTAGCAAAGACAAGATCTGCAGTTGTAGCTAAATCAACTTGAATACTTTGCAAGTGATCTGAAAGGCATTTTGTACATGAAAGAATTCTGTCAAACATTACCAGCAAAATGATGAAAGCAAAAGTAGCAACTTGACAGTACAAACCTTTAGCTTCAATAGCTTTTGCATGCGATCAGAGCTGTCACCAATTCCCTCTAGCGTGGCTAGGAGTGAGTTATATGTCCGACACATTGCATTCACTGCTCCATACCTGCATGCCCACCGAGTATCAGAAAGCTTTTGTAATTGCAAATGCTGTTTGTCTGGATACAGTTCCTTCTGTTTTTGCATGAAAACGGCATGAACTTTGGTTGTAGAAACAAAAACATACAAAGTCTCCAATAGGCAAAAAAATTCAGCTGCATATGGCACCATTTTGACACCATCAACTAACACTAAGTTTAAAGTGTGGGCATAACAATGCACATATATTACTTTAGGGGCCACTTCTCTGATACGTTGTTGCACACCCGAACATTTCCCACTCATCACTGCAGCCCCATCATAGCCTTGTGAAATAGTCCACATCAGATCTAAGCCAAACTTCTCGAGAGTATCAAGAATATAGCTTGTTAGACTCTGGGCTATGAGACTACTTGCTTGTACATACGTCAGGATATGTTCATGAAGCACTCCCTCAGAGTTTACATACCTCAGCACAATGGACATTTGTTCCTGTTTACTCAAGTCCTTTGTTTCATCAACCAAGAGTGAAAACAATTTTACTTCTTTATTCTCATCACATATTTTGTTTCGAATCATGTCACCAAGAATAGTTAGAATTGAATTCTGAATACTAGCAGACGTGTACACAGCATTTTTTGGCCCATGCTCCAGTCTCTCTTCAATAATCTTGTCATGCTTGGATATCAGTCAATAAAGTTACCCTTATTGGTTGAAGACTGGGATTCACAATGCCCTCAAAGGGCATGATCTTGTCTGCCACAATACAAAAAACTTCTGCTATAGTTTTCATATAGTGCATAATCCTCTCATTTTGAACTTTCCTTGAGGAATCAATTCTATCTGCTATTGTAGTACCATTTTTGGTATTTTTGGTGTATTCACAACACAAATACCAAAGGTAAGTCTAATTCTGAAGTACTTGATATTGTTATTGATAATAATTGTGGTTGGTGACTCAGATGGCTTGTCAATATTAATTATGTTCTCTTGATACTTACTTGCAAATCTTCTGCTTCAGCAGAAGACTCATGAACAGCATCATTGATCTCTGATCTGGCATCAGATCTAGTATCTTCTATATCTAAGTGATCATCATCAGAAAAGCTCATATCATCACTCTCCAAATGAAGCTTCTTAGGAGCCTGGCAATCAAAAAGAGTCGGTTGAGTCCGGATCCTCTTCTTTCCACCAGCACTAGCCATAGCTTTCAAGAGTGGCTGGGCATCAAATAGAAAATTGAAGGTTCAAAGGGCAGGGGAGGGCGAAGTCAGAGGGCGGGCATTTTGAATGTTTGGTAGGGCCTGGCCCTGCTAGGCCCGCCCTTAGATACGCCACTGCGCCCTGTACTAAAAATACAGGAAATCAAAATATTTTTTGAGTGGAAGTAGCTGTACACTTCATGTTAAGTAAAACATAACTAACTGAAAGGTAGAGGAAGATATAAATAAAGAAAAATAATGGGATATATAGTCGTTGAATAAGAGGTGATTATTAGTTAATGAAAGAAATGTATCTAAATTGATATAGAGGGAGACTCAAATGATTGGATGTACAGAGTGTAGAGGAGAGTAAAATAACAAATTTTAATATGGGAAGTGTGGTGCTCCCGGGAAGGCCAGTCTTCGGAGGAGGAGTCAAAAGGGCTGCCACCAGTTCTCTCCTCTGTCCACCAAACTACCGCGCCTACACACACAAATAAATGAGTACTGCACATGAACAGCCTTCTAATAAACTACGCTATCACACAGTTCAGTTCTGGTGCCACACCAGCTGGGGGTGTGGCTCCTCCACAACCAAGGGAAGTGGGGCGGGCCCCACAGGAAGTCACCATGTAAGAATCCGTGTCTAGCTCATGCTTCAGTTCTTTAGGGTTGCCTTGGCGTTAACTTAGTGGGTGCTTACCCAGAACAATTGCAAAGGATTATTGTAGGAACTCAACTCATAAACGCCTAATCATTCACAGTTGAGCCTAACATTCAGTAATGTCTAAATGTTGGTGTGCCCAAATATATATGTTCCTTGTATAAATATCAAAAAAAAAATGTAGAGCTAGTTTCAATTATAGCTAATTGCCCAAAGAATGGTGTACAATAATAATCTTGTCTCTTGCTGGAAGATATTTACTGATATTGCACTATCACAAATGGGGCTTGTGTTGTTCCATCCACTGCTCGGTATGCAATATCTTTCTGCCACACCTCTCAATACTGACCCTTTGTTACAAGAATAGGTAGCAAATACATTCATATCTTCAATTGTAACGACAACTCTTCCGTTGTTAGGATTGTAGAGTGGTCCACAGCGGTTGCAAATTAAGACTGTGTTACTGAAAGTCCATATCCCATTATCATTGCACGTGGCAATTACACCTTCACCCCACATATGAAAAGTAGGTTGGCAGCTGTACATTGCTCTTGAACTTTGAATAGTTCCATTGGACACTACTCTAGCTCCTTCAACACTTGGCACTGGGGGTTGCCCACATTGACTTATGCATCTTGGAGTAGTACCAGACCAGATACCATTCTGGAAACATATTTGCAATCTGGAACCATCCAAGATGAGACCATTGGAACAAGAATACATTGCATGCAAAATCAAGCCAACGTAGCGATAATCCACCAGCACATTGGGGTTTATTAAATTGGGCCTGCATCTACTGCAGAAAATGACTTCATCAGTCCATGATCCATTATTCAAGCATAATCTTGAGTCACTTGATCCAATCATATATCTATATTCTGGAAGACATGTGTATATTGCGCTACTACCACTAAACGTTGCATGTGCATTTTTGCGTCCTAGTTCTACAGTACTAAATTTAACTAGGGGAGGATTTCCACAGTCCGCAAATTCAATACAAGTATGAGGAAAAAATGACCATAAAGAATTATTCCTGCACGTCCTACTAATATGATTTTTACTTCCACCAGAAACTCTAATATATCCCTTGTTGCAAATGTAACTAGCATCAATAAAACCATGTCTGTGTATCAAAATGATTCTTCCATTTGGAAATGGCTCAAGTGGGGGACAGGAATAAACGTATATTGTAGTAAAATTGGACCTCCACGGTCGTCCTCGTACAGAACACTGAACTTGAACACTATTATCAATAAATTGAGCGTTTAGCAGAGAAAAGTGTACACTAAAGGTACCGTCAATTCTATCTACTGCATTATTACGGGTAAACCTTCGACCCAATACCGAAACTCCGGAAGCGTCCACCAAATCTACGGAATCCAACGTAGTAAGCTCTCTATTAAATGGATAGCAACTAATATTTCCTGCATCTCCTATATTAATTACTAATTGGTGTTCTGGTTCTATTGTTATGACAATACTTGTTTCCTGAGCGTTGGTCAGACCACCACACAGCATTATTACTGCACACCTGAAAACTGTGTCTATTATTGCCAGTACCATGACTGGCAACTGGTTTTCTTGGTATTACTGCGATAGAGATGGCGGATGTCCGTCCTGTTAGTTATCACATTTAGCGTCAAAATTGGGACTTACAAAGACGCTAGTAGCTGCTAATCTGGAATAAGAACGCGATACAATACTAAAGAAAATCAACAAAAAAGATATAAGGTGGTACAAGATGATTCTCACGCTGCCCGTATCATCAGTGGGAGCTAATGCGCTAATCGCCCAATGCTCGGTTTAGATAACCTAAATAAGCATTAAGCTTATCTTTCTTGTTGTCTGATATTTCAACTGTGTTTGAATATTATATAATTATTATTTATACATAGTTTGTGCGCTCTTCGCGTTTTTAGAGAAACATGATTTAGAGGCCAGTCAAAAGGTGAAGTTTCAGATCGTTTGGTCCCAACCTAGTTTGCCAGTGTCTTGTGAGCGGAAAGCCCACGTCAATAGAAATGCAGCATAACTCTGTAAATCCTTTTTATCCTTCCACTGGTGCACATAAGCGACCAAACAAGGGAACTTTGTGGTTGTTGTTTTGTGTTATTATTTATTTATTCTTATTAATTTATATTATTTATTTACACCTGAAAAAAATATTCCAAAGATGTCAGATAGCTACTGTTCCATCAACTTTAAGGGTGCTGGCACATAGCAACGCTCGCGCGCGGCTTAATTGAGCAATAAACCACGAAACCACCGAGTTGTAGAGGTAGAGGGCGGACCTTAAATACCCGCGCATAGATAAGAGCTTCCTGGCAGACCGTGGTAAGTATAGTTAACTCGGCTAACGTAGGGCGGGGCTAGAAAATTGCACAGTAGCAAAAAAGTGCGAGACAATTGGAATCTATTTTGCTGTCCAAGTCCAGAAGGACGAAGAGTTAGTCTTTCATTTTTAGTACTGTGGCATAACTTCACAAGGTAATTAAAGTTGTCGATTTAGTTTTTTAATATAGTGTACAGTCGTGACCCGACTGGAAAAAGATCACGTGAAAATGTGAATAAATATAAAACAAAATAGAAATGAGAAAAACAAAATCGACAACTTTGTAACAATTAGCTATAGCAAGCGGTGGACGAAATTCCAGCTTCCGTAGTCTTCCTCTGTTTCCAAATAGTGGCGTTTACTTTTGAGACTTTGAAGCTTCATAACTCTTGCAGTTCCGTTTGTGTGTTAGTCATTTTTGATCAGTTGGGAGATCTCCCGGGCAGCGTGGACCTGCAAGGTATAGAATCGGAGTTACCTTCCATAGCAACAGTTAATTGATTTGTGTGGGCGTACCGCGTAACCGGATGTGTGAGCACCCTTAAAATAATTATAAGTGGAATGGCTGTGGGGCAAGGATAGCCCACACGAGTCCGTGTTAAGAAAATGCAAGATTTGAAGAGACATTATCATTTGTGTGTAGTGTGGTGCATAGCTGTAGCTAAAGTGTTAATGGACAGTATGTGTTTGTATGTGCGTTAACCTTTTCTAAGTACAGTAGTTCAGTGAGTCTGGCGTAGCCGATCCTTTACCTCCTTTACGTTGGGGAAGTGGATTGGGGGGAAGGGTCTCTAGTACTAACGACCAGTTTCTAGCGCCAGAATCTGGCGCTAACCACCAATTTTAAATTTTTACCGCAGCAGCTAAATTGCGTAGTTGGCTGCGAATTTCTGAGGCTGCTAAGTGAATACAGTCGAACTTCCCAATGAAGGACAAAATGGAAACACCAGTTTTGTCCATTGTTGAGAAGATGTCCGGTCTCAAAAAACGATCACTTTTTGACTGTTTATCTAATATTAATTGATTGTACAAAGTGTATTAGATTATATGAATTAAGTGAAAAATAAATAAATAAAAGAATAGAACATAGTATCCTGGCTTTTTTTTAACCACATCAATTAGTCTGTTTTAACAATGAAAATTTTTAGTTCACAATACTGTTTATAGTTGGTCCTTACTCTCTGGCTTCTTTTATGTGGTCATGATGCTATGAGCTTACATTTTCCAATTGCTTCTTTGAGGCTCTTCAACTTTGGTGAAGGAGAAAACAAATAGGTTGTCACCATCATTATCATCTTCTCCTCCTGTTGATTAAAAAAGCTGGGTTCCATATCTCAGTCATTTATGGAACTATTTGACTGAGGTTAAAAGTACGCGAATAACTGAATTTCATTCGGGAAGTTAGAGTAAGGGGTCGCTAAAATATCACACTTATATTATGTACACCAGATATTGGGCAAGCACAATTTGCCCTAGGTCCACCCCTTTCCCGCTTTAGCGATTGGTAAAAGTCTGGCTACGCGTGACCGGGCTGCGGGTTAGCAATACACTTCATCTAGCTACCGCCTCTGTGGACCCGAGATAGAACTTGTTGATTCATTAAAATTGTCTGAACAGTAGTAAATTTTGATGCGTCAATGAATGTCCATTAAGTGAAGCACTTTTTGTATGGTGTAGCAATAGTGGGTGGGAACTCTGTTCTGTCCGTTGTCCGGAACTCGGAAGGTCCGCATCTCGGAAGCTCCTAAAATACAAGTTTCGATAGGAAATCCTAGTCTCGCGTAGCCAGAACCTTTACCAACCGTAACCGCTACGCGGGGAAGGAAAGGGTCTGGGAACATACAATACAACGACTTGTTCAGCAGCACCCCAAAAAGGGTGCTCCAATTATCACATTCCAACGCTTGCGGTAGCCAATGACGTCACGGCCACGTCCGGGTGGCTGGTCTCCTATTTTATGCTCGTACGTTTAGTGCTGGCCAGGAGTGCTTGCGAATGCGGCAGCGATGGATTTTTGCGTTGGTTGTGGGTCTGATCTTCTTAACTCTAAAAAGTATGTACGTAACTTGAGCTTTCCTTCTTCAGCTTTTTCTTGTACAGTAAATCTGGGAGTAGCCTCTACTTGGCTGGATTTAATGAAGGAAGCTGTGGAAAGCCAATGTTACAATAGAGTTTTCACTGATGAAAATGCTTGCTTGAGAATGTGTAAGAATTGTTTTAAAGTGTTTGAAAACCTATCTAAGAAAATTGTCAGTGTCAAAGAAAAAGTGTCCAAAGCAGCTTCTAGGGCATGCAGATCAGTGTCGTCACAAGGACATTCTTCTAATCCTAGCGACTATTATTTCCAGCAAATTTCTCATTTTTTGTATCGTTTGCTGTTTATTAATTTATAAATTATAATTACTTTTGCGCACATTTCATCTTTTATAGGTAGACATTCAGTATAAGTCTGGAGTTAAGCATTACACCTTGCTAACACCTCGCAGTAGGCACATAGGCAAATCGATTGCTAGAGGTAGCAAGAAAGCTATGATAAGTAAGTGTTTTAAAGACCATATTGCTCGCTCACATATTTTGAATAAACTTGGACAAGTGATTCGACATGAGATAAAAGCAATGTGTTCTGGATCTACTAATTCTGTTTTGAAGAGCCTCATGACACCAATGATTTGAAGATGTTTACATGGGACAGCGTTCTGAGTGAATTGAAACTGCATGCACCAGTTCTAACTGATTTCATGTACCAAGATTAGAGTCCAGCACAGAAATCAAACTGGCACAGTTTGCTTTATAGCATCCATTATAATCAAACAGCACTACAGAAGAATGAATTTGGTGCAGAAGATAATTTCACTGATTCTTTATGCAGGGCATTGTGCAAAGCAGGTATATTATAAGTCTTATAGCTAATGCTATTAACTGCATGACATTATTTTTATCATTCAAGACATATGCAAGACTGCAGAAGTTGAATGTGTCAATATCTCACATGACACTATAGTGAGTATACTCTGTGTGGGTTGGCGGTCACAGGCCACGGAGAACCTAAATCGGCTCCATCGGGTAAGGCTATAAGCCTGAAGGTAAGTCGCCAGAGGTAGAGGAGAAGTTATCCGACACACACTTACTCATACTCTCTGGTGACCTGCTGCTACCAGAGTTCACCCTCAGCACCCTTTGACAGAGTATTAATCTGTAACTAACAGAATGGGAATATAGAGGGAACTGAGGATACGCATGCGTGTCCTGGCTTATATGTCAGAAGACACGCATGCGCACAAATAATGTAGGGGTGTGGTCACGGGACATCCGGACACAAAATAAGCACAACACGACATACGCATACACAGAGACAGAGACGAGAAAGAATGAGAAAGAGATGAAGTCAAAGAAGAAGAACAAAGAGAAGAGGAATGCATGAACATTGATGTTGTGTCATTGAAAGACAGTTGTGTGTGTAATTATTTATTAGCATAGTGAATCGCAGTGCGTGTTTGTAATCTTTAGTGTTTGTAATCTTTAGTCTCCAGCACTCTATCCTCTCCGCCCACATCTCCCCCCACCAAGATTTGACTAGAAGGAGAAGCTGAAACATCACACTGGGCGGCTTCATCATCTGCTTCGGTCCATGCCTGCCTGCTCATTCCATCAGCATTCAAATGACTCTTGCCAGGCCTGCACACAATCGTGACCTGGAACTGTTGCAAAGATAAGGCAAATCGTAGGAGGCATTTGTTCAGTGAAGTATCCTCCATGAGCGCAAGACATGGCTTGTGATCAGTGGCAACGACCACTTGCTTCGTGTAAATGTAGTACTCGAAGTGCTTCAGTGAGGCGACGATTGCCAGACTCTCTAACTCCGAGACAGAGTAATTATTCTCAGCTGAATTCAATTGGCGAGAGAAAAATCCTACAGGAAGCTCCTTTTCCTCTCTAATGACGTGCAGACACCCGCCTACTCCACTACCGGAAGCATCCGTATACAATATGAAAGAATCTTCTGGGGAAGGAATGACCAACATACAACATTAACACAACAAATGCTTCAACTCACGGAACCTGCAGTTCATCTCATCACTCCAGACCACCCAGAGAGGAGCCTTCAAGGAGGTAGCCGGTGAGAGTTTGCTCGAACAATCAGCAAACCTGGGTATAAACTTTCTGTAGTAGGAGAAAGCACCTAAAAAGGACCTAAGCTGCTTTTTGGTAACAGGACGTGCAAACTCGGAGAGGGTTTTAATCCTCATCTCAGGCACAGCTAGGACACCACTACCAATTACATGTCCTAAGTACAGCAAATGTTTCCTACCAAAAATACATTTTTTCACATTTATCATGAGCCCAGCAGATCCTAAACAGGAAATAACACCTTTCAAATAACACAAATGACTAGACCACTCTCGGCTATAAACAGACACATATTAGGCCCAACCTTCTCCAGTATTTTGGCTAAAGAAGGTAACCTGCAGTGTCTTCTAAGTGGGGTCATAGAATTCAGCTTTCTGTAGTCAATACACAGCCTAGTACTATTGTCTTTCTTTCTGACTGGGACAAGTGGACTAGCCCACTCAGAATTAGACTCAACAATGATACCATCACTAATCATTCTATCCAATTCAGCGTTAACTAAATCACGAATACCTGCAGGAATTTGTCTTGGGGGAAGGTTGACTGGAGTCGTGTCATCTACCAGCGCTATCTGACAGGTACCAGCTCTCAGCAACCCTGGGGAACTGCTAAAATGCTGTTTAACCTACCCAAAACGCTATCAAGTTCACACTGTCTAAAACCTGGGCACCTATCAGAGCTCAAGTTAACTTTACTGGTCAAAAGTTCAGGGGGAATACCTTGTTCTTCAGCAACAAGAGTCACAGCATTGACTGAAAGAGGCCTATCAACGTACAATTTCAAGTTATCCATGTGAGCTAATCTAACAGGATGATCATCACCCTTGGATACCTTGTAAGTGACCCTACTAGCTCTATCCACTACAAGGTAAGGTCCTTCCCAGGCAGCCTGCAAAGCAGCTTTCATGCCAGGGACTCTCATTAGATCCAACTTCCAAAGGTTTCTCAGTATTATTCTTGTTGAAGACAAGTGCACGTTTACTACTGCTCACCGACTCATTGCACACAGCAATGTCATGGATAACTGCTAACCTGTCATTTAAACTGAGGAGCCACTCTTCTACATTGATGCCATCGAAGTCCCTGTTAACCCATCCTTTATACAACACATCAAGTGGGCCAACCACATCTTTCCCATACACTAAACAGTGTGGGGAGAAGCCAACATCCCTATTGGGGACTTGCCGGATGGCAAAGAGTGCCAGGGGAAAAAACACTGACCAATCAATGCCAGAATCCATGGCCTTTGACAGCATTGGCCTGAGGGTACCATGCAACCTCTCCACTACCCCGTTTGACTGGGGCCTGTATGGAGAAGTTGCAATGGCATCTATACCTAGCATCTCATATAACCCAGACATCAGTTTGCCCACGAAGATCATTCCCCTATCAGAGAGAACCTTCAAAGGGATGCCAGTGCGACTGATGATATCAACGAAGCACTGGGCAACCTCTGTGGCTGAGGCAGTGCGCATTGGAATTGCCTCAGGCCACCTACTAGCCAAGCAGACATAAGTAAAGAGGTATCTGACACCGTTTGGCCTTAGGTAAAGGGCCAACTAAATCAACGGCCACTGTTTCAAATGGCACAGACACTATTTTTCTTTCGACCATCGTAGCTTTACGGTTACCACTACTATTGACTCTGAGACAAGTATCACAGGACTTCACAAAGTTAGCAATATCCTTGTGAATGCCAGGCCAGGTGAACCTCTTACCTACCATATTCCTCATGCCCCTTACTCCTATATGAGAAGATTTATCATGGGCCAATGTCAGGATGTTAAGCCTAAGATATTTAGGAACTACAATTCTATCAACTGGGGAATCATTCACCAATACAGTGTGAGTCAGAACACTATCAGAATTGGAATAACCATTCAAGTTGTTGTCAGCTAGGTTTCTCTGAGCAATTAAAGATTCATCACTATTCACAGCTTGTGTAAGTGCATCCACATCACCCAATTCACAAGTCTGGGGGCAAGCCAAATCAAGGTCAGCAGGGACAACAACTGTACTATCATTAGAATCACTAGAATGGGAAAGAGAAGGTCCATCATGCCCGTCACTAACAGCACAACCACCAACACTAGCCCCACCCCCATCCTCGTCAGAACCCTGAAGAAGCTCAACTCCAGAAGAAACACTGACCACATGCCCATCACCTACTATTGGGGGATCATAGGATAAATCAATGGCAGCAAGCCTATTAAATTCAGCAACAGAATCGAATGGTTGGGGATTAGACTCACTCACATGCACAACATCATCATGCATCTCTTTCTCTGCTAACTTATTGGACTTACTCCTAGTCACAACTCTCACGTTGACTGTCTCTTCCTGAGTAATGGCAGGAGCAGAGGAGGTTTCTGGGGCCTCCTCCACAGTGCCATCAGAGCAGGCATCCACCTGAGTGAATGGTTGGATGTTACAGGTACCACGTAATTGCCCCGCCCCCAAGCAAGAAACATCTGACTTAGAGGCAGCATCCAACAAGAGATGCTGTGCTGTGCTGTCTCCATAGGAACAGAGAACAGCACAGAACCACAAAGACTGTCCTTGTGTGCAACAGCCACCCGGGAACTAAACGACTTCCCTTTGAACACAAAATCAACAATGGCAGTATCCAAAGTCATTGGCCTACCATCCCAACCTCTAACCTCAACTTGCTCTCCAGTTAGCTGGTCACCATAGACTAAGCAACCGGGCACTATGGATATTTCGGCACCGGTATCTGGTACAATCTTACATTTAGTTCCGTTTACAAATCCCATCACATTAGGGGCTCCATTCCGAACAGACACCCAATTAGTATTAAAAGTTCTGCCTCTACGGACACCAGCCTTCTCAGACCTAGTGTCAGAACTACCACCGCTTTTCTTGGTCAGGCAATCTGGTGACTTATGACCAGGCTCATGGCAGGTAAAACAGACTATTGAGGAAGTCCTACCACTACTATTACCATACCCACTACTACTGTTACTACTACTAGACACATTACTACGGCACTCATAAGACCTGTGCCCAAACTTGTGGCACTTGAAACATTCAATAGCACCACTAACATTACCAGGCCTGTTGTGTCGACCAAATCCAGAGACCCAGTCTGAGTCAATGGAATTGACGGACAATGCAAATGTATTCAAGTCCCTGAAAGACGCAAACTCTCTTTGGACCATTATTGCTCTTTGTGCTAATGGCCTAGATGCACGATAGGTAGCACAGGCAAAGAAGAGGAGTAACTCCTCCTTCGTTTTACACAACATATCAACTGAATCCATCAAGCTCTTTAGGTGCACATAAGTTTCTAAAGGATTCATCGATCTAGTAGTGCTAGCAAATGCGGTTGTGAGCATAGCACCCAGTGAGGTCAAGCTAGAGCCAAGAGCCTCCATCAGAATATCCTTGAGCTGTTCATAATTGGTCTCTTCTCTATCAATGCCAGCTACTATAGAAGAAGCCATTTTAGATTGAAGCTTTTGAAGCAGGACTGTCTTCCAGCGACGCCTTGGGCAACCCAGGTCTCTGATATCTGCCTCCAGCTTGCGCACGTACTTGGCTATATCGACTCCGTCCTTGTGAGGAGCCAGCGAGTTTATCTGTCTTGACAATTCCATTTCCTGCATGCTTTCCCCAGATCTATCAGGAATGGAAACAGCTGAGCGAAACTCAGTTACTAAACCACAGAGCAAGGCATGTATATCCTCACTCAAACCACTAGAATGAGCACCACGCCCACTCTCTAAATCACGTTCGTCATCTGACATCATGGGATATGGTACTGAATTATCTGACTCCATAAGTGTCCTATCAGACACACCAACAAGGTCACACTCACTATCAACCTGCCTAAGTTTATCAACAACAGAGGCAATACTATGAGAACCACGCCCACTGATGTCACTCAAAGAAGGATAAATATCACTAACAGGCGTATTGCCTTCAGACCTAACAAGACTATCAGTCAAACTTGTATCTGTAAATACTGACCTAGCAGGCACAGGTGTAGTACTAGAATAACTATCTGACGCACTACTGACACGGCTCCCTTCTGGGGAGACAACTATACTACTACTATCTGACCTAGAAGCTGAAGGACTACCGCCTTGGCTAACTCAAGAACATTCAGACCCTGGGATTGCGTCTTGCTCTTGCACTTTCTCCTCGGCTGCTCCATCCGGCTCATCCAGGTGATCCAAAGGAAGAGAGGACCTGCAAGGACCTGCAAGGACCTGCAAGCACACACAACAAAAGAGTAAAAGTGAATAAGTGAGAAAATGCCACGAAAGCAAACAAACACTCAACCAAAACAAAACTCTAAAGTGCTAAACGGTACAAGTCCAAATAAGGAGATACAAAAACTCAAGCTGCCAGTAAAACGCACACACGAACAAAGTGCCACAAATGACAATAAACGCCAATTAACAGACAAGTGACAAACACAAAATTGACAAGTTCAACTTATATGTCAGAAGACACGCATACGCACAAATAATGTGGGGGTGTGGTCATGGGACATCCAGACACAAAATAAGCACAACACGACATACGCATACACTAAAGATTACAAACACTAAAGATTACAAACACGCACTGCGATTCACTATGCTAATAAATAATTACACACACAACTGTCTTTCAATGACACAACATCAATGTTCATGCATTTTTCTTCTCTTTGTTCTTCTTCTTTGACTTCATCTCTTTCTCATTCTCTCTCGTCTCTGTCTCTGTCTCCAGCACTCTATCCTCTTCGCCCACACTCTGACTACTTTCCAGTATAGGAAATAATTTGATGAATCTGTTATTGAGTGGCAGGAATCAATTCTTCCCATTCTCAAAGCATCCATGGTTAGAAAAATTGTTGTTGTTCTTGTAAATAAATGTAATAATATGATGCACTTTTTAGGAGAATCAATCTATGAGTGAGATAAATTCTCAAGTTCAGCGTGAAATGAATAGTAGTGATGAAAGTGATTCTGATGAAAGTTCCGATGGAAGTTACAATGACTTACAAGATGTAGATGACAATGCACTTGATTTTTTACAACAGACTACTCAATTATGTTCGTCAGGTGTGATGAGTTTTCAATGAGGGACTCAGAAGATGAAGATAGTGACACTGATGATGATGATGATGATGATGATGATGATCATCATCATTTACTTTAACAGGTCTTTCCTGTAGAATGTGTAGTTCATTCTTCAAACAACTTTATGCAGACTTTTTTCCTTGTAAGCAAATGATGAAACTGTGCCGCATCACTCATGCATGAAATGCTTGAAATTTGCATATGCTTCTCCACGAGGGAATTTCCCGGCATCAGAATTCGACAGATTTTACTGTGAAACCAGAAATGCCCACTAAGATTCTATGCCAAATCTGCACGCTGACTGAAAACAGAAACATGGAAAATAGCACCTTACTTTCAGTAGCTTGCATTTGTCTTGCTTTATTTTCTGGTTGACGTTCTACTTTGACTGAATCACACTAATCTCGTTAGTATGTTATGCACACCAAAATTAGTGTGCGTATTGCAACTTCGTCAGCACACCCTATTTGGTGTGCTATGCACACTTCGTTTTTTACAGTGATATTACTACTCACATAGAAATGCATTATTTTTACTCACAAGATTGTGGGTGCGTGATGGCACGGAGAAACCATATGTCATAGGATGATGGCATGGGAAGGCATGGGAAGGCATATGTCGTAGGAAAGCTTAAGATGCCGAGTAGCAGAGCTCGTGCAAGACATGTGTACAGTATCGGGGGCATAATATCCAGAGTGGGCTGCTGCCCCTCTAGACTAAAGCCAGTGGAGCTCTGCCCAGCCTGGTTCTAGGAGAATACTCTGCAAGGCTGGAAGTGGGGATCACAAGTTAGTAGCAGTCTGCACCTACAACCACAAATATCTAGTCAGCAGACCTTTAGCCAGAAATCTCAAAGAGAGGGCTGCCTAGGTTGATAGTAATGGCTGCATAGTGGTATTAAATGTTGCAGTATTTTCATGTGCTATTTCTTTATTCTAGCTACCCACTTATTTGACTGCAGAACTATAAAATGGAGAAATCGCAGTTAATTCAAATGGGTGCTCATGCGAGTCCCCTTGATCCTACTACCCCTGCATAAAGGCGGTGATACCTATTTTCCGGGACGGGATAGGACGGGACGGGACTGTCCCGGAAAATCAGCTTGCCTAATGTCCAGGACAGTGTGAAAAAATGTGCATAGCTATAAAACCATGGATATCTACACCTACTGGTTTATAACGTGGCTAGCGAGCTGGTGCAGGTTTCTTAGTTTGTTCCAGTAATGAAAATAAGCTAAGTCAGTGTCATAAATCTAGTTAACAGACAGAGAAAGTACAATGTGAGTAGTCTGGAAGCCAGAAGGGATAGCCCAGAATACAGGTATGCAAATCTTTGTTAACCTATTCAAGCTATATAACACTTAATATTTAAGACTTATTACCATTGACACAATTGGACGAATTGAAATAGCTACACAAACTTATTACCATATTGACACAATTGGATAAATTGAAATAGCTGTACACAAAACAGTTTAAAATTATGTCAGACTTAGAGTTACACCATAGTGATCATATTAATATATATAAATCTTATTAGGAATCAAATAGTAGAAAGTTTTCAAGCTATGTATTAGGCCAATTATAATAATGTGACTGGACTCTGCATTATGTAGTGGAGCTAGGCAGATCCATCAATTTCAAAATTATCAGACATTAGCTTGCTGATTAATAGTTTGTTATCATGACAGTGGTGCCATAGACTTGATGCATGCTTTACACAAGGTGCGCAATGACATTAATGATTTTCAATTTCCTGTTTTGATTGATTATTCCACCACAAATTTGATAAGTGTACTGCACTATGTCGTTTGTACTGGAGAGCGGTAATTACTTATAAATATTTTAGGTCCTCCTTTGCCTTTCATTTGCTTTTTTAATTACTAACCAGCATGTCTTGGGTGAAAATAACTTTTCAAATGTATTTACTATTGCAAAACTTACTGGAGAGGCAGCCATCTAGAAATTTCCATGCTCACTTCCCATAGTGGAACACTTCCCTCCCAATCTAAAAATGAAACTACTGCCCGATTGCTATTATTCATTGTTAGTCTCAAGAAACATATACTTCATGAGAGACTAGGTTGTTATAATAGCAATAAACATGTTCAAGCAAAACACCACTCCAGGCTATCAGTCCCATTATATAATTTGTAATATTTTACTTCGTAACCTGATGAAGGGTACCGTATGGTACATGAAACGTTGTTATTCTGTATAGCTATAATATATTAAATATGACTAAAATGTCATGCTGAGTATTATTCATATACCTACTTTGTGTTGCATGGCTTCAAACCTTTGTGTAAGTAGGGTAACAATCGATTGCAGCAATCTCTGGCTTATATAATTTTGCAGGATCTGTAGTAGCTGCTCGAATGGTAATAGTCTAGGCTAGAGCACCAATAACCTTGTTTTATGATATAAAGTAAGTTTGATTAATTTTTCTAGACCCGATTTTTGTGCTGAATTCAGATTTAGTGAATGTCAGTGATGAAACATAATTTTATAAATTTATAAATAAAAAAAAAGAAAATTTAATCTCAAATATTATTGAAATTGCTGCTGTAAGTCTTCAATATGCTATGAACCTAATAATTTTGATACTAAAAAAGTTATTTTTACAGATTTGCATCCCCAAGTGGTTTTAAAATAAATTTAACTTGTTTTACCCAAGTGGTAACTTTGGAAAACTCTGGGAAATTGTGAAAATTTAACCAAATGCATCAGCCTGTCATCACGCTCATGTGTCAAGCATGTATACCAGAGCAAGCCCTTCCCATTTGACATTACCACATCAAAATATTCATACCATTGAAATATTTTATCAGCTGTTTTAGTGAGTCCCATCATTTTTAATGTAGTAGCATTATCCTCAACATATATTGCTACTGATAACATTAAAACAACCATAAACCCTATACTGGAGGTATTACATGTAATCCCTTAGATTTGACCATATTTTTTGCAACTATTTTGCAATTTTTGCAATGTCTGAGGCCTCAGATTGAAATTATATCATTTGAAATAAATTCTGTACACCTTATAATCGTATGCTGGACATAATAAATTGTAAAAAAAATTTTTGGAGCCAAGTATATTCATGGAGAACAATTAAATTTTCACAATTTCCCAGAGTTTTCCAAAGTTACCACTTGGGTAAAACAAGTTAAATTTATTTTAAAACCACTTGGGGATGCAAATCTGTAAAAATAACTTTTTTAGTATCAAAATTATTAGGTTCATAGCATATTGAAGACTTACAGCAGCAATTTCAATAATATTTGAGATTAAATTTTCTAGCTAATAGCTTTTTCCTAGGATTAGAGTATTCTAAAATCTACCATCTACTTGTTTCCTTTGATTATAATGCCTCATATCTCCAATAATACAATCCTCACAACACGTACCCTATAAAGGTAACTTTTGCCAATAAACCAGATGAAATACATTTGCCATACTAAAAAGTTGCAGCATTTAGCAGCTGCGACAACAGCTATGTTGGAACTAGCCAAGACGGTTCCAAAATGAAATAGATATGACATGTATGATATTATGTTCTCCACCTCTCTTTACGTGCTCAAAATGCATACATGTATGTACTCTTGATTCTGAGGCTAAAGTAGGTCTTATTTACTTTATGAAATCACTAAAATTGTGCATATTCTATGTGTAGCTAATGTAGTAATTCTATAAAGAGGCAAACTTAAAAATTGTCCTTTTAGGTGAGAAAAACATGACATTTCTTGCATGCATAATCAATGTAAGCCCTGAGTTTCATTTTCAGTTTGGGAGGGAAGTATGATTCCACTATGGGAAGTGGACATGGAAATTTCTAGATGGCTGCCTCTCCAGTAAGTTTTGCAATAGTAAATACTTTTAAAATGCCATTTTCACCCAAGACATACTGTTTAGTAATTAAAAGAGAAATGAAAAGGTAAAGGAGGACCAAAAATATTTATAAGTAATTAGCACTCTCCAGTACAAAAAATGTACTGCAATCAATCAAAACAGGAAATTGAAAATCAAAAATTTCATTGCGCACCTTGTGTAAAGTATGCATCAAGTCTATGGCAACACTTCATGATAAGAAACTATTTATCCTAGCAAGCTAATGTCTGATCATTTTGAAAGATATGGATCTGCCTAGCTCCATTACACTATGAATGCAGAATCACAATTATAATAGTTTAAATTGCATTAAAAAGGATGTCTTAGTATTTAATGAACTCTTTGGCAAACAACCTCTTATTTGTGAGCTAAAAGCATTAGTTCCAAACTGTTCTCAGTTCAGAGGTTCTACGGTATTGCCACTTTGGTATGTGATAGATCTTTGGATTATAGCCTTAATTTATGATACTGTAATTTATTAGCTGTATCTATAATGTTGCTTTAATACACTAAACTTAAAACCAAAATCACTTAGATTTGGGATTAGGAAAACCTAAAAATAAGCCACTATAGAAGCCTGAAAAAATAAAAATAAATACTTTAAAAGACAGAAAATTCCATTAAAACTTAACTTCTGGTGGAGTGAAACTAAAACTCAGTTTGTTTGTGGTCTATTATTGTAACCAATTCACCCTGAATCACATAGCTAGCTAATTATTAAGTGAGGATATCAAAAAAATTCACTAGAATATCTATGTAATTAGTATAGGAGTTGATAGTTTGGGTCCATCTGTAATTATTTATTGTACAGATGCGCTAAGAGTGACAGAATTAATTCAAAATTTAAAGCTAAAAACTGCCCAATCGAAAAGAGAAAGATGGAAAATAGTACTTCACTTACTGTAGCTTGTATACTTCATTCTTTATTTTCTGGTCTACTTTCTCAAAAAATTAGTCCTTCAATTATTCGTAGCGATGGAGGCTGCTACTCTGCTAACGAAATACGAGAGATAGGCCGACAAGTTGTCCTAGAAGCTTTACAATCTAAAGAGGTGCCAGATTGTGGTGAAGGACTCTGGAAACAAGTTATTTCTTTAAATATGATCAACGTCGAGGAGACCTGCCCTGTGGGGATGGACGTTATTTCAAATCCTAGGTCGTGCTACCAAACAACCGCCCCAAGATGCAGTCTTGCGACCATGCGCAGCAGGTATTATTGCCGTACATGGTTCCCCCCCCTCTTAGATGAAACCCTGTTAGGTGATATGTACTCATTTTGTACTCACTTATTATACTATAAATTAGGTAACTCATAAAATCACTTATAATGTAATGCTATTATCAAAATACTATGGTGGTAATGCTTAGCCAAAGAATAATTCAACACTATTAATTGCAAGGTTATTGTCAATAGTAAGTAAGAACATAGCTAATTGTTTCACTTCATTTTAGAACACTGTGGGCACAACCAACTTCCAAAAAGTTCAGCTTCGAAACCTTGAGACAGGCATTAGTGTGGTACCAATTGAGGCACTTTGTACACTCCCCATTCTTCATTTAAAAATGCACCCTCTGGCAGTCTACAAATGCAGTGAACATCAAAATAAGCTGTCTCTGATATTTTTCTCAGAGCTCTTCTCTTTTTCTTCACAGGGAAAGGTGTGATGATTCCTTTTTCCAAACACTGAAAAAGATGCTGTCTCATTTTCTTTTGATCGTAAAACAACTTTCCAGGATCATCCATATGTGCTAGTGCTGTAGCATTAGCAATCGCAAAAAGTCCACAATCACATCCGCCCGCCTGAATTTGTGTGTCCATAAAGTTTAGGTAAATTTTAGGAGCTTCACTGTGTAGTAAGCAAGCTACTTGACTTTTGACATGCTTACCAGCACAGCGGTACATACTGTCATATATAGCTACGGTTGAATGTGGACAACCAACAGTGGACAGTGAGCCAGTGTCCATTTCGGTTATTAATAATTTGCACAAATTCATCTGGCTCCACATTGAATGATAAGGCCATTCCACAATTAAGCCAACCAATTGGACTTAGCAACAATTCTTTATCTGCTTCTGTTAATTTTAAATTAGAAAGCCAATACTGTAACCTTTGGTTAGTCTTTAAGGTATATTTTTCTACTTCAATTACATCAGACTTCACAGAGCTAACATTAGCCTGCCATTTGCTCAACATTAGCTGTTTCACAACTGACTTTGTAGAAGGCAGTCTAGCATGTTTAGATGTTCTAGAATAATCTGATGTAACTTTTCTCTTGTTTAAAACAGAAGTAGTTGATGAAGTATTAGAGTTTGAAGGAATAACAAAAGTTTCTGGTGAAAGTGAGACTGGCTCACGAAAAACATTTTTCTCTTTCACGAGTGAGAGTGGTGGCTTTCTGCAGATAAGGAGAGGTGTTTTCTTCTGAATAAAGAGATATAGGGGAAGCTAAGAGAGAAATAGGTGAAGATAGAGAGGTGGGTGAAGCTGGAGAGTTGGGTGAAGCTGGAGAGTTGGGTGAAGCTGGAGAGGTGGGTGAATAACTCTCTAAGAAGTGCTCATCCGCTGGTGATAAGGTTTCAAATGGACACCATTGACCCTGCTAACTACTTTGCTAGGGTCTTCAACTAACTCTAGTGAGTATAATCTTCTCTACCCAGAAACTTTGTGATCTTGTAAGCACCCACCCACTTTGATCCAATTTGCTATGTGCTCGCTTTTTTCTCAGAAAATCCTTCTTCAGAACAATTGAACCAATATTGAAAACCTCCAGTTTATGATGCTTTCGATCATACTGCTCCCCTTTTGCTTGACCTGAGCCTTCACTATGTTGGCTTTGACAACTTCAAGCAGCTTTTTTCGCTCTTCAGTATGCTTAGAATATAAAGAACATTAAAAATCTTGAAGCACCTCCTCTGAGCAAGGCTTTGTTGAACCAATGAAGTCTACAGGTAACACAGCCTGGCGGCCAAACATCACTTGAAATGGGGAATACTTACTGCTTTCGTGTTGTGATGTGTTGTATGCATATATGCATGTGTCCAGATAATCCTGCCAATTTTCTTTCTTTCAATCTACAAACTTGCTGAGCATGCTTTGAATAGTTTGATTAAAACGTTCCACCAGCCCATTTGCCTGCAATACAAATTGATTTCAAAAGCAATTCAATAACTCTACTTTATGAAATATTTTGATGAAAATTATTAAGCATCAAACAATGATGAAAATTATTAAGCATCAAACAATGATGCAGTGACAATAACTACGTTAAGTTTAGAAAGTAATTAACTTAGTATTTTAGTATTTAGCAGATATTGCACCACTTCTAAAATGAAGTCATTTTTAAAATCACAGACTGTAGTTTTAATTCTAAGCTTACAGAACATATTTGTCACTGCGTCATTGTTTAAGAGAATTCAAGCTGTATATTGATGCTTAATAATTGTCATCAAAATATTTCAAAGAGCATTATATTATTATTTAGAACATAATAGCAAACTGATAAATTTATGGCTGTACATCATGGGTGTTGTTGGCAATCAAAACAGACATTATAGCAGTTTACATTGAGTCAAATACCTATATTGTACAACACTACTGTACACCCTCACTACTCCGAACCTCGCATTTACTGGAATATATAAAAGCTGAAATAAAACTATACCCATTAGATCCTTCAAATTTGTAGAAAGAGCCAGACACATGCCTTTGGACTAATTGAAAAGTTTGTATAGTTGTAAGTATTATGTGTTAATTGGTGAGTGTCCTTATTTGGTTTTTTAAGTCGTGGTGTTATTTTGCTCATTGGCCAATCAGCTTTGAGAGTGTGGGTGAGGCTGCTGGTATGTATAGAAATTTTGTGAAATGGCACTCTGATAAGGTAATATAATAGAGGAAGATAAAAATTGTGACATATAACCAAATATTGTGAGTAGAGGGGTCAAAATATAAGAAGTGAAAAAAGGAATTGAAGAGGATGCAAATTTGTACTTAACAAATAGGGAAGACACACTATGGAAAATAATATAAATTTATGATGCAATATAAATCATAGTTTAAAAAATACTGAACTCCAGCTTTGGAAAGCATTATTATTTCCATTGGCATACCCCAAAATACGTCCACAGACTCTATCAAAGATTGTTTATGTTGGAAATTTGGCAACACTACAATATGGAGCAGTTGTTTGAGTACACGAACTCGTGTTTCTGATCACTTCCTCCTCTTTCACAGAACAGGAAGCTATTTCTGCACCAGATTCGTGTGCTTATCCAACAGGACAGAATAAATGAATGCACTTGAACAGGCTATAACAGCAAATATTTCCTTTTTTGACTGAATGTCTGTGTGCCATATAAATAAGCTATATCCAAGTTGAACACAAATGCATGGCCCATTCATTTTTAGATCAATAAATTACACAGTTATCTGTTTCTCCAACAAAACTCAATGACTGAATGATTATGCATTCTGTTTCTCAAAACTCAATGACTGAATGATTATGTATTCTGGTTGTTTATTCAACATGATTGAATGGCAGAATGCACGACAAACTTATCTGTCATAAAAAAACACAGTTCTGTTAAATCCAAGATTTAAATAGCTTACTTTCTATCCATAAAGCTATATGAATTACATTTGGTCAGTTTAATTATTAGTGAATTCATCATAGGGGTTCCTAGACATAGCGATACTAGACCCTTTACTAACCACTTTGTGGGGAGATGGTGCAGTAAAATATGATTTAAACCGACCAGTTCAGGTTTCCCACTATAAAAGGGGGGGGGGGGGAACTACACTTAAAGTTGCATCGTGGTTAGGAGATTATACCTTGAGCCAGCGGAACATAGGTGCCCTTATTGCATTTGACCAGGCCCTTTCTGAGCAAGGTGGTAGGTAAATGGTCTGGCTATGCCAGACAAGGGATTCCCTGCCTAATTGAAACAACATTACATAATGCATATAGTTTACAGAAACATTAAAACATTACAGCACATGTTTCTAGCTATGGCCTTGATAAGTCTTTAATGTTATAGGTACAATTAGGTCCTGATAGAGACTGGTTGAAGTGAACTAGAATGGTCTGCATTAAGCATATTATGACTATGTCTGAATGAGTACAGTCAGAGTGAGACTTGATCTGGTAAAATAATAACTTACAACTTCAACATATTATTAACTCGGCCATGGAAGTTAGCTGGTCACACTAAAGCTGAGATAAACCTAGCATCTAAATGAAACAGTAAGATAGGTAGACTTTACTTGGAAAGAGTCCTGTCAGAACTGAAAAAAATGGATTGTATTGGTTTGAAGACCATACAAGCATATCAGCTGGATGGGTGGGTAGCCCAATATATTTGGATTTAAATGAACAACTTTGGCTGCATCAGAGTTATGTACTTAACAAATAAGTTCTGGAGAGTTAATTATGTATACACTGGTGTAAGAACCTTGGGGGGGTGGGGCTGGGAGCAATAATCCCCTAAACTATAAGTTAGGGAGCTCTGCCCCTCCACCCTTGATTTTGGAGAATGTCTCTGTAAGGCAAGAAGAGGGGCTCACAAGTGTAACATGGTAGTCTGCATCTACAACACACCAATATCTAGTCAGCTGGTCTATAACAAGAAATTTCAAAGAGGAGACTCATCTAGGCAGATTTTTTTTAACTATCTACTCTTTACTGTAAACTATTGATGAGTAAAAATTATGTAAAAAAAATCATCACACAATAATTGAAGCACAGTTGACTCAAATGGGGCTCACACAAGCCCCCATAAGCCCAGCCAACCTTGCCCACAGGCCCAATCAGTTGTTCATGTTACTTAGAAAATGTATAGTCTGCATCTGCAAACCCATGCCAAGTTTTAAGTAGACTAGTTTAAATTATCACCCCCCCCCCCCCCCCCTCCATTCAAAATCATCTTGTTATGCCAGTGATATAGCTATCAGTTATCTATTTTCCTAATTTTAAGAGATACAACAGATAGTAGTGGATAGAAGGTTATGCTTCGTAATACAATTGAAAAGTTCAGTGGCTGAATTAGCCAAAAATTTATGTTACCACAAACCTAACAGATCAACAAGCAGAAAGACATGCTTTAGTGGAGCTAATATATTACAGATATTGTTCTTATACTCCACCATCAGAGAGCTATATTATTGAAAGAGCCAAGAACATTATTTTAGAAACTTCTTATGGGGTACTAGGCAAGAATAACACCTGTTAGTTTAGGCAAGGGGGCAAGGAGGAGAGGCGATGGGAATGGGGGCATCTATACCCTACCCACAACTTTCATCCAGTTTGATGGTACATACATATAATGTAAATACCCTCCAAACTACACAATTGGCAACTTTGTAATTTTTATCACCACATGGTTAAATACACAGAAACAGGAAACAAGAAATAAATATAACCACAAAAATGATTGTTGAGTGTGACTACTAATGAATAATAAATGACAAAGAGCTAATGATTGCATGATAAATAATAATGTATTATACATATATATAAAATTCAAATTTCATACTGAACTTGCCTTAGTGCCACTGAATAACTTATTAACTTTAGTCAGCAAGCTCTCACAAAAATAATGAATGACTAATGACTGCAATAGCTATTATCAGAAATATTATTAAAGATGTATTGTTCAACTTTTAATAGTCTTCAACGTAAGAGAAACTACTAAATCACTGAATTCAAAGATTTCCAGAACTTCACAGAAATGTTCAAATGCTCCTGTTTTTTGAAGAAATATTCTGTCCAACATCCATCAGTAACTTTCTTGTCTTGTCTTCTTTTGATATGTTCAAATCCATTATTTCACGTAGATTTGTCGTGATATGAGTGTCTTGCTAAGACAGTGGTCTCGATTGGGTTGACACTGAATTTTAATCGTTGAAATAATATTGGATAGAACTTGAAAAATACAGTAAAACAATCTAAAAAAATAGTAAACAATTGTCATTCAGTATGTTAGCTAAAAATAACATACCATGTCGGAGTGATTGAAGAGTAGGTTTCTTGGCTAGTGCTTCCGAAAGCAATTCTTGCACAGAGCAATTTCCAAGCACCTAAAACAAAATAGCAGGGCTAGGGCTAGGACATGCTGGAGTATTCCCGGACTGAGGCTTAACCCAAGTGTGGTTAATGAATTTTTTTTAAATTTAAGTACAACTTTGGGCAAGTTGGGCTTAAAGAACAAGCCTCACCAGATTTTAACTGTGATGAGACATTGCTTCCCTTTGGACTGCAATAAAGAAAAAGCAATAACTTGTAAGGGATCTAAAAACTCATATTGTCAGTCAAATGGCACAATTGAGTATATTACTTTACATTGTTGTGCCTTCGCAGCTGGTATAGCACACCCACCCATGATAATTTATTTTAATTCATTTCTGGACATCAGTATTGTTTTGAAGAGCCAGAAGATGCATTATATGCTTGAAGTGAATGTGGATGGATCGATACAGAGCTGTTCTTAGCATCGCTAAAAAAAATTCTTGAAGTTTGTTGTTACAGAGCGTCCAGTTGTACTCCTTACTGATGGCCATATAAAACGCATATAAATATAGGTGTGTGTCATGAAAATGATATAACTCTATTCTGCTTGCCTCCTCACACAACGTAGGCTGTACAACCACTAGATGTTGCTGTGTTCAAGTAAAGACTTTTTGCTAAAGCTGCCAGAGTACGTTTGTCCACAAAAAAAAAACACTTCTTGTGTTGCTAAGTGTCCTCTGGATGAAACATTTCCAATAACCAACATTAAGTCAGGATTTGCAAAGTCCAGAATAATTATATCCATTAAAACTGGATGAAGTGGCAATGATTCCATCAGCTGTACATCAAGTTACTGACTCATGTGATACATGTTCAGACTGTGCGCCAGAATCATCAGCTGCAATCTGCTGTGCCATCATCAATAACACTTTGAAGTTCAGAATTACCATCAAATCTAATTTCTTCTGGGTGTAGCTAATGGTTTACAGGAAACCGTCATTATAACATCTTCATCAGCACCTTGTTTTTCTATTTTCTGTTGCAATTGTGGCCACATCTCCTCCTGTAAGTACTTCTAGAGTTGATACACCAACAACAGTTTCTCCATCTGCTGGCTCATCTTTTTCTCCAGTTAATCTTTAGTTGTGGCTGGGCTTGTTCCTGAAGATCTGTCAGACAATATCATAACACCTTCAAATGATGCTGCAGTGGCAAAGAAAAAAAAAAGCGTATCATTGGAGCACGGTATCTAACTTCTGATGAATATGTTGAAATGCTTAAAAATGAGGAAAAAAGAGACTGAAGATTTAAAATCACGCAACAAGGGGAAAAGGGAGCTGAAAAAGCTGAAATGAGAAAGAGAAAAAGAAAAAGCTGGAAAAGCAAGCAGCAAGGATGAAGGAGATAGAGGAGAGGAAGAGGCAGGAGAAGGACGTGTTTGGAGACTCCTACAGAGTCCATCGGTTAAGTGAGAGTGATAGCTCAACAGTTGAGCAGCTAAAGTCTAGCAGCAAGACCGACTGCCTAGATGAAGAGTCTGAAGAAAATTTCTCTACACAACCTGGACCAAGTACTGAGTCTTGCCATCCTCGGCAACTTAGTGTAATACCTGCTTGTTTTCATGATGATCCAAGTGAGGATTACAATGATGGAGCCATTTGTGAGATCTGTTCCCTTAAGGAGCAATTGTGACAGCAGATACTGTTTTCTGGGTCGACTGTGATCTTTGTGGTGTGTGGGTGCATACCTATTGTGCTTTGCATAAAAATGTAGTTATACGAAAATATTTATGCAATGAGTGTTCTATTTAATTATTTTTTAAAGTTTTTTCTTCTTAATATTTGCTTTATATAAATGTATGACTGTTATTGATGTTTCTGGCAACTTTAAAAATCAATTTTCTTGGTCACCATGAATGCTTCAATACTCTCAAAAAAAGTTTACAAAAAAATTGGGCCTCCTCTAAAGTTTTCTGTGGTTGGTAATTTCACTCCTTCAGGTTCTTCTCTCTAGGTAAGCATCTGTGAGCAGAACAGTGCCAGGAAATAACTACCTAGAACTGCAAGACGTAAACTAGCAAAAGTTACTGCATTAATGCGCACCCTAGTAGCCGTCCCATTTTCACTTAAAGGTTGATTTATTCAGCGACAATTGCAATTAGTTCACATGACTAAATTGCTTCAGGTTTTTTTACTAAGTGCAATCCTCGTTCACAATGGTTCTGCACTTGCTGTCATGCCAACTCAACTTGGACGTACTATAGTAGTTATAACAACCAGCCTAGCTTACCAGTTATAATCCTGGCTTTTACCGCTACCTTCCTCTGGTGTAGCCTACCCAACCTAGTTAGAGTAGCTGCTAAATGTCAACTGAGGGTGTTGGGGAGCCCCTACAGCCAACTCTACACTGTGAGTTAACAGTCCTAGTATAAACTATAGCGTCAGTGAAGATATCTAGATAGCAACCACTTATTAAATTAGTCAGAGTGATATGGCTAGATATTTCACACTCAGGCTTTATTTTCACTTGCCTCTGCCTTGTTAAATAAACTAGTGATGTGCTTGAGCACAAATGGCGAGCGAGCCTAAGGACTATACTATTTTTATTGACTTCTAACACTGAAGCTACTGAAAATAAGGTCAAGTTTTTAAATTTAGCATACAGGGTAAAGGGATTTCAGTGCCATAGTAACAACTCTCTGCAACTGCTTGAATTGAAGGAAAAAACAACAACAACAAAACAATACACGTTATTTAAAAGTTTTCTTTGTGATATTCTTAGCTAAGTAGTGGTTGTAACACACAATGCTTTGACACAACTGGACATGCACCTACACAGACTTACCTTCGCAGTAGTCTAGTGGACAATGTATTTTCAAGTAAATACTGTTGCGCACGGCTTATAACCATGACAAAGAGCGCATTGACTTACCACCGCCACTAACTCGAATAGAAATGGAAGTCCCTTAAGTTGTCAAGTTTTAACTGTACCGGCAAAAGAATTCAAAACGGTAAACAATTCAATTTCTAGGGTGATACGGGTACTGATCGCTAAACCAGAGGATTCTGTTTAGTGCAATTTGGGACGGGGTCGACAACCGAACTAACACAAAACGCGAGGGTCAAAGTACAAAAATGCCTTACGTACGTCCATACATATATACAAATAAACTAGTGGTGTGCTTGAGCACAAATGGCGAGCGAGCCTGATAGTTAGGTAACATAAAACTAAGTATTGTTACTATGTTTTAGCTTAGTTCATGTAAAAACTATAATAGCCGTTATGACTTTATTTCAGCAAACAAATACAAAATCACTCTCTTACCTCATTAATGGTAACTTTTGTAGTATCAAACATCTGCCATTCTGATAATCTCAATTACCAGTAACTCTTGAACAAGCTCTCAGCTACGATAAAAAAATAAACCAGTGTTATTATTTGTAATTTTAGCTCCGTATCCCCACTAAAACGGCGAAGTTTTGAAATTAAGTCTGGAAAAGGGTCTTCAATGCCATAGTAACCGGTCGAATCAACTCTTTGTTTCTTGAAAAGCAAGCGTTTTCGCAGAAAATTTCTCACACTTTGGAGCTTTAAGTATAAAGTAAGGCTTGCTTAATGCTGTATTTTCAGAATAAACTGGGGTCAAGCCTAAAAAGCCGTGTTTTTTGGAGAAAAAAAGTTCCCCGCGCGCGTTTAATTACATACGTACGTCCAAACATATATACAAATAAACTAGTGATGTGCTTGAGCACAAATGGCGAGCGAGCCTAAAGACTATACTATTTTTATATGAATGATTTTGACTTCTAACACTGAAGCTACTGAAAATAAGGTCCAGTTTTTAAATTTCGCATACACGGTAAAGGGATTTCAGTGCCATAGTAATAACTCTCTGCAACTGCTTGAATTGAAGGAAAAAAACAACAACAAAACAATACACGTTATTTAAAAGTTTGCTTTGTGATATTCTTTAGCTAAGTAGTGGTTGTAACACATAATGCTTTGACAGAACTGGACATGCACCTACACAGACTTACCTTCGCGGTAGTCTAGTGGACAATGTATTTTCAAGTAAATACTGTTGCGCACAGCTTATATATGGCTCCACCGGTTCCCCACCCTCCCTCCTTCCCGAGATGGGGTGGTGTAGCCCCTTTTATTTTTATTTTTATTTATTTTAATTTTATTTTTATTTAGTTTTGTACCATTTCTTGCTTTGCCTTTGTAAAAAAATCATATTCCATCAAAATATAACCATGACAAAGAGCGCATTGACTTACCACAGCCACTATAACTCGAATAGAAATGGAAGTCCTGTAAGTTTTCGCGTTTTAACTGCACCAATAAAAGAATTCAAAAAGGTATACAATTCAATTTCTAGGGTGATACGGGTACTGATCGATAAACAGAGGATTCTGTTTAGTGAAGTTTGGGACGGGGTCGACAACCGAACTAACACAAAAACGCGAGGGTCAAAGTACAAAAATGCCTTACGTACGTTCATACTCTGGTTTATCGATCAGTACCCGTATCACCCTAGAAATTGACTTTTAACTGCACCCGCAAAACAATTCAAAGCCGTAAACAATTCAATTTCTAAGGCGACACGGGTAATGGTCGCTAAACGGGAGGATTCCGTTCAGTGAAGTTTGGGACGGGGTCGAACGCGGAGGGAACACAAAAATATGGAGGGTCAAAGTACAAATTGACATACGTACGTCCATATATATAAACAAACAAACATCCCCGATTTTCAATTGTGTTAACCCTGTAAGTGCCTCGCTTGCCAATTACTACTAGTGGTTCGCTCGAATAGCGCAAAATAGCGAAGCGAGCGATGCATGTTCCCTATAATTGCAGCTATAGATACAATTATTTATTTTGATGTTGTTAATGTTATGTCTGTCTGTTGTTTCATATAGATTCATTGGTGCTTCTATTCTATACCACTGTATGATGAAGGCTATAAAATTTAGGCTATGTATAATAAAGTTTAAAATAATGTTATACTTTTTGTGTTAAAACATGAGTAATGAATTATTTTATTATTTATTTTATTAATGTAATTCGTAATCAGCTACATAGTATTGCTTTATAATAATAAAGTTTAAGTGTTATATTATTTGTGATAATATAAGAATAATGAATTATTTTACCAGCAAAGTTATTGGCTGGTGTTTTAGACAGAATATACAGCTATTTAATTAAAAATGTCATACATCATTACAGTTATAGCTGATGTAAACTTTGTGGTTTAATAAAATAAAAAAATAAAAGAGTTTGTTAACATATTCAGTGGGAGAGCAGAGTATGTTAAATGGATGTTCTTAGACTACATAGTTTGATAATAGAGTTAGGTTAATTTTTATAGTTACATTAAATTTAACCTGCAATTGTGGAGGAATGTTTCCAGGATGCATGTTATTTTGAGCTGAATAGAGCTTAGGGATATGTTTATCCCGGCTACATCGACAACATTCCAATGACTTAAATTTCATTTTGGTGCCTGGAAGCTTCTCCATACACGTTATGCAGACTGGGATAGTAATGGATGAGATTTTAGCATGAAAATTACTCATTGCTGTGTGAACTTGAGGATCATCAAATGCTGGAATAATATGGTGCAATGGAACCTGGGGATGCTGTCTTGACCTGTTCCCCCTAACTTGAGACAATCTAGTCTCCCGTTGAAGTGGAGTTTCATCAGCCAATCTCTGCTGTTGGTTAGTTGACAACTGCTCTAATCTAGAGGAATTTTGTAATGAAGATTCATTTGCTGTTCTCAACAGTTGGTTAGTGGACAAACAGTGGAGCCCGTGATCTCTTTCACTATCACTTTCAAACAAATGTGTGACTTGCTGTTTTTGTGACATTAGTTGTAGACGTTGCTCTCTGCATAATGGTTTCCTAAACGAAAATATGTCTCGTATTAACTTATTGAAGTATATATTTTATTTTATATTTACCTCTTGCACTCGTTGCTGATAAGCTGAAAGGCTTTGCGGTATCGAAATTGTTTGAGTTATATTTTCTGCAACTATTTTTTGCTGCTTTGGGTGTATATGAGAATGGATGTCCTCTGATAGATGCCTTTTCCTTCCTCTTGCAGTACAAAAAGTAGTGGGGATGATATTAGCTTCTTGTTCAGATGGTGTGGCTGCATTTTCAGTGTCTTCAAGAGTAGTTGAGTCTACAGCTGTATAAAGTTGATTGGTACAGTAATCCTCAGGAATAGTCTAATAAATAAATTATGAACATTTAATGGCTTTTCAAAAAGAAAGATTCTTTACTTTGCTACCTGTTTCTGTTTCGTTTTAGCTCTCCTCCTCCTTGCCCTGTCTTTTTCATTTCTTATCTCTCTCCTTACTAATTTTTCTTCAGGAGTTTCTAACGCCCTCAAAGCTCTTGACAGAGCGTTTCTAACGTTTTGTCTACTGGGCATCGCTACTTCGTACGGCGGGTAAACAAAACAAAATGGTGCTAAGAAGGTTACCCGGCCGCACAAGCGCGTAGGAGAAAGGGTACACACGTACGCCCACGCAAGAACAAAAACAATTTCTAGACATATATATCGCGAACTCATTAGAGAGTCAGCTCCGCTCGCTTCGCTCGCTTCGCTGAACTAGCATCTTTTTCTAAGTCCCTAAACTAGTGATGTGCTTGAGCACAAATGGCGAGCGAGCCTAAAGACTATACTATTGCTATATGAATGATTTTGACTTCTAACACTGAAGTTACTGAAAATAAGGTCCAGTTTTTAAATTTAGCATACAGGGTAAAGGGATTTCAGTGCCATAGTAACAACTCTCTGCAACTGCTTGAATTGAAGGAAAAAAACAACAACAAAACAATACACGTTATTTAAAAGTTTTCTTTGTGATATTCTTTAGCTAAGTAGTGGTTGTAACACATAATGCTTTGACACAACTGGACATGCACCTACACAGACTTACCTTCGCAGTAGTCTAGTGGATAATGTATTTTCAAGTAAATACTGTTGCGCACGGCTTATGACAAAGAGCGCATTGACTTACCACCGCCACTAACTCTAATAGAAAATCTGCACCCGCAAAAGAATTCAAACGGTAAACAATTCAATTTCTAGGGTGATACGGGTACTGATCGATAAACCAGAGGATTCCGTTTAGTGCAATTTGGAACGGGGTCGACCACATAACTAACACAAAAACGCGATGACATACGTACGTCCATATATATAAATAAATAAACTAATGGTGTGCTTGAGCACAAATGGCGAGCGAGCCTAAAGACTATACTATTTTTATTGACTTCTAACACTGAAGCTACTGAAAATAAGGTCCAGTTTTTAAATTTAGCATACAGGGTAAAGGGATTTCAGTGCCATAGTAACAACTCTCTGCAACTGCTTGAATTGAAGGGAAAAACTACAATAACAAAACAATACAAGTTATTTAAAAGTATTCTTTGTGATATTCTTTAGCTAAGTAGTGGTTGTAACACACAATGCTTTGACACAGCTGGACATGCACCTACACAGACTTACCTTCGCAGTAGTCTAGTGGACAATGTATTTTCAGGTAAATACTGTGCGCACGGCTTATAACCATGACAAAGAGCGCATTGACTTACCACCGCCACTAACTCGAATAGAAATGGAAGTCCCTTAAGTTGTCAAGTTTTAACTGTACCGGCAAAAGAATTCAAAACGGTAAACAATTCAATTTCTAGGGTGATACGGGTACTGATCGATAAACCAGAGGATTCTGTTTAGTCAATTTGGGACGGGGTCGACACCGAACTAACACAAAAACGCGAGGGTCAAAGTACAAAATGACATACGTACGTCCAAACATAATACAACTAGTGGTGTGCTTGAGCACAAATGGCGAGCGAGCCTAAAGACTATACTATTTTTATTGACTTCTAACACTGAAGCTACTGAAAATAAGGTCCAGTTTTTTAATTTAGCATACAGGGTAAAGGGATTTCAGTGCCATAGTAACAACTCTCTGCAACTGCTTGAATTGAAGGAAAAAACAACAATAACAGAACAATACACGTTATTTAAAAGTTTTCTTTGTGATATTCTTTAGCTAAGTAATGGTTGTAACACACAATGCTTTGACACAACTGGACATGCACCTACACAGACTTACCTTCGCAGTAGTCTAGTGGACAATGTATTTTCAGGTAAATACTGTTGCGCACGGCTTATAACCATGACAAAGAGCGCATTGACTTACCACCGCCACTAACTCGAATAGAAATGGAAGTCCCTTAAGTTTTCAAGTATTAAATGCACCCGCAAAAGAATTCAAAACGGTAAACAATTCAATTTCTAGGGTGATACGGGTACTGATCGATAAACTGAGGATTCTGTTTAGTGCAATTTGGGACGGGGTCGAACAATAACTAACACAAAAACGCGAGGGTCAAAGTACAAAATGACATACGTACGTCCAAAACATATATACAAAAATAAATTTTAAACATCCCGATTTTCGATTGTGTTACCCCTGTAAGTGTCTCGCTCGCTACGCTCGCTCGCCAATTATTTGGCGAGCGAGCGTAGCGAGCGAGACACTTACAGGGGTAACACAATCGAAAATCGGGGATGTTAGTTTATTTATTTATTTATTTGTTATAGTTACTAGTGATGTGCTTGAGCACAAATGGCGAGCGAGCCTAAAGACTATACTATTGATTTTGACTTCTAACACTGAAGCTACTGGAAATAAGGTCCAGTTTTTTAATTTAGCATACAGGGTAAAGGGATTTCAGTGCCATAGTAACAACTCTCTGCAACTGCTTGGAAGGAAAAAAAAAACAACAAAACAATACACGTTATTTAAAAGTTTTCTTTGTGATATTCTTTAGCTAAGTAGTGGTTGTAACACACAATGCTTTGACACAACTGGACATGCACCTACACAGACTTACCTTCGCAGTAGTATAGTGGACAATGTATTTTCAAGTAAATACTGTTGCCCACGGCTTATAACCAGCGCATTGACTTACCACAGCCACTAACTCGAATAGAAATGGAAGTCCCTTAAGTTTTCAAGTTTGAACTGCACCCGCAAAAGAATTCAAAACGTTAAACAATTCAATTTCTAGGGTGATACGGGTACTGATCGATAAACCAGAGGATTCTGTTTAGTGCAATTTGGGACGGAGTCGACAACCAAACTAACACAAAAACGCGAGGGTCAAAGTACAAAATGACATACGTACGTCCATACATATATCTAAATAAATAAACAAACATCCCCGATTTCGATTGTGTTACCCCTGTAAGTGTCTCGCTCGCTACGCTCGCTCGCCAACTAGTGGTGCGCTCGAATAGCGCGCATGGAGAGCGAGCAGACTTTTTTACAGAAAAATAGGACAAAAATTACATCTAACTGTAGTGCACAGTGTAACCCTTTCCATTCTCAGTTAGCATCACAGAATCTAAAGTCTCTGATCCCAGACTAAACTAACTCGAAAGCAGTGGCAAAGAAGCGCTGCTTGACAAAGACTTCACAATTGTTTCAAGAAGAGAGTAGCTGTAAACTTTTTGGTTGAAACAAAGTTGCGTCTGCAGCAGGATTCTCCGCGCTCGTTAATTGAAAAATACTGGAACTGTGAACGCTTTACCTAACTTACGTAATTAGAAGCGCGGGCGAAAACAGAGGTCTCACGTACCCCATAAACAGATAAATAAATAAATAAATATAGCGAAATCTCGATTGAGTTACCCCTGATAGTGTCTCGCTCGCTTCGCTCGCTCGCCAATAAATAAACAAACATCCCCGATTTTCAATTGTGTTAACCCTGTAAGTGTCTCGCTCGCTACGCTCGCTCGCCAATTATTCTGCTGGGAAATTTTTTTGCCATATCACACTCTGACTCATGTAATAAGTATTACTAGTGGTGTGCTTGAGCACAAATGGCGAGCCTAAAACTACACTATTGTTAAATGATTGATTTTAACAACTAATACTCAAGCTACTAAAATAAAGTCGAGTTTTTTTAATTACGTATGCGGTAAAGGGGATTCAATGCCATAGTAACCGCTCCCCGCAACTGTTTGAATTGAAAAAGAAGCAACAAAATCAAGTCACGTTATTTAAACTTTTCTTTGTGATGTTCTTAATAGTAGTTGTAATGCACAATACTTTCACACAACTGAACATACCTACGAAAGACGTACCTTCGTGATTTGTCTAGTGGACAATGCATTTTCAAGTAAATGCTGTTGAGTAGGGCTTATAACTGTGACAAATAGCGTATTAACTTACCACCGCCACTAACTCGAATAGAAATGGAGCTCCCATAAGTTTTTGAGTTTTAACTGCACCCGCAAAACAATTCAAAGCGGTAAACAATTCAATTTTTAAGGTGATACGGGTAATGGTCGCTAAACCGGAAGATTCTGTTTAGTGAAGTTTGGGACGGGGTCGAACGCGGAGCGAACACAAAAAACGAGTACAAAATGACATACGTACGTCCATACATATAAATACACTTATAGCCCGTTACCCGAGCGACCGCGCTTGTCGTTAAGAACTATAAATCTGATACAGTCTGGTATGCTCGTAAGAAAATGTATTAGCGGGGAAAAGTCTGATATAGTTCTTAGCAACCATAACTAGTGATGTGCTTGAGCACAAATGGCGAGCGAGCCTAAAGACTATACTATTTTTTATATGAATGATTTTGACTTCTAACACTGAAGCTACTGAAAATAAGGTCCAGTTTTTAAATTTTCGCATACCCGAGTTTTCTTTGTGATATTCTTTAGCTAAGTAGTGGTTGTAACACACAATGCTTTGACACAACTGGACATGCACCTACACACTTACCTTCGCGGTAGTCTAGTGGACAATGTATTTTCAAGTAAATACTGTTGCGCACGGCTTATAACCATGACAAAGAGCGCATTGACTTACCACCGCCACTAACTCAAATAGAAATGGAAGTCCCTTAAGTTTTCAAGTTTTAACTGCACCCGTAAAAGAATTCAAAAAGGTAAACAATTCAATTTCTAGGGTGATACGGGTACTGATCGATAAACAGAGGATTCTGTTTAGTGAAGTTTGGGACGGGGTCGACAACCGCACTAACACAAAAACGCGAGGGTCAAAGTACAAAAATGCCTTACGTACGTCCATACATATATACAAATAGATAAACAAACATCCCCGATTTTTTTCATTTTTACCCCTGTAAGTGTCTCGCTCGCTACGCTCGCTCGCCAATTATGGTAGAAGGCAAATCAAAGCAAAATGGAATAATGAAGAGTTTGGGTACTTTAATACAATTACTAAGATAGCTAACGCTATACTTTGCTCGTTGTTTATGTTCTGGCTATAAAATAGTTATAAACCAAAATCATTAGGTTTGTATTTCGATTTATAAATCCTCGCCACGAGGGCGCAACTCGGGCTGCGCCCTCGTGTCTCGGAGTTTATAAATCGCATACAAACCTCAATTTTGGTTTATAACTATAACAAACATCCCCGATTTTCAATTGTGTTACCCCTGTAAGTGTCTCGCTCGCTACGCTCGCACGCCAATAAATACTTGTTACATGAATTAAGTTGTGATATGGTGAAATATTTCATGAGCTGGCTAATATTTTTTTCAGCTTGCTAATTTATTTTCACTGAGCCAGAGGGAGTGAAAATGAAGGAATTATCTTGTCATATCACTCTGACTATTATTGGCGAGCGAGCGTAGCGAGCGAGACACTTACAGGGGTAACGCAATTGAAAATCGGGGATGTTTGTTTATTTATTTATTTGTATATGTATGGACATGTATGTCATTTTGTACTTTGACCCTGCGTTTTTGTGTTAGTTATGTGGTCGACCCCGTCCCAAATTGCACAAAACAGAATCCTCTGGTTTATCGATCAGTACCAGTATATCACCCTAGAAATTGAATTGTTTACCGTTTTGAATTCTTTTGCGGGTGCAGTTAGAACTTGAAAACGTAAGGGACTTCCATTTCTAATCAAGTTAGTGGCGGTGGTAAGTCAATGCGCTCTTTGTCATGGTTATAAGCCGTGCCCAACAGTATTTACTTGAAAATACATTGTCCACTAGACTACCCCGAGGGTAAGTCTGTGTATAGTCTCGCAAGCCAGACCTTTGCCGACCCCTTACCGCTACGCGGGGGAAGGAAAGGTCTGGCTTGCGAGACTAGTCTGTGTAGGTGCATGTCCAGTTGTGTCAAAGAATTGTGTGTTACAACCACTACTTAGCTAAAGAATATCACAAAGAAAACTTTTAAATAACGTGTATTGTTTTGTTGTTGTTTTTCCCCTTCAATTCAAGCAGTTGCAGAGAGTTGTTACTATGGCACTGAAATCCCTTTACCCTGTATGCGAAGTTTAAAAACTGGACCTTATTTTCAGTTGCTTCAGTGTTAGAAGTCAAAATCATTCATATAAAAATAGTATAGTCTTTAGGCTCGCTAGCCATTTGTGCTCAAGCACATCACTAGTAGTGTAATAAGTTGTTTATTCCACTGCTAGCTAGATATCTTCACTGCTGTAGTTTATACTAGGACTGATAACTCACAGTTATAGTTGGCAGAAGGGGCTCCCCACACACCCACCTGATATTTTAGCAGCTGCTCTAACCTTGGTTTCGAGGCTGCACCAGAGAGGAAGGTAGCACTAGAAACCAAGAAAACTATTGAGCTAGGCCAGTTGCTATAACAACTAGCAGCGTAAACTCTGCCTATTATCACCCATTTTCTGCAGAGAAGCACTTGAACCAGAAGCAAGGGTGTAGGGAAATTCCCCATTAATACAACCAACCCCTTTTTTACCACGCAAACTTTTACCACACACATAGAGTCCAGTGTGTTGCTGCAACTGGCGGTAATAGGCAACAGTTAACCAATTATCACCATACCATTTCCTCACTAAGGCGATAATAAGAACAATGGTACCTGCGAGAATGTTACTGTAGCTCACAAGAATGACACTATACCCTTGTTTGAAATATTTACTCTTTTTCAAGCTTAATTTTTATTGTCAATTATGTCACGTATTTATATTCACCGATGATCACAACATACAATTAAATCATCACAACCATTCATATATTAACAGAACAATAGTAAAGAAATGAGAATGATAATGAAAAGCTTCTATAGTAGCTAACCCCAAGTTGAAGATGGAGTCACTCAGAATTGCCACAAATCTTGAAAAGAAAAAAAAATTGTGTAAGGGTAAGAAATGTGCATAAAAACAGCTCTAACAATCACACAATTGGGATACATTTGATTTACAATAGCCTATTAATGACATTACAGCTATATTACACTGTGCTGGCTAAATGTTGGCATTATTATAGCTAGCTATACAGCTCAATATTTGTTGTTAAACAGATATAACATTTAAAAATTAACCTGCATATTAGACTTACCTGTATCATAGACATAACAACTAAAGATCCTTCTGGCTCATAGCTTACGCTAGTAATAGAATACAAGGCTAGAAAGTACTCACTGGAGATGGGACAAGTTCGTTGTTTACAAAATCATTGAAAACTTTACATGTGATTGATTGCACCAAACCGCGTGACAAAATTCGGGCACTTGTAGAGCGTGAAACCTGTGTTTTTTTTCTATTCCAATAGACTTTTGTACTGAGTTTTGGAATATCACCGCCCTCTGGTTTGGGAATTTACTGAGGGAATTCTTTTAACTGCTTCAATGTGAGCTTTCTAGTTGTGCAAACTCTGGATTTAGTCAAGGACACTCACGTGCTACTGCCCATTTGGAATATGAAACTAACATGATGTATTCTGATAAACCAGATTTGATTGTTGATAGAAAAATGTGTAGCTGTATTATAATGAAGAATACAATGATATAGGTGGAAAAGCATTTATCCAGCGATATAGTAACTGCAGTGGTAAAGAAGAACCTTTAATATTAGCAGTATGCACATAGGCATATAATGCAATCAAAAGAACTAGTTTTTATAGATGCATCTTCCTCATTTGAAGACTTTAATAATCCTATGTTTGTGGTTTATACATCTTCAGCAGCTGGAGGTTTACCTCTAGGCATAGTAGTGACTTCAGCAGAAAATGCTATTGTTATTTATCAAGGAATGACTAAGTTAATTCAAATGTTTCCAGAAGATGCGTTTTATGGCAGCGGAAGTCCTAAAAAATTATAATAGATGATTCTATAGCTGAAAGGGATGGATTGAGAAAAACTTGGCAAACAGCAGATATACTATTGTGCACATTTCATTTTCTTCAAAATATTTGGAGATGGCTACTAAATATTAAGCATTGAATTCACTGTGACGAAAGACAAATTTTAATGAATTTAATTAGAAAGTTAATGTTAATTACAGAATACAGCCACTTTGAAAATCATCTATTTGTTATGAAATATAAAAGCTTTAACTCCTACATTTCTGATTATTGGGTTCGCAGAAAAGAATGGGATTGAAATGCAGCATACATGAGAGGAATTAATACCAATAACTATTATGCTGAATCTTGCATTCCAATTGTAAAGATATTGTTTTTAAAAGAGTTAAGGCATATAATTTAATACAACTATTTAATTTTATAACTGTTACTTTTGATATGTACTATATAAACGAAGATTGTTAGCTATAGCATACAACAGAATGGATAGATATAATATAGCTTTGAGATGATATACAGGCCTAGGTGCTTTGGAAGTACCTGATAATAACATTAAGGAGTCCACTACAAAAAATATATATTTAGTTAAAAGTAGTCATTATAAAGATAAAGTTTATGAAATTAATACAACAGTTTGGACTTGCACATGTAGTATAAGTTTAACTGGATATCCATCAGGAGAGCCATGTAAACATCAACATGCAGTTGCCAACAAATTCAATTTAGTTGCTCCGAACTTAATACCATATGCTTTAGTAGCACTTGGATTAGAACAAGTTGGGGATAAATAATTTTATATGGGAATGACTGAATAATTTCATAAACAGAGTGAGGACAATATTTGTCATAATGATGAGGATGACAATACTACTATTGATGATGATAATTTTGCTGATGAAAATTTAAGTTTTGCTCTAAATTTTATTGATGAAGGGAAAGCATTGTAAGAAGATGTAGTTAGTTTATGTAGGAAATTAAGTGAAGATGTACAGTCTAGGATGCAGGATTTTGATATTCAATATTTAACAGTTTGAAGAAATTTTTTTCTACTCACATGGGTATTATTAATATAGTAGAGCCTTTAAATTCTGCAACGCCAAGACTGGCATCGTTATTGCATACATATTTTCCTTCAAATAATTCTTCAAAATTAGCTGGTATATATTTGCCAAATTGCAGTTCAACCCACTGCTGTTTCAAGAAGGCATTCAGGTATTTCAAGAGGCAGTAAACTTGCTCCAAGTGGGAGACCAAACTTGACGATGCGGATGTAAATAATATTCAGATGTAAATATTCAGACAAAGCGAGGAAGGAGTGAGCACACAAAACGAAAACAAAATCTTAAACAGAACGAATTAAAAAATTGTGCCAATCATTTTAAACATGGTAGAGGACATTAACATTGTAAGCCAAACTGTTTACAATACTTGGCACTGTTATTATTATTTATTTACTTACTTATACTTTACAAAGTTTAGCAATATTGTCACATAATAGTTTAATGTTTCAAGTATCATAATTACTCATTTATCATAGCTATATTTTTTTCTTTATAGCTAATTTAAAGAATTTTTTGGGGGTTATTTGTATATTTATTGGTCTGCTGTTATCTTCTTTCTTTTTCTAATATGTAAGCTAGCTAGTTACATTTAATTTCACAATATTGTAATACACAGCTGAATATTTCATTTCATGTTATCATTGTGTACTAATACTTTTTGATTTCAAGTTATGCCTATTTTCTTTCAAAGGGAAATCAATTTCTCACTGACTATTTCATGTTCTAATGATTTGTTATATTAATGTATTAATCAGCTGTGTCAAATTGTTATAGATGTTATGGTTTTTACTGTCTAGTAGTAATCCAGCGCTTCTTCCTGGCGGCACCATAAAATTGCAATAAAATACCCTTTATTGCGTATCATTCTTTTTTTCATTCTTTAATTCATAATATAGTTAGCTTAATGTGATGTTGGTTTTCTTGATGTTTTTTTTGGTTGATCTTACAGTATCTAGTACTAGCAGTTATATGGAAGAAGAATTTTTACCCTGTCCACTTTTTTTTTTTGCAAATTGTACCTATAGCTGCTTTCAATTTTTTTCATTAGTGATAACACAATACACATGAAATTAGCAATAATGTCATTTCTAATTGCAGTAAACATGATGGTCTTTTGGTGCTCTTTTTTTAACTTCATTTGAACGATTTATGATAGTAATAAAAAACTCTTTCTGCTAATTTATACACTTTCACCTGTAACCCAATTAGGTAATGGTACTCAAGTTTTTCCATATTAGCATGTGTGTAGTTACATTTTCTGATGCAGACACATAGTTTTTCTCCTTAATATTCAAAAGTCAATAATTTATGACTTATGTTCAAACTATTTTTTGGAAATTATTAATGTCATTATGATGCTAGCATATTCACCACCCTCCACCAACTTAAACATCGTGCACACATACCTTTTACAATAGCAGAAACTGGGCTTCAAATCTCATTAACTTTTGTGGATTAGAATAAACACTATTCTTCCTTCAAAACGTTTCCAATTAAAATAAACTGCTTAGATATCTTTAGCAGTCAAGTCAGCTTTCAGTTGAAACAATGCCCCCACAATATTCAGCAGCATTGGAAGGAACAAAAAATATTTTGTGGAGCAAAGGCTTGTCAATCTTTAACCATTAAATAATTAGGGGGCCCCAAAGACTTCGATTTTAACCATAATATTGACAAAGTCAAATGTAATGGGTATTCCAATAGTATCTCATCTTAGCAGCCTCATGGGGAGTTGAGCTACAACCTGAGCTACAGCCAAAACGCACAAAGTCAGGAAAAACAATAGCATGGTCAGATCTACAGAAAGAACCTTTGCTTTATGTTGAGGAACTTTGTGTGAAGGTAATAGCTGTCGTCCATCTACATGGGGACAACTTCTGTATATACTACAAGATATTAGATTTCTAGAACTTTGTCAGCAGATCGAGGCATTCATGAAAGGATTAGAAATTACATGAGAATATCATGTAAAGTAGTCAGTGATTTACGATGTTAAGAGTATAAAATGTTGAGCTATAGTTTATCATGTAGAAATATTACTAAAGTTTTAAACAGTGGGATAAAGTTAATATCCGAAAAGGGAAATTTATGTTTAATGAGTTGGATTACAATCGAGGTGAAAATACTAAGGATAATTCAGAAATAGCAGCTCTTTTTCAAACAGTTAGTAAGAATTCTGACCTTTGGAAAGATGATAAACACTCTTTCAGGGCATTTCTCAAAATGGAAGAGACTGAAGGTCAACCAGAGCTTATGGAAATGCTACCCGCACTCACTGTAGGACAAGGTCTTTATTTGCTGTTTGTACTATGTAAAAAATAATTATAGCGTGAAAACCCACCAAATTCACACCAAACTGGTGGTGTGAATGCCCACCATCTATGCATAGTGTGTCCTTCACACTTTCTGCCTAGTGTGAATGCACACTAAGTGTGAAATTCACACTCAAGGGAATAACATGGACCCTTTACCGAACATTGATTATATTCATGTGCAGGCAAAAACCAATGATATTATCATTATAATCTACCTTGTAAATGTGTTGTACGCTAGTGTGCTAGGTAAGAGAGTTGACAAAGATTTTGGTCCTCTGATAAATTAGATCGGGGATTACACCTATCTCTTTTTGGAAAATAATGTAGATATGTAATATTAAAATCAATGTAACTTAAAATAATTAATCAGCATTAATGTAAGTATGAGTTCATACTGATTATGGTGTGAACTCACACTGAATTTGGTGTGTTCTTCACACCAAAATGACAAGGTGTGCGCATCACACCATATTTTGGTGTGACTATTGTTACAAGTGATGCACACTTAATTTGGTGTGAACTACACACCTTTTTAGTTTACAGTGTATGCTATGATTGTGATTTAAAAACACACTTTGATGTAATCTACCAGGAAGCTGAAGGGGACACCACAAAATGTGAGGAGTCTCCAGTCACTCTAGAAGAGATGCTTCTTTCTTCTCTTTCTAGTATCTCTTGCTTCAACTGCTTGGGTCACAGTCCAGACCAAACAAGCAATGTGTGTGTGTGTGTGTGTGTGTGTGTGTGTGTGTGTGTGTGTGTGTGTGTGTGTGTGTGTGTGTCTGTGTGTGTGTGTGTGTGTGTGTGCTACCCAGCCAGAAAGATAACAAATATTTATAAAAAAAATTTTATCTAGATCTGAATAGCTAGAATGAAGTAGCTACTAAAGTGTTTCGTTGTTTTGGTTTAATATTTACGTTTTAGTTTAACTTTTTCTACTGATGTGACTTTAATTTTAGTTTTAGTTTAGTTTTTCAACAGTGCTTGTTTCATTTTTAGTTTTTAGTTTTGGATGTTTAAATGACACAGATTTAGTTTGAGTTATTTTAATTTGACGATGACAACTATAGATTTTGTTTTGGATATTTTAATAATCTAGAGTATAATGGATACCAAAAAGAATTGAAAAAAAATAAGAATAATAGGTAGCTATATAAAATGTTTGAACGACATCATAGCAAATGATGCATGTGATGTCATGGTTAATTTGATTTAGATGAGCTGTACTCTAATCTATTAAGTCACCCATTTGTCTAATTGGTTGCCATTTTTTGCAGGTTGCTGAAGCATCAAAGTGTCAATAATACTTCTGCTTTTAGTGTTATCCCTGTTAACCAACTCTTTCTCATCTCAACATCTGAACCAGGGAATGCCATGGCTATCATGGGCTGCATTTGCTTTCAAACTACCAAATAGCTATCACAGCAAGTACATGTACATATGTGGTAACTAACTGTTTATGATGGCAATTGGCTAGTGCTGGAAAGTAAAATTACTGTTTAATAATCATTAAAATAATTGACAATTTAGAGAATTTAGCTAACTAGCTAGAAGACTTGGCTACAGCAGTTGCAGAAAATTTTCAATTTAATTTCATTGAGTTAGCTAAACTGAGCTTTCTTTTTTATGAACCCAAGAGGCCTGAATAACAAAATGAAACAATTTGCAAATTATATCCTATCCCAAATTAATATTAATTGTGGTAGTAGCTGATGAATCATTTGTCCCCATGAAGACTAGAAATCGTAAAATAACATCTTACAATAGCCAGTAGTTATAGCTACAATACTCAAATGCATGCTTTAAATTTATATTTCTTGATTGTGCAACCTGTAGCTAGCTACAAGTGTTTCTTCTGCACTCAATTTTGTGCCTAAATCTTCTTATTAAGAGAATGATAGTTTCACTTTATTAACCTATAAATTTACCATTATTCCACAATGCTAGTGCTTGTCTATTATTCCAGAAAGTAAATGCTAGCATCATCTGGTTAGGTCCTAACCCATGAGGGAATTAGTTGGTGTTCTGTTCTTTAACACATTCACAATCAACTATAAATTCCACAACCAAAACATCCAATTTTGCTAAGTAGTCATCTAGGAATAAGGCATGCCAGATTGTGCTGAAGTTTTTTATTCTCTTCATAGCTAGCTAATATTATTATTCTAGTGAATTAGCTAGCTACAAATCCCACTTGTAATAGCTGGGCCTGCCCAATATTATTCTATCCCATATATTCTTCAATTTTTCAAAATGGAATTGATTGAATAGAGAAAAGTCAGAATGTAAAATGATAGCATGCTAGCTAAAGCAATCCAAATCCAGCTGAGCTACATATACCATAACACATGCCAAACAAACGAGTATTTAATGTGCTAGCGCATGTATATTAGCTGTTGGGAACTTCGAATCAGATGAGAATCCTAAGAATGGAGGTGGACTAAACCCTAACGGTGGTTCACATGGCATCCCTGTTGCTAAAGACAAAATGTTCTCAAGCTGTAACATGAAGGTTGGTCCTTTGCAAGAACCTCTCCAGACCTTGATTCTATGATTTAAAATTATACATTATAGCTGTATATCATCCTATCCAAAAAATAAATAAATAAATAAATAAAAATAACAGAACAAAACTAGCTAACAATAAAGTAATTAATTAAATTAATACACATGCATATGTACATACATAATAGACATGCACACATTATATATATACCAGCAATGTTATGATTACATGAGATACAAACTCACAAATTGTGTGCGCACTACTCAATTAACACCCACACCCTAACACCTTAAAGTCCATACAAACACACAAATTGTGTGCATGCCACTCAATTAATACCCACACCTAAACACCTTGAAGCCAAATACATAACACACAAATTGTCTAAACAAATCGTAAACTGCCTGTTACTGTCTCAGCTCACATGTTTGTAGCAATGGCATAGGTACACTGTAAAGAGGGAAGGCATTTCAGTTCATTGCAACATCTCAAGTTTCACACTTTATCTCACCTGCGCAATAAGTGAAGTAAAGCTGTTAATACCAGATGAAACTCTTTTTTCCGAGTCTGGCATGGGTGGCTGAATTAGGCACAAAACAGCACACATGCAGAGGGAGACGAGAACATTGACCATTCAAAATAACAATATGCTTGTGTGTTTGTGTGAAATACCTTATACTCTATTCTGTGCGTCACCCATTATAACAGGCATCATATGTGACTTATTTTGAAATTAATCAGTCAGTGATCCAATTATTAGTTTTGATAAATGTCATGAGTTATGCAATAGTTGATTTAGTGACAGGATGGACTTAAACAAGTGCTTAGTCAACAGAAAGGACAGTCAGACAATTGACCAATTTAGACTGGACAACTGGAACAAGTGTTTAAAGGAAGTGATGGACAAGAAAGCACATTACAGGGATTCATACGGAATTTTTTGCTAGAAGGGAGATTTTGTAGAGTCACAGAACCCGTTTAGCCACATGAATAAGGTGACGTCAGCACTATGAAACATATTGTCAGATGAAAACTTGAACAAACTATTATGAATTGATGTTGAAGGACCAGAAGATGTGTGGGACATTTTTTTAAACAAACTAGCAGTAGAGTAATGAAGCAGTGGGTACACATCAATATTTTGCAACTGTAGTTTTATAATTATATTTTTTCATAAAATAGTTCAGTCAGGATAAGAAAAATTTAGTGGGAGGGGAGGGGGGGGGGGGAAACCCAGGGCTCCCAGAGTCTGCATGAAACCCTGTATTACAAAATAATGTATACATAACTCAATTAAAAAAATCAATATAAACCTATAAGGTAAAAATTTTAATACAGAATAAATAAATGAATAATATTTATTTATTTGTTTACTCACTCATTCATTTGGTTGTTAGCTTTTTGTTTACCCGTTGATGTCATTGTATGATCATTTACCTTGCTAAAAATAAAATAAATAATAAAAATAATAATAATAAAAATAAATAATAAACAAAATAACAAAAAGTAAATAAATATAATTAAAATTAACTAGGAAGTAAATAAATAAATAAAAAGTAAGTAATAAAAAGTAAATAAATAAGATGTGTAATAAATAAAAATAATAAAGTAAATAAATTTAAAAAGTAAATAAAACACATATCAAAAATGAATAATTAAATTATGAACATAAATAAATTGTAAATAAATAAATAATAGATAGAATAAAGGAATAAACATAATACACAAATAATATATACATATATAAAATCAACAATTTAACATATGAAACCCAGCTAATTAAATTTAGTTGGCTGAAACCTACATAAATAATGTCCATTTATAATTATCAGAGGATGAATTATTGCCCCATAACTATTATACTCAGGAACAAAAACTAAAAGTATTATTGATATGCACTAACCAGTGTAACCATAACTCCTCCCAGTTACAACCAAGAGGCCACTGATAGTGGTTACTGCTGTCTAGGCAATGTGCCACATGTAGTTGGTACCCATGTTTCACGATAGCTAAAGATTATGATAAAAGAGAGCACATTCTCATACCAATTTGGATTTGAAAAATTCATATGCAATTGGCTGAAACTGCACTTAGTCAATATTATGAACAAAGTCACATGAAGTAAGATAGTTTCTTTAGTTTACACATGTTAATTTGCTAACCACAACAGAGTAGGCTGGATTTCCTGCTAACTGAATGTGTGTGTGTGACTAGTGATGACCAGAGGCCACTACAAGCCCATGTAAACAGGTCATTTTTTTCAAATCAGTAGTACAAGTACATTCACTTTAAACAAGATTAATGAAGGAATCCAATTGAAATAACAGTGTCCAATGTAACACGTCCACAGTACAACAAACCATGTTCCGCTAGAAAAATACGTGACAAATAGCACACACATAGCCACCCTGTTGTTCCTCCAGACTATTTACATGACTCCAGGAAGCACAGTCTTTATTAGTGCACTGGATCCAATCACAGCCATCCAAAACAAACCCAGTTCCGCCATTAATATAGTCTTTGTAGAGACCAAAACACATGGAACAAGTATGTTGACTTGATTCCTGAACATTTTTTATTTCAAGACGTCTTCTCTTGGGGCATGTTTTTAGGGAAGACTCACCTGGTATACTTCTTTTGGCTCTGCATTCACTTACTTTTAGTTTCTGCTATTCTTGCTTGGCTTGCTCCTCTTTCCTTATGGCCTGCTCTTTTTTCTTCCTAGCTTGTTCAGCCCTCTTTGCCTCTTTCTCCTCAATTTTCTGTTTCCTCTCTTCTTCCTTCATCAATTTCATTTGTTCTCTCTCTAATTTTTTCCTTCTCTTATCTTCCTCTTCTTCTACCTTCTTCATTTTCTTTCTTGTAACAGTGAAATCGATTCTGCACTAGTCAAAACACGAGCTGGTTTGCATGTTGGTTGATGTTCTGACTTACTGATGGTCGTTGGATACACAAGAAAATCGGAAATAGGTGAAGTACCTGACTTACAATTAGTACTGGTGGGAGTAGAATTGATGGGACAATCAGTCAGACAAGTGACAGGAGCAGAATGATAGGACAAACAGTCTGACAAGTGACAGGAGTAGAATTGATAGGGATGAACAGTCTAACAAGTGACAGGAGCAGAGTCAATAGGACGATCAGTCTGACAAGTGACTGACAGGAGCACAGTTGATAGGACAGACAGTCTGACAAGTTACAGGAGCAGAATGGATAGAGTTAATAGGACAGACAGTCTGACAAGTTACAGAAGCAGAATAGATAAGAGGGACAAGTGACAGGAGCAGAGTCTATAGGACAGACAGTCTGACAAGTGACAGGAGCAGAATTGACAGGACAGACAGTCTGACAAGTGACAGGAGCAGAATTTAATCATTTCCAGCACACAAAGCACAAGACTTTCCAATACCTCAAAACCCTTTGCAATATCCCATGACGTGCAGTTCGCTGAATATTAACCTCAATCTCTTGAGTGGAAAGCTGTGGATCATGATACCACTATAGAAAAACACAACTTCCATTACATGCAATAGCTTGGAGCAATGGCTTAACTTTGTAACAGTCAACACAACAGTATCGGTTCTCTTTGTGTGGCTTAACAAGACTCTGCCTTGTCTTAAATCCTTTATTGCTACAGTTTAAAATGTTTATAACACTGTATACCAGTCGGGTACAAGATCAATCATATAATACAGTGTTATAAACATTTTAAACTGTAGCAGTAAAGGATTTAAGACAAGGCAAAGTCTTCACAAAGAGAAACGATACTGTTGTGTTGACTGTTACAAAGTTAAGCCATTGCTCCAAGCTATTGCATGTAATTGAAGTTGTGTTTTTCTACAGTGGTATCATAATCCACCGCTTTCCGCTCAAGAGATTGAGGCTGTACAGCTCATCTAGTCTGTTTGCAATTATATTTATGTTTCCTACGCCCAGGTAATGTACAGCAGATGGAAAATGCAAACTGGTGGGGCGTTCTACTAAAGAAACAGGATTGAAATCAGTCGATTCTACCTACTGTGACCCAAGAAATATTCTGGTATTCACAGGACTCAGCAGTACAGCACTGTTAGCTTGTAGCTAAAGTTACTAGACTTTCTTGTTAAATAAAATTATCAATTGTTGCATTTATTTATATGTATATGAAAATTGATGAAATGATAGAATTTAAGTAGTAGTACACATATACAAAATATAGTTGTGATCAGAGTTGAAGGTGGAGTGCTGCCAGAGTTGGTCCTAATCCTTATGATAAACGCCATCTATAGTAGTTGAAGAAAAGGAATTGGCATAAACACGGCTTTGACAAGCACACAATTTAACGGCAAACAGCTTAAGTGTGACTGCATTACAAGTTGCTAGCTAAATGATAGCTATATCACTGAAATATATTGGCTATACGGCATTTGTTATTGAACAGGTAGACAAATAATCTTACCAACATCCTATCGGGTGGTCCTGTACCCTCTGTGACAACAGAACACTCCGCCTATCCTGTTTCATTAGCAACCTGAGCTAATCGCGATATAAAGCTAGAAACGCAGCAATCTGAGAAGAAACAGCTCATTGTTTACAAAATTCTTAATGAAGACAGTCCGCTTGATCAATTGAGCCTTACCACCGCGCGACTAAAAGCGGGGCGTTTTAGCACTTTCTCGGTTTTATAGAGTATACTGAGGGTATATTTGTAACCCCTTCCGCGCGAGCTTTCCAATGGTGCACACCCCGGATGCGTAGCTGCTTCTGTTATAAAGTTATTCAAGTTTTTCTTGCTTGTAATTGTCGGCCCTCCTCCAACTTATCATCTACTTACGGGCCCTCAGAGGGGCGTGACACACAGTTTAGTTCCGAGAATGTGGGGAGGTTCCTCCCCACATTTCCGACTTGCAAGATACTTAAAGAGCATTTGTGAGGCCTGAAAGGAGTAGTAATCTGAGCGCTAATGGTGACAGAATTAATTCAAAACTTTAAGCTAGAAACCCGCTAAATTGAAACAAGAAAGATGGAAAATAGCACATTTCTTTCTGTAGCTTGTATACTTCTTGCTTTATTTTCTGGTCTATTTTCTCAAAAAATTATTCCGTCAATAATTCGTCTCGATAGAGGCTGCTACTCTGCTAACGAAATACAACAGATAGGCCATAAACTTGTCCTAGACACTTTACAATTTAGAGACGAGGTGGAGCGAGATTGTGGTGAAGGACTCTGGAAACAAGTTATTTCTTTAAATATGAGCAACCTCGAGGAGACATGCCCTGTGGGATGGACTCTATCTTCGAATCCGAGGTCGTGCTCCCAAACAACCGCCCCAGGATGCAGTCTTGCTACCATTTCTACAGATACTGTCTACCAGAGAGTGTGTGGACGTGCTTTAGGGAGTGGATATGGATCAGCTGACGCATTTCAAAATTGGACTTCAGCTAGAACAGGCTTAAACTATGCAGACGGGGTCAACATCTTTCTAGCTACGCCTACACCTACGCATGTGTGGACCTTTGCCATGGACCACCAGTACGTTCTTCCGTATCCTCGCTGTCCCTGCGCCCTTCAAAAGGGCTATCAGTTCCCAAACTACATCGGTACCAGTTACTTCTGTGACACCCACGATTCTAGTAACGTCTATGTTTGGGATGGAAAAGGCTGTAGCACGAAAGCTTGCTGCGATTACAACAACCCGCCTTGGTTCTACGTGGCCTTCACTTCCAATTTCACGAGTGATTTACAAGTACGTATTTGCTCGGATGAAAGTTTCACCAACGAAAAAATAAACTTGATTGAGCTGGAGCTGTATGTTCAATGAACTAATAATAATATTGGCTGCCAGGTTATGTTATTAGCTAGTGTGCCTAATAATTTTGGGACCTTGAAATTTCATTATAATATACAAACATACACTTCCACCCCAATATCTAAGTAGAATTGGTGTGTGGTGTTCTATTATTTTTGGTTTCTACATAAAATAATATTTTTTCACCAACTAAGCTTTGAGAGTGAGCTGAATTTTTGACTAAGAATTAATTAGTACCAATCTAAACAGTTTCGTACCAACAATTACAATACATTAAATGCAACTAAACCTTGAAATTATGGACGAAATTGTTAGATAGAGATATACTTTATTGATAATGACTTTGAAACTACCTATAATTCTGATAATCATAATGTTCTGTGTCCTGTTGGTTATCTTTGTGAATCACATTATTTAATGGTCAGAGTGCATGATTACTTTTCATTATTACAAGTGCAAAATAGCTAGCTTCTCCTAACGAAGTGTTCCAGTAACACTGCAAGGAGCGTTCCCAGGAGAGGGAGGAATTTATGCCTCAGCCATGTTTCCTCAACACTGCACAAAGGGTTTTAATATAACACTCTCAGAAGTGTTTGGAAAACATCTTTAGCAGAGTTGTATTTAACACCTTCTGCAAGCTTATCACAACACCAAGTAACATGTTTCAATGGCTCTAATAGCAAATATTGACCACACCTCTAGACAAAACACAGGTCAGTATAAGGTATGCACACTTTCACATAGGCATGTCAATCAAAGCAGTGTGGGTTTCCAAAATGAGTGTGGCTAAGTACACCACCCCCTGTGCAGAATCCTGTATGACACCCTTATAGCTTAGTCATCATCTGCTTTTTCTGAAGTAAAAGCATGTTCTGTCCCCAATTTCTAATGTCACTATGAACCATTTGTGCTTTTTTTCAGCTGATGTTGTGAGAACAGGGAACAAGAATTTCCTTCCGTTGGCCAAATATTATTGGCTTCCAGTATTCAGAGGTGCAGTGATGGGAAGAAAAACGGCCATTTTTCACATGCAGTTTATAGAATAAGACTAGAACAAGTCATAGGAGCCATGACGACCGCTAAGGCCATAAGCAACTTGGCATGATACAGTATAGTATTGATGACCATTACCAAATGCAAGTCTTATGACCTCATAGAGGTAGTTGCAGGTCTTATAAGCCACGATGTGGATTTGATACTGGTAGACAGTTAATTTGCTTAAAATATTGTTGACAATGTTGGTTGGTTGTTGTTGTTGTTTTTGTTTATTTGTTTGTTTGTTAACTCTCAGCGTGCATGCGAGAGAGGGTTGTAGTAGTTGCCCTGTCAGTCTGTCACGCTCTGATTTTGGAGATTACTGTTGATTTAGGTATGAATAAGTGTGTACAGTTCTGCTGGTACATCATTGAGAGTGCTGGAAATGGTTATATTGCCTTGTGACTTTCCTGCCTTTGAGAAATTATTTATTGCCTGTCGAATTAGCTGTGCTGATTTGTAAATACACTTCATGTTGTCCACTTCACCTGTCACAATAGCAGACTGAACCATATCAGCTTCACAAGCTGCTGGAGAGTACAAGACAGGTGCATTTCGTCTGTCCTTTTGTAGAACTGATCGAATGCTAGGCAATTCTGCCATAACTTTGTCTTTTAACCACTGTCTAGTGTAGGCAGGTGAATGGTTTGCTAATGCTTCAAGTCCACCAAGCAAGTTGATGTATGTGGTTTCGACATCTTCTATCGAAAGATATGCCTTGTTTTTTGTTAGTAGGTCAATGAGGTTGACCAGTTCAATAAAGCAAGCATTCTGCATTGATTGTTTCATACAATAATTTTTTGTTTCACTCTCCTTGCCACTATCTCACAAAACATGGAAGACATGCTCAGTCCAGCATGATTTATGATATTTGACATCAATAGCATGGGCATCATCAGGAGAGATAGCAGTGCACAATTTAGTCTGAAGTACTGGATTTTGGGAAAGGTGCACTGCTTTCCTTAGAGCTTGTCCAGCATTTTCAGTTGTTACATTGAACAACTGCATTTTTTTATCTTTTTGGCAAAAAAAAACATAAATTCTTGTCCAAAGGGTGGGTAGAAGAGCGTGTGAATGGCAAAGAGGAACTTGGACCATCAATACTTTCAGAGCGTTTCCGCTTTACTGGCATTCGTCCTGGCTCCCTATGGGCTCCACTAGAGAGATATTCTTGTAGGTGGCCACGTACACGTTGTATCATGGCTTTGTTCGTAGCATCAAAATAGCAGGTGCAATGCCACACTGCACCCTCTCTTTGTAAAATTTCTGCTGTATAGTCTTTTAGTCGTTTTTGAATAGGAATGAATTTGCTATCCTGCAATTGAGCTCTTTCCAGTACTACATTGAGCAGATGTTGATAAGAGTCTATTCTAGGATGCAGTACCAATGTTTTGCTAGATGCAGGCTTTTGGCACACAATACATTGAGTCCAGTTTGTTGAATAATGATGAGGCTGCTGACCTAGCTGTGGCACACTCTCAGCCATTTTGTTTAACCTTTAATAAAAACATTAATTTCAACAATTAATTATAGCATAGTTTTTGTTTACCTATTGATGATAAGGCTTATTCATTAGACAGACAATGTCTGCCAGGCTTCTTTAGTGTAGACTGTAGTGTTGATGTTTATAGTTCTTCAGAATTCAATGATGATGATGATGATGATGAAACTGTAGCTGTCATAAGGCTTCTTTCAGAGGTTTAATAATTGAATATTTGTGTGTTTTTATGATACATCTTGGCTAGCATGCACAATGGTTTTCTTATGAATATCATTAACTCTTTATCCAAACTGTACCTGTTATACTAAAGACAATAGTGAATGTGATTAATGAGAAAAATTAGTACCTACTATTTTAGCACCTTAACCTGGTTGCCATGGCAACCAATAAAATGCAAAACATTGATTTTTTTAATTCGCTATGTCATGTAGTTTCCAAAAATATATAGATTACCAAATCTCCAAAAAAAAATTTAACGAAAGTATAAATTATTACATAACAAACCTGACTATATGTGACCGTCATACAGGAAAACCCGGCACAACGCGGCACCCTTCGAAAACTTTTTTTGTGCACTTACAGAGTTGTCGGCGTCCAGATATTGAGCTCTCCAAGTTTTATTGTCGTAGCTTAAGTCGTACACACTATAATAGACCAAACCGTTCCCTTCCGTCGGCTTGAAACAATACATTTTTAAGAAATCGATCGATGTTTTCTCGATATTTACGCACGCCGCGTTGTGCCTGGTTTTCCTGTAGACGGTCACATATTCAGAAAGAAGATTTAGGACCTTTTATTGTGCTACTTTTTAATTTGGGGCTAATTGTAGATAAAACGTAAAGCTTTCAGCTCCACATTGGTACCAGCTGGGTAACGCCCCCTAGTGTCACGTCATAATCACTTGAGCAAATAATTTCTTGAAGTCCGCAGTGTAGTTGCTTTATGCTCAGGAAAGTTAACCAATGGAGTTGAATGAAGTGAAGTTTCACGTTGAATATTATAACAGTGAGTGTTTCTGGCTATGTAGTTTAGCTTCTCTTATGAAGACAGCATTTCCATGTACTGTTTTCATTGCTTGAGCTATATTGATGCCTCATTAAAATAGCTAACAGATTGCTTGGCATGTGAAACTACACCACCTCTTCACTACCATACAAAAACATTGTGTACTGGCTATAAATTATGTACAGATATGCTTTAAACAAGCACAAGAAACAAACAAAACAAAACAAATGAAGCACCAAAGGTGCAAACCCTCAGTGCTATTAAACATTACCTAGCTATTACAATATAATCTCCTTCAAAAAGAACAACCTTCCTTCTGCTGTAGCTCAAGTACGCAAGCAAACAATCATACACACCCACTCATATACACAGTCTTAGGGGAACAGGCATTGTGCTTGTGATGTGCTTCAGTAAAAAAATTGACATATAAGGTGAAACGGTAAAATTCATTTTAAATATAAAATCATCACGCACAATTTGTTCGACTTTTTTAAATTAGCGTACAAGACCACTCACGGCAATTTTTGGGACTTAAAAAAACAACAAGCTTTTCCAAGGAATTATTGCGCCGTATAAATCCTAACTCTATATAAGGCTTGCTTACTAACAAAAGAAATAAGAAGGAACCTAAGAAGCTTAACACAAAAAGCAGCAAATGTATATTTATTGTTTGTTCTTACTAGTCAGCAGATGTAACACACAACACTCTCACATGCACTCGTTCACTGGATATACCAACACAAGATTTACAGTGTATTCTCTCGGTGGCTTGGCATGTTGGGAAATGGATTTTCAAGTATGAACAGTGATGACGAACAGTGCGTTGTTAACCAAGGTAACGAGTGAACACAAAAAATGTGAGAGTCAAAAGTACAAAAGTTACATACATACGTTCAAGCATATATAGTATATACAATAATACTAGTGGTGTGCTTGAACACAAATGGCGAGCGAGCCTGATAGTTAGGTAACATAAAACTAAGTATTGTTACTATGTTCATGCAAAAACTATAATAGCCGTTATGACCTTTTATTTCAGTAAACAAATACAAAATCACTCTCTTACCTGATTAATGGTAACTTTTGTAGTATCAAACATCTGCCATTCTGATAATCTCAATTACCAGTAACTCTTGAACAAGCTCTCAGCTACGATAAAAAAATAAACCAGTGTTATTTGTAATTTGAGCTCCATATCCCCCCTAAAACAGCGAAGTTTTGAATTAAGTCTGGAAAAGGGTCTTCAATGCCATAGTAACCGGTCGAATCAACTTTTTGTTTCTTGAAAAGCAAGCGTTTTCGCAGAAATTTTCTCACACTTTGGAGCTCTAAGAAAGTAAGGCTTGCTTAATGCTGTAGTTTCAGAATAAACTGCCTAAAAAGCCGTGTTATTGGGAGAAAAAAGTTACCCGCGCGCGCGTTTAATTACATACGTACGTCCAAACATATATACAAATAAACTAGTGGTGTGCTTGAGCACAAATGGCGAGCGAGCCTGATAGTTAGGTAACATAAACCTAAGTATTGTCACTATGTTTTAGCTTAGTTCATGCAAACACTATAATAGCAGTTATGACATTTGATTTCAGCAAACAAGTACAAAATCACTCTCTTACCTGATTAATGGTAACTTTTGTAGTATCAAACATCTGCCATTCTGATAATCTCAATCACCAGTATCTCTTGAACAAGCTTTCAGCTACGATAAAAAATAAACCAGTGTTATTATTTGTAATTTTAGCCAACAAATATGGAATTACTACTTACCTCATTCTTGAGTATTGATAACTTCTGTAGTATCATTGAAGTTGCTTTGGCCATCTGAATTACCTTGAATTCTTGACAACAAGCTCCTCACCTACAAAAACAAAGACAATCAATTTTAGCACACAAATACAAATTACTTTCTTACCTCATTTTCTTGAGCAGTGGTAACTTTTGTAGTACCAAATTTGAGTCCTTCTGACTATTTGAATTTACCAGTCACTGTTGACAACAAGCTCTTAGCTATAAAAAAGAAAGGCCAGAGTTATTTTGCATATTTAGCTAACAAATATGGAATTGCGTACTTACCTCGGCATCCCTCGAGTAGTAGTAGCTTCCTTAGCATTAATACTTTATGTGCTTACATACGCTTTTCAGAAGTAATGATAGCTCTCTTAGTACTGACTACAGGTGGCTCTTGACAACTAGTAACAAGCCGCACTTAGCCGGAAAAAAGGCGAAGTTTTGATTTTAAATCTGGTAAAGGGTCTTCAATGTCATAGTAACCGATCGAATCAACTTTTTGTTTCTTGAAAAGCAAGCGTTTTCGCAGGAATTTTCTCACACTTTGGAGCTTAAGTATAAAGTAAGGCTTGCTTAATGCTGTAGTTTCAGAATAAACTGGGGTCAAGCCTAAAAAGCCGTCTTTTTTGGAGAAAAAAGTGTACCGCGCGAGCGTTTATAGTGCATACGTACCATCCATACATACATACATATATACTAGTGGTGTGCTTGAGCACAAATGGCGAGCGAGCCTAAAGACTATACTATTTTTATTGACTTCTAACACTGAAGCTACTGAACAGTTTTTAAATTTAGCATACAGGGTAAAGGTATTTCAGTGCCATAGTAACCACTCTCTGCAACTGCTTGAATTGAAGGAAAAAACAACAACAACAAAACCATACACGTTATTTAAAAGTTTTCTTTGTGATATTCTTTAACTAAGTAGTGGTTGTAACACACAATGCTTTGACACAACTGGACATGCACCTACACAGACTTACCTTCCCGGTAGTCTAGTGGACAATGTATTTTCAGGTAAATACTGTGCGCACGGCTTATAACCATGACAAAGAGCGCATTGACTTACCACCGCCACTAACTCGAATAGAAATGGAAGTCCCTTAAGTTTTCAAGTTTTAACTGCACCCGTAAAAGAATTCAAAACGGTAAACAATTCAATTTCTAGGGTGATACGGGTACTGATCGATAAACCAGAGGATTCTGTTTAGTGCAATTTGGGACGGGGTCGAACAAATAACTAACACAAAAACGCGAGGGTCAAAGTACAAAATGACATACGTACGTCCAAACATATATACAAATAAACTAGTGGTGTGCTTGAGCACAAATGGCGAGCGAGCCTAAAGACTATACTATTTTAATATGAATGATTTTGACTTCTAACACTGAAGCTACTGATAAGGTCCAGTTTTTAAATTTAGCATACAGGGTAAAGGGATTTCAGTGCTTACTGCCTTGAATTGAAGGGAAAAAAAAAAAAAAACAAAACAAAACAACAATACACGTTATTTAAAGTTTTTCTTTGATTTTCGTTAGTAAGTAGGGTTGTAACACACAATGCTTTGACACAACTGGACATAGAACCTACACAGGACTACCTTCGCAGTAGGTTTAGTGGAACAATGTATTTTCAAGTAAAATTACGTTGGCACGGCTTATAAACCATGGGACAAAGAGGCATTGACTTACCAACCGCCAACTACCTCGAATAGAAAACTTCACCGCAAAAGGAATTCTGCGGTAAACCAATTTCAATTTATAGGGGGATACGGTGTACTATAGATAAACCCGAGGATTCGTTTAGTGCAATTTGGGACGGGGTTCGACCACAAACGAACACAAAAACGCGAGGGTCAAAGTACAAAATGACATTTACGTACGTCCAAAACATATATACAAAAACAAATTAAACAAAAAATCCCCGATTTTCAATGTGTTACCTGTAAGTGTTCGCTTCGCTACCGCTCGCTCGCCAATTAAAAAACTAGTGGTGTGCTTGAGCACAAATGGCGAGCGAGCCTTAAACCACACTATTGTTAAATGATTGATTTTAACAACTAACACTCAAGCTACTAAAATAAAGTCGAGTTTTTAATTTAAGTATATGTGGTAAAGGGGTTTCAATGCCATAGTAACCGCTCCCCGCAACTGTTTGAATTGAAAAAGAAGCAACAAAATTGAGTCACGTTATTTAAATTTTTCTTTGTGATATTCTTAATAGTAGTTGTAACGCACAATACTTTCACACAACTGAACATACCTACGCAAGACTTACCTTCGTGGTTCGTCTAGTGGACAATGAATTTTCAAGTACATGCTGGTTGAGTAGGGCTTATAAACTATGACAAGAGCGTATTAACTACCACCGCCACTAATCGAATAGAAAGGAGGCTCCATAGTTTTTGAGTTTTAAACTGCAACCGCCAAAACAATCAAGCGGTAAACAATTCAATTCTAAGGTGATCGGTTAATGGTCGCTAAACCAGAGGAGGTTTGTTTAGTGAAGATTTGGGACGGGGTTTGTGGAACGCCGAGCGAACACAAAAATACGGAGGGTCAAAGTACAAAATGACATACATACGTCCAAACATATATCTAAATAAATAAACAAACATCCCCGATTTTCGATTGTGTTACCCCTGTAAGTGTCTCGCTCGCTACGCTCGCTCGCCAATAAACAAACATCCCCGATTTTCGATTCTGTTACCCCTGTAAGTGTTTCGCTCGCTACGCTCGCTCGCCAATTATACCTGATTTTTTTGTGTTGTCCCTGATAGTGTCTCGCTCGCTGCCAATTATTGTATATATAACTAGTGGTGTGCTTGAGCACAAATGGTGAGCGAGCTTTAAACTACACTATTGTTAAATGATTGATTTTAACAAGTAACACTCAAGCTACTAAAATAATAGTCAAGTTTTTAAATTACGTATGAAGTAAAGGGGATTCAAAGCCATAGTAACCGCTCCAGCAACTGTTTGAATTGAAAAAGAAGCAACAAAATCAAGTCACTTTATTTAAAGTTTCCCTTGTGACATTCTTAATAGTAGTTGTAACGCACAATACTTTCACACAACTGAACATACCTACGCAAGACTTACCTTCGCGGTTCGTCTAGTGGACAATGAATTTACAAGTAAATGCTGTTGAGTAGGGCTTATAACTGTGACAAATAGCAACTAACTCGAATAGAAATGGAGCTCCCATAAGTTTTTGCGTTTAAACTGCACCCGCAAAAGAATTCAAAGCAGTAAACAATTCAATTTCTAAGGTGATACGGGTAATGGTCGCTAAACCGGAGGATTCTGTTTAGTGAAGTTTGGGACGGGGTCGAACGCGGAGCGAACACAAAAATACGGATGGTCCAAGTACAAAATGACATACATACGTCCAAACATATATGTGACCGGATTTGTGAAAACCCGGCTAAACGCGGCATCTAAAGTTTTCTAATTTATTCTACCAGTAGGCTGCACGGGGCCTTGGGATGCCGTCCTCCTAATTTGGAAGCTGTAGCACAAGCCGTCTTCGCCCTATGCACTACAACACTTCAGTATTTTTGCTAAACTTATTCAGCGAGCGAGCGAAGCGAGCGAAGCTGACTCTCAGTCGTGTTCAATTGAGATTTCAGATATATATATATATGTAGGTATGTATACGTACGTCAAAATATTTCGCCCGCGCTTCTAATTACGTAAGTTAGGTAAAGTGTTCACAGTACCAGTATTTTTCAATTAACGAGCACGGAGAATCCTGCTGCACTGCCTTACGCAACTTTGTTTCAACCAAAAAGTTTATAGCTACTCTCTTCTTGAACAATTGTGAAGTCTTTGTCAAGCTGCGCTTCTTTGCCACTGCTTTCTAAGTTTATTCAGGTAATTTTGTTATTGTTAACTCTTCATGCCCAATCATTGCTATTATTTAGCGATTTCCTTCACAAATTATCTTTACCTATACTCATATATTTACTCGCTCGCCATGCATTTGCGCTATTCGAGCGCACCACTAGTTATTGCTGATTTCGAAAAAACGCCGGGTAAAGGCGTTGCTAAGGTCAGGGGGCGTGCCTTGTGTCCGTATACTATTACTGCGTGTCTCCGGGACACTATGGAATAAACCGGTTACAGGCGGATTGAAAGAAGTCTAAAAGGCTTAATGCAGGGCTCCTTAAGAAACTATGATGGCGAGAATTGCGTGAGTACGTGAATTATGTAGAATAGTAAGTGAATTAGTTAGTTAGTTGAATTAGAAAGAAAAACATATTATTATGTTGGAGTAATAATTGCCCTAAGTTTGATACACGGAGGGCCAGCTCCTCATTTTTTTTAGCAGACTATAATATTGTTAAAGGCATTGAATGAGTTAATCCAGATGTTCAGGAGGTTCCAGATAAGGAAATCCCTTGAAGAAGGTTTGTCGTTTCTTTAGCTATTACTTATTTACATTAGGTAATTATTTTTCCTTTTAGTTGCAACATTGTGTGTCTGAGCAATCTTTCAGAAATATACTCTCTCAAGATCGATACGATTTGAAGTTGGCATTGCTAAACCCGTTGAAGATTTACGTTTTTCTGAAAGAAATGAATTGGTATCATGCATTACTAATCATTTTGTTATCCATCGATTTAAGGCAGAGAGTTAGACCAAATTTGTAGTAGTTTATCAGACACATTAAATATTCTGAGTGTCATTAAGCAATATCCGAATTTGTTCAGACCTCTTTTTGTTTTTACTAAAATAAAGTTGACAGATCCTTATTTATATGATCTGTTTGAGCCCAAGCTATCTCCAAGAAGAGGGAGTAATGCTAGAGGGAAAGAGGAAGCTGCAATGATATACTGGACGGATTTACTTCAAGATATCCATGGTAAAATAGCGCTCTATTAAGAATAGTCTAATCTATTTTTTTAAGTTTCTTTTTTTTGCTTTTCTTTTATATAGAATCCAGCAGTGGAGAAATAGTTGTGAATGAAGCAACCTTCATGCTCAAGCTGGAAAATATATTGTCATTTGCCATAGGAATAACATCCAAGCCACCGCTTGGATTTTCCCCTCCTCCTGCATTGGGGTTCACTGAAGATTCCAAATTTCCAACAGCAAACACATGTGCAAACATGTTAAACATTCCCATAAATCATGATAATTTTAGCGACTTTACTTGGCATATGTGCTATGGCATATGTAACACAGCTGGTTTTGGACTGCTTTAACATTATTGTAGCAGCTACCTGTTTGTTTTTTTTGTTTTTTTTTAACTGTATCCTCTTTCGCTTACTAGCTACAATCAGTCTACTTTTGTTACATTTCTATATTATAAATATAACTGGATATTATTTACAACCACTACAACTAATTTCATGATTTCTGTTACTTTTTGACTTACTGTAGCTTCTGTTTCCATTGGTTTTCTTCGTCATCCTGTAAGTAAATAATATATATATATTATATATATTTATATATATATTATATATATAATTATATATACTATACACCTATAGAACATTGTAATCACCTTAATAAATTATACCTATTCAATACTTTGTTATGATAAAGCATACACATTCAGATTACATCAAAGCATTTCTATTTCCCTATTTACTATAACAAAGTAAAATAGTCTTCAGATGTCTTTACCAAAAATGACACTGTCAATTGTAAATATTCAAATGATCATGTTATGTCTGCTTTAGCAGATAGTGTAATTAAGGTAAAATAATACTATGTTCATTAATTTTGCCTCATTAGCATTTGGGTTGTTTTTTTTGATAGGCTGTATATTTTATACGAATAAAATGGGCAACTATGCATAATATTACTATAGGAATACAGACGGGTTCATAGGCAGTCAATATGAAAACAATTGTTGCCAATATTAGATTATGATATGCTGCACCAATATGTAAACAACTACAGTACATAATTAAGCTATTGTAAAATGTGCAAGCAGATTACATGCATGCTCATATTAGGCAATACATACTAACACAATAATAATCCATATAACCTAGTTCATTATTTAATCTATAATGAATTATGCAAATGTATGGGCAGAGTATACATGTTTAGGTGTATACACATATGAAACTCACTTGTATATATACAACACATGATTGCTTGAATTGGCTGTCAACCTATATGTACAAAACTATATGATGTATAAAAACTATGGGCAATTAAAATAGTTAAGATAATGATGACTCAATACAAATTAATTGTGTAGCTATGTTTAAATTATATGTTATGTGGTGGTAGGCATAAGTCCATAATTATGATATAAACACCAAAGAGCTATAGCAATAGAAATGAGTATAGTTTACAGTGACTAAAGTAATTATTAGTCAATCTATCATCCTCTTACTTCATTAACTTACATTTTCTTCTGCACTCCTCGGTTATTCTTTTTCTTCCTGTATATTATTGATATATAAATATATATAATATAGCTACAGAATCTTTTATCAAATTGTACAGTTTAATATAATTTTTAATGAGGTTACAGTCATTATACATCATATAATTAATACACTTCTACTTCTTTATATTCATAATAAAGTAATACAGTAGGCAACTTACAATATTAAATTTGCCCACATAGAAACTGATCATTATCAATGGCACCCACAAATGCACTGATTTCAAATTGTTAATAAATGTTTAGTGGAAAATTGTAATACTACGAATGTTCTTCAATATCAAAACAAAGAAGTAAAAATTCAATAGGGAAATTTTTCCAATTAAATACAGACATGGTTTTAGGCTGCAAATACAAATACTATCATTTCAAATATTTGATAGTACGGCACAAAACTTGTCAAAATCATAGGATCCTCTAATGGTGAAGTACCATATTCAAGTCATACAAAATGTACAGAGTACAGAAATGATCATATATTAGGCAATAAACACTATCACAGTTGTTACTGTACAGTTCATTATAGATGATCTATATGTCAATACATAATAACTATTGCAGAATTTCACAGAATACAACTACTACTCATATAATTATTTATTCCACCCTAGATATCTTCACAATGATATCTTTAGGTACATGACCTGTGAAATAACTCATGATATTTAAGTTGTTAGTGTATGCTCTACTTCCTCTGCTGTAAGTATTCCACCTGGGATAGAGCAGCCGTAAATATATCAGCTGGGAGTGTGGGTAGCCCCTACAACTAACTTTGCCTATGAGTTACTAGTCCTACTATTAACTACAGCTGTGAATATATCTAGTGTGGAATAAATCACTTATTATACTCAGCAGAGTAATATGGCTAGATATTTCACTCTCAGGCTTTATTTTCACTCACATCTGGCTCTTGAAAATTAATAAGCATGCCCATGAAATATTTCACCTTATCACACTCTGACTCATGTAATTGGCAAGCTGAGACACTATCAGGGCTAACACAATTGAATAACGGGGATATTTGTTTGTTTATATATGTGTGTATGTACGTATGTCACTTTGTACTTTGACCCTCAAGTTTTTGTGTTTGCTTTGTGGTCTACCCCTTCCCATACCTCCACTAAACTGAATCTTTCAGTGTAGCGATCCCGTATCATTCAAGGATATTAACTCCTTCGTATTAGGTTGTTTCTGAATGACACAAGACGCACTTACGTCTTAAAAACTTACTGTACTGTGAAGTAATTCTTTAGAACTTCTTGTTTTTTGAAGTCTCAAAATGTTATGGCGAATGGTAACTATGGTATTGAACCCTTTACCAGACGTAAATTATTTTTTTTGACTCAGCCTTTTTAGTAGCTGCAAGTGTTTGTTATCAAAAGCTACTGGGTACAGAAAATACCAGTACTCGGGCAATTGAGGTAAGGAAGTAGTTCCTATTTGTTGGCTAAAGTATACAATGGTCACAACTGTGTACTTATATTTTTTACCTATGGGTAATGTGATTTCTTCTTTACAAGTTTTTTTTTATTTAGAGCTGTCACTTATCTCTTAGATAATATAATCATAGCTACTATTTCAAATTTTTTTTAAAATGGAGTGACATAATTTTGTATTTTCTTATCTACATAAAACATGGTTCATTAGATAATCTCTATGCACGTATTTAATAAATCATGCAGAATTTAAATACAACACAAACAAACATATCAACTCAACAATCACATGTATACTTATATATATATAGTACAAATAGCACTAACCTTTATACATATAGCTCCTGGTGGCTTAAATTGACGGCTATCCTATATAAAAACAACAACTTAATGGACTATTGTAATGTATTGTAATGTATAAACTTATAGACCATGTGATTTCTTCTTTACCAGTCTTTAGTACAGCTGTCACTTTTGACTTACTTTTTTTCTATTTTCATCAGTTCTTTGTTTCCATCCTGCATATTGAAAATTCATACCATAATTAATTAAAATTATAATGTGCATTTTATATGTGCTAAGATAGTTACTATTTTCATTATTTCTAACTAAGCAGACATATAAAATTATCATGCCAGGTATAAAAATCTTCCATCTCCAAGATCCGTTAACTAAAACTTCTATAAATAATTACTCTGTTTATTGTTATAAAATGTCGTGGATGTAATATATTGAAGTGGTACAATTGGTACTCAATAAATTTATCATGCCAGGTATAAAAATCTTCCATCTCCAAGATCCGAACTAAAACTTCTATAAATAATTACTCTGCCTATGGTTATAAAATATCATGGATGCAATACATTGAAGTGGTACAATTGGTACTCACCTTGGTATCTATAGCATTGAATTTCACCAATTGACTGTTTGTCTAAAGGAACACAATAATTATTTAAGCACATAGAGAGTTACACGTGGGCTCATGCTTGCCTTTTTGACCTAGTAATAATAGAAACAATTATTTAACGAGCATGTCTGAATAAATAATATTGACAGAAACATTTGAGTGGATTTCTGCACATGCACATTTTAAAATCTATAGGCAGTTGTAGCTAAGCAAGCTTCAACACCAGTGACAGCCAAAAAAAATTTAAAAAGACCTGTGAAAGAAAGAAATTATACCTAAAGAGTAAATGAAAGCTGAGAAAGAAATTGTGAAGTGAAAAACTGTGAGGTGAAAAATTCCAGCATAGAAAAGAATCCTTTAAAGAAGAAAACTTCCATTGATCTGCTGAGAGTGAAACGGTAGCATAACAAACAGAATTGAAGTATTTCCTTGTTCATCCTCAGTGGTAAAGCGTAAGCGAGTGGTCCTGGGTTCGAAATCACTGACAGCCAAACATTTTTAAATTCTGCATTGTGTAAAAAAATAGCCTTCAAAAAAAAAGAGTGCATCTAACGAGCTAGTTGGTAGCTAAGTATTCAATTTATTTTGACAATTTATAAAATAGCTGTTGCATCTCTAATTACTATTTGTGACAATAAATTTACCACAATTACATACGTATGTTATATAAACTTGTTAAATATAATCAGAAACCACTACCTAGCCAATCTATTAGGTCTCTTGTGTTTGATCTTAAAGATGTTCCTTTTGTGTTTGACTATTTTCTTTGCTTTGGCAATTTTGTTACGGTTTCTATTTTTTGCAATCTTCTCATTTCTGGTCATCTTCTTGTGTTGAGCTGAATTAAAGATGATCATTGTAATAATTTTATATTTTCCCAACAATTTACAGAGAAATAACAAATGGATTACCTTTTGTTGATTGTTGCCATTTGTTGACACCTTTGATTAATAATACCACGTAAAATTGAGGATGGAGTAGTACAAGAATAAATAGAATTGTCAATGAGTCCACAGCTGAAAGCTATATATAAATATTGTGAACTGTAAATACAAAAAATATCAAATACTGGAATTGAAATGCATGGATTCTTAGTGTATACCAATAAAATTATGAATTGTACAAAACATTCAAAACTTTTATCTTAAAATACTTACCTGTTGAACATCATCTTGTAATAATTGCAATTCAATTGGAAATGGTTTATGTTCTCCCCAGAATGGTGATGCTATGATAATACAATATAAACACTATCTGGTACATATTACTATAATTGGAAATGTTTTCTTACCAGCACTTGGGTCTAATTTCATATTGTAGAAGCTCTCAAAGAATAAGTCTGAGATCATGAATGAAGTATTCAATGAAAGTGAAGCTTTGGGTTTTGCCTGTGTAACTGCACACAAACAATATTTATTTGTAATGAAATTTTGCAGGTTAGGTGTATACTATTATAAATCTTACTTGAAGAATCCAAAGTGTAACATTCCCTTGAGTAGGTAGTAAAACGAAAGTAAATACGAGTATTGCATACGCTATATAAGAGTAGTCGTCGCCATTATCACAACTGAAATAAATGTTGTAATGACCGATATTCTTAGCTGTTGTTGTGATAATGCTTAGCGTGAAACGCCCCCGCTATAAACGCTATTGAGCTAGCACAGCGCGTAGTTAGCCCTGATCGCTAGATTCTTTACCGGACAGGATGAAAGAAAGGGTCCGGTCGAGTTCACTATAACATTGATCAATAGGTGACGTAAAGGGGTAGGTTGGTGCAACCAGGCCCTCTCCACTTTTTGAACTTGCATTCTCTAGTAACCTCAGGGGTGTCAGAACCAGCCGGCTGACCCAGCAATTGCCTGGACCTATATTTTAGCTATAAATTTTGGCAGCCTACTACTACGACTTACCCAAAACATTAACTTGACACCAGTGGCTCACACCAATGGCGGTAAAATGCTGACTCCACCAACCAATATAAATACTGCTGACTAATCCGCTATTTCGGCAATGAGTTAGCTAACGTCTGGCTAAAGAAGTGGTAGCTTGATAGTGTGCCAGTGAAGTTTCATGTAATTTTAGAAAGAAGATTAGTTTTAATTATCATCATTGTACAATACTTTATGGTAGAATTTTTCCAATTTTAGTTATAGTTGCAGCGTACAGACCAGAATTACTCTAAATAATGCTAATGTTATTGATGCAATGCTCGTATTTACTTTCGTTTTACTACCTCATTCAAGGGAATGTTGCACTTCTGATTCTTCAAGTAAGATTTATAATAGCTATGTAGTAAAAAGTCATACAATTTCAATTTTTTTGTGTGTGCAGAAACACAGGCAAAACCCAAAGCTTCAATTTCATAGAATACTTCATACTTAATCTCAGACCTATTTTTTGAGATCTTCAGCAATTTGAAATTAGACTGAAGTGCTGGTAAGAAAACAGTAACAAATATTCTAACATTTACCAGATAGTGCTTTATTGTAATTATTATAGTATCACAGGTAAGTCTTTTAAGAATAAAGTTTTGAATATTTTTTACAATTTTATGGTACACACTAAGAAACATTTCAATTCCAGTATTTGAAATAATAAGTCGTAAATACACTAACACTAGTAGTATGTATTATATATGGTAGGCACTAAATATATTATTTTCCAACAGCTGGTCCACCTCCTGACGATCTTTACCAACTTTCACACAAAATACAGATAAATAAATGGTAACATGATACTAAAGCTTAGATGAGAAGTGCTCCAATCACATAAACCTACAATTATACAACACATAGAATTCATTTTCTGTAAGAGGGCGGAACCCACAAGCAAGTAGCTATAGAAACAACAATAGCTATAATAGCTAAGTAAATTAAATTTGATATAAAAAATGAACCAATTTAAAAGGAGAGTGGAAAACTTTGTTACACAAGCTATCACTAATGGCCAGTCAAAATTTGATGCTTGAATTATGAACAATAATAAATTTTGTATTGTTTAGCTGTATATTGTCAGTTGTTTAATTAGAGCAATACTTTGGTATACCAGACCTTGAATTCAGGCTAATCTAAATAGTACATTTCTAATTCAGGCAACAGTTCTCCATATCTGCCTAAGATCACAAGTTAGAAAGGTACGTATGTGTTCTATATGACAAGACGACATCCATTTGCTCTGTCAATGATCTACGGCGTGATCTTTTTTGCAAAAAATCTAGGACAATGGAAAATATTCCTCCCACTCAGGTAACTGGCAATTCATAGCATTATACGTAGCCATTTACATGTTGTTGTCATTATGCAGGCAGCTCTCCTACAGCATTCAAACAGCTGGGCTCTCTATCAGGCTAGTATTTGGACCACCAGTCTGCAGGAAATGCAACATGTCCCACTTCCTGAAGAGTTTGGCTGGGTGAGCAATGTCAGCTCATGGAAGCCAGTTTGGACAACTCTTCCCGAGGTGGCGAAGTCAAGCCAAGAACTTGTTAAGTGCGGTTGCAAAGCTTTGCCTCTCTGTTCCAGAAGGTGCAAATGTCAAGCTGCAGGCCTTTCTTGTACGGCTCTTTGCCAGTGTGGTGGAAATTGCGACTCTACATGACATTTTGTGACTCATTATATTTTGTATTGAAATGTTTGTGGCAATATTTGAAATCCCAAATAAAATATTTTTTTCGCGGTACCACATAAGAATTCGGCACTCTGTTTTTTGTACCCTTTGGCCAGTAATGGCGAAAATTTCGACTCAAATTATCAAAATAATTATATTTCGCATTCAAAATGTTCATGGTGGCATTTAAAAACTCTAAATATGTGGCCAAAATTTTTAATTTTTTGCGTGTACTGCATCCGAATTCAGCATTTGCTTTTTTGCATGCAGTGCGAGCTAGAAAACTTTTTTTTCGCGGCACCCCTTCTGAAATCACTATATGCATGCTAAAGAGTGTCTGTACAAAGTTTGGTGCTTTGGACCGCTCTGTCACGAAAAAAAGTCTAACAGACCAGACTACAAGTGCCATTCATGCTTTGTAGAACTCCAAGTTCCCCTAAGGAAGTCAATGTTCCTCGTCATTTCAATGTAGCTCACTGATTGCAGAGGTGTAGGTGACTCTGGTGGTGAAATAATTATAAGACAGTATTAATCCACTAAAGTACATTTTTTAGTTATCTTTTGGTTAGGTCGTGGTATATACACATTAGGCAATCTCAGACACTCTATACTTTTGATTGTATTGCGAAGCAGAAGCATTTCACCACTATCATCTATAATATAATGTCTCTTAGAAAAAAAAATAGGAAAAGAGAAAATTGATGATAGCTATTTTAATGAAACTGCAACAATATTCAAATGGACCTATTGCAAATCAATTTTTTTAAAGAAATAGAGCTGGTGGAGTCCCATTATTACATGATACTTTCGTTGTGTATTATTATGTGTGCACAAATACACATGTGCACATGTATCGGTAACCCAGTTGCACTGCGATATACACGTGCAAATTTTTGTATTTGCTTACATTAAAGAATCGTCCACGATTTCTTAAAGAAAGCTTACAACTTGGCTATGAGATGCCCGGTCTAAAAAGGTTTTTGAAGGGCAGAAATCAGGTTAATTTTATGGTAGCTGAAGTACAAAGAGAACCGTATAAGTCAGTATATTATCAGTGTTAACCAATATCTTCATAAGAAGGAAATTACACTAGAATAGTTAATTGTTGTTTTAGTAGGGCACTTAATTCTAGTACCTTATTCTGTACTAATTGCTGCCTTTTGTGTATGTATGTTGTATTAGATGACTTCAGCTGTCTCCTCGTCATCAATTTTCTATTACATAAACAAAAACTTCACAACTCTAGCAATTGTTTTAACTACACATATTAATTCTGAATCACGTGCAGAAGTAACTGAGTGCTTAAAATAGCACTGAACAAAAAGGAGATGCTCAAAAAGGGAGCGCTTAACAAAGAGAGGGTGCTGTCTTCTACAGTAATTTAATTCACCCTTAGTCGATCTTCTTCAAATGGAACCCCCCCTCTCAGAAATCCTGGCTACATCCCTGTAAGTCATATTAGAAATTAAAATGTGGTTACAGTTATGTTTCAGTAATAGTATATTTTTTGGATACATTAATTTCATTGATTCTAGGTAACCATATCACAAGATCTTTAGATTTTAGGCAAGAGGGACACAGTATTTTGTAATGACAACAAATTAATGCAGTAATACAATTAGCTTTACTCTCAGTAGCTAATTGAATAGGAATTGGTCAATTCGAAATATAGGAACAAAAACAATAAAAGCTAGATTTGGAAAAAATTACAAGTATTTAAATTACAATTATTAAAATAATTTTTTGCATGCACACACACACACTTAAACATGTGTGCACACACACACACACAACAAATCTTTCAAATTCTGCAACCCCAGCCATCCTCCAGAGTTGGCTACTTTCCTAGCACTGAGAAAGGACAGCAATCTGACCGTTGCCCTGCTAGAACCAGTGAAAGTAGAGAGAATCTACTTTCCCAACAAATCCATAGCATATATTATAGTCTGAGCTGCTATCACTACTGACCACTTTCCCTCCTGTCCAACACTTCTTATACACACCAGCGCTCCACATTCCCTTTGCACCACTTCAATGAAATTCCTGTCCTTCACACGTTCTTCCTAGTCCACATTTCCTCCAGTTTATTCACCTCAGCTTTCTGGCCCTCACCCCTTCCTTTCAGTGCCACTTGGAAGAAGACCTCTCTAATTGCATCTACTAGGAGTGTAACTCACTGGCTCTCGCAACCTTCCTCCTGGAGACCTCTTTCAGAAGTATGCTTATGGTCTCACATATCCACAACCCCTGGCTCAAAATTTGTTAACATTTATAATATATTTATTCAATAAAAATACAAGACTAGTGAATATCATGAGTTGAATGATAATGGAGTAGTAATGACAAAGTATGCAAGTTATGTAAGTGCTACCACAAAAAAAAATCTACATGAGTTGCACAACTGTTTAATTGATGAGTATTTACATGATGCATACAACACAATTTAGTTCTTTGTGGTCTATGTAGGGGGTCTTGGAAAACCATTGGAACAGTGAGTGACCAGTGGGACTCATTTGCCCTGCAGCTGCTGCATCAACGGGCACTGCCAGGAAGAGTTTCTCCATAATACATGTACTTATCAATTTCACTCAGCCATCAGGTAACCATAGTATTCTGTGCTGCAGGATGGGGTGGGGCAGGTGTCATTTCCTGGTATCATAAGAATGCTGGTTCTAGGAGCATGCATACTGCACACTGGACATTGAGATTGTGAGTATCACTATTAGTAGGATAGTTGCAATTGTACTCAACTCTTGTATACCAATTACATGTGCGTGTCCTGGTGTATAAACAAGACCAAGATGTGGAAAGTAAGGAAAAAAATAATTAGCTCCTCCGTCTCTTTGGTGTGATCCTGCGCTTCCAGCAGTGCCAGAATATACCAGTCCTGCTCCACTACTTGTCTGTTACAAAGACTTCTCCCCAACCGAACATAAATGGCACCTCCTTTAGAAATTCCAGGTGGCCCCTACTGCACACATGGAGTACCAACTGGTCCAGGAGGTCCACATTGGCCAACTTCACCTTTTTCCCCTGGGCGACTATATTTACATCACGTACAACATCCACACAGACTTTAGAGGTGCTCGGCTAAGTGCTAACTGATAATTGAAAGAACAACAGCAAAAATACAGCTTTTAAACTGGCTTCCTGTCAATGTACACTAATATTATGTATTTGAAGATTACAAATAGCTACAGTAACTTAATACAGTTTTTTTTGTTTGTTTGTTTGTTTTTTTTTTGTTTTTTTTTGTAAAATGAGCAAATAAGAAGCAAAAAACACTACAATAGACTTCAGACACATTTATATAGCTAAATATGTCATTGTTGTATTAATAAATGTGATAATGGACGTAATAGCCCGGTGGTGTAGGAAGGGAGGGGGGAGGGGAGGGGGGGAGCGATTCCGGAAGAAATGAAAGCCACTTAACTTGAGCTATTATTACAGCTCATATCATTCGTTGGTTTATTCATTGAATTTATCTTGCTTCCTTCGATTTGTTGAATTATTCATATTATTATTAGATTCTTTTTTTTTGTTTTTTGTTCACTTTTGAATTAGCTAGCTACCTCCTGAAAAAGAAAGGTACGCTTTTATCAATTTCAATGAACTTTTAATAGCTATCCAAAGTTGCTGTGTCCCATTCCTTGCTGTGATCAATCTAGAAGAATATTCAAATGTTGCACCATTAAACATTTATAAATAGTTATAGCTCACCAAGAATATACATGTTCGGGACTATCCAGCAAGTGGAGGACCTGATCCCGATGTAGACTGAAGCACTACACAGACAGAGTCAATCCTAGTTGGGTTGATCTGCGTAGCGAAGACCCACTAGCGAGTGTTGCAGTCAGAATTCCAGTTGAGCGACCAATTCGTTAATTCGTTGGAAGCTTCGTTGGAGAGTAGAGACAGAGGTCGTAAATCTCAACTCGCTCTCCCACTGACTGGACCCTCTGAATATATAGGTTGTCTTGACCCAGACTAAGACAAACCTGAGACTCAAATACCTTATTAGATAAGATAAGTAAGCTATGAATAGTACAGTAAAAATACACCTTACTACCACGTAGGAAGATTGGTGTGATGACCAACAGGTGGTATATCAAAGATGGATATATTGAGTTCTGAACAACAGCAGGAACAGTAACAGAGAGTCAATAACAAATTCCGTAACTAAGTGAAATGAAAATAGCTAAAGTTTAAATACAAAAACAAAGTGATAGATCGACGATCGACAAACATTGACTATCGACGAGTTAGCTAGCTAGTAAGCATGAGTGACATAGCTAAAGTAAAGTGTTAATGTTAGTGTCCTTGTGGAGGATAACCGGAACAATACAAATGTTGCACCATTAAACATTTATAAATAGTTATAGCTCACCAAGAATATACAAATGTTGCACCATAGTAGCTAATAGTTACCAAGAATATTGCATCATATGAACATACAAAATGTGAAGTAAAAACATGACACGTGAGAGTTGGCAAATACTTTACTATCTCTTGGGTTCATCTGATTGCTGTCTCTTCATGTTAGGCTCTGGGGCAGACAACGGACGAACAAGATTTTGATATCTGAGATGAAACACAACCAGTGAATAATAGCTAAAAAACCCGAGTGAACTTAGAACTTGACTACTACCTGGTGCGCAGACTTTTATTCTTCGATATTAGAGCCGAATTGTCTTCTTCAGATATTCGTCTGTTAAAATGTGTTGAAAAATATCAATACACACATAAAATTATGTATTTTAGAGTCGATTTATACTTCATCAATACTCCCTCATGAAATACATATTTTACCATCTAATTTATTACTTCATTAAGCAGTAGGTATAGCTACTTTATACCTATGCATATATTGTACATCAATAATGCCAACAACTAAGTTAATCAGGAGAGTCAAGGGAAGGTAGCTGGGGACAGGGGCTCTTGCCCCAGTTAATCAGGAGAGTCAAGGGAAGGGAGCTGGGGACAGGGGCTCTTGCCCCAGTTAATCAGGAGAGTCAAGGGAAGGGAGCTGGGGACAGGGGCTCTTGCCCCAGTTAATCAGGAGAGTCAAGGGAAGGGAGCTGGGGACAGGGGCTCTTGCCCCAGTTAATCAGGAGAGTCAAGGGAAGGGAGCTGGGGACAGGGGCTCTTGCCCCAGTTAATCAGGAGAGTCAAGGGAAGGGAGCTGGGGACAGGGGCTCTTGCCCCAGTTAATCAGGAGAGTCAAGGAAGGGAGCTGGGGACAGGGGCTCTTGCCCCAGTTAATCAGGAGAGTCAAGGGAGGGAGCTGTGGACAGGGGCTCTTGCCCCCAGTTAATCAAGAGTCAAGGAAGGGAGCTCTGAGGGACAAGGGGCTGGGGACAGGGGCTCTGCCCCAGTTAATCAGGAGAGTCAAGGGAAGGGAAGCTTGGGGACAGGCTCTTGCCCCAGTTAATCAGAGAGTCAGGGAAGGGAGCTGGGGACGGGGGCTCTTGCCCCAGTTAATCAGGAGTTAATCAAGAGGAAGGGAGCTGGGGGCAGGGGCTCTTGCCCCAGTTAATCAGGAGAGGCAAGGGAAGGGAGCTGGGGACACGGGCTCTTGCCCCAGTTAATCAGGAGAGTCAAGGGAAGGGAGCTGGGGACAGGGGCTCTTGCCCCAGTTAATCAGGAGAGTCAAGGGAAGGGAGCTGGGGGCAGGGGCTCTTGCCCCAGTTAATCAGGAGAGTCAAGGGAAGGGAGCTGGGGACAGGGGCTCTTGCCCAAGTTAATCAGGAGAGTCAAGGGAAGGGAGCTGGGGACAGGGGCTCTTGCCCCAGTTAATCAGGAGAGTCAAGGGAAGGGAGCTGGGGACAGGGGCTCTTGCCCCAGTTAATCAGGAGAGTCAAGGGAAGGGAACTGGGGACAGGGGCTCTTGCCCCAGTTAATCAGGAGAGTCAAGGGAAGGGAGCTGGGGACAGGGGCTCTTGCCCCAGTTAATCAGGAGAGTCAAGGGAAGGGAGCTGGGGACAGGGGCTCTTGCCCCAGTTAATCAGGAGAGTCAAGGGAAGGGAGCTGGGGACAGGGGCTCTTGCCCCAGTAAAATCTATGTTTCATTCTTGGAATTCTTTGGTTCTTGCTTTTGTTTTTGCTTCTTTTTTCTCTACTTTTATAAAGAGAGTTGTGTACATTGCATGACCTCCTCATCCTCTCTCTATTCCCAATAGCAACATCACATGACCTCCTCATCCTCCAATAGCTATGTCATGTGACTCACCTTTGTAACTCTATTAAGGACTGGGTAACCATAAGATCACAAACACTGTCTACGGAGCTGGTGGAGGCTCGGGAAAACTGACGTCTCAACTCCTCAGATGTCATGCGTCCCTGGCTACCAACTATCGGGACCATGGCAAGACCATCACTGCTGTCTTCTGAATATCTGGGCCTATTCTGGGAAGGAATGTACAGGGAGCTGCTTGGACTGTCTCGTTTGGACTGGAAAATAAAGTAGTTTATATTAAGTTTCTATTATATTTCCAATTTCATCTCCCATTGGAATATTAACTGAATCTCCTGTATATATATATACATACGAGAGTGTAAGTCGTACCATGCATTAGTTTAATCACACATAATCTTTATATAGCCAATGAAAATACTATTCCCACCTATTCTATAGAACATTGGCATCAGAATGCTGTTTAAAATGACAGTTAACGTATCTATAATGTATATACAGCAACTATTGAAAGACAGCATCCGGAAATAAATATATAAAATTATCTGCCTCAAAAATTGTTAGCCTACTCGTAATTTTTTTTATTAATTTTTAACAAAACATTGCCATCAAATTATCTTTTCTTCTGGAAATAAAATCATTGTTATAGCACAGCTTTATGACCAATATAAATTGTACACACCCGTGTTAATTTAGCACCTTCACCCGAGTGTTCTAGCTAGGATTTTCAATCCAAGTGGTGCAAAAAAAAACCCTACATACATTATAGCATGCACTTTACGGGTTATGCGCGATGCATTAGTGAAACGGAAAAAAAAAGAAAAAAAAGACTGCTACAACAACTAGAGCACTGAAGTGCAAACCCTCAGCGCTAGTTAGCTAGTATGATAAAGAAGAGGAATGAATGAAAATAGGTAGGAAGAAAAGATAAAGGAAGAAGAAAGAAAGAAAAACAGTATAGGAAAGAAAGAGGAAATGAAAGGAAAAGGTAGGAAAGCAATAAGAACAGTAGGAAGAGGAAAATAAGGCAAGGAGACAAAAGGAAATAGAAAAAAAAACAGGATGAAAAAAAAAGATGAAAAAAAAAAAATACCGTCGACGAGGATTCCAACCAGAGACCATTAGGGCTGTTACTTGCTCACTCAACAACTACGCAACTTGTTAGCTATTTAAAAGCAACCTGCAAGCTGGCTCACGTGACAAGCACGTTTTTAAGGGGCGGTTCCCGCTGTAAGCCTACGATCGCACGGCTCTGGAAAGACTCGCTTTTTTCTGGAAAAAAGTCCAAAATCAAAATTCTGGCATATTAAAATAATTTACTTCGTGAAATACTGCTGTTTGATGCCGCTTTCAGAGCCTGGCTGGTTCCTACCTTCCAGAAGTGCCTGTTGACAGACAGAGTGACAGAATGAATGAATGAATGAATGACACTAGGACTACTGTAACCCTCTGGGCGCATGCGCGCTGAGGGTTAATAAATCAAACCAAGTGGTGCATAATGTATTCATACAAGCATTCGTTCATACAAGCATTCGTTCATACAAGCATTCGTTCATACAAGCATTCGTTCATACAAGCATTCGTTCATACAAGCATTCGTTCATACAAGCATTCGTTCATACAAGCATTCGTTCATACAAGCATTCGTTCATACAAGCATTCGTTCATACAAGCATTCATTCATACAAGCATTCGTTCATACAAGCATTCGTTCATACAAGCATTCGTTCATACAAGCATTCGTTCATACAAGCATTCGTTCATACAAGCATTCGTTCATACAAGCATTCGTTCATACAAGCATTCGTTCATACAAGCATTCGTTCATACAAGCATTCGTTCATACAAGCATTCGTTCATACAAGCATTCATTCATACAAGCATTCGTTCATACAAGCATTCAAGTGGTGCATCTTGCAACCCCAGTAGTGCAGCACCACTCAATAAGCCACAGAGAGAACGCTGCATCTACCTATCATCACCCATTACACACAAGACTTACAGCTATACCACCTGTTGTAGATCTACACCTTACCCATTCAAGTCTCATCACCCTAAGAACCCTGTGAATACACTTACTTTTACTATAATGTCCCAAATGTCTCCTCTTCTAGTATCATTTAACTACATTCACATGTACACAAAGCAAACACACAAATTCTTAATGAGACCAGATATACACCGTACAGAGTACATATAGTAGTTAGAGTGGAGTACCTTGAAATTTGCGGGATTTAGAAACTTGAAGGCTCCTGGGGCTGTAGGTTCCAAACGTAGCGAGGACACTACTAGGAGCCTGAGGGTTTCTAAATCCCGCAGATTTCTATAGTACCCCACTCTAACTTTTCTAGGACAAGAGGATATGCTAAAACTATACTACAGTGATGGAACAGAAGTAGTAACTAACGAATACACCCAATATTGTGACCGCTCATCTTGCTTGGGTGAACCTTGGTGTTCAGCGTGGGGAATTTGTAAGTAACAACAATGCAAAAAGAATAGAGTGACGACTTTGATTTAGATCCTGATTATGATAAGATATTCCTTCAGTGCAGCTTACACAAAGAATTCTCTAGTAATCAAGTCTTTTACAATACCTCTAACCAACCGATTTGCACTGCCAAAATCACAGAAAGAAGTCGAAGAAGCCAGAAAAACACGTACAGTAGGAGACAAAAAAAAGTTCCGAATTCAGTTCCGTAGAACGGCTGTCGCACGATTAAAAAACGAGGGAAAAACGGTACGCCGTTTGTTAAAAAACGGCCGTTCCATTCGACCGTGTTACCGTTTTAATCTTTCTCGTTCACCGTATGTCTCGCTCAAAGAAATATAAAAAATCGTTTATCCAATAAAACGTTCCGATTTTTTGTTTGTAGGCTCCAGAGGCGGAGCTTTTCGGGTTTTAAAAATTGAAGCCGTCCTATTCGAAGTTGTCTCGCGGAGAATTGTTAGTTCGACCACCGCACAGTATCGACGTTTTCTCGAAGTTAGGACCTTCTCCGGCTTAGATTTTTTACTACTGGAGGTCCATCAGTAGCTAACAGAAGATCTACGAAGTGCGGACCTCGTTATAGCTCGGTGCCCATCGGAATTTCGGTCTGCAACTTTATTGAAGCAAGTTAAAAATTTGTACGAGCTTTTTTTCACTATCCCCGTAGCGTTTAATGGTCGATATAAGGCCTTAGCTTGCTGATATAGCTATAGAAGAGTTTCTAGCTAGAAAATATCTGTGAATCAACGGAAATGCTTCACCATTTTTTTACCGTTTTAGTAAACGGTGTCGGCCGTTTAGTCAAAACGGTACGGAACGCAACGATAAAAACTACGGTAAAAAAACTACCGTTTTACGGCCGTACTACGGAACGGAATTCGGAACTTTTTTTGTCTCCTACTGTATGCCTAAAAAGACGAGGGAAGATATGAAGTATTGCCACAGAATTTGGCAAGATTGGACCAAATACAGAGGAACTACCACCGAATTGACAATTCTAGTAGCTAATCTCGCCATTCCACTTCCAACTTTCACCAAATTAGCTAATTATCACAAATCCATGTATCTATGCTAGACTTAATAATTCAACAAACTATTAATGTAACTTATTTTCAAACTAATAAAATTGTCACAGCTTCACAAAAGCGGTAAAAAAAAACGTAAGATATTTTCAAAACTATTATTTCTTAGCAATAAGTCGCAACTGTAGCCACGGGTGAGCGTTTTCTAAGTGCTGCCGGGCGTGACTCTAGTGAATTAGATTCAAGCAACAGACCAATCATATTGACATATTTAGTCACGCTCTGTTCTAAACATACTTGAGAATACGTACGTGCATACATTGGTATGTGTAGCTATGACACGTCTAGGCTTACTGCAATCACTCTGGAAATGTATGAGACCTGCAAAACCCTTTCTTATCTTGTGTACACAACAGAATTCCTACGTACGTACCTGTCTGATTTCAGACTTGAGAGATTTCAAAATGTCAATGGCTTCAGCAATCTTGTCGCTATGGCAGTGAAGGACCCAGTACAGCTGGCCATAGTTGCGGCCATTCAGACATCCCTCGATGATAGTCTGAGCATCCGCCTGGGCTAGTAGCAGGATATCCTGCATGCTCGGGTTCGGCTGAGAAACCACTGCGAGACAAACCAACAAAGAAATAACAACTACTAAAGTATTTACGGATTATTTCCTTATATATACATGTACATGTTATTTAGTATGATGTACAGTACTTGATGATACCAACACACATACGTACTTCGAGATTGGTTTTTTCTCATAACTTCGTATAATCTGTGAGCATTCTCAACACTGGGAAAAAATATTATATAATATAATAATAAGGGAATAACTAAACATTGCCACATGCTTTATGTTAACAAAACAATAACAACAATAATAACAATAATAATAATACAAGTAATAACAACCACAACAACAACAACAGTAATAATAATGATAATAATAATAATAACACTAACAACAACAATAATAATAATAATAATAATACAAGTAATAACAACCACAACAGTAATAATAATGATAATAATAATAATAACACTAACAACAACAATAATAATAATAATAAATAAATAGAAAGACTTCATCCATTACACTCACTGGCTGAGGCGATATTCTTCTAACATCTTATCCATAGTAAAGTGAACTGACTGCAGCTCCTTCACTAGAGAAAGATACGACTCTGTGTCCACTACAATCCTCTTCATCTCCTTCTCAATGTTATCCAGTCTCTATACACATAACAAACAAATAATTGATTCATTCGTTGAACTATCAGTCAGTAATTAGTTGTCAAATTTGTTAATATGGATATATACATAGATCCACTGCCTATTAGTCTATATACATGTACATATGTATAGTACATACAGGTGTATTATACTTGTATATAATAACAAGAATTATAACATCAATAATTAACTTGTACTAAGGTATGTTCAAACTGTCCAATCAGATTGCTCAATTCGAGGTGAATACATTTCATACCCACCTCCTAGGAGGTGAATAATTGAACCGTCCATTCAAAAATAAGTTGTCATACGATTCCTATAGCCTAGAGCCATGGTACAAGGCGGTTGCACCACTCTGTTCAGGCAGTACGAAATTTACACTATCCTCTTGCCTTCGGCTCTCGGTTGTGTAAACCCCGTACCGACTCCCACATCGTGGTGTATCCTATACATGTAGTTCCTTGAGATGCACATTAATTTTTTAGTTACTCATACATACATACTGTACATACATACATATGTGTACATTTCAACTAATCACTTCAGGTAAAAGATAAGATGAAACAATTGAAAATAAATATAAAAGGAGTCAGTATGTGGATGATGCTACAACAACAGCTAAAGCTAAGTAGTGGCTCACTGTTCTCTGATCATCCATTTCTCTTTCAGATGTGCGCCATATGTCCAAACACTCACAGCTGTGGCTCACTGCAGACATAAACACAAGAAGTACTTACGCACACATTCTCCTTACTCCTGGATTTAGGAGACAGTAACAATAACTCTAGCACACATTCTCCTTACTCCTGGATTTAGGAGACAGTAACAATAACTCTAGCACACATTCTCCCTACTCCTGGATTTAGGAGACAGTAACAATAACTCTAGCACACATTCTCCTTACTCCTGGATTTAGGAGACAGTAACAATAACTCTAGCACACATTCTCCTTACCCCTGGATTTAGGAGACAGTAGCAATAACTCTAGCACACATTCTCCTTACTCCTGGATTTAGGAGACAGTAGCAATAACTCTAGCACACATTCTCCTTACTCCTGGATTTAGGAGACAGTGACAATAACTCTAGCACACATTCTCCTTACTCCTGGATTTAGGAGACAGTAACAATAACTCTAGCACACATTCTCCTTACTCCTGGATTTAGGAGACAGTAACAATAACTCTAGCACACATTCTCCTTACTCCTGGATTTAGGAGACAGTAGCAATAACTCTAGCACACATTCTCCTTACTCCTGGATTTAGGAGACAGTAGCAATAACTCTAGCACACATTCTCCTTACTCCTGGATTTAGGAGACAGTAACAATAACTCTAGCACACATTCTCCTTACTCCTGGATTTAGGAGACAGTAACAATAACTCTAGCACACATTCTCCTTACTCCTGGATTTAGGAGACAGTAGCAATAACTCTAGCACACATTCTCCTTACTCCTGGATTTAGGAGACAGTAACAATAACTCTAGCACACATTCTCCCTACTCCTGAATTTAGGAGACAGTAGCAATAACTCTAGCACACATTCTCCTTACTCCTGGATTTAGGAGACAGTAGCAATAACTCTAGCACACATTCTCCTTACTCCTGGATTTAGGAGACAGTAACAATAACTCTAGCACACATTCTCCTTACTCCTGCATTTAGGAGACAGTGACAATAACTCTAGCACACATTCTCCTTACTCCTGGATTAGGAGACAGTAACAAATAACCTCTTCTCCCTATCCTGATTTAGAGACAGTGGCAATAACTCTAGCACATTTCTCCTTACTCCTGGATTTAGGAGACATACTCTAGCACACATTCTCCTTACTCCTGGATTTAGGAGACGTAACATAACTCTAGCACACATTCTCCTTACTCCTGGATTTAGGAGACAGTAACATAACTCTATCACACATTTCCTTAATTAGGATACAGTAACATACTCTAGCACACATTCTCCTTACTCTCCTGGATTTGGGACAGTAACAATAACTCTAGCAACACATTCTCCTTACTCCTGGATTTAGGAGACAGTAGCAATAACCTAGCACACATTCTCCTTAGGATTTAGGAGAACAGTAGCAATAACTCTAGCACACATTCTCCTTACTCCTGGATTTAGGAGACAGTAGCAATAACTCTAGCACACATTCTCCTTACTCCTGGATTTAGGAGACAGTAGCAATAACTCTAGCACACATTCTCCTTACTCCTGGATTTAGGAGACAGTAACAATAACTTCTAGCACACATTCTCCTTTACTCCTGATTTTAGGAGACAGTAGCAATAACTCTAGCACACATTCTCCTTACTCCTGGATTTAGGAGACAGTAGCAATAACTCTAGCACACATTCTCCTTACTCCTGGATTTAGGAGACAGTAGCAATAACTCTAGCACACATTCTCCTTACTCCTGCATTTAGGAGACAGTAACAATAACTCTAGCACACATTCTCCTTACTCCTGGATTTAGGAGACAGTAACAATAACTCTAGCTCACATTCTCCTTACTCCTGGATTTAGGAGACAGTAGCAATAACTCTAGCACACATTCTCCTTACTCCTGGATTTAGGAGACAGTAGCAATAACTCTAGCACACATTCTCCTTACTCCTGGATTTAGGAGACAGTAACAATAACTCTAGCACACATTCTCCTTACTCCTGGATTTAGGAGACAGTGACAATAACTCTAGCACACATTCTCCTTACTCCTGGATTTAGGAGACAGTGACAATAACTCTAGCACACATTCTCCTTACTCCTGGATTTAGGAGACAGTAACAATAACTCTAGCACACATTCTCCTTACTCCTGCATTTAGGAGACAGTAACAATAACTCTAGCACACATTCTCCTTACTCCTGGATTTAGGAGACAGTAACAATAACTCTAGCACACATTCTCCTTACTCCTGGATTTAGGAGACAGTAACAATAACTCTAGCACACCTTCTCCTTACTCCTGCATTTAGGAGACAGTAACAATAACTCTAGCACACATGATACATACACTGGGCTGCATTTAAATGTAGAGGTCGTGTATAAAAGGGCGTAGCCAGGGACATATTTCGCGAAAAGTGGAAAATGGCAGCTGACAGTTTTTGTCACCAACTTCCCAGAGACTATTTTAGTACGCATTACAGCAACTTAGCGCACACAAAAGCTGAGAAACAATGTCACGTATAAGTCGTGAGAATCGTAACAGAAGACAAAACAATAAACAAACTAATTTAAAAAATGGCGGCTCTAAAGTACTGTTTGCCATTGACGCAGCTAAATTAAACTGCAAAAGATATACATATACTTTTTTTAGTTAGGCGCACTCGTTGTAAACATGGTGTGGATCAGCTAGAAAGGATAGTGAGTTATAATGGAGGGTTCTCTTTGTGCAGCTACTTTTTTTTAATTTAAATAGAAGGAGCTAGAGGTCAAAGGGCATGCCGGGGATTCTTCCTTTTACACCCGGACCTCCGGAAGGAGTTCAGAATGTGGTAAACGAGGCCAAGATTTCACGTACGGAGAATAGCATTGAATTATAAATACTACCTCAACGTTTAAGCAGTAGCAAAGAGGGACACTTGCCCTTCCCCCCTCCCCCCCCCCCCCTTCCTACTTTAGACTTTGCAACATGATATCAGGATATTATGGCTTTGCATATCTTTCTAAGCACTGCAAGAGTCTTTTATATACAGCACTTTCCCACTGCCCGCCCTAAAATCTGAGAAAGTTGTTTTTGTCCCTCTAAGTTTGTTTTCTGCCTTCATACCTAAGCCAAAAAAAAAATTACACGGATAAAAAATATTTGAAAAAAAATTTCCATTGGTCAGTTGAGAGCGACACTATAGCATAGCAGTATAAATACAGAATAGGAGTGACACTATAGCACTAGCAGTATAAATACAGAATAGGAGTATAAATACAGAATAGGAGCTATAGCATAGCAGTATAAATACAGAATAGGAGTGACACTATAGCATAGCAGTATAAATACAGAATAGGAGTGACACTATAGCATAGCAGTATAAATACAGAATAGGAGTGACACTATAGCATAGCAGTATAGAATAGGAGTGACACTATAGCATAGCAGTATAAATACAGAATAGGAGTGACACTATAGCATAGCAGTATAAATACAGAATAGGAGTGACACTATAGCATAGCAGTATAAATACAGAATAGGAGTGACACTATAGCATAGCAGTATAAATACAGAATAGGAGTGACACTATAGCATAGCAGTATAAATACAGAATAGGAGTGACACTATAGCATAGCAGTATAAATACAGAATAGGAGTGACACTATAGCATAGCAGTTATAAATACAGAATAGGAGTGACACTATAGCATAGCAGTATAAATACAGAATAGGAGTGACACTATAGCATAGCAGTATAAATACAGAATAGGAGTGACACTATAGCATAGCAGTATAAATACAGAATAGGAGTGACACTATAGCATAGCAGTATAAATACAGAATAGGAGTGTTTGTTTGCCAGTTGGCTATCCGTAGCTCAGTGTGAGATGTATTCTCTCTTTCACAGGCTTTTTTAAACAATACAGAATAAACAATATTTGGCTGCCACCGGGAATTGACTCAAGACCGCTTGCTTAATGCACAAGCGCTCTGCCACTGAGCTACATGTCTCGCTCTCAACAGACCAACGGAAATTTTCATTTTTTCAAAGATTCTTTTTGTCTGTGGAATTGTTTGTTTGTTTGTTGTTTTGTTGTTGTTTTTGCATATGTACGCACGGCTGGCTGCATACAGAAACCAACTTTTCCCAATGATAAAACAGTTTCCCCAACACAACAACTCACATTATTAAGCAACTATATCAAATTTGATTAAAAACTTATTTCATCATTTCAAGAATGTTAGACCTGACTATTTTTTAAGCTACCTTTTCCTTCTTCCATACATTCTTCCAACTTGGTCATATCTTGAGAGTGCCTTCAAAAGTAATAAGAATATATAATACAAAAATCCAACAAATTCCACCATACATACAGCAGTTAGACATGTCCTACAAATCCCACCATACATACAGCAGTTATAGACATCTCCTACAGCAATGGTTTTAGTGATGCACATTTAACCATATTAGCAAACTTCGTACAAGTTAAAAAAAAAATTTTTTTTAATTTCTTTCGTACCTGAAAGGCCCATGATAACATTGTATATCATAACTATTTGTAATCTTACTTCAGTTCGTAAAACCAATTTCAACACCCTCTGGTATAAAGTTAACTCTTGTCCGCAGGCAATTTTGTGAGGGTGATATCACTTTTATAGATGGTATGGTGGTTACTAAGCAACTATGGCACATACAATGTAACTCACATGTCTTTGACGAGTTCCGAGATCTCACTGGTGCTACATATACAACTCTCTAGCTCACACTGCTGTCTCCGCACACGCTCAGTAATCTCACTGATATGATCACTACAAACACACACCAATCACCATTTGATTAGGTACAAAATTAATTAACAAAATGAGTAGCCATGCCATATAAGAAGCCAGTATCATTGAACACACCTTACCAGCTATGTGTGGTACATAGCATTTCAGATATCAAAGTATTGACAATCCTTTACCACATCATTTGAATACATAAATAGACCAAGAAGTTAGTCATTTAATGCTAGTATGCACTGAAGAGCAACAAGACATTCTTCTAGTTCGAGCTACAGGCCAAAGATACAGTGTATGTATCCCTCATATGTTCCATCAAGTTAATAGCGCAAGTAAAGGGTGTGGTTTAATAAATGTGAGGTGTGTGCACGACGTCTATCCAATGGCACTAGCCTATCATGTTACCATATAGTCTATGTATGTATGTATGCATGTATGTATGTATGTACATATGCATGTATGTATGTATGTATATATGTATGTATGTACGGTATGATGTATGTATGTATGTATGTACATATGTATGTATGTATGTACATATGTATGTACATATGTATGTATGTATGATGTATGTATGTATGTATGTACATATGTATGTACATATGTATGTACATATGTATGTATGTACATATGTATGTATGTATGATGTATGTATGTATGTATGTATGTACATATGTATGTATGTATGTATGTATGTATGTATCTACAAATACTCCACTCCAATGATGATGGATTGATGCCAATGTTTGCTCACCAGCACACTAGAAGTAGTTTAGTTGAAGAGAGTTAGTACACATTGGTAGGTAAAGTGAGCTACATGTGTTAATACTACTGTGTGTGCACAGAGCAGGCCAGAATGACTCACAGGATTGCTGTGTGACCCTCATAGAGATTTCTAAAAAAAGACAAATTTTCCTTGACATGGAAGAACACCTTGGAGTAGAGATCCTTCAAGACCTGGATAAGAATAATCAACATAATTGGGAAAGAAACTAGTTAGTCTTGTTTTTAACTAACATTGTAGGGAAATTTTCCATCGCCGTAAGCAGCTACAAAGAAAGAAAAACACAAAGTGCAATATTTATGAATATATAAGTACTGTACCTATTGCAATGTGAATGTTGTATTGTGTGTAGTACTGTACCTATTGCAATGTGAATGCTGTATTGTGTGTAGTACTGTACCTATTGCAATGTGAATGTTGTATTGTGTGTAGTACTGTACCTATTGCAATGTGAATGTTGTATTGTGTGTAGTACTGTACCTATTGCAATGTGAATGTTGTATTGTGTAAGTACTGTACCTATTGCAATGTGAATGTTGTATTGTGTGTAGTACTGTACCTATTGCAATGTGAATGTTGTATTGTGTGTAGTACTGTACCTATTGCAATGTGAATGTTGTATTGTGTACAGTACTGTACCTATTGCAATGTGAATGTTGTATTGTGTGTAGTACTGTACCTATTGCAATGTGAATGTTGTATTGTGTGTAGTACTGTACCTATTGCAATGTGAATGTTGTATTGTGTGTAGTACTGTACCTATTGCAATGTAAATGTTGTATTGTGTACAGTACTGTACCTATTGCAATGTGAATGTTGTATTGTGTGTAGTACTGTACCTATTGCAATGTGAATGTTGTATTGTGTATAGTACTGTACCTATTGCAATGTGAATGTTGTATTGTGTGTAGTACTGTACCTATTGCAATGTGAATGTTGTATTGTGTGTAGTACTGTACCTATTGCAATGTGAATGTTGTATTGTGTGTAGTACTGTACCTATTGCAATGTGAATGTTGTATTGTGTGTAGTACTGTACCTATTGCAATGTGAATGTTGTATTGTGTGTAGTACTGTACCTATTGCAATGTGAATGTTGTATTGTGTGTAGTACTGTACCTATTGCAATGTAAATGTTGTATTGTGTACAGTACTGTACCTATTGCAATGTGAATGTTGTATTGTGTGTAGTACTGTACCTATTGCAATGTGAATGTTGTATTGTGTATAGTACTGTACCTATTGCAATGTGAATGTTGTATTGTGTGTAGTACTGTACCTATTGCAATGTGAATGTTGTATTGTGTGTAGTACTGTACCTATTGCAATGTGAATGTTGTATTGTGTGTAGTACTGTACCTATTGCAATGTGAATGTTGTATTGTGTACAGTACTGTACCTATTGCAATGTGAAGGTTGTATTGTGTGTAGTACTGTAACCTATTGCAATGTGAATGTTGTATTGTGTGTAGTACTGTACCTATTGCGCAATTTGAAGTGGTATTGTGTGTAGTACGTACCTATTGCTAATGTTAATGTTTATTGTGTGTAGTACTGTACCTATTTGCAATGTGAATGTTTGTATTGTGTGTAAGTTACTGTACCTATTGCAATGTGAATGTGTATTGTGTGTAGTACTGTTACCCTATTTGCAATTATGCTGTATTGTGTGCAGTACGTACCTATACTAATACATATTGGTTGATACTATTATAATTATTTCATCCGAGAATGACTGAATCATCAAAATAATCCTCAATATTATTACTAATAATCTACACATATTATTCATAAGAATAATACCACCTTCTTTTTCCATTTAACCTGTCTCCTTCCCAAGAGCAATGGGGAGGGGGGGTGTGTGGGGGGGGGGGGGGTGGGGGGGGTAAATAATAATAAGAAAGTCACTATCGGCTACTGAAATCTTGAGTGGCAATTCAAATATCAATAAACTCACTCAGATCTGCCACTGCTTGATTGGACGTCTGCATGAGTCGAAAAGAGGGCTCAAAAGTAGAAGTGAAGATATACAGCTTCTCCGTGGCCGTTACCATATCATCTGCCACGAGACTGTCTTCATCGGGGATTTTCCCCTTGGACGTAATGACAAGTTGTCTAGTGTCGCTAGAATTGCCTCGAGGGAATTGTTCTTCTATTTGCGCATTGAGTTGACGATAACTGCGAAATGTAACACATAATAAAATGAGTGTGCACAAGTAGTAGTAATAGTAGTAGTAGTAATAGTAGTAGTAGTAATAGTAATAGTAGTCGTAGTAGTAGTAGTAGTAGTAGTAGTAGTAGTAGTAGTAGTAGTAGTAGTAGTAGTAGTAGTAGTAGCCATCACTAGCTGTGATTAAATATGTGCATGTGTATAGTTTTGTACAAGGGGGGGAGGGGGGGTTTACAAATGATTATTAAATAGTAATTGGCGAGCGAGCGTAGCGAGCGAGACACTTACAGGGGTAACACAATCGAAAATCGGGGATGTCAGTTTATTTATTTATTTATTTGTATATATGTATGGACGTACGTAAGGCATTTTTGTACTTTGACCCTCGCGTTTTTGTGTTAGTTCGGTTGTCGACCCCGTCCCAAATTGCACTAAACAGAATCCTCTGGTTTATCGATCAGTACCCGTATCACCCTAGAAATTGAATTGTTTACCGTTTTGAATTCTTTTGCGGGTGCATTAAAACTTGACAACTTAAGGGACTTCCATTTCTATTCGAGTTAGTGGCGGTGGTAAGTCAATGCGCTCTTTGTCATGGTTATAAGCCTTGCGCACAGTATTTACCTGAAAATACATTGTCCACTAGACTACTGCGAAGGTAAGTCTGTGTAGGTGCATGTCCAGCTGTGTCAAAGCATTGTGTGTTACAACCACTACTTAGCTAAAGAATATCACAAAGAAAACTTTTAAATAACGTGTATTGTTTTGTTGTTGTTGTTTTTTCCTTCAATTCAAGCAGTTGCAGAGAGTTGTTACTATGGCACTGAAATTCCTTTACCCTGTATGCTAAATTTAAAAACTTGACCTTATTTTCAGTAGCTTCAGTGTTAGAAGTCGATAAAAATAGTATAGTCTTTAGGCTCGCTCGCCATTTGTGCTCAAGCACACCACTAGTACTACTACTAGAACAATGATTAAAGTGGTACAAATTATTCCAATTGGTTTACTGCTTGTAAAAAACAAGGAATTTACATTGTAACACACATATTCTTTTCCCTGAGCGCGTAAATTAAAAAAGTACAGAGAAAATTGCAGTTCAATTGAAATACACCGGGAAAGTGAAATAGCATGGTAGCTAAGTGTGAAATGCCATGGTAGCTAAGTGATATAATATGGGTGCGCATGCATGCAGTGGTAGCCTTGGAAACATACAGTTCGAGTAGTTTCCGATTGGAGACTTTACCACAGAAGTTGTTTTTATATTGGACAAAATCAATTCATCAGATTTGCAGGAGCAATAAGTTTAAAACCAAGTTTTGGAGGAAGCTAATCGTGAAATCCAGAGAGAGAGAGAGAGAGAGAGAGAGAGAGAGTGAGTAAGTGTAATAAAGTAGACCTACTATTAGTGAGTGATAGCATGGGTATCCCGTACCATTCAGGATTAATAGCACTCGTAAATTCAATCGTGTCACTTTCTAATATTATTCATACAAATACACCAAAATTTCATTTCCCGCCCCCCCAAGCAAAAAACCCTATGAATCCCTCGACATACACATGCATGTATAGAACATGTACAAATGTGTGTGTATGGTGTATGTGTGTGTGCATGTGTGTATGTATGTGTGTGTGTGCATGTGCGTGTGTATGTGTGTGTGCATGTGTGTGTGTATGTGTGTGTGCATGTGCGTGTGTATGTGTGTGTGCATGTGTGTGCCTCACGTGGTAGTCGAGTTGATATTGAACAAGAGTTCATTGGCCGTTGACATACAAGTAGTGTTGATCATCTGTACACAAAAATAATAACAACAACAATAACAAAATATACTTATTGTCTATTGACTATTAGTAAGTACAGTGAGACACTACTAGGGATAAAAGTTTGAGTGTATTGTTATTGTTAGTTGCCAAGCGAGCGAGACACTATACAGTGGCGTCAAATTGAGAATTGGGGATATTTGTTTGGCAAGCGAGCGAGACAGTATTAGGGGTGGATAATGCAAAATCGGGTATATGTTATATGTATGTATGAATGTATGTATGGGTGGTACGTATGCCCTTTAAAAGCGCACGCGGGCAATTTTTTTCCTCCAAAAAAACACGGCTTTTTAGGCTTGACCCCAGTTTATTCTGAAACTACAAAAGTTGATTCGACCGGTTATTATGGCATTGAAGACCCTTTTCCAGACTTAATTTCAAAACTTCGCCGTTTTATGGGGGGACACGGAGTGCCAATTGTTGGTTGTCAAGAGCCATTGGTAGTCAGAATGCCGTAGTATTAATGCTAAGGAAGATACTACTTCTCGAGGGAAGCTGAGGTAAGTACGCAATTCCATATTTGTTAGCTAAATACGTGTATGCAAAATTAACTCCGGCCTTTCTTTTTTGTAGCTAAGAGCTTGTTGTCAACAGTGACTGGTAAATTTAAATAGTCAGATTGGCTCAAATTTGGTACTATAAAAGCTACCACTGCTCAAGAAAATGAGGTAAGAAAGTAATTTTGTGTTTGTGTGCTAAAATTGATTGTCTTTTGTGATTGTAGCTGAGAGCTTGTTGTCAAGAATTTGAGGTAATTCAGATAGCCAAAGTAAGTTAAATTGAAGTTAGCAATACTCAGGAAATATAGCATTAAGAAAGCCTTACTTTATACTTAAGCTCCAAAGTGTGAGAAAATTCCTGCGAAAACGCTTGCTTTTCAAGACACAAAAAGTTGATTCAACCGGTTACTATGGCATTGAAGACCCTTTTCCAGACTTAATTTCAAAACTTCGCCATTTTAGGGGGGATACGGAGTGCCACTTGATGGTAGTCAAAGTAATTTAAATTTGATACTGCAGAAGTTATCAATACTCAGGAAATTGAGGTAAGTAGTAATTCCATATTGGTTGGCTAAAATTACAAATAATAACACTGGTTTATTTTTTTATCGTAGCTGAGAGCTTGTTCAAGAGTTACTGGTAATTGAGATTATCGGAATGGCAGATGTTTGATACTACAAAAGTTACCATTAATCAGGTAAGAGAGTGGTTTTGTATTTGTTTGCTGAAATAAAATGTCATAACTGCTATTATAGTGTTTGCATGAACTAAGCTAAAACATAGTAATATTTTATGTTACCTAACTATCAGGCTCGCTCGCCATTTGTGCTCAAGCACACCACTAGTTTATATATATGTATGTGGACGTACGTATGTCATCTTGTACTTTGACCCTCACAATTTTGTGTTCGCTTGGTGGTTGGCCCCGTCACCACACCACTCTAAACAGAATCCTTTGGTTTATCAAACTGTTTACCCCTTTCAATTAGGTTGTGTCTGACTTATCTAATTGTTTTGCAGACTCAGTTATTCCATATTCTATTTGAATTAGCGACGGTGGTAAGTTATCTTGGCTAATGTGCTGTTTGTCATAGTTATAGCCCTAGCAACAGTATTGTTCTTACTTGAAAATCCATTGTCCAATAGTCAAGTCACAAAAGTAAGTCTTGTGTTGGTATATCCAGTGAACAAGTGTGTGTGTGTGTGTGTGTGTGTGTGTGTGTGTGTGTGTGTGTGTGTGTGTGTGTGTGTGTGTGTGTGTGTGTGTGTGAAAGTGTAGAGTGTTACAGCTACTGCTTAGCTAAAGAGTAGCACAACGTAAACAATTACCAATTCAACATTAGCTGCCTTTACACAGCTTCTTTGGCTTCTGCAGTAGTAAGCAAGTCACCATTTACGGTAAGAAAACTGTGCGGTAATTACTTTGTTGTTGCTGTTGTTGTTTTTTCAAGCCAAATAGTTGCAGAGAGTGGCTACTATGGATTGAAACCCCTTACCAAATGTATTTAAAAAGTCGGTTGTCTTTAAGTAGCTGGAGTGCTTTTTGTCAGGAGCACAGGTCATTTAGATGAAATTATCACTACTACAGTCACTGTAGCTACTTTTAGGACTAAATGGACTGAATGATACCTTCTAAAACTATGTAGGTGAACAGGATCCAGGCAAACTAAATGAATAGCCTATTATTACTTTTGTATACAGAATTTGTACAGGAAAACTCAACTTTCATCAGTTTCCACCTTGTTTGAATTGCTCAGTCTAATTGTTACTCTGAAGTTTTACTGTGGCCTCATTGGTATATATATATATATAGATATATATATATGTAGATATATATAATTATATAGATATATATATATATATAAAGATATATCTATCTATAGATCTATAGATATATATATAGATATATATATATATATATAAACAATGATGATTCAGTCATTCTCAGCTGAAATAATTATAATAATAGCAAAATTTCTCATTTGTTGACCCCTGAAGAGGACTTCAGCAAGAAGTCGAAATGTCGGGTTAAGTGTCAATTAACAATTGGCTTTTAGAACGAGAACATTTGCTATTATTAACAAAAACAACAACAACATTTAGCTAGCTCCCCCTCCCTCCCTTCCTTACTCTGGTAGATAGTATATGGTCCATGTTAGAGAGACAAACAGCATCTTCCCCAGGCTTGCGTCTGCTCCCTCTCTTTTCAGGGTCGTAGTGCAAAGCTGTCTGTAACCATGATGTCAGGAGAGCTTCCAAGTTCCTAAATACACAATAACAATACAAAGAGAGTACAAAAGACAAAAAGTAAGGCCACCTCCACAGAATTAGAGTCATAGGCCACTAGATAATGTTAAAATTAAACTAATGCTAAGAAAAAATTACTATTTTTTCTTATTAAGTGAACCAATACTAGTGTGACTGACTAGGCCAATGCTATATACATGTATTACTACATTACATTCATAACTTGCAGTTAGTCCAGAATCATACACGTGTGTGTGTGTGGACAACTCAATGAGAAGGACATGTTTGAATGATGTGTATATGCGACACAAGAAGGAAAGAGAAGCTCAAAAGATTTGCTTACGTACTTAGAGAGCCGATGAGGTTGAGGAAGATGTGTGGATGACTGCACACTACTACCTGAACACACACACACACACATACTTACATACATACAAATACACACATAACATAAACAAACACAGTCTGATAGACTGCTTGTTTGTTTTTTAATGTGTGTACTCCAGATATTTGTTTGGTGTTGTTTTAAAGAGACATATACAACTTTGTATTTATAAGGAAGGGGGGTGGGGGGGTGGGGGTTTATACCTAAAGAAAAGTATGATCTCAAGCTGGGCATCAACACTCATGTCAAAGGATTGCACTGAAATACTACACATACCATCTTGACTGAAATAAATGTAGATGACATCTGGATTCTTCTTAGAGACACAATCTACCCTACATCAGACAAACATACATACATACGTACATACATACATATACACATACATACACACATACATACATTACTACATACATACCAGGCGATGCTACTGGATCCAGCTCCGTGTAGAAAAGGTCTCCTTCCAGTGATACATTCAAACACGACCACACCAAAACTCCAGAAGTCCACACTACTGTGGTACTTCTTACTCTGTAGCACTTCTGGAGCCTGGAAATAGAATAATCAGACACACATGCACTAAGAATAATAACGTATATACAATATATAAATATATTATATATAACATCATTACTGTTGTTTCATTGGTCTTTACATGTGCAATGTAGTGAGCATGCCCAGTCTCTGGTATATGAGGTGTGTGGACTAAGTGTGTAACAAAATGAAGTTCTTCTAGGTGTAACAAAATGAAGTCCTACAAGGTGTAGCTTACCAGTACACCTATATCAGTGTTTCCCCCAGAAAAAGTAGAGTGGTGTTTGACCACACCCCTGACCACACCCATGGAAATAAAAGAATCATAGTAGTAGTTATGTCTTCAGATGACAATTTGAGGCCAGCTGTGCAATATCTGTGGAAATTAGACTGATGTTAGGGGAACCACTCTTACATGTACATATAGGGTAGAAGCTCTTGTAATCCATAACTCACTAACCTGAAACACCTGATAATCAAAACAGCTGCGAAGTTGAGCCCCACCCCTTAAAGCCACCAACCAACTTCAGAAGCTATAATTAGCTACTTTTACCTTTTTACAACTGCCTCAGTGCTAATCAAGTTGTTCCTTTGCAGAAAAAGTAATTCTGTACCATAAGCAATGTTGCTCTCAACACAATAGCTCAAGCTTTAAAAATGTATATACTCAATAATCCATCCAAACTTTTCACTAATAAGCACCTGTTCAGTACTGAGGTTCTACTGATGTGTGTATAGCTATAATTATATATATATATATATATTCCACACTAGATATCTTCACAATGATATTTGTAGGTATCTTCACAATGATATTTTTAGGTACGTGACCGTGCACGATATCACATAATGTTATCTCATAGCTGTATTTCCCCAAGCTCATTACCTGAGAGCTGGCCTGGAGTACAAGTTTTCAGGGTATTTTTACAGCTACCTTTACACTAGTGGAGCCTCAGCTGGGGTTGTGGGGAGCCCCTAGTGAGTTTTCGCCAACTTTACACCGGGCCAACTAACTTTACACACGAGTTACCAAAACAAAAAAAAACTACTTCAGTGAAGATATCTAGTGTGGAATATATTACATATATTACACTCGTCAGGGTGATATGGCTAGATATTTCACTCCCAGGCTTTATTTTCACTCGCCTTTGGCTCGTGAAAATAAATTAGCCTTCTCATAAAATATTTCACCATATCACACCCTGACTCATGTAATAAGTACTATATATATATGAGGCTGAGGTCAAGTTAAAGTAATGATAAAGGTCATTCCATTTAAGTAGACAAAGTAACAGTAACTTTGAGATGACAAGTGACAAGAGCATTCACAGCAGAGTGTATACATTGGGATAACCTAACACTGAATAGTTAAGATAGCAATACACAGCACACTAACATGTTAATGTACATGTAGTTTTGGTGATCCCTTACCACATGCACACTAACATGTTAATGCACATGTAGTTTGGGTGATCCCTTACCACATATTGCATGGTCCCCACCAACGAAGTGCACATGCTGTTGAGGTCGTAAGATTTGGAGTAGCCAAAGTCAGTCAACTTACACACCAGCTACACACACACACACACACACACACACACACACACACACACACACACACACACACACATACACACACACATACAATTACATACATGAACCATTACAACACACACACACACACACATACACACACATACACACACACACAAAGTTTACCTGCCCGTTCTGTTCACGCTTCAATAAGATGTTCTCTGGTTTGAGGTCTCTATGGATGACCTTCTGACTGTGCAGGAAAATGATACCACGATCTGTAACCATGACAACCAGTATAACAAACACAGTGGCATTCACTCTAGTACTAGACAGCATCATAATGTAACAACCACACCAAGTGAAGTTGCACAAGAGACATTACTAAATATATAAAACTCAAAATAGCAGAGGTATAAACTTTTCACCTATTTCGCCAGTCATTAAACTACTGTATAACACCAACTACTGAGCATGTGCAAACTATATAGAACTATGTAAAAAGTTTCAAAGAGTATAGTAAACTAAAAGGGAGGAAGGGAGACAAACTTTTAAGTCCAACACATATATTGAAAGTACATACATAGACCAATTGATCATCTTTTAATGTCTACTTGAGGTTCCGGTATAGAGTCGCCTCATGAATATTCATTAGTTTTTTAAGAACATTAATTTTTGTATCATTCATCCTTTATTTTCTGCTGTAATTCACAAGAATTAAAGTTTATTATAAAAATGACGTGATGAAATGACATATTGAGCTACAAAAGCACTTTGGGGAGTAAAATGAAGACTCAAATATGAAGAGATTATGGCGGACAATAGAGCCACAAGCGGCCAGCCAAGCTGCACTTCACCAGCTTCTCCACACAGGTACGTACTTACTTGAGGGCCTCTCGAAGAGATTCTGACCATAGAAGCCCAAAAACTAAACCAAAGCTAGTGCTATACTTTCCCGCGGCCACACTCGGCCATAATCTGGAGCCATAACTTTTCAACTTTCCACTTCTCTAGGCGAAACTCTTCGAGAGGCCCTGCCCCTACCTTCGTATAATTGGAATAAGCCACCATGCCCACAGCTCGGGTTGTCTGCAGGGAACTAAATAATCCACCAGAGCAAACCAAACCAACAGATTTAAGAAAAGCCCGGGAAAATACCACAACCGCGGGAAATCGCCCACGCATCAGCTGTAGAAGCCACGTGGGTAGTTTTGGATGGTAGGAAGACTGGCTGGCTGGGAGTATGGGTAACAAGAAGAACCAGAAGAATAAGAAGTACAGCATGCAAAAAAAGTAGGAGAGCATGTGTGAAGAAGAAGCTTCCCACAAAAAAGTTTGTGGAGAAAAAAGTTGGGCTGGGAAGCACTGGTGAAGCAAACTCTCCTCCAGGTATGGTGGCACAAGGGAGCAGAGTAATCAATGTGGGCAACATGCTGGAGTAGTATGTAGACAAAGTGTGCCAGACATGCTTCAAGTTGTGATGTATCTATTGAAGTATCAAGGGAAAGTAGACGTGGTCTGGCTTCTGTCTTCACAGGAGAGTGCTGTACTTGTGACCAGACTATCACACTTGAGACTTCCAAGAAAATTAAGGGTCTGAAAGGTTACAATAGGTAAGTAAATAAAAAAGTATGAAATATACAGGAATGCTATGATTGATGTAGCTATTAGTATTGTCATTGCTAGCACTATTATTAGCTAATAGTGTTGTTTTAGCTATTATTCCTGTTATTATAGCTGCTGTTGTTGTTAATATGCAATTTTTTTACGGCGCGACTTCATTTATCTAAACAATTATGACCAAGGGGTGTTTATATACAAAATGTATTGTTATAGCTTGGAGAGGGTGTGATCAATACAATTGCTGGTGTCTGCATGTGCCAAGTATTTGGGTAAAACTAATTGTTCTAATGATTGAAGTCCTACTATATTATTGTTGTCATTATAATTATTATTATTATTATGGTACAATTAATTCTTATTATAAAATTGTTATTACTGTCATAATCATCACTATTATTGTTGCTATCAATATTTAAGGTAATATTTATTAATAGGTGGGAGTGTAACCTTGCAGCTGTGTGGGAACAGATGTCCACTGGTAGTGGCCACAGCCAATTCGAAGAAGCGATGAGTGTTCTTGGGGTTCCAGTCATGACGAAGAAAAGTTTTGTAAACACAGAAAGAGATATTGGTGAGGATTGGAAGAAACAATCGTTGGAGGCAATGACAAGTGCTGGAAAAGAAAGAAAAGAGATTGGCTGAGGAAAATGAAGATTATTATCAAGGTGTTCCAGCCATTTCTGTAATTGTTGATGGTGGATAGAGCAAGCGTTCACACAAACACTCTTATAATGCTAATTCAGGGGTTGGCATTATAATCGGTAGACGAACTGGAAAGCTCCTCTATATTGGGGTTCGAAACAAGCATTGCCATGCCTGTGCCACCAGCATACCTCAAGATCAGCACGTTTGCTACAAGAACTGGAGCAAATCATCGTCAGAAATGGAGGCAGACATCATTTTGGAAGGGTTTTTAGAGGCAGAAAAGGTCCACGGAGTTTGGTACATGAAGTTTGTAGGTGATGGAGATAGTTCTGTGTATCCGACTCTTATTCAGAATGTGCCAGTATGGGGTCCAGCTATCAAGAAACTAGAATGTATGTAAATGCTATCGTGGCGCACTTGAACGCCTAGTTCAAGAAAATCCATCCTACAAGGGGAGTGGTGGGCTTACCCAGAGAATGCGCAAGCGTTTGGTTTCTGCAGCAAGGTCAGCAATCAGGATGCGAAGTATGGAAGATGACTAGAAAGAAGCACTCAGAAAGTTAAAGCAAGATCTTCTAAATGGTCCCTTGCACTGCTTTGGCATTCATGACAAGTGTAGTCTGGACTTCTGCAAGTCTGCTAAGGAAACTCTTCAGCACTCTTCTATTTCTGAAGTGTCGTGTCAGCCAGCATCCTCTTCTTTATCTGCTATTTCTGAAGGTGAAAATGGTGGCCACTCCGCAACCAACAATCCAAGTATGCTGCCAACAAATGATGACACAAGTTTTTCGGGTGAGTGATTTATGTGTTCAAATTAGTATTATTGCAAACAATTTTATGTGTTGGTTAATATTGTGCAAGCCTGAGACTAAGTATAAAAAATAAATCCTTTTGTCGATTCATTATTTTTGACAAGCTCAAATATTAGCATGTTCAATTACTCCGTTGCAAGCACACACAACTAACACCAAAAAACAAAGCAAGAAATGTATATTTAATTTACCAAAACACATTTATGTGGCAATCAACATAGTAACATCTTTCACCTCATTTAATTTTTTTTATATGCTCTTTCTTTGGATGTGCAGGAGTTCCTTTATGCTTCACACAGATTTACTTGATGCCCAAGAAAGGTTGTGGGAAGAAACTATCGCAGATGATCCAGAAACTGAGTCGGATGCCAGACGAGGTGGGCTTACAAGAGTCAATGTCGACCAGAAATTACTGCTCGATGTTCAAGTGCTGCTAAGTCGACTAGTTGGAAAAGCCGAGCAACTACATGGTAATGCTACCACAAACCTGGCAGAAAGTTGGATGAATATTAGAGCCAAATTTGATGGTGGTCGTGGTAAATTTTATAACAGATCTCAGAGTGGATCCTGGGATCACAGGTGCATGGGAGCTGGACTTAGACAGAATTTGGGCAGAGACTGGGGGCCACAGGCATGGCGACAGATGACAGGAACTTCTCCAAATAATGTATTTACTGATGTAGCAACACATTCAGCAAATGTTTGCACCAAGGATCGGAAGCGGAAGGCTACAAGTGAAGTGAAGGACAAGCGGCGAAGAAGCAAATATGTGAATGTGGATGACACATCAGCAGCTCGAAAATCTTACAACAGACGCGATGGTGGTACGTCACCAGAAGAAGTAGTTGATGATTTATCCCATGAAGATCTTGATGAACTGAAGTCAAGCTATTTCAAAGCCCATGTGTGTGTCACTCAAGAAGAAGCTGATGAAATAGAACGACGCACGAGAAGTCAAGCAAATGATCAAGACTGGATAAGTGAGAGACGAAAGAGATTGACGGCTTCTTCTGTTGGTGGGAGAGTCCACAAAGAAGGGGAAGAAAGTTCAGGCTCTGCTATACAATACGTTTGGTGGCAACATTGCAACAAATTATGGCACAAGCATGGAAGACAAAGCTAAATGTGATTACGGAATATAGCATATAAACACAGAAACGGACATTCTCATTTGGCAGTTGAAGAATGTGGACTTTTCATCTCTCGCCATAACAACTGGTTAGCTGCAACTCCAGATGGTATTGTCCATGATCCACATTCGCAATCCGAAACAGTGGGCTTGTTGGAAATCAAATGTCCGTATTCATGCAGGGATTTGTACCTCAGCGAGGCATGCGAGAAAACTTCATTTTGTCTCACCCTAAATGAGAAAAAAGAGCTGAAATTGAAAAACAGGCATGACTACTGGTACCAAGTACAGTGCCAACTTTATTGCGTCGACAAAACATGGTGCGACTTTGTTGTGAGAACAAACAAAGAACTACATGTTGAACGCATCTATAGAGATGCCAAGTGGTGGGGACTACTTTGGTTCTCTAATTCCACCATATCTAAATCGGGGACATGCTAATTCTGGAAGCAATGAAGAAAAATAGAATTTTCTCAATTTTGCCAGTCAGAGGCAGTGCAAAATACTAATACCTCATCTTGAACTGTTTCCTATGTTCACTTGCTCACTACCTTGTACAATGTATAGCATTCATTCACTGTATTTTATTAATTATATTATATGTATCACTAGTGTTAATTGCCAGCCTTATAAACACTAATCATAAGGTGAAAACAAGTCAGAAGTGGGATGTGGTTTTTGGTTTAAGATGCTTACTGATATCTCCACATATGTCTCGAATCTGGTCCTCGTGTAAACCACAGCAATTGTCAGGCTTCCTCAATACCTGTAGTAGATGAACACACAAACAAACACACAAATGAACACAAAAACACACACAAATAAACACACAAATAAAATAAACATACAAATAAACACATAAAATAAACACAAAATAAACACACAAATAAATACACAAATAAACACAAACACAAACACACATACACAGCGAGAGACAATGGTGTAAAAGTAAGACAGTAGCTCAAACTCTGAGCAAATGAATACATCCTGACTCCTAGACTGTTTCATGTCCGACTCCTAGACTGTTTCATGTCTGACTCCTAGACTGTTTCATGTCCGACTCCTAGACTGTTTCATGTCTGACTCCTAGACTGTTTCATGTCCGACTCCTAGACTGTTTCATGTCCGACTCCTAGACTGTTTCATGTCCGACTCCTAGACTGTTTCATGTCCGACTCCTAGACTGTTTCATGTCCGACTCCTAGACTGTTTCATGTCCGACTCCTAGACTGTTTCATGTCCGACTCCTAGACTGTTTCATGTCTGACTCCTAGACTGTTTCATGTCCGACTCCTAGACTGTTTCATGTCCGACTCCTAGACTGTTTCATGTCCGACTCCTAGACTGTTTCATGTCCGACTCCTAGACTGTTTCATGTCCGACTCCTAGACTGTTTCATGTCCGACTCCTAGACTGTTTCATGTCCGACTCCTAGACTGTTTCATGTCTGACTCCTAGACTGTTTCATGTCCGACTCCTAGACTGTTTCATGTCTGACTCCTAGACTGTTTCATGTCTGACTCCTAGACTGTTTCATGTCCGACTCCTAGACTGTTTCATGTCCGACTCCTAGACTGTTTCATGTCCGACTCCTAGACTGTTTCATGTCCGACTCCTAGACTGTTTCATGTCCGACTCCTAGACTGTTTCATGTCCGACTCCTAGACTGTTTCATGTCCGACTCCTAGACTGTTTCATGTCCGACTCCTAGACTGTTTCATGTCTGACTTGATCAGTACTTTAAAAGTGTATTCAGTCAGGACTTGTCTTATTGAATTACATACATACTGAATAAATGTATATCATTCTGTAAGTGGGAAAATAAAAGACAGATGGGATCAATCCTTAGTTGCTGGGAAATTATAAGCTAAGATCACATTGCCCATCAGCTGTGATGGAGAAGGACTATCTATGGAGAGGTTCGAGTAATTTACTTGTTTCATTGACTTCTCTCTTTCTCTAAAGGTATGGAAATTTCAGAAAAATTGTGTCGACACTGTGTCAAAACTCATCATTCCTGTATTTACTCATTCACCAATTAATTGATGAGTAAAGTTGGCCTTGTTCTTGATTCCTTTCTTCCATTTTTTTGTTTTTTGTACTGGACTAGTCCCAGATACTGGATGATTCGATTTCTTTGTATATTGCATAATGCAGAGTATGGCTTCAGTTCCCTCAGTATTGGAGCAAACTGGAAAGCGAGCAGTTCTTTACCTTAAAGAAATATATTTCATGAGACCAATACATATACAATAATATGTATGTACATATGTATAGTTTGGAATAACATTTACGACAGTTAACCAGGATGAATATAAAACGACAAATATTGGCAATGATCGCTGACAAATGATCAGAACATGGTAAGTGTGTACACAGGAATAAGCAAGGCTTCATGTAAACATACATTAGTAAGTGATAATTTAATGTTTTGACTTCATGCTAAAGTGCTCCGTGGGGTTCGTCATGCTGGAAGCGCCACAGCATATGACGTAATAAACCAGAAATAAACAGGATTAAAATTGGTGACTCATGTACATCCATGCCTACAGGCTTCACCAGCTGCTTACCTTTGCAACCTAGAAGCTCAGATAAACAATACGTGGAAGCTCAAAGCCAATATCTCTGGCAATCTGCAGAAGTCATAAGGACATAGTTTAGTTTTCTGATCTTCAACTGCACAATGCTTGTTTGGTGGGCATGTATGCAAGCAGTGCAAAGCATCACGGGGAAAGGTGCAAGAAATTTCTAGAAGAAATTAAAATAAATACCTGTACCACAAGAGAGGGGTCAAGAAAGTTTAAGCCATCAAGCTTGGCAGCAACATTAGTCGATCCAGCTGGAAAGAGTATAACATTGAGTTGCAAAGTGTGAGTCAGAGAATAAGATATTCAAAAGAGCATAATTCTACAACAATTTAGAACTTCTAGGATAGTGGGTTGTCGATGTTGATGCCTGGCAAGGTGTTGCCCAATTGGGAGAGGGCATGATTTCCAAGAGTCACCTTGTAGGCAAAGCAAATACACACCATCCACTCTCCTGCAGTTTGCTCGATTCCTTTACATTATTATCATACTGAATCCAAAGCTAGATGAGGTCTTGTATGTACACAAGTAGAAATCTCAAGCCAAATATGTACCTGTACTATATATATATATTTATAGCCCGTTACCCGGGCGATCGCGCTTGTCGTTAAGAACTATAAATCTGATACAGTCTGGTATGCCCGTAAGAAAATGTATTAGCGGGGAAAAGTCTGATATAGTTCTTAGCAACCATAATTATGGTAGAAGGCAGATCAAAGCAAAATGGAATAATGAAGAGTTTGGGTACTTTAATACAATTACTAAGATAGCTAACGCTATACTTTGCTCGTTGTTTATGTTCTGGCTATAAAATAGTTATAAACCAAAATCATTAGGTTTGTATTTCGATTTATAAATCCTCGTGTCTCGGAGTTTATAAATCGCATACAAACCTCAATTTTGGTTTATAACTATAACATATAGGCTGTGTAAAGACAAATACTGCAGGGAACAGATTTCACCATGTGTTCACTCCTAGGTCTGGCTTAGTCTATTACAAACTATGAACAGTCGCACAATACTTCTCATCTCTACTGATTTTCAAGTTTCCTCTCGTGTCTTTGAAGTCTCCTCGCCTCAACCCAACCATCGGTGTGTTTCGTTTCTTGTAGAAATACTGCCAAATAAAGACCTACAGTGATTGCAGCTGAACAACTGGAGTCTCCATGACAACTGAACAATACGCATAACAAAAACTATTTTTGAAAGCCACAGAGAGCTTTAGATACACATTGCTAAGATATTAAGTTTATGATGTTAACTCTTACACTATTGGGATTCTTCAAGCATAGAGAAATGATCGGCCAATTTAATTATATTCATGATAAACCAATAGACTCTCAAAACATGGATGCCGAGGCTTTAACAAGAGTGGCAAAAATAAACATGCACATACATACATGTACCACTGAAACTATTAATTACACAGTTGACTAATACTCTGAAACATTCCCAACATAAACAAGCACCTTCAATTTCACCTCCTTCTCCTCCTCCTACAGCTAAACTGGACGACTTTTTACCTTTCTGAGATCTCCTTCCTCACAGAACTCCATGCAGATGTAAGGCATGCCCCCGAGAGCCTGGTAGTGGAACCCTGAGGGCAAGTCAATAGCCTGGACGATGTTGGGATGACGCAGACGCTTGACGAGGTCCATCTCCTGGTACCAGCGCTCCACAAAATCCTGGCTCATGGAAGGACGCCGGCATTCCTTCAGGACCACCTTCAGCTTCAGAGCCTGCAACAAGAAGAGATATTCAATACACTACACACATGCCATGGAAACTGCTTCACCGCTAGTGGAGTTAGAGAACCCGTGATAATACAGCCAAAAAATAGAAATAGATGAGAGAGGACAGACTAAACAAATACAAGCACAAAATTCAGCATCATTTGTTTATAAACAAAATATTTTCCCCACCCCGCCCCCTCCCTCAATCCCTCCCACTACATGCTTGTACATACGACTGTCTTTATCAATTTCCTTGTTTTAACTTCTGATACGGTATAATAATTAAGCATCCTCCACCCACCTCTGTTAGTATAATGTAGGTCATATCCCCTTACCAATACTAACATGGTAGATATCAGGTATCAAAAGTAAGTACACGTAGTTATGTTCTAGTGACATGTGTTGATACTACATGTGTATGTTCACACGTTAGTAGGGGGAGTGGCAGATGGGCATCATGTGATCCATACAATAAGCACATGACATGATAGCTACTACCCATCATCAAAGGTCTTTCCCACTCCCCTTTTACCCACATCCTTTTAAACCTTTAAACATTTAAACCTGCCCATCCAAGTACGATGATAGCAGTGTCCTAGAATAAAGACTTGTCCTGGATAATCATCAGAGCGTTGCAGAACAAGTGAACTTCTTTGAATGACTGGAGGGGGGGAGGGTCTCAAAAACTTAAGGCATTGTATCACTGTGGCTTGCTGCAGAAGCGCTTATGCCAGGTAAGGTCACCTTGTCTTCTATTTCGTCCACATGCACAATTATAGGTGCCTCTAAGCTATACACATGCACTCACTCACTTACACCCACCCACATGTACACACACCACACCACACACACAACATGCCACACACACCCACATGCACACACACACACATGATACACACACACACACACACATGCACACACACACACACACACACACACACACACACACACACACACACACTGCTAGAAACAAGTCTGTCCTATTGATGCCCATGCTAGAGTTGAGTTTTAAGGGATCACTTTAGCCCTGTTTTCTAAGCAACTTGTTTATGTTCAAAGTTTAAGTTCACACTCTGAATGTTTATTTAGACCCTCATAATACATACATGCACATGTAACTCTTCATACCTACAACCAATAGTATTGTATAGGTACATACATATATAGCTTGTAATACACGCATAATGTAAGAAAGTCACTTTGGTGAGGTCAAGTAATTTTTTGATAATGAGGGTCAACATACATAGTATGTATAGATCATGGCACATGCATTAAAGCAGAATAATAAAATATAAGATTAAAATAAGGCACTGTGAAACCCATTACTAAACTAAAGACCTGTGAAACCCATTACTAAACTAAACCTGTGAAACCCATTACTAAACTAAAGACCTGTGAAACCCATTACTAAACTAAAGACCTGTGAAACCCATTAAACTAAAGACCTGTGAAACCCATTACTAAACTAAAGACCTGTGAAACCCATTATTAAATTACGGAACCCGGTAACCCACTATAAATGGTAACCCACTATAAACTCAGAGACACTGCCCGCTTCTACATATTAAATTTTGTAAGTTGAAAGTAAGTCTGAAAACAGCAACAACAACTAGAAATTAGCATGTACCAAATTATAGCAATTATAGAAGACTAGCAATTCTTAGAACAAAGGCATAAGTGCTGCAATCTCAACTATCTAGGCTATATGAATCACATAAAAATTAATTTGTGATTGAACAGTCTACGTACTCACATCCTAGGAGGTGGGATATTCACCGCGAATTGAGCAATCTGATTGGACAGTTTGAACGTACCATGGTGTACATATATACACACATAAATACACATAATTGGTGCAGAATTTACGCTTGAAACTGTATAAACAAACACCTTCAAATATATTCGTTGTTTTCTTTTTTTATATCCTTTGTTGTTGTTGTTGTTGTTGTTTTTTAACTTCAAAAGTAGACAGTGCCAGAAAAGCAGCAACACTACAGGTAGTTAAGCAATGGGGCATAACACGCCAACCTACAGAGGGTGGTGAACAAACTAGTAATGTATCCAAACATTGAAGCCCTGAAGGCTAATAGTATCATGGGTGCTGTGCTACCATGGATATTGCTTACTGCAGTAACAACATGCACTACAACACAAAACTAAAATGGACCTGGTAGTAAAATTCCACCCTCCCTCAATTCACCCCTTAACCCCAGCTGTCTGAATTCCAACATGCAAAAGGAGAACATCTGCTGTGTTGTTGTTGTTATTATTTTTTCCCTACTACAAGAATTTGTTGCTGTTCTCAACTGCTAGTCTGCTAATTAAACTACTCCTCACTAACTATGCATAAGGTGAAAGAATCATCTTATATAGCAAGAACAGTACCCGAGAAAAACAGAATATTTTACCTCATTTTCAAAAAGCTTTACCACACCGAAGCCACCTTCACCTATGCTGCCTTTCTCTACCCAGCCGTTCCGTGCGTCAGTCATGGCCGCCGACCGGTTAACAAGCGTCAGGCCAGGGTGTCAGAGGGTCAAAAAAAAAAGCAACAACAACAGTACACTACCGATTGGAAAAGTAGGGTACAAGTGAAATAGGTAAAGTATCATTGAAAATGCAGAAGTTGGAAATAATCGTCACCTTGTTATGTGCAGTGACGTAACAAATATTTTCGGTATTGGTCGTCCCGTCCCCCCTTTTTGTAACAAGTAGTGTGTACGACGAAGTGGCCATGCGCGCCAATCGAGCCGGACGTCGTGGGCAAGTGCTAATGTCTTATTTTCCACAACTTTAGCGTCAATCGTCTAGTTAGTTGCCCGACCAGGTCGGTTGTAGATGGCAATGGAGTATAACGGTGCCCTCGTCGTCTTAACTGGTGCAGCTCTTTTGTTGGCGGTTGCTAAGGCCCAGCTACCGATCCTTCACGGCGGCAGCGGCAGTGGCAGTGGAATTGCGGGTAAGGTTTGCCAGTGATTCAGCCGCAGTTAGCTAGATGGTAGCAGAAACAGTAACGACAACAAAATGTGCAAAGTGATATAGACTGCAAAACTGAGATTATCGCAGGAAATCTGACTTCTTTAATGTATAATTTCTTTTTCTCTCCCATCTTTTGGAAATTCTTTACCATGGTGATCTGCGGTCTGAAAGTGTTTGAGTGTGCCAATGGAGACGTCATCGATGAACGCGACCATTGTGACGGGCAGCCTGACTGTGGCGACACCTCTGATGAAACTAATTGTCGTGAGTGCAGCAACTCTTAAGCTAAGAGCCAAATATTTTTTATTAATTATAGGAATCAATTGGGGATTTTAACAGTGGTGTAGGAAGATGTTTCAGTGTAGGAAGATGTTTTGGTATAGGTGGACTTCAAGGGCATGTTATTTGCTGGTGTTCATGCAGAAATCACATATTAAAGTTGTGCCAAAGAAGGGGGTGAGGGGAGGGGGTTCCAGAGCCCCCTCCCCACCTCTCTCCACTTCCTACGCCACTGAGTGTATATTGTAGTGTCTTGTTGTTGTTTTTTATTGTTGTTGTTATTAGCATTTTTAATAGTATTAGTATTATTATTATTATAACTTACTGCATGGTGTAGAAAACATTTGTGGACATAGGCTATATCATAGATGGGATTCAGTCATGAAAATTTAATTTAGTCATTAAGTAAGGGGCATTATCAATTATAAGATACTATTCTGTCATTTTATGTTTATGCTGAAGCAGAGTGAAAATTTAAAAAAAATTGAAGATTTAAAGGTAAATGGCTTAAAGTGAGAGAGTATTTTGTGTGCTAGCAAACTTGGGTTCAATCCATAGTTGGTATGATCCTTCGAAAGATGAAAATTCATCATTAGACATATCTACAATTAGCAGCAAATTATTGACCAAAATAAGTCCCACAAAAATGTGATGTTAAATTATTTAAATAACAAGAGCATATCTGACACTAACACCTAGCTTGGAGGGTACTCCTTGAACTGTACATATGTGGAAGCAGTGCCCATGTTATCAGAAATCCTTGATGAGGTCAGGCTGAAGTGGTTGACACCATTCATGGTGCAGATGGATCCACTTAGTGCTGCTGTCATTGATACCAGCTGGCATATCCTGGGGGAATTCTAGTTAAAGATGGACACTTTTTTAATCTGGAAGGTTTTGATTGCTGGCTAGGAAAGAGTTGATTAATGAGAAGTGAGTGCTGGGCAGTCCCACTCTATTCAAGTTTGGGTTCTAGGAAGATGAGATTTCTTGAATGCTGATGTTTGGATAATAATAAAAGACATTATCTCAATCATCACTTCTGTGAAAGCATTTGGTTCTTATACCACCAATCTTATTTAACTGGATAATGTCATCCCTTCTTTCTCTCACTCAACATTTTGGAATCCCCTGTCCAAATTGAGGACTATGGTAGTCTTTCTCCAAGCGACCGAGTGAATGTAATCAGTACGGGAGAGTGAGTGAAAGTTGGCAGTACAGTAAAGCACTATGAAATCTTAAAGCTACAATGCGACTAGAAATGATCCACAAGTATAGGTTGGCTGGTATCTGGGGGAGGGGGGAAACAAACATTTCCAAGAGTCATTTGAAAAGTTACTGTCCATGGTACTAGAGTAAGGAAGAAGGGACTGTCTCTGCACTTCTGAGCACACCACTAGTTGTTACTGGCATGCATGCAAAGTGAAGCAAAACACTATCAGTAATGGACTAGTTTTATGTAACATCATAGTGATGTACCTTTATCGCTACACTTAGGCTTTAAGAAGTAAAGCTAGAGAATTCAGGGCTTATAATTTACATGAGAAGAATTTATTTGTTGCTCATGATTAGCTTATTAATGTGTTCTATTTATTGCTAATTTCAATTGTTCTTATTAACCGCTAGACAAGCCAGCTTGCCATTTGTGCTGAATCATCCATGGTATACGTCACATGTTGATTAAGTAATTCTCAGCTGAAATAATTACAATAATAGCAATTTTTTCTCATTCTAACAGCCAATATTGTATTAATTAAAACTTAACCCGACGTTTTGACTTCTAGCCAGAGCATCACATGTTATAGGACATTACATGTTATAGGACATTACATGTTATAGGACATTACATGTTATAGGACATTACATGTCATTCTTGAACATGGATAGCGAAAAATATCTGTAGCTTTTTTATTTTAATGTTGCGTCCGTGTTGCAGCTATCATTTGCCCCTTCCAGTTCCGTTGTCACGACAACACTTATTGTGTACCAAAGATGTACTTGTGCAATGGCATAAACGATTGTCCGGACGGATCCGATGAGTTCTACTGCGATATCGGTAAGGGCTGGTGGTGTTGGGATGAAATTTACGATTATAAATTGAAATAGTTTCGGGAGATAACATCTTGTAGTCGCCACTGTAAGGTATTTCTAATAATAACTTGTAATGCACGAAATTAAAAAGAGTTCACCTTGATACAGTCTTTAAACACATATCAGGAATGTATAAATTCATTACCAGTCAAAAATATCTCTATTTGCTTCTTTTTTTTTTTTTTTTTTTTTTTTTTTTGTAGTTGTTGTTATTTATTCTTTTTGTTGTTTTTGTGTCTACAGTGCCATCCATCGGAGTATTGAACTGCTCTGAGCATCAGGTGTCGTGTAGGAACAATCAGTCGTGTGTGTGGAAGTCGTTTCTCTGTGACAACGAGTTAGACTGCGAGGACCACTCCGATGAAGCCGACTGCAGTCAGTTCTCCTAGTGGGCATGCTCAGTAGATCAAGTGGGCGTAATGATACGGGAATAGAAGGGGACCAATACACAATATTGAAATATATATAGATATCATAATTAGCAGCCGCTATTTATTCTCATTAGATGTATTCTCTCTCTTTCACAGGCTTCTTAAACAATACAGAATTTAAAATATTTTTTACTCACTTTTTAAACTTATTAATCTGGAGCTTAATTGATCATGCTTGGTGCTCGGTTACCATAGTTACCATATTTTTCCCACCCTCAGGCAGAAGAAATTTCTACGCCTTGAATATACAGTGTCGTAATTGTATGTTTGTATGTAGTGTATTCATTATGTGCTTGTATGTATGTGTGTGTGTGTGTGTGTTGTCATAGCTGGAACAAGTCTGGATGATGTTTGTGCTTCAGATCAGTTCAAATGTCCTGGAGCAGTAGCTGGTAGTTTGAGAGGTGGGGAGTGCATCCCCAAGCTGTACTTGTGCGATGGCCAGAGGGACTGCCAGTATGGTGAAGTGGCTGCTGATGAAGCCGCCATATGTGGTGAGTGGGTGGGGCTGCTCAGTTGCAGTTGGAGAGATAGTGGACTATGTGGGTGGGGCTGGTGGTTGCAGTTTGGAGAGATAGTGGACTATGTAAAATATGATGCAATGACAACTGCAATTTTAGTGGTGATTGCAGTGCTTCTATTACCAGTGCAGTTGTTATTGTGGTGAAAAGTGTTAGAAAAGTTGCAAAATTCTTCATCAGTGAAGGGATCAGCTACTGTATTTTACAGACATTGTTGAAAATCTTTGCTTCATGGCATTCAGGAATAAACATCCTCCGAACACAAATAGCAAGCTGGAGTCATAATGGAGGTTTTAAAGACTTGAATGATGCTAAATTCCCTGCATTACTTCTCATTAAAAACTTTCCTGCATTTAGCTTCTTTTTTTTTCTTTATTCTTTTTTCTTTTTCTTTTTTTACTTCGGAGAATGTTAATTCACAGTGCGTTGAATTTTATTGTATATACATATCTCCTAGGCAACTCTAGTTTCAGCTGTGGTCCTGGCTACATGCACTGCTCCAATAATCGCTGTGTCAGCATTCACAAGAGATGTGATGGAGTGGACCACTGTGGTAACAACGCAGACGAAGAAAAATGTCGTGAGTTTCACACGTCCGCACACGCACACACGTGTCTTTGTTTGGCATGCAAGTCAGATCGGAAGTGTCAGTTGGCACCAATTAGCGAAACTTGGCCATTCATTTGCACTTTGCTTTACCAGTCCCTACGACACTCCAGAACATTTTATAATTAGAAATAATTATTCTAATTAAAATATTCTTAAAAGACGTGCATGTGCTAGAGAGCAGTCAAATTATTTAAATCAACTCATTCTATTATGCTGAGAGAGGTTTAGTATCATAATCCATCGAGCTTGTGTCTACTGCTAATTTAGTTCACAAACTCTTGTCATTTACTCTTCAATGTCTGGTCTGAAGGACACCAGCATAGTCTGGCTCTCTACAATGGAATTCTGAACGTGTTAGTAAAAACTGAAGTGATAAAGTTTGCCATTAGTCCGTCCACTCTGCTAAATAGATAGCAGATGTTGGTTTGTAGCCAGATGTCAATGGGTGTGGAGTCAACTCGTGAGTCTGACGAGATTATGATCATGCATAGATTATAATACGGAATGTCGTCTAACTGTACACTAATGGAGGTCACCACATAATTATCAATCATTTCCAGTTGGTTGAATATTCATAACCTGGGGTGTTTAGTATAAAATTACTTTCTTTATTAGGCAATTTGTAAATAGCGGTATTATTTATGTTTACGCAGACAATAAATTTACATTCTAACTTAGCTAGATGGTGATATATGGTTTCTTCCCTAATAATTATTTCAGACTAAAAAAACTGAATTGTTAAAATTTTAATTCTTGCTTGTTCTGTGCTGATATACCTCATGAAATTATTCTGGAGTTTATCAATGTTCTCATCCGCCACGTGCATGTATTGTTTGTTACTTAATTTCGCAGCCTCCCACTGCTCAGAAAGTTCCGTGCGGTGTGTCCGCAATGATGTGGTGTCATGTGAATATACGCATGATGTGTGTGACGGCCATGTGGTGTGCGACAATGTGGCGGCAGAAGACGAGTGTACGGGTATGTCCAATTAGTGGCATGAGGACCGCTACTATAAGCTACTCTGACATCATTGATGTTGTCATTATTATTATAGTTATTATTATTACTACTACTATTATTATTATTACTGCGACTCTTATTATTACTACTACTATTATTATTACTACTACTATTATTATTATTACTGCGACTCTTATTACTACTACTACTACTATTATTATTATTACTACTACTATTATTATTATTACTGCGACTCTTATTATTATTAGTACAGTTGCTGTTGCAACCATTCAGGTGTATCAATATTATTATGGTAATTGTTGTTGCCTATGATTCGGTCATTCTCGGCTGAAATAATTATAATAATAGCAGAGAAATTTTCTCGTTCTAACAGCCAATATTGTTAGAGGACTTCAGCAAGAAGTTGAAATGTTGGGTTAAGCTTTAATTTGCAATATTGATAATAATGAGAAAATTTGCTAATATTATTGCTGTTGTTGCGTGCATTTCATAAAATATGATATATTTTATGTTTCTATAGACTGGTGCAATCAGTTGAATATTTCCCTCAATGTTTCTGATCTTTGCAGACAGCTTGTGTAGTAACGGGGAGTTCCAGTGTGGAGGGAATGGCCTGTGTATCAGTGAAACTAAGAGATGTGATGGAGTACAAGATTGTGCAGACAACTCTGATGAGCAGATCTGTAGTGAGTTGACAAAATATTAGAATATGTTATTTGTATTAAAGCATGTATTAGAACAGAACATGTTATATGAGAACATGTTGTATTAGAACATGTTGTATGAGAACATGTACTAGAACATGTTATATTAGATCATGTTATATTAGAACATGTTATTAGAACATATTATATATGTGTTAGGAAGTTGTTATATTAAAACATGTTGTATTAGAACATGTATTGGAACATGTACTAGAACATGTTGTATTAGAACATGTGGAAGAAGTTGTTATATTAGGCAGGGTTGGGGTCAAATACGTGAGTATTTGTATATATGCTGTATTTAAATACATTTTTTGAGTATTAGTATTTTAAGATCTAAAAAGTGAAGTATTTGTATTTCAAATACTTTTTTTTTTATCATAAGGTAGGAATGCGAACTTTTGTAATAGTAGAAAGTAGAGAATAAAAGGTTTCCTGAACATATTTCTATTGGACAGATTCATTCTATTGTTTAGTTGAGGAAAGTACAGAATCAAGTGTTGTTTGGTCCATGCTGGCATAGTTACACTGTAATAACTGAATAGCTCCACCTCCTATTGTGAAAAGTTGCTGTTAAATGAACTGAATGTATATGAATAAAGGGCATACTCGTGTCTAAGTTGCTTCAATGTGAATCAAACCAGCGCCCTCAAGCAATAGAGAAAAACCACAGAGCCTCTGAATCATAATCACACCTACAACCACCCCATACTTGCAACACTAGTTCCAGTGTATTTGTGCAGTCCTGTATCTTTAATGCCAGTTCGAAGATTCTATAGCATAGCTGGAAAGATGTTTTAACCAACAGATATTGTTCAAAGGACAAAACTTTTAAAGAACTAATGTTTGTCAGGAGTAATTCAGCGAAGCGAGCGGAGCTGACTCTCTAATGAGTTCACGATATATATATATATATATTTAGGTCTAGAAATTCATTTTGTTCTTGCGTGGGCGTACGTGTGCACCTTTTCTCCTACGCGCTTGCGCTGGCCGGGTAACCTTCTTAGCAACATTTTGTTTTGTTTACCCGCCGTACGAAGTAGCGATGCCCAGTGAAACAAATTCTGCGAAAGAGACAAAACGTTAGAAACGCTCGGTCAAGAGCTTTGAGGGTGTTAGAAACTCCAGAAGAAAAATTAGTAAGGAGAGAGAAAAGAAATGAAAAAGACAGGGCAAGGAGGAGGAGAGCTAAAACGAAACAGAAACAGGTAGCAAAGTAAAAAATCTTTCTTTTTGAAAAGCCATTAAATGTTCCTAGCCACACCAAGCATGCATGGAATAGCTGCAATTACAGGGAACATGCATCGCTCGCTTCGCTATTTTGTGCTATTAGAGCGCATCACTAGTCTATTTTCCATGTAACACTTCATCGACTGTAATTGTAATGCAATTCAAAAGTATTTGTATTTGTATTTAAATAGTGTTCAAAGTATTTGACCCCAACCCTGATATTAGGACATGATTATTAGAACATGTGTTAGAACATATCACTTTAGATATAATTTTGCATGGTTTCTGCTATCTGAAGGTTTGGTCATTAAATACCTTCTTGTTCATGGAAGTTTATTGAATTGTGAAGATTCAATTTCAAACTTTCAGCTAATGTTTTGTATTTTCTTCATTAGCTATGACTCCACCCCTTGTCCACTGTGGGGAGGGAACGGTGCACTGTCTGGACGCTCTCAGATGTGTGAACGTGTCTCGCTTGTGTGATGGTGTGGACGACTGTTTGGACAAGTCTGATGAAAATGAATTATGTGAGGAGAAAGATGAAATAAAGTATAATTAGTATAATTGGCAAGCAAGCGGAACGAGCGAGACACTCTCAGGGGTAACACAATTGAAAATCGAGGGTATTTGTTTGTTTATATATGTGTGTAGACGTACGTATGTCATTTTGTACTTTGACCCTATCATATTTTTATGTTAGCTCTGTGTTCGACCCCATCCCAAACATCACTAAACAGAATCCTCTGGTTTAGCGATCATCACCCGTATCATCCTACAAATTGAATGGTTTACCACTTTGAATTCTTTGCGGGTGTAGTTAAACTAAAAAAGTAAGGGACTTCCATTTCTATTTGAGTTAGTGGAGGTGGTAAGTTAATACACTATTTGTCATAGTTGTAAGTCCTACGCAACAGTATCTACTTCAAAATTCATTGTCCACTAGACTAACCACGAAGGTAAGTCTTGTGTAGGTATGTTCAGTTGTGTGAAAGTATTGTGCGTTACAACTACTACTTTAAGAATATCACAAAGAAAACGTTTAAATAATGTGATTTGTTTTTGTTTTTTGTTGCTTTTTATTCAATTCAAACTGTTGCGGGGAGTGGCTACTGTGGCATTGAATCCCCTTTAACGTATATACGAAATTAAAAAAATTCGACTTTTTTTTAGTAGCTTGAGTGTTAGAAGTTAAAATAAAATGTTTAACAATAGTGTGCTTTATACGCTCGCTCGCCATTTGTGCTCAAGCACATCACTAGTGTAGGAAATTTTTAATATACCTTCTAGGTAACATTTATTAACGGGTACTCATTTTAGCGAATATTAGCGATTTGCCATTTTTCGCTAATATTGAAACACGCTAACAATTAATGGATGAGGCTATATTGACGATCATTTACCTAATTTGCTGGATAGGCTGCAAGTGAGTTTCTATAGTGCAATTGTCGGTAAACAATTTAAACATATATGATATAATACAAGCTAACTAGGTAACAACATTTATTTCGCTACTATCGTCTTCTTCTTCATTGTCATTAACTTCAATGGCTTCATCGTCTTCTTCCTCGCTATCGTATATATCTTTCAAAATAGCGGCAGTGGCATCTTCGAATCTGCCATCAATTGGCTCCTTGTAAGTTTCATAGACAATCTTATCATACTTTGTCAACGCATCTTTGTTTTTATCATCAAATGCCATTTGCACCGTGACAAGCACAGGAATTTCCAGGCCTCCTTGAACAAGAGGCGATCTTCTTTGCTGAACGCTTGTAACCTTGACAGTAACTATTGCTCCGTATAGCATTATAAACCTTGTCAGTCTGGAAATTTCCTTAGGAAGGTGACCTACAGTTGACTCCATTCCACCAATACGTTTCTTTGCTGCAATAGCATACCTGTCATGGGGATTGTCATATTCATGGATAGTACGTAGTACTTCATCTTGTTCCGGACGCCAGATGTTTCTGTAAACGTGGTATCCTCTAAGTCCGCAAGGGAAGCTCACCGAGATAGCAGCGGCTGCCATAGATTTCTACAGATTTTTTTTTCTGACAGGAAAAGATCATCACCCATGTGATCGAGTGGAAAGGATGGCTCTACTTCGCTACTTCAAGCCCGTTAGCCAAGCTTCTGAGAGTCAAAAAGCTACTGTAGCTGATCACATGCCAAGCCAAACAGAATGTGGATTGAGTGTGGAAGAACATGAGAAAGTTTCTGCTGTTGTAACTCGCCTCGCTGAACCAAATATTTCTTCACAGAAAAGACAACCAAGGGGTAAATACATAATCTACTCTAAAGAGGATAGAGCTGCTATTGGTAAGTATGCTAGTGAAAATGGCAATGAAAGAGCAAGAGTGAAGTTTACCAGGAAGTATCCGAATCTCTCAGAAAGCAGTGTTCGTAATTTCAAGAGAATGTATTTGTCCATGGTTAGGGAACAGAGGAAAAAAAAGTTATTCCTTGTATTACTGAGATACCAATTTTACCTAAGGGTAGACCACCCTTAATGCTTGATCTGGATGAAACATTGTTAACTTTTTTGAGAAGTGTTCGTGTTAAAGGTGGAGTGGTGAATGTTCATGTCGTTCGTGCTGCAGCCCTGGCCCTCATTCAAAGTAACCCTTCAAAAATGCACTACTATGCAAATTTTGACATGTCAAGGAGCTGGGTTCAATCAGTTTATCGCCGGATGGGTTATACGAAACGTCTTGGAACTACAGGGCGTCCTCCGATTCCAAAAGGGATATTTGACGAATGCCGACTTACATTTCTACAGGATATTAGCTCTAAAGTCACAGAATACAATATTCCACCAGAGTTGGTTATAAATGCTGATCAAACTCCAAGTTCATATGTGTCAGTTGGAAAGCAAACTATGGCAAAAAAAAGGGTCTACCTCAGTTCCTATAAAAGGCTTGATGGACAAAAGAAATATTACTCTAACTTTCTCTGTCACATTGTCAGGAACATTTCTACCAATGCAAATTATATATTCTGGCAAGACTAAAGCCTCTCAACCCCGCAATTTTGTCTTTCCTAAAGGTTTTTGTGTTACTCAGAATCCTAAACATTGGTCAAATGAAGAAGAAACTTTAAATTTGATTAATGAAATAATCAACCCATATGTAGTTGAAAAAAGGAAGAAATTGAATGTGCCACCAACTCAAAAAGCTTTAATCATATGGGATGTGTTCAGGGGTCAAATGACAAGTACAGTGAAAAACAGGTTAGAATTGCTTGCAATGGTACTTGTACCTGTACCGGCCAATATGACACATTTTTTTCAGCCACTTGACCTTACAGTTAACAGGGCAGCTAAAAATCAAACAAAAAAAGAATTTATTTCTTGGTATTCTGCAGTTATTCAACAAGAGTTATATGAAGGAAAAGCACTAGAGGATATAGATGTCGATCTAAAATTGACTGTGATAAAACCATTACATGCACAATGGCTCGTCAATGTATATAATTTCTTTTTGGGGGAACATGGTCAAGAAGTTATCCTCAAGGGATGGAAAAAAGCTGGAATTGTTGGCTTATTTGATGGCAGCACTGTACTCCCACCACTGGATCCCTTTCAGGACATCTACAAGAACAAGACAATAAACAATTAATTTATTAATAACTATTAATTATGACATTCATAACATGAAATTTTTTATTATACTCCTGGACCGAAGCATGTGAAAAATTCTATGCATTATTACAGACCATAACCGCCAAAATTAATATCCGTCAAATGCACCATATCAGAAAATCTGCCAAAATTAGTATCCGTCAATAAACGTTACCTTAAGGTATATGTTTTGTGACTGACATGCATCCGAAATTTAATTCTGTCAAATCTTCCACAGTGGTAGAACTGTGATATATTCTCATATTTTAACCAATACGAAACATCTCAGTTGTACTGGTGAAGATTCGAGAGAATGATAATTATGGAGAGTTATATTTTTCTATGATATTCTATAGAAATAATTTCAAATTGCAATTCCTCATAGTAAATTTATTTCTAATCATCTCCACATGAGTCTTCATCATTGATTGATGCTGACAATGCTAGGGAGAATGAACCATTAGTCAATAATGATCATTGAGGGAGGGAAGCTGCGCAAAGCCAAAACATTGTGATTATATGTGGAACATCAATTATCCAAACGTCGTCATCTGAAACCAAACAAGATTAAAAAGGCCATGCGTGTTTTTAATGGTGATTTATTTCGGTAACTTGTTGTTGTTTGTTGTTGTTGCAAAACCGGCTACCTTTCGACTTTGTGCAGAGGCTGAAAGGCTAAAAGGATTACGAAGCAGAAGAGAAAAGTTTTTTTTATTCAATGAATGAGTTTAAAATTTGCAAACAGTTTAACAAGCAAGTAGCTGCATCTGCTGATACTTCACTCTCAATAGAATTTGAAGTTGCAAGTCCACCATTACTGGCATCGAGGAAAGAAGGGACAAATTGACAGATGTCACCTGCAGTGCTTTTTGAGTCCTCAATAAGCAGAAGGAATTTTTCTTTTCATCGTTTTGTAATAAATGTATTTATTTGAACACCCTATCCCCAATTATCTCAGATAGTCAACATTCAATTGACTGTGTTATAGTTACTAACAAGAAATTACAATTAAAATTACTTTGTGATATGTATTTTGCATAAAAAGTAATGAATATAATGAAATATTCAACAGATAGTTTTATATTTCATTATATATAATTAAAATCAACATAAAATGTTCGTGAATACTGTACTTGAAGAAATGATTAGCCTGAGTGTCTTAAAAAGCAGCATGAAAGAGGATGAATCGTGTGTGTAAATAATTCTATTTTAACGAGTGTTCTATTTACGTAGGTGACATTATAGGTATGGATGACAATTCTACTTGCGATATTGACAATGGGGGCTGCGAGCACAACTGCCACACCCTCTCTGGCAGCTTCATGGCGTGCTCCTGTCTCCATGGCTACAGACTCAACAGCACTGACTTGCAGTCTTGTGAAGGTTGGAAAGCTATTGTCTGTTTGTAGCTAGAGACTGCAGTGAGTAGTTGCATGCTGCATGCATACAAATGTTGGGCTCGGAATTTGTTAGTGGGTGGAGCTTAGATGCTGGAACATAATTGCCTGTAAGTCGAGGATCCTATAGCGCTATTTCCATTGGGGATAGATTACACTACAGCGGCACTGGGCATGTGCAATGCAGCATGCATCTACATATGTAGGAATATCACATGATGTGCATCCACATTAGTGAAAATTAATACAGATTTAAGCACTATAATAATTTGCTGTTGTGTTTTTGTAGTCTTTTTGTTGTTGTTGTTGTTGTTGTTGTTGCACTTCTAAAGGCTGCAATTGATATATAAATAGAGCAGGCACTGTACTATTAAATTAAAGTTGTTGTTTTGGCAGATGTGGATGAGTGCATTATCCCGGGTACTTGCCGCCAGATTTGCGTTAACACCGTTGGCAGCTACAGCTGTGCCTGTGGGCGTGGCTATGCAGAGACTGGCTCAGGAGGTTGCAAAGCTACAGGTGAAACATCGGGATTTTTAATATTTATTGACGTTGTTTTTGTGGTGGTTGTGGTTGTAATATGAATTACATGAACATATTATTATTTATTCCTGTATGTAGAAAGAAATTGTTATATCTGACTTGATAGTGTAAATCAATTCTGTAATAAGACTCATTCATTGTTGTTGTTTTTGTTTGTTTTGTGTTGTTGTTTTTGCTGTTGTTGTTTTTTTTGTTCTGTTTTTTTGTTTGTTTTATCCACCATTTTGTTTATTTATGATAAACTGGGTACATGTGTAGGTCCAAAGGCGTACTTGTTGTTTGCTAATCGTGTTGATATTCGTCGAGTTGGTGTTTCTGGTAGTGGGCGGCATCTGCTGGTAAAGTACCTCTCCAGAGCCACTGACGTGGACTACCATTACCTGTAAGTGCGGATTGGGTAAAGGGTTTACAAAGTCTGTGCTTTTTGCTGTAGTTGTTACCTCTGCTTTTGTTGTTGTTGTTTTATTTGTTTTGTTTTTGTGACGTTGATAATTTATAAAGTCACTGAGGTAGGCTCCACATTTTGAATTTATATTATTACTACTAAGAGAGTGAAATACTAAATTAAATAAAATGATAATTTTATTTGATGTTTAAATTCAAAATAAAAGTTCTCAGTTTTATCAGCCAATATGCAGTGTTTAATTGGAGAACCTCGTCAGGAAGTGGAGAGTTTTAATTAAACATATATGTGGGCTGTTACACTGAAAAACAACATGCTATACACCACGATGTGGAGGTCGGTACGGGGTTTACACAACCGAGGGCCTGTGGTGAAATGACACCACATAAGAGAGACAGTTTATTTATTTATTGATTACATCATGCACTCACACAATACATGCCTAGGGTGCTACTCAGGCTGCCAAATATTTCATCACCTTCATTCATTTGGTACAGAGTTACTTGTTATGTTCTGTTCTAATACTCACAACCCTTCTACTCACTCACCCATTGAACTGTCTGTATCTTATACCTGTTCACTCTGTGCTCTGACTTTGATAATATCCTTAACTAGACAAGATTAAAACCTAGAACCTGGTTAAAAAGTAACCTACTGAACCTCAACCTATTAGCCTAGGGAGAGAGTGAACTCTGGTGGCAGTGAACCAAAGTCTCTGATTCGCAGTCTCACCACAGGGCCAAAGGCCCATTGATAGTGTAAATCCCGTACCGACCGAACGGAGGGTGCAACCAACTTGTACTATGACTCCAGGCTATAGGAAATGCACAAAAACTAGTTTTGATTGGACGGTTTACTTAATCACCTCCTAGGAGGTGGGTATGAAATGTATTCACCGCTAATTGAGCAATCTGATTGGACATCAGTTTAAACATACCATGGTACAATTATAATTATTTTAGCCCAGAATAACGGAATCATTTGATATTCATATATGTTATTTGTGCAATAAACTTAGTCCAGACCACACCCAGTAACCTCTGTACACGATGAATTTTATAGACAACTCTTTTTAATGAAATAATTTATGTAATTACAGTTATAATTGAGGGGTGGGTAGAATTTCCTCTTTCTATATACAGCCCTGTCAGCAACTTCCTGATGGAGTCAAAATAAATATCAATGTTTTAAATGCTACTATTAATAAAACATCACAAGTCAGAAAATACAGTGGAATTAAAGAAATTTGAAAGCCGTTTTTGGTGGTAGAATATTTTTATCTTACTATTATAATGTAGCCGTGACCTCGTATTCTGGACTGACCCTGCAGCGTCCGTGATAATGAGCACTTCTCTCTCCGAATATTCCAACGCCACAACGATCGTCAACACTAGTTTGAGGGCACCTTGTAAGTGTTGTTTAGGATACTTTAGAGCATAAATCATAATAAGACCCGCAGTTAATTAATACTAGCTGGTAAGGATCATTGCTTTCAACTGTATGCAATATTTGTATCAGATAGTCTGAGTAGTGGTTTGTGTAATAATGAAGGCCCGAGGATAGCTTAAATCCTGTACCACCAAACGGAGGAGTACATGACTTATACTATACCATGGCTCTAGGCTATAGAAAAAAAAACTGATTCTGATTGGACGGTTTACTTATTCACCTCCTAGGAGGTGGGTATGAAATATAATAACCTAGAATTGAGCAATACTCAATTATTACTATATATAGTATTGTAATATGATCTTGAAAGAGTAATTTGATTAACCAATTCTGTGAAAAGAGATCGAGTGTGCAATTGTGCCTCTCTATAAAAGCTGGACCAGTAACAATTCTTTCTTCAACTCCATCCCTTAGTGTGTCCAAATGTAATTAGTTTTGTTTCTGCTTCTTATACGTCTTATAGTATATCAAATTTCTGATATCTGAAGTTTGATATACGATGTAAGTTGAACCCCCATTTAACCAAAGGTGTTCCAGCATCAAAACCTGCCATTCGTTGCGTGTATGCTCCTACCCCCATTTAACCAAAGGTGTTCCAGCGTCAAAACCTGCCATTCGTTGCGTGTATGCTCCTACCCCCATTTAACCAAAGGTGTTCCAGCGTCAAAACCTGCCATTCGTTGCGTGTATGCTCCTACCCCCATTTAACCAAAGGTGTTCCAGCGTCAAAACCTGCCATTTGTTGCGTGTATGCTCCTACCCCCATTTAACCAAAGGTGTTCCAGCGTCAAAACCTGCCATTCGTTGCGTGTATGCTCCTACCCCCATTTAACCAAAGGTGTTCCAGCGTCAAAACCTGCCATTCGTTGCGTGTATGCTCCTACCCCCATTTAACCAAAGGTGTTCCAGCGTCAAAACCTGCCATTCGTTGCGTGTATGCTCCTACCCCCATTTAACCAAAGGTGTTCCAGCGTCAAAACCTGCCATTCGTTGCGTGTATGCTCCTACCCCCATTTAACCAAAGGTGTTCCAGCGTCAAAACCTGCCATTTGTTGCGTGTATGCTCCTACCCCCATTTAACCAAAGGTGTTCCAGCGTCAAAACCTGCCATTCGTTGCGTGTATGCTCCTACCCCCATTTAACCAAAGGTGTTCCAGCGTCAAAACCTGCCATTCGTTGCGTGTATGCTCCTGCTAAAGAGTTAGAGTTAAAGATGCAGTTGTTACTGCTTACTACCATTATTGTAATTAAACCTCACAATCTAGTCAATAATTAGTTGTTACTGTGATAATTGGCAAGCAAACGAGACACTTTCAGGGGTTACACAATCGAGATTCCGTGGTGTGTTTTTTTTGTTTGTTTGTTGTGTTGTTGTTTACGTGCGACTTTTTTTTTTTTTTTTTTTTTTTTTTTTTTTTTTTTTTTTTTTTTTTTTTTTTTTTTTTTTTTTCCACAGATTACGTTACTAAGTTGGTAAAGTGTCGTGATAAAATAACAAAATAATGAACCTGTCGACCGTATGAGTTGCTGACTTTGAAAAGCAAGCTACTGTAGTCTTACAGCAGACCTAAGCGCCTGAACTTTTGTAAAAGCATAGCGGACCCAACAGCGCTATTTTCTCTTCGTCAACATTGAATGGGGGGGGGGGGGGGGGTAGGTCAAGTTAAAGATTTCAATTTCTACAACTATCTATATTATTATTCCAAGGGCCATCACTTATAGTTAACCAGCTGGGCTAGCTCGCTCGCCATTTGTGCTGAGGCACACCACTAATGTTTAGTTAGTTAGTCAATATTTTGAGAGTTTAATATCATCCATTCCTAACTTGACAAAATGTACAGTGATAGTGTGGAGCTACCTGAAAACGGCCACTATATATAATAACAATTCAACTACCTACTTCTTAACAATGTATAAATAAACTTCTTGTGTGTGTGTGTGCGTGCGTGCATACCAGGTGGTTTGGCGGTAGATTGGGTCAGTAATAAGCTCTACTGGACTGACTACAAGGCCAGGGTCATAGAAGTTGCTGAATTGGATGGAACTAGCAGAAAAAAGCTCTTCTCCACCAGTTTGGACAGGCCTAAGGCTATAGTTCTTGACCCCATTGCCAGGTATGTAATGGAGTTGAAGTTAAACCTGTACGTGTCTGTCTCTCTGTTTGTGAATTCAATAAATGAATCATATAATTTAGCTAATTTTCTCGTTCTAACAGCCAATATTATGTTAATTAAAACTTAACCCAAAGTTTAGGCTATGGTTTAAGTTTTAATTACTATTGTAATTATTTCAGCCGAAAATGACAGGATCAATGAATAATATTATTATTATATTGTTGTTACTATTATGGCCAAGACTATATGTTAATAAAATCTCTCTCTTCTTAGATTATGTAATAGTTATGCCATGGCCAACAAGAGGTTATGGAATATATAACGTCCCGATCCCGAGGGCGGGATAAGGGCGGATATTCCATAACCCCGATGTTGCCATGGCACAACTGTTTTATACCATAGTTGCTGCTATTACTACTCTCTCATATCCACCTATATGGGACCAGCCCTACCACATATAACTCTCCTGCCGCTCTCATACCACAGGAATTTACCACAGCTAGCTGCTTTACTGCTTACTGCTGAGCAGCCCAGGTAGAGTTAGATCTGGAGATAACAGCTGGCAGCTACAATGCTAAAGCAAACTTGCTAAAGTAAACTTGCTAAAGTAAACTTTCTGGCGTGCTTCAATTGAATTTTAATTGAATTTTAATTTTGGGCCGGAAACAAGGAAGAATTCGCTTGACACCGGGAAAATATCATAGCCCCAGGAAGAATCACCGGGAAAATATCACTTTTAATCCATGGGTGTTACCGCAGCAACCATGGTATAAATATTAATAAAATCTCTTCTTATTTTTGAACTTCAATTTTTCTTAAACAATAATTCCATTGTTTGGTAACACATGTTGTTTTTTGTTGTTGTGTTTGTTTTTTTATTTTGTTATTGTTGTTGTTTTGTTGTTGTTGTTTTTTAAAGTGATATTGTGTTTTTTTATGTGGTTATCTACAGAGTGATGTTTTGGTCAGATTTGGGCGGAGTTCCAAGGATAGAGCGTGCCTCAATGGATGGTACGAATCGTGTAACCCTCCATGCCGGATATGTCGTCAAGCCAACAGCTCTGACCCTCGACCTGCCTACACGAACCTTGTTCTGGGTCGATGGGAAACTACACATTATAGCAAGTTCAGATTACTACGGCCAAAACTGTCGTCAAGTTTTAGCTTCCGGTGTCCGACATGCACTGGGATTAGCTGTATTTGAAAA